>ENA-UOOH01000035-UOOH01000035.1-fermentation-metagenome-genome-assembly--contig:-NODE-35-length-132797-cov-5.918948_pt1 | contig 132797 bp, 109 predicted proteins | sample MGYA00245778_ERZ724025 | MGnify/ENA primary metagenome ERZ724025 (study PRJEB28704, sample SAMN03018313) | fermentation metagenome | biome: anthropogenic terrestrial biome; feature: soil... | reverse complement strand
ACAGGCAGATGAGTTGGGTGCGGTGTTTTTTGGCGATATCAAAGAGCGGTTTTAACAGGTGCTCCGATGATATGGGGCCGAAGGGGTTGTCCATCACCAGCACCCGGGTATCGGTATCGGCATCGGCTCCCGCCGCCTCTACGGCGCGGGCCCGGGTATAGGTCATCAGGGCGGAAAGCACGGAAAAGAAAATCACGAACTTTTCCCCGCCTGAATTCTCGCGCACCGCGTCCTCCCAGAGCTTCAGGCGGCTGTTCTGCATATTTAAGTCAATTTTGTACACGCTGACCGGGATCCGGGGATTGCCCAGAAAGACATTGAGCAGTTCCCGGCTGGCCATCAGCCTGGCGACGCTCTTTCTGACTTCATCCTCCCCCTTTTCCAGCCTGGTTTTCTCCCTGACCTGGGCGACGCAATCCTCAATGTACTCTGTCATCCGCTGTCCGGCCGCGTCCTTGCTGTCCAGCTGCAGGTCTATCTTCAGCATCTGCACCGGCCTGGTCCTGCCCTGGAGACGGATCCTGGAGTTATCGGAGATCCACTGAATTTCCTCATAAAACCGCAGCCCGTGCAGAAAACTTTGCTGCACCATGTCCTTCTTGTTCCGTTCCAGATTAGCCAGCTGCACCTCATACAACGTAATCAGCTCGGTTAGTTTTTCCCCGTGCAGGCTCATGCGCTCATAGAGGTAATAAAACTCGTCAAATTCCAGGCCGGCCTTTTCCAGGAGCGGGTCAAGTCCTCTAAAGATATTATCGATGTTGGAATTTTTGTCCCGGTAACTCGACTTTAGCCCGGCGTATTTATGCTTCAACCTGTCTGCAGCCGTGTTGTTTTCATTTTTAAGATTGCCGAAGGCCTGGGCCAGCCCGTCAGCCTGGGCGGTAATATCCTGGGCAGGGATAAAGCCCTGGGCCGGTTCGGTGGAAGCAGGATCTACCAGTTGCTCAATTTTTTCCCGACTCCGGCCATAACTACCCACCGTTTTGGTTATCTCTTTATTCCTTGCCTCCAGCTTATGCACCTGTAAACGTGCCCGCCGGCGCCGCTCCCCAAAATCACCCCTGATTTCCTCCGGGGGCAGGGGAACTTCAGCGCCCAGTCTTTTCACCTCAGCCAGCGCATTCTCCAGGGCCTTTTCAGCCGCACCCTCTGCCTTGATTGCCGCCTTTTCCGCCTGCCGGTTTTTCTTCAGCAGCCCCTCCAGGCGGGTAATTTCTTCGCGGACCCGCCCGACAGCCGCTTCATCATAGACCACAGAGGCATACTCTTCTTCCTGGAGGCCAAGCTGGTCCAGCTCCCCCTGCAGGCCGGCCAGATCGGTTGCCCAACCCTCTTTTTGCTTTTCCAACAGCCCGATTTCCCCGCTGTATTGCTCTTTTAAAGCCTGCAGCCTGGCAGCCAGTTCCGCTGCGCTGCCCTCCACCGTTTCCGCTTCCGGCGCATCCTGATAGAGGCTGTACTGAGCCCGGGCTGCCCGCTGCTCGCTTTCTTTTTGCCAGACCTGCCGCGCCAGCCCGTTGATATCTTTTTGCAGAGCTTCCCGGCTGCCTGCCAGTTGCTCTTTTCCGGCCTCCAGCCCGGCAATGCTCTGGGCCACTGCGGCCAGTCTCCCGCGACACTCCTGGTAATGCGGTTCCTTTTCGATGAAGCTGGTGAAAAGCGTCACGTCAGACCCGGCCTTTTGCAGGGCGCTTTGCAAATCTTTGCCCCGCTGCGCCAGCTCCCCTTCCCTGTTTTTCAGTCCCCTTTTCTCCTCTTCCAGGGCTGATTGCCGGCTTTCCAGGTCCTGCAGACGCCCGGCACAGGCACTTCTCTTTTTTTCCACCTCATACAGGTAATCCGCTGCATAAGCAAACTTGTCGCAAACTGCCTTCCCGGCTACCACCGCCCGGTGTTCCTCCGCGAAGTGGCCGTGCTGTTCTAAAGCGGCGTCTCGCTTTTGCTCCAACTCCGCCACCAGCTTGACCAGGCTTTCGCTGTCAAACATCCTCTCCTCATACAGGCAGGCCAGGGTGATCCCATCCCGGATCCGGGCCACCCGCCTGTCACTGGGTACCGTTGCACCCAGGTCTTCGTAGGCCACGAAGGGGACCGCCCGGCGCATGGTCAGGCCGCTCACCGCACCGGCCAGCCGGTCCAGATCCGCCCTGGCCATGATGAAGGCATAGGGCAGAACCGGATTTCCCTCCAACACCTTCTCCCGGATCTCCGGCGGCATTCTGCGCAGGTGTGCTTCACCCGTGTCGTACTGAATATCCAAGTCGTTCAGTAATGCGGCCAATTCTTCGGGTGTGTGCAGTCGCTCGTTTTCCAGCGCTGCAAGCGAATCGGTGACGTCGTCACGGACCCGGGCCACCTCCTCCAGGCCGGCTTCCAAGTTTCTCAGCTTTTGTCCAAAGGCGGCAGCGAGACGGTCCCGGTCAAACCGGCTATTGAAATCAAAGCCGTACCTGTCCAGAATCCCTTTGATTTCCTGCTCTTTTTGCCCATATTCGCGGAGATCCCGGTCAATGCCGCTTAAGAGCGTTTTCTCCTCCGCATAAGCAGCCTGGAGCTCTTTTACCTCATGGTCAAGATCCTGCAGACGCGCCGCGCCGGCGGTCTTGTCGTCCTCCAGCCCCTGGATCCGCCGGCCCAGGTCATCCCGGGCCTTTTCCAGGGCAGCCCCGGCTTCCTGTATTGCCGTGGCTTCCATTTCTCCCAGGAGATTTCTTCGCGGGATGATGTCCAGCCGAAGCCTGACTTCCTTCTCGTGGCTTTCAAAGTTTTTCTGCCGCTCTTCCAGGCGGCCCTTTTCTGCATCGAGATTACTTTTTTCCTTTTCCAGCGCCTGCAGTTCCTGACCGGCCTGCAGCAACAGCCTTTTCTTCTCCTTCTGCTCCTCCTGCAAATGGGTAAGCCCGGCGGCAATGGCAGACAAGTCTTCCTCTAACGACAGCTTCAGGGAATATTCCAGACGGCGCACCATGCCGTCGGGATCATACTGCTCCCTGGCCGCCGCAAGCCTTTCTTCAATCCCCGCCAGATCCGACCGCTTGCGGCCAATTTCCCCCGCCAGGCGGGCAGCCTGCAGCAATATTTGGCGAACCTTGGACTCCCGCAAGGCTCCTTCTGTTGCACTGCCGGCGGCCTCGGCAGCTTGCCGCTTTTTCAAAGCCTCATCGTATTCCGCCTGCCGCAGCCAGCTGTCCCGGGACCGCTCCTCCAGCTGTACCCGCTGCTCCTCGGCCCTGCAGGACTCCATCTCCAGCTGGTTTGCTTCATATTTCTCCTGCAACGACCGCGTTTCGGCGGTCAGGTAGCTAAATAGCGCGGCCAGCTGTCCGGCCAGTTGCTTCTGTTGGTCCAGCCCCTGCAGCAGCCCGGCCAGATCTTCAACCTGCTCCCGGTAGGACCCCAGGAAGCCGTCCAGCAGCTGCTTTTCCACAATGAACCGCTCGTTTTCCACCACTTCCCGCACCAGGCTCTCCAGCATTTCCTCCAGCCGGCGCGACTCGGAGCGGTTTTTGAACATGGCCTTTTCCACCGTTTTGATGATCCAGTCATTTAATAGCTGGCCGGAATTTTTATATTTCTGGAAGATCTCCTCCAGGCCGCCTTCACTGTCATTGATCTTGGCGATGACAGTGCGCCACTCATCCTGGGCAATGCCGAACTCGGCCAAAAATTTTGCATAACGCTCCCCATCGTCTCCGGGAAAATAACCGAAGGCAAAGGGATCTTTCCTTTCCTGAGCGGACATCAGCTCCCGGGCTTCCCGAAAGGGCAGCACCTCCAGCACCCCGCCGCTGCGGCTCACCAGGGGGATATGGACTAGATCGAAAGCATTGGCGCCGTTATATTTCGAGGTAAAGGTGAAATACCTGATCCGGCTTTTCTCCTCCTCCACCCCGGGCGCCTCTGCGGACACAATCCCAATCCCGGTTAAGAGGTACCCGCCTGCTCCGTCCAGCTTCCACTCAATCATCACGTAGGCCGGCAGCCTTTTCTTGCGGAAAAAGCTTGCAATGTTGCGGCCCTGGATCCTCACCCCCGGCGCCACCGGCTGGAGAAAAAGTTGGACCAGCACGCTCTTGCCGCCGCCGTTGGCCAGGTTTAAAAGGGCATTTTCCCCGCCGTGAAAATTAAAGGTTTCGTCCAGTATGTGCCGGGAATCATGGTTGTAAGAAAAGTTCACAATCCGGATCCGGTTAATCCTGGGCATGCATTTCCGCCTCACCTTCAAACAGCCCGTTGATCTCGGCAACCCGGCTGTCATTGAGATAATAATTCAGCATCAGGTCGTCCAGTTTTCTAGTGGTGCGCATTTCCCGGTCGTCATCCACCATCCTGAGCAGGTTTTCCCGCTCCAGCAGCCGGCAGGCGATCAGGATGGTACCGGTCTTGGTCTTGCGGCCCTTTTCCTCGTAATCCTGCTTGCTCTCCCACAGTTCCGCCACCCGGATAAAATTGAGGGCGTACCTTTCCTCCAGCACGGCGGTCTGGTCATTGTTCTCCAGCGCCAGGGCAAAGCGCCGGTCCAGCTCCTCGATCAAGGTGCTGATGCGCAGGAACTCCCGCTGCTTGGGATTCCGGTTGCGGCTGCCGTAGAACAGGTAAAATATGAACATGGAGATATAGCAGAGCAGGTAGGCGTCAACCAGCCTGGCATCGGAGGCCACCCATTCCCGGAAGTCCTTCATGGTAAAGCCCAGCAGGCTGTTCCCGCTGTCCGGGACCAGGTATAGAGTACTGGACGCCTCCACGATCCGGAAGTCCAGCTCTTCCTCGAATTCCGCCAGGATGGACCGGACCTCGGTATGGCGAAACTCCAGGAACAGGTCTCCTTCAGTCTCCCGGTCCAACTGCCCCCTGTCTATTAATTTCTTAAATATCCTGACCGCAGTGTTTAAATGACTCATTTAAAAGCTCACCTCGATCATAAAATCACTGATGGCGACGCGCCTACTGAACAGAACATCCCCCTGCCGGTACACAACTTCTTCCTCAAATACGTGATCGTCCGGTTTTTTGATTTCTATTTTGCTCACTCCGTACAAATCCGGGCGGTCCTTTTCGATACAGTACAGACAAAAACCTACATCCAGTTCTCCGGTGGCGTTGGCCACCACCTCATCACGCTGCGCCTGCCACGCCCTGATCTCAATGATGTTCAGATCGTAAAGCTTGAGCATCGACCGGAAAACCAGGTCGTCGGCAACCAGCAGATCAAAGATCTCCCCCCGGCTCTTTAAATCTTGAAACAGCTCGCCAAACCTGCAGCCGGCCCCTTTTTCAGCGACAAACTCCAGGATGCTGCGGATAAATTCGGTATTGGCGTCGTTGATGTTTTTGATTCTCAAGCGCTCGGGATCCTCGCCCAGTTCCTCAATGACCACTCCCCCGGTCGCATCTTCCTCCTGCCGGAGCCGGGCCTGGCGCTCAAACAGCGACAGCAGGTTCAACCCGCGGTCCGGGTTGGGCCGGAAGAGAGGATTCAACAGCTTCCACAGGGAGGAGATGACGCTCTCCGGGCATCTTTCCAGCCGCACCAGGATTTCCCGCTCAAAATCGTAGTTTTTAGCCAGGGCAAGAGAAAAGGAATCGGCGATGGTTTCCTTATAGATCCTGGAAAGGCTGTGCCGCTCCAGAATCAATTCTTTCTGCTCGTCGATGGTTGTATTGATGTTTCTCCGGATGACGGCAATCTCAGCCCGTGCCCGTTTCATCTCCTCGTCCAGAGCGCCCCGGGATGCTTCCTCTTCCTTCAGACGTTCCTCCGACAGCACGATCATAGCCCTGATTTCATTCATAATGCCGTACTCTTCCTCCAGCAGGGTGTAGGTACTGCCCACCAGCCTTTCGAACTCCCGGATATCCACATCGTAAATGTTTTCCCGTATCCTCTGCATGAACTGCCTGAGATCGTTCTTCTTCTGCCTGATCATCTGCACCAGATTGCTGCTCTGGCCGATGGCTTTCTTGTAGTTTTTGCGCTTGATCAGCTCGCGCAGTTTCAGCTCTTCAATGGTGAAGCTGATCTCCTGCTCCACTTCCTTGGTCCGAAAGAGCAAATCATAACCCTGGTCCGTCAGCTGGTAGGTCATCAGATAGCCCCGGTCGCTCTCTTTGAGCTTGTCGTCAATCAGCCTGATCCGGGTGGGGACCATCCCCTGCCCGTACCTCATCACCGGGTAATACCTGGCTTCCCCGCCGTTTTGCAAGATGTCCTTGATAATGTACTCGGTGATTTTACGCAAAACCGGCATGGGAAAATCCAGGTTGTAAGCAGGAACGATCCCGGCCACAAAGGCCATGATCCTGTCCATGGTGCACTCCTCATCCTCGGTGAGGGTCCTTTCCATGATGAAGACCAGGACGGAGAGGATAATATTGTCCAACTGCCCCGGCTCAAACAGCTTCTCGATGTCCATTTTCCGGTTGCCGCGGTTGACAATGGAATCGATAGCCGCCACAATCTGCATTCTCTTTTCAAAACCGGCCAGCAAATCCAGCTTCCGCAAGTCCATCGTCATTATCCTCATTTCTACTTTAAACATGTATGCGCTGTTTTCATGATTCGCAGCGCATCAGCTGCCGGCGCCGCGTTGGTGACCTGGTTGTCTAACTCAGAATCCCCGCAGCCACCTGATAATTAACAATCTCCTGCGGGATGTAGCGGCCCTTCTCCAAAAAAGCAGTCAGCACACCGGCGCTATCAAACCCCAGCAGGGCAGCGAACTCGGCCAGGGGAGCCGCCACCTCCCTCGCATCCGGCGACTCCGGCAACTCCCTGCCTTCCGCCAGTTGAAGCATCAGCCGGTACAGGGCGGAAAAAGGCTTCACGTCAAGGCCGGGATTAGCCCGCCGGCAGCGGAAAAAAAGACGGATCCCTTCCAGATCCAGGTCGCCGAAATAAAGAAAACGTGCGGCCTGTCCCCCGCTGTCCCCCAGCATACCTGCATTGTACTCCTCCAGGGCGCCGCGCTTGGTAATCTTATTGCCTTCACCGTATAGCAGCAGATCCACCGGTGTACCGGCGACGGTGTTCTTCCCTGTGGTCTGCAGCAGTTTCCGGAAAGTAAACCAGGTATCCTTGTTCTCCAGGATCAATACGTTCATCTGTTCCTGGCGAGCGTGCACATACTCGAAAAACGGCTCCGGAGTATCGTAATAATTCAGGAAATCCTCCCCCAGACCATTGTACTTCAGCACTTCCCTGACCAGGGCAAAGTGGTTGTCCAGAAGTTTTTCCCGGCCCCAGACTGAAAACGACCGCTCCTTGCGCGACATAGGTTCTGCCAGCAGATCTGCCGAGTACCAAAGATACCGGCTTAAGCCCTCTACAAGCTCCCGGTGTTTTTGATATAATTCCGGCCTTTGCAGATAGCCGGAGATATTTAAGGCGGGGTTAAGCTGCCGGATGGATGCAAAATATCCCGAATAATCTTCCTTGGGTTTGAGCAGGCGGTATTTGTTGAACAAAGGCGGCAACCGGCCATTCAACCCCGAAGCCTTAACAGGTGCAAGAATTCCATCAGCCAACAGCTTTTCCACCGTCTGGTGAAAAAGGCCATAATCAGCTTCTTTAATCACCTGCTGTAGTTCTTTTTCAGTCAGAATTGTTTTTCCATAGACAAGCAGCTCTTCAATCAGGCTGATCGCAATCACCTCTTATTATGGAGATCCTCAGATTCAGGACATCAACGATGATCAAGAAACGATAAATTATCCGGCTAAAATCAATGGTGCACTGTATTGGAAACAGCACACCATTATTATACAATATTTAGACAAATTTTCATTGTTTCGTTGCCTTACATTTAGTGATGCTCATTCCAGGCAATAAAAAACCTGGCCTTGGCGCCGGGATCAAACAAGATTAGATACCCTGCCGTTTACAGGATGGAAGTACTGTCAAGATCACGTCAAAGTCCCGTTAATCGTCAATATACAGTAAGCAATAAAGTGTAGGGTAAGTATGTTATGTGTATGTTTGACTTTGAAGGGGTCCTAGGATGAAAGTACGCCGGTCGCTGTTTTACTGCTTTATTTTGAAACACTTTGAACATTTGGAGAGCCCACTTTAACATGCTGCAAAAACATAAAGCCAATATACCTGATTAAAACATAAATAACAAATACAACAGCCAGTAGTTCTTCAAAGTGCACTAAATATCCAAAGCCCGGCACGCCAATATGCATTTTCGTTAAAAAACTATCAATATCTTTTATCGCTATCGCACTGATTACAAGTGGAAATGTAAAAGCAGAGTAACTTGGATAAAACTTTAACCTAATCATTTTTGGCATGTATAAAAGTACGGCAAATAGCATTATTAAGGATAAAAAAGTCAGCAACCAGAAAATCGTCATATTTACTTCTTGAAATAGCTTTAAATATCCAACCAGACACAGACTCGCAGGAGCGGCAAAAATTGTTATGGTAGGCAATAACGGTTCGGGAATCGATTTAATTACCAACACTCTATAAGTGATTATAGGTAAAAGAATCAAATAAGCAATAAACCCAAACCAAAACAAGCCCTTGCCGGTGCCTGTAGCACTAAATACAGGCGCCGCTACACTTGCAGCAGCAATACCGACATACACTACAAAGTAGCTTGGAAATACTTTTTGCAGATCAAAATTGAAAATAAATTTTTTAGTGAAATAGATAATTAGAACACATTGGAGCACTGTGCCAACCATCCACATCCCATATCCTATAATAGGCGAAAATGGTTGAATGTAGGCTGATAAAATCATTATACCCATAGGAAAAGTACCGGCTATACCGGCAATGGCAGGATTCTTTAAATCCTCCATGACAGCCCTGGTTGTAAAAGTTGCTTTTATTAGAAGAAGCAACAGCAGCAGGGCAGATACAATGCCAAACATGCTCTTGAATATATTCCCGTATGACGCCACTAAATTGCCTGCCGCTGCCAACCCCAGCATTAACCCTGCAGCCGGTACAGGCAAATTTTTTATTATTTTTTTCATTTTTTAATTTTACCTTCTGCGAAACCATAATGGAACCCGGGAATATGGGTCATTATTTAATAGAATAATTTACTCCCCAAATCAGCATAACAGATTAAGAGAACTTGTCCAACCTTTTTGGGGGGCTAAAGAGTAACGGTATCTAACATGTCAGTCTCTACGACTCGGCTTTTTATATTTTCCGAGCATTGAAGACCGGCTACCCATAGACCGGTAGGCCAAATAGTTGTGTACAGGCAAAGGTGTCTCCTATTTACACTATTGAAAAAGGAATAATAAATATGATAAAATATCATCAGGGTACATAATTATGATAAATAATCGCACAGAGCCACTGAAACAATACGAAAATTTTGAAAATAATTAGTTGCCTACATGTTCAGCTTGTCACTTGTCAATTGATACAGCCTTCGCAATCTGTGATTAAAAACTAAAAATATTAGGGGCTGAATAAAATGATCAAAGTCGAGATTTCCGAAGATGCCAGGGAATTTATTCTCAATAGGACTAACGCCGTTACTGTGAAACCGATGATTATGAGCGGTTGCTTTGGCGTCGCTAATGTGCCTATTGTGTTCGAAGGTGAACCGTCCGCACCCGAAAATTATGAAGAAGTTATTGCCGATGGGATTAAGGTCTACATTTCTAAGGGGGCTATTGTTGGTCCAGATGGGACCAGGATCTACCTGGAGGGTGAAAAGTCGGTATATCAAGACCTGGAGGTCGAAGGGCTGAGGTATGAGGTCTAAATTTACCCCAATTAGGTTATGGGAGCCTGTTGACAAAATACTGCCAATAACCAGGATATAAAAGTTTCAATTCTCTATAGAGCGGGATCGCATTTCCACATCAACCTTTTGGAGCCCTTGCGCTCAATGCCTCCAGGGCTCGATTTGCGGGAGGTCTCCACGAAAGACCGCTCATTAAGCTAAAAATTTGCGGGGGGACTCTTCGGAGTTGAGAAGGTAGAACCTGACCCTTTGAACCTGTCAGTTAACACTGGCGCAGGGAAGCAAATCATCAAGATGATTGTATTTGATGAGTGCTTTCCTAATGAAGGAGGACACTTTATTTTTTATAAAGTTCTGTAACATAAAAAACCGAATATTCAATCCGTTTGCGGGGGGACTTATTTCAGTTGAGAAGGTAAAACCTGACCCTTTGAACCTGTTAGTTAACACTGGCGTAGGGAAGCAAATCATCAAGATGATTGTATTTGATAAAGGGTGCTTGCTGAATTCAGCGGCGCCCTTTTACAGCATAATGGAATAAGTCACAACCGCCATTCAGGCCTGCACTGGCTATCGGCAAGGACTGTGGTCCGACCCGCGACTTTTAAGATCCCGCTAAAATACGGATTGTCGAAAGGAGCAAAAACAGATGAACTATAACCTCACTAAAGCGTTCCTCCGGAAGATAAGCACACAGTTGCTCCATGTGCGGCAAAATGTGTGCGGTCAGAACGACAAACCGGATTCTGGACAGCCGGGACGTTGAACTAAAAATCCAATAAATAGAAGAAAGGAACGGATGACTTATGAAAGAAAATTTGCTCGCCCAAATCGTGTGGATACTGGAGGAAGTTCACCGGAAAAAACCGCTGATTCACCATATCACAAACTATGTTACGGTCAACGACTGCGCCAATATTGTGCTGGCCATCGGCGCTTCCCCAATCATGGCGGACGATATCGAAGAGGTGGAAACCATCACCTCCATTTCCTCGGCACTGGTGCTCAATATCGGAACCCTGAACCGCAGAACGATAGAATCTATGCTTGCCGCGGGGAAAAAAGCCAACGCCCTTAACATTCCCGTTATTCTTGACCCTGTCGGGGCGGGGGCGTCGGAACTGCGCAACCGGACAACCGAAAAACTACTCAAGGAAATAAAAATCAGCGTTTTGCGCGGGAACATGTCCGAAATCCGTTTTGTCGCCGGACTGGAGGCTGACACCAAGGGTGTGGACGCCTCCGACGCTGATCTGGTCAGAGGCACGGAAACAGGCCGGGCCGTAGCGGAGAAAGTGGCAAAGGAGCTCGGCTGCGTGACGACGATTACGGGAGCAACTGATATTGTGTCTGACGGTGTGCGCACAATTCTGATAGAAAACGGAACAAAGCTGCTTTCCAATGTGACAGGTACGGGCTGCATGTGTACCTCGCTGGTGGGGGCTTTTTGCGGGGTTGCCGACGATACGTTGATTGCGGCGGCAGGCGCTATCCTCTCCCTGGGCATTGCGGGCGAGCTTGCCGCCGCAAGAGCCGGTGACAAAGGAAACGGCAGCTTTCACCTGGCAATCATCGATGCAGTCAGCAAGCTGACTGCTGAAACTCTTACCGGGAGAGCGAAAATTCAGGAAGCCTGAAATAGATTACAGCCTCTATCTTACAACCGGCTATACGCTTCATATAGAGGCGCGTCATCAATCTGGTTTTGTGCCTTTCATCACCTGATCAGCACATTACCATTGTTTTGGTGAGCGTCTCTTTTTTCAAAGACCATTTTCAATGATTACAGTAATACTTCCAAGGAGTGAGACACGGGATCCTTTCCTTTCTATTACTTGTTATTCTCTTCTCAGCGCCTCGATGGGGTTCAGCTTGGATGCCTTGTTGGCAGGCAGAATACCGAATACCACGCCTATGGCCGCAGAGAACGCAAAAGCCAGCAGCGCCGTCCACCAGGACAGCAAAGGCGGCCATTTGGCCAGCTTGGCGATCAGGTAAGCCCCGCCGGTTCCCAGGGCCATGCCGATTACGCCTCCCAGCAGGCATAACATCACTGCCTCGATCAGGAACTGCACCAGAATGTCCCTGCGCCTGGCGCCCAGGGCCATCCGGATGCCGATTTCTCTGGTGCGCTCGGTCACCGACACCAGCATGATATTCATCACCCCGATGCCGCCCACAAACAGTGAAATCGCGGCAATAGCCCCGATAACCAGGGTCATGATGCCGGTTATCTTATTGGCCGCCTGCATCTGCTGCTCCATGCTTTCACTGGCGTACTTGCCGGCGTCCCGGTGCCGCCGCTCCAGGATCTTCACGGCCTGGCCCATGGCCTCGTCCACCTTTTCCTTTGAGACGGCGCTGCCTTCCAGCATCTGCACCTGTTTGTTGAACATTACCTGCCAGACCTGGATGGGAATATAAACACTGGGGTTTTCACTAAATCCCAGGGCTGATTCACCTTTGGCAATGATACCCACCACCAGGAAAGGTGTATCTCCAAGAGTGATTTTACTTCCCAGCGCCTGTGACCTGCCGAATACCTGCCCGGCCAGGTCCTCGTCGAGCACAGCCACCTTGCGCTTGCCCGTGTCGTCTTCCTCCGCAAAGAAGCGGCCTTCCTTCATGTTAAATTTCCGGATATAAGGATAATCAGACGAAACTCCTGTGATCCGAGCATGTATTTTTTCTTTTGGCCCCCTTACGTCACCCATAGTTTGGTTGCGGGGGGAGAGGTAGGTAACATCGGGGACCTTATCCTTGATCACGGTCACATCACTTAAATCAAACTCTCGCCCGGTGATCTGCTTGTCGCTGCGCCAGTCCACGTAAACAGCGAATATATTGGTCCCTATCTTTTCCATTTCAGACATCAGTACCGCCCTGCCGCCCTGGCCGATAGCCACCACCGCGATCACAGCGGCAATGCCGATAACGATGCCCAGCGTGGTCAAAAACGAGCGCAGCTTACTGACCATGATGCCCTCCAGGGCCACTCTGATGCTCTCCAGCAGGTTCATAGCTTGTCTGCCTCCCCGCTTTGGGCGCAACGGCCGGATTGAACTGCCGGTATGTCCACGCTTACATGCTTTCTGGCGTCCAGCGGGTTGGCGACGGGTTCATCATCCACCAGGCGTCCGTCGCGAAAGTGGACAATCCTGGAGGAATGCAAGGCTATATCCCGCTCGTGCGTGACCAGGACAATGGTGGCCCCACTGCTGTTCAATTCCTGGAAAATGGCCATAATCTCCTCCCCCGAACGGGTATCCAGGTTTCCTGTAGGCTCGTCCGCCAGGATCACAGCGGGGTTGTTGACCAGCGCCCGGGCGATGGATACCCTCTGGACCTGGCCGCCGGAAAGTTCGCTGGGCTTGTGCTGCATTCTCTCCGCCAGGCCCACTCTTTCCAGCGCTTCCGCGGCCCGCCTTACTCTTTCACGAGAGGCTATTCCAGCATAAATCATGGGCTGCTCAACATTGCGCATGGCGCTCATGCGGTGCAGCAGGTTAAAGGTCTGAAAGACAAAGCCGATTTTGCGGTTGCGGATGCGCGCCAGTTCGGTGTCGCTCATGCCGCTGACTTCCACCCCATCCAGCTGATAGGCGCCCGATGTCGGAGTATCCAGGCAGCCCAGCAGGTTCATGAAAGTGGATTTGCCCGAACCGGAAGGGCCCATCACGGCCACGAACTCACCCGGCTTTACCTCCAGGTTGACTTCAGCCAGGGCAACCACCGGATGGGCGCCCGCCCGGTACACTTTACCGAGATTTTTTACTCTGATCATTTCCCGTCGGCGCCCCCTTTGACCGAAGGCAGGTTTGTCATTTCTTTAACCCTGCTGCCATCCAGTAATTCCTCCCCGGGGCTGACCACAACTGTTTCACCTTCCGCTAGACCTGATAATATTTCAGTAGCTAGAGCAGAGTCGACCCCTATGGTAACCTCTTTTAACCTTGCCAGCTGATTTTCAACCACAAAAACTTTCTTGACCCCTTCTTTTTCAATAACGGCTTCGTACGGAACCACCAGCGCCCTTTCCCTGTCTATCGCGGTAATACTCAGGTCAACGGTGTACCCGGGCCGCAACCCCTCTGTGTCACCGTCAATTTTTACGATCACCGGCACTTCCACCTGACTACCCTTCTCCGCAGTTTTCGTCGTCACCGCGCCGGGGGAAACGCTCTGAAGTATGCCGGTGTATTCCCGGTCGGGCTGGGCCGCGGTGGTCACTTTTACCTTTTGGCCGGGCTGCAGCCGTCCACTGTCAGCCTCGCTGACTCCGGCGGTCACCTCCAACTGCCCGGTATCTCCAATGGTAATCAGCCTTGTTCCCGGCTGGACGTAATCACCCAGGGCCACTTCCACCGCAGTCACCACACCATCCATTTCCGCGTGGAGGACGGTCTTGTTGAGCTTGTTTTCCTCCTGCTCCAACCGGTAACGCGCCTGTTCGATCTGGGCCTTCAAGGAGGTCAGCTCATGCCCGACAGGACCGGTTTCTTTCATGCTCAGCTTTTCTCCCGCTATTTTGTATTCAGCTTCCTTGACAGCCAGGTCCAGCTCAGCCTCATCAAATTCCTTCGCGCTCAGCGCCCCCTGCTCGTATAAAAGCTTTTTGCGCTCATAGTTCTTTTGAGCGTTCCGGTAATCTGCTTCCGCCCTCCGGCAGTTTTCCCTTTCCTGGGCTATTTCCTCTTCCCGTGGATAGATGGACTTGTTCAAATTTGCTTCCTGGGCGATGAAGTTTGCCTTTGCCTCATTGTAATCGTCTTCGATCTCTTCAGCATTTAGCTTACCTAACACCTGGCCCTTGCTCACCCGGTCGCCGGGTGAAACACTAAGTTCCTCCACCGTAGTGCCGGTGAAAGTGTAAAATTCCTGCTTGGCACACAACCTCACCCTGCCGGAGGCAAAAACGTTATCCTGGATCGGCTTGATCTCAGCTTTAACAGTTTTCACCGGAATACCGTCCTGTTTTTTACTCTTTACCATGTTCAGCACAACCACTGACACGATCAGACCGAGGATCAGTACCCCGGCAAGCATCTTTTTCCTGGAAACGTTTCGTAACCGCTGCAAGTTTAATTGCAAAACATGACGCCCCTTTCAACCAAAAGACTTCTCTTTATTATACAGACGTTAAAAACACGATTTTTGCTCAATAATTTAAAAAACTTTTTTAGTTTTTTTATCTGGAAACGTTGAGCAATGCTTCTTTAAATAACCTCCAACCAGTAAACATATCCAAGTGCTGTCTTGTGACAATTCTAACCGCCTATTTTGCTTAAAAAAGTTTAGCATTTTAATTTTTAGTTTCTTGTACCCTGTTTTACACCCAGAAAAATGAAAGAAGCAATATACCGGATTCTCAATCAAAACTACGGCCATTCCTTTATGTTCTGCAACAAAAGGCTTAATCCTGGTTCACATATTAGAATAGCCAGAAACCAGGTGCAGATGAAACCCTTGACACCTATAAGCACTACGAATATAATTAAGTAGTCATAATTAAACCACTATTAAACCACTACAAAAAAGCAGAGTCTTTAGAGATACTTAAGAAGAAAACTATACTGACTGAAATATTGTACATAAAAGAATCTTTTTTCATAAAATAATCTTACGAGGTGCTTGATGGATGATGTAAAAGATGTTGCCAGGGAAGTATTAACTTCTATATTGCCTGTTGTTGTACTGGTCGTTATATTACAATTAATCCTGTTTGAAAATCCCGGCTATATGGTCATTCAATTCATAATTGGTGCTATAATGGTGACACTGGGATTAGGCTTGTTTCTTATTGGTGTTAAAGTTGGCTTATTGCCTCTGGGAGAGGCTATTGGAGCGGAACTTCCCCAAAGAGGTTCCTTGCCAATACTATTACTTTCCATACTGTTTATTGGCATAGCCGTAACTGCGGCGGAGCCTGATGTCCGTATTTTAACACACCAAATTGATTACATTTCAGCCGGCAGTATCCCAAAAAGTTTACTCATAGCTTTTGTAGCTGTTGGGGTGGGACTGTTTATAACTATCGCCACAGCAAGGGTAGTGCTGGGCGTCCCAATGAGCTACATATTAATCGGTAGTTATTTAGCTATATTCACATTATCCGCTTTCGCACCTCCACATTTTGTACCAATAGCCTTTGATTCAGGCGGCGTTACCACAGGACCAATGACGGTACCATTTATTCTTGCCCTTGGAGTAGGCATTACATCTGTTTTAAGTGGTAAAGACTCCCTAAGCGACAGCTTTGGCTTCGTAGCCCTTGCCTCAATAGGCCCTGTTATTGCAGTGATGTTATTGGGTGTGATCTACGGTTGAAGGATATAATAATTTTTAAAGGTTTTTCATGTGTTCTGCAGGAAGTAGCTATGTCTCTGTTACCTCTATTAATTATCTTCCTTCTGTTTCAATTCCTCTTATTGAAGCTGCCACAGGAAGAAGTAAAACGCATCTTAATTGGTATCTGCTTTTCTTTTATCGGATTATCGCTGTTCCTTCAGGGTGTCCATGCAGGTTTTTTGCCTACAGGTACTTTATTAGGAGAACAGCTTGCCAGGTTAAGGTTTAACTGGGTGGCAATTCCCATCGGCTTACTGGTGGGTTTAGTCACGGTGCTTGCCGAACCTGCCGTTCGCATCTTAACCCATGAAGTAGAGAAGGTATCCGGAGGACATATCAACCAGCAAATAATGCTGTACACCCTGTCGGCAGGTGTGGCAATCTCTATTGGCATGGCTATGGCACGGATAATATATGGTATACCGCTTTTATATCTACTTGCCCCAGGATATTTACTGGCTCTACTTATGGTTAAGTACTCACCACCCACCTTTGTTTCGGTAGCTTTTGATTCTGGCGCAGTAGCTACAGGCCCTATGGCTGCTACTTTTACAATGGCCCTGGCAGTGGGGGTAGCCTCCGGCACAGCGGGCAGGGACCCGTTGATGGATGGATTTGGTTTAATAGCTATGGCTACCCTTGCGCCGATCTTATCAGTTTTATTACTAGGGCTCATTTATAGAGGAAGGCGGTTAGATGATGAAGATAGGTAGAGATTATCAATTAATAGTAACAATCATTAAAAAGGGTTTTGCACAAAGAGTCATTAATGCGGCAAAACGCGCTGGAGCCAGAGGAGGCACCATCTTGCACGGACGTGGTGTTGGAATACACGATCAGAAGAAACTGCTGGGCATCCCGATAGAACCAGAAAAGGAAATAATTTTAACCCTGATTCATAAAGATAAAACCAATACCGTGTTAAAAGCTGTTGTGGAAGCAGGGAACCTTCAAAAACCGGGAACGGGCATTGGTTTTGTAATTGATGTTGACAAAGTAGTGGGGATTGTATCTTTGCTGGAAGAATTCGGAGAAGATTTAGATTAATAAAAACAATAAGGAATTAACTACATACCAAAAACCCCGGCCTTTTTGCAGGACGGGGTTTTTGCTTATTACTGTTTCCTTTCTTCCAGTAAGTCACCGGCTTCCTTTACATCCAAACCCTGATGAATGATGCCGTAAGCCGCTGCCAGTAGCGCCTCCGGGTGTGGGCTCTGCCAAACATTTCTGCCCATTACAATGCCCCGGGCGCCTCCCTGCATAGCGCCGTAAATCATTTTCAGGGTGTCCAGGTCGGTCTCACACCTGGGCCCGCCGGCGATTAAGACCGGGACGGGACAGCCGACAACCACTTTTTCAAAGCCTTCCTCGGTATAGTAGGCCTTGACCAGGTCTGCTCCGTGTTCCGCTGCAACCCTGGCACTCAGGGCCATAAACCGTGGATCTTTCTTTTTTTCCTCGTTAATTTTGCCAAGACCCACAACGCCTAACAGCGGCACATTCCAGCGCCGGCAGCGATCCGCTATGCGGGCCAGATTGACCAGGGTGTCATGCTCGTACGGAGAACCGATAAAGGCTGAAGCCGCCACTGCGTCCGCTCCCGCCGCCAGGGCTTCCTCCACGGTGGCGGTCAACCCCTCCCGGGTCAGCTCCGGCCCCAGAATCGTCGCCCCTCCGCTAATCCGCATGATGATGCCGGGCTTGCCCGCCGGCTCGAAACCGTATCTTAAGATCCCCTTCGTTAAAAGCCAGGCGTCCACCAGCCCGGTGGCATCCAGACGCTTCACCGTATTTCTGGTGTCTATTATTCCCGCCATGGGCCCGAGGGCCATGCCGTGGTCAATGGCAACTACCAGGGAACGCCCTGTTTCACTGCGCAGTATTTTCCTGAGTCTGATTTGGAGCCCTTCCATTTTAACCGTCCTCCTCCGGGATCATGATTACGCCTTTGATTATTTCCTGCTTTTGAGCCAGATCCACCGCCTCAAGCATGTTCTCCAGGGCAAAGCGGTGGGATATAAGGTCGTCAACCTTGACCTCACCACTGCCGATAAGTTCCAGGGCTAACCGGAAGTCTTCGGGAGTGGAGGCAAAGGTGCCTGTCAGCACTACCTCCGCATAGTGAATCCAGCGAAAGTCAACGGGTACGGGCCTGCCTGCGGGCGGCCCGCCAAAAATATTGAATGTGCCGCCGTTTCGCACCGCCGGGAGATACTGTGCCATGATTTCCGGCAGGCCCAGGGCAGCCACCACCAGGTCTGCGCCCAGTCCGCCGGTAAACCGCCGGACCTCTTCCACCACATCTTCCTCACCGGCGTTAATACAGTGCGCGGCGCCCATCCCGGCCGCCATTTCAAGCCTGTCCCGGCGCAGGTCGGCCATGATTACCTTTGCCTTGAGCCAGTTTCCCGTTTTCAGGTGCAGTAGCCCCAGCGGCCCGGCGCCTACCACCAGCACGGTGTCACCCTCTCCCAGCTTTCCGGCGCGAGCAGCGGCGAGGCAACAGGAAAGCGGTTCGGCGACAGCTGCCTGTTCATAGGAAAGCTTTTCAGGAATTTCAACCACTCCGCCGATCTTGACAATCTCACGGGGGATGCGCACAAATTGCGCGAACCCCCCGTCAATCCCGTGACCGAGGCCAAATTCACTCAGGCACAGGTTGTGCCGCTCCTGCTTGCAATAAAAACACTCCCCGCATACAGCTATCGGATAGACGGCCACCCTCGCGCCGACAGACAGGCCGCGGACTCCCGGTCCAATCCGCTCAATGCTGCCGGCTACTTCGTGGCCCAGGATTGCCGGGAGGTTCTTGGGCAGACCCTGCCCAAGCAGCGTTTTGATATCGGTGGCGCAGATGCCGGAAGCCCTGACTTTTACCAGAACCTCCCCCTCGCTGATTTCCGGAACGGGTACCGATTGAATCCGGATCTCATTTTTACCGTACACTACCGCGGCTTTCATCATTGGTTCCCTCTCCTTGTTTTAAAACATTTCTTAGACCGCCCTTTTTACTTCTTCCAGCAGTGCCCTAATCTTGAACGGGCTTTTCTTACCCGGATATTCCTCCACACCGGAACAAAGGTCAATACCGAAGGGCCGAACCGTTTCAATCGCTCTTTTGACATTGCCCGGATCAATGCCGCCGGCCAAAAAGGAGGGCAGCGGCGATTCCTGCACCAGGTGTGCCGCCGCTTCCCAATCTCCGGCCAGACCCGTTCCACCGAACCTGGCCACTCCGTTGACCACAGCTGCAGTGTCAAACAGAACGGCGTCTATTCCGGCTTCTTTACACTCCTCAACTTTGAGCCGGCAGGATTCCGCATCGAAGATCCCCCCCCGGGTCCCGCCGGCCGGCAAATATAGAGACTGCCAGATTTTGAGCTTCGGGCGGAAGCTTTTCAGAAATCCTGCCAGGGCCGGTCCCTCCGGGCTGAGAAACTGAACTGCGTAAGGGTTTAGTTTGCGCGCCACCTGTTCGATGCCCTCCGGTTCCAGGTTATATACCAGCGCCACTACCGGAACCTCGACGGCAGTAAATATCGGGCCTGCCTCCTCAACGCTAAGTGAGCGGGGCGAAAAGGCAGTATTCACCACAACGCCAAGATAGTCGGCGCCTTCTCCCGCAGCCAGCCTGGCATCTTCCACATTGGTTACACCACATATTTTAACTTTGCAGCCAGCCTTCACGCTGATAATCCCTTTCTGAACCATTTTCTTCGATCCGGGCGCCGGTGTTATCCACTTCCGTAACGATAATCCGGCTCGAGGCCACCTTCCGGGAAACCAGAAAGTCCAGAATCCTCTGCTGCACCTGCCCGTCCCGGGTCAGAGCAAACACGGTGGGCCCAACCGAACTCATGCCGGCCACTTCGGCGCCCAATTCCCGGAAGCTCCCGATGAAGTTGTAAATGTGGGTCCCCCAGATGCCGTGCTGCTCACATTCAGCACGCTTGGAGCCCAGGAAGGTCAAATCGAACATAGCGTTGCCCATCCCTTTCAAATCCCCCTTCACCATGGCCGGAAGCAAATCGAGCAGCACTATCTGAGACTTGGTTCCGCACTGCAGGTAGTCCAGATACCTGCCCCGACGCATCAGTAATTCCACTTCTGATTCTGCCGCCGTATCCATGCCGGTAAACTCATCCTTTAAGCTGGGCACGTCGGGAATCACAATAATAACCCTGGTGTCCGGCAGCGCCGCCCGGTAGACCAGCTCCATGTCGTCGGTGCCCAAAACCATGCCGCCGTAGATACTGGCCATGGCCCCGATGCCGGTTTCAAACCCGCGAATTAAGTAATTTGTGCCCCGGGGGCTTTCTTCACAGGCATTATAACCCAGAATCCTGCGCAACTCGCGGTTGTTGAAAGGCCTGCCCAGCACCTCGTTGATCCCGATACAGGCGGCACACATGGTGCCGGTTGAGGAGCCCATCCCCACATGCCTTCTCTTGTGGTCGTATAGTTCTATTTCAAATCCCTGTTTGTAGCCTAAAATCTCCTTGAATACTTCAGCAAAATGAGTTACGATTAAAGGCCTTTCACCCTTAACCACAATCTCGGGCCTGTTCGTGGAACGGACCCTGGCCTTGAGGTTAACCCCAATGGCAATACCCAGCCCCCCTCCTCCCGGGCGGCTGACATTGAAACGATTCATGTCTAAAACGGAAGGATGAAGACGCGCGGGCACCGTTATTTCTACTTCCCTTTCAGGCGCTTCCGCAACTGTTCTGGGAGCGACGCCGAATTGCTCCGGATAAATAATAAAATCTTTTTGACCCGGCTCAAACTCCTGTAGAACCGTGTTAATCCGGTCAAAAGGCCCGCCAATAACACCGATTTCAATAGTCTGCTTTTGCTCCAGAAAAGAAACTTTATTGACAGCCATATTTACCCCTCCACAAAATCAAATTCAAATCCTACTATGCTTCCGTTCTACCCTCCTTCGATTTGTTTTTGCGGTAGGAATGGGAACGGGAATAAAAATGGGAATAAAAACAAAAACATCCCCGGCAGGGATGTTTTCTAAACAGGCTTATACAAAGCCCGTTTATCAAGGCAAAACCAGTACAACCATCCTACCATGCTACAATTCCTATTATATGACTAAGTACAATTATTAGGCAATGGTTATCAAAAAAAATTTGATGATTGCCGACAAACCAATAATGCAAAACGCCGACTATCAGCCAATTGTTGAGGACGTGTTAAAAGCAAATCCCGATGTGGTCTTTTGTTGTTGTCAACTAAATACAAAGGATAGTTGAATGATGCCATAAGCCGCTGAAAGACTGTGAGGGCTCACTGAATGGTTACAAGTGATCATGCCGGCTTAAGCTTCGTTATGCATTTTAATTAAAACAAAGGCATAGATTGTCTTTTTTGTATTAACCAAAGTGCGATTAATAATATTATTCTGTGTATTGTTATGTTTTGTATATTTATGATTACATGCACACCTTTTAATACAACACACATTACCTGCTTTTGTTGTTTTGAGTTGTATTGCATAGCATTGTTATGATACCTGTCAAGATTTAGCATGCTGAAAGAAAAAGTTGCCGATTTCATTTGGATTCCCCTTGTATAATCGCTTTTTGTTGATAATTAATTGTTATTGTAATAAATTACTTGACAACATCATTTGCCTTGCATATACTAAGTTTAATAGCAAATAAACTTTTATTAAGGAGGACATTTTAATGGAACTAAGTGCTCGCAATAACCTAAAAGCCCGCGTCAAGAATCTTAAGTTAGGTGAAGTTGCTGCTGAAGTAGTCCTCGATGTAGGTGGACAAGAAATGTGCTCAACAATAACAGTTGCTTCGGTTAAAAGGCTGGGGTTAAAAGTTGGCGACGAAGTAATCGCAGTAATTAAAGCAAGTTCTGTTATAATTGGTAAATAAGTTGTGTAAACAAATAGAAAATGGCCTTCAGGCCATTTTTTATTTGTTTGCACTTCGGCTACGATTCCGGCCCACCACTTTACTTATTTCCACCAGGAACAGCGGTACAATACTCAGGCTCAGGACGACCGCCCAGTCAGATGGCCGCAGCATGGCGGTATCAAATAGCTCTCTTAAAATTGGAGTGAAGATAACTATTAACAGCATCGCAGAAGATGCCATAAAAGCATAGATTAAACTCCGGTTGGTGCCAAAACCTATGGTCAAGAGGGACTGTTTCATACTTCGAACGTTAAAAGAATGCACCAGCTGTGACAGGGCCATGGTAACAAAGGCCATGGTATGTGCTTCTTCCAGGGTCCTGCCCCAGCGCAGGGCCAGCCAGTAGGCAGTCAGGGACAGGAGCCCGATCATGATCCCCTGCCATAGTATTTTGGCGCCTACCCCTTCTGAGAAGATACCCTCTTTTAACTTGCGGGGCGGCCTTTTCATAATTCCTTCCTGGGGGGGCTCCAACCCCAGGGCCAGGGCAGGCGGCCCGTCTGTAATCAGGTTCAGCCACAGGATCTGAATAGCGTTAAGGGGACTTCCTAAACCAAGCAGCAGGGCTGAAAAAATGGCCACAAGCTCTCCGGTGTTGCAGGAAAGCAAGTACTGGATGGAGCTGCGTATATTATTGTAGATGGTCCGCCCTTCCTCCACCGCCTTTACAATGGTGGCAAAGTTATCGTCCTGCAGTACCATGTCCGAGGCTTCCTTGGCCACCTCGGTACCACTAATTCCCATAGCCGCCCCGATGTCAGCCCGTTTAAGAGCCGGGGCATCATTGACACCGTCACCGGTCATAGCCACAACATGGCCGTGATACTTCAGCGCTTCTACAATACGCAGCTTGTGTTCGGGAGAGACCCTTGCGTAAACAGCAACACCGTTCACTACTTTTTTCAATTCTCCCTCGTCCATTTGTTCCAGTTGGTCGCCCGTCAGGCTGTCATCTCCCGGCTGCAATATATTTAACTCCCTGGCGATGGCCATAGCGGTCTCCCGATGGTCACCGGTGATCATAACCGTACGGATACCCGCACTGCGGCAAACTGCCACTGCCTCTTTGACTTCGGGCCGGGGAGGATCCTGGATGGCGAAGAAGCCGATAAAGGTTAAATCCCGCTCCGCGGTCTCCGGTGAGAGTTGGTCCGGTACTTCTGACCAGCGACGGGTGGCCAGGGCCAATACACGCTGTCCCTGGGAGGCAAATTGTGAATTTACTTCCAAAAGCCGTTTCCGGTTTTCTTCGTCCAGGGCACTGGTTTCGTCCTGGCTTAATACACCGGTGCAGCGCCCCAGAATTACATCCGGCGCCCCCTTGGTAAAGGACCGGACAAAACCATCCAGCTCATGAAAGGTGGTCATCATCTTGCGTTCAGAATCAAAGGGGATTTCGGCCAAACGGGGACTGTTAGTGTTAACCGCCCCCCTTGACAGGCCCGCTTTAGCTGCAGCAACTACAAGGGCGCCCTCTGTGGGGTCCCCAATTACGCGGTATCCTTGCTCAGTTTCTTCTAACCGGGCATCACAGTTCAACAGCCCGCCAAGAAGAATCAGTTCAAGGTTTTTGTCGTCCATAGGCAAAATTTCATTTCTGTTCCGCTCCAAAAATTTCCCTTCAGGCAGATAGCCGGTCCCAGTCACCTCAAACAACCTGTCTGCAACGAAAATCCCGGTAACAGTCATTTGGTTTTTTGTAAGGGTACCCGTTTTATCAGAGCAAATTACAGTGGCTGTACCCAGCGTCTCAACTGCCGGCAACTTCCTGATAATCGCCTGCCGGCGGCTCATCCTGGTCACGCCAAGGGCCAGCACAATGGTCACCACCGCAGGCAGACCCTCGGGCACTGCCGCCACAGCGAGGCTGATCGAAATCATAAACATTTCCAGCAAATTTTCACCACGCCACAGCCCGATCAAAAATACAAGCACAACAATGAGCCCGGCTGCTACCCCGAGTATTTTACCGAGCTTCCCCAACCGCTGTTGCAGCGGGGTGGGTTCCGGAACCGCTTCATCCAGCAAACGGGCTATCCGGCCTAACTGGGTCTTCATCCCTGTCTCCACCACGATGGCTTTACCACGTCCAGCGGTTATGGTAGTGCCCATAAAAAGCATGTTCTTCTGGTCGCCAATTGGAATTTGAACGGCACTTAGCACGGCAGGATCTTTTTCCACCGGCGCCGACTCCCCGGTCAGGGCCGACTCGTTGGAACGCAGGGAAGCCGACTCAATCAGCCTTGCGTCAGCCGGAACTGAATCTCCGGCATCCAGCAGGATCACATCGCCGGGGACCACTTCCTCCGCGCTGATTTGTACAACCTTTCCACCCCTTACCACCTTTGCCGAGGGCTTTGTCATATCCTTTAGAGCTTTAAGGGCGTGTTCGGCCTTGTTCTCCTGAAACACTCCAATTACAGCATTAAGAAGTACAATAATAAGGATAACAATAGAATCAGCCCACTCGCCAAGGATGCCTGAAATAGCGGCTGCGGCCAAAAGGATTAAGACCAGGATTTCTTTCATCTGGCCGATGAAAATTGACAACAGGCTGCGGGGGGGCTTTTCCTGAAGGACATTGGAGCCGTAATCTCTTAAACGGCCGACTGCCTCTTCGATCTCCAACCCCAACTCAGGGTTAATCTCCAGTTCCAGGCATGCTTCTTTTGTGTCCAGAGAATACCACTTCTTCTGCATTTTCCCCTCCGTAGCCGACGAAATTTTGTCCGCAAGGCAGAACGCGAACGCCTTTGGATTTGTCTTACTATTATGTAGCGGAAGCTCTATGCATATAAAATTACTGGATTGCCTGGAGAAATGAGCATTAAAAAATTGATGATTTTAAAAAGCCTTACCACCACAACCGGGAAAAACCAGAACCCCCTTACCTGGAAACCGGGAAATGGGTTAAAGAACCGCGCTCTGGCTCACTTAATTCACCTTGAGCAACCTCTGCAGATCTTCTGGTAATGGTGCTTCCAGAGTCAACGGGAAACCTGTAATTGGATGCGTTAAACTAACCCGGCAGCAGTGTAAGGCTTGCCTGCTTATCCCTTCCTCACGCCCACCGTAGAGCGTGTCCCCCACCAGTGGATGCCCAATATGGCTCAAATGCACCCTGATCTGATGGGTGCGACCCGTCGCAAGACATAGCTTTACCAGTGTGCTGTCTGCCAAATATCGAATCACGTTGTAGTATGTTACTGACCGCTTGCCATCAGGACAAACCCTTCGTTTTAATTTGCTGTCTTCACACCGGGCTATGGGCAGGTCAATTGAGCCCTGCTCCTGCTTAATCAAACCATGTACCACGGCGAGATATTCACGCCGCAGTTCACCGGTGGACAGTTGCCGCGCCAGCCGAAACCCGGCATGAGCATGTTTAGCTATCACGACCAAACCGGAAGTGTTCCGGTCTAACCTTGATACGGGACGAAAAACTGATTCTATGCCCTTTTGATGGTAGTGGTATAAAACGGCGTTAGCTAACGTGTTCTCCTGCTCATGTTTTAAAGGATGAACCAGCATCTCCGGCGGCTTGTTCACAGCCAGGAAATGCCCGTCTTCATACACGATGTCAATGGGTATGGGTTGGGGAAGTACATCGGTAGATTCATCGAATTGTAATTTTATGCTTATTCTGTCTCCAGCCTGCAGGCACCGGCTTAGGCAAACCGGATGACCGTTTACCGACACGCCGGATAACCGCTTCAACTTACGGACCATCCCACGGGAGAAACCAAGGTTCTTTTGCATTAACCTTTCGGTGCTGAGCCCTGCCTCTGCTGCCGTCACCTGATAGCTCAGTTTCAACACATACCTCTTTTCCCTGTTCCCCTGTCTCACTTTTTATGTTCAACCGGGATTTTATTTTTTACGCGGTGTTTTACCAGGGCTTGCGGCCCCAGGACCCGGGGTCCGGGATAAGCCGTGCTGATCATAAGCCATCTCGGACAACCGAATAAAGGTTTCCTTATCGATATTATATCTACTGCGTAATTCTGCTATTCTGGACGCTGCTGCTCCCAATGTCGGGGCAGCCAGCACATATTCTTCGAAGCTTGGTTTTTGTTGTTTTAGGTGGGGAGGAGCGGGGTCGTCAGTGTTACCTACAAGATAATCAATACTGGTTTCGTATAAATTAGCAAGGGTTTTAAGAGTATCCAAGCCTGGTTCGCTAACCCCTTTCTCATAACCAGACAATGTTTTATTATGTATATTTGTAAAGCTCTTAACCTGTACCTGCGTTAAACACTTGGCTTTCCGTGCCATTCTAAGGCGCTTACCTACCAAATAATTCATGTTATCACCACCAATTCTATATTAACATTATACCTATTTTTAAGGAATTAACCTTTAAATAGATAAATAGATATTGACTTCTTAGATTCTAAGAAGTAACATTAAGATGGATATTTTAGGATCTAAGAATCTCAGAATGTCAAGTGAATGAAGCCATATTGAGTTCCCAGGAACTAAGAAAACCAATCACAGAAAAACCGGCGCCACCGACTTAGGACGAGAAAAATTGGACACCCCAGTACAAAGGTCATTGAAATGGACTTATGCTGCAATTGTGGCAATTGACCTGCTATTCATCCTGGTAGGTAAATACCCATACAGGGGTCCGTGGAAGGGGGTATTAAAATCCAGTCCATAACGTTTGAGGATTTCTGGAAACGTCTTCGGAATGCGGCAGAAGGAGTAAAGATAGACATTTCAATAGAAGCTGAAACCCTGGAAATGCAATGGTCATTCAGTGACCAGGGAACAAAGCTCAAGATAATCAAGCTGCTCAGACAGCGCGGCGCCAAATACCTGGAAGGTCATTGTTTCGTGCACTTCTGGGTTGAAGTTGACAGCCACGGAAAACTGGAACTTGTCAAGGCTTAATTAAAATAATCGGTTTCTCGCGATAATTTCGCCGGCATAATCCGTTAAAAGACCGGGAAATTATTTTCCTCTGAGCAGGGGAAGCAGCTGGTATTACCCGGGGGAAGATAATAAATTATTAAGCTACTTTTAACAGGTTGGTCTTATTCCCAAAGGAAAAACGTGCCCAGATGAAGTGGAAAAAACGGCGGCACGGTCAGTGTGGCGGTTTTCGAAATTTCAGAAAATACTATAGCCAGTACCCGGATCCTCTGATCCGGCATGTGGCCGCCCCTGGTATAAGCGGCCGGTGCCGGGAAGGATGAATGGACATACTCTCCTCAAAACAGCGCAGATAATTCTAACTATCGGTTTGCGGGCTTACCCACCAGTCAAGGGAACGATATGGTTTTTGCAATTCTTGATAATGATGTCTTTTGGCAAGAAATTCCCGTTTTTTATTATTAAGATAAACATCGAAATGCTCGTGTCTTCCCTCTTCGCTGAAACGATGATTAGCCCGGGGATAAAAGACCATTTTTACTTCCTGACCCTCTACCTTGATTTCACCTTTGGTACTACAGAAGGGACAGATTAGCTCTTTACCATCATACCGGAAAATGTCACTCCAACAGACTGGACACTCGTTTGCTTTGAAGTCTCGCTTATAATTAGGATCTACAAGGCCACGCCCCATTTGCCGGACTCTTTCCAGATTCTTGGGGTCCTCTAGAACCTCAGCAGGACTGGCCCCGAAAAAACTGGCACTGTCAATCAGGTTCAAGTTTAAAAACCTGGGTGTGAGGTTTAAAGCCGCCTCTGCATAACCCTCCATACCACGCGCACCGTAACTCATGATCGATATGCAGGGCTTGCCTGAAAATTCCCTGGCTTTGTTGCTCACAGAAAGAAACCTGTCCTGAAGTATCCTGATGCTGCCCTGGGGTCCCAGAAAATAGCACGGCGCTGCAAAAACCACAGCATCAGCAGCCCGGATTTTATCCAGAAGAAAGTTCAGGTCATCATTAATATGACAGGGAACATCAGGCGGCAGACATTTATAACATGCTTTGCATGACTTAAGATCAAGGTCTGTCAACCTGATCATTTCTTTTTGGCTGTCCGCTCCAGTTGCCTCCATTGCCGCCTTGGTTAAAATTTCCGAGTTTCCCAAAACCCGCTGCGAAGCCACAATCCCCAAGATGCGTTTCACTGGTAATCTTCCCCTCTCATACTTGTGTTTACTTCCTCTTGATGTCGGTATTCCGCATACCCCAAGGAAAGCTATGCTCCCTTCAACCTTCAATTTTGTCTCGAAAAGCTTAATATTTAGCTAATTTTCTTTTTTACGCAATTAATTATTATCCAAGAACAAGCGAAAATCCTGCTAAAAAAGGCTTGTTTCAAAAATTGTCGATATTTGCCCTTTTCTTTTTAGAGATAGCTCTATACTCCTTACTTGAGTTTGACAGCGATCCCGGAAAGCCCCGTCATTGCTAAAGTTAGTGCGTGGCACAATTGGGTCTTCCAGAAACTGGAAGACCCAACCCTACAGCCACAAAGGCTAGAAAATTCTTGCCGCCAAACTTAAGCCTTAGCGTCCCGGGAACTCGCCCAATATTTACTCAATTTATTTTTCAAACAAAGACACCCCTTTCGGAGTGTCCCAGGATTGCATTGTTTTTTAAAACTCCGTTCTCTTTCCCATTTCTCGTTCTCTAATAGTCCCTACACGATAAGGTCTATTTGCTGAATTGTGCCGGCGGAACCATTTTCTCGAAGGAATATCCCTGAATCCCTCACCTGTCCATGCAGCTTATTATCTCCATCCTTTAGATCAAAAGGTGTGTTTATATTCCCAAGAAATATCGCGCCGATACCCTTTTGACCCAGTGCAAACAAAACGTCCTTGCCATCTGAGTCTTTTGTCCAGATTCGCAGCCGGTTATAAATCGAATCATTCTCATCTATCCACTGGTTTCCGTCCTCATCATATTTAGCTAACTCAGAAAAGCCATCGCCGCTGACCGGTCCGAAGAGCTCCCCGCCATTATTAACCTGGCCGTCATCGTTTAGATCTATTGCAAGAAAACCGCTACCGTTGCCAATAAAAGAAATTTGATCTTCTTTCCCGTCCAAATCCAAATCAAAGCTAAACTTATTACTTGTCAGTTGCGGAGCGCTTCCTGCAAAATTTATGACCAGCGGGTCGATCTTTGCCGCATCACCAGCTCTAATGCTTATGTTCTGCTGCTGTGCAAACTCCCTGCTCATGTTTAACTGCACTGAGAAATTAATCTCCCTGCCATCTGCAGTTTTAATCATACCCTGAGCTGTAAAAGACATCTTTTCTTGCTCATAGTAAGATTCCCTTCTATCATACTCCAAACCCCACCCCTGCAGCTGCTGCTGCGTCTGAACGTTGCTTTTTAATCCGGTAATACTATTTATGTCCTTTTTAGCGTCCAATCTCAACCTTTCAAGAATGTGAAACTTAAGTTTTTTGCCTGTCAGGTCCTCTATCATTCTTTCAATTAAAAGTATTTTCTGCTCATCTTGTATACTAATTTCAAACTCAAAGTCGCCCCCGGCCTGCGCCACCCCTGTCTTTCCTTTTTCCTGAGCTAACATCGCTTTTGCCTGATCCGATAATTCAACCATGTCTACTTGTAATTTCAAAGGTTGATCCGTAAATGGTTTACTTCCCTCAAAATCAGGTCTTTTCTTACCGACCCAGGCCCTTAATGATTCTTCCTTTGTATAGTTTTTTATCGCAATGCTTTCACCTGTCATAGAAGTAACCGAGTCTACAATTTTCATCATAAATACCCCCATCCAGGAACTAATATAGAACCTTGAGCCGAAAAATAGTCCTTGAAAATTGTCTATTAAACTATAATCGGCTTACCCTGGTATTACTTTAGGTCCTCTCAGGGTTCGTTGTATATATATTCACATAAGAAAGGGATATATAATAAGCACTGTACAAATTCAGCCCGAGAAATGCTTGTATCATTATTAACGCAACATGTTCGAATAAATTTCAACCCACACCTTTAGTCTTTCATTCCTGATGATATTGTGTCCGCAGCAAAAATGTCTAAGGCTTATTGCGGGTGACCCGTTTTCTCATGTGTCTACTTCTCAAAATAAAATTTAACATAAAAGGTTGTGCCTGAGGAGTTGGTTTCTATTTTTATGGTAGCATTATGCCGGGTGGCTATGCTGTAGCACACAGCCAAACCCAGGCCGGTTCCATGGTCTTTTGTTGTAAAAAAGGGTGTACCGATTTTATCCAGGATCTCAGGCTCAATCCCTGCACCCTGATCTTGTACCGATAAAACAACAGCCTCAGCGTCCGAAAAAGTTCTAATGGTCATGGTACTGCCGGGCGGTGTGGCTTCCAGCCCGTTCCGAATCAGGTTATAAATAACCTGGCGTATTTCCTTTTCATCTAGAAGCAGATCGGGAACATCTCCCAGGTCCAGTCTTAAGCGCACATCATGCTTTATTGCATCGGACTCAAGCAAAGGGAATAAGGTTTGAATTATTTGAGCAAGGTTTTGTTCTTTCTTTTCGACCGGCCTGTCCTTGGCCATGGTTAAAAATTCTGTTATAATGGCATTCGCTCGATCTAATTCACTTATCATTAAATCAAAATACTCTTTATCCCCGGCATTACTCTTTTTATTACCAATTAGTTGCAAAAAACCCCTTACGGTCGTCATTGGGTTTCTGATTTCGTGGCCGATACCAGCGGCAATTTCCCCGACTAGATTTAATCGAGCCAAACGGGCAACTTCGTTTTCCATTTTCCTTCTCTTATTTATCTCCTCTTGCAGGGATAATAAGTTACGCTTTAATTGCTCCCGGTGTTTTCCCTCGGTATCTACAATTACACCGATAAACCAGCCTAATACATACATCATGCCGGCGATAATTAAAACCGATTCTGTCGCTTGTATTATAGTATATTTTTTCATTGCCACTTGATAAAATATTAAAATCAGGGTACATAAAGACGATATAAGTAAACCGGCCTTCATTCCCATTACGGAAGCAGCGATTATTACCGGTAAAATAAAAACTATTTGTGACATATAGGTGTTATCTTCTACTAACAACAAAACCACTACTGTCATTACAAGGGGAAAGGTTATATAATACGCCTCTTTTAAAGATAAGAACCTTGATTTCTTTGAATGAACACAGTGCCTTAATCTATGCAAGAAAATAACCCCAATTAAGCATAAAAGCGTAAATAGCCGAATGTTTAAGGCGGGATATATTTCTCTATTCTCATTGCTAAGAATTAGAACCATCATCAATATAAATACACAGATAATATGTGTGGTTATGAGATGTTCATACAACTCTGCTTCTCTTGCTGCAACTATCTTTTTATCAATTATCAACAACAACACCCCAAAACGGCTTTAATATAGAAAGAGGTGGCGTGAACCACCTCTTTTAAATGGCTATCTTCTCAGCGATTCGGGTACCGCCGGCTGATATTGAGAGATAGAACAAGCGGAAGCCGAAGTAATGTTCGCCAACAATAACAGTAGTGTGACCATAAATCCGAATAATTTGTATTTCATAAACTTATTTCACCTCCTTTTAAATATCATTTTTATGTCTACCCCGTCCACCCAAACCATAAATTGATTTCCATAATTACTCAGCATGAAGCTAACCCAAAGCACACTCAGCGCCAAACATAATTCCACTTGCCGGGCAATGGGCCACAAGCTTTGCCGCAGTATGAACAGTATAAAGATTATACCTAGTAAAACAATTAAAGACCCTGCTTTGAGCTTCTTGCGCCTTAAAGGCGATCTTATTGGAGCAGAGGAAGTGTCCACCGGGGCAGATTGCAGGATCTTGACCAACCCTAGCAAAACACAGATAACGGTAATAACATCGAGATAAGGACGGCTTAAAAATGCAAGGTGCGCCGCCAGCAGTGCGATTAAAGGAAAGACGGCGACAGTAATTAAACCACAGCGCCAGGGCGAATTTGAGTGCGCTCCTCCGGCAGTATGCCTGAAAAAAAACGCTGTAGCAAGGCAAGCAACGGTACCCGGTAATACGCCAAAGATAAAGCCAAGGAAAAGAGCCAGGACTACATTTAATACGTTGATTACCAGGACCTCAATAACATAGGCTAAAACAACTTCTTTTTCCTGACTAAGACCTGCGCAAGTGGTTAAGTAAGCTGCCCAGCGCCTGCTAAAAGAAAGGTAACTCATATCTTCCACATACCTTCCAGGGGTTTTTTGTACTTTGAGACCAATAAGGCAAAAAGGATCATTAGAATTGCCTGTGGTAGTCCAACCAATTTCCACAAAATGCTATTTGGAGTAAGGAACTGCAGATCGAGTTTTATAATATAAGAAAACAATTCGCTGAGTAAAATTTCTAGTGTGGCCAGGGTTGCAAAACTTGCTAAAACAACAATAAAACATTTTGCTGTTTTAACTCTGGTAGCTTTCTTAATAAATAAAATCATTATCAATATACCTACTACTGAATGAATACCAAAAGTAAAGGGCAGTGACCTAATCATATAAATAACTATAACAAATGCCGTTCCTGTCACCGCAATGATTCCCCAGCGAAGGGAAACGCCGGCCAAAGCCAGACTTAAAGCAATCTCACCTGACACCTCAGGAATTCCCTGTAAAAAGAATAATAATGTTTTTAACATGTTACATCCTCTTTTGTTATTTTTAACTCATATGCTTTTGCAAATAACAGAAATATCCTGCAAGAAAAACAAAAAAACCTTGCGAACATTTCAACATAATTCGACAATGATGCAAGGCTCCGTTAAAGTCCTATTTGCAATCAATATGTAGTATCTGTCTAGATGAGCAATAACCACATGCTGCTGATGAATTTGACTTTGACGGGGTCCTATCCTGAGCCGTCAATTCTGTCATTCTGAGCGATAGCGAAGGATCCGGGAAAGATTCTTCGCTATCGCTCAGAATGACAAGTTAGGTAATCACAAGGCATATTGTTTGCATTTTAAAACAAATGCAACATCTTGACGCAAAAAGGAATTTTGACGTGGCCCTGGACAATGCTGAGAGTTATGTAATTATATAGATATTGGATCAGTTTTCTTCTATTATTCCGTTAATCAGTTTCTCTTTTTCTTTTCTTCTCAGTTTACGAATAACCGTTTCCCGCCGCCGGGCATCGCTGCGGTTTTGCTGAGGCTCCCAGAAAACCAGTTTAACAGGCAGCCTGCTCCGGGTATAACGGGAACCTTTTCCGTCATTATGGGTTTTCAGCCTTGCTTCAAGATCAACGGTCCAGCCCGTGTAATAACTGCCATCTGAACACTGTAAGATATATGTGTAAGGCATCTTTTTCATGGTTTTACCCCCTTTTAATTTTAGCAGAAATGTGGTGGTTTTGGTTCCCTTGCTTGGGAAACTGTTCAAAACAACAATAAGTTTATAACCCGCTTGAGTTCGGTAGCAATGGCCGCAAGGTATCCAGAGAAACTATAATAATAGATGGATAATAATCACTTTCAGTATCCCGGTTCCGTCTGAAAGCAAGAAAACAGGAAAACCCACCTGAAAAAAGCAGGGGGTTTTCTGTGATTTTCCTCTAACCACACCATGGTCATTTACCGAGGCTGCTTCGTTTTGTCAAAATCCAAATATCGCTGCCGGTTGATTAGATCTTTTTAAGTTTCTTTAACAAGCGGTAGGTCAGGGTACTTGCCTCCGACCTTTTAAGCTCGCTTTCAGGGTTGAATCTTTTCAACTTGCTGTTTTCGCCAGGCTCGCCTTCGATGAGCTTGGCCTTTGTCGCGGCCAGTACTGCGGGAGCCGCCCAGGGGGCGATATCATTGGCATCCTCATATAATTTTCCCAGATCTTTTGTTACCTTAGCCATATCGTCGGAAAGCTTCTGGTTGGTTATTCTGGCCATAATGACAGCAGCCTCCTGACGGGTAAGCTTTTTTCCCGGCTCGAATATTTGCTCTAGATAACCATTAATTATGCCTTTACTTGCCGCCGTCTCTACATACTGGATGGGCATCCGGTCACTATTGTAGATATGATAACCTTTACAATTTAAACCATAATCGCCAAAATAAACCTCTTTTGAATTTCTATCTATATCCTTCGGGCTAGCATCACAGAAATGGATATCGTCGAAAGTGTCCTTGAATATTTGCATGTCTTCACTTGTTGGTTGTTTGGTCAGTTCCAGTCCCAGCCCTTTAACCAGCATGGTCGCAAACTCCAGGCGGTTGACACTATTCGAAAGCCCAAATTCATTATCCGACCCACCTATAGGCAGCGGCTCTATAATTCCCTTGGCCCAAAGGGGCATCACGTAGGTATAAGACCAGCCCTCATCGCTTTTGACTGACTCGAATTCCTGGAACAACCTCTGGGCCAGGAAAACACCGTAATAACCGTCTTTGCCGTGAAACTGAAACGGCACGGTCACACTCTTTTTACCGGTGTTAGATATTCCACCCAGGTTAACACTTTTTTCCCCATCCCAATATACTTTTTCATTTACAGTTACTGGCGTGTACCAGATTGAAAGCTGGTCCGCTACGGAAGAACTGACGCCCGGATCATAAGCCAGCGTAAGTTGGCCGGGATGAAGCAATGAATAAACACTATCGGCAACCGAAATCTTATAGATGTTGCTGACCAGCGTATATGTGTTTACATCCGGCCCCCCTTCCCCGTCAAGATAAACTGCAAAAGAAACGCTTTTGTTGTCGGCTTCCCGGCCAAAATTGTCTACCAGAGTATTATTTTTGGGATAGGTAAGCTGCAGCGTTTTATTGAGAACATTTATTTTTGCTGAAGAAGTAATTGTTTTGGATTCAGTTGTGCCTGTAACAAGCGGCTTTGCAGCTGCCCAAGCAGTCTGGGCCAGCATCAGGACAATTAGGGCTACTGTTAGACCAAACGTTAACCTTTTTAATTTTTTTGTTTTCAAGAATACCCCCCCTAGCAAATACTTATCTATAATATTTAATCGGTCCCATAAAAAAAATCTTTATAGCAAACAAGAAGTATGAGTAGATTCATTAATTCTTCTCAACTTGGCTCCGGCAAGTAATGGTTTTTATTTATTGATAATCGGCGTCGGTTGTTGAATTGTTAAATTGTAAAAGGCTTATGGGGAGTTCAAGAAAAGTACCTCTTGTCACCCCTCATGAAGAGTCTCCTCTGTGAGTAGTCATAGGGGTTTTTTAGATTGAGACTTTCCCAACATTAAAGTATAATAAAACATATACTAACCGGTAAGTAAAATGATTTAAAAAGAGGGAAATTAAACTTATTAATTTGGTTAGTCAAATGATAAAGGAGGGAGAATATTGCATTTACCAAGGTTTCAATATCAAGAGCCCGGCAGCCTGGCCGAAGCTCTAGCCCTGTTAGCAGAAAACCAGGGCCGCTGTAAAGTAATTGCCGGGGGAACAGACCTGCTGGTGGCATTGAAACAGCGACGGCACTTGCCGAAGTACCTGGTTAGTTTGGACAAACTGGTGCCCTTAAAAGGGATCCGCGAAATAGACAGCGTGGTTACTATCGGCGCACTAACCACTATGGCCGAACTAATCGCCGCACCGCTTATCCAGGACAAGCTTCCCGGACTGGTGCAGGCAGCCCGGGAAGTAGGCTCCCCGCTGCACCGGTCCCTGGCTACTATTGGCGGCAATCTTTGCCTGGACACCCGCTGCCGCTTCTATAACCAGTCCTCATTCTGGCGCAGTGCCCGCCCAACGTGCTGTAAAATGGGCGGCAAGGTCTGTCACGTAACTAACAAACAAAATGCCTGCTTTGCCACCTATGCCGGGGATCTGGCGCCGCTGTTGATTGCCCTGCGGGCCTCCGTCAAGCTGGCAAGCAGCCGGGGTGAACGCGTTTTGCCCCTGGACCGGTTTTATACAGATAACGGGCGCCATCCCAACCAGGCTCAAGATACCGAAATACTTACCGAAATTCAGATGCCCGCGCCGGCAGGCGGGGTTACCGGCACGTACAAAAAATACCGTGAGCGGGCAGCTATTGACTTTCCGGTGGTGGGAGTGGCTGTAGCCCTGCAAATGGATCAACCAACTGGAACTTGCCGTGACCTAAAAATAGTGATAACCGGTGCAGGCAGCCGGCCGGTAGAAGCTTCCCTGGCCGCTCAAAAACTATTGGGCCAGGAGTTGCGCTCAGAATTAATTGCAGAAGCAGCCACCACAGCGGCCAAAGAAATCCGCCCTGTGAAAACCAGTCATATCACGCCCCGCTTCAAGCGCCAAATAACTAGCCTGCTGGTGGAGGAGACCATCAAAGAACTCGGGGGGATAGACCGGTGAAAAAACTTATTAAACTGACAGTAAACGGCATCCAGCGCGAGATAGAAGTGGAGCCGCGGCAAACCCTACTGGAAGTGCTGCGGGAAGACCTGGGGTTAACCGGCGCTAAAAAAGGATGTAACCAGGGGGAATGTGGCGCCTGCACAGTGCTGCTGGACGGCCAGGCGGTTAGTTCCTGCCTGGTTTTGGCCGTGCGCGCGCATGGTAAAACAGTACTCACAGCTGAAGGCCTGGCCACAGACGGGCAACTGCATGCCCTGCAGCAAGCTTTTATTGCCCATGGGGCTGTACAGTGTGGTTTTTGCACCTCGGGAATGTTGTTGTCAGCCAAAGCCCTGCTAGACCGGAATCCCCACCTCACCACCCGGGAAATTGAGGAGTCCATTGACGGCAATATCTGCCGCTGCACAGGTTATGTCAAAATAATTGAAGCAATCTCCGCAGTGGCGCAAAATAAAAACTCTTGAGCTTGTTTATTGAGAGGGGGAGTTAAATATGTCCCAATATAACGTGGTGGGTAAAGGCTTGCCTAGAGTTGACGGTCCGGAAAAAGTTACCGGCAAGGCTGTTTTTACCGTGGATGTAAGCTTGCCGGGGATGCTGCACGGAAAATTTCTGCGCAGCCCACACCCGCACGCCAAAATTTTAAACATTGATACTAGGGCCGCAGAGCAACTGCCCGGGGTTAGAGCAGTCCTGACCGGTCGTGAGATAGCCGACGTGCGCTACGCCTTTGTAGATACACCCCGTTACCCCGCCGACGAACAACCGCTGGCAGTGGATAAAGTGCGCTATATCGGGGACGAAGTGGCCGTGGTGGCAGCCGAAAGCGAAGCCATCGCCGAAGAAGCCCTATCCCTGATCAAAGTGGAATACGAAATACTGCCGGCTGTGTTTACACCGGAAGAAGCCATGCAGCCCGATGCGCCTCTTTTACACGAAAATAAATTTACCGGTACATCTGCCTGGGAAGACTGGGGGGCGACCCAGAGGGTGAACACCTACGAAACCGAAACAACCCACCGGAACTTAAGCGGACGTACCTTCATTACTTTCGGCGACGTAGAGCAAGGCTTGCAGGAAGCTGATTACGTCCGGGAAGACTGTTTTCAAACCGCCGCTACAGCCCACTGCGCCATGGAGCCCCACGCCGCCGTGGCCAGTTACGACCCCATAGAAGGCAAGCTGCACTTGTGGCTTTCCACCATGGGTATATTTTTAAAGCGCTATAACCTTAGCCGGGCCTTAAAACTGCCCATCTCCCGGGTAAGAGTACACCATTCTTACGCAGGCGGGGCCTTCGGCGGCAAAATAGATGTTTTCCCTTATGAGTTTTGTGCCGCCTATCTGTCTATGAAACTGGGTCTCCCGGTAAAAATTGAGCTGGATCGGGAAGAAGTTTTTACCACCACCCGCCAGCGCCACCCGATTAAAATTCATTTAAAGACCGGGGTAAAAAAAGACGGCACGATAGTAGCCCAGGACGTGAAAGTAATTGCTGATAACGGTGGCTACCGGGGTTCCGGGTCAATAGTGATTTTTCTCTGCCACGGATTCAGTTTTCCTATTTACAAGGTGCCGCACTACCGCTACGAAGGTCTATCCGTTTATACCAACAACCCTGTCCGCGGGCCCCAGCGGGGCCACGGCGCGCCCCAGATCCGTTTCGCCATCGACTCCCAACTGGACCTCATTAGCCGCGAACTGGGCCTGGACCCGGTAGAAGTAATGCTGAAGAATGTCAGGCAAAAAGGGGACGTCCTGCCCAATGGCGACATGTTGAACAGCTGCGGCTTGCGGGAATCTATCCAGGAGGCGGCGGCAGGGATTAACTGGCCGGAAAAACGCCGGCAATTTTCCCCCGCGCCGGCTCAGGAAAGGTTCAGGCGGGGCGTGGGTATTTCCCTTTGTGCCATGTTCAGCGGGGCCATGTACTACCCTTTTGCCTCGGCAGCCATAGTCAAGCTGCATGACGACGGATCAGCCACGCTCTACACCGGCGCGCAGGAAATGGGGCAGGGCTGTTATACCACCATGGCGCAGGTTTTAGCCGAGGAACTGGGCATTGAACTGGCGGACGTCCACGTGGTAGCCGGCGATACCGAATTGACGCCCATTGACATAGGCAGTTTCTTAAGCGGCGGGGCGCTGGTTACCGGCAACGCTGTTAAACTGGCGGCGGCTGATGCCAGGCGCCAGCTCCTGGAGTGCGCGGCGGAGCTGCTTGGTGCAAGTGTCGAACAGCTACAGGTACGCGAGAAAAAGATTTACCTTAAACAAGCGCCCGAACGGTTTGTCACCTACACCCAGGCCATCCAGGCCAGCGTGTTCAAACGAAACGGCAACCCCATCATTGGTACCGGCTCCTACAAGGGGTACCCGGAAACCAACCGCTATCCCAGCCTGGCCAAAGGGAAAGGTTTATTTACCAGTGCCTACGGTTTTGCCGCCCAGACAGCCGAGGTGGAGGTAGATACAGTTACAGGACAGGTCAAGTTGCTGAAAGCGGTAACCTTCCATGATTGCGGGTTTCCTTTAAACAAGACCATTGTGGAGGGCCAGGTGCAAGGCTGTGTTTCTATGGGAATGGGCCAGGCTTTATCGGAAGAAATTATCCTGGAAAAAGGCCAGTTGTTTAATCCGTCATTTTTAACGTACCGGCTACCCCTGGCTACTGACACGCCGGAAACAATAGACGGCCTGGTGTCCACGCTGGAACCGAACGGTCCTTTTGGGGCCAAGGAGGTAGGTGAGGGGTCTGTGGCCGGTATGACCGCGGCTATAGCCTGCGCGGTGCATGATGCTACCGGGGTGAGGGTGGACAACCTGCCCATTACGCCGGAAAAGGTACTCCGGGCGCTGACGGCCAGGGAAAAGGCGCTCTCGTGACAAGTCACGAGAGCGCCCCGCCGCTCAAACAGACCGGTCTTTTTCTTTCACGATCCCCCGGAGGATAATACCGACATAGAGTTCGGCAATTTCCTCCGGCTTACAGGTGCCGTTGGGGTCGAACCAGTAGATAATCCAGTTAATCATGCCCAAAATACCGTATGCAGTAAGCAACGCGTCAACTGGTTCCAGCACCCCTTCGGCAATTCCCTGTCGGATTACGGTGGCGATGCTCTCCTCGTAGTTACGCTGGCGAGCATGAATAATGGCCAGTTTTTCGGGGGAGAGGTGCACTTTTTCGTTAAAAAAAATGGTCATGTAGGGAGCGTCATCTTGTACGTTTAAGATTTGATTGTAGATAATCTGCTTGAGCCTTTCTAATACCGGCATTTCCTGTTGCATTAGGGTTTCCATGCGCCGTTCCGCCGTGCACATGGTTTGATCAACGATTTCCCAAAGCACTTCCTCTTTACTTTGGATATAATAATATAAGGCAGCCTTGGTAAACCCCAGTTTGTTAGCTAGATCTTGGACGCTGGTGCCCAGGTAGCCTTTTACTTTAAATAACTCAACTGCCTCTTCGATAATTTTTTCCCGTCCCAGATTCATTTACAGGATCTCCCCTAAATAATTCGACTTTGTGGACTTACCACCTGGTAAAATTTTATCACAATCGGATAATAATAACAAATACACATTGAATCACTTGCGTTGCAATAGCACCAATCCCACAACCATAAAATACGATCCGGATTTTCCACCTCCATCCCATGCGGATCCTCTTTTAGCTAATACCGGCTGCCGTCAGGTTTTCTGTCTGCGGGAATTCATAAGAGGTTTTTGCCTTTAAATGTTGAAAGAAAGATATACAAATTGCTGCGGCTACCGTTTGCTAATACTTGCTCAGGAGGCACAATATGATTGGGAGAAATCAGACCTCTTGTACACCCCGGGAGGAACTTTACCAAAGGATCGAAAGATTTCAGAAACATCTACGTACAGCCGACATTCAAGCAGCCCTGGTTGTGCAAAAAGCCGATTTATTTTATTTCAGCGGAACCTGCCAAGATGCCAACCTTTTAATTCCCGCTCAGGGTGAACCTCTTTTGATGGTCAGAAAAAGTTTTGAAAGGGCGCTTGAAGATAGCGCCCTGGATAAGATTGTAGCTGTACGGGGCTTCAAGGATATTCGCGACGGCATTGCCAAAATTATAAAAGGCAAAGGAAGGATCGGGCTCGAGCTCGATGTTTTGCCGGCCAATCTATTTTTCAGGTACCAAGAGATGCTTGAGCCACTGGAAATCATTGATGCGTCCGGGGCAATCCGGGAAATTAGAACGATTAAGACCCCGTATGAGATAGGGTGTCTGAAAGAATCCGCCCGCGTGACTTACGAAATGTTCAATGAAATTCCAAATCTAATTAAAGAGGGAATGACCGAAAAAGAATTATCAGGCAGATTAGAACTGTTTATGAGATCCAAGGGGAACCAGGGCCTTCCCCGGGTGAGGGCATTCAACCAGGAGCTTGGCGATCAAATCTTGTCGGGGTGGAACTCAGCCTACCCCAGTTTTTTCGATGGACCCACAGGCGGCATCGGCCTTGGCCCTTCTTTCCCACAAGGTTCCAGTTTTAAAGCAATCGGTCGGCATGAACCCATTCTGGTTGATTTTGTTGCTGTTATCAACGGTTACCTGGTCGACCATACAAGGATATTTTCTATCGGTTCGCTATCCGACAAACTGACCGCAGCTCACAATACCGCACTGGAGATCAAGCGCAGGATTGTCCAAGAAGCAAAACCCGGCGCCAATGGAAAAGAACTCTATGATCTAGCGTTAAGTCTGGCGCAGAGGTCGGAGTTTGCCGATCATTTTATGGGCTACGGGAAAAGCCTCAACTTTGTCGGGCACGGAGTCGGATTGGAACTTGACGAGTTACCGGTAATAGCGAAAAATCACCGGATCAGCTTGCAACCGGGAATGGTTTTTGCTCTGGAACCCAAGTTCATCTTTCCCGGCGAGGGAACAGTCGGTATTGAAGATACTTTTGTTTTGACTCAAAGCGGCCTGGAGCAGTTCACCACCCTGGACGATTCCATTCGGATCCTGTAAAAGCGTGTTGTCAATGGTCGAGTAGATGCGAGGCACCTTAACTTTAGGAAACGCTTTGTTTTCCCGGCTTCTCCCCGTTTCCTCTGGGAGTGTCACAATATTTGCTCCATGATTTAATTGGCCGCGCAACCCTCACAGATCCGGAAGTACAGTTTGTCGGGATAGAAATCAGGCGCGCGCACTACTCAGTGTAAGTCAACGAGAGGGCGTCAAGGGGACGGTTCCGTCGACACCAACGTTGACACCCCCCTTGACAATGATAACCTTCCTCTTTGCTCCAACTCCTCTTGGAGCTGTCTGTTTTTGTGTCCTCCCCCACGCAGCAGCATGAGTCTTCCGTTGATGGTTTTCAAATTCCCTTCTTGTCGTTATTACGGCAAATATTAGAATTTACATAACTTAATCAAGCATAGATTATTGCTGAAGCAAAACTTGACTTTTTGTCCCCCCCACCATATATTTCTGATAGATAATGATCAGATAAAATAATCTTGAATCCTATGCGCGAGACATAAGGCCTCCTCCAGTTAATAGTTTCTATTAAATAATTATTTGCGTTAACGAAAGAATAATAGTTAAAAGCTTAAATGACGGGGAAAGCAAAGTATCTTCAGGCAATTTATGATCAGGAAGGTGAACACCAATTGGAAGCGGTCACGGTAAAAGACTTGCACGCACAGAAGGGAAACTACCTGAATAAAAAAATACAAATAAACGGTTGGGTTAGGACAGTAAGATCTTCCAAAACATTTGGCTTTATTGAACTTAACGACGGAACGTTTTTTTCCAACCTCCAGGTTGTATACGACGAAAAATTGACCAACTTTCAGGAAATTTCCAAACTAATTACCGGTTCATCAATCAATGTGGCAGGTGAACTGGTTGAATCCCCCGGGGCTAAGCAGCCTTTTGAACTAAAGGCGGAAAGGATAGAAGTCGAAGGACTTTCTGCACCGGACTACCCTCTGCAAAAAAAGAGACATACCTTTGAATACCTGCGCACCATTGCTCACCTGCGGCCCCGGACAAACACATTTTCCGCCGTATTCAGAGTCAGGTCGGTGGCCGCTTACGCCATTCACAAATTTTTTCAGGAGAATGACTTTGTCTATGTACAGACACCCATCATCACGGGCAGCGATGCTGAAGGCGCCGGAGATATGTTCCGGGTAACCACCCTCGATTTTGATAGAACCCGGCGGGATGAGAAAAAAGCAGTGGACTTCACCAAAGATTTCTTTGGAAAAGAAACAAACCTGACGGTAAGCGGCCAACTGGAAGCAGAATCCTATTGTCTGGCGTTTAAGAAAGTATATACTTTCGGTCCTACATTCCGGGCCGAAAACTCCAACACGCCACGTCACGCGGCTGAATTCTGGATGGTCGAACCGGAAATCGCTTTTGCCGGGCTCAAGGAAGATATGCATCTGGCAGAAGAAATGCTTAAATTCATAATTAGCTATGTGCTGGAACACTGCCCCGAAGAAATTCAATTCTTTAACAATTTTGTTGACAAGTTGCTGCTGGAACGCCTGGGAAACCTTGTTAAATCTGAATTTGCCCAGATCACTTACAACGAAGCTATTGAAATCCTGAAAAAATCCGGTGAACAATTCGAATACCCCGTTGAATGGGGCCTTGACCTGCAAACCGAGCACGAGCGCTACATAACCGAAAAACACTTTGGCAAGCCGGTTTTCGTTACGGATTACCCGAAAGAATTCAAGGCCTTTTACATGAGGCTGAACGATGACGGCAGGACTGTCGCGGCCATGGACCTTTTGGTGCCGGGCGTGGGTGAGATCATCGGCGGAAGCCAGAGAGAAGAAAGGCTCGATTACCTCAAAAAAAGGTTGGGTGAACTGGGGTTAAATAGAGAAGATTACTGGTGGTATCTGGATCTCCGGAAATATGGAGGCGCTCCCCATGCAGGTTTTGGCCTGGGGTTCGAAAGATTATTGATGTACCTGACGGGGATGGCCAACATCCGCGACGTGATTTCTTTTCCCAGAACCCCCAAGAATGCCGAGTTTTAAACTTAACAACCAGAATAACTTAGTAACTTTGGTACCCGGTACAAGGGCACCAAAGTTACTAAGTTATTCTGGTTGATCTTGATTAAATTTTTATTAACTAACGAAACTTAGTGTTGACTAGTTCTGTTAAAGCGCGTAAAATTGTTCCAGACCGACCAGTCTGTCTTTAAGGAGGTGGGTTTTCTGGATAAAAAGGACTCAAAGAAGGATTTAATCGCAGATGCCGCTTTATCCTGTTTTTTGTTAACAGGCTACGGCGGCACTTCCATGGATGATATTGTGAAAGCGTCGGGAATGAGTAAAGGAGGTATTTACTGGCATTTTAAGGGCAAGGAAGAAATATTCCTATACCTTGCTGAAAAATGGATGAGTGAAACCGAAAGGGAACTCCTGGCTCTGTCAGCGGGAAACGGGCCTACCAAGGAAAAACTGATCAAATTGGAAGAACACTACCTTGATAAAATAAACGGGCCTGTTTCGGCGATAATATATGAATTCACCCTGCAGGCCAAGGATAAGGAAATATTAAAAAGACTACATACCCGGATCAACAACTCCAAGAGGAATGAGATTATTAAAGACATTATTCAAACGGCTATCAATAAAGGAGAGTTTAGGCCGCTGGACGCAGGTGTGGCTACAGATGTCTTTATCAGCTTGTTTGAAGGTATAAGCTTGCAGTGGTTTACACGACACAAAGACAAAAAAACAATAGCGAGCACCGCGAATATGGCTTTAGATATTTTTTTTAAGGGCGTTTTAAATAAATAACAATTGCTATTTATTATTGAGTCAAGAACAAAAACACAAATCGTTTTTGTTCGCTATCTATTTACGAAGGGGAGATCATAGATTGAAACGATTAACAAGCCTGGTCATATTATTACTATTAGTGGCGCTACTCGGTGGCTGTGGGAAAAAAACAGTGACACAGGAAGAAGAAGCACTGGTTCCTGTTGAGATTACCACAACCCAGGTTGCGGATCTGGCCCACACTTTAAATACTACTGGAGAAATTGTGGCCGGCGCCGAGGTAACAGTAGCCCCCAAAGTTACCGGCCGGGTAGCCGCACTACACGTTAAAGTGGGAGATAAAGTCAGCCGGGGGCAAGTATTGTTTGAATTGGATGCCACAGAATCACGCAATGCAATAACGCTGTCAGAGGCCGGCGTAGGTGTGGCCAGAGCCGGCTTGAATAAAGCCAAGCAGGCAGTAACTGATGCTGAGTTAAACTATAATCGAACTAAAGCACTGTATGATTCCCAGGCGGTATCCAAAGCTCAGTTTGACCAGGCTGAAAGCGCCCTTAGTAACGCCCGGATCGGAGTGCAACTGGCTGAGGAGCAACTTATACAGGCGGAGGCTACCCTGCAAAATGCCCAGGAGAACTACAATAACTTTACGGTAACTTCTCCCTTATCAGGACTGGTGGCATCCGTTCAAATAGAAAACGGCGAGCTAGCCGGCCCTCAGGCGACTGCGCTGACAGTGGTACAATTGGATAATGTTAAGGTTAAATTAAACTTATCGGAAAATGTAATCGTATCAGTTAAACAAGGAACTGAAGTTCCGGTAACAATTAACTCCTTAAATAAAACATTAAAGGGTACCGTTGCCTCGGTAGGTCCGAAAGCCGACCCTACTACCCGGGCTTTTCCCGTAGAAATTCGTTTAAACAATGAACAGGGTGAAATCAAAGCCGGCATGGTGGCCGTTTTAAACCTTGAAACCGGTGTATCCCAGGGCACGATAGCCATCCCGGCAGATGCCCTGCTGGAGCGTAACGGGCAATACTGGGTCTTTGTGGTGGAAGACGGTAAAGCTAAAGAAATAACCGTCAAGAAGGGGATTACTTCCGACAAGTTAGTTGAAATCAAAGAAGGTCTTCAGGAAGGACAAGATGTCATTGTCAGCGGTAATCACCTGGTGGCTGATGGTCAAAAGGTAAGGGTAGTCAATAGTCAGGGGGGTGCCTCTAATTGAAGATAGCCAATTTTTCTATCGATCGCCCCCTTGCCATCTCTATGCTAATTCTTGCCATCGTTTTTTTAGGGCTGTTTTCTCTACCCCGTTTAGCTATTGATCTTTATCCTGACATGGAACTGCCGGTGGCAGTAATTATGACTTCCTACGAGGGCGCCGCCCCGGCTGAAGTGGAAAAACTACTCACGAAACCGATTGAGTCGGCTGTTGCAACCGCCAGTAATATTAAAGAAATCAGATCATTTTCCCAAAATGGAAGTTCCCTGGTCATCGTGATCTTTAACTGGGGCACTAATGTGGACAACGCCGTTAATGACTTGCGGGACAAGATTGATTTGGTTAAAGGCATGTTACCATCGGACGCCCAGTCACCCAAGGCCATAAAAATGGATCCTAATTCGATGCCAATTATTTCTTTCTCGGTTGCCGGCAACGATATGGTGCGTCTAAAAAAAATTACTGATGATACGATAAAACCCCGCCTGGATAGAATTGACGGTGTCGCTTCGGTTGTTGTTAACGGAGGTAAAGAGCGGGAAATAAAGGTAAAACTTGATCCGGCAAAAACTGAATCATATGGCTTGAGTATCAGCCAGGTGATTCAGTCTCTCGCAGGAGACAATATTTCCGGTACGGCAGGAACGGTAGAAAGTGGTTCAAGTGAAATGTCCATCAGGGTTTTAGGCGAGTACACCAGCCTGGAATCCATTAATAATGTCAGAATTAGTATTCCCGGCACAGGAAATACAGTCGCCCTGGGGGATATTGCCGTCATAGAAGATTCGTTTAAGAAGGATATGTCATATACCTTTGTAAACGGCGAGCCCTCCCTGGGTATAGATATCATGAAAGCGTCGGACGGCAACACCGTGCAAATAGCTAAGAAGGTTCACCAGGAGGTTGCCCAGCTTAATAAAATACTCCCTGCGGGTGTTCAGATTGATACCGTGCTGGATACGGCAAAATTTATCCAGGATTCAATCGACAATATTACCCGTCACGGACTCCTGGGGGCATTATTTGCTTTCATCATTCTCTACCTGTTCCTGCGCAGTTTCCGTAGCACCCTCGTAGTGGCCCTGGTAATACCAATTTCGGTAATAGCTACGTTTGCCATGTTGTACTTCGGCAACCAGACCATCAACTTATTATCCCTGGGCGGTTTGATGCTGGGGTTGGGCTCCCTGGTGGATTTTTCAGTTGTGGTACTGGAAAGTATCTATCGCTACCGGCAAAATGGCTTTGGGATTATTGAAGCGGCTAAGCTGGGTACTGCTGAAGTGGGTAATGCCGTTACCGCATCTGCGCTGGCCCAGGTTGTCGTCTTTATGCCCATCGTTTTTGTTCAAGGTTTGGCTGGGATATTGTTCAAGCCTCTGGCTTTAACAGTAAGCTTTTCCCATATCGCCGCCCTTTTTGCCGCCCTAACTCTGGTGCCCATGCTTGCTTCGAAATTATTAAAGAATGTTTCACCTCCGGACGAGGTCCTCACCGGGAACAAAACCAAAAATCCCGTCCTTTTATTCGGGAAGTTCCTGCACGGCCTGAACAGGCTATATGGAAAGCTTTTAAGGTGGGCTTTGGGCAACCGGAAAAAAGTAGTGGGGTTTGTTGTGGTGGCGCTGGTTTTAAGCCTTGCAGCCACGCCTTTAATCGGTACCGAGTTCATACCTGAAATGGACCAGGGTGAAATGGCAGTCAACATAAAAATGCCTATCGGAACAAAGTTGGCTGAAACACAAAAAGTAGCTGAAAATATCGAACACCTGGTAAAGTATGAAATTAATGATGTTGACTACATTTTTACCACGGTCGGTACCGGCAGCCTTGCCATGCTCGGCATAGGAAATACCCAAGAAGCTGTTCTCCAGGTTAAACTCAAGCCGTTGGAACAGCGCTCAATCTCAACCAAGGAGGCCGCGGAGAAAATACGCCGGGTTCTGGCAAATGTGCCAGGGTCTGAAATAACTGTAAACCTTAACACCAGTTCCGCCGGACCTTCAAGCAGCCCGGTGGAAATATCCATCCGCGGTGATGATCTGGTCCTGTTAGAGCAATTAGGCGACCAGGTTTTGAATATGATTAATGGAATTGCAGGAATTAGAAATGCTACAAACTCCCTGGCAGACGCCAGTTCAGAATTACAACTGGTAGTAGACCGGGAAAAGGCATCCCGCTACGGCCTCACCACCGGTCAGGTGCTGTCGGCAGTTCGCAATTCCTTTGACGGCCAGGTTGTCAGCCGGATGCGGACAGGCGATGACGAGGTGGATATCAGGCTGGAGACTTCCCGCGGCTTTACAGCCACTTCAGATGCCCTTGCCAACCTGACGATAGTATCCCCTACCGGCGCCAGAGTGCCTGTTGAAGCAGTAGCGCGGCTGGAAACCCACAGGACGCCGCAGCAAATTACCAGGCATACACAGAACCGGGAAGTCAGTATTACCGCCGATGTTGCCGGCCGGGATCTGGGCAGTATCAACAAGGAAATTCAGGAAAAAATGAGCGCAATTACATTCCCCGAAGGATACCTGGTCGAGGTTGGCGGCCAGGCCAAGGATATGGCTGAATCCTTCGGCTCCCTGGGACTGGCCCTGTTGCTGTCTATATTACTGGTATTCATGGTCATGGTCGCCCAGTTTGAATCTTTGTTTCAGCCATTTATCATTATGTTTGCGCTGCCCCCTACTTTTATCGGAGTTGTCCTGGGCTTGGGGTTGACGGGGCACCACCTGAGTGTGCCTGCCTTGATTGGCGCCATTATGCTGGTTGGAATTGTTCTGAACAATTCCATTGTTCTGGTTGACTATATTAACACCTTGCGAAAAAAAGGTTATGAACGCGACCAGGCGATTTTGGAAGCGGGACCGATCAGGCTGCGCCCCATTTTAATGACGGCGTTGACGACGGTTCTTGCACTGCTGCCGATGGCTTTCGGCGGCGGTGAAGGAGCAGAATCACGAGCACCGATGGCCGTGGTGGTAGCATTTGGTTTAACATTGTCGACACTCATTACCCTGGTTCTTGTGCCCGTGGTCTATGCTATTTTTGATGATTTAGGAAAAAAATTAAATTCCAAGTTTAATAAAGCACCAGGTATTTAACCTATAAGGTACGGCAATTAGCACAACCTCGCCAGACCGGCCCTATGAGCTAAAAAACAAGTCCGGCGCATTTAAAAATGCGCCGGACTTGTTTTTTACCAATCGTTTTATCACGTGGTGGAACCATTTCTATTCGTTGCTTTGCCCCTGACAATGTCTCGTGTGAGCCGGTCGAGGATAATCGCAAGGATTACGACACCGATGCCTCCCTCAAAGCCGAGGCCAACTTCAAGCTGGGTTATTGCACGGAGAACGTCATCACCCAGACCGCCGGCACCGATCATTGAGGCCACGACAACCATCGAAAGAGAAAGCATAATGGTCTGGTTGATCCCTGCCAAAATGGTGGGCATGGCCATAGGTAGCTGAACCCTAAACAACATTTGGTTCGGTGTGCTCCCAAAGGCCAGGGCTGCTTCGACCACCTCTTCGGGTACCTGCCGGATGCCCAGTTCTGTCAAACGAATGACCGGCGGCATTGCAAAGATAATAGTGGCCATGATCCCTGGGACCGCGCCGAGACCAAAAAAGATGATCGCCGGGATCAAGTAGACGAAGGCCGGTAATGTCTGCATGAAATCAAGGACCGGGCGCAGAGCCTGCGATAGCATTCTGGACCGGGTTGAAGCGATGCCGGTGGGCAGGCCGACGATAATGGCAATAATCACTGCCGACAGAACAAGGCTTAGCGTGGTCATGGCATGTTCCCAGAGTTCGAGACCATCAAGCAGCCATAAAGCCGCCACCGTAAAAACAGCAAATCTCCATCCACTGAGACGCCAGGCCAGTAATGCAAAAATTAGTATAATAATTAAGGATGGCGGCGTCTGAAATAGCAGTTCAATCAGGTTGAAGACAAAAAAAATTGAAGACGCAATCGAGTCAAAGATATGGCTGAAGTTAGCCGACATATACTTAACAGCAGCTTCGACCCCTTCGGCCAGGGGAATATTAAATGGTGTGATATCCAAATAAACGCACCTCCTTCCGAGCCAACCGGACAGTTTAAAATATATAGTTCATAGAGAGAGTGTTTAATTCTTAGTTACAGCCGGACAAATCAGGCCCGGTGCAGGGTGTGCTTTGAGCGGTGGATCAAGGAACGGCGAAGCACGCTGCCGAGGGCTTCGCCGCCCGCCCATTCCAGGTAGTTTTATTTAAGCCATTGATCGACAAGGCTGCGGTTCTCTTCAAGCCAGGCGCCCGCACCCTTGGCCGGATTACCCTCCTCGTTAACTTTTGCCATCAGGCTACCAAGGCTCTGGTCATCCATTTTCCACTGATTAAGCCACCGGGTAACACTGGGGTATTTATCGCCAAAACCTTTTGTGGCCATAATGTGGATGTTTTCCCTGTCACCGTACACTTTCTTGGAGTCATCAAGGTATTTCAGGTCAAAATCAGCGAACGCCCAGTGGGGGCTCCAGAGAGTTACCACGATCGGTTCATTCTTGTCGTAAGCTTTCTTCAATGCAGCCATCATCGCCGGTTCGGTGCCGTTAATAAGTTGATAATCCAGGTTATATTTTTCAATGACCTCGGCACTAAGCCTCATCAGGCTCGCTCCTGCGTCAATGCCGACAATGGAAGGTTTATTATTGACCAGAAAATCTTGCTTGTTTGCGTTTAATTCCTCGATGCTGTTCACGTTTACATAAGAGGGAACAACTAACCCGAGACGTGTACCTTCGTACCAGGGCTCATACATTTCAATGTTGTCCTTATATTGACTAACATAATGTTCGTCGGTGGTGGGAAGCCAGACTTCAAGGCCAAGCTGCAGGTCACCTTTGGCTACACCGGTGTAGATAGGCGCCTTTTCACCATTGATCAACTGGACCTTGTAGCCCTTTTCTTCCAGGATTATTTTCCACAAGTTAGCAGCGGCAACATTTTCTGCCCAGTTGTTGACGCCGATGCGGATCGGGGTGTCCTTGTCGTCGGATATACCCTGGTCCCCGCCTGTGTTGCTGTTGCAGCCCAACACCACCATCGATAAAGACATGACAATCACTAATAGAATAAAAAGCTTGCTGCGATATTTTTGCATTGTAAACCTCCGTTTATATTTATTGCATTCCTTGTCAAAGTTTAATGCTGCCCGCCGGAGGCGGACGTTTTGGATCCTTTGCAAGGATGCTAATCTCCTTTTTTGGCTAGAGCCGCCAGCAAGGTCCCCCGCACGACTATCCCTGACAGTTTGTTCTGCTCGTCCACTACAGCTACGGGGAATTTTGTCTCCGCGAGGAGTGAAATAAGTCCATTTAGAGGCGTACCAGGGGCGGCAACTGGGAAATCGTGGCGTATGATTTGACTTAGGTCGGCTCTCTTATCTTCATTTACCGCTTGCCAGGCATCATCTGCCGCAACCATCCCTACCAGCTTGCGTTCCCGGTCAAGCACAAAAATACTCGATATACCCAATTCCCGCATCCGTCGCAAAGCAACCCGCGGACCGTCTTTAAGAGAAATGGTTTCCGCTTTCTTCATTATTCCTTCTGCCACCAATACTTTGGTCATATCCACGTCTTCAATAAATTTTGCAACGTATTCATCTGCCGGTTTGGTGAGAATTTCTTCAGGGGTGCCAATTTGGATGATTGCCCCGTCCTTCATGAGGGCAATACGATCCCCGATTTTTAGAGCCTCATCCAGATCATGAGTTACGAAAATAATAGTTTTGTTAAATTTACTATGCAAGGCCAGCAGTTCATTTTGCATCTCGCGCCTGATCAAAGGATCAAGCGCACTGAAAGCTTCGTCCATGAGGAGAATATCAGGATCGGAGACCAGGGCGCGCGCCAGTCCTACACGCTGCTGCATTCCTCCGCTTAGCTGTTCGGGATAAGAGTCAGCCCACTCCCGCAAGCCAACAATTTCCAGCATTTCCCGGGTCTTGCCATACCTGGTTTCCTTATCCACTCCCTGGACTTCCAACCCGTAGGCAACATTATCCAGGATCGTTCGATGTGGGAACAGGGCAAAGCGTTGAAAAACCATGCTCACTTTTTTTCGTCTGATTTCCCTCAGGCATTTCGCATTGGCAGCAACGATGTCCTCTCCATCAATTAATACTTGTCCGTCAGTAGGTTTGATCAAACGGTTAATGCAACGCAGGACGGTAGACTTCCCGCTGCCTGAAAGACCCATCACAACAAATATCTCGCCCTGCTGCACGGAAAAACTGACTTTATTAACCCCTACGGTCTGTCCGGTTTTTGCCTGAATCTCTGCTTTAGAGTATCCCTCATTTAACAAGTGGATAGCCTTTTCAGGATGCTCACCAAAAACTTTGATAAGGTCCTGAAGTATTATTTTTTCTGCCATATACACCCTCTTTTTCATAAGTGCTGGTTAAGCTTAAGATCTGCGAGATTAAAAAAGCGAATAAGCCACCTCCCCTCAATAATTAGAGCAAGAGGAGTGTGAAAATCTCGTGTAAGTGAAAGTCCCCGTCAAGTGTTTGGTAGCCATACTTGGCTCTATAACTTGATTTTATATTGCCATTTCTGATTCTAACCTATTCTCATGCCGTTAACTAAAAGCCGGTTATTTTCCCAGGACTTGATTATGAAGATATTTTCGAATAAAAAAACCCCAAGACAGCTCTGGGGCGAAAAAGCGCAAAGGAAGCTAGCCGGCATTGTGATGCCCATGCCTGATTATTCTTCCTTTCAACGCTTACGAAGTTAGCTGACGGATTCGGGTCGAAAGTTAACCCTACCCATTTAAGTCGTCGGACTACAGAGTCGTGCGACTAAGAACATATGGGATTCACCCCGGTATTTGGTTCCCCCGCTTCCCCTAATGGAGAATTTAGCGGCGAATATTACATTATGAAGTTATATGCATAAAATGCTAAAGTTTGCCTACAACTTATTATACAATATAAAGTTGTCGGTTGCAATAAATAAATGACGGCATATCCCTTAGCATAGGTCTGCCTCAGAGGAATATTTTACTTGACAGATGAGCTACGGGTCCTCAGGTCATTTTTTGGAGATTGAGGCTGGTAAAGCATATCCCAACTTGTAATTACAGATAATTAATATTAAAATTGGAAGTGTAATTATTGTTATTTTAATGGAAAAATGTCTTACAACAGCTAATTCCTCTTCATTGTGAAGCGATTATATGAAAGATTGAGTGATTAATTATGCAAAATAAATTAATTGAAAACGGCGGGAGTATCGCCTGTGAGCGGGAAATGGAGGTCCGCTGGGGAGATTGCGATGCTGCCGGAATTGTATATTACGCCAGATATTTTGATTGCTCTCTCTAAACTGATATCTACTGCGCCGGCGTGGACTGCTTTGCGCCAACCTGGAAACCTCTTCTCTCCATTTTACCCCAGCCCTTAGACTTTGTCAGAGAACTAATGTACCCCATGACGCGAAAGAAACTGATGATTTGCCTGAATCCAAAGTTTTCGATAAAAGCAAAAAAGATGAGTAGGAAAGTTTCCTTGATTTTAAAGTTAACAACCTCTCTTTCCGCGTATAGTAGTGAGGCTGTTGAGATCAATATTCCCATTAAGATATTGGTAATGAATAGCATGAGCGCCAAAGATTCATTTATTAAGCCCAGTAATGCGGCCAGAACAACCATAACGTAACCCTGGAACTCTACCAGCGGCCCGATCATCTCAAAGATAAAGAAGTACGGAAAAGAGATCAGCCCCACTCTGCCATATCCCGGATTAAAAAGCATTTTTTTGTGAAAGGTAATTACATCGATCAGGCCTCTCTGCCACCGGTCCCTTTGCCGGCTTAAAATGCTAAAAGCTTCCGGGACCTCGGTCCAGCAGTTGGCGTTATGGGCGTATTCAACCTTATAGAGCAAACGTTTTTCCCGCATATAACGTCTGAGCCTTACTATAAGTTCCATATCTTCCCCTACGGTATCCTTGTGGTAGCGCTCGCTAACTGTAAGGTAGCCGCCAATCTGGATGAGCCTGTCTTTTTTGAAGAGACCGAAGGCTCCGGATATTATTAAAAGGCAGTTGATATATGCCCACCCCATCCGGCCTGCCATAAACGCTCTCAAATATTCAATCATTTGCAGTTTGGCGATGTTGCTTTCAGGTATCCTGGTTTTAGTAATCAGCCCTTTTTTGACAGTGCACCCGTTTATCGGCAACACGTTTCCTCCGGCTGCAATAAGTTCTTCTTTCGAATCGAGTAAAAGAGAAGAAGCTTTAAGAAGGGCATCGGGCTCCAGCAAGGAATCAGCGTCAATGCTGCAGATAAAATCATTTTTAGAAATATTAATTCCAGTATTAAGGGCATCCGCTTTCCCGCCATTAACCTTATCTATCACAGTGAGCTTTGGCAAATAGCGGTTTTTGTAAACTCCGTTTACCGGCATGGTCTTCAGTTGCCCACCGATAATTGCGTCTATTTTTTCCAGTTCATAGTAACTAATTAGCTTATTCAGAGTTCCATCCCTTGATCCATCATTTACAATGATTAATTCATAATCAGGGTATTTTAAGTTCAGCAGAGAGTTCGAGCTTTCGATAATTGTGCCTGCTTCATTATATGCGGGCGCTATTATCGAAACGGAGGGAAGAATCCTGGTCTTGAACAAAAAATCTGTCCTTTTGTTATGCCAGCACCTTGCCTGCTTGTAAAAACCAAAAAGCGAAAGGATCAGGATTAACATATAAATTAAGTTAGCTGAAAAGGAATAATATACCGGTAGGTAGTTAAAATCAATACTATAAGCTCTTAGATGATCAATTATAGAAAGCTTAGCCACACTCAAGTGCCGCAGGTAATAAATAACCGGAAATATTAACACTGAGCAAAACAACAGAACATAGAGCAAAGTAATTTTCTTCTTTTCTGTTTTTCCTTCCCTTGCGGGCGCTTCAGGAACAATCTTTTCGCCACCCAGTTTTTTACGGATCCGGTCATTTAAATAGGTATAAAACTCCCTCTTGAGATTATTATCACGAACTATAAGCCTCTTCAGTATAGCGACAATTTCATTCTCTAATTCAACATTCCTATTTTTGTTTAGGAAACCAACGACTCCGTTGAATTTGCCTATCTGCAGCACTTCCATCACAAGTTGTGCTACCAACTCCCTGTCTCCAGACAGCAGCTTTGTTAAGAAATATTCGATTCTACTGGATAATACTAAGGCCAGGGATTTTTTTATTCTGTCGTCTTTTTCAGCATGAAATCTGTCAACTATCAGTTGGAAATACCTCGGCTCATTTCTCAGGATAGTGGAAATGGCATAAACAGCATGTTCTTCCACTTGCCGATCTTCCAGCAGTTTTAGCAAGCGAAACAGGTTTTCTTTTGTGTTTATATGCGACAGGGATTTGACGGCTTTATTGCGGATTATTAAATCGGGACTGGTCAGATACTTTTCATTGCTCAACTCCTGGTGATAAAGCCTGGCGAAGGCTTCAAGCGCCGCATAAGCGATATCCTTATCCATATATTCAAATCTTTCAACCAGGTAGCTTTTCAGATCGTCCGCTATATAAAAAGACGCAAAATAAATGACCAGCGCCTGTATTTCGCGCTCTTGCCTGTTGATTATTTGGGGCAGGAACCGGTAAAAGTCATGCCCAAAACCACCCAACAAAACCTGGACCTTGTCCTGGTACCATCCGGGTGAACCATAGAGTGTGTCAACTATAGTTGGAATGGACCTGCTGTTACCATGTTCTGCCAGGGCATTCACCTTGTAAAGCTTTTCCGTATAGTCATTTTCACGCGCCAGTACTTCTTCTAAGGCTTTTCTCTACGCATTCCTGTCTTGCCATAAACATCCTCCTCAGATTACTCCCTTCCATCTTAACACATTATGTCACACAGGACATTTCGCTTGCCTTTTATAACTAATTTTGATTAAAATAAACGGGGAAATAGCATAACAGCTTTTCGAACGACACTTTTAAGGGTGGTAAGGATATACTTTAAGAAGGAGGGGGAAACAATGTCTAAAAACGTTCAATAGGCCTTAGTATTTATCATCCTGACTTTTTTCTTGAATTACCTGATGGTCTTTCTATACTTCGCTTTCGGTGGAAAATGGGTTTCGCCCGGCTCTTTCATAATTTCTCTTTTTTACATGTTCATCCCGATGATTGTTGCCATCGTGGTCCAGAAACTGATTTACAAAGAACCGGTAAAGGGGCCGCTGGGTATCTCTTTTAAGCTGAACCGCTGGTTTATAATAGCCTGGCTCTTGCCTCCAATCGTTGCTTTTGCCACCATGGGTATCAGCCTGCTTTTCCCTGGTGTTCAATACTCTCCGGAAATGGCCGGGATGATGGAGTTGTTCAAAGATACGCTCACGCCCGAGCAATTGCAGCAAATGGAAAGCGAGACTGCAGCCTTATCGGTGCACCCAATCTGGCTTGGCCTGCTCCAGGGGCTCATCGCAGGCGTCACGGTTAACGCTGTTGCCGGCTTCGGCGAGGAGTTGGGATGGCGGGGCTTTCTCCAAAAAGAGCTCGGCTTCCTGGGTTTCTGGAAGTCTTCAGCGCTAATCGGCCTGGTCTGGGGAGTATGGCATGCGCCGATTATTCTTCAGGGGCACAACTACCCCCAGCACCCTGTTGCGGGTGTATTTATGATGATAGTTTTTACGCTGCTGATCTCGCCAATTTTTAGTTATATCCGGCTCAGGGCAAAGTCTGTGATTGCCGCGGCCATTGCCCACGGTACGTTGAACGGCACTGCAGGTCTGGCAATAATGGTGCTTAAAGGAGGGAATGATTTAACAGTCGGGGTCACCGGACTAGCCGGCTTTATTGTTCTATTCCTGGTTAATATCGGGATTTTTATGCATAATCGTTACGTAGCCCATTCATCTTAAGAGGGACAAGGAAATATAGACTTACCCTTTACGGGGTGTCAAGGGGACGGGGTTGCTGACACCCTAACATGGTGTCAACACCCCCGTCCCCTCGACACCCCACGGCATTTCCCTCTATGTGTTAATTTTTTCAATAAAATGTATGACTTCGGTTCGAAACGCTTTAGGCCTGCTCAACATCAAGGTGTGCCCCCCGGCAGGGAAGAACACAACTTTTGACATTGAGATTTGCCTGGCAATATTAGCAATACCGGCTTCAATATTAACAACCAGATCATCTGCCAGGCTGCCTGTCAGTAAAACCGGGCATTTAATTTCACCCAACCTGCCTTTATAAAAGCTCTCTCCTCTTTTCGCATTATCTACGATGAGCATTGTGTCAAGCCTGACCACGTCCCGCCAGTCTTCTCCGTGCGCCCTGGTCCAGAAAAGAATTTGACCTTCTGTTAAACGCTTTCGCTCATTCATCACAAGCTCAATATCGTCTTCGCTGGGGAACTCTCCCGGTATGCTGTCGGCAATAACACATTTAACCGAACCGCGGGACATAATTGCCACGTTGAGTGCAATCATACCACCGCCGCTGGTACCGATGACAATAAAGTCGCCAACCTGCAAAGACCGCATCAACTGCACGCATATCTCAGCGTTATGCCACCAGAAATCAACGGGAAAACCCTCGACCCTGTCTGATTTTCCGTACCCGGGGTAATCAGGGCAGATCACCCGGTACTGCTTTGAAAAAAACTCTATTTCCGCATCGTGAATAGACGAAGAAGAGGTATTACCGGGCAGTAGTAGTATTGTCTGCCCTTTACCTTCATCCCTGTAAAAGATATTTTTATCCTGGCAGCAAAAATATGGCATGCTAATCACCTCGTGTCAGTTTATAAAAATTGAGTGTTGTGTCCCTTATCCTGGTTTTCAGTCCATATTTTAATATTCCTAGTAATTAAGGATTTGTGTACTTGTTTTGTCAAAACACCAACAATATACCCAGTTATGACAGCAGATATCATTAGTACAGGTAAAAAAACGTAAACATGAAAGGACCGGGCCAGCAAGGCAGCTATGAACAACTGACCTATATTATGGCATACAGCGCCAATCATGCTGATCTTAACAATACTGATGAGTTTTCTAAAATAGTTCCACATGATAACCATGACCAGGGTGCTTAGCATGCCTCCGGTAAAACTAAATAAGAAACTAACAGGATTGCCTCCAATTAAGGCTCCCATAAAACACCTGACAGCAACAACTAAAAAAACATCCCTGGATCCCAGCATCAATATTGACAATAGAGTTATTACATTGGCCAGGCCAAGTTTAAAACCTGGATGGACGCCGGGGATAATAATTGATCTTTCCACAATGTTTAACACGGTGGCCAGGGCCACAAACATAGCAATAACCGCAATACGTCTTGTGTTAAACATTAACATCCTCATCCCCGGGTTTAGTAGGTAATAGTATCCACCTTGTTGGATTGATCTTTAACAACTACTTTTAACTTATTTGGCGCACAAAAAGATATTTGGCCGGGTTTACTTAACCACCCTGTTCTAACACATATTTGATTGGGGCAGTCAGCTTCCTTAACCCGAACTCTACCGTCTTTGAGCTCAACCACATTATAATGCCCGTCAGGATCCGCAACCTTGATTTCCTCGTTGGTTGCCCCGGACATTGCTATTTTCCGGTATAGCCGGCCGTTTTTATATATTTCAAGAGTTAAGTCCTCCCCCGCAGGCCGGCTCTGCAGCAGGTACAAGACCGCAAAACTAATCAGCACCAAAGACAGGAGAGCGACAGTTATGTAACGATCCAGTTCTTTCATAGAATCACCAGGCAGTTAATTTTAACATTTATTCATCTGATCATAATTAAAAAAAGCGTTACTGTAGAACCACAGGGTTGACGTCGACGGCGTTGGTCAAATCATCGACTATGTAGGCCTTGATCAGATCGCCCTGCTGGACATTAAAACCGGCTTGGGCAGAATTAACCCGGTCGAAATCAGCTTTGGTGGCATTTAGTTCAAGCTGACTGCCGTTTCTTAGATGAGTAAAGACCACTGTTTCATTACCACTGTGGGAAACCACCGGTGTGACACTGACCGTGAAGTATTTAAACCCTGCTATACCGGCATTAACAGTCATGGTATTGATGCCGGCCTGGGTTGTCCCGGAGGTATAAGCAGAATCAGGCCGGGGAGATAGTGTGTAGACGGGATTTTGCGACGTGATGTCACCCTTATTTATCGTATAGATTTCAATCAGCTCACCGGTTACTTCTTTTGCCGTCAGCGTCAAAACATCACCGTCAATATTAATAACCTGATAGTTATTGCCGGTTTGTTCCCTGGCTATATAGGGAAACTCTCCGCCTTCAGCGTAAGTCTTGGAACCGGCATTGCCCATCACATAGACAATCCCATACTCTGCCGGGTCAGTCTGGACTTCTCCCCGGTAAATCGGGTGGGTCCTCATATACTCATGCTGGTGCCCGACAAAGACCAGATCCACCCTGTTCTGTTCCAGAATGGGCACCCAATTTGCACATATGGATTTATCAATTCCTTTATAATCATAAGTGGCTGGATACGCTGGAATGTGAAAAACAACAAACTTCCACTTTTTTGCAGTGCCTCCCAAGTCTTCCCGCAGCCATTGTTTTACTTTTTCATCAGTATTGTTGCTGCTGTTCAGTACTGCAAAATGGGCATTCCCGTAATCAAAGGAGTAAAACTCCTGTTTCAAACCTTCGGGTCCGTTATCCGGCAATGCAAAAAACTTTAAATACATTGCCCCGTCATGGTTTCCCAGGGTCGGCATCACCGGAATCAGGGAAAATACGCCCGCCGCAGCATCAAGAAACTGTCCCCACTCATTTTCATCGTCGCCGTTATCCGTCAAGTCCCCGCCTAAAAGAGCAAACTTGATTGAGGGATAAGCCTGATATACCGAATTTAGCTTACCACCCCATTCGGCATAACCGGACTGCACATCACCCATGTACAAAAATGAGAATTCTTGCGTGTTCGCGGCAGTAGTAAAAGATAAAGTCTCACTCCAAGCTCCTTCTCTCCCTACCCGGTAGACATATTTTGTATCCGGGGTCAACCCGGTTATATTTGCTGTAAACCGGTAATGGGTACTGTCGAACGCTGCGCCTCCAGCATCTATTTGCTGGGCGGAATCAAAATTACCGTCAAATCCATCTGCGCTTAGGTACTGTAAGCGGGCCGGCGAATTGTTTGGCGTTAACCAGGTAATTGTTTGAGATATAGTCGGATCCATAGTCCAGGTCAGGATAATTTGCTCAGGCTTTGCGCTTTCCTCAGCCAAGGCAGTCGGAGCAAAAAACCAGCTGAAAAATATTGCTGAGAACATAAAAACAAGACAAATAATGCTTGCTGCCTCCGGTATTCTTCTTTTGTTAGAGCCAAATCCAGGTCTCATGTCAGCTTACTCCTTTTATCTCCTTCTTGTAAAACTCTTGCGTCTGTTCAATACAATGTAAAAAAGCCGGGAGCGGAAAAACCGCGCCCGGCTTACAATTGCAGCCGACTAGCGATCCTTTCGGCATGAGAGGAGCTAATTGACTAATTGTTTTATTACTTCAACGCATTCACAATGACCGTAACAGCCTCCGCCCTGGTGGCGTTGCCCTGGGGCTGAACGGTGTTATCGGGATACCCTTTCAGAATCCCATTCTCCGTAGCGGTGGCAATGGCCTCTTTGGCCCAATCGGAAATGCTGCCGCTGTCGGCAAACTGAGACTCTCCTGCCACAAGGGTAAGCCCGGCTGCCTTGACGATCAACACAGCCATCTGCTCACGGGTGATCAGGTCATCCGGACCAAAACTGCTCTCGTCGTAACCGCTAACGACGCCGGCGGCATAGGCGCTTGCAATGTAGTCCTTGGCCCAGTGACCGGCAGTATCGTCAAACACCTTACCGGTATTAAGCGGCAGTTTATAAGCTTTGACCAGGACTAAGGCGAACTCGGCACGGGTGATCTTGTTGTCGGGTTTGAAAGTACCGTCAGGATAGCCGCTGATACAGTCCAGGCCGTTAAGTTCGTTGATGGCATTGTTTGCCCAGTAGGATGCCGGAACATCGGAAAACAACTGTGCGGGTACTGGCGAACTGGTATCCGGCGTACTTGTTGCTCCCTTTACAAGCACCGCAAACTTGGTAAAGTGGTCAACGGTAACCTTAATGGTGTTGCCGGAAACGACGCCGCCAAGGTTTACCCACTGAGCAGAGGCTTCATCGTAGTAGTAAACAGACGGCTTCTCCCCGGTGGTTAAGGAGGATGGATCAAAGTTAAAGGTCAGGGTGACTGGTTTATTAAAACTATAGCCCGCGTTGCCGCCCACTCTAAACTCGTAAACGGAACCCAGCAGCACAAATCCTGAAGGCGCGGCTGGAGGGCTGCTCACCTTCTGAATATTGATGTCTACTTTCGCTGTGCCTTTTAATGCGCCGGCCGGAATATTAACCGAAACATCGCTGCCCAGGCCGATCTTTCCTCCGGCAACCGGACTTACGGAGGCTTCCCCGGTGGTGCTTACTGTTTGTGAAGTAGAAGATCCGCCACCGCCACCGCCACCGCCACTACTACTGGTTTTAGTTACGGTAAGGGTCTTGTTGGCAACATTACTGTCGGACCCTGCCACAACTGTTAAAACTCCTTCAACACCATCTGGTATAATAAAGTCAATGCTGTAGTCGCCGTTTACGTCTGCCTTTGTTGCATCAAAGACAACAATATTTTGTGCACTGTCAAGCACTTTAAGAGGAACCCAGGCCCTGGGGGCGGACGCACCTGATGCAGTTACGCTGTCCCCCACCTCTGCCGTGCTCTTGCTTAAGTTCAAGGTAACGGACTCTTCTCCTCCACTCGCAACTGCGGGCACAGTACTGCCTAACCCGAGAAATAAACCTAGCATCAAATATATGACAACCAGTTTTCCTAACCCTTTATTGCTAAAAACTCGCACTAAAAACTCCTCCTCTCTTTTAATTCCTCGTAGGATATCAGATTTAATACCAGGGATTCCAGTTCATAAGCCACTTTCAGATCTATCAGAACGGGGCGTCAGCGCAAACACAAACATTATCAATAACCCCTCACTGTCAAAAACCAATTTACCTCCCTGTTTCTACCGTCACGCGGCTGGTAGGCATTGAGTGGCTTAATTGCTGTAATCCGCCCGGAAAGGTTTTAAAACATAAAAACCTAACTTTCATCTACTGCAATTCCATGCTTGTGAGGTAATTGGTAAAGCGCTGCCCAAACTCATCCTGATAAATAATGATTTGCATGGCTCCCTCCTCACCGGTCTTTGTTTTTAACGGTTTACCATAGTCGGCATAAACAATAAACACGTTATTCGGTCGCAGGACTTCAGACATTTCAACTCCCGATGTGTAGTTATCGATGCCCCTGGTAATAATTCTGGTGTATTTTTGGGACAGCCCGGGATCAATGCTGTTTAATACATCCAATAGCGGAGCGCCTGTAAACTCATGCTTCTTGATGCCGCCGGTGGATTTAACAACCATCTTCTTCTGCACCGCCGGTAGTTCTTGGAGATCAGCAACTGTCAGGATGCCTAACATGGTATCGCCGGACTTAATTAATATTTGATCTTCGCGAAGGTCTTCGTTACTGCGGTTCAAAAACGCAAATACAGCAATAACAGCGACCAGCAGGACAATCACCACAAAGAGGATCTTCTTTTGGTCAACAACCTTACTTTCCATCAATAAAAATTACCTCCACGCATAATCGAGATTGATTGTCTAAGCCTTGATACGCAACAGGTTGTCCTGACAGCTCGCAAAACACTGTGTGCAGCGGATACATTCCGGGTTGTTGGGATTTTTATACACATCTATCCCTAATTTACATTGCTCTTGACAGGCGCCGCACTTTTTACAGTTTTTTTGATCCACCTCGAACCTCAGCAAGCTTATCCGGTTAAGAAGCGCATAGACGGCTCCAAGTGGGCAAATAAACCTGCAAAATGGCCTGAAGATGATCATGGACAGTAAGATGAAACCAGTCAGCAAAACCAGTTTCCACTTGAACAAAAAACCTGCCGTTGTCATCAGTGAAGGTTGTAAGACCATCAAGGGCAAATACGCTTCCAGCGCCTCCACCGGACATAAAAACTTGCAAAAGGTCGAACCGCTCAAATAAGTAAGACCAAGGGCTGGGAATAGGAAAACAAACAGAATCAGCACGGCGTATTTCAAGTACTCCAGCTTGATTAACTTACGGCCGGGCCGGTACTTGGGCAACGGTAGTTTATAAACCAGTTCCTGGGCGAAACCGAAGGGGCAGAGCCAACCGCAAATGAATCTCCCCAGTAACCCCCCCAGCAAAAGCAGAAACCCGGAAGTCAAAATTAAGAGTTGATAATTGCCGAAGTTAATCGAACTCTGGATAAACCCTAGCGGACATGAGCCCAAGGCACCGGGGCAGGAACTACAGTTCAGCACCGGCACACAGAATCTTTTCAGGCTTCCCTTGTATGCCGTCCCTTGCAGGAAACCGGTAAAATGGCCATTGATAAGCACTGCGGCAATGATTTGGACAACTCTTCTGTTCAATTTAGTCCACTCCCAGGTTAGATGATCACGGCGCCCTTTCCCCTACTTGACCTCTGTGACAAACCCTTCTACTTTCAGGGGTACCGGCTGTGCTTCTTCCCCCAGGATCAGCTCACGATAGGTTCCTATTGCAGCATTGACCCCGTTGATCACTGCCTGAGAACTTACTGTGGCGCAGGTAATCTGGATCACGTCATTTGGCTGGGATTGCTCTAGAGCCACTCTATTTAAATACATATTGGCGCTTTTGTTCTTGAATCTGTTTAAGAACCATTCTTTCGTCAGGCTATCCCCTCCGTATAAGGGTGTCTCATCATGCTGCAATACTCTGGTTCCCAGCATCTCGTTTTTTTCCCCATCTATGACAATGAAAAGATCGATAGCGCTCCTGTACCCCAGGGGGCTTGACAAAAAGGCGTAGTTTTTTTGCTCGCCGCAAGTTATTTCAAAAGCTTTTTTTACTGCTGGAAACTTATCCCTCACTTCCTCCGGCAGCTCAAGGCCCTGAATAGCCTTACTATCAATGTCTTGATCGCTGCGTAGCAACGCCTGTAAAGCTTCCTTTTGACCGGCTGTCATCTTTATTGAATCATCGGAAGAGCACCCGGTCGCGATTGTTAAAACCAGGACCGCTGCAGCAAACATCAAAAATATTTGTTTTCGCACACTTCCCAACTCCAATCAGGTACCGAAATACTGCATACCAGCTCCGCAGGGCGCTGATACCGGCACTAAACAAGAGGAAATTCCATCGGTGACATACCTTCACTGGTTTTTACTATAGTACCTGAGAAACTAACATACCGCATGCAGGAGCAGATTTAAATTTACTCAACACACGATGGGGACATTCCCGATTGGGAACATACCTCAAAGAGGCGTTTCCCAGTTCCGCTGACGGTGCGCCCTCTTTTTGCTTTACTCCACAGCGTATTCAAACGTTGACACCTGGCTGTTGTGTTTCCCAAAACCAACCACAATGGTTTTAATGGTAACGGGTTGAACAACCGGGATTGGCTTGCTCAAGTCCGGCTGAAAGTATGTCGTGCTGGGATTGTAGACCAGGCTATTCTCATCCGGAGCGCTCCCGTCAATGGTGTAGTAAATTTTGACAAGGTCCTGCTCGGGATGGCTTAAAACAATTTCTGTCCCCCGCTTTACCTTACCTGACGCGGGTTCGGCCCTGGCCGTACTCCACTGGCCGGGCGACGCTGTCGATGCTTCGATGGTCGTCGCACCTTTGACGAAGGCGGCAGTAACCACGTCGTTCAATCCTTTCTGCCCTAAATACAGACGAAGCTTACCGCTGGTTGCCTTGCTTAAATCGCTGGTGTCCTCCTGGTACTCCCAGGCTAGGATTGCAGGAACTTCCCGCGCCCCCTCTACACTGCCCTTGAGCAAGTTGGGATAGTAAAAACGCTTTTCAGCCAACTGCTCTCTGGTAAATCTGGCGTTATAACCGTCTGCGGCCCTGACGATGATAGTTTGCGCATCCTCCTTAATCCCGGCTTTTTCTAATAAATAAGAAACCAGGACACCTTTACCAACAATAAATTTTTTTGTCGGCCAGTTGTTCACGGTAGAATAGCAAACAGCGGCCAAAGCGTCCTCCATACTCTTCAGTTCGGCGAGGGTAAACTTGACTTCATGCTCTACTCCGGTTCCCGTAATGGTCAGGATTGCCGGTTCACTGCCAGGTTTTCCGGTTTCCTGACCTGTGCTTTCCGGTGCTCTACCGGCCGTAGCCGGGGGTCCGTTCTGCCTTTGGCCCTGACACCCTGTCAGCATGTTCAGGCTAACGACCAGCAAGAACGCAATCAGTGCTATTAATATGCTGAGCTGTCTTTTCCTTAAAAACAAGATTATCTCTCCCAAAGCTATAGCCCTACTGAATGGTACTATCTGCAGCCTTTTGTTCGGCAGCGGGAGCCGGGCAAAACTTTGCCGCACAGCTAGCGCAGTTTTGCCCGAGCCGCCTTTCGCCTATTTCAAAAGGTTCCAGACTAAAGCATTACTGCAGGATCACAGGGTTATGGTCTACCGAATTGGTCAACTCATCGACAATGTAAACCTTGATCATATCGCCGGACTGCACATTAAAGCCGGCCTGGGCTATGCCAACCTGGTCAAAATCGGCTCTGGTCGCGTTAAGTTCAAGCTGACTGCCGTTCCTTAGATGAGTAAAGACCACAGTTTCATTACCACTATGGGAAACCACCGGCGTAATGCTGACTTCGAAGTATTTGAACCCTGAGCTACCGTCATTAACGGTCATGGTATTGATGCCCTCAGAGGTTTTCCCCGGGGTATAAGCAGTGTCGGCCCCGGGTGTTACTGTGTAGATCGGGCCAGCCGGCCCGGTGCTTACCAATTCGATCCTTACAATCTGTGAAATCGATGTTGTCCCGGTGACAGCCGGTCCAACGAGGCGGAGCGGCCAGTTACTATCGGACTCGGGTATGAGTGCTCCATTCAGCGAATTGGCGATAATGTAGTCGTTGTTCCGGATAATATCCGCGCTATCGATAGTTACTGAATAGCCGTCGGCCGCAGTAATTACCACCTGGTACCCGGCTGCGGCAAGTTCATTATTAAAGGCGTCATTGGAATGCTGATCAGCGTCATCAACGAATCCGGCGAGGAACCACAGGGGCATGCCTTCCCAGACCCGGTCTTTAGAATCGGTGTAGGTTGCCTTGTGGTTGGCGCCGAACTGACAGGCGAGGGCCTGTTCGAAATAGGTTTTGCTTACATCATAGTGTTTACCGCCTATATCCTGGCCATCCAACTCCAGGGTCCAATCACCCTGAGGCATGGAGTATACCTTGATTTGTGTAATATACTTGGCTGATAAGCCGGCACAGGAAGGATACTGAACACCATCGCCGTAATAATAGTGCCAGTATTTTTCCGGAAGTGACTCATGCATATCCCATTGGCCGTAGACGTGGTCACCCTCCGGAGTAAAGAATAAACGCATACCGTCTGCATAATCGGGTACGTATTTTCCATCAGCCCACCAGGCCAGAATGGCATCTCCCTGGCGTGCTTGCACTGAAGGATCGGTATAGATGGAGGAATAGGGAAGCGCTGTCTCAAAACCGTCTTTTGCAACCAGCGTTATATCGGTCCCTGCTCCCATGCCGCCCACAAGATCACAAAGATCTTTAATGCGGGTACCCTTCACGGCATTAGCTATCTTGTAACCGCCGGGATATGTTTCAGCAGCGTCCCATACATCATCCGGGTTGTTTGTAATTCCCTCATAGCGGTATACCGTTGTACCGTCTCCAATGACGTCAAACCCGCTCTCATTCTCCATCCATCTGTAATCGACCGTAATCTCGTCGATAATGGTGGTGTGATCTTCAGCATACTTGACGATATGCACTTCTGGTGCCGGCAGGGCAGTCTCAAAAGAGGTTAGTTCAATTTCCGCGATATTCCCAACGCTGGTACCGGAAAGGGAACCATCAGCTTTGGCAACACCGGCGCCTACCAGACGAAGCGGCCATGAACCGGTAAGTGGTTCATTGTTGCATTTATTCGCAATGATATAGTCGTCACTTCTGGCTACATCCGTGCTGGCAAAATCCTTGGTGTAGCCGTCTCCGGCTTTTACCAGGACTGTGTAACCAGCCATGGCCTGATTATCATTGTAGCCGCGTGGCTGCCGGTCATCTACCCAGCCGGTCAGGAACCAAAGAGGTATACCTGACCAAATATTACCGTCAATGTCAGTCCATTCTACAAAGTGGCCCGAACCTGAGTTTGCCTCAAACTCAGCCTGGGAAATAACATCACTGATCTTGCCGTTAAGTGTAAGGTTCCAGCTGCCGGGCGCAGCCGGCGGTGTCTGCAGCTCGGGTATTTCTATCTTGGCGATGTTACCAACGCTGGCGCCGCTTAGGGAGCCATCCGCTTTGGCAACACCGGCCCCTACCAGGCGCAGCGGTGCTGCATCGGCAAGCGGGGCGCCGTTGATCTTGTCGGCAACGATATAGTCGTCACTGCCGGCTACATCCGTGCCGTTAAAGGTCCTGGCATAACCATCTGCTGCAACCACTTTCACAGAATAGCCTGCAGCCAGGCTGTCATTGAAAGTCCAGTGGCCGCCTGTCTCAATGTCGTCCACCGCACCCAGGAGCACCCATAGGGGCACGCCGGACCAGACGTTGCCTTCATTATCAGTCCATTCCCTGTAATGGCCTGAACCTGTGCAGGCAAGTCCTTCTTCGAACTCCTTCTGGGTGATGGTGTCACCTATATCTCCGAGCATCTTCAGGGTCCATCCTTCGGATGGCACAGGGAGATCTGACAGCTCAATTTTAACAATATTGCCCACCTGTTGTCCGCCAAAAATAGCTGAACCTTTCAGATGGAGCGGCCAGCATCCTTTGCCGCCTTCGGTCTGGAGCGGAAGCGGTTCTCCGTTTAGGGTATTAGCGATAATATATCCATTATTACGGGCAATTGCGGCGCTATCAAGGGTTGCCTTCCATCCGTCGCCGGCGATAACATTTATTTCATAGTTCTGGGTGGCGAGGTCGTCGTTAAAGTTGAAGTGGTCAGGACCAACATCGGGGTCATCATCAACCATGGCAACGAGCAGCCAGAGCGGCACGCCTCCCCAGACATTACCGTCGTCATCGGTCCAGAACACCTGGTGAGTTGAGGAAGAACAGGCAAGACCATTCTCAAAGTAGGCTTTGGAGACGGTTGTATTCTTTGCACCCGAGAGCTGAAGAGTCCAATCAGTAGGAGAAGCTCCTGTGGCTGCAACGGTTTTCACTGCGGCGGTAGCCGCTGCCTTAACAGCATTGAGATCAGTGGGGTCGCTAATACCGGCAGCATAGTAGAACTCAGCCCTGTCACCGTTAGCAAGTTCAATCAGGTTCAGGGCGCCGGCGGCATTGTTGTAGCCATCCTTATAGTCGTCGTTGACGTAGGCATACCACTTACTACCGCCCTTTACATAGGGGTAGCTTCCTATATTGTCCAGAAGGAGAGCTTCCGATGCTTCGTAATTCTTGTCGGTGACGTCATAGGTGAAGCCACTGGCAGCTGCGGCTGCCTGAAGTGCCCCAAGGGGTGTGGTCTTGTTGACAGTATAAACTGACTTCGATTTGTAGGCGGTCACGGAAAAGGTCTCGCCGGGTGTCAGAGCGACTGTCCCTTCGTAAAGAACGTCAATTGTCGACTGCCCGGTTACCGTAATGTAGTCGGTCTTGACCTCATCGTCGCTGCCGGCGGCATTTGTAGCCGTGAGCTTGACCGAGTAAATGCCGGCTGTACCGTACTCATAGGCCGGGTTCTGGTCGGTAGAGTCCACCGTGCCATCATTATCGAAGTCCCAGGCCCAGGATGTTGGTGAGTTGGTTGACCGGTCGGTGAATTGAACAGTAAGTGGAGCATTACCCGTGGTTACATCAGAAGTGAAAGCCGCTGCCGGTGTTGCCGGAGGAGCCTGAGTGCTGTAGATTATCAACTCAGAAATATTCTGTACCGAAAGACCGGTGGTAGTGGGATACTCACCCTGGAAATAGTACCAGTATTCGGAATCCGCGGCCTCGTGCCAGTCCCAGTTGCCGAAAACATGATAGCCCCAGGGGTTGACCGAGGTGTCGGCAAACCAGACCAGACGCATGCCATCATTGTAACCGGCATCCGGATACTTGCCATCCTTATACCAGCAGACCACCATAGGCCCCTCACGGTCTGAATACTGGTAAACGTTCTTATAGGCAAAGTTTTTATAAAAACCATCGGGTGATTTTATTCTTAGACTGTCACCTTCTGCCATACCTCCCACAAGTTCGCAGAGGTCTTTCACATTGCTACCCTTCAGAGCTCCCATACCCTTTGTTTCGATGTTCTTATCTTCCTCAGGGTTCCAGCGGAGCGCCTGTTCGGTCTCTTCATCAGGGTCATCAATAAATACCGGACCCTGGTGATAGTAGTGTGTGCTCCCATCACCCATTACGGTTATATTTTCAGGATTCATCAACCACTGATAGGTCACGGTTTTCTCAGCAAGAACAGTCGTACCGTCAGAAGCGAGCTTTTTAATGGTAAGGCTGGTAGTACCTGCAGCGCTTGCTTCTGTCGGGGTGAAAAATGCGGGCAGCATTGCCAGCAATGCGACCAATAGAATTCCCAGTCCATGCTTGATCAGTCTCTTCATAAACATTTTTCCGAGGACCTCCTCTTCAGTTAATCAAGTTTTTGAGCTACAAATTATTTTTCTGCTGCAACCCAAAGCAAAGCCACATCACCGCGTAATCGATCCTCACCTCCTCAAGATTTAATCTTAAAGCTGACGGATGCGCATCAAATTGTTAATTGGTCTTAGCCCTTCTCCCTCATTCCAGACTACCGGATAGGAGCCGTCATCTTTGATCAGCAGAATTCCTTTGTTTAGCTCCTGCCCGCTTACCTTAACACTGTTGCCGTCTGTACCGATTACCTCAAACTGTTTTTTCTCAAGATCAATTAACCCCACTTCCAACAAAATTGCCTGTAAAGAAATACCCTTTTCAGCTCCGGTTTGCTGCTCCCCGGTTAATTCGACTATTTCTTCGGGGAAAACCGCCGCGTCCGCATTGGTGGAAAACCAGGCAATATGCGCGACGTTCATGCCCAGCTTAATGTTAGGCGCCATGTTCATCGGCGCGTCTTCACCTGTAACTTTGATGTAATAGCGCTGGCTGACCATGTTTATTGCTTCATTTTTCTTGAAGCCATCCGCAGATTTCATCGTAAAGAAGGCCTTGCTGTTTACATTGTCAAAGCGGGAAAAGATCTGGGCCAGTTCGATGGCATCGTCTTTATTGCCGTAATACTCGTAGGGATAGGGTTCAATCCCTTCCGCCAGGTTTTTAAAAACCCATACGGAAGTGATATCTTTCTCCGGAATTTCCTTGTACAAAATAATCCTGTTGACCATTTTCACCCAGTAGGGCCCGAACTCCCCCTGCACGCACAAACGCGCGGGCCGCAGTTCTTCCGGCAATTCGCTTTCCCCGTCGATGGTCAGAGCCAAGATTAGCTCACGTTCAGCCATAATCTCCGGCGTTACCAGGCAATAATAATTGTCCTGCCCGGCAAAGCCGATTCCCTTGTAGTCCTGATACTTGATATCCATATGTTCCAGAACATCCTTGACGGAAGGGCCGGTTGCTTTAAACTCTTCCAGAAGCCCGGTGGTACGCGTAAGACTGGCATCCAGTTTTTTTTGGGAAAACGCCCGCATTTCCCCCACAGTGATCTCCCTGGGCTCCTCCAGATCGCCTTCTACCACAATCTTCTGGTTTTCATATTCAGGATTACGGTTGTCGGAAGCTTTTTGCTGGGCGCATCCGGCCAGGGCGAAACAGATCAGGAATAAAACCAGATAAAGATATGCACCCTTTCCGCTTTTAAGTAACACATAAAACCCTCCTCATAACATGGTCATACCACTTACTGAAGAAAAAGCTGTGAGGCGCTTATCAACCCGGGCAACAGTTATACTCATTTAATTTTGTATTGAAACTCGGCAATGTCACTGTCATATTTGCCGAAACCCTGAACTAAAACCTTGATTGTCGTGTCTCTGTCTATCCTAATGGGCCTGTTCAATTCAGGCTGATACGTGCTGGGATTATAGAGTGTGCTTGCTTCGGTCGGCGTGGAGCCGTCCAGAGTATAATACATTTTCACCTTGCCGATTTCTTTATGCTGGAGTTTTACCGTATCCCCGCCGGCAATAGATCCCGCCTGGGGAAAGACGCCGGCCTTCTCCCATTTTCCCGGGTCCTCCACAACCACAAAGATCTCTCCGACACCTTTGACAAAGGTATGGTTGGTCTGCTCCTTGACATTGGCCTGCGGCATAATCAGGCATAAATCGTCCGCCCTGGCCTCGCCGATATTATCACTATTTTCCATATAATCGTAGGCGACGATCGGCTCGACCGGTTCGGCGCCGGCCGGATCTCCCGACAGTACTTCCGGGAAGTAATACCTGTGGGTATCTAACATCTGCTCCCGCGTAAAGGACCACTCGAAACCGTCTTTACCCTTAACAGTAATGCATTTTGCCTCATCCTTGACACCCGCGGCTTCCAACAACGCAGCTAATTTAACTCCCCTGGCCGCATACTTCTTTGCTGCAGGCCAGTTGTTGATGGTAGAATATGCGTGTTCAAACCGGGCTTCGGGCAACTCCAGCAGCTCTTCCAGGGTCAGCCGGGTTTCTTTGAACACACCGTTGCCGGTAACGACAACCACCTTTTCGCTCCCAGGGTTACTGTCCTTTTTCTGCTGCGTTGCCCCGCCTTCACAGCCGGCAGCCAGGAGGACGCAGAATATGAAAACAAGGCCAATAAGGATGAGCTTTTTTTTAGGAAAAGAAGTTTTCAGTTTCATTGGGCATTCACTTCCCGTCGCGTCAATTAATCTAGCTGCTTCAACTAATTATTCAACGCATTGATAATGACCGTCACAGCCTCGGCCCTAGTGGCGTTGCCCCCGGGCCGAACGGTGTTATCCGAGTAACCCCTCATCAGCCCGTTTTTAGTCGCGGTGGCAATGGCCTCCCCGGCCCATCCGGAAATGCCGGAGCTGTCGGCAAACTGAGCTTTTTCCGCTGAAGGAGCTAATTTGGCTGCCTTGACGATCATCACGGCCATCTGCTCGCGGGTAATCAGGTCGTCCGGGCCAAAAGCATCGTCGGTATAACCATTGACCAGTCCGTTTGCCGCCGCCGTAGCAATGTAGTCTTTAGCCCAGTGCGCCGCTGTATCGGCAAAGGTCTTGCCGCTATTATGCTCAAACTCAAACGTCTTCACCAGCACGGTGGCGAATTCCGCCCTGGTAATGGTGCTGTCGGGCCTGAAACTGCCGTCGGGATAGCCGCTGATGCAACCCTGAGCCACCAGCTCATTAATGCTGTTCAGTGCCCAGTGAGCGGCGACGTCATTTAAGGTTATTGGTTGATCTTTCTTTTGTTCTTCTTCGTTCTTTTGATCTTCCGCGCCGGGTGCGGCTGTCTCCGTTCCGGCTTCAGAACCGGCCCCTGCAACCTGATAGGAGAAGGTGACAACATCGCTGTCGTACTTACCGGGACCAATTGTTATCGCTTTGATGGTTGTATTGTTCTTAATGGGTCCCAGCGGGTGATTGATCTTGCCCAAAACATCCCCTCGCGCCGACCACCATCGTTTAGATATCCAGTTATACATCGGACTGTTCACGGTGGGGTTACTGCCGTCCATTGTGTAGTAAATCTTGTCATCATCCATGTGAGCATTGCTCAGTGCCACCATAGACCCCGCGGGCACATTACCACTTTCTGGATTGGCCTGCGGCTTGTCCCATTTTTCCGGCTCAGTGGTAAGCACCTCAATCTTATTGACATACTTGCTAAACAAATTGCCATTTTGCTCGGTGACTGCCCGCTGCCCCAGCATCAGCAGCAATGAATTCAAATCGTTCATATATTCAGGATTAATACTGCCTTCGACACTTACCAGGGCCAGGATAGGCTCTACCTCTTCCGCACCCGCTGAAGAGCCCTGAGTATACCCGTCACTTTCTTTTGGATTATCACCCTTGAAGCCTGGGAAATAATACCGCTTATCCTTTAACAACTCCTCAACCGTAAGCGTCACTGTGTAGCCATCACTCGAAGTAAATTTAACCAGCATGGCCTCCTCGACCATCCCGGCTCGCTCAAGCAAGTCCCTCAACTTAACCCCTTTTCCAACATACCATTTCTTAGTGGGCCAGGTGTTAATTGCACTGTACACATGCTGGTATTGTTCCATTGTCTGGAGTTCGGCGCTGGTAAAGGTCAAAGGTGTGCTCACACCATCTCCTGTAATCTCAAGCGAAACCGGATCAGCAGCAAGGGCAACCGCAGGGGTTGTCAAGTTAAACACACCCAAAAACAGCAAACCCAGGACGGTTATTAAAAACCCATAAAACCATTTCTTCGATTGGAGGTATTCAGCTTGCATTGTTAAACTCTCCTTTCTGTCGTACAGCCATCACGGCCACGCCTGGTCGCAGGCCGTTAGATTTTGGGATACGGTATGCAGCGTAACTTTGAGCGACGTCAACATAGTAAGTCACCTTTTTACCTCCCTCACATATTCCAGGTACCTTCTACTTGCACCGAAAAGGAATAAGGAAAGAAATATACCTACCGTATAGGTATCTAAATTTTGTTGTTCCAACTGCAGTTGCAGGGGTCCGGCATCGGCCGACATCTCGAATACCCGTACAATCTGGCTGCCTGTCTGCTCTGAGGAGACATTTGCACCGGCGGTTACGGCATTCTTTTTGGCCAGGTACTGCCCGTTTTTTACCGGCGCCGGTGGGTTGACCGGCTCCTCCGGTACCTCATCGGCACTTTTTGGCTCGTCGTCTGCCAGATCCATTTCCGCCGGAGCTTGTTCACCGGTTTCCGGCGCCGGTGGCTCCGCAGGATCCTCCTGCGCCTCATCTTCTTGGGAATCGGCGCCGGCGGGTACAGCGCCCTGACCACTGCTATCCTGGTTTGGACCATGCACAATGCAGGTGGCCGTCATGTTTCCGACTACAGTTTTTACGGTGATGACGGCCGCGCCCGGACCGACAACCGTCACCAGGCCGTTATTGTCCACCGTGGCCACACTGGTGTCACTGGAACTCCAGGTCACGCTCTTGTCCACGGCATTGCCCGGGCCTACGGTCGCCGTCAACTCAATCGTACTGCCGACTTTGAGCCTGGCTGTGTCCTGGTCTAGGGTCACCCCGGTGGGCGGCCCACCGGGCAAATTTGCCTGAGCGGCTGCCTTGCCCGAGAAATCAGCCCTATAGGTAAAAGTGACAACATCGCTGTTCAGCTTACCGGGGCCAATTGTTATGGCCTTGATGATTGTGTCTTTGTTAATCTGGATCGGTTGATTGATCCTGTCTAAATCATCGGGCCGCAATGGCCACCACCGGCTGGAACTCTTGTTAAACATCGGACTGTTCAAGGTCGGGGTACTGCCGTCCGTTGTGTAATAAACCTTATCCACATCATTGCGCTTATTGCTCAGTTTTACCTGGGCCCCTGCAGGCACTTCTCCACTGTCTAGATCTGCCTTTGGGTTATCCCATTTTTGCGGAGGAGTAGTGAGTACCTCAATTTTATTAACATATTTTAAAAATGAACTATTGGTCTGCTCGGTAACTACCCGCTGCCCTACCACCAGAAGAAATGAATCCCTGTCGTTCATGTCGGTAGGATCGTTACTATCCTCGGCACTGATCAGGGCGAGAATCGGCTCTACCTCTACCGCATCCGCCGGAGAGCCTGGGATACTTCCGTCGCTGGGGTGATTATCCATTAAGTGTGGAAAATAATAATGCTTGTCTTTTAATAACTCCTGCACCGTTAGGGTCACTTCGAAGCCATCGTTCGACATGAATTTAATCAGCGTGGCATCTTCTTTGAGCCCGGCCAAAGCAAACAGGACTCTTAATTTAACACCTTTTCCCACATACCATTTCTTTGTAGGCCAGGTGTTAATAACACTGTACACATGCTGGTATTGCTCTATTGCCTGGAGCTGGGCAAGACTTAACGTCACAGGAGTCATCACTCCAGCTCCTGTGATTTCTATTGAATCCGACTGTTCGGCAAGAGCAGCCCCGGGCGCCGTCAGGTTAAACGAACCGGCGAGCAACAGCAAACCCAGAACGGTCATCAAGAGCCGATGGAACCATTGCTTTAATCTCCTTTTTACAGCTTGCGTGCTCATACTACCCTTTCGTTAACTAACCTGGAAACATAATTCTAGTTTCCGTTATTAAGCATATTCAACGTATTTACAATGGCCGTCACAGCTTCGGCCCTGGTCGTCCCGCCCTGGGGCCGGACGGTATTGTCGGGGTAACCCTTGATGATCCCGTTCCTGGTCGCGGTGGCAATGCCTTCCCTGGCCCACCCGGAAATACTAGCGCTGTCGGCAAACTGGGTTTCCCCTGCTACCGGCGCCAATTTGGCTGCCTTGACAATCATCACGGCCATCTGCTCGCGGGTAATTAGGTCTTCCGGAGCAAAGGTGTCGTCGTCATAACCTTTAACTACCCCGTTGGCTGCTGCCGCACCAATGTAAGCTCCGGACCAGTGTCCGGCGGTGTCGGCAAAGACTTTGCCGCCCTTGTTCTCAAGCTCGAACGCCTTCACCAGCACGGTGGCAAACTCAGCCCTGGTGATGGTATTGTCAGGCTTGAAAGTACCGTCGTGATAACCACTGATGCAGCCCATGACCACCAGCTTGTTGATCTTTTCCAGGGCCCAATGACCGGTTATGTCTGTCAGGGTCACTTTCTTTTGCTCGTTCCCGGCTACCATTACAGCAAACTTGGTGAAGTGGTCCACCTGCACGGTTACGGTATTGCCGGATCCGGAGCCGCCGATATTTACCCACCGGCCCAGGTCTTCATCGTAGTAGTGGATGGCCGGGGTTCCGCCCGCGCTGACAACTTCAGGATCGTAACTGAGTTTTATGGTCACTTTCCCAGTAAAGCTGTAGCTGTTCTTGCCGTCCACGCTGAATTCATAGACACTTCCAGCCAGTTTGAAGCCTGCGGGCGTACTGGGAGGTGTGGTTACTTTCTCAATTTTTAGCTCAACGGCGCTGGTTCCAGCCAGCGCCCCGGCCGGTATTTCTATGACGGCTTCACTGCCGAGGCTGATTGTACCGCCTGTAATGGTTTTGATTATTCCGGTCGCAACGACGAGCTTATCTGCTACCATTACAGCAAACTTTGTGAAGTGGTCCACTTGCACGGTTACGGTATTGCCCGATCCGGAGCCGCCGATATTTACCCACCGGCCCAGGTCTTCGTCATAACAGTGGATGGCCGGAGTTTCTCCCGCGCTGACAACTTTAGGATCGTAGCTGAGTTTTATGGTCACTTTCCTGGCAAAACTGTAGCTTTTCTTGCCGTCTACGCTGAACTCATATACACTTCCAGCCAGTTTGAAGCCTGCGGGCGTACTGGGGGGTTTGGTTACCTTCTCAATTTTTAGATCTACTGCGCCGGTTCCAACCAGCGCCCCGGCCGGTATTTCTATGACGGCTTCACTGCCGAGGCTGATTGTACCGCCTGTAGTGGGTTTGATTTTATCGCTTGTGTTGGTAGAAGCTCCCGATACCTTGTAGCTAAAGGTGACTACATCGCTGTTCTTCTTACCGGGACCAATTGTTATTGCTTTAATTGTTGTGTCCTTGTTAACCTCGATCGGGTGATTAATACTTGCCAAATCACTCGCTCGTGACGACCACCACCTGCTGGCAATCCAGTTATACATCGGACTGTCCACGGTCGGGGTATTGCCGTCAGTTGTGTAATAAATCTTATCATCATCCATCTGGGCATTGCTCAGTTTTACCAGGGTTCCCGCGGCTACATCGCCACTTTTTGGATCAGCCTTCGGCCCATCCCATTTTCCAGGCTCAGTGGTTAGTACCTCGATTTTTTCTATACTCTTATTAAATAAACTGCCGGTTTGCTCGGTTACTGCCCGCTGCCCGAGCATCAGCATCAATGCATCGGTGTCGTTCATAAAGGAAGGATTGTCAGTACCTTCGGCACTAACAAGAGCGAGGATGGGCTCTACCTGTTCCGCGCCCGCGGAAGAACCGGGTATTTGCCCGAGATTGGGATCATTAGCCTTTAATTGGGGGAAATAATAACGTTTGTCCTGAAGCAGCTCCTGTACCGTTAACGTCACTGTGTAGCTATCGCACGAAATAAATTTAATCTGCCTGGCGCTCCCTTTAATCCCTGCCGTATCAAGCAGGTCTTTCAATTTAACCCCTTTCCCCACATACCATTTCTTGCTGGGCCAGGTGTTAATGGCACTGTACCGATGCTGATATTGTTCCATTGCCTCGAGCTGGGTCAGGGTAAAGGTCTTAGGAGCTGCCACCCCACTCCCTGTTATTGACAGCGCCACGTCTCCGCCAGGCTCCACAGTACCACCATTACCTGCCTTGATTGTTTGCGTCACAATGGCGTCCATGTACCCGGTTGCCTGTACCGCTATAACGTAATCCCCGGCTTTGTTGAACACTTCTCCATTGATGATGATCAGGCCGGCGGTGTTTATCGAATACTTCCCGGCGTTTAACACCACACCGTTTACGCTTACCTGGCTGATTGCCCCTCTCCAGTCCTGATTGTCCACAAAGGCAAGCTCCACCAGCCGCCTGACTACGTTATCGGTAGAATCAGCCATTAGCACCGGGGGTGTTTTCAATCCCGGAACTACTGTCTGCACTACACCTGCTTCCGCATACCCGGTTGCCTGTACCACTATAGCGTAATCCCCGGCCTGCTTGAATACACCCGCCTTAACGGTAAGCTTGCTTTTTTCCACAATATAATCATCTGCCGCTAAAGGTGTACCGTCCACGCTCACACCGGTGATTGCCGCCCGCCAGGCCGCATCGTCCGCAAAGGTAAGCTCGATCGCACAACCGACTGCATTGTCCGTAAGATCGGCCGTCAACGCTGGAGGAGCGGTAACTGGCACCTGGTAAGAGAAGATACTAATATCACTGTCCTTCTTACCAGGGCCGATTGTTATAGCTTTGATGATTGTATTCTTTTTAATTTCGATCGGGTGATTAATACTGCCCAAAACATCCTGTCGTGATGACCACCACCGGCTGGCAATCCAGTTATACATCGGACTGCTCACGTTGGGGGTACTGCCGTCCGTTGTGTAATAAACCTTATCATCGTCCATACAAGCGTTGCTCAGTGTTACCATGGTACCCGCGGATACACTTCCACTATCCGGATTAGCCTGCGGGTTATCCCATTTTTCCGGTTCAGTGGTTAGTACCATAATTTGACTTACGTGCTTTACAAATAAATTACACGTCTGCTCGGTAACCGCCCGCTGTCCCAGCATCAGCAGCAATGAATTGGTATCGTTCATATAGCTGGGATCATTACTGCCTGCTGCACTAACCAGGGCGAGGATAGGTTCTACCACCTCGGCGCCTTCCGGAGAGCCGGGAATACTTCCGTCGTAGGCATGATTGTCCATCAAGTGGGGGAAATAATAACGAGTATCGGATAATAATTCCTGAACGGTAAGCGTCATTTCGAAGCCGTCTTTGGCTTTAAATTTAATCAGGCCGGCGTCTTCTCTAATCCCTGCCTGATTTAGCAGGTCTCTTACTTTGACGCCTCTTCCCACATACCATTTCTTGGTGGGCCAGGTGTTAATGGTACTATACACATGCTGATCTTGCTCCATTGCCTCAAGCTGGGACAGGGTAAACTCCACAGGAGTCGTCACCCCGGTTCCAGTGATTGTAAGCGCCGGTATTTCGGCCAGGGCAGCTGTGGGTGCCAACAGGCAAAACGAACTGACAAGCAGCAGCAAGCTCAGGAAAGTCATCAGGAACCCATAGAACCGTTTCATCGATTGCACTCCCTCTTTACATACCAATTATGCCCTGTTTCCATTTGTGTTCGGTTAACCAGTTTATTACAATAACTGAGTTAATAAGCATGCTAATTACTGGAAAAACAAAACATGTATCTACCACTAACTGTAGATTAAACCAACATCCGGTGATGTTGAGGCATGGTTTAAGGGTACATGAGCGTCTTGCAAATACCACTATATGGTTAACCGGTCACGCATGGCTCTGTTTCAGGGTCAGCGGACCCTGGCGCTTCAACCAAAAGCACGGGAACCGGCCGTATGTACATACATCGTCTAAAGGGAATCACAATTTCTCAACCCTTACTACCTGTATCCTGTCATCTCACACCGGGCAGTAGGGTATAGAATATCGCCGATATGAAAACACAGGGTACTTTTGCCACGCCTACTAAAGGACTATAAATTGCTGCTATTTCTCCTGGCCTGAACCTGAAGTCGATAGCCAGGTGAGCCCACTGGTCCTACTCACCTCTCTTTTAGCAACTTTACCTGGCAGTTTGATACCCGCCATCCCCGGTGAAAGTCAACTGGTTGGTTAAATTAGCAGTGGACGACACAAGCTTATCCGGCCCGATGAAGATGGCCCCGGTACCCGGTAGACCCTGCACAAAACTCATACCAAGCTGAGGCCCCAGCACAAACAACGTTGTAGATAAAATATCCGCATCGGTAGCGGACTCTGCAACAACTGTTGTTTGAATCAGATCCCTTGCTTGCTTCCCGGTAGAGGGAGATATTATGTGGTGGTAGCGAACACCTCCTTGTTCAAAACATCGCTGGTAATCACCCGATGTTACCGCCGCTGAATCCTTTAAAGATAAGATGGCAATAATGCCCCCGTTGCTGCGGGGGTCCTGGATGCCAACACGCCACGGTGATCCGTCCGACTTGCTGCCCAAAGCGTATACATTTCCCCCTGCATTGATCATGGCATGCTTTATGCCCAATTCTCTAAGAACCTTAACTGCCTCATCCGTGGCATAGCCCTTGGCGACTCCACCCAAATCTAAACTCATCCCCGGTTTCGATAAAAAAACTGTCGCCTTACCGGGGTCAACTTCAACTTTGCTATAGTCCACCAGGCTTAGTGCCCTGCTAATTTCCTCATCGGTGGGAACACATTGCTTGCTTTTTCCAAAACCCCACCGGTCCATTACCGGTCCAATAGAAACATCGAATGAACCGCCGGTTAACCCTGCATAATAATGTGAACGTTGAATGATCTTGATGGTATCAGCACTAACCTTGACGGGCTTGGTACCGGCATTTTCGTTGAGCCTGATCACATCGCTCGACGAAGAAGCTGCCGGCTCACCTTTTGGGAACCTGTCGGTTAAATTATTGATTCTTTGATATGCTGCAAACGCTTTCTCCAAGGCTTTCTTCCCTTTTTCTTGATCTTCACAAATTACCGTTATTTGGACCAGGGTATCCATTATGAATTCTTCACCAGTTAACTCCTGCAAAGGCATTGACTTTTGCCCGCATCCTGAACAAGCAATAAAAACAAAAAGAACTATGGCTAGAACCCAACGCTTCAATTGATCTACTCACCACCCACCCAAAAAGAAAAATGGATTTCAGAAAGTAAAAAAGCCGGCAAAGCAAGTGAGCATTACGGCTGCTTACTTAGTCAGCTAAATCCTTTCCACACTGGGAGGCGAACCGGTTTCCCGGTAGACCCTGTCGGCCCCCCTGCCATAGCTTAAATGCCACAGGCAATGGAGACTCAGATTTATATTATTTAGTTTTAAAAGCAGTTAAGCCGTCATGCACAAGGACATGACGGCCAACCATTAATTCCGCTAAATCCTTTCCGCACTGGGAGGCGCACCAGTTTCCCTGTACACCCTATCGGCCCCCCTACCATAGCTTAAATACCACAGGCAATAGAGGCTCAGATTTGTTATGTTATTTAGTTTTCAACAGAAACTATTGTATATAATTCTATCGATTTCACTTAATCCCTTTTTTTTCACCAAAAAATATGTTCGAACCAATTTTAAGCATACAATTTTTTCAACGACGCAAGGATTTGAATGCCAACAAGTATGTTAAGAAGTTGAAGACAACGCAATTAACTGGCGCCACGGGTGACCAGCTCGTTTTCCAGCTGTTCGGTTTCCTGTTGCACTGTGTCGATATCGATCTCTTCTTCCTCTTTGAAGGTATCCACGCAGCGGTCACAGGCAATGAAGGCTCAGATTTATGCCCGATCGCTTTTTCCTCACTTCACTCCCAAATATTGACTTCTAAAATCTAATAACTGGCTTAATTGTAATTCCTTTATGGGAATCTTCAAAGGCTTTATTGATTTCTTCAAAGCTATAGAATTTGATAAGCTTGTCTATCGGCAATTTACCTTCTTTGTAAAAACGCACAAGCTTAGGAATAAACAACTGCGGAATTGAATCCCCCTGTATGGCGCCAATCAATGTTTTACCTCCGGCCATCAGGGCATACTGAGGTTTGATGCAAACTTCCCGGTCCCCGGTTGAACCGACACTAACAGCGGTTCCCAGCGTTTTTAGACAATAAAGCGCTTGATTGATGAGCGCCGGCACTGCCGATGTATCAAGACTGTAATCTGCTCCTTTGCCGGTGATTTTCATGATCTCTGCGACCGTATCGTTAACTTCTTGACCATTGAGCACATGGGTTGCTCCAAGTTCCCTGGCAAGTTCAAGTCTGGATGGAACGGCATCTACGCCGATGATCTGACTGCAACCGGCGATTTTAGCCGCCATGATGGCGCTTAGGCCAACAGCTCCGCAACCAAATACGACAAATGAGCTTCCCGCTTGCGGCCGCAGTACATTGATTACGGTCCCCGCACCTGTCTGGATGCCGCAGCCCAGAGGGCCCATCAAAGCTAAGTCAACATCATCATCAATTTTCACAACATTTCTTTCATCGGCAACCGCATAAGTGACAAAGCTTGATTGACCGAAGAAGGCCGAGATCTCTACGCCATTTTGTGACAGCCGCTTCGTGCCGTCTTTATATACACCGCCAAAACTTACCTCATAAGATTGGTCGCACTGACTGGGATGGCCGGTCACGCAAGCTTCACAATGTCCACAGGAGAAGTAAGACAACACAACATGATCCCCTGGCTTTACGGTTTTTACGGCGGAACCGACTTTTTCAATTATTCCGGAACCTTCGTGGCCCAGCACGGCAGGCAGAGGCACGGGTAGCCCCTGGTCTCTAGCAAAAACATCCGTATGGCAGATGCCGCAACCAACCATCTTTACAAGAACTTCTCTTTCTCTCGGTTCGGCAAGCTCCACTTCTTCAATCATAAAGTCTTGTCCAGCGCTATGTGTTACAGCTGCTTTAATTTTTATAGCAAAATCTCTCCTTTAATTTTAGTTTTTTGTTTCTAAACCATGCTCTTCGATTCTAACCGCAAGGATACCGCGGCTCAATCACTTACTACATATATTTTTACCAAATACCCAAAACCCTTTTCATTTAAAGTTTTTAAAAGTTAAAAAAATTATAAATCTGTCTATTATAGCGTAACCCAGCGCGAATTCGTCCTCCGGTAAGCTCTCCAGGTATTCTAGAATTAAATTTTTTACCTCCGCTTGTATTGAATGATGACTCTCGGGAATAATATACCCCAAGGCTCCGTCAAAGTCCATTTACAATCAATATGTAGTATCTGTCTAGATGAGCAATAACCACATGCTGCTGATGAATTTGACTTTGACGGGGTCCTATCCTGAGCCGTCAATCCTGTCATCCTGAGCTATAGCGAAGGATCTGAGAAAGATTCTTCGCTATAGCTCAGAATGACAGGCTAGGTAATCATACGGCATATTGTTTGCATTTTAAAACAAATGCAACATCTTGACGCAAAAAGAACTTTGACGTGGTCCTGTAATATACCCCAATGATTCTCTAACGTAGATAGGTTTCCATATCTGCAACTAATCTTTCAACGAAATGCTCCTGATAAGCCGCTTTCTTATATTTCTTCATTTCATCCCTTACCTGGGCTAACTCTGGAGCCAAAACCCCTTGCAATTTATTTATTCTTGAATCCTCAAGTTCCACTTCCGATAGAGAGCACCTATAATCTTCCAAACCGTAATGCCAGAGTTTTAGCCTGGAACCATAGCGGAGGAGTAGGCGCTGAGCTATTAAAAGTCCTTCGGGATCGAAGTCGCCGGAATAATATACAGTGGTACCATTTTGGGTAAGCTTATCCAGCAAGATTAGATTGGCCAGCTTAATCTGCCCGTGGGTGCAGATAATCGGCGGAGCTTCTTTGGCTTTAAGATGATCCAACAATTCAGAGTAAACCCCGGAATTCTCCAGCATGAAAACAGCTTTCTCTTTGTTCCCATGGTAATAGGAAATGGCAGGGGTAAACTGTTCCATTTTGAGGATCTCCCGCAGAGGAGCATTCAAAACCGCCCCCTCTTCCCAGGCGCTGCGCCAAAATGGTGCCGGCGCCGCTTCATTCTCCCGAAAGCCCAGGATACCTGAGCATGTTGCAAAATTAAGCAAGTCATCCCGGATGATGCTAAAATGCCCTAACAGCTCCGTTTTTTCTTCGGCGTTGAGAGGCGTGTTAAAGCCATAATCGTTGTCTTGATGCCAGCGTAGAAACTGCAGGGCAGAGAGTAAAAGCCTTCCCTGCTCGGTATCCAGGTCATAACTATGGGGGTCACTGGTGATACGGCCGGCAAAGAAAGGCAGTCTTTCATACTGCCTAATCCCCCGGCCTTCTCCGGGCAGTTGGCCATGGCCTTTTCCCCACCACTGAAGGTGTAAAAAACATTGTTGGTCAGCTCTTTGCGCTGCTCGCCCTCCCGGCGGTAATACAGGGTATCTGAACGCAGCAGTTCCACCAAATCCCGGGTGTCCATTTCCTCTTCATGTTCTGCGGTGCAAGGTTTCCAGCGCAGAGAAAAGGTTAATCCACTGGAGGTGTCCCTTTGCTCCATCAGCTCAGTGATTTGCCTGGCCCAATCCTCGGCGCGGTTAATTCTGCGGCGAATCACCCTACCCACACGGTTAAACGGTATTCCACCAAAACCCCCTGCTCCTGGTAAAAAACCTGGTTTAAGCGATTCTCAACCTTGCCCCGGTCCGTAGCTTTATCCTGAAGGAGATGACCAAAGCCCTGCAGAACTTCCCTGGATTTTTTCAGCAACCCGGTTTCCCCGGTGTCCGCATCTTCTTCCAGCCTCACCACAAAGCCAGCTTTTAAATCCTCCAGGAAGACCCTTTGCCAGGAATTATATAACCTCTCTATGTGGGTCAGGTTCGAACTGATGGTGGTTAACTTTTCTTTGGCAATATCAGCGGCATGCTTGGCTCTTTCAGTAGCTTTGATCAGTTCCTCTCTCTCGTCGGGAATCGCCCTTAGACGAGCCAGCACCTGGGCCATCCGGGCGCGGATTTCCTCAGCCCCCAATTCCTCCAACCGCTGCAGCACCTGCCGCAGCCTGATTTGCTGCTTTTTTAGATCCCCCTCCAGCACATTGAGGTCACCCTTTATTTCATCCACGTCAGCCATCAGGTCTTCCAGATCAGTCTGTAAACGGCTAATGGTTTGCCGTAGATTTATCAGGTCCTTGTGCACCAGTTCCAAATCGTGCAGGGAGTTTAAATAATCGCGCATATACCGCAGGGCGGTTCGATAAGCTGCCTCGGTGGTGGGCAGATTTACTGCAGCAGTGAGTTGACACAGCTTATTCTTTATCTTCTGTAGTTTACCGTAGGCCTCTTTGACCAGACTGTTTTTCCGATCTTCTTCCTCCTGCCGCAGCACCACCTTCTTGGCTGCATCTTTCCAAGTCTCGTGGGCTGTGCCGGTATCTCTAAATGAGGGAAACTGCTGGTTCTCCTCCTGCAGGCTTTGGATCCGGTTCTCCAATTGTTCCTTGTGCCCCATGAGGTTATTTAAATCCTGCTGTAGCTTAATAAGCCGGCCGGTTAATTCTTCGACCATCTGCAGCCTGTAACTGCGTCTGGACTCCTGGCCAATATAGATGGATTTAGCCCCGGGGGCGTGGCCCGTTAAAATGGAAAGCTGATAGGAGCCGTCTTCCCGCACCATGGCTGTTCCTTCGACAGTGTGGTCAATCATAATGCTCCTCAGAACATTGTCGATGTCCTCGCCCGTAACGGCTCTTCCCTCTATGGGCGTGGGATAGAGAAAATCCGCCAGGGTATGCCCGAAAAAATGGGGGCTGGTTTTAACTACCCTGTCATGTTGACCCACCTGATGGGTGTATTTTTCCGGCACTATCAGGGCATCCAAAAGGCCCATCTGGGTAATGGCTGCTTCAATACGATCCCGCTGTTCCTGGGGAACATGAGGGTGAAATTCCACTGCCGCATAAAAAGGCACATGGGGGATTTTCGTCGCTGCCAGCTTGTCTCTGGACTCCATGGTTTCCGGGTGCCGCTGGGGTTCGGGATCCTTTTTTTTCTTCCACTGATCGAGCTCCGTCTCCTTGGCGGAGATTTCCTCCCTGGCCATTTTAATCCTGTGTTCCTGCCGGCTCAACTGCCCCTGCAGGGCGCTGAACCGCTCTTCATAGGCCTTTCGTACCGGTTCCTTTACTTCATCCTTCTGGTAGTTTTCAAAAACCTCCATGATCCGCCGTGATACCACCTGAATAGCTTCGGTGGCCAAAGAAAACTCCTGGCTGTCCTTCACCCACTGATGAAACTGCACCCGCAGGTTGTCCTTTTCTTCCTCAAAAAGCTGTACCCATTTCTGTTCCTCTTCCCGGGCCAGTTCCAACTTTTTGTTTGCTTCAGCTAATTCCTCCTGGGTCTCTTTGTACTTATTATTGGCTCCGGTCTGTTCGGTCAGGGTTTTTAAGATGTTCTCTAAAAGCAAGCTGTAATCCTGAGACTCTTTCTTCCACAGTTCAAAGCCGTAATCGTTCCGGTAGTTTTTCTCAAACTCCCCACTCAGCAGCACATGGCCGGCAAAGTTGGCCTCTGCGGCGTCCTGCTCCAATTTATCCAGTATATCCTTCATATCTCCTTCGGCGTTAGTTAATTTGCCCTCCTGAAAGGAGATATCTTCGTTATACTGTCGCTCCTTCCGCTGCTTTTGCGTCAGGCTTTCTCCCTTTTGCCGGATCTTGCCATCCAGGTCAGCTATTTTTCCTTGAATATTCGCCCTTTCCTCCTCGGCGTTAAAGGCTTCGTGCTTCCGCAGCGTTTTTTCTTCCTCGGTCAGGATATCATTCTCCAGGGTCAAATCTTGCCTTGTTAGCTCCAGCCGAATCAATTCTTCCTGTTGTTGCTCCAGATTGTTCTGCACTTCCTGCCGGCGGCCTTTGAGCTTATCCATTTCCCGCCTGGTTGCTTGCAGGCCGCCGGCCTTTTCAGTCAAAACATACCGGTTATACTGGTCATATTCCCGGCAAAGCCTTTTTAAGGACCGCTGCTCCCGCATCAATTGGTCCAACTGCTGCTGAGTTTGATCCATATTCTCAATGGTATCGGTAAGGGGCCGTAATTCTTCATCCGAAAGGGAAGGCAGGGCGTTGGTCAGGATCTCATAAATAACCGTAGGCTTAAAGTCTTTGGACAGCTTAGGACTGCGCAATTGAATTAAAAGCTTAACCAATTCCTCATAGGAATCCGGGTTTTCAAAGCCAAAGAGATGCTTGTTGACCAATTCCAGGTATTCATTCTGGGTCTTTACCACCCGTCCGCCGTTCCCCACCCGGTTTTCCAACTGTTTTCGGGAAAGGGGGATCTTTTGTTCTTTGCCATCCTCCATGCTAAACGACGGTTCATATAAAAACAGCTCCCGGCCAATCCGTCGGTTATCATACAGTACAAAATACCAGGACTCCAGGTTGCTGTGCCTTTTGGCCCTGAGGCCAATGCCGGTGGTTAGATACTGCTCCACCCCTTCCCGCTTGTATTCCAGGTAAAGGTAGCCCGTCCGCTCTTCCCGGGCCACCACATTTTTCTCACCCAGCAGGTAATCTTCCATTTTTCTTGCCCTGGAGCCAAAGGGATCTAATCGGTCCGGACTTTTTTTGCCGTCCAGCAATACCGGAATAAGACTCTGCATGGTAACTGATTTACCCGAACCGTTACTGCCCCGGAGCAAAAGTTTGCCATCGGCAAAGTAAAATTCCTCTTCATCATAATACCAAAAATTCAAAACACCGGCCCGGTGCAAATGCCATTTATTCTTCTTCAAGGGATTCCACTCCTTCCTCCGGCCGGGGCTTGAAGTCGCCGGGGTAGTTTCCGATGGTTCTCACCAACAAAGGATATAGACTTATCACACCCGTTGCAGCATCCCTCGTAGCCATCTTCCATTCTATGAGAAGCTCCAAAAGCTCCCTGGCTGTATCCGCAATGCTCATCTCCCGATACTGTTTGCTCCAACCCGCTGCATACCGCTCCCGGCAAATTTTCAGCCAGTTCAGGAAGTCCACTTTAGTTAGATAGATGCTGCCGTCCTGCTGCAGGGGAATCTGTTCATCAACCTGATTTTGGCGCGCCACAGCAGCAAATTGCAGGGCAAGGTCACAAATGACCCGGTTATCCGGAAATAAGTTATAACGAAGCTTGCGCTCCGTTAGTGTGAGCAAGGCGGTATTTTTATAAAGCTCAAACTGAAAATCTGTATGTTTTTCAATATCCTCACGAATGCGGTGGCGGTAATTGCGCAGATACAAAAAATCGGCATCGTCGGAGCCCCTGGTCATCATTCCCGGGGATAAAAATAACAAGCGATAGACCCGGTGTCTCCGGGTGACCCCGGTTGTTTCCTCCCGCCCCATGGTTTCCGCCGCCAGGATTTGCTCCATGGTTTCAAACTGAAACAAATCCTTGGGGAAAGAGCGCAAAAAATAGCGGGCCGTCAGGGGTACCTCATAAAGCACCTCATGGGACTCAATGTAGCTGAAGTCGCTTACGTCTCCCTCCACCACCTTTAAAATATCCTTTTCCGAGACAAACTGCAACACCCGCACCAGGGACTTGCGGTGCTCGTAATGGGTCCAGTCCACCCCTTCCTCGCCGGGGTAGAGCTCCTGTAGCTCTTCGCACAGGGTGGATAGTAAAAACTGCTCGTCCACGGTTTTATTCTCCAAATACCCCATCAAGCAGCACAGGAGCACATAGTCACGAGTATGCTTAAAGGATTGTATGCCCATCCAGGATTCCGGTTCAGCCGGCACCTTTTCCAGTTTGGCAAAATGCCTGTGTAAAATCAAGCGAAAACCCATCTTATCCAAAAAGTAGTTGCGCAGCGCCTGTTCCCGCTCCCGAACAAGTTGGTATTTTTCCGGCTCTTGATCCCGGAGAATCCAAAATTGCTCCAGCAGGTGTTCCGCCGCTTCTTTAGCCTTTTCGTCAAAAATATGGCTTCTTTTATCTATTTGCACTGATCTTCACCTATTATTTTTAATTGTTTAGTTTATAAACTCAATCACGTAGTTGGGCATACATAAATCTCCATCCGGAGAGCTCAGAATGATTTCCTGGTCATCCACCAGGGTCAGACGAATTTGGTGTCCATTCTCCGTCTTTCCAATTAGCCGCGGGTTTGTCATACACTTGCCGATCCAATTCAGCAGAGTTTTCCTGATATATGTGTCCACCTGGGGTAGTTCGGCCAGACTAATGCGGTTTCCCCGGATGATTTGGTTCACCAGCTTTTGTTCCGCCTCCTTTTCCCGCAGGTATTGTTCCAACAGCCTTTGTTTTTCCTTCTGGTGACTCTCCACCGCCCCAGTCTTTGTTTTTTCCCGATAGGTTCTGACCCTGGGCCTCAGGGTTAGCTCGGTGGGATTTTCGTCCCATATTTCTGCGTAAATATTCTCGGTTTCTTTCACTCCGGCATATAAATGGCGGCTGTTGAACACCCCAAAAACACAGGCCGAAAGTTTATGGGCTTCACTTAAATCCCGACATTTATGGAACCATTCCGCCAGATGCAGATAATCTCGGCGGCGGCTTTTAAAATTATGGTACCGCTCCCCCAGCCGCTGAGCAAAGCGGGTAATGCGCCGGATGGTTTCGGTGGTAGCGTTTTGCAAAAAGATCAGGTCGCTTTCCCGGCCTTCATAACCCAAAAACCAGCTTTTAAAGCCCTTCCACTGTAGAAGATAGTTTTGCACCAGTTGCTCCTTGGCCGGCTGCTCTTCCAATCGGGGGATATTTTGATCGTGGTCTGCCAAACGGCTGGAAATCTGCTGCATTAATTCAGTTGGGGTACACTCCAGGATGGCTTCTATGCGAAAGGAGGTTCGCTGCAGGACGGTCATAAAATTACGTAAGTACTCGGTAAGAGCGTCTTTGTAGACCAGAAAGGCTTCGGTCATCATCATCTCTTCAATTTTTTCACTCTGCAAGTAGGCCAGGTAGTCTGCGGCGTTTTCCGTCAGGCTTTTAAAGTTGCCCTGAAGATCTTCCCAAACCATATACAACCCTTCATTGGACAATTTATTGATCCTATAGTCGATTTCCTCGTCAGCCTGCGGCGTCAGTTTCGTGAGGGCTTCTAGGATACGAATAAAGAGTGTTTTTTCCAGGGAGCCTCCAAAGGACTGCCCCATCTGCTCCAACCTTTGCACCATCCGTTCAATTTCAACGGTGTAGGGGGTGCATTGATATCTAAACCTTTTCTTCTTAAAATCCTCAATGCTATATACCTTGCCGGTATCCTGCCGGGGAATAAGATTCTTCCAGTTGACCAATTGGGTCAAATCTTGTTGAAGTAATTCTTCATTATAATCAGCAAAATGCGGGCTCTCTTTAAGATATTCAAGTACTTCCTCGGGGAACAGATAGTAACGAAGCTGCTCATGCTGCAGATAAAAATACCGCAATATAGCCCGATAACGCCAGGTACTGCCGGTTGTTAAATATGTAACTTCAGATACAGAATTAAACAAAATGTTATCCATGGCCATCTCCCTAATTATACATCATAGTTACATTTTATTCATATTTCTATTGTTTCCTGCTAACCGCGGAGGGGATATGGTATATGGCTTGAACACAGAAGGAAAAGAGAACTATGACTAGTAAGTTATTTTTTGATACGAACTGCATCTCCTCTTTTCTTTGGGTAAAGAAAGAAAGTATTTTATTCAAACTATATCCAAGAAGAATAGTTTTGCCTCAAGAAGTTTTTGTTGAATTATCAAATCCAAGCATAACCCATATTAAGCGCAAGGTTAGTGAGTTATGTTTAAATGGTGATATTACTACAAAAGAAATATTGACTGATACTGATGAATATATTTTGTTTTATGAATTAGCTATCTCACCACCTAAAGGTGAAAGAAGAATTGGTAAGGGTGAAGCAGCGGCTATAGCTTTAGACAGTTGGAAGAAGGCAAACTCAAGATATGGCGATTTAAACTGTATCGACTTGCTGTTGCCATTCTAATCGAGGTATATCATACAGGAAGATACGGATGGCAGTTTCGCCCTGTTGACCCAAATGACTATTTGCATGGTAATAATTCGCGAATAACGCAATTACTTTAACAAAGAAAAAACCGGGGAAATCCCGATTATTCTACTTTTACTCCAATCCTATTAAGGTCTAGGACTTCATGAAGTCCCTCCCTAAGAACCTTAGAATAGTTAACATTTTTACTCTCTGCTAACTCTTTAAGCCAGGAGGGGATTGTAACATTAACCCTAGTATATTCGGTCTTCTTGTTTCGATAAACAGACAAAATAACATCTACAAATGCTACGATTACTCGACCTCCCTCAGGGAACTCCTGGTCGAATTTTAAAAACTCAATCGAAGTAGGTTCTGGGATAGGTTCGTTATCCTCGATCATACCTTCTAAGTGTAACGCTAGACCTTCTCTAGCTGCGTCTAGGGCTTCCTCGAAGGTAGCGTCCGGGCCTGGGCCAGCAAAGCAGCCAGGGAGATCGGGAAAAGTAACGTCGATCTGCTTCTGATTTAATTTGTCTACCCAGATATGAAATACTCCAGGGTATGCATAATAATTTTTGTACTGCATAATCAATTCTCCTTTACCATAACTAATGCTAAACTAATTCTTAACTGATACTAAATTATTCTGGTATAAACTAAATCTATATATTATATTTATATTATTTCGAGGGAGTCGGGGGATTAAAACTTAATCCCCGACTGCCTCTCGATACTTTTTACTGTGTTAATTCCCAGTGTTTTTCCAGGATGTACAGGGAGAGTGACCAATCCTGGCTTCGTCGGGTGTTTAAATTGCTTGTGACTGCCCCTGGTTCTGACCAAATACCAACCGTCGTCGGTCAAAATCTGTTCTGCTTCTCTTGCGGTGTAACTTCTGGTAACCATGAAAACAACCCTCCTTATTACCCACCTATTATATGCGCATTGGGGATGCGTGTCAAGGGAAACATTGCGTATTGCGGGTACGTATTTAAAAAATTTGCTGAAATCTCTACATTTTTCAAGTATCCGCCAGAAATACGGAAGATCATTTACACGACCAATATTATTGAAAGCTATTAATGAGAAAAGTAACCAAGGGGAAAAGCACTTTCCCAACGGATGACGCGTTGTTGAAGATGCTATACATGGCCACCCAGGATGTCCTTCCTAAATGGACAGGCCGTATTCATAATTGGGTAGCCTGCAGGGAACTCGGAATTACTCAGCGCACCCTACAACGTTGGAGAAGTAACCTATCACCCACAGAAGACCAGCGAAAACACGCCAAACGTCCAGCACCGGCGAATAAGCTTAGCCAGGAAGAAAGACAAGCTATTCTAGAAACGGCAAATCAACCTGAATACAAAAGTTTACCACCAAGTCAAATTGTTCCTCGTCTAGCCGATCAGGGAATTTACTTATCGATTTCTTCCTTGAGATAAAAATAATGTACCCTCCCGGCCTTCCAACCCGCAATACGGGTGGATAAGTCCTGAGAAGGTACATCTCGAATGGTACGCTATGGAAAGTACAACTTTATTTTATCTGAATAACAACTTAAACCTTTACTAATCCCACGTTATTCCGTTGAAACACTCTTTGTCAAATTCCGTGGCGAGTCCACCTCTAAGCCCTTGGCCACGGCGGTGTAGTATGCCAGTAACTGCAACGGGATTACGGCCAGCATCGGGGCTAAAAACGGGTGGGTTTTCGGGATGTAGAACACCCTGCCCGCCACTTTCTCCAATGCCTCGAAGCCTTCCATAGCTACGACTTCTGCCCTGGCGCCGCGGGTGACCAATTCTTGAATGTTAATGACCATTCTTTCCAGCAGATCTTTCTGGGTGGCCAAAGCCACAATCGGCACTTTATCCTCGATCAGCGCCATGGGGCCGTGCCTCAACTCGCCGGTGGCGATAGCCTCGGCATGAATATAGGTTGTTTCCTTGAGCTTTAAAGTGCCCTCCATTGCCACGGCGTAGTCCAGGCATCGCCCGGTAAAAAAGACGCCCGGGCGGCCGGCGAATTCCCCGGCAAGTTCCTTTAATCCATTCGTATTGTCCAGGACGCGCTGCGCCTTAGGGGGCAGTTCTTTCATTGCCGATAGGATTTCCTGCATTTCCAAGGGCCCAATCGTACCACGCCCGACGGCCAGGTAAAGGGCGAAAAGGGCCATGAGCATAAGCTGGGCGGTATAGGCCTTGGTGGAAGCTATGGCAACTTCAGGACCGGCCACAGTATAGATCATATCGTCGGCCTCCCGGGACATGGTGCTCCCCGCTACGTTGGTTACGGCAATCACCCGGGGTCCCAGCCGTTTGGCCTCCCGCAACGCAGCCAGGGTGTCGGCTGTCTCACCGGACTGGCTGATCACCATTACCAGTGTGCCCGGTTCGATAATGGGCTGGCGGTAGCGGAACTCAGAAGCTATTTCAACTTCTACCGGAAGCCGCGCCAGTCTTTCAATATAGTGCTTGCCTGCCAGGCCGGCATGATAGGCTGTGCCGCAGGCAGTGATATGGATTTTCTTTATCTTCTTAATTTCTTCCGGTGTAAGATTAACCTCGTTAAATAACACCCCTGCACCGTTGTCCGAAATCCGGTCGCACAGGGTATCCCACAGCACCTGGGGCTGCTCATGAATTTCCTTTAGCATAAAGTGTTCGAAGCCGTTCTTTTCGGCTTGCTTCAGATCCCTGTTCACTTGGACAACCTCCTTGTTAAGTCATTCTTTAAACCAGTATGCAACAATACCACTTAATGCTTTAACCCGGTATTTCCTCTTGCTAAAACAAGCATTAGAGCTGAAGAAAATTTTTCACCGGGGAGCTGTATTCAAAGATCAAGGTAAAATGAAAAAATGCCGGCATAAGCCAGGCACAGGTTTTACATATTTACCGGTATCCCTAAAATGGAATACCAAATTGAGGGCACACTAACCCCTTGTGTGCACAATGCCTCTTTGCGGCCGCCGGCATTTTTGTCCCACCAGTTACCCGGTGGTTTTGTTATGCCGCTGACGGTCCGGCCGGACCGGGGGGCATCCGCCGAAATTTCGATAAACCCCCTCCTCGTCAACCCTAAAGGATCCTGGGATAACCAGCTATCCAGACAACTAAATAGCGGTTTCCCGAAAACCCTTCCGTAGCTCAAGTTCGAATTCTGACCTTGAGACGGGTTCAGGCGCTAAATTATTTAATTTTATGTTTTTTGCAAGATCACTATCCTGTGATTCCCACCCCCCTATTTTATTTCCTTTATTATATTCGATAACCTGCCAACAATCACCTTGAGTTGATCCATATTTCTTCCCTCGGCCATAACCCTCACCAGAGGCTCCGTACCGGACGGCCGCACCAGGATGCGTCCGCTTCCGCTCAGAATTTTTTCCTCGTTTTCAATGGCCCTGGCTAAAACGGGGCTGCTCATAACCAGGTTTTTGTCGGCAACCTGGATATTTTCCAGTAACTGGGGCAGGCGCTCCATCTGGCCGGCCAGTTTTTCCAGGGACTGCCCGCTTTCTTTCATTACGGCAAGCAGTTGTAGCGCGGTTACGATTCCGTCACCGGTAGTGTTGTGGTCGAGAAAAATGACATGGCCGGACTGCTCTCCGCCTAACCGGGCGCCGGTGCGCAGGAGTTCCTCAAGAACGTAGCGATCTCCGACTTTGGTTTCGACCACCTGGATTTCAGCATCCCGCATTGACAGGTGCAGCCCCAGGTTGCTCATCACGGTCACCACAACGGTATCCTTTTCCAGCAGCCCTTTTTCTTTTAGGTGGCACGCGCAAATCACCATGATCTGGTCGCCGTCCACCAGCCGGCCGGCGGCGTCAACCGCCAGGACCCGGTCGGAGTCCCCGTCGTGGGCCAGGCCCAGGTCAGCCCCACTTGCAACAACGGCTTCCATCAGGGCTTCCGGATGAGTCGAGCCGCAGCGGTTGTTGATGTTCACGCCATCCGGATTGTTAAAGATAGGCAGCACTTCTGCTCCCAGCTTTTCGTAAATCCGGGGCGCCACGTGATAGGCAGCGCCGTTGGCGCAGTCCACCAAGATTTTCAGGCCCTTTAAATCTGTGTTCACCGTGCCGCAGGCAAAATTGATGTAACGTTCGGCGGCATCCTGCACCGGGTAGGCGCGGCCGATTCCCGCACCCGCGGGAGTGGGTACACCAGCGCAATTATCCAGAACCAGCGCCTCGATCTCCGCCTCGACCTCGTCGGGAAGCTTATAGCCGCTGGGACCGAAAAACTTGATCCCGTTGTCCTCCACCGGGTTGTGAGATGCTGAGATCACGACCCCGGCCGCCGCTTTTAGTTCCCTGGTTAGATAGGCAATGGCGGGCGTGGGCAAGATCCCCACTTTTAATACGTTCAGCCCCACCGAGCAGATACCCGCCACCAGGGCGGCTTCAAGCATATCCCCGGAAATGCGGGTATCTCTACCGATTACCAGGCGGGTATTGGCGCTGTCCCTGGCCAGAATACTGGCCCCCGCCCGACCCAGCTTAAAAGCAAGCTCAGGGGTGAGTTCGCTGTTGGCCACCCCCCTGACCCCGTCCGTTCCAAATAGAACTCCCATGAGGCCGCTCTCCTTCCATCCGGGAAATTACAACTTACTTATTATAACTTTACGCTACAACATTGTCAATTTCACAATATTCTATGTGCCGGACGGCCTTGTGGTCAATTCCAGCGGTAAAATAAATTATGGATTTGGCCCGGGAGGCTCGCTGCCGGTGTCTATGGCCGGTGGGGACGGGGAAGGCGCCTCCACCTTGTTTACTTCGACCTGGACATTCACCCGGCCGGGCTGCACACCTGCGGCACCCTGCGGTACAACCAGATCAACCTCCCTGGACAGGTTCTTGTCGGCGCCCTGGATGCTGACAGGTCCGGTTTTAATCTCGGTAATGACCCCGATTAGATCTGCCGGTCCTAAAACCTGTACCGATGCCGGCTCTGTAAAACTCCTCTTAACGGTAAAGCCAACTGCCGGGCTTCCGGTCACCTGGGGTATAACAGGCACCGTCTTGGAGGCCACGGCGCTGACGATGGGAACAACAACCTGTACCGTTGCCGGGCTCAGGGAAACATCCGGAGACCCGACGTTGACCGCAAGGGTCTGGGTAATCTCACTTACCGCCTGCTGGATGTCCACAACCGCCGTGGCCTGGTTGATCTCATTAACGAGCCGGGAGGGTCCCCTGGCAACGACCACATCGGGCTGGTACTGCGGGGCCAGGGCGGTAAAACCCTGGGCCGGCGAACCTCGAAGGCTCACGGCCACAGGGATTTGCCTGCTTACTATGCGGTCCACCTTAACACTTACCTCTTCCGGGGTGACCTGCGCAATCCGCAGGCCGGCCGGGGCGCTCACCTGGACCGGCAGAGCAAGGTCCCCCGTTCTTCCCTCCGGGATTTTTACCACAGCCTTAAAGTCCCCGGGAGCAAGGTTGGCAAGCTGGTTATGGTTGCCCTGGATTCTCAGCCGGACATTCTCGGGCAGGCCTCCCATGATCATAAAGTTTTGCTCCAACTCATTGTGTTCGAGGCTTACGTTTAAGATTTTTTCCCGAACCGGATTCTGCTCATTGCTCACATAAATCCACATGACGATGGCCAGCAGCAGTGCGAGCAACCGGATTGAATTATTTCGCCAGTCCAGCTTAATCAAAACTTTACCTCCTGAACCACATTTGTGAGAGCGAATTTCCGGTCTTTTTATTACTAAGAAGTGAGGAAAGCTTATCCTGCAGGGTGGTCTCATCCAGGTAGCGGTTGAGTACGCCCTCAACCGCCAGGGAAATGGTGCCTGTTTCTTCGGAAATAATCACCGCGACAGCGTCGGACTGCTCGGTGATTCCTATACCTGCCCGGTGTCTGGTCCCCAGTTCGGTGGTGAGGTGAGGGTTGTCACTCAGCGGCAGAAAACAGGCCGCCGCAGCTACCCGATCTCCCCGGATAATAATCGCCCCGTCATGGAGGGGTGTTTTGGGCAGAAAGATGTTGACCATAAATTCAGCCGAAGCAATGCCGTCAATCTTTACACCGGTGCCGATGTGCTCTTCCAGCCCGGTCTCGCGTTCCAGAACAATGAGGGCTCCCATTTTGTTCTTAGACAGGACAGTGGCTGAACGAGTGATCTCGGCAATTACCCTGGCCTGGTCAATCTCTCCCGGGAACAAGGCGCCTTGAGCTAAAAATTTTCCCCGGCCCAATTTTTCCAGGGCTCGCCTGAGCTCGGGCTGAAACACCACCGGCAACGCCACCACCAGTGCAGTCATGGCCTGCCTCAGGAGCCAGTTCATGGTATACAAGTTGAAGATGTTGGAAAGGGAGGTCGCAATCAACAGGACGGCCAGTCCCTTTAGCAGTTGAACCGCTCTGGTTCCCTTGATCAGCAGCATCAGCTTGTACATGATAAAGGCTACAATAATAATGTCGATTACACTGCTCAGGTTCAGCTTGAGCACCGTTTTTAAATATTCCAGGTTAGGGAGCCAGAACTGCTCCACTTATATTCCTCCCCTTTGACCCTGCAAAATAGTATCTCTCTGGAATAAGGAAAAAAACCCGCTCAACCCATTATTTCGTATGGGAGAAGCGGTTCCCTGCAATACAGGTGAAGAAACACAATATTTTTATCAACCTAACGCGACAGAAAACCGTCCCCTTAGTTCTAAGTTTATTCTTCGCTGCTCTGGAGGTCGGCGTTTTCGCTCTTCAGCAAACCATAGGCAATGCTGTCTGCCAGCGCCTGCCAGCTGGCCTCGATGATGTTCTGGGAGACACCGACTGTGCCCCAGGAATGACGACCGTCTCCGGAATCTATATGCACCCGCACATAGGCCCCGGTGCCGTCTTTTTCATCTAGAACCCGGACCTTGTAGTCATTTAGATGCATGACCCCGATGCTCGGATAAAACCCTTTCAGGGCCTTGCGCAGGGCGTTATCCAGGGCGTTCACCGGGCCGTTGCCCTCGGCTGCGGTATGCACCACCTGGTCGCCCACTCTCATCTTGATAATGGCTTCAGAATGGGCGGGGGTGTTTTCCTTGATTTCCACCAGGAGACGACAGGCCTCCAGGGTGAAGGGCTCGCGGTAGCCGTCAAAGGCCTTGCGCAGGAGAAGCGAAAAGGAACCTTCGGAGCCCTCGAACTGAAAGCCCTGGTTTTCGAGTTGCTTGATTTCCCCCAGGATACGCCTTCCTTCGGGACCGCCACGGTCCACCTGGAGATTCATTTCCTTATACTTGTAAAACAGGTTGGACATACCGGAGAGTTCCGATACCAGCACCCTCCGGCGGTTGCCCACCACTTCCGGGTCAATGTGTTCATAGGTTTTGGGGTCTTTTAAGAGGGCGCTGACATGCACCCCGCCTTTATGGGCAAAGGCGCTGGCGCCCACGAAGGGCTGGCGGGAATCCGGGCTAACGTTGGCAACTTCGCTGACAAAGCGGGACATTTCAGTAAGGTGGGCGAGCTTTTCCGGAACAATCGTATCAATTCCGCACTTCAAGGTTAGAACGGGAATAATGGAGCAGAGGTTGGCGTTGCCGCACCGTTCGCCATAACCGTTTACTGTACCCTGCACCAGCGTTGCGCCGGCCTGCACGGCCGTTACCGTGTTGGCCACGGCCAGCTCGCTGTCGTTGTGGGCATGAATGCCGACAGGCCGGGCCAGCTGCGCCGCCGCCATTTCCACCAATTCTTTAATCTCCCAGGGCAGGCTGCCGCCATTGGTGTCGCACAGGATCACTGCGTGAGCCCCCCCTGCTTCCGCTGCCCGGATTGTTTCCAGGGCATAGGCCGGGTTGGCTTTATAGCCGTCGAAGAAGTGCTCCGCATCATAGTGAACCTCAAGCCCCCGGCTTTTCAGGTAGGCTATGGTATCCCTGATCATGGCCAGGTTTTCTTCCGGAGTGGTCCCCAGGGACTTTGCTACATGAAGGTCCCATGTCTTCCCAAAGATAGTGGCGACCCGAACCCCGGAGTCTAAAATGGCCTTAACATTGGCGTCATTTTCAGCCGGCAACCCGGCCTTCCTGGTCGAACCGAAGGCCACTATCCTGGCGTTCTTTAGGTTATAACCCTGAATCCGGTTGAAAAAATCAACATCCTTGGGGTTGGACCCCGGCCAGCCCCCTTCAATATAATGGAAACCCATTATATCCAGGCGCTGGGCGATTTTTATTTTGTCTTCACAGGAAAAAGAGATACCCTCCGCCTGGGTGCCGTCTCTTAAAGTCGTGTCATAAATCTGTACTGAGGGCATCGCAAATACCTCCGTTATTGGACGCGGGAAATATACAGAACAGTATTTTACCTTATATTGGATATTGGCTCTCTTGAAAAGTATCTCTTGAAAGTAGTGTTTGCCAATCCTAATCTTAATTCTAATTTCAGTCTAAGCCTAAGCCCAATCCTACTTTCCGCATCTTATACCTCAATCTGGATAATTACCTGGTCTCCCATCTCGGTGGTACCGACCTGTTTTTTACCTTCTTCCATTAGATCGGCGGTGCGGAAGCCCTGTTTTAAAGCACCGGCCACGGCCCGCTCGATACAATCGGCTTCGCTGCCCAGGTTTAAGGAGAAGCGCAGCAACATGGCCGCCGAAAGAATCGCCGCGATGGGGTTGGCCAGCTGCAAGCCGGCGATATCGGGCGCGGTGCCGTGGGCCGGCTCATAAAGTCCGATCCCGCCGCCAAGGCTGGCTGAGGCGAGCATTCCCAGGGATCCCGCAAGGACGGAGGCCTGATCGCTGAGGATGTCGCCGAACATGTTCTCTGTAACCAGGACATCAAACTGCTTCGGGTTTTTGATCAACTGCATAGCGCAGTTGTCGACATACATGTGGTCCAGTTCCACATCAGGATACTCCGCACCGACGGCGCAGGCAACTTCCCGCCAGTGACGGGAGCTCTCCAGAATGTTGGACTTATCCACCGAGATGACCTTATGGCGCCGCTTCCGGGCCAACTCAAAGGCCATGCGGAGGATCCGCTCAATTTCCGGAGTGGTGTATTCCAGGGTATCCACAACCCGGACGCCGCCGCCCGGCAGGGGCTCCCTGTATTTTTTTCCGAAGTAAAGTCCGCCCGTGAGCTCCCGCAGGACCAGAAGATCCAGCCCAGTCACTAATTCCGGCTTAAGAGGAGTAGCATTGACGAGCGCCGGGTAGACCTTGACCGGGCGCAGGTTGGCGTACAAGCCAAATTCCTTGCGCAGGGATAGAATCCCGCCGGTCTCCGGGCGCAGGTGCAGCGGCAGGCTGTCCCATTTGGGGCCTCCCACAGCACCGAAGAGAATAGCGTCGCTTTCATGGCAGAGTTCCAGGGTTTCAGCGGGCAGGGGGCACCCCACAGCGTCACAGGCGGCCCCTCCTACCAGCCCTTCTTTAAATTCAAACTGATGATTAAAGCGCCGGCCTATGGCCTCCAGCACCCGGACCGCCTGAACGGTGATTTCCGGGCCAATTCCATCTCCGGGTAATACCGCGATTTTAAACATCTTTTCTCACCTTTTCCGCCACATAGCGGATCAGCCCTCCCGCTGCGATAATCTGCTGCATAAAAGGCGGCACGGGCGTGGCTGTATACGTCTTCCCTGTGGTACGGTTAATAATCCGGCCGGTAGCCGCTTCCACTTCGACCTCGTCCCCTTCGCTGATTTCAGCGGCGGCCTCGTACGATTCAAAAATAGGCAGCCCGATATTAAAGGCATTCCGGTAAAAAATCCTGGCGAAAGTACCGGCAATTACGCAGGAGACTCCCGCAGCCTTGATGGCGATAGGGGCATGCTCTCTGGAACTGCCGCAGCCGAAATTCTTACCGGCCACGATGATGTCACCCGGCTTAACCCTGGCAGGAAAAGACGGATCGGCGTCCTCCATGCAGTGTCCGGCCAGTTCCTGCGGGTCGGAAGTATTGAGGTACCGGGCTGGAATAATAGCGTCGGTGTCAATATCAGCACCGAACTTCCAGGTTCTCCCTGCTAATTTCATTTAATCCACCTCCCCGGGGCCGGCAATCCGGCCCAAGATGGCGGAAGCCGCTGCAACCGCCGGGTTGGAAAGATAGACTTCACTTTCCGGGTGGCCCATCCTGCCTACAAAATTGCGGTTGGTAGTGGCAACGCAGCGCTCCCCGCCGGCCAGGATGCCCATGTGACCGCCCAGGCAGGGGCCGCAGGTGGGGGTACTGACCGCCCCGCCGGCCTCAATGAAGATCTGAAGCAAACCCTCTTGCATAGCCTGAAGAGAAATCTCCTGGGTACCCGGAAAGATAATCAGCCGTACGTTTTTGTGCACCTTCTTGCCCTTGAGGACCTTCGCGGCCGCTCTCAGGTCATCCATGCGCCCGTTTGTGCAGGAACCGATCACAACCTGGTCTATTTCCACGTTTCCCACATCGCTGAGCGGCCGGCTGTTCTCCGGCAGGTGCGGGAAGGCAACCTGGGGCTCGATCTGGGAAGCATCGTAGGAGTAAGTTTTTTGGTATTTGGCATCAACATCACTCTCGTAAAACTGGTATGGCCGGCGGCAGCGCCCCTCTACAAACTCCCGGGTGATCCCGTCCGGGGCAATGATGCCGTTCTTACCCCCGGCTTCAATGGCCATGTTGCACATGGTCAGGCGCCCGTCCATGGACAGGCCTTCAATGGCGGAACCGGTGAACTCCATGGCCCTGTACAGCGCCCCGTCCACCCCAATATCCCCAATGGTGTGCAGGATCAGGTCCTTGCCGCCCACCCAGGGGCCAAGTTCCCCTCCAAACTCGAATTTCAGGGACTCCGGCACCTTTAGCCAGGTCTCTCCAAGAGCCATTGCCGCCGCCAGGTCGGTGCTTCCCACACCGGTGGAAAAGGCGCCCAGCGCTCCATAGGTGCAGGTATGAGAATCGGCGCCGATGACCAGGTCTCCCGGCCCCACCAATCCCTGCTCGGGCAGGAGGCAGTGCTCAATCCCCATGCGGCCCACCTCGAAATAGTGGGGCAGGTCGTGCTTTTCGGCAAATTCCCGGAGGAGCCTGGACTGCTCTGCAGACTTGATGTCCTTGTTGGGGGTAAAGTGGTCTGGGACCAGTGCTACCCGATCTCGGTCAAAAACGTCTTTGACCCCGATTTTTTCAAATTCCCGGATCGCCACCGGCGCTGTAATATCATTGCCCAGCACCAGATCGACCCGGGCGTTAATTAGTTCACCGGGAACGACCTGCTCTTTGCCGGCGTGGGCCGCCAGAATCTTCTCGGTAAGGGTCATCGGCATTTCATTGTTTCACTCCGTTCAATTTATAATCAAAATTTTTAAAGGGTAAGTTTATGTTTTATCATCACTGGTTTGGGACTCTTCCAGACTTGCCTCCCAGACCAGTTTGTTCACAGCGTTAACATAGGCCTTGGCACTGGCTTCCAGGATATCGGTGCTGATCCCCCGGCCCGTATAGACTCTCTGGCCGTCCCTGGTAATTTTCAGGGTTACGTCCCCCAGGGCGTCCTTGCCGGCGGTGATGGCGCTGATCCCCCAACTGATCAAGGTGCATTGTATTTTGGTACTCTTGTCCACTGCCCTGCAGATAGCGTCTACCGGACCGTTTCCGCAGGCCGCCTCCTCCAGAAGCTTTCCTTCTTTCCGCAAACCTATTGTAGCAGTGGGCACCACCGTAGTGCCGCTGGAGATATGCAAATAATCCAATGTGTAGGAATCCGGCACGAGGTGCATTTCTTCCTCGACAATAGCCTCGATATCTTCGTCGGTGATATCACTTTTCTTATCGGCCAGTTTTTTAAAGTGCTCAAAGGCATGGTCTAATTCCTCATCACTCAGGCTGAAGCCCATATCTTCCAGCCGCTGGCGAAAGGCATGACGACCGGAGTGCTTGCCCATGACCAGATTGCTTCTGCTGAGTCCCACCATGGCGGGATTCATAATCTCGTAGGTGGTGCGCTCTTTTAGCACACCGTCCTGGTGAATGCCGGCCTCATGGGCAAAGGCGTTGTTCCCCACGACGGCCTTGTTGGCTTGAACCTTCATCCCGGTCAGGGTGCTGACCAGTCTGCTGGTCCTGTAAATCTCCTCGGTGTGCGCGGCGGTAAACAGGCCGAACTGGTCCTTCCGGGTATGTAAGGCCATAATCACTTCCTCCAGGGCCGCGTTGCCGGCCCGCTCGCCAATACCGTTAATGGCCCCCTCCACCTGGCGGGCGCCGTTTGTCACGGCAGCCAGAGAGTTGGCAACGGCCAGACCCAGGTCGTTATGGCAGTGGATGCTCACAACCACCTTTTCAATTCCCGGTACCCGGTCACAGATAGTCTTGATAAAGCCGCCCCACTCACCGGGGATGGCGTAGCCCACCGTATCCGGTATATTGACAACCGTGGCCCCGGCTTTAATGGCCGCGGCCAGTACCTGAAACAAAAACTCAGGGTCGGAGCGGGAGGCGTCCTCTGCGGAGAACTCCACATCCTCCGTATAGGTCCTGGCACGTTTTACAGCCGCCACAGCAGCTTCCAGGACCTGGTCCCGGCTCAGGCGCAGCTTATACTTCAGGTGAATATCCGAGGTTGCGATAAAGGTATGGATCCTTGCCTGCTCGGCCTGGCGAACCGCCTCCCAGGCCCGGTCGATGTCCTTGAAGCCGGCCCTGGCCAGCCCCGCTACCGTCACGCCCTTGACTTCCCGGGCAACGGCACGGACTCCCTCAAAGTCACCGGGGGAGGAGATCGGGAAGCCGGCCTCAATAACGTCCACGCCGAGCCGGGTCAGTTGCTTTGCAATCTGGACTTTTTCATTGATGTTCAGGCTCACGCCCGGTGACTGCTCCCCGTCTCTCAGGGTGGTATCAAAAATGTAGACTCGCTGGCTCATAGGCTCATAATGCCTCCAATCTTAATGGTTAGAGAGAACCATCGCCGCTGATTTCAGATCCACCGGCACATAAAAAACCTTTGTTAATCGATTGCTTCATTGATAGGTGACCCGTTTAAGACCATGGGAAGAACATTTTCTTCCCGGTCAATGATGCAGTTTACTATCACCGGTTCTTTGGAGTTGAGTACCCGGGGCAAAATTTCCAGCAACTGCTCCTCTGTTTCAACGGTGTACCCTTCCATCCCGTAGAGCCGGCCCAGGGCGGCAAAGTCCAGGTCGAACTGTAAATCCACGCCGATGTACCGTTTGTCGCAGTAGTATTCTTGCAACTGGCGGACCATACCCAGGCGCTGGTTGTTCAGAACAAATATTTTAAGCGGAAGCTTTTGCTCGGCCGCGGTTCCCAACTCCTGCATGGTCATCTGAAGACCGCCGTCTCCGACGACCACGATTACATTTCGTTCCGGCGCGCCCAGCTTGGCGCCGATTGCCGCCGGCAGGCAGAATCCCATGGCCCCCAGCCCTCCGGAAGATAAAAAACTGCGGGGTTCCTTAAACCGCATGTACAGGGCCGTCCACATCTGGTGCTGCCCCACGTCTGTGACAACAATAGCGTTGTCATCCTTAAACTCGTTCAGCTTCTCAATAACGAACTGGGGCTTCATGATGCCTTCCCGCCGGTAGTGCAGGGGGTAGTCCTTTTTCAACTGCTGCACCCTCGCCACCCAGGCGGCATTATCTTTCTTTTTCAGGAGTGGCAGAATGGCCCCCAGAACATTTTTCACATCCCCCACGATGGGCAGGTTGCTGCGCACGTTCTTGCCGATTTCAGCGGGATCTATATCGATATGAACAATCTTTGCCGAGGGCGCAAACCCGCTGACCTTGGATACCACCCGGTCGTCAAAGCGGGCGCCGACGGCAATCAGACAGTCGCACTCGGTGACCGCCTGGTTTGCGTAACGCGTACCATGCAGACCCAGCATCCCCAGAAAGAGGGGATGGTCACCGGGAAAACTGCCCAGTCCCATCAAAGTGTGCGTCACCGGTGCAGAAATCGTTTCCGCCAGCTGCAGCAACTCCGGAGCAGCGTTGGAAAGCCGGACCCCCCCGCCGGCGTAAATGACCGGCCTCTGCGAATCCATAATAATCCTGCCGGCCTGCTGGACCATCGAGGGGTGCCCTTTGTAGGTCGGCTTGTAACCGGCCAGTTCAACTTTCTTTGGATACTTGAACTTAATCCTGGTCTGGGCAATGTCCTTGGGAAGGTCGATCAGCACCGGGCCGGGCCGTCCTGTGGAAGCGATCAAAAACGCCTTCTTGATGATCGCCGGGAGCATTGCCGGATCTTTAACGAGATAATTATGTTTGGTAATCGGTAGTGTAATGCCGGTAATATCTACTTCCTGAAAGGCGTCCGTACCCACCTGGCTGGTCGGCACCTGTCCAGTAATGATTACCATGGGTATCGAATCCATATAAGCATTGGCGATGCCTGTCACCAGGTTGGTGGCGCCGGGGCCCGAAGTTGCAAGGCAGACCCCCACCTTTCCCGTAACCCTGGCGTAACCGTCGGCAGCATGCGCGGCACCCTGCTCGTGGCGGACTAGAATATGACGGATGGTCGTATCGTTTAAGGCATCATAAACGGGAAGGATTGTCCCACCCGGATAACCGAAAACAATCTCCACGTTTTCTTGCTCCAGGCAGCGAACCAAGGCTTCCGCAACGGTGATGTCCACAGCCCAATTCCCCCAATCCAGGCATCCGGTTCCTTCGCCGGATGCCGCTTCAAATATCAGCTTACTGCTTTTTGGCTGCTACCTGCCAACCAATCTTTTGCTTTTTGACGGTGCTCATCATTCAAGTTTGAATTCACGGCCGCAAGCGCGGCCGCTATTGCCCCGGCATCATCACAATTCTTACTTTTTGAGCCAAGGCATCATCTGACGCAGTTTGGCGCCTACTTTTTCAATCTGCAGTTCTTTTTCTTGTTTGGCTATAGCGTTATAAACCGGGCGGTTGGCCTGGTTTTCCAGGATCCACTTCTTAGCAAATTCACCGTTTTGGATCTCGGTCAGGATCTTTTTCATTTCCTTGCGGGTTTCTTCGGTGATAATCCGCTTGCCGGTCATGTAATCACCATACTCGGCTGTATTACTGATTGAGTAGCGCATATAGCCCAGTCCGCCCTCTATAACCAGGTCGATGATCAGCTTCATTTCATGGAGACACTCGAAATACGCCATTTCCGGGGCATAGCCCGCTTCTACCAGGGTGTCGAAACCCGCCTTGATTAACTCGGTGACGCCCCCGCACAGCACGGCCTGCTCGCCAAAAAGGTCAGTCTCGGTTTCTTCCTTGAAGGTGGTCTCAAATACGCCCGCCCGGGTTCCCCCGATGCCCTTGGCGTAAGCAAGGCCCACTTCCTTGGCTTTACCGCTGGAATCCTGGTAGACGGCAACCAGACTGGGGACACCTTTGCCCTCCTGGTACATCCGGCGCACCATGTGGCCGGGGCCCTTCGGAGCAACCATGATAACGTCGATAAAAGCCGGGGGTACAATCTGCCCAAAATGAATATTGAACCCGTGGGAAAACATCAAAGTGTTGCCTTCGCTGAGGTGGGGCTCAATTTCCTCCTTGTAGATCCTTGCCTGCAGTTCATCGGGGACCAGCATCTGGATAATGTCACCGGCAGCAGCAGCCTCGGGTACCGTTGTTACCGTCAGCCCGTCTTTTTCCGCCTTCTCCCAGTCGGGCAGGTCCCTGCGCAAGCCGACAACTACGTCCAGCCCGCTGTCTTTTAAGTTTTGCGCCTGGGCGTGCCCCTGGCTACCGTACCCGATGATGGCAATCTTTTTCCCTTTTAAGTAACCAAAATCTGCGTCTTGATCATAGTAAACCTGTACCATTAACTAACTTCCTCCTCTTTATGATTGTTATTTTTTGAACTGGTTTTGAAGCCCCGGAGCATGGCAATTTTTCCTGTCCGGACCAGTTCCTTAATCCCGAAGGTCCGTAGCGAAAGCTCGAAGGCGTCAATTTTGCCCTCATTCCCGGTAACCTCGACAGTCAGGGTTTTAGGCCCCACGTCCACAATGCGAGCGCGGAAGATATCAACAAGCTGCATGATTTCGGCCCTCGCCGAGGGCTCGGCGTAGACCTTAATCATAACCAATTCCCGGTCAACGTAGGCGTCTTTGGTTATGTCGCTAACTTTGATCACATCCACCAGCTTGTGCAGTTGCTTGTTGACCTGTTCGACAGTGGTGTCGTCACCCTCTACCACAATCGTCATTCGTGAAACAAGCGGATTTTCTGTCCTACCCACGGCCAGGCTGTCGATGTTAAAACCCCGCCGGCTGAAAAGGCCGGCTACCCGGGCCAGTACCCCCGGGTTATTTTCCACCATCACCGTAAGGGTGTGCCTCATCATCATCCCCCCATTCGGTCGTAGACGCGACCGCTTTTTTAACCCAGCATTTTGTTCAGGGCGCCGCCGGGAGGAACCATGGGCAGTACATTTTCTTCCCTATCCACGATGAAATCAAGCATCACAGGCTTGCTGGAGCTGATTGCCTGCTCAATGGCCGGAGCCAGCTCGGCCGGGCGGCTCACCCTGATCCCCTCGGCGCCGTATGCTTCAGCCAACTTGATGAAGTCAGGGTTGAACAGTTCCGACTGCGAGTACCTCCGGTTATAAAAGAGTTCCTGCCACTGCCTGACCATCCCCAAAAAGCCGTTGTCCAGGATAGCCACGTTAATCGGGAGTTCATAATTGACCGCTGTGCAAAGCTCCTGGATATTCATTTGAATGCTGCCGTCACCGGCGATATCAAAGACCAAGTCGTCCGGACAGCCTACCTGGACCCCGATTGCCGCCGGCAAACCGAATCCCATGGTTCCCAGGCCGCCGGAGGTAATAAAGGAGCGGGGCTTTGAAAACGTGTAATAATGGGCGGCCCACATCTGATGCTGGCCGACCTCGGTCGTCACCATGGCCTTGCCATCAGTCTGCCTGCAAATTTCCCTGATAATAGCCTGGGGCTTTAAGCAATCCTTCTCACAATAGGTCAACGGGTACTCTTTTTTCCAGGCCAGAACTTTGTCCCGCCAGGCCTCTCCCAGCCCGGGCTTGAGGATCTCCAGCAACTGGCCAAGCACCCTTTTAACGTCGCCCACTATGGGTATATCTACCCGAACATTTTTCCCAATTTCGGCGGGATCTATGTCTATGTGGATAATCCTGGCCTCCGGGGCAAAGCTTTCAACCTTTCCGGTCACGCGATCATCAAAGCGCGCTCCCACGGCAATCAAGAGGTCGCACTCGCAGATGGCGTAGTTGGCATATTTGGTTCCATGCATCCCAACCATACCGAGTGATAACGGGTGGTCACCCGGAAAGCCCCCCAGCCCCAGCAGGGTGTTGCATACCGGCGCCATCAGCAGTTCAGCCATCTGGAGCAATTCCTCGTGGGCCCCGGAAATTACCACTCCACCGCCGGCGTAGATGACGGGACGCTCCGACTGAATAATGGCCCTGGCTGCCTCCTGCACCTGCAGCGGATCTCCGTCCGTTACAGGCCTGTAACCCGGCAGGTTCATTCTATCCGCACGCCTGTATTCCGTTTTGGAGGAGGAAACATCTCTGGGAATATCAATCAGAACCGGCCCCGGCCTGCCCGTAGTGGCAATGTGGAAGGCCTCTTTAACGGTCTGCGCCATTTCGGAAGGATCCTTGACCAGGTAGCTGTGCTTTGTGATGGGCAGGGTGATCCCCGTAATGTCCGCCTCCTGAAAAGAATCCCTTCCAAGCAGGGCTTGGGGGACCTGGCCGGTAATGGCAACCATGGGTACGGAGTCCATGAAAGCATTGGCGATGCCCGTGACAAGGTTGGTGGCGCCTGGACCTGAGGTGGCCAGGCAGACACCCGGCCTGCCCGTAGCACGGGCATAGCCGTCTGCCGCGTGGGCTGCGCCCTGTTCATGCCGGCACAAAATGTGCCTGATCTTGGAATCATACAAAGCATCGTAAATAGGAAGGGCCTGGCCGCCAGGATAGCCAAAAATTGTATCCACACCTTCGTTCTCCAGGCTCTTTAACAGGATTTCAGCCCCGGATAACTGCTCACCACTCACCTCCCTTATTCTTTTTTGTACATTGCCCCTTTGGCGTCGGAGGACCTTCGTCGTCACGTTGCTATGCAAGTTCTATCCCTCCATATTATAATGCGCCCCCGTAAAGAGAGGGTTAACGCAGGGTCATGCCGACATAAAAAAGGCCGGTGCACGGCCGGCCTGCAGCGCACATTTTTAGTTTAAAAAATAAATATTTTCTTACTATGGTTCCGGATAAATCAGGGGGCCATCAACCTTGGTTAGCTCATTAAAAGCCGCTATCAGCTCCCAGGTCATTTTGCCGGGCTTACCATCGGCAATCAGGCGCCCGTCCACCATAACGGTAGGTATAATTTCGGCGGCAGTACCGGTCAGGAACACTTCGTCGGCATTGTACACATCAAACAGCGTAAATACCTTCTCGACCGCGGGAATACCCTTCTCGCGGGCAATGTCCAACACCGCGTTGCGGGTGACACCCTCCAAAAGCCCCACGTAGGCTGGAGGTGTTATCAGCACGCCTTTTTTAACAATGAAGATATTATCACCGGTGGCCTCGGCCACGTAACCTTCGTTGTTAAGCATAATCGCTTCGGGCACACCGGCCAGGTTGGATTCAATTTTAGCATATATGTTATTCATATAGTTCAACGATTTCACCCGGGGGATGCAGGCTGTAGGAATATTCCTGCGGGTGGAAACGGTGATCACAGAAAGCCCTTTCTTGTATAATTCTTCCGGGTATAGAACGATTGAAGCGGCAATACAGAAAACAAAAGGTTTGGGGCACTTTTTCGGGTCCAGACCCAGATCGCCCACCCCGCGGGTCACCACCAACCGGATATAGGCGTCGCGCAAGTTGTTGCGCCGCAAGGTTTCCAGTACAACCTCCTGCATTTCATCCTTGGATAACGGCATCTCCATGGCAACCGTCCTGGCAGAATCATAAAGCCGGTCCAGGTGCTCACTCAGTTTAAAGACCCTGCCGTGATAGGCCCGGATACCTTCAAAAACACCGTCGCCGTATAACAAGCCATGGTCGAAGACCGATACGACCGCACGTTCCTTAGGCAAAAATTCGCCGTTAAGGTAAATAATCACAGTCTCAACTCCCATAAAATTTTGTCGGTTTTTGCATCTCTACTTAGTTTAAATTTTATTTGGAAATAAAACAACCCCCCGTCCGGCAGTTGTATAATCTGCCAGGGACGAGAGGTAAAAACCTTGCGCGGTACCACCCTGCTTGCTCCCGCCTACAGGCGAAAGCCATCTCGGTGCGCCTCCTAAGAGGGCACGGCGTTGATAACGGGCGCCCGACCCGGCCCGGCTTACTCAATTCTTTCAGCCGGCAGCTCCGGGGTGATGTCCAGTCTGGCATAATCGGCGCCGGTTTTCAGCTACCCCGGCTCTCTGCTGCCCACTACCAGGCTTTTGTCCCCTTCACAGCGTTTTCCAGATATAACTTGTTATCCAGTATACAAAAAGCTTGCTCAGGTGTCAAGGAAATTATTTATTCGTTTTATTCCGTTTTTTTTAGTGTTATTGGCTGCAATTATTTAGTTTTCCAGCGCTTTTTTCAATTTCATAATGGTTTCCCTGGATAGCCCGGTTATCTTGCAAACCATGTCAATGTCCAATCCTTCCCCCAAAGCCGTCCTTGCAACTTCAGCTTTGCCTTCGAGCTTGCCTTCGATCCTGCCTTCAGCTTTGCCTCTCTTTTCGCCTTCCAGCAAGGCCTGCCGCTGCAAAAAGCGTTCTATTACTTTTTATTATTTACTATATATTTGGCAGTGGAGGAAAGAGTAACCACAGCTGCCGCTTTTACATATGCTATAGCAAAATTAGAAGAAGGAGGTTATCTTTGTGGATGCCAATAAGGAAAGCGTCGCAGTTAGCGGTATGCCCTGCGACATGACGGGCGGTATGATGGACGGAATGATGCACCATGACGCCCGCTCTCTAATAGACATGCTTATGAAAGGCGAGCAAATGGAGGTTTGCCTATACAGGGAACTGGCCGCAACCGCGCCCAGCAATTGCCTTAAGGAAATCTTTTTGCGCGAGGCCGCAGGGGATGTTAGGAAGGCCGAGAGGTTATGCAGAATTGCCGCCGCTTACGGATTAGCCCCCGCAACCAAACACCCGGGTATGCCAATGGACCCGCCGGTTGGACCGCCATACTTTTATGCCGAGGCAGAGAAGCAGGAAAAAGAATAAAACGAGAGGAGGTCTATAATGATGTATACTTGGATGGGGAAATTAAAAAGACTACTTCTAATTGAGCTGCGTCAGATTCACATGATGGCTCATTTAGCCATGCTGGCTCCCAACGAGACTGCCAGGCACATGGTTTTAAGCCTGCTCAGCAATGAACTGGACGAAGCAAAATTCTATAACCATATCTTATGCGCCTGCTGTAAAACAGAAATGCCTGCAGCTCCCGGCACCGGCTATCAACCGGGTCTGCCCTGCCCTCCCGGAATGGCTCCCGGCATCGGTTTTCAACCGGGCGTGCCCTGCCCCCCCGGAGCGGCTCCCGGTATGGGTTATCAACCGGATCTGCCCTGTCCCCCATACCCGGATACCTGCCATAAGCCGGGCTTTCCCCCCGGTTACCTGAAGCCTGCCGGGCCGGGAACAACTCTGGCCCCTTCGGTTCCAGTACACGGACCCGGAACCTTTCCGGGATTATTTCCCGGCGTGCCACCAGGAATCCCGCTTGCGGAAACAGAGAAAAAAGAAGACAAAAAGTAAATTAAAAAACATCCGGCCGCCCCCCAGGGGCGGTTTGCTTATTTAAGCACCGGTCTGCTATAAGTTGCCGATGAAACTGCTGGAGTTCTTTAATGGACTAATGAAATAACAGCAAAAAACAAGACCCTTGTTACTAATCTTACTAATCCCCCGCCAGAAGCTGCCTGGCGTTCTTAATCGCCTCCCGGACCGCTTCCGGCGCCGGGCCCCCGGGAACCCGCCTGGATTCCACGCAACGGCTGATGCTGATGGCCTCATACACGTCTTCTTCCACCAGGGCGCTGAACCGTTTGTATTCATCCAGACCCAGCCCTTCCAGGGTCAGTTCCTTTTCCAGGCAGTGGTAAACAATTTTCCCTACCACCTCGTGAGCCTCTCTAAAGGGCATACCCCTGCGCACCAGATAGTCGGCTAGATCCGTGGCGTTGGTGAAGCCGCCCCGGGCCGCCGCTGCCATCCTTTCCTCCTTAAAGCGCATGGTTTCTACCATGGGCTTAAACACCAAAAGGCATTTTTTAACGGTGTCAGCCACATCAAAAAGCGCTTCCTTGTCTTCCTGCAGATCCTTGTTATAGGCCAGGGGAAGCCCCTTGAGCATGGTCAGAAGCGCCTGGAGGTCACCGAAAACCCGGCCGGACTTGCCCCGGATCAACTCGGCCACATCCGGGTTCTTTTTCTGGGGCATCATGCTGCTCCCGGTGCTGTATGCGTCGTCCATTTCGATAAAGGCAAACTCCGCAGAGGACCAAAGGATAATTTCCTCGCAGAAACGGCTCAGGTGAACCATGATCAAAGAGGCCGCTGCTGCAAACTCCACCACGAAGTCACGGTCGCTCACCGCGTCCAGGCTGTTTTCCGTAATAGATGCAAAGTTTAGCTGCCGCGCCACGTACTCCCGGTCAAGTGGAAAGGTCGTACCGGCCAGAGCGCCCGCTCCCAGGGGCATAACATCGGCGCGCCTGCGGCAGTCGGCCAGCCGCTCTTGGTCCCGCCGGAACATCTGGCAGTAGGCCAGCAGGTGATGCGCGCAGGTCACCGGCTGGGCCCGTTGAAGGTGGGTATAGCCGGGCATAAACGTATCAAGGTGCTTTTCCGCCAGGTCTAAAAGGGAGGACTGCAGGTCCCGGAGTATTCCTTTCAACTGGGCCAACTCATCCTTTAGATACATGCGGATGTCGAGGGCTACCTGGTCATTACGGCTGCGAGCCGTATGAAGCTTTTTGCCCACTTCTCCAATTTTAGCGGTGAGGAGTTGCTCAACATTCATGTGGATGTCCTCTGCTCCCACCGAGAACTCCACCCGACCCGCTTCAATATCGGCAAGCACCTCTTCCAGCCCGCGCACAATCGCCGCAGCCTCACCAGGCTCTATAATCCCGGATCGACCAAGCATCCGGGCGTGGGCGATGCTTCCCTGGATATCATATTTATAAAGCCGCTGATCAAATGAAATGGAAGAATGAAAATCCTCCACAAGGCGGTCGGTCTCCTTCTGAAAACGCCCGCCCCATAGTTTAGTCATATGTTTGCTCCTTTAAAAGAAGATGAAAGGCGGCCTGCCTTGTAGCAGGTTCAGGATTACCAAAAAAGGGAGTACAAAAACCGCAATGGTTAAAACCAGGATAAAAATCTTCAGCTTTTTATTGTTGCGCTGGGTCATGCTGCCCACCTCCCTGTATTTATATCTAATTTTAACATGTCCATTATTTTATGCAATCAGATCAAAGAAAATAAGAAGAGGCAGGTGATTTATTCCCTACCTCTTCTTCTACTTTTCGCTGATTGGATGTTCCAAAACCGCGCCCTCCCTGCTGTCATCCGCCAGGTGCTCCAGGCCGATGTTTCTAAGAATCTCATTGATTAACTCTGGTGTCACTTTTTTTATCACCTCCTCTTGTAAGAAAAACCATGCATTTGTGGAACATATTGATTATAACGCCCAATAACTGGAATGTCAATTATAGTATCCCTTGTTTTATTCATATATCACTTACTCCTTGTATCTTGTGCGGTATATAAACCTTTTGCTGCCGCACTTGGCGCAGCGGCAGCCCTTTGTCATCAGCTTCCAAATATCTTCTTCGTTAATATCTCCATAACGGTTAAGGTCTAAGGTAACGGTTTCGACACTATGCCTATTTTCACATACAAATGTAATCGCCAGTCTGCTCAATCTTTGATACCTCTCGCAACAGCCTTTTTAGCTAATAATATCTTAAAACCAGCTCTTTTAAAAGGTAATAGAGCAATAAAATACCATTTTATTGCTCATTTTAAAGAAAGATCATTAAAGTTAGCTTATGCTTACCCCAAGAATATAGAACGGTCAGTACGAATCAATTCGCACTGACCGTTTAGCAATCTTCTTTCAAAAGAATTCAGGAGGCTAGCGGAGTCCGGCCTTCTTCTCCATCATCGCCCGTACCTTCAGCGGCAGACCGAAAAGGTTGATGAATCCCTCAGCGTCCCGCTGGTTATAAACCTCTTCACGGCCGAAGGTGGAAAGTTCCAGATCGTAGAGAGAGTAAGGCGACTTTGTGCCGGCCGGGGTGCAGTTCCCCTTGTAAAGCTTCATCACCACGGTGCCGGTGACCCTCTTCTGGGTACTGTCGACAAAGGCGTCGAGGGCTTCCCGGATGGGGGCAAACCAGATCCCGTCGTAAACCAGTTCGGCGTAGCGGGCAGCCACGATCTCTTTGAAGTGCAGGGTGGCCCGGTCCAGGGTTAATAACTCGAGCTCCCGGTGGGCCTGGAAAAGGACGGTGCCCGCCGGAGTTTCGTAGATACCCCGGGACTTCATGCCCACCAGGCGATTCTCAACCATGTCGACAATGCCGACGCCGTTTTCACCGGCAAGAACATTCAGCTTCTCAATCAGCGCCACCGGGTCGAGAGCCGCTCCGTCCAGCTTGACGGGGACACCCTGCTCAAATTCAAGCTCCACGTAAGTAGGCTTGTCCGGGGCCTTTTCCGGCGGACAAATCAGGAGCAGCACGTCCGGTGAGGGTTCGTTCCACGGGTCTTCCAGGTCTGCTCCTTCGTGGCTCAAGTGCCAGAGATTGCGGTCCATGCTGTAGGGGCGATCCTTGGACACGGGGACCGGGATACCCCTTTCGGCAGCGTAATCGATGGCGTCTTCACGGGAGCGGATATCCCATTCCCGCCAGGGTGCAATAATTTTCAAGTGCGGGGCCAGGGCCTTTATTCCCAGCTCAAAGCGGACCTGGTCGTTGCCCTTGCCGGTAGCCCCGTGCGCCACGGCTTCAGCCCCCTCTTTTTGGGCGATTTCAACCAGCTTTTTGGCAATCAACGGGCGTGCCATGGAAGTACCGAGGAGGTACTTGCCCTCGTAAATGGCGCCGGCCTTCAGCGTTGGGAAGATATAATCCACCACAAACTCCCGCTTGACGTCTTCAATGTAAATTTTACTGGCGCCGGTTTTGATGGCCTTTTCGTTCAAAGGAGCCAGTTCTTCACCCTGGCCCAGATCAGCCGCCATAGCAATGACCTCGTAGCCATAGTTTTCCTTTAGCCAGGGAATAATGATCGATGTATCCAGTCCGCCTGAATAGGCTAAAACGATTTTCGCCATGAGTCGTCTCCTTTTAAAAATGAGTTTGCTGTTAAGGTAAATCTATTCGCGAATTAGAGCAAAAGCGCCAGCAGGGCCTTCTGGGCATGCAGGCGGTTTTCAGCCTCGTCCCAGACCACAGAGTTCGGCCCGTCGATCACTTCCTCCGTCACCTCTTCGCCCCGGTTGGCCGGCAGGCAGTGGAGGAAAATATAATCGGGTCTGGCGTGGGAAACCAGCTTCTGATTCACCTGGTATGGCGCAAACACCTTAATTCGCAGGGCCTTTTCGACTTCCTGCCCCATGCTGGTCCAGACGTCGGTCACGACCACGTCCGCGTTTTCCACTGCTTCCACCGGATCGTTGGTGATTTTTACTGAGATTCCGGTTTTCAGGGCATCCTGCCTGGTCAGGCCAACAATCTGCTCGTTGGGCTCGTACCCTTTTGGAGTCGCCACTGCGATGTCGATGCCGGCTTTAGCACAACCAAACAGCAGGGAATGGCAGACATTGTTCCCGTCCCCCACAAAAGCAAGCTTCAGCCCGGAAAGTTTGCCCTTTTTCTCCTTAATCGTCTGAAAATCGGCCAGGACCTGGCAGGGGTGCAGCAGGTCGGTCAGGCCGTTAATAACCGGAATGTCGGCGTATTCCGCAAGTTCCTTCACGTCGTCATGCGAGAAGGTCCGGATCATAATTCCGTCCAGGTAGCGGGAAAGCACCCTGGCTGTATCAGCAACACTTTCACCGCGCTGGATCTGTAAATCACCGGCACTCAGAAACAGCGAGTACCCTCCCAATTGATACATGGCCACCTCAAAGGAAACCCTGGTACGGGTGGATGACTTTTGAAAGATCATCCCAAGAGACTTTCCCTGCAGGTAAGGGTGAGGAACATTCCGTTTCTGCTTTTCTTTTAGTTCCTCCGCCAGATCAAGCATGGCCATGATTTCGTCCGGTGTAAAATCATGCAGACTTAAAAAATCGCGGCCCTTTAGATTAAATGTTTCAGGCACCACTTATAATCTCCTTCTTTCGTAAAAACATGAAAAACTATCCCCAAAAAATGGGAACCTGAAGCCAAAGTCCCCCACTCAGGCTCCCAGTTATAGAAAGAGTCAATCATGGTAATCCGGGCAATTTCCCGGGCTCCCCAGGGGTGTTGAATGATGCCCGGATCTCTTACAATTATACTTCATCTTTGCGAATAAATCAGGATTTTATCCAGTGGTCCGCTCCATGACTTGATCCAGGATTGCCAGCGCGCTGTCCACATCTCCCCGGGTAATCGTCAGGGGAGGAATAAAGCGGAGGACCTTGTTATTCACGCAGTTGATCAAAAGCCCCTTTTCCAGGCAGCCGTTTACAATTTCCTTACCCTCTAAGCTGAGCTCCATTCCCAGCAGGAGGCCCAGACCCCTGACTTCTTTCACGCAAGGGTATTTGCTCGCAAGTACCTTGAGCTGATCATACAGGTAGGCGCCAACAGAGGCGGCGTTTTCCACCACCCCTCCCAGCAGCATCTCTTCCATGGCCGCAAGTGCCGCGGCGCAAGCCAGCGGGTTGCCGCCAAAAGTGGAGGCATGATCCCCGGGCTGAAAGGCCCCGGCAACATCCTCCCTCGCCAGCATAGCGCCGATGGGGAACCCCCCTCCCAGCGCCTTGGCCAGGGTCAGGATGTCGGGCTCCACCCCGAAGTGCTGGTAGGCCAGGAAGCGACCGGTCCGGCCGAGGCCTGTCTGAACCTCATCAAAAATCAGCAGTGCACCGTGCTCCTTGCACAGCAGCTGCACCCCTTCCAGGTAGTGGCGGGTAGCCACATTGACTCCACCCTCCCCCTGGACCGGCTCCAGCAGCACCGCGCAGGTGGCTGGTCCGATGACCTGCTCCAATGCTTCCAGATTGTTAAAGGGAACGTATTTAAACCCGCCCGGCAGCGGCTCGAATCCCTTGTGGTATTTGGGCTGGCCCGTGGCGGTCACCGCCGCTAGGGTCCGGCCGTGGAAGGAATTCAACGCTGTGATAATCTCAACCTTTTCCGCGTTGTGCGTGATCTTGGCGTACTTACGGGCAAGCTTGAAGGCTGCCTCGTTAGCCTCGGCGCCGCTGTTGCAGAAAAAGACCTTATCCATGGCGGAATTTTCCACCAGCAGCCTGGCCAGCCGGGCCTGCTGCTCAATATAATAAAGGTTGGAGCAGTGGATCAGCGTGCGCGCCTGGCGGCAAATGGCGTCAGCCACGGCCGGGTGGCAGTGGCCGAGGGAATTCACCGCAATTCCGCTTACAAAATCCAGGTATTCCTTGCCGTCGGCGTCCCAGAGCCGGGCGCCCTCCCCCTTTACCGGAGCCAGCGGAACCCGACCAACATTGCGCATCAGGTACTGATCAACCAGTTCCATAATTTCCTTTGTATTCATCCTCATCCGCTCCTTTCTTTATAGACATCCAACCGCTGGAGTTTTCTCACTTTTCCACCATCGTCCCGACTCCCTGATCCGTAAAGATTTCCAGCAAAATTGAGTGAGGAACCCTGCCGTCCAAGATATGGGTGGTCTTGACGCCATAGGACAGGGCGTCAAGGCAGCATTCCACTTTGGGGATCATCCCACCATCAATAATGCCCCGCTCAATCAGCGAAGGAACTTCTGCCACCCGCAGCACTGACATCAGCGATCCGGGGTCGCCCCGATCGGTCAGGATACCTTCCACGTCGGTAAGAATAATCAGCTTATCGGCCCCAAGTGCGGCGGCCAGCCGCCCCGCGGCATAGTCCGCGTTGATATTGTAACTTTCCCCCTCGCTGCCTACGGCAACCGGAGCAACCACCGGGATGTATCCCTCGGCAATAATTGTCGTCACAATACCGGGGTTGACCCTGCTGATCTCACCTACAAATCCGATGTCTGCCATTACCTCGCCCTCCGGGGTCTGAACCTTGCGGTATTTTTTCACCGCCTCGAAAAGACTTGCGTCCTTGCCGGACAGCCCCACCGCCCGGCCTCCGATGCGATTGATCTGGGCCACGATTTCCTTGTTAATTTTCCCCACCAGGACCATCTCGACAATTTCCATCGTCTTGGCGTCCGTAACCCTCAGTCCACCGACAAAGCTGGATTCAATGCCCACCCTTTTCAGCATCCCGGTAATATCAGGCCCGCCGCCGTGAACAATGACCGGGTGCATACCCACATACTTCATCAACACCACATCGGTTAGAACCGCTTCCTTCAGCTCTTGGCTCAGCATGGCATGCCCGCCGTACTTGATCACAACTGTTTTGCCGTAAAACTTCTTTATGTAAGGCAGTGCCTCCACCAGGATCGCTGCTTTTTCCATAGCCGTCGACAAAATAATTTTTTCCCCCCCAAAAAAAGTCGTCAGGCCTAAGCCGTATGTTTAAACCCCAATTTACGTAGTTTTAGTTATCTTAAACCTTCGACCATTACGTCCTGTAGTCGGCGTTTATTTTTACATAGTCGTAGGAGAGGTCACAGCCCCAGGAGGTGGCACTAAAAGGACCTGCCTTGAAATCCAGGGTTATTACGACCGTATCCTTTTTCAGAATTTCCAGGGCACGCTCCTCGCTAAAGTCTAAAGAACCGCCATTTTCGGCCACCTTTTCGTCCCCCAGGAAGATATCTACCCTTTCGGGGTCGAATTCGGCGCCTGAATACCCTGCTGCACAGATGACCCTTCCCCAGTTTGCATCGCGCCCGAAGACCGCCGCCTTGACCAGGCTCGAGCCTGCCACGGTCCTGGCTGCAAGGCGGGCGTCCCGCTCGGTGGCGGCGTTAAGCACTACCACTTCGAGCAGTTTTGTTGCACCCTCACCGTCCCGGGCAACGTCCATCGCAAGCTTAATGCAGATTTTCGTGAGGGCGTCCCGGAAATGTTCGTAATCCGGGCCAACCCCCTCAATTTTCTCGTTTTGGGCAAGGCCGTTGGCCATTATCGAAACCATATCGTTGGTGCTGGTATCGCCGTCTACCGTAACCAGATTAAAGCTCTGGTCAACGGCGTATTGCAGCGCCTGTTTTAGTGCCCCGGACGTGATCTCAGCGTCTGTCGTTAAAAAACAGAGCATAGTGGCCAGATTGGGGTGAATCATCCCCGACCCCTTGGCCATGCCCCCGACCGTCACCGTCTTGCCCCCCAGTTGCAGCCGCACGGCAACTTCCTTGGGAAAGGTGTCTGTAGTCATGATGGCCTGGGCGGCCGGCGCCCCACCGGTGGCAGAAAGCGCATCGCAGGCAGCCCGGATGCCGGGCAAGATCTTTTCCATGGGCATCTTCCGGCCAATCACCCCGGTGGACGCCACCAGGACGGCCTGCTCCGAAAGACCCAGTGCATCCGCCGCTGCTTTAGCCATGTCCCGGGCATCTTTGAAGCCCTGTTCGCCGTTACAAGCATTGGCGTTTCCGCTATTTACAACAACCGCCCGGGCGGCGCCCCCCGCCAAATGGCTTATGCTGAGCTGGACCGGGGCCGCCTTGACCTTATTCAAGGTAAAAACCCCGGCTGCAGTAGCCGGAACGGTGGAGTATAACACGGCAACATCTCTTTTATTCTGCGTCTTAATGGAGGCTGCGGCAGTCCCGGCTAAAAAGCCCGCCGCTGCCGTAACACCTCCATTCACAAATTCCATTTTACCCTTTAAATCCACAATGACATCCCTCCGAACCAGGGGATTTTATACTAATCTATCACTCTTTTACCGCAAGCATGCATCTACGGGTAAAGTCCCGGCCCGGCCAGGGCGGTATCCTCAGGCAGACCAAAGAGAATGTTCAGATTCTGCACCGCCTGCCCGGAAGCCCCCTTTACAACATTATCAATGGCCGAGACAACAATCACACGTCCGGTCCGGGGATCCACCGTAACACCAAGATCACAATGGTTGGTCCCCGCTACCCATTTGGTCTGGGGCAGGAAACCTTCGGGCATTACCCGCACAAAAAGCTCATTTCGGTAATAATCAAGGTACAAAGAACGGACTTGCTCCTGTTCAATTGGGCTTTTGAGCCTGGCGTAAACAGTGCTGAGGATGCCCCGGGTTACGGGTAACAGGTGCGGAGTAAAGGAAACCGTAATTTCCTCCCCGAGAACCCTCCCCAGTTCCTGTTCAATTTCAGGTGTGTGGCGGTGAACCGCAACATTGTATGCTTTGAAGTTTTCATTTACCTCACTAAAGTGAGCACCCAGGGAAAGCCCCCTCCCGGACCCGGAAACGCCGGACTTGGAATCGATAATGATCGTGCCGGGATCTATCAGCTTTTTCTCCAGCAGGGGCGCCAGGGCCAGGATGGCGCTAGTGGGATAACAGCCCGGATTTGCGACCAGCCAGGCGTCTTTAATCTTTTCGCGGTGCAGTTCCGGCAGCCCGTAAACGGCGGTGGGCAGCAGTTCCCTGGCCTTGTGCTCAACCTTATACCACTTCTCGTAGACCCGGTAGTCAAAAAGGCGGAAGTCCGCCCCCAGGTCAATCAGCTTCACACCCCGGCCTGCCGCCTCAAGGGCTATCGGCATGGCGTGACCGTGGGGCAGAGCTACAAAAATCGCGTCGCATGATTCCAGCAGGTAAGGCAGATTCATCTCCTCACCGGCTAGATCATTGTGCTTATAAAGGTGCGGGTAAACCTCCCAAAATGGTTTGCCGATGTAGCTCTTTGTTGTCAGCGCCACAAGCTCAACCTCCGGGTGACGGGACAAAATTCTTACCAGTTCGGCCCCGGTATAGCCCGTGGCGCCGATGATACCAACCCTGATTGTCACAAGGGTCACCTCCGTAAACGATCTCGGCCTGCGGCCGTGTCAATAACATTATCTTGGATAAGGAATGGATTCATTCAGGAAAACTGCCGGGTGATCAATACTTATAATTATACAAATGAATGTATAATTATACAACCCCCAAATGCGCTTAACTAAAAAATCATGATCTGCGACCGCTAATTAGTAGGTTACTACCGTCAGATTAGAAAATCAAGAAAAAGTAGCGTCATAAAAGAAACCCGTTTAGGCAACGGGCTAATCAAGTCTGATGAATGGAGATTTCTGAAATTAAAAATAATCCGCCTGCCTCTGGGAGAGATTTTTAATTCCTGACCAGATCATCCAGGGTCTTAAATGAATACCCCCGGGCTTTAATATCTTTTAAAATCCTGTCCATAGCCTCGGTGTTATCCTTGGAAACCGCGTGCAGCAGGACCAGGGCGCCGTTATGCAGGTTGTCCATCACTGACCGGTAGGCCTCGTCCGGCCCGCCGGGCATGGGCACCCAGTCAACAAAGGCCATACTCCAGAAGATATTGTGATAGCCCAATTCGCGTGTCAGCGCCAGGGTTCGCTCGCTGTATTCACCTTTCGGCGGCCGAAGATACTTCATGCCCTTTTTGCCGGATACGCTTTCGTAGCTTTCTTCCACAACCTGCAGCTCTTTCTTAATTTCCTCATCTGAAATATCGGGCAGGCTGGGGTGGGTGTCGGTATGGTTGCCCACGATATGTCCTTCTTCTACCATCCGCCTGACCAGGTCAGGCTGTGTTTTCAGATAATGGCCCGTGACAAAAAAGGCCGCTTTAACATCATTGGCTTTAAGCGAGTCCAGGATTACGGGTGTATAGCCGTTTTCATAGCCCTCATCGAAAGTCAGGTAAATCACTTTTTCGTCTGATTTGCCGATCCAGTAAGCGCCGTGTTGTCCAAGCCTTTTAATGGTGGAGGAGGACATTTCGGGCTGCAGGTGGCTGTCGTTTCGCTTCAATCCCCAACCGTTTTTTGCGTTGGACAAGCCGCCTGTGTTTGAAGGAATTGTACTGGATAAACCGCCTGCGTTTGAAGGAGAAGTGGAAGGGCCGCCCGTATTTTCAGGCCTGGCTTCACCGTTCTTTTTCACCTCTGCCCCTTTTTCACTGCTATCAACCGTGGCGGTTACGGAACCCGGAGCTTGAGTGGCGGATTCATCATCGACCGTGGTCTCGATTAGCGGTTTTTGCGGGTCATTCACTCCCGGCGGTTCCAGCCCGTGTTCGCTGGAAAGGGCCTTGATGGCATAGCCGGACAGACCCAGGACAAAAAAGACCAGTAGAGCCAGATACACTTTTTTATTGTTCAGCTTTTTCATTATTTTCCTCCCGGCAACATGCGTATGGTTTTGAGCTCATTTATTTCTAGGATTGACGGCTTGTACTTTTCTTATTCCTGGATATTATTCGACAAAACTGGCCCCAATTCCTTTCAGGAATAAAGTTTCCAACCATACCTTCAGGTGGGTATGGTCACTAATTTTCCAAAAGGATACCCACCTTAAAAAAAGGTGGGTATCCTGCCTGAAGAACGGTGTAAACAGTGCGCTGTAATTCCCCGACCCCACTATAAATCCCGGCGATCCATGACCCGCTTGGCCTTGCCTTCGCTCCTGGGAATAGTCCTGGGTTCTACGAACTTGATCCTGACGTTGATATTGAGGACACTTAAAATTCTGTTGCGGATCCTTACCTCCAGGCTCTCAATCTGCTTAATCTTATCTGAAAACATCTGATCGGACAGTTCAACCCATACCTCCAGGTCATCCAGTTCGCCCCGGCGGTCCACCACTAACAGATAATGGGGCTCGGTCTCGCCGAATTCCAGCAGCACGCTCTCGACCTGGGACGGGAAAACATTAACGCCCCTGATAATCAGCATATCATCGTTACGGCCTGCAACCCGCTTCATCCGCATGTGGGTGCGCCCGCAGGCGCACTTTTCAGGATGAAGCGTCGAGATATCACGGGTACGGTAGCGAATTACCGGAATTCCTTCCTTTTTAATAGTGGTCAGAACCAGCTCTCCCTGCTGCCCGTAAGGCAGGGATTCACCGGTCTCAGGGTCGATAACCTCCGCTATAAAGTAATCCTCAAAGATATGGCTGCCACACTTGGCCGGGCATTCCATTGAAACTCCCGGACCCATCACCTCGCTGAGCCCGTAAATGTCCAGAGCCGTAATGGATAGCTTTGCCTCAAGCTGAGCCCGCATGTTTTCCGTCCACGGCTCGGCGCCAAAAATGCCGATCCTGAGCGGAAGCTTTTTAAAATCAATACCGGCTGCTTCCCCTTCTTCGATTAGATACAGGGCGTAGGAAGGAGTGCAGGTGAGAATAGTTGCTCCAAAATCCTGCAGCAGCATCAACTGGCGGGCTGTGTTGCCACCCGAAACGGGCACAACGGAGGCTCCCATTCGCTCAACTCCGTAGTGCACCCCCAGGCCTCCGGTAAAAAGTCCGTATCCATAGGAGACATGGACCACGTCATCCCTGGTCCCTCCGGCCATTACCAGGCAGCGGGCCACAAGGTCCGCCCAGTTTCCAAGATCCTGTCTGGTATAGCCTACCACAGACGGTTTGCCGGTTGTACCCGAGGAGGCATGAATGCGCACAATATCGCTCATCGGTACGGCAAAAAGGCCATAGGGGTAATTATCCCTGAGGTCCTGCTTGACGGTGAACGGCAATTTACCAAGATCCGCCAGCGACTTGATGTCTCCCGGCTCGATACCCCTTTCCTTAAAAGCCTTCTTGTAAAACGGCACCCTTTGGTAAACCCTTTGCACTGTCTCCTTGAGCCGCTCAAGCTGCAGCTCTTCAAGACTCTCCCTGGACATGGTTTCCTTTTCCCTATCCCAGTATGAAACTTTTGAATCCATCTGATTGATATTCATAACCAAACACCACTTTCCGGATAGTTTTATAAGATCCGGACGTAGGCATAGCCGCGTAACTCCTGCGGTTGCACTTCGCCCGGCCCCCGTTCAGCTTAATTTCAGAGCGCCACCGCCGGCTGCGCCGCCCGCACGCGACCCAGGTATGCCTGCTGCACCCTGGCGTTCCTGATCATTTCTCCCGAACCGCCGCTGAGGACAATCCGACCTCTTTCCATGACCAGGGCACGGTCCGTTGCCTTCAGCGCGGCAGCCGTGTTCTGCTCCACCAGGATCACCGTCATCCCGGTTTTCTTCAGATCCGATAACGCAGACATAATCTCCCGCACCACCAGCGGGGCCAAACCCGACGAAGGCTCATCCAGCAGGAGCAGCGAAGGCCGGGCCATCAGCCCGCGCCCTATAGCCAGCATCTGCTGGAGGCCGCCGCTCAGCGCACCTGCCGGATCATCTTCCCTGCCCCGCAATGCGGGAAACAGTTCCAAAATTTTTTTTGCTTCCTCCATAACCGTTTGCTTAACGGAGCGGTAGCGGTGGTAAGCTCCCAGGAGAAGGTTATCCAACACGGTCAGGGAGTTGAATATTTCCCTTCGCTCAGGCACCAGGGAGATACCCTGCCTGACCATATACTCGGTAGGTCTGCCGGTCACAGACCTGCCGTTTAATAATATATTGCCCCCGGCCGGTTTGTAAAGCCCCGCCAGCGTACCCAAAAGAGTGCTTTTGCCGGCCCCGTTGGCGCCGATCACGGCGACCATTTCGCCTTTATGGATCTGCAGGGAAAGGTCTTGCAGCGCCCTTACCCAGCCGTGGTTGACTTCCAGTCCTTTAATTTCAAGCAACCTGCTCATCCTCCCCCAGGTAAGCTTTAATGACTTCCGGGTTGGCCTGGATTTCCGCCGGCGTTCCCACAGCAATGACCTCACCGAAATTTAAAACTATAATCCGGTCGGCCACTTCCATCACAGTTTCCATGTCATGTTCCACCAGCACCATCGACTTGCCCTGTTTTCTTAGCCGCTTCAGGTAATCAGCCATTTCCTTTGTTTCGGCGCTGTTCAGGCCGGCAGCCGGCTCATCCAGCAAAACCAGCCGCGGCTCAGAGGCCAGCGCCCGTGCAATTTCCAGGAGACGCTGGCGGCCAAAAGAAAGGGTGGAGGCGGGCAAATTCTCCAGGCCGGTCAACCCCACATCGCCTAAAAGAGCAAAAGCGTCCCGACGGATCTTCTTTTCTTCCGCCGCCGAGCCCGGCCAGGTGGTCAGAGCTTTTAAAAACCCTGTCTTTCCCTTCAAGTGGGCGCCCGCCATGATGTTCTCCAGCACCGTCATTCCCCCGAAGAGCTGAAGGTTCTGAAAAGTTCTGGTTATGCCCGCAGCAGCGATCTGGTGGGGCTTTAAGCCGAATAAGGACTTTCCCTCAAAAACCATTGAACCTCCGTCAGGCTCCAGCATACCGGTAACCAGGTTGAAAACGGTTGTTTTACCGGCGCCGTTAGGCCCAATGAGGGCAAATATTTCAGACTTCTTCAGCTGAAAACTAATTTCTTTTACGGCTGCAACACCGCCGAAGTGTTTGGTAAGACCCTTAACCTCCATCAACATTCAAGGCGCCCCCTTCCTCACGAGTATCCTCCGTCTTCATTGACTTCCTGCCGGGACCCGGCAGTGACCCCAGTCCCTTGGGTCGGAAAACCACCACAAGTACCAGGATCATTCCGAAAAATATAATCTGATATTCCCCACCTGCTCCGGGAATCACCAGGGGCACCGCCCAGCGCAACACCTCACCCAGGGCTACCACCAGCCCTGACCCCAGCAGCGGCCCCCAGAATGTGCCCAGGCCGCCCACGACAGCCATCAGGACAAACTGGACAGAAGTGTGAAAGCCGAAGGGCGACGGACTGATAAATGTAACGTAAAAGGCATATAAGCCGCCTGCAAGACCAGCCAGCACAGCGCTGAAGACAAAGGCCTGAAGCTTCAAAAGGACGGTGTCCATGCCCGATGTTTCGGCAGCATGCTCGCTCTCCCGGATGGCTCTCAGGGCTCTGCCGACACGGGAGTGGATCAGGTTATTAACGCCCAGGGAAACAAGCAGAACCACAACCAGGACCAGGTAGTAAAACTTGATGTCCCGGTCAAATACCAGTCCGCCCAGAGAAAGATAGGGAATACCAATCAGTCCGGAGGGACCTCCGGTAATTTCCCCGCCCTCGCTGAAGAGGATGTGAACCAGGATGCCAAAAGCCAGGGTAGCCAGAGCCAGGTACAGCTCTTTTAGTTTCAGCGTGGGGCGGCCAATCAAGGCTGCCACCAGGCCCGGCAGCGCCATGGCGGCCAAAAGGGCGGCCGGAGTGGGCCAACCGTAGGCTGTGGTCAAAATAGCCGCCGTGTAGCCCCCCAGTCCAAAAAAAGCGGCATGCCCGAAGGAAACCTGGCCGGCATAACCCATTAGAATGCCCAACCCGATCACGATGATGGAATAAAGCCCGATAATGATAAAAATCCCCAGCAGGTAATTACTCCTGGTCAACAAGGGCAGGACCAGAAAAAAGATCAAAGCAATCAAAATCATAATGTTTTTACACATATCCTGATCCTCCCCAAAATTAATCCCTAAAATCTTTGTTTGGGTGACTTGTGCAAATGAATTTACATTTCCCAATTTACACTTTGCGTCCTGTGACTGCGCTGAGCAAACCTTCCGGCCTCCACAGCAGCACCGCCAGCAGAACCATCAGAGACAGGGCATCCTTCAGACCCGATGACACCAGTCCCGCGCCGTAAGCTTCCAATACGCCCAGGATCAACCCCCCCAGCACTGCTCCCCCGACGCTGTTCATACCGCCGATAATAGCCGCAACACACCCTTTCACCCCGAGCAAAAAACCCATGTCATAAGTTGCCAGGGTAATCGGGGCGATAAAAATCCCGGCCGCCGCTCCCAGGGCGCCGCTTCCGGCAAAAGCCAGGAAGGACATGGCCGCCGGGTTAATCCCTACCAGCCTTGCTCCCGTCCGGTTAATGACGCAGGCCCGAACCGCCTTTCCGATGTAGGTCAGCTCAAAAAAAGCAGATAACCCTACAACGGCTACGGCGACCAGGCTCAATATCCACAGGCTCTGGGGACTGATCGCGGCCCCTTTTACGAACAGCGGGCCACCCCCTGAAAAAGCGGGCAACGACGCCGGTTCCGTACCCCAGACGAGCAGGGCCAAACCCCGCAGGGAAATGGAAAGGCCAATGGTGATGATAATCAGGATCAGCCCGGGGGCATGGCGTGCAGGGTGTATCACCGAACGCTCCAGCAAACCGCCCAGGAGGGCTATGGCCGCCACCGAAATGACGAAGGCAACCGGCAGGGGCGCACCGGCCGCGCAAAGGCTTGCGGCCAGCAGTGCGCCCAGTGCCAGAAATTCACCCTGGGCCATGTTGAGCACCCCCGTAATGTTAAATGTTGTAACCAGGGCCAGGGCGATCAGGGAATAGATTCCGCCAAGGGTGAGCCCCGAGAATAAAAGCTGGAGAAGCTGCTCGGTCAAATCCAATGTATTCACCTCTTCTTATAAGCAGCGCTTATTTATTACGGGGACGGTTAATTCAACAGTTTCCACCGGCCGTTTTGGATTTGGACCAGGACCATGGACTCCCCCTTCAGGCCGTTGTGGTCTTGTGTCGACATATTGAAAACCCCGGAAACACCGGTGAAGCCCTGTGTCTTTTCTAGTTGGTCGCGGATTCCGGCCTGGTCCGCACCGGCCTTTTCAATTGCGCCGACAAGCATGTAAAAGGCATCCCAGGCATAACCGCCAAAGGAGTTTGGCGGCGAATTGTACTTTTTGCCATACTCATCAATATACCCGGCGAGCACTTTCTTCTGAGGGTCGCTGTCGGGGATTTGCGTGCTTACGGCCAGTTTGCCGATGGGCAGGATTACACCGTCTGCCGCCCCCTGGGCCAGGTCAATAAAATTCTGGTTGCCAACACCGTGACTATGCAAAAGCGGTATAGACAGACCCATGTCCCTGAAATTTTTTGTTACGATGGAGGCTGAAGGCGGAATGGCCCAGATTACCACGGCTTGTGCTCCGGCAGCCTTGACGCGGGTCAACTGCGGCGACATATCCTTATCGGTGGCTTCAAACTTTTCCTCGGCCGCGATCTGGATCCCGGCAGCTCTCGCCGCCCCGGAAAAAGTCTTCTTGCCGCCGTCACCGTAAGCGTTGTTCATGTACAAAAACGCCACTCGGGTGAGCCCCTTTTCTTTGAGGTAGCTAACCAGCCTGCTGACGGTTACCATGTCACTCTGGGCCGTTTTAAAAACCCACTTGCGTTCCCCGGCAGGCTCAACAATACTACTGGCCGCTGCCAGGGAGACCATGGGCACCTGTTCCTTTTGAACGGTGTCGATCATGGCCATTGATGGGCCACTCGAACTGCAGCCAATGACTGCCAGCACCTTTTGCTGGTTGATTAATTTTTTTACGGCGAGCACCGCTTCTGTTTCATCGCTCTTGTTATCCAGAATAGTCAGCTCCAGCGGGTGTCCATTAACTCCCCCGGCGGCATTAACTTTATCGGCCAACATCTGGAGGGTATTGCGCTCAGGCACCCCCAGGGACGAGGACGGGCCGCTGATATCAATAACCGCGCCGATCTTGTAGGGCTCCTTACCGGCCCCGGCCTTGCTCCCAGTTTCTTTGTTTCCTGAGCACCCGCCCGCGAGCAACGCGGTCACTGCAAGCACGGTCAGTACGGCAACCCAAATCATTAATCTTCCTTTTTTCAAGTATGGTTCCCCCTTAACGAAGATTATTTTATCAATTTGCACCACTGTCACTGGATACCCTGCAGCACAGCTTGGATAGAAATGTCCGGAACTGGTCATAACGGCTAAGCATTACGCAACCAAAGAAAGCAACCACCTCCCGCAGGTCCTAATGAACACAAAAAGTCCGCAGCCTTCGCGGGGACGAAAGCTGCGGACTTCCGCGGTACCACCCCGGTTGGTTAAAATTAATTTAACCCCCTTGCACAGGATACGGGAATCCCCTTACCTGCAGGGGTGCTCCAAAACAAAAAACTTTTCGTCCTTAGGGACGAAAAGTTTGTTTCGCGTTACCACCCTAGTTGGTTTCCAGATGAAAACCCACTTCCGGCAGGGTACGGGAATAAAATCCTTATACCCCCTTCCTTTTAACGGTAGAAGCTTCCGACCGGGCCTACTTTCCGGGATGGTTTCAGTCCGGCAACTTGGGGGAGAACTTCAGCGGGTCAGGCAGTGGAAGCGCTTTCAGTCGCGGCGCTACCTCCCTGGAAAAGCTGTATCCAGCCTACTTTTCCCCTTCATCGTTTTTAAGTTATTTCCTTATATGTTTTATGATAACAGTAACCCTACCTCCGGTCAAGGGAAAAATAGTATACTGCCCGTCCTTTTTTGCGGAGATAATGAAAGGAGGAAAGACGCTTATTTTGTAGAATAAATCCCCCAAACATATCTTTTAAACATACCTCTCCGAGTCCGTTAACCTACAGGTGTTAAGCCAGGGCCAAAGCGTGTCTTGATTAAGCCGGCCAGCCTTTCTTGTAGAGGTTAGACCGGTATTGTTTTGAGCAGACGCCAAAATTTGTTTTCAGGGCAGCTTATGTGCAATTATTGAACCCAGATCACATAGAACTACCGGAGGCTTGAAAAATGAAAGATTGCATCATCGAAGCCAACAAAATCAAGCTGCAGAAGAGTAAAAAGCAGATTCTGGATGTAGAGCAATTCCAGCTGCAAAAGGGCGAGGTAATGGCTGTTATCGGGCCGAACGGCGCCGGTAAAAGCACCCTGCTACAAGTTCTGGCGCTATTGCAGCGGCCCTCATCAGGAGAACTGCTTTTCCGCGGGGAAAACGTCAATAATAAAAATATCTTAGCCTTCCGCAGGAAGATGGCTGTGGTCTTTCAGGAAGCCCTTCTTCTGGATACAACCGTATACAACAATGTGGCCTCCGGTCTTCAGATCAGGGGCCACAAAAGAAATGAAATTGACGCTCTGGTCCGGGACTGGCTGGAGCGCCTGGGAATCCGCTCCCTCGCCCACCGCTCGGCCCGCGTCCTCTCCGGCGGAGAGTCCCAGAGGGTAAGCCTGGCCAGGGCTTTTGTGCTGGAACCGGAGGTGCTTTTCCTGGACGAACCCTTTTCGCCTCTGGACTATCCTACAAAAAAAGGGCTGATTGGAGAATTGCGTGATATCCTGCAGGCAACAAAAATCACTACGGTACTGGTGACCCATGATTACCACGAAATCCCGGTCCTGGCTGACTCGGTAACAGTCCTGGACAAGGGGAAAATTATTCAAAGCTGCACCCAGCAAGAGGTATTTTCCAGACCGGCCAACGAAATGGTGGCCGGTCTGCTGGGTGTGTCGGACAGCCGACCGGCCCGGCCTAACCGGTAAGCAATATTGAGCATAATAAAAAACCCCCTTGCGGGGGAGTTAACTGGTTCGTCTGCCGTTGGCCTTGGCGGGAAGATAAAGGTTGGGCAGGTTCTCGTGCTTGATATCCCTGATATGCAGGGTATGGCACCATTCTTTGTTCTTGCGCAGGGCAAACCCGACATAGGCCACCGGAATCCAGGTCAGGGCAAAAATCGGATAAAAGGCCAGCCACCAGAATACTTTCGGCTTGACTCTCTCCAGGATAAGTCCCAGGCTGAAGTAAAAGAACTGGGCGAAGAAGGCGATAGCCGTCCATTCCGGTCTTTCCGTCACATGAAACGGTCCGACATAAAGAATATTAACAAGCAACCCCAAACCTGTGAACATTAGAAAGAAAGGCTGGATTAAATACAAGGCTCCATCAATCATGGCAAAATTCTTGGTCCGGATTCCTTCCCGCAATAGCCTGGCAATATAGCGGCCGGCTACGTTGGTGTGGCCCTGCATCCAGCGCTTACGCTGGTTCCAGGACTGAGTCAGACTCAGCGGCTTCTCATCGTACACCCTGGCGTCATGCGCCCAACATACCTTGATGTTATTCAAAAGCGCCTTGGTTTGGAATTCCAGATCCTCGGTGAGTGAAGTCATGCCCCATCCGTACTGCTTGAGCATATCCACCGAGATACACATACCGGTCCCGCCCAAAGCACAGGTAAGACCCAGGTTGTATTTGGAAAGCTGCCAGAAGCGATTTGTAAGTATGTAGCCAATATAAATTGACTTGGTGATCCAGGTATCACCCGCGTTTTTCGTGTCCAGGTAACCCTGGATAATTCTTTCCCCTTTATGCAGGTGACAATTCATAATTCTCAAAAAGTCAGCGGATACAAGGTTGTCGGCATCAAAAACGACGACCGCGTCATAGGGGATATCCATGGCAAAAATATGATTGAAAGCATACTCCAGGGCATAGCCCTTTCCTTTTTCTTTCTTGTTAAAGCGCTCAATGACATAGGCGCCCTTTTCCCTGGAAATCTCGGCTGTGTTGTCGCTGCAGTTGTCGGCAACCACGTAAATGTCATACAATTCCTTCGGGTAATTCAGTTCGTAAAGGTTCCTGATTAATTCGCCGATCACCCTTGACTCGTTGTGGGCCGCTACAACTACTGCAAACCTTGATCCCGGGGGCAATGAATAATCTTCCTGCCTGCGGTAGAACCCAAAAAGTGAAACCACAAAATAGTAGAAGGTAAATATAGTCAAAAAAATCTGGACACCATAAAATATAACTTCCATGGCCATCCCCTTTACACAAAAATAACATATTAAAGTACATCAGAAGAAGCTTCTGCCAAAAGAGCAAAAGTCCTGCTTTTTATATCCAGATCCCATCAGAATATTTTTAAGGAAATGAATTTCCAGCATTAAGACACTTATACAAGGGGCGGTTTTACACCCACCCCTTCAATGTCCTTAGGCTAACCAGCATTTGCCGCTTTTATACTTTCCTCCCTTGGAAGGCGGCTTACTTATAATGCAATCTATCTTTGCACAGAGGCTTGACCACCTCCTAAACATTTCTATGCCACCCTGGGAATAATATTACATAATTTTAACCTAAAATGAAAGCAAGCAGTTCCCGCATATTTTGCAGGATTCCTTATTTAACTGATTTCAGCGATATCCCGGTCCTGTAATTCATAGTCTTTCATCACAGACTGCCCTTCAAATCGCGCCGACCCCCAGATCCTGGCATTCTTCATAGATCGGGGCAGATCCCGGTGAATCGCCCCGGCCAGGTCTACAACGGTACTCCCCCTCTTGAGGATGAAAGGCGTCTTCAAATCAGGCTCCTTGCCCGGAACTTTGGTGTAGATGCGAATTATCCCCAGCATTTCAAAAATCTTCTCCTTCAGGTCCTCCAGACCTATTCCGCTCAGCGCCGATACAGGAAAAATGTTTATTCCGGGAGGGCCCAATTCTCTTAGGATTTGGGTTTTTTCGCCGTCGTTGTCCTTGTCCGCTCTGGTGGCAAGCACCAGCAAGCGATCAGGCGAGATCCCCCCGGCAGTGGGATTCCCTCCCCCCCGGATGGTTTTCTTTTCCGAAAGATAGTTCAGGCAAAAATGCAGTTGTTCCAGGCAGTCGTCCGAACCGGCATCAATCAACACCAGCAAGGCGTCTGCGTTGCGGAGGGTCCCGGTGAGGCCGGGCGGAATCGTGTCTTCCGTCACCGGCGGGGTGTCCACCAACTGGATTAAGATATCCTGGTACGGCATCATGCCGGCCAGGGGCAGGGTGGTTGTAAAAGGATAATCGGCTACCCTGGGTCTGGCTCTGGTCAAGGCGGCCAGCAGGGAAGATTTGCCGGTGTTCGGAAACCCGAGCATCGCGACCTGTCCAGCCCCCTGTCTTTCTACATAAAAGGGGTCGGCACGACCGGTTTTTGTTTTTTTCTGTCCTTCCCCCCGGAGTTTGGAAAGGCGCCTCTTCAGTTCCGCCTGCATCTTTTCCGTGCCCTTATGCTTGGGAATGACTGCCAGCATTTCCTCCAGCGCCACAATCTTTTCCTCAACCGTAGCGGCCTTCTTAAAAGTTTCTTCCGCCTCATAATATTGAGGTGTCAGGTTTGCCGGCAAGAAAGATACCCCCTTTCTAAGTAAATAGAAATTATTGCTCTAAGGCTAAACTATTTTTAAGATTCTCTCGAGCTGCAATAAAAACCTTTCACCAGAAATAAACAACCAGGAAAATTCTGAATCCCGGCTCAAAAGGATTATAATAGAATAGTAGGGCCAATGCAAAAACTTTTAGGTGAGGAACGAAAAGGAAATGAAGATTATCATCGATGCCGACGCCACACCCAAAAATGCTCTGGGCATCTGCCGAAAGGCGGCAATGAAGTTTTCCGTTTCCCTGGTCACCGTTGCCAGCTTTAACCACCGGATCGAATCAGACCTTCATGTGGTTGTAGGTGATGCCTCCCAGGAGACGGATTTACAGGTGGTTAACCTTTCGGCCAGGGGAGATCTCGTGGTTACCCAGGACTGGGGACTGGCAGCAATGGTCCTTGGCAAGGGCGCAGCTGCGCTATCCCCAACCGGACGGGTTTTTCGGAAGGAGACCATTGATTTTCTCCTTGAGGAAAGGAATCTGAAAGCGAAACACCGAAGGAGCGGGGGCAGAACCAGGGGACCTAAAAAAAGAACAGCGGAAGATGACACCAGGTTTAAGAAAAACCTGTACCGGCTGCTTCAATCCCTGCAAGCCTGAGCGTTAGCTCAACAAAAGCTTATTAATAAAAAAGCGTCCTTCTGTTTATTTTGAAGGACGCTCAGGATTTTCTGTATATTATGTAAGGTTTTTACCACCTGTGACCTGCTCCTGAAGCAATAACCAGAGACATGATGACGAGAAGACTATACGGAATCCAACGCATTTTTCTTCCTCCCTTCACAAACCTTTAATTTTTACCAAGATTGTTACTTAATTCAGTTTTTACTTAGCTAATCACTACCACCTGTGACCTGCGCCTGAAGCGATAACCAGAGACATGATGACGAGAAGACTATACGGAATCCAACGCATTTTTCTTC
>ENA-UOOH01000033-UOOH01000033.1-fermentation-metagenome-genome-assembly--contig:-NODE-33-length-133390-cov-19.541733_pt1 | contig 133390 bp, 198 predicted proteins | sample MGYA00245778_ERZ724025 | MGnify/ENA primary metagenome ERZ724025 (study PRJEB28704, sample SAMN03018313) | fermentation metagenome | biome: anthropogenic terrestrial biome; feature: soil... | reverse complement strand
AGTTCTGCTGAAAATATTATTAATTGTATTTTTAATAAAAGTAAAAAAATAAATTTAAGTAAAAATGTAATTAATGATGAAAATAGTAATATATAAGTAATTTTATATTATAAATTATTTTTAAAGAGTATTTAAGGAGTAATTAACTTTAGATTAGAATGTTATCTCCCAACATTCTTTACCCTTTATTTTTTATGTTTATTTTTAGGGAGAGAAGGGAGGAATAAAATGGTTAGGAAAAAGAAATATACTTATGAAGAAGTGAAATATTTTATTGAAATAGAATCTAATAGTGGATGTAAATTAATTAGTGAAGAATATATAAACTCAAAAAATAAATTAGATATTAGATGTAAATGTGGAAATACATTTCCAAAATCATTTGAAAAATTTAAAATTGGTCAAAGACAATGTAATTTATGTAGTAATAAATTAATAAATGAAAAGAAAAAATTGCCATTTATTGAGGTATTTAATTTTGTTAAAAATTGCGGATATGAATTAGTAAGTACTGAATATTATAATAATGCTACTTCAATAATTATAAAATCAAAAGAAGGGTATTTAATAAAAACTACTTTAATGAGATTGAAAGATCATAAAACTCCTAATATATTTCATAAATCAAATCCTTATACAATACAGAATATAAAGTTATGGTGTAAATTGAATAATAAATCATTTGAATTAATTAGTAAAGAATATATTGATGCTCATAAAAAATTAAGATGGTTATGTTTAGAAAGTAATTGTGGTAAAGAGTTTTTCGCATCTTGGGGAAAAATTTTTCAAAATCGTAATTGTCCATATTGTAATCAATCTAAAGGCGAAAAAATAATAGCAAATTATTTAATAAATAATAATATAAATTATACACCTCAAAAAGAATTTGAAAGTTTGGTAGGAATAAAAAATGGTAATCTTTCTTATGATTTTTATTTACTAGATTATAATTTATTAATTGAATACCAAGGAGAATTTCATGATGGAAGTGCAGGAGTATATACTCGAAGAAATTTAAAACGTCAAAAAGAACATGATAGACGTAAAAAAGATTATGCGCAAAATCATAATATAAAACTATTTGAAATATGGTATTGGGATTTTGATAATATTGAAGAAATTCTAGATGGTATTTTAATTAATAAGTAGGTGAATTATTTAGATGAAATAAAGAAATTCAATTAAAAATGTAATTGATAATGAAGATAATAATAAAGAAGGTGAATTATTAGTGTATAAAGTTGATATAATTCCTGGGCATGGCGGCGGTGATCCTGGTGCTTGTGGAAGTAAAGGCATTAGAGAATGTGATGGTACTCTAGCGGTTGCTTTAAAATTAGCATATTTATTAAATATAAATGGAATAAAATCAAATTTAAGTAGAAATACAAATATTGCTTGTGGTGGGGCAAAAAATACCAAGCAAGATGTTAATAACCAAATTGCATTTAGCAATAATTCTAATGCGGATATTGCTATATCAATTCATTTTAATTCCGCTGTAAATAAAACTGCTCATGGAGTTGAAAGTTTATATTCGCAATATAATGGATTGCTAAATAATAATATAAAATTAGCAGAATTATTAGTAAATGAAGTAGTAAATGCTACAGGATTAACTAATAGGGGTAGTAAAAATGTTGGTAAATCTATTGGAGTAGTTAGAGCAATTAAGAAACCTGTATCTTTAATTGAATGTGCTTTTATATCTAATCCTGATGAAGAAATATGGGTTTATGATGATGCACATCAATTAGTTTTAGCAAAAGCAATTTGTAAAGCTATATGTAAATATTTTGGTGTTGAATATAAAGAACATGGAGGAGATGAAGAAGATTTGATAGAAGCAAAAGTAAAAATTGCTGATAAACAATTAAATGCTTATTTAATTAATGACAAAACATATGTTGAACTTCGTAGTCTTTGTGATTTTATTAATAGATCAATTGAGTGGGATAATAAAACTTCAACCGCGACAGTAAGTAAAGAAAATTTTCCTAAAGTAAATATTGAAGTTGAAAATACAAAAATAAATGGAATTCTTATTGAAGATAAAACATTTGGTAGTTTAAGAGAAATTGCGGAAGCACTTGGGAAAAAAGTTGAGTGGGTGAACGAAACTAAAACTGCAATTGTAAAGTAGGTGATATTATGTTGGAACGATGGAAGTTGTTTTCGGGTTAGTAATATGGTTATTAGGGATAATTATATTTTGTTTGAGTAATAGATTATAAATATAATATAAAAAGGAGGTACTATATGTATCAAGATTTAATTATAAAAATTATTAGTGACATTGTTTATGTTCTTGCGTTAGTTTTTATTAGTTATGGGATTGCTTTAATTAAGAAAAAGATTGGGACTGAAAAAATAACTAAGATTGAGCAAGAATTAAGATTAAAACAAGGTTTAGCATATGATGCTGTAAAATTTGTTGAACAGGCATATGTTGATTTACATGGGAAAGATAAATTAGAACAAGCTGTAAATTGGGTTTGTGATAGATTGCATGAAAAAGGTATTGAAATAAATGAAGATGAGATTGAAGGATTAGTTGAGAGTGCTTTGAGGGGTATTAAAGATGCCTATGGTGAGAATTGGGTTGCGAAATAAGAAATTAGTATAAACAAGTAATTTGTCATGATTTTTGGTTTGAAAAACAGAGTAAATGGAAGCAAATCGAAGAAAAACGGAGTTTGTAAAAAGTTAATTTTAGTATTTTATAATAAATGGTTTATTAATAATAAATTTATAGGAGTGGTTAATTTCATTCCTTTTTATTTTTATTGAAAGTTAAATAAGTTATCAACTTTATAGGGGTATTCAGAGAGGTAATTGGCTCTGAATTGAAATGCTTATTTCCCTTTAAGTATTTCTTTATTCTCTACTTAAAATTAATAAGGATTCCATATTGGGATTTTGATAATATTGAAGATATTTTAAAAAATGAATTATTAATATAAAAATAATTTAAGGTAGTAGTATTTTTTATATACTACTACCTATTTTTTCATGGTGCAGGGCGAGGGACTTGAACCCTCACTCTCAAATGAGAACTACCCCCTCAAAGTAGCGTGTCTGCCTGTTCCACCAGCCCTGCGAGTATTATGCTATCATTATAGCATATTTATTGAATTTTAATAGCCATGAGATAACGTCATCACAAGATGGTGTTATCTCATGGCAATAATTAAAAGGTTTTTCCCATTCAATTTCTAACCATAATTTTTCAGGATTTTCTTTATCTCTATTAACAATAATTTTATTTATAAGAAGTGACACATCTATATTAGTTAATTCTCCTGTTTCAATTATATTTTCTAAAATTTCTATGGTTTTTAATATCCCTTTTTTTGATTTATTATTAATTTCTTGAAGATTATCTATTTCATTTAATTGTTCTTCAAGTCTTAATTGAGTGGTTTTTGTGTCTTTAACTAAATCTTTAAAAATATCTTCATCAATTAAACCTTTAGCAAGTTGTTGAGAATAACTTTTAAGTTCATCTTTACATTCCGCTAATTGGATATTAATTTTATTTTTTAAAGAATCATAATTATGTTTTTTATCAAGGTTTTCTTTAATTTTTTCATCAACCATTTTTAAAGTTTCTTTAGCAGTTTCTTTTAATTTATCAACTTGATCTAATATAGTTTTGTCAATATCTGTTTCCAAAATTTGATGTGTTTCACATTCGTTTTTACCATATCTAAAATAGGTTGAACAAATATAACATATAGGATTATCAGGATTATGACCAATATTCCTTTTAATAAATCCTTTTCCACAATTCCCACATTTCAAAATACCTGCATATTTATAAATCTTTCCATTCCCTGCTCTCACACTATTACTATTCCTTTTATTTAAAATAGTTTGTGCTAAATTAAAAGTATCTTTATCTATAATTGGTGGGAAAAAATTTTCATGAATACAATATTCAGATGGATCAGTATTTCTTCTTCCACCTTTTATCATAGTTCTTTGTGTAGTTCCGCATACTAATGTGCCTATATAACATTTGTTGGTGATTATTCTTTTTATCCCAATTTCACTCCATAAATGTTCATATTGAACATCAGTTTTAGCATTAATTCTATTAAATTTTTGTTTCTTATATAAAGATGGAGTAATAACATTTTTTTCATTTAAATGATTTGCTATCTTTCTAAAACCATATCCATTGATATATAAATCAAATATTAGTTTAATTATCCATTCTACTTCTTCATCAATTATCCACTTATATTTGTCGTTTTCATTAGGATTTTTTATATATCCGAAAGATGGCACAATTACTAAACCGTCCTTTCTTTGTTTGGTTTTTATAGCACTTCTAATTTTTTTGCTTATATCCTTTATATAAAGTTCATTATACCATGTCTTAATTCCTATAATAGATTCATTTTGATCGTTTTTAGTATCTACTGAATCATTGATTGCTATTAATCTTTTTTCATGAGATATAATCCATTCCAAAAATAATAAAGTTAAAGCATTATGTCTTCCAATTCTTGATAAGTCTTTTGCTATAATACCATATGCTTCGCTGTTTTCTAGTTTATCTTTAATAAGATTAAATCCAGGTCTATCAAACTTATAACCAGTAAAATTATCATCGATAAATATACCTTTTAATTCTACTTGATTTATAACTGCCCAATCTTGAATTAAATCAATTTGAGTATTAATAGAATCTTTTTTAACATTGTCTTCATCTCTTGAAAGTCTAACATAACCATAAAAGACGCCAAGATATTTATTATTGGGTGTAGAAGGTTTAATATTACATTCAATATAATTTGAATTGATTTGCTCTTTTGTTGCCATACATTCAACTCCTCTAATAGATAAATGAGATAACACATAATTTATGTTATCTCATGGTATGCTTTTAGTCAATATATTTATTTGTTTTTAAATAATTATGGCATAAACCATATAAAACATTTTCTATTTTTACATCGTTATTATATTTATGAATCACTTTTGAAATATTTGAACCTTCATAATACGTTGTACGTGTTTGATTTTCTTTATCTTCTATAGTTTGAATTTCTTTAAGTTTACTTATCATATGTATTCTCCTATAAATTTATATTATCATTATGATACATGTTTCCAACTCTTACCTGTTTTGATATCTGAGATAGTAGAGTGACTCATATCATATAATCTTGCTATTGTCCTTACACCCATTCCTTTTTCTAAATAATCTTTTATTATCTCTACATCCTTTTCGGTTAATTTAGATGTCTTAACTTGACTTCCTCTTAATTTTGGCGCATCTTTTAATTTTTGTTTTGTTTCTTCTGATATTTTTCCTTTTCTTTCAATACCATGTTCTCTTGAGTGTTCACTTCGTGATTTCAATTCTAGATTTTCTATTCTATTGTCATATGTATCACCGTTTATATGATGGACTACTTCATTAAACTCTAGTTTTCTTCCAAGATATTGCTCCATTATGTAACGATGTTCATCTATTGTTTCATCACTTGATAATCTTATTCTCTTATATTTACTTGCTATAATATATCTTTCCTTTCTATATATTTATATTACTATTTTAATAACCCTCCCCTTATCTCACTCCATGTTTCATAATATTCCCCTGTCCACTCTCTGTTCCAATCAAATTTCTTACCGTACAGTATCTTTCGTTCAGCATTTGAACTATCAAGATTACTTTTTACATCATCGATAAAAACCGATCCTTTATACCCCATCTGGACAATGCCCTTATCCATTTTAATTCCTTGATTAGTTAGTAAAATAGCATCTTTAATATAAGGCATATTATTTTTTATCCATTGTGATTTTAAAGATATATTATTAAAACATCCAATAGAACATATAATAATTTGATATTTATTAGTTAATTCTTTAATTACTTCTTCTGCATTTGGCATAAATTTAAGATTTTTAAAAAATAATGGATGACTAAATATGTATAAAGGACTTTCTACAAGAGGACATTGAGTCTTAAAATCCCATTCTTGATTTTTAGTATGGTCAGCAGGTATAAAATCTGGAGTAAATCTATTAATTTCATTGTAGGTTTCGCAATATGCTAAAACTGAATCAGTAATAACACTATCAAAATCCAAAAATAGTTTTGATTTCATTTATACCTCCAACCATGCAACAAATTTATCAATTTCTAATTTAAGTTCGTTTATTCCAAAATCATTATGTATATAATAATCAAATTCATAATTATCTAAAGCAGTTTCAGAAGGATGATTTAATTGCTCTGAAGTTAAACTACTTATAAAATTATCTCTTATTACTTTTACTGTAATATTAGACCAATTATCAATTTTCCATATTCTACATTCATTAGGAAATCTACAGTCTGGTATTAAGACATAATTCCATTCATCTTGGAACATAGTTAAAAATTCTTTAACAAAATTAACCCAATAATCAGGATTTTTTGCTCTTATTACATCAGTACCTATATATTGAAGTATCTGTCTACCTTTCTCATCTTTTAATCCATTCCAATTAAAAAACTGTTTAGCTTCATATTTTAATAAATCTGCATAATGAGTTAATAATACTTTTTTATTTTTTGATTCTAATTTTTCTTTTAAAATTAATGCCGTTGTATCTTTACCATGTTGTGCTTTACCTGATATATTAATTATTTTCATATTTAGTTATCTTTTACCTCCCAATCATTTATATTTATGCGATATTTATTTAATTGTTCTTTAAATTGATTTGTTTTGTGAAAACCACATGATTTATATTCATAACACCAACCCCTGTATATACAATCAGGTACGCAAACACTATATAATTCAGGTTCTTTATATCTTAAACTTTTTAAAAATAGTTTCCATGCTTCTCTAGTTTCAGGCATTGCTTGATTACATAATCTTTTTCTACTAATATTAATAACTGCTTGTGGATTTGCTTCACATTCATGATCAATTAATGTTCCTTGTGGTGCATTATCTCTATTATCTCTATTTCCCGTTCTGTCAGGTCTTTGACTTTTAACCCAATGTTCAATTCCAAATTTATGACGTACAAAATGTACACTTATCCATGACTTTAAATTAATCCATTTCCAATTAATATGTATTTTTCTTATTGGAGAATGTTCACATAAAAGCATTTTCCTTTTCCAATTAGAAGAAGGTTCGTTTGTTCCTGCCTCCATCCCAATTGTAGTCCTAGCTGCATCTGCTACATCTCTCCAGGTGCCTTTTACTTTTATTAATTTAACGTCCATTAATTAATCCTTTCTATTATATAATTATATATTTCCTTTCTTTAATTTGAAAACAATCTAAATACAATTAAATACCATACATAAACACATAATCCTATCCCAAAGGCAAGTATTAGATTTGCTAGTTTATTTGACAATACATTATCACCTCGTTTACTTAAAAAATATATATTCAAAACTTGGCATATAATTATATTGCAAATCTTTATTGATATAAACTAATACTAAATCTTTAATAATACTATTGCGTTCATATTTATTTTCACAATTTTCATTTACTACTTTAAAATGACAATCCATATTACATATGTAACCACGCATAAATTCGGGTATATCTTCAGCACATTGTAAAATTACTTTATCTTCGTTTTCTTTGAATTTTTGGACAGTTGTAATATTAAATAAATATTTATTGTTTTGCGATATTTTAATTATTGGTACTCCTTTAATAAAATTCATATATTTAAATCTCCTTTCCCTTTTATCATTTCTTTATACATTTCAAACGCTTTTCTATAATTCTTATCTAATTCTTTTAATACCTTAATAAAATCATCACTTAATTCTTGAATATAATTACAATCTAAACATTTTAATATAACCTTATCATTTTCTTCTACTGGCACTAAATTTTGATGATTTGAATTATTACCACAAGTTAAAGGATGAACAAATTGATTATCTTGATATGAAGTTAGTATTTTAATTTTTTGTTTATTAGTCATTTTGTTTATTCCTCATATTATCTTTAACTCTACTAATAAACATTTGTTTTAATTTCCCAATTTCACCTTCTTTAAAATTTAATTCTCTACACATAGTTTGACAGGCCTTAAGTAGTGCAGTATCTAAAATGAAATTTTCTAATTGTAGTCTTTGATTTTCAAGTTGAAGTTGAATTATGTAGTTTTCACTTCTCATATTAATTCTCACTTTCTTTTGCTATTATAAATGATCCATTGTAGCACATCCAATACATATTTAAACTCCCGTCTTCTCCTTTAATAAAATAATCTTCTTCACCAAAACCATCTTCATGTTTTATTAATTCATATACTTTATTAGGTTCAATATAATCCTTTACGGGACTTTTATTATCCGTGTGGGCAAGCCAATGGGTAGCCTCGTCAATATTATTTGTGATTGTATAATCCAATAACTATGTACCTCCTATGTTTATTTATTATGTATTTTCTATATATTTATTTTACTATTTTAATTAGAAGTTTTCAAGAATAATTTTCCATTTATCTTTGTTTTGTTGAAATGTTTGATGATCCTGACAGTTTTGGATTTCTTCTATATTTTTATAAGTGATTTCAATACCTTTTAAAGTACAAGTAGATTTTTTAAGGTTATTTGGTTTTTCTAATTCACAATAATGGATACATACGGGTAAAGTACATTTCAATATGATTAACCTCCTTTTAATATTGATTTAAAAGAAAGCAGGAGAATGAACCCCCTGCTATTTCTATTTACTTACCTGAATCACCCAAATAACTTAATCCTCTTATAGATTTCATTTCGAGAAGTTCTTTATAATCAATTTCTTTTACTTCAACTTTTGGAACGGGGAGCAATACTACTTGACATATTGCTTTTTCATAAGAATAAAATATAAAATTGTTTAAACTACCACGAGTTGTTCCAAATAATTCTTCTACCACTTTTGATTTAGATACATTTTCTTTAATTATAATTAAATGTCTATCATTATGATTAGTAATGGGTACAAACCATTCATTTCTATATCCAGAATCTATAACTCCACATCTTTGACCAATTCCTTTTGTTCCCGTACTCCCTCTCTCAAAGAGTTGAAAATAGTAATCTGAAGAACATGCACTTGCTATACCAGTAGGTATCATTTCTGTGCTATGTGGTTTAATCCATATAAAATCTTCTTCAAAATTAGCGTACACATCATATCCTGCATTCTCTTCTATTTTTGATGGAATTATTGCATCTGGATTTACTTTTGAAAAATAAATTTTATCCATATTAATTCTCCTTTTTATTTATATTTTTATTGTTTATAATACCAATAAGTAAAAATATTAATCCCAAACATAATATATTTGAAAAAATATCATTTGGATTTGGTTGATAATAATCTAATTTATAAAGAATTGCACCTACGATATTTATTAATCCTGCTAACATAAGTATTAAATTTATAATTTTTAGAAATTTATTTTCTTTGTTTTTAATCCAATTAATCATAACTTTCTCCTTTCAAAAAAAATCAACACCAAATGTCTCTTTGGAACACAGTTGAAAAACTTTTCCTATTAAACCCAATAGGCTACCAGTCATTAACTAGGTTGTGTCCCGCAACATCTACTACTTCAACTACTTAAACTTATGCTATCCGTAGATACTTTAAATTATTATATTTAGTAACTTTATATTGTGAGTTGTCGTTAAGAATATTAATTGCTCCATTAACATCTCTATGCATTATATAACCACAATTACATTGATAATTTCTACCTTTTGGTGAATTTAAATTTCCACAACAAGGACACCTCTTGGAAGTCCAATATTCTTTAACTTTGATTAATTTAATATTACTTCTAATTAATTTATTTTCTAATTGTAACATTATCAATCCATAACACCATTGACTTAATTTTTGTCGAGTTTTTCTACTACCCCTCCCTTCTATTTTAGTATTTCTAGTACAATCATCTAAATCTCCGTAATAAACAATAGAAATATTATTTTGTAAACAATAATCTAAATAAAGCTTAGTGGTTTTATGTACTGCATCTAAGATTTTATTATCAGTATCATATTTTAAATTTTGCATTGCTTTACTATATTTTTTATACTGTTTACTTCCTTTAATGCATTTGCTTTGTCTACTTCTTAATTTAGCTAACTCTTTATTTCTAAGTCTTTTTATACTTCTAATCTTTCTACCAGTAATTATAATTACATTCCCATTATTATCAATTGAAGTTATACTATGTATTTCACCTAAATCTATAGCTGATTCATTATTGGATTGAATTAAATGTTGTTTATTTTCTTCTTTATATTTAATAGCTAGTTTTAAACCATTACGATAAACCAATTCAATCTCTACAATATTATTAGGAATGTTTTTTAGATGGCATTTAATAGGTTTTTGTCTTCTTTGTTCCTTTTGTTTATTTAATATCATTGGTTTTGCTAGAGTTAAATATTTTTCATCTTTATATATTTTAATATTTTGATATGTCCAACCAGTATTAAAAAATTTCTTTTCTTTATATGGTAGTTTAACTTTATTACTATTTTCGTGTTTTGCCATTATTGATTTCCACATTGCATCCCTAGCAGTAACATATTTTATAATTACAAAATTAATACTATTTGCTAATAATATTGGAACAGATTTTTTCATCATAAACTGCAATTCAGATTGAGTAAGAGATTTATTAAATTTCTTACGATTTTTTTGATCTGCTTTAACACAAGCATTCCATACTTTTGCTGAATATTTGTTACATTTCATAAGATAATCATAATCTTTTTTATTACAATTTACTGGCACTATTAATGTTTTATAAAGTATAATTAACCTCCTTCCTTATTGTTTTAAATAATATCAACACCAAACAAACCTTCTGTCATGATTTCATGTTTCACAAACGCCTATTTCTAGGCATTCGCAAAAACTACTTTTTGAGTTTTTCTTGTCTTTGATGCTCTTTTTTAGCTTTTTCGTAATTTGGACTAAATTTACACAAGACATATTCTTTAAAATTACATTTATCACATTGATTTTTATTGAAGAGGTCAATTCTGTAGCAGGTTCCAAAAGACGGACGGAAACGTAATTCCCTATCTTCACTCATTTCCATTAGTACCTCCAATAATTTCTTCTAATTTTCTTAAATTATCTCCATCTCTAACTTTAATTAACATTTTATAATTTTCAGATTCATTACATATTAAGAACTCATCATATAATTGATCTTCATCGGGGAATGTACGCAACCTATAACATTCATTTGCTTTTAGACAAGTAAATTTTTTACACATTACTATATTGGTCAAGATTTAGTTCTCCTTTTATATTTCTATTTTATATATCTTTTGATTACTTGTTGCTAATTTAATTCCATTTTGAATATTATCATTTACCTCTAATTCAGGAATATATTTACCTGTTTTAATATAGTTACAATATCCAATTATTTCATCTGGTATTTCTTCAATTTCATATCTAGTGAACAACCAAATATTTTTATTAAATTTCTTTAAATCTGATAATAATTTAATTAACTCATCATAATCCTGGTCTAATGGTTCTCCTCCCATAATCATAATATTGTCAATTAATAAATCAAATTCTTCTATTCTACGTTTAATATAAGATATATATTTATTATTATATTCTGCTCCTTGATCAAAATCCCAAGATTCAGGATTATGGCAATCCTTACAGTGTGGATTACCATTACATCCTGCTACATAAATATCTAATGATTTATTTTTTAAAGTAAAATCAATATATAGTATATTCATTATTATATATCTGACCCCTTATACCATTGTCTATTAGGGAAATCCTTTTCCCTTCTTACTTCATGCCAATTTTTAATTGATGTTAAAAACCCAACTACTCTAGTAAACTTATTAATAATATTACCACCACAAATTGTACATTTATCACTAGTTGTAACACATATATGACCTTTTTCACATTCAGCAATAACATAATTTATTGCAAAATAAACTACTCCCATTTTTGCACAAGTCTCAATTAAGTTTTCAATTTGAGTTAAATCTTCTATAGGAGTATCAATATTTATATGGGCAATTGCCCCTCCACTAAAGTGCTTATCAAAAACACCTTGTAATTTAATTCTATCTAATACATTTGCTTTAGTAGTAAGTGGTATAAATTGATTACTATAAATATTATATGTATCTTGATATTTTAAAACTTTATCTTTATTGGCAAGTTTAATTGATACATTTTCTGCTGGAATTTGCTCACAATTATGTGGTGTTTTATACTGTTTTGCACATTTATCGTTTTCAATATTTATAGTTTCAATAATACTTAATCCTAAGTCAATTCCATTTTGCTCTAAAATATTTTCTCCTAAAATGTCTATACACTCATTAAATCCATTAATACCAACGGTACTATATTGAGTATTGATATTAATAAAACCTAATGTATATAAAGGATGATTGCCATTATTAATCCTCTTTTGAATTAATTTTCTTTTGGCATGATTTATTTTAGAACACAACTGGACTAAATGCGCTAATTCCATATAAAATGTTTCTTTATTATTTTTATGCTTTATTGCCAATCTAGGGAGATTGATTGTAACTACCCCAAGACTACCAATTTTACTTGAACCTGAACCAAAACTATTAAAATATTCATTATTTTTGTCTGATCTCAACCGACAACATGAACTTAACGTAGAACTATCACCACAATAAATATTAATAAATCCATACTTCTGATTATGTTTTGCTATAAATTTAATGAATTCCCTGTCTTTTATATTATTGTTTTCATCTATAGAAAAACAAGCAGTAGTAATTGGGAATGTAATAGGAGTTCTTTGCATTTCAGTATTCATAATAGTTAAGAACATATCTTGTAATTGTTTGATTATATTTATATCTAATCCACTACCATCTGGGAAAATATAATCATCTTTCATTGCTTCTAAAAATATATCATCATAAATGGATATATTAGTAAAACAACTTTGGTTTCCTCTCATTGGTTGATTAATAGTGTAAATAAAACTAATTAAATTTTCCTTTATATACTTCCATGCATCTTCTTTAGTTGAAAACTTAAATTTAGCATCTGACAATGTACTAAGAATATTCTTAACATAATAACTCATTACAATTAATAAATCAGCTAATCCAGTTGCTCCTAAAGTTGAGTTTGCTGCAATAATAGTAAATTGTTCAAGTTGTGATTTAAAGGAATAAAGATATTTTGGTGGAAAAGATTTAATTTTTTTGACCATCGGTAAACCTTTAGTCATAATATCGTATGTAGAATAATTATAGCAGTATGGGAGTCCTGCACCAATACCATGAAAATCATTTATATAAATATCACCAATGAGGTTTCTTTCTACAGTTTCATTAGCAATCTCTAAATTAAATAATCTTCTTAATTCTTTCCAAACCATATAATAACTATTTAACCGAAGGAAAGGTTTTGGTAATTCAGTACTATAGGCAATAACACTTATATCGTCAACATTAGCATTTGCATCAATACTAGCATCTGCCGTAGTTGATACTGAGAAAAACTTCTTACTGAATTTACTCATATCCGTTTGCTCACCAATTCCATCTAAATCAAATATTTTTGACGGATATTTTGACCGTAGATACATCATTAAATCATCGAACTCTTGATCGTAACTAACTTTTATATACATTTATTTCACTATCTCCTGTAACGTAATTATTTCATCATCTTTTATTATCATCGGGAAGTTCATTAATCCTGCAATTCTTGCCTGTTTTATATATCTAGTTAAATTAAACTCTGGTATTTCATCACTGAGTTTATATGTATATTCTATACCTTTATTATCTAGTATAGATTTTGTCATATTACAGCGTGAACAATTTGGTATTCCAATTACTAATATCATCTACTACCTCCTTTACAATTAATAAACAGCACCACAACATTGACAATAAACTTCCGTTACATCTTCATATGCAGGAAACCCCATATACTCATTTCTATAATCTTTAAAAGTTTTGAAATTCAGTTGACTTAAACATCTGGGGCATATATTATGTTCAATGGCATAATCCTCAATATCTTGTCTATCAATGGTATTTAAGATTTCAATAATTTCTACTGGTAAGTATTTTTCTTCTAATATTTGTATTAAATCATCCATATGTATATTATTACTTTCTCCTGTTTTTATTTTATAGTTTTAATTGATTACTTAATAAGTATTTGGGTATTACATTTTTTACAATAGATATTGTTGTTTTCATCTCTGTAAATATCAGTTTCTAAATTAATATGTTCCTGGCAGTTCGGATTTGGGCATATTATTATTTCTGCCATATAATTTTACTCCTTTCTTAAACTTAACCAATTATTTCATCTCCATTATCCATAATTTTCACCTTCTTTCTTTATTAATATAATTATATTATACTTTTAATTTAATGTCAATATCCATTTCATTTACTTCTTCTAAATCATCTTTGTGGAACCAATCTCCATCTAACGGTCTACCCTGTTTATCAGTATCGGTTATTATACATCTAAAATCACAGAACATATTATCGTCTGAAATAAAATGTCCAATCATATAACCTGTTTGACATAAGTATTTTTTATGGTATTCTTCGTTAAATTCTCCATATCTTTCTAATTCAACCTTTTTGGTATTTTGCAAAGATATGATTTTATAATATTTCAATTATTTTCTCCTTTCTTAATATATTACTTATTTAATAGTGACTTTAATATCAATACTTTGCCATATAACATATCACTTATATCTTCAATTTCGGATTCACTTTTATCATCGTAACATTCCCAATTTGCCCAATCATATAGATAAAGTTCAATATCATCAATTAATTCTTGTGCAAGTTCTCTAAAATCTTTACTAATCAAATGTACGGTTAATTTATCTTTATGAACTATAATATAACTACAATAATGCGAAGATACTAGATGAAAATCCCAACCTTCAGCATCAAAGAAAATTGTAACTGGTCTATTATTTTTTAATCCATAAATAAAAGCATCTAAACAATTATTGGGCACGTTAGTTAGGTAACTTGCTCTTAATGAAAGATTACTAAGTTCTAGATTAACCCATCCATTTTTAGGTTTTGTAAACATATTATCTCCTTTCTTAAATCATTACCAAATTATTGATTTGTAATGATTTTTCTTCTTACCTTTTCATCTTTATAATTCATACACTTAACCCACAAATCTTCATTATCATGAAAACAATTAACGCATTGCTTAAACATTGCACTTGGATCACCAAATGCTTTACATAATTTTTTTGCTAATTCTAGTGTCATTAAATCCCTCCATTTGTATTTATTATTATATTATAGTTTTATTGTAAAGGGGAGGAAGTACTAAACTTCCTCAATACTAATCTCAATTTTATACTCACATTCACCTAACAACGAATTAGCAATTCCCTGGAACCTTTTAATTGCTTCTTCACCAGACATAGTTTTATTAAGAGTAATACCAAAAGCATTTGATTTAGGTTTAGGTGTCTCAGTAATTGGTGGAACATTTGTTGTAGTATCTTTTGATTCAGTTTCTTTCTTTGCTTCATTATTTTCTTGAGTCTGTTGCTTTTGAAGTTCTAATTGCTTTTGTTGCTCTCTTTCTAATTTCTTCTGTGCTTTTTCCTCTTCGGTCATTTTCTTTCTGCCAACGGTTTTACCTTCAAGATATTTTCCTACCATATTACTTACTGCAATGTGAGCTACATTCCAATGTTCTGCTAACATTTTGTTTTCAGGATAGATTGTTTTTAGTTCTTTTAATGCTATGATCTTTTGGTCATCTGGTAGAGATTTAACTTGTTCGTAAGTATAGGATTCGTACATGCTAATACCTCATTTCAATTTGTTTAGTTTAATTTTATTATAAGTATTAACATGTTATGTTGTAAATAAACAAATTAATAATTAGGTTTATTTCACTCTATATAAAGTAAAAATTTTATTTTAATCATAATCTGGCACACATAATTCATTATCTCTAGTTAATTTTTTATTTAACCATTTTTGATAATAATCTACTGGACATTTATATTTATCATCAAGACAAGGACAATCAGGATGATTATTTTTATATACAAAAGGACAACTATTTCTACAAAAATCACTTATTAAACTCATTTTTAACCTCCAATCAATATTTTAACAAAACAGATATTAGGTCACGATCTTCTTTATAAATTCAAATAATTCCATCTTAAAATCATCTATATTCTTATATCCACCAGCATCAAATATTGGTATATTATAATGTTTTGCAATTCTTAATGCTTGACCAGTTCCACCACTACCCTTACCGTTTTTAGTCCAACATATAATAAAATTAGATGGTGTATTTAAATCTTTTCCTAGTACTTGATGGCTATTTCTTGCTTGAAGTTTCTTAGCACCTTGTTTTAAATTGTGCCAATTTGGTGACTAAACAAAATATATAAGTTCCTTGATATGTATCTTTGTTATGTGGTTTTCGTGTATAATATTTTTTATTAATTTTTAATGTCATTTTATTTTTCCTTTTCTATTATAATCAAACCAAGATTCTATATTATGTCTAATTCACTTATATTTATAAGATTTGAAGTACCATTTTTATTCTTATAAAAAGCGTTACCTAACGCACATGTATTAGGTTTATCAGAACACCAAAAAAATTCTATTTCTTCACCATCTTTAAAATCACCATTAAAATATATTCTATTATTAATTCTTTTATATTTTGCTTTTAATGGCATATCAAAACCATAATGTTTATATATATTTATCATTTCTTGTTGGTTTAACATATCTATCTCCTTTCCTTAAATTAAATTGAATATTGGCAGTTCATTTGCCCATATTAAACTAATAATTTCTTCAAGGGATAAATTTAACCCAAGACTTTGTACTTTATTTACTGTATCTAAAATATGATTATCTGTATATGGAGTATGCCTTATAATATCATAAATCATATCTATTACTTTTTGATTACCACCACACCAATTAAACCATTCTTCATTAGTCATTATTGAACCCCCTCCACTCTCTAAATATCATCATAAAATTCCAATTTGGTATTGTTTTTAGGGTTTAAGAATCCCATAATATTGGGATTCTTAAAATTGTAATTTTAGAATATTTAAACGTAAAAGAGAGCAAACTCCCATGTTTATCCCACGGTTAGGGATTCCGTTTTTATTGGGCATGGAACTGATTTATTCAACCCCTTCGCTCTCTAGTAATAGTATATATTTAGTTGTCAGTATTGTCAAGTATTTTTATTTTATAGTTTTAATTAATCAGTAATTTCAACTTTATAATTATACAATGCATTATAAAGTTTCTCAGGAATATCTTTTTTAAATTTATTTGCAACATTCTTTATGTATTCTTCTTTAAATGCTTTATATGCGTAATAAGCATCTTCAGGATTATCATAACCACCAAGCCACTTATTTTTACGTTCTCCATAATCTGTAATATAAGAACATTGCGCTCTATATTCTTGATCTCTATCATGCCAATATACCCCTATTGGTAAATCACCTCTAGATTTATCCGCTTTTAATAATAAAACGTTTATAATATCTGGTACAAATACACAAGTATTGGGAGAATATATTTTATTTCCTTTTATTAAAATGTCTTTATCTAATTCCATTTTATAATTATTTATTTCATAATAATTCTCTTCAGCCCATTTTGCAAAACATTGATAATTATACCATTCTTCACATATTGTTACATCAGCATATGTACGATGAAAATTATCATTTTTTATATGTACTCTTTCTATCATTGCTCTCCAATAATCGTACCAAATATCATCACAAACATATTTACCTTCTCCTAAAAAACCTATCCCTCTAAAAGTTTTACAATATGGTGATTTTATATTACCTTTATTAAAATGACTCCATAATGTTTTTGTAATATAACCATTATCAAATTGAACATATACATTACTAGAATTTATATAATCTATTACAGTTATCTTACTTCCGAAACTATTAAATCTGGTTTCTCCTATTCTTTTTGAATAATCGTTATGATCAATTGCACCTCTTTTAAAATCAGTATAAGCTAAATTTTTTCTAATAAAACCATTTTCAAATTCAACATCAATATCAAAAACACCATTATATTTAATTATTTTCATTTTACATCCTTGATTATTTAGTTTTTCTTCTCCTAATCTATATGATTTTATACTTATAATATATTACTCCTTTTTAATAAATCTAATAAATGCGTATTTCTATTTAAATTTGCTCTCTTTTTTAATGCTCGATTAATTACTTCTGGTTCACCTAAATGATAACACCGTTCCTCTGCTCTGGTCTGACCTACATAAATCAAATTTGCATTTAGCATATATGTATGTGCTTTAGGGGTAATTAAAATAATGTTTTTAGCCGAACCTCCTTGTGCCTTATATAAGGATATGCTATATGCTAATTTTAGATTCAAACCTGTTTCTCTATCATAAACAATTCTTTCATTATCAAATTGCACCACCATAAATTGCCGATCTATTAAAATTACTTTCCCAATATCACCATTGCTTATAAATGTTTGAAACGTATCATCTTCAAAAGGATTAAAACTTTCAGGATTATAAACTATAGCTTTATAATTATTTTTTGTTTGAATTACAATATCATCTAAATAATAAGTCGTATCTCCACATTTAAATTTTAAATCACTATCATAATTTTTATTTGCTATCTTTTGAATCATTTCATTTATTTTTTCAGTACCATAATCACCAATATTATATGAAGATAAGATTAAAATATCTTCTGGAGATACCCCACTATTCATTAATTTAAGATATAGATTTTTAACAGTTGAAATGATTTTTTCTTGTGACATAGGCATATAAATATATGCTTTATCTTCACCAAATATATTAATATTAGTTTTATCTTTTATCCAGGACTCTCCGTATCTTGTTTTTGTTGATATAGTTGATATTCCACCTATTCCGAATCTAAATACTTTGGTTAATGAAGTAATTGGTATTACACCTGAATTAATTAAATCATATAGTACATTTCCTGCTCCAACTGAAGGAATTTGGAAATCATCACCGATAAATAATAATTTGGTTCTTGAAAAATCTATTGCTTCAAGAAGTCTTTTTAATAAAAATATATCAGTCATTGAAGTTTCATCTACTATTACTACATCAAAAGGTAATTTATTATTTTCATTGTAACCCCATTGTGGATCGACAGATGGATTAAATGCTAAACCTCTATGTATTGTATAAGTATCTTCTTTAGTATATCCTGCAAGAACCTTACTTGCTCTACCAGTAGGACAAAGTAAATGAAAGGTTTTGCCTAATCTTTTAATCAAAGATAAAATTGCTTGAGTGGTGAATGATTTGCCTACACCTCCTCCACCATTTAAAATACTTATATTATTTTCATAAAACATTTTAATTGCATTAAATTGTTCATCAGTTAATTCATCATCACCAATTTTTTTAAACTCATTAATACTTATTTCGTCCCATTTATTTTTACTTTTTAATCCTTCAATAAGTCTTTCTGCTACATATAATTCGGTATTATAAGTTTCCAAAATTGATATACTTTTACTTTCTTTATCAATATGAAAATCTTCTGTATTTTTAATAGCTTCTATAAATTTATCACTACATTCAGGTGTTAGTTTATCAAATAACTTTCTAAATTCTACAATTGATATTCTAGTATGACCATCATTTTCATTTTGCTCTAATAAATATTCAATTGCAGACACGGCACGTTGAATAGATGTTTTTATATCAAAATCAAAATATACTAAAGGTATTTTACCTTGTTTCTTTTGTAATTTTGATTCTTTATCTAATTCAAGAATAATACTATCTGCGGTTTTAAAAGAAATTTTAGATAGAGAACATAAGCAATGATAAGGTTCATTTTGTATTTCTTGTTTAATCCTTAATGTAGAAGGATATCTATCGTATAACTTTCTAACGGTATTCATATCAAGTAATCCTTGGAACATCTCAATTAATTCAGCAAATACAAAATTTTCTTCTATTTTTTGCCTGATAATATTAAATCGGAATTGACCAATATTATATAATTTCTTTAAATCAATATCTTCAAGTCTATTATTTATAACCCTATCCACAATATCAGGATAACTTTCCATAATGGTTTTAACTTGATCTGGTGTTAATAATTCAGATAAAAACATACGAGTGGTATTTTCATTTGTAGGTCTATCCCGTTGGATATGGATAACTTTATATTGATACCCATATCCATTCTTAGATTTTTGTTCTTCAGCTTTAATATGATACTCGATTCCTAATCCCAGATTATGTATATTGCCAAGAATAGTATAATTACCATATTTATTTTGCTTTATATTTGGGAATTTTTCTTTATCAATATCTACTGCATATATCTTATATTTATCTGTATCATAAGAGCATATAAATGGTATGCAAGTAAATTCTTTAATTATTTTATCCATTAATTACCTTTCTCTTTAATAATAATTTTTCTTTTAATATATCTTCAATATTATCATAATCCCAATACCATATTTCTAAAAGATTTATATTATTATTCTCAGCATATTCTCTTTTTCTACGATCATGTTCTAATTGTTTTTTTAAATTCTTCTTTATGTAATAGTTTCCATTGCCATCATGAAATTCCCCTTGATATTCTATAAGTAAATTATAATTAGGTAAATAGAAATCATAGGATAATAAACCTCCACCTAAACCTATAAGACTTTGAAATTCTTTTTGAAAATCATATTTTATATTATTTTTTATTAACCATTCTTCAATTTGTTTTTCGCCCTTAGATTGATTACATTGTGGGCAACGAAAATTATAAATATTTGAATTACTTATATTTCTTTTATAATCTTTATGTATTCCTTCAAAACATTTCCAATAAACATCTTTATTACTCATGGGTGCATATTCATAAGGAGAAGTTTTGTTTTTATCAGACCATATATTTAATACTTCTGGATACAATGTTCCTAAACTGTCTAATGGATGTATTTTTCTATTAGCACAATATGAACATCTATTATTTTGAATAGTAAAATTAGATGGAAAAGTTTTATAACTTCCATGATAGTTTTTAATTTGACATTTAATATATATTATTGTTTTATCAGAACCATAACTAATTTCCCAAGGATCAACTGTATTCTTTTCATAATCCCAATACTTCACAAGGAAATCTTCATCTAAATTATCTATTCCCCATTGTGCAAAGGAGTTACATGCTTTACAATCCATACCATGTAATTTATTTGTAAAATTATTTAAATTTTTTAGTTCACTTTTATGTAATCCTCTTGGGCATTTAAAATAATACTTTTTCTTATTAACACTATAAGCAATTTCATTTGGTTTGCAATCATTTAATTCATAATCCCACCTGTCAAGAATATCTTTATAATTATTTTCAATGCACCATTGTTCAAAAGATTTAGATTTTTTTAATTTAGTTTTTCTACATTTTTCTTTTCCAAATAAATTCGCAGAACATTTTTTACAATAATATCTACCATCATTTTTAACATGTTTTAAATAATTTTTCCAAGGTATATTTTTTAATTCTTTTCCACAACCATCACATTCTATATCTATTTGAATATGGCTCCCTTTACTTATATCTTTAATATCAACTCTAAATTCATCACCTATATTAGTAAAAGAATAACCTTTAGCAATATAATAATTTTTATTCCTTGCTCTCCAATTCATTATTACGTATTTTGTTTTTATCAAATAAAAATAACCACCTTTTAATATACTTCATAATCATATAATATTTCTTCATCTTCATTTGTTTTTTGCCATTTACCATTTATATTTTTAGTTTTCTTTTGTATTTTAAATTTATTAACTTTTAAAACATCAAATAATTTAAAGGATGATTCAATAAATATTTTTTCATTTGTTATTTTTGTTTTTAAATCATCACCTGTTTTTAAATTTCTTAAAGTTACATATGGTTTACATTTATTTTTATAAACCTTATATTCAACAACTATGTACAAACTTTTATCTGCTTTAGGATATATAACAGTTGTATATTCTAAAAATTCCATTTCAAATTTTACCTGTTCTTTCACTGATAAAGGTTTATCTTCTATTAATTCTGAAATTTCCTTAATATAGGAGATAGTATCAATATCTTTATATAATTTATTTGTTTCTTTTTCAGTGTATTTAAGTAAAATATCTATATTCAACTCTAATTTTACTGCTTTGTCTTTATTAATCTGCTTAATATCCGCAATAGATTCATATAAATTAAGTATTTCTAGAAGTTTTTTATTTTTCCCAAATTCACTAAAGAAATTTAATCCTGTAAGTATACGCAACTGACGAGAGTTAGTTGATGTTTTTTCTTTGATATCTTTGATTAAATCAATAAAGTTTGTATATTCACTTTCTTGCGATAGTTGATAAAGTTCTTGTGCTACTTGAGAATTAAGGAATTTAATTGAAGATACAGATTTATAAATTATATTAGTTTCTTTATCAAATGAATAAATATTCGTAGATTTACCAAATTTAATATCAGAAAGTTTTATATTAAAATAAGGTAATTCTAATTGTATTTTACGAGTTCTTTCAGAATCCGATTCATACTCATTAAGTATTACAGTATAATATTCAAGCGGATAATTTGCTTTTAAATATGCACCATAAATACTATCCCATGCAACACTAAGACTATGAGATGCATTAAAACTGTATCGTGAAGCATCTTCTACTACTTGCCATACTTCTTCAAATTTTTCATCATTACCTACATTATTAACAAATCCATTACGCAATTCTTCTTTTAACTCAATTAATTCTTCTTCTTTAAATTTTTTCTTGGCAATCTTTTTTATAATATCGTAAGTATGATCTTCTTTTAATCCACACCAAACAAGAAATGCCATTATTGATTCTTGATATAACATGAAATGATATGAAGGTTCTAATATATTATCAATTTCTTCTACTCCTGTTGAATATTTTTGCCTACTTAAAAAAGTATTTAAGAGACTTGCAAACCCTGGACGAATTGCAGCTACAAAACCACTAATTTCTGCTACATTAGATGGTTTATATTGTTTTACAAATGTTGTACTTAAATCTGTATCTACTTGATTAAGAGTTGCGGTTAACCCATTTTTGTATAAATCCCATACTTTATTATCAAGTAATTCTTTTAATTCTCTAATTGTTGGTATTGGTTTATTTAATAATTTAAAAGTATCAGATATTATTTTCCAAACCCTAACTGTAAGGAAATCATTTTTAAGATATTTCCAAACATCTGAAGTATATCCATCTATGCAAGCACATATTTCATCACCTACTTTAACTAATCCTAATTCCTTAGATATAGGTTTGTTTAACATTACAAAACTACAAGGACTTGGTGATATACTTTCTATAACTCCTTGAAACATTTTAGATTCTTCAATTAAGTCTTTCCATTGTGGGTCTTTTCTATATTTATCTAAATCTTTTCCTACTTCATTATATTGATCCATAGGCAAATCATATGCTCTACATAGATTTCTAAAAGCAGATGACTCTTTCATAAATCCAATAGCATACATATAATAAACATTATCTTCTCCAAGGATATCTTTTGATGCTTTAATTGGTGCATCTACATTTGCCCAATTAAAATCTATATCTGGTAAGGATTTTGAATCCAATATTCTTGCTACACTCATAAATCTTGTTGGATATAACGGCACTTCTGCTTCAAATCTATCTATTTCAGTGAATCCTAATAATTTATTAATATAGAAAGATACTGCCGATCCCCTACCTGTACGAGTAAGAACCCCATTATATTCATTTACTGCTTTATTTATAATCTTTTCATTGAGAAGAAAATAATCTGCCATATTGGTATTTTTGATGATATCATATTCAAATGCGATACCTTCCATATATTCTTTATATCTATTTGGATTTATATTCTTTCCTTCTTCTTTCCATTTTTGAACTATTATAGATTTTAATTTTTTATTTGAATCTTCATTTGGATATATAGTAGGCATTTTAATTTCTTTATCAAAATATAACTCTTCACAATCATCAAAAATAAGAGTATTTTTTATTGCTTCTTTTGCTTGTAATTCAGATAAAACACCTTGCTGTTTATATCTAGTTAAAATAGTTTCATAATCAGGATAATCTAATATAAATCCATCTTCTTCATCGTATTTCAACCCTTTGCCTTTAAGAAACATATCTCTTTTATAACTATCTTCAGGATATATATAATGAGAATCATTTGCGTGAATTATATCAATATTATATTGTTTATTTAATTCTAATATTTTTTGATTATATTTGACTTGATATTCATGCACATGTGCCTGTATTTCTAAATAAAAATTATTTCCGAAATGTTTTAGTATTGGTTCTAAAAATATATTTCTACTCTCTTCATTTTTTAATATTCCAGCAACACAAGCAGATGTGATAATAAAATTATTAGGATTAAGAGATAATAATAATTTTAAATCAATTCTTGGTTTATAATAAAAACCTGTTTTATTGGATTCAGACATAATTTCATTTAATTGATAGAAAGCATCCTGGTTTTTGCCAACTATAATAATATGGTTATTACTATTATCTTTTTCAAATCTATCTTTTACTATATATAGTTCTGCTCCATATATCATTTTCAAATTGTTTTTTTTACATAAATCATACATTTCTAAAAAGTTACCTGTCCAACCATGTTGTGTGGTAAACATTGTTGTATGATTTAGTTCCAATGTTCTATCAATATAATCTTGTGGTTTCACAACACAATCTAGTGTTCTAATATTTGAATAATGACAATGTTTATGATAATTATTATATCTCATCTATATCCTCCGTATCGGCATATTTAAATATAAAACCTCCTGCTGTTTTCCTATTGCCTTTACAAACATTACATATATCGCCTTTTTGAATATTAAGATAATCACTTGCTTCTTTAATGGAATTATGTATTTTTATTATATTATTATTTTTATCAAGTTGTATTATTTTTTGTTTTCTCTTTTCTCCTTTTTCTTTTACAATAACATTTGGCTCAATATAAGTACCATCTTCATTTAAATATCGAAAAATTCTTCCGTTAACATTTAATCTTTTGCCTTTACAAACTTCAATTATATGAGAAGCATTAATTAAGTTCATTTCCATTTTTACTTCATATAATGATTTATATTTTTTAATAATATCTCCTTTAATATTTATTTCTGCTATAGGTTTTAATTCTCTGCCTTGTTTATGTCTGCCTCTTTCAACCATATCTTGTGAATTATCTTTAATACTTCCAACTTCTAAATGATCTGGATTTATACAGCATGGATTATCACATTTATGTCTAGTGATTTCTTTTGGAAATTCCAATAATTTTCTTCCTAATTTTTCTTCCAAAACAAGTCGATGAATACCATTGTTTACCATATTCAATTTTATTTGTGCATATCCTTGTTTATTTAAAAAATGACTTACGCATTCCCAACATCCTGTTTTTTCATTAACAATGTACTCTATTGGTTTTCGATTATTTACTTTTTGATTATATTTATCTAATATTTTTAAATTTAGTATATTCTTATTAATATAATTCACCCCTTATAATATGTCATCCAACCAACCAAAATCTTCTGCTATAGATTTATCTTCAATTGTTTTTATACCATTTTGTAAATCTAATTCTTCTAAGTATTTCTTATATGGTAAATGCAATAAACTACTATAACCGCTTAAATTAGCATGATAATAACTACTTTCTCTAGTAACATCTTGCCAAAATATATTTTTGTCTTTTGTTTTTTCAAATTCATTTTCTTTTTTAATTATTTCGGTTATTATATTTATAATTTTATTTTTATGTTCATTTATAATTTCTTCATTAAGTTCAACTTCCACATAGCAATCATTTATTTCAAATTTTTCTTTAACTTCATCTGGTAAACAATCTATCCCATTTATATTAATCATTTGCTTTAAAAATATATCTATCTGGTTTTCATCATAATCAAAATACTTTAACCACATTTTAGCATTAGATTGTAAATTTTCTCCTATAACATTTCTTTCAATTTGCCTTATTTTTATATCACCTTTTTTTTGAGTATATGAAACATTAACGTATTTCATAAAGTTAAATCTAATAATTATATCTTCATACGGTATATTGTTTTTTTGATGTATACCTTCACCATAAAGTAAAAGCTGACCTGAATTATCTATTAACTTTTGACCTTTGTAAATAGAACTAGTTTTCCAATCTGTAAGAATTACTTTTTTTCTGCCATCTCTTACTTCAACATTAAGAAAATCAATATAACCCTGGAAATATTGATTACCAATTTTGATTAAAATAAATGGTTCTATAATTGGTTTATCGGTAATTCGTTTATGATTTAAAAAGAAATGTCTCATGCAATCTTCATATTTTTTTGCTATCTTTTCATTCTTATCTTTATCGGTTCTATCATATAATAATCCCATAGTATTAAATTCAAATAATTTATCTTCATATAATTCAAGCATTTCTTGATGATTTAATTTGCCTCTATAAAATTCTTCCATACTTTCATGAGAAATTGTACCTGATACATTGTAAATTGAATCATTTCTATCTTCTGGTACTTTTAATATATATTTGAGTAGATATTCATAAGGATCAGTCATATATGTATTAAGTCTACTCCATGACCATAATCTACTAATATTAAGTTCTTTTTTTATTTGCTCTAATTCTTCACTTGTTTTTCGCATTATCTATCTCCTTTAAATGTTCTTTATGCTCTTTTTCATCATATTTTATTTTATGTTTTAATAAAAATTTATATAATTTATCAGGTAAATCAGATGGACTATCTTTTTCTCCTAGTAAATCATATTTATCCCATGTATAGAATATATTGCGGATTCCATAAAATCGCTCACATTCAGAACGAATATGTTTAAGTGAAACATCTTTATCATATTGTATTATGATGTCTACATTAAGACCGATTAAAATTTTAACTTGTTCATCACTAAGATTATGTGAACCTATTGCAACACAAGTTTCATCTAATCTACTATGGCGTTTTAATACCGCTTTCTCACTTTCAAATACCGATATTTCACCTACTTCTTGAATACTTTTATAATTCTCTTGAAGACCATATAAATTAATCCCTTTAGAATAAGATTTAAGAGGATAATATTTTGCTATATCAAATAAATCAAAATTTTTTATCGTAGTTCTACCAATAATTCCTATGTAATCATCTTCTTCTCCTGCCCAATACCTAACAGGTATAACAATTCTTTTATGTTTATAACTGTAACCAATATTAAATCTTTTACGAGTAAATTCCATTATCCCATCTTCTTTAACCCAATCTATATACAAGCATGGTTCATATTCTTCTATTATCGTGTTGTCATATATTTCAATATCATTAATATTAACGGTATTTCTTTTACGTTTTATTTTTTTGAAGATTTCTAATGGATCAATTTTATCTTCTTCTTGTTTATTTTTATTTTTTAATTTTTTATATTGATATTTTAATCCGAATAAATTATGTAAGTACTTATTTGCTTCTACAAATGATATATTTTTTATATGCATTACAAGAGTAATTATATTCCCTCTTAAAATTCCACCTTCTGATTGGAATATTTTTGTTTTTAAAGTATCTTTTTTAATTGCCACACTTGTTTTATTTTTATGTCCTGGTAATCCGCAACGATATTCGGTTGTATATGGTTTCAAATCATGACAACCTAAATCATCAAGAATTACTTTTAAAGAATCATTTTTTATAATATATTCAATTAATTCTGTTGCTGTCACAATTTATATTTCACCACCTACCAATCAATTGCTACATGAGTGATACCTACTTCTTTCATAATATTACGTGACATATCATGTTCTATGACTACTTGATAAGCATTGGCACTACCTTCTCTATTTTTTATAATAAAGACAATTTGATACCTCTTATCAGCATCTAATTTTACTGGAATTTTAGTTTTACCATTTTTACCTTCAAGTCTATATACTTTTAATTCATGTTTACCATCAGGAAATTCATCGTCTAAAACGTCTCTAATCATAATACAAGTACTTGCTGGATCAACAATATTTTTTGAAACACCTATATTATCTTGCGTGTAATACCGTTGTTTAGCACTACCTTTAACTAATTGAAATGTACAAGTTATATGTAGATTTTTTGCTTCTGGTTTTACAACATCATTAATATCAACCATAGCTTGTTGCATTTCTAACCATGAATTATTTGTTACTTTTCCAGCATCCATTTTAAAAGTATCAAGAACAAAATATTTAACACCCATACTGGCATATTTTTTAATTACTTTAATAGCTTTAGAAGTTTCATATTTTTCAAAAGGTATAAGTGTAATAGTATGATTATTAGCTTGTTGTTTTAACCATTCGGCACTCTCTCTTAATATTTGAATTACTTCATCACTATATTTTCCATCTCTAACTATGTATTTTTGTAAATCCTTCTTGAATATATTATTGGCAATCCATACTAACATTTCTCTTTGCCATTTCTTTTTTCCATCTTCGTTTAATATTATTACAACCTTTTCTTTTTCTTTAATAATACTAGGTATAGTAACCGATCTTGCGAATGTACTTTTACCTACATTTGATAACCCACCAATTAAAGTAATGTTGCCTATTAACATACCACCTGTTTCTTTATTTATAAGTGGTAGATTATAAAAAGGCAGACCTATCGCAATACCTTCATTCAATTCTTCAATTAAATCATCAATGCCATCAGTAATACAATAACTTTGCACATCTCCTTCTACGTTAACAAATACATGATTTAGTTGAGTTTCAAACATATCATAAATTTCTTCTGCATTCATATCTACAAATTGTTTAATCTTATCATGAATAGGAAATCTTCTTGCTAATAATTGCAATACGGCATTCCACTTATTTAACTCATTAATATAACCACCGATATTTTCAACAATAACATATTCTTTAGATTTATCAATGGTATCATAACCACCATATTCATCATACTTTTGTTTAAGTTTAGGATGTTTTTCAAGATATAATCCAACAGTAATATCATCTAAAGACTTTTTGCTTTCTTTAACAATAATGTCATAACCAATTTGCCAATAAACACGCCAGATGTTATTACTAAAACTTTTAAGGTTCAATTTATCATATGTAAAATATAAATCAGGATTTTTATACAGAATAGCAACTATATTTGCTTCACACGCAAGTTTATATTCTTGAACTTGTTTACTACTTTTAATCAATTCAATTTCTAATGGGGTTAATTCTTTGTCTTTTTTATCTGCCATTTATTCACCATCCATTACCACAATTCATCTAGTTCATTATTCACCTTTTTATCTTTAGATTTATTTTTATATTCAGCACCTTCATGAATCACATTCGTAAGATCAATTTTTTCTATTTTTTCTTCGGATTTAACTTTTTGCTTTAATCTATTAACAACATCATTAATATCTTTTTCAATTATTATCATTATTGTATTGAATTTATGTTGCTCATTTTGAAAACTAGATGATTTTACAATTTCTTTTATCTTTATTTTATTAAGTTTAAAAGTATATAATATATGTTTATATTCATATTTAGCCATAGGTTTGACATATTTATTTGCCATAAATTTACCTTCGACTAAACCTTTTAATCGTAAAATCATATACTTAGGTAATGCTTGATTTGTATATTCAAATATTTCTGTTTTTATGTATTGATATAATTCATCCCAATCATCTTTTTCTTGCTGTGTCATTTTTACCATTTTAAATTTCACCTACTTTAAAGAATTAGAGGGGATATACCCCTCTATTTAATTTAAACTAAACTGTTTTAATAAATTTAACAAATTCTTGTAGTTTACTTATATCAGCAGAATCTAATTCTTTTGCCGATAATTCTAACTCTTTCATTTTCTTAGTTATTTTAGATACTTTTTCTTTATCCTTTTCGCTAACTATTACTGCCATTAATTCTTTAAATTCACTTATTAAATTTTCTCTTAATTCTGTTTCATTTTTTTGTTGTATTTCTTCTTTTTTCTTAGTAGCAACTTCTTCTACAATTTTATTTTTTGCAATATCCTGCTCTTGTCTTGCTTCATCAATTGATTTTTTATCAGGTTGTTTTTCATGTTCAATTTTAATTGCATCTTCAACAGCTTTGATAAATTCATCTGAATCAAAAATTATTGAATCAATAATTCCGGAGAATCTTGATTTAGAGTCAATATTAAAATTATCATCTCTAAATGTAATCTTTCTAATTTCATTACTTACTTTTCCTTGAATTTTTTCTTTACCAGAAAAATCTTTTTTACCAGTTTTCTCTTGAATTATTTCTCTATCAATACTAGCAACACCAAGTATATGCAATTTAGTTTTAAGTGCATTAAAATAATTATATTGCATATTTGTTGTTAAGATATCATAATCCATTCCAGATACAGGATCATTCATAGTTCTCTTTTTCGTATGTCCAACCAAGAACATAGCAACCCCTACTTTTTTAAGTTCCCACATTCTTTCCATAATTAAATCTATAGTATATTTTTCACCTTCGCCATAACCACCCCATGCCTGTTTAATGGTTTTTGCTTCTCTTTTTTCCTTTTTACTAGGATTTTCTCTTATTTCTTTATTATAAAGTCTTATAGCTTCTGGTTCTGCTATTCTAATTAATTCATCGATTGTATCCCATATGATAACTTTTAAATCTTTGTAATCTGTAAGTTTATTTTCAATTATATCTTCGGTAAATTCATCAAATGTATCCCAATCAGGAATATCTTCATAAATAGCACCAGCAATTGCATCTATTCCATCTTCACGACCAGTATTGGCTATTATGTATCCATTTTCACCAACTAAAGTTTCACATACTTCTTTTGCTAAAGTTGTTTTGCCTACTCCAGATTCTCCTATAAGTCCAATATTATAAGCCAAAGGGTCAATTTTAATCACATTTTTCTTTCCAAATTTTCTACTCAAATATATACTCCTTTCATTCTTAACAATTACATACTTAAAGGGTGAAAATAATCACCTTTTTATAATTATTTAATTTTACTAAAAAGGTATTTCATCCAACATAGCATCTAAATCGTCTAAACTATATTCTTCTTTATCATCATTGGTATCAGAAGATGTTGTTTTATTATTATCCTTTTTACTATCATTATTATCTTCATCTTCATTAACTAATTGACTCAAAAATACCAAATCATCAAATTTATATTTATCTTCTGTTCTCATAATAACAGGTGTTTTTTCATCACCTTCGCCAACCATTCTAATAACAGGTTTTTTAATAACCATTTTCTTTTCTCTGGTATTTCCAACAGCACACTTTGCTAATGCTTCTTCTTCAGTATAAGCACCTAATTCAATTAGTTCCTTAATATCATCAGGAATATCATCAATAGTAATATTTACTTTTGCTTGACCTTCGATAATATTACCTTCAACCATAATTTCATTAACATTGTCTTTTTTGGCTTTAAACATCTTATTAAGAAGTTTTGTGCCTTTTTCAATTTCTGTTTCAGCAACTTCAAATTGGAACGTTTTAGGGAATACAACATTCTGTTTAATTTCCTGTTTCTTCTCACCATATTTGCCAACATAATCAATTACATATGCTGATATTGGGAATGCTCCAGTTTCTTTATCATATTTACCAATACTATCTTTATCAACAAGAATAGTTTGCTGGAAAGTTGCAGAATATTTAGAAGATTCATCTGCTTTTGAAAGAAATACCGATGTTACTTCTTTCTTAATCTGAGTATTACCTTGATATGGGGAATACTTTAAATTACCTTTAACATTAATAACCGTACCTTCAGTAAGATTTTCTTGAATATATGCGATTGCATCATAAGCAGATAGGAATCTCTTTATAAATGTTTTATCTTTAGCATCTTTTTCAAGACCTATAGTAATAAAGCATTGTTTTCCAACCTGATCAATAATATCTTGGTCAAATCTATCATCCCAATCTATTGTAAATCTGTTTTCAAAATCATCTACTTCTTTACCATTATCATCTTCAATTTTACCATGAACATAGATTACAGAATCACTTGTACTACTATATCCACCCATCATGTCACAATAGACAGTATTGCCATTGCCACAATCTACTCCAAGATTCATATTATTATAAACCCATCCTGAATTAGATTCCTCGTCAATCTTAAAAGTGTAGTCATTAATCTTTGCCTCACCAATTAGTTGAAAAGTTGAAGCTCCTTTTTTAAGAACAGTTTTTTCTTCTTCTTTTTTCGCCATATGTAACAATATACCTCCCAATTTTATTTTATATTTTTTATTAAGTATTTATATACCTATACTCACCAAAGTATTCTATTTCTGCTTGCTTTCTAACTTCAACAGCTTCATCGAAAATATCAAAGTAACCTAAATGAATATGTTTATTATTTATAGTAATATATGCCCTCCATTTTTCTTTATCTTCTCGCCAAACAACTCCTTTAATACCAGATGTATTATTACTTTGAGTCCTTCTATTCATTTGATTCTGACTTGGAGTAACTATTCTTAGAAATTCCTTTCGGCAATCAAATTTTTTATGAAAAATATGATCTACCTCCATATCGTCAGGACAGTTCATAATAATTCTGTGCATAAGTATCTTATTATACCCAGTTACAATATAACCATCTTTGTTAAAATGCCAACTATAATTTTTTATTTTATTATAGTCTTCTAAATCAAACCAAAATTTTTCTTTTTTAAAAGTCCATCCTACTCCATACTCACCTGATAAATCGTATGTATTATGATTTTTGTTTATTTGACTTATTTCTTTAATTTTTTCTCTTTGTAAGCAACCGCATGATTTAGTATGTCCACTTCTTAAACTTGATCCCTTTATCACTTTTAAACTATTTTCACCTTCACAATTACATTGGCATAACCACTGAGGTTGACCCTGTTTGTCATTTTCTGCCCTTTCTAATACAGTCAATCTTCCAAATGTTTTATTTTTTAAATCTATAATAGCCAATATATCTCTTCCTTAACTATCTTTAATCCTCTTCTTCAGTTTCCTTAACTAACTTCAAACTACCTTCGCTAATCACAACAATAGGCCAGATTTCTTCGTAATTTTGATTAATTGGAACTAACTGGATTTTCAACTTTTCATTTTTTCCGTTTAATTTAGTCACGAAACCTTGCTTAACTTCTCCTGTAGATTCAATAGTGAATTCAATTTTATTTCCTTCGCTAATTGTAAGCAATTCTCCCTCATCATCTACTATAACAATAGACTTATATGGGTTAGTATCGATTTCTACCATATATATTATTTCCTCCTTTCTTCTAAATTTTCAACATTTACTTATTTTAAAATAAATTCTTATATATGAATTTATATAAGACAAAATTAACCAAATCATGATCCAATCCTTTGATCTATGTTGTTTGCTTTTATATTTATATTATACATTTAATATAATGATTTGGCAAGTAAAATTTTACCTGCCTATCATCTTCAGAAAATCATCTTCTTGCAAGATTTTAACCCCGTCTTTTCTAGCTTTATCTTCTTTTGAACTTCCTTTAATACTACCAACCACTAGATAATCAAGTGACTTAGCATATCCACTTGTAAACTCAGCACTTAAACCTTCACAAATTGCTTTAAGTTCATCTTTCTTATATGAAGCAAATGTCCCGGTACAATATAGTTTTTTACCTGCAAATGGATTATCTGTATTGGATACTTCTTTCTTTTCTATTTGTTTAACATTAAGATAACCCATTAATTCTTCAAGTAAATGAAAATTACTAATGAAACTATCAATAATATTATCTCCAATACCAACAATACAACGTAACATATCCATAATTTCAACTTTAGGAGAAGTTTTTAAGTTATTCCATGTTCCAAATTCTTTAGCGATATCCTTACTTACTTTCCTACCAACTAATTCAATTCCACTTGCATAGATTGCCTTATCAAAATCACAATTCCTAGCACTCTGAATATTTTCATATATCTTCTTTGCCGATTTCTTTGCAAAACCATCTAATCTTAATATTTGTGCTTCTGATATATCAAAAATTTCCCAAAAATTTTTAACAATATACCCTGCGTCAATAAATTTTTGAATCGTTTGTTCAGATAATCCCTCTATATTAAGTGCATCTCTTCCTACCATATGTTTAGTTCTGTAAAGTAATTTTGCTTGACAATTATTATTAGTGCAGAACAATTGATCATTAATCTGTTTTAAGGCACTTCCACATGAAGGGCATTTATCTATTATTTCAATAGGTTCACTACTTTCAGTTTCTTTACATTCAATTACGGCAGGAATAACATCGTTTGATTTTACTACTAATACTTCATCACCTATTTGTAACCCTAATGCATTAATATACCCTATATTATGCAACATAGCACGTTCTATAGTGCTTCCTAAGATATCTACAGGCTTCAATTCAGCTACAGGAGTCACCCTACCCGTTCTGCCTGTTTGCCAAGTTATAGAGTTTAAAACACTCCACTCACCTTGATTTGGAAATTTGAAAGCCACAGCAGAATTCGGGTGATGTTCAACTTCACCAAACACATCTAAAGCATTCGCTTTATTAGATTTAATAACAAGACCATCAATCTCATAATCTAATTTTAAACGATCAAAATTTTCAATAAAACTAATTGCATCATCTATTTCACTATAATTCCATATGGTATCTGCTTCAGGAATCTCAAAGTATTCTCTAAGTTCTAATAATTGCCGAATATGAGAATTTGCTGATCCTACAATTTCATAAGCAATAAATCTTAAACCCTCTGGTACATTAGAATTATCTTTATTCCTTAAAATACCTGCTATTGCATTTCTAGGATTTTTAAATAATTCTTTACCTTCTAATTCTCTTTTTGCATTTATTTCTTTAAATAAAGAAATAGGCATTATTGCTTCACCACGAATAGGTAAATCAAATGGTAAATATTTAAAGGGATGATTTTTATTTACGAATTTGCTTGCACAATAAGTAACATCTTCCCCTATTAACCCATTACCTCTTGTAACTATTTTCCCATCAGGATACAAAACTAAAGTCAACCCATCATATTTTGGTTCAATAACTACTGGAAAAAGTCTTTTAATTTCCGTTTTTGCTTGTTCAATAGTATTAATTTTACCTAATGATTTAACAGGAAATTGATGTGTATATTTTTTAAATTGTGCTTCTCCAGGTATGTAGTTATATTCCTGTTGGTTAATTAAATTAAGATATTCAGATTTTAAAGCATCGTATTCTGCATCAGATAATTCAGGATTATCTTTGTTATAGTACAAATCATCATGATAATCTAATTGTTGTTTAAGGTTTTGAATTTTATCCATAACTTCCTCCTTTCGTTTGTATATTTATTTTATACTTTTAATAAAAATTTGTCAAGCATTTAATTTCATGACCAAAAACTAGGTTGGTTTTAACTATGATAAACCAGCAAACTTGCCATAATATTTTTGTCTTGCTTCTTCTGCAATCCTTCCAGCTTCATTAACATCATCAAAATAACCTATTATTATTCGTTTATTATTTCGACACAATGACACTTGCCATTTTTCTCTTTGAGAATTCCAAAATACATTTCTATAACCACTTTTATTATTAGAATTTTTGCTTTTACGATTCTGATTATTATTAGGATGTAATGTTACTCTTAAATTAGATTCTCTATTATTTAATCCATTGTGATCTTTATGGTCTACTCGTATATGTTTCTCAGTAGCATCTGTTAAAAATCTATGTATAGAGATTGTTTTTGGATGTTCTCCAGATGGATACACCATTGTACGAACATAATATGTTTGTGATCCCTTATCCCATTGAGCATTCCATCTATATCCTGCTTTAATAAGTTTATCTAATTTTTCTAAATCTACAAAACATTCAAGAATTTTATTCTTATGCTCAATAAATAATACAATATCTTCACCACGTATTTCATAATTATTAAATCCTTTAAAATATCCCTTTGCTATATTATCACCTTCTTTATATTTTTATTTTAATAACATTACCAAAGACGCATTTGGATTTATTTTATAACATTCATATTTTTATCAATATCATATTTTTTACTTTCTTCATAAGTAATTTCAAATTCAACCACTTCGGCATTTAAATATTTCTCACAATCTTCAAACATGTTTAAATGACCATTAACATTACCAAAAGTTGACCATGCATGACCGTTTTTACTCCAACCACCATACATACCTTTATTAGCATATAAACCTGTTTCTTTATCTCTTATTTTATAAACCTTCAATAAATTTCACCTCCTATAAATACCAATATAACGACTTTTCTGTTTTAACCAAATCAGACTTTTATAATGATTTTGTTCCTATTTGTTTATATTATATTTTTGATTCTAGGTGTTATAATTTCATCTATGTATTTTGATTTAGTTTCGGTTGCCAGCCAATTACGATTATTTTTAATACAACTTTCAATTTCACTACCTGAACCAGCAAAAGGAATATAAACTAAATCATTTTCATTTGAAGATTGAGTTATTAGGATATCAGCAATTTCTACACTTTTTTCAGATGGATGTTTCCTTTTTTTACCTTTAGGGAATTTTACATCTATTAAATTAGATATGGAATTATTATTTACTTGTTTTGCCTTACCAATAGAATTTCTAAATAATAATACAAATTCTATTTGTTTCATATACCAACCGAATATTACTTTATTACCTTTATTCAGAACTATTACATTCATCAACTTTAAACCACATTTATCTGCATTATACAAAATATCTAATAAATTTTTATCATTACTATAAACATATAAATGAGCAGACGGTTTTAATATTCTTTTAAATTCACTCATATATTGATCAGCTTGAAGATAATCAAATAATTTTCTTTCTTCTTTATTTCTATAAAATATCCCACTTCTCATTTTCCCTGCTCCTCCACCAGCTTCTATTTTATATGGTGGGTCAGCGATTATTAAATCAATATATTCATTAGGCAATTGTTTCATAAATTCATTGCAATCTTCATTGTATATTTTATTAATTTCTATGTTTTTGACTCTCCTTTCTATAACTTTTAATCAAACAAAAATTTGGTGTTGTTTTTGTAATTTATAAATGCCATTATTTCGGACTTTGTATTTTATACTATTAATCTGTTTTTTGCAATTTCACAATATTTTTCTTCCAATTCGATGCCAATACATTTTCTTTTTAAATTCCTTGATGCTAATAATGTTGTACCAGAACCGCAAGTGAAATCTAAAATAAGTTCGTTTTCTTTTGTGTATGTATTAATTAAATATTCTATAAGAGGCACTGGTTTTTGTGTTGGATGTAAACCACTTTCAGAATTAAATTCTAAAATATTATTCGGATAATTTGTATATTTTTGAGTATAATCATTTTGTCTGCTTGGACGTTCTTCAATTGTAGTCCCTTTTCTTGATTTGCCTTTATTGCTTTTTTGTTTATTAATTTCTATTAACCCTTGAGGATAATATTTCATCATGTTTTTACTGCCATTTGCTATGTTTCCAAAACTAAAACACATTACATCTTCATATTTTTTCATTGGACTATTTTTAGCATTTAGAAAATTACCTACTTTTGATTTAATCCATTTATAATCATATTTATAAAGTTTTTCATTGCTCAATCTTAAATGACTACTAAATGGTTCTGTGCCAAATAAACAAATACATCCATCGTCTACTATTAAATTTTCAAGTCTATCCCATATTTCTTTATAATTAATTACACTATCCCATTTACATGCTGTAGTCCCATAAGGTGGATCAGTGATTATTGCATCAAATTTTATACCCTTCTCAATAATCTTATCCATCACTTCTAAACAATCACCTTGAAATAGTCTTATGTATTCATCTTTATAGTATAATTGCATCTATAATTAATTCAACCCTCCTTTTATATTATATTTTTACATCACTTTCAACTTCATTACCCCATACGTCCCAACCTACTCTTTTATTTCTAGCAAACAATTCAATGTAAGGTGCATAACTAACTTTCTCTATCATTTCATACATCTCTTTTGGTTTTTCAGAATGTTCCCCTCTAGGAGCAACAAATACCGTTTTACCTTGTTGCCTTTTACTATTTAAAGTCTTATATGGCAAAACACCTTTTACACCAAACAAACATACTTCATCAAGTCCACGGAAATATTGTCCTAATCCTGCATTTTCAAATTTAAAAGTTTTACCTTCTGAATCAAGACATTCTCCTTTTACCCATGTGATTTTTGTTTTATATGTAAATCCCCATGCTTTCATAACTTGTAAACCATCTTTAAGAAAATTATTTGTAACCCATAAGTATAAGTGACAATTATCATCTGCTAAATTATGTATTGGTAAATTTATAATATCCTTTGTTTTCATTAATGGATAATGTCTATCTGCTCCACGTTTAATCTTTCCTCCACCTGATTCCATCCAAGGAGGATCGGCATATATTGTTTTATATTTATTAATCTTTTTTACCTCCATTTTTATATTATTGTTTTATTATGACTTGTGACAAAACCGAAGTTTTGTGTTGATTTTTGGATTTATAAAGCCCAATATTACGGGATTCTTGTTTAAGCAATTTTGTGATTTTTGACTCTTTCTAAAGATAAATTATAATATTCTTCATCTGTTTCAAATCCTATGTAATTTCTTTTGGTATTTAAACAAGCTATCGCTGTTGTACCAGAACCCATACAATTATCTAAAACTAATTCATTTTCATTTGTGTATGTATTAATTAAGTATTCAAATAATTCCACTGGTTTTTGAGTAGGATGAACTTTTTCTTTCTGATTTGCGTTACCGATTTCAATAATGCTTGTTGGATAGTATTCATCATATATTTCTTTTTCTTTAGGTTGATTTATAGTGCCATAACAATCACTTAAAGAATAAAGTTTTCCACCTTTACTTCTCTGTTTTCCTTTTCTCATAATTGGATTATATGTAGGCATTTTTTTATAAAAACATAATATTAATTCATGTCTTCTTAAAGGTTGTCTTTTGGCATTTAAAAAACCTGTTGATAATTTTTTATCCCATATTAAATCATATTTAAATAATTTATTATTACTATTAATTAATTTAGTTGCAAATGGTTGTGTAGCAGTAAAACACATCATCCCATTATCTTTTATAATTCTTTCATACTGCTCCCATAATGGTTCAAATGGAATTATCTCATCCCATTTATTTCTTGCCGTAACCCCATACGGCAAATCACATAAGATCATATCAATACTTTTATCTGGTATTAAACACATACCATTTTCTTTAATACAATCTTCATTATAAATAGTATTCAATTCAATCAATTTATGTATTATTATCCTCCTTATTTTTATTTTATGCTTTTAATAGTTTTTTTTCAGAAAATCATGCCTCACAAACGCCCAAATTTCGGACTTCATTTCTGCACCAAATAGAGAATTTATCAACACTCCTCTTTAAATGCCTCGTAACACCCTTTTGTATATTCAATTATTTCCATGTCTTCACAATCATTACAATTAAGACTACAAGAGTATTGCCCATCTGTGATTTCTTCTACGTCAGCACACCAACTGCCGTATGTATTACACCATTTAGCCATATTTACCTCCAATCATTATGAAACATAGTTTTTATGCTGATATTTCTTTTCTTACTCTCATAAGAATTTTGCCCAACATATTCTTACCTCTACCCCTGCACACTCCCCAATATATATCATTCCATGTGTTTCCTTCTATTAACTCCTCATTACCAGTATCAACAAGTCTTTGTCTTAAATCTTGGTTACGAGTAAACTTATCCTTAACACATTGATACATCACTTCGTCTTTAATATCTTCCCAATCATTTCTAAGTAAAACATTTCTACCTTTCTTCTTTGCTGTTGAAGGGTCAAGTTGGCAAAATTGTTTTCTACGTTCTATATCTTTTACTTTAGCAGATTGAAAAGCAGCTTCATTATTTTGGTAAAGTAAATCTTCAAATATTACTGGTGCAGAATAAAAATTACTAAGAAAATAATATTTGCCTTTAAATTCATTAATCATATTTATAACCTTCCTTTTAAATCGTGATCAACCTCAAATTTTATTCAAATATTTATCTATATATTGTGCCATCAATTGTTTTATGTCAGAATATATAGTATACTAATCTTTTTATTTTGAGTAATTTATATTATTTTTTGTAGTTTCTCCATATATCCCCTATTAACTATTATTATATTATTATCAAAATTTAGATGATAAAGTTTAAATCCATTGTAATCATAAATATTGGTTATAACTGCTTTAACATTATTATAATTAATTTCTTTTATGTAATCTCCAATAATGTGTTGTACTTTAATCTTATTTATAATGAATATATCTCCAATTTCATATTCTTCTCTATCCCATAGTAACTTTCTATCTTCAGGAGAAGCAAAATCTAAATATCCATTAAAAGTTCTTCCGTATATTTTATTAATTTTTATTTTACGCCATTCACAATATAAATTATCATCAAAATTCATAAGATCACAATAAGTCTCTTTTAGAGAATCATTTTTATTACCAATAGCTAAAATATCTCTATTATTATAATTAACCGTATAATATTTTCCATCATCCATTTCTAAAAGATATCCCGCTTTAATATCATCTATATTGTACATACCTTTCTCCTTTCTTAACCAATTCGATTTTTGGTTTTAATTTTATAGATTACCAATATTTTATTTCCCCATTTTTTCTTACCTACTATTTTTATATTATTTTTTAGTTATAAGTTCTTTTTTTAATCTTTCTACTTCTTCTTCAACAATCATAATAATACATGGTTCACTATCTTCATCATTGTTAAACTTAACTAATTCCAATTCTTTACCGTTATATTCATTACCATAGATTTTATACATAACCAAATAATCTCCATCATCACAAAGAATTTTATGACTATTAGAAAATCTCTTTTTACATTCTTCGTATGTCATATTAATATATCTCCTTTATTTAATTCTCCTGTACAATATTATTATAATCAGTTTCAACGACACATTTTTCATCAACTCTAATTTGTACTAAATTACATTCACTATCCGCACCTACCACCTTACCTTTAACCCCTTTTAGGATACCATTTAAAATTGTTGCTTCTTGATTGACTTTTACAGCCATTATTAATCCTCCTTTACATAATTGTATTTTTTATTTTCTTCTCTTAACGGACACCAATCTGGACTAGATTTTTTATAAACATTCATTGGAATAGTTAATGCATCTAAAAAATCATCATCAAAAGTATTACCGTAAGTATCATAATCTGGGACAACATATTCACATACATATAAATATCCGTTTAAACCGTAATCCTCACAGTTTTCACAGGTCTTGCATTTTGGTGTTTTCATAATATATCATCCTTATTTATTTCTTTATGCTCTTTTTTAAACATATAATATTCATGCTTATTTCCGTCAAATAAAACTCTTTTACAATTTTTACAAGTAAGTTTATAATAGCCTGATTCATAAAAATATTCATCAGGCTCGACACGAAATTCTTCTTTCAAATTTTTACAACTACATTTTTTATTATTCTTCATCTTCTATTTCTCCATCTTCCCCTCTAACATTCTTTTTTACAGCTTCCCATAATAAATCACATAATTCTATTTGATTATTAGTTAATCGTGCCTCACCCGTTTCAAATAATAATGCTATAGAACATCCATAATCTTCATCTAAAATGATCTGTATAGGAATATCTTGTGAATAATTATCTCTTAAATATTCTAACATTTCTCCAATAGTAAACAGTTTTCTTTTGGTAATATTAGAATTAGTATCCCATTGCTTTAAAAATACTTTTTCTTTATAATTCAATTCATCCCATTGTTCTTTTGTAATTTGTTGTTTCATATTAATTCCTTTTTAATTCATTTTTCTAATAACTTTCATATGTAATATAGAAAGTAATAGTTACCCGAAATACCTACTACTTTCTATAACCGTACCAACCAATACGGATTAGTCTTTTGACAGCAGGGACACGATATTGTGTTTACTGTTTTTGCTCGACCACAACTATCACTTTCGGGGAGTAATGGTTGAGTTTGATGTTTGATCCACCCTCAGTCTCCGTCAAGGAAACCTACTTCCCCCTCTTAGTTATAAGAGTCCCCAGATTTTTAGTTTTGTCTGCTTCCCACCCTTTATTCAGACCATGATTGAAATAACAGAGTTTTTTGAATCTCAATCATCCCGTATATAATTCCACTACTTTTAATAGAATTTTTTAGCCACTCTGTCATTAGCTAAGTAGTTTCATTATATACACTCACCAAATTAACTTATAATAAAATAAAATAAGTATATCAAACTTTATTATGTATTTTTATTATAATTTTTTATATTATAGTTTTAATATATTTAACTAATCTTATTAATTCCATAAAATATTACATTAATAATTGCAAAACCAATATTAAGTACCGTTCCACAAATATTTTCTTTTGCCGCAAAATAAGCTGCTAATAGTATACATGCGACTATTAATATTAAACTTATAGTAGACATATTTTCCCCCCTCCCTGCTTTTAAATATTATTAAGATCAAGCTCTCCTCTATTAGTATAATATCATATGTATTATTTGTCAATATTTATTTTTTGCTTTTAATGAAAGTTTTTTATAAAATTCATAGTTCAAGAATCCCAATATTTAGGCATCCATTTCATGATAGAACTAGAATTTTATGTTAATCTTCATTTTCAATATTTATATTAATAAATATTTCATCCTTTACTATTTCTACTTCTTGACCAACATTATGATATTCTGATTCTCCCAACCATTTTATTCCTATGTATGATACAGACTTATTATTTCTCATAAAATCAATATGAGTAATGTCACTATATTTATTAACTCTTTCATATTCTGGTTTATTCTTAATTATTAATTTTGCTTGCGTTGCACTTTTGTCCAATTCAAAACCGTCATTTTTTCGATAACAAATATTATTTATAAATAATCTTTCTTTAATATCTCCTAACCATATAAATCTAACATCACTCATCGGAACTTGTATTACTTCACAATTTTCAAAAACTATATCAATTCTATCTATTTGTTTTCCCATTACTTCTCCTTTCTAAAATCAACACCAAATTGATGATTTATTATATTATTTATTTTGGTAATATAGACATTAATACATTTCTTAAATCTATATTGTCTATTTCTTTTCCAGTTTCAACTTCTCTAATAGATAAATTATCTTGTATATCTAAATTTCCTTGAAAAGTAACTATTTTACCTAATTCAGTTTCCCAAACTAATCCTAGAATTTTCTCATGGTCTACAATAACATACATTGGTTTACTTTCTCTCATATTAACTCCTTTCTTTAATCACTACCAAAGTGATATTCTATTTAATAAAGTGATCCATTTTTTATTGATCTCCCAATAATATAACTTATTATTATAACAACTATAGGAACAACATATTTAGGGAATGTAACACAACCTATTATGACCCCTATTATTATACTGATTATTAAACCTATTAGTATTAATCCTATTAAACCTAACAATACTGTCACAAGGATATCTAATAAAATATCTTTCAAAATAAAATAATTTCCTTTCTTTAAAGTTTGAATGAAACGTAGATTTGGTAACGAAATATTATCGTATTTCATAATGTACGCAATATGTAATTCCTTTAACACAACATTCATCTTCTTTATGTTCATCAATATATTCACAATCAGAGCAATTCTTTTTCTTATAACATGAATTACATAAACATAATTTAACGCACATATCTTACCTCCAAATTATTATAGAATACAGTATTGAATTGATTTTATTATTTATATCTTTCATAGTCTTTATCTGTCATTAACTCATATGAAAAATCATTTAATTCACCATATCCTTTTTCTACACATTCATCTATATGTAAAACACAATCCTCTTCGGAATCAAATCTGTCAGACCATAATTCTCCATTTAATAAGACTTTCCACTCCACAACATCTTCATATTTATATCTACTCATATTAATCCTTTCTTAAATATTGTTTTAAAACATTCATTTGGTTTTAACTTTCTACTTTTACCCAAAACCCATCTGCAAAATTTTCTTCAACTTCCTTGATAGAATAATTTACATTTTCTTCTATCTCTCCATCTTCTACCCAAGTAATTATATATTTATTATCTTTCATTATTAAATTATATAGGTGATTTTCAGTAGGAAATTTTTCTATTAAATCTTGACTTAATCTAAATTTTACTTGCAAATTTAAACTCCTTTCTAATATTTAATCCAAAACTAGATTCTGATTAAACTCTAATAAATCTATCAAGATATTTTTTCATGACTTCTTCAGTCTTATTAACTTTAATTACTTCATCTATATATTTGTTACAATCTTTACACATATATGGACTTACATGATTTTTGATATCAGATAATGCCCAAGCATAACCAAGCCTTAAAACACTTTCAAATTGCTTTGTAGGAAACATGTCATTAAATAAGTTTGTTACTTCTTGATTAATTGGATTTTCTTTACGTCTAAATTCCATAATTTCTTCAATTCTATTTAAGTAATCTTTATCATTAGTCATATGTATTTCCTTTCTTTATTTTAATAATTTTATAAAAGAGAAATTTGGTTGAAATTAATCTAAAACTTGTTTAATCGTATGTGTTAACCCAACGCCTAATAAAAATAAACAATAGGCTATTGTAATAATAACAAGGGTAGGTTTATCAAAAACGAACATCATGATAAAACCAATTGGAGCTAAAATGCACAAAGGAACCCCAATAATATAAGGCAACAAAGATAAAAAACGATCCATAATTCTCCTTTCTATATTGAGTTAAAAGGGTTATTTGATTACGATTCTAATCCCAACCTTCAGTAACATCTAATACCTCACCGCATTCACATTCAACTTTGACGACATCATCTAATCCAGTAGGAATAAACGTATAACTCAATCTTACACCCGTAACGTCACCACGTTTACTTGCATTGCATTTATGACCAGTTTCAGCATTATCCCATTGTTTAATTTTTTCTATTTGGGTATCACTTAATTCAAATACTCTCATAACTGCCTCCCTTCACTCGTTATAAAATCGGGGTTTTAATCTATTAATTGTTTAATTATTTCTTCTTTATCTTTTTTAGATAACTTATCACTTTCTTTTAACAATCCTAAAGCATCTTCTTTATGTTCTAGTAGATATTTTTTAATATATTTCGATTTCATTTGTTTGATATAATTAAATTCATTCCATACCTTTTTAATAAAAGGATAAATCTTATCTAAAAAATCATCGTTATCTATAAGATGTATATATTCCAGAATAAAATTACCAATACTATTATTTTTTAATCCTGTCAATTTGGCATAATCAATATTATCTAATATAATTTTTACTTCATTTTCATTTAAATTTTGATATTTATAAATATTTGCAAAATTATTTCCATGCGTTTCAGTCATTTTTTGTCCCATTAATTTAAGATACTTTTCTGTTTTTAATAATGGATTTCTCAATACATATTGCCAAGGTATTTCCGAATAATTTTTATTACATTGCTCTTTAACGGATTTCAAAGAACTACTACTCCAAAAATGCAAATTATATTGAAAGAAATTCCCATTGCAATTATAATGATTTCTCATAGTATCAAAAAAGATATCTAATTCTTCTTCATTCCAATCTATAGGCAATCTAAAATTATTAATATCTTTTGGTCTTTTTATATTAAGAATATTAAACATTTCAATAATTTCATTTTTGTGTGAATAATATTCTGTTAATACCCTTAACCATAATGGAGTTTCTTCTGTTGACCAAGATTCTTCATAATCTTTTTCATAAACAACCGCAAGGAATTTAGTGAAATTATCTTTATTAATATTGTTTGAGATTAAATCAATGAATAGAGAATTTTTACACTTTTCATTCGATAATTTAACTTCCTCTTTTAATTGCCTTGCTTCATTTCGTAATTTTTGATTTTCTTCTCTTAGTTGAATATTGTTGTTTTTAATATCATCAATTTCGCTTTGAACTGATGCTAAAAGGATAGTTTTACATTTCTCTCTATACTCTATAAACAATTCATCTAAAGGCGTTGGCTCATAAATCTGCTCATCATAATATTCATTATATCCATACATTTTTTACTTCCTCCTATATTTATTTTTATAACATTATAAAAGCTGGATTTGGTATTAATCTTGCTCACCACAAAATCCTTTAACCAACCACTTAAAAGTAGCATACAATTCTTCTAATGATTCAAATTCACTATTAATATTTAATCCCCTGGTAAACACATCATATATATCTACTTGCTTATTAAGACTATATCCCTGGTTAATCATCCACCCTGTTAAATTATCAAATAAGTGTTTAATATATGTCTTCTCTCCATCATGCCCATTTGTAAATTCATACACTGTTTCAATACTTATGGAATACATTTTACTTTCTTTATTATAAGTAATATCAATGTCATTCATTGTATATAGATTTGCTTCACTATAAGACGGATCGTTTGCTGATTTGATTCCCCAAATAAATTTATATGTATCTTCGTATTTTTCATATTCTTTAGAATATTGATGTTTATTCCATAGTGATTTTAATTTACGAAACATATTATTCTCCTTTATTATTATATTATACATTTAATGTAAAATCAAACATTTATAACGATTTTATATACTAATTAGTGTAAGATTTACTTCCATATCATTTTGATAAATATCAATATTTCTTTGTAAAGATTCTTGTAACTGTTTTATTTCATTTTTTATTCTTATATCTTTTTCTTTGAATGTTTTATCACCAATCTTTATATTTCCTAATTTTCTTAGTAGTTGAATAATTCATACTTCCTCCTTCTTAATTTGTAGCATCTGTATTTTTTGGTTTCCTACTTTTCTTTTTCTCTTTACTACTCTCATATACCGATTTCAATAATTGCCCTACATATGTATTAGTACCCTCATAAAATATAATCACTTCGGCCTTTTCTTGTTTGTTTAAAGTTTCAAATTCTACAATAAGATGTTGTATTGCTTGCTCTACATTGTTACATATAAGTAGAATGTCATCAGAATTCAAACCGATTATATTTGATTTACGTTTCAATATGTATACTCCTTTCTATATATTTATATTATAATTTTAATACAATGTTTGAATAAAATCAATAGTTGGTCATATTATTTATTGCAGTTTTAATATTCCTGTTTGCATTTCTTCTAACATAATTATGTATTTATATTTTTCATCTATAATTTCACTTATATTGCATTCTTTATCTGAATCTTTATGAAAACTAATACCATCTAAATTGCAGGTTTTATAACTTTCTCGATAATCATGACTAATACAATATCCGCATTTGCTTTTAACACATTTCATTATCAACCCTCCTTTATTTTTACATATTGATTCTTTTATATTAATATTATTGACTCTTCTTTAGATATTGTTAATTTTCCATCTTTATCAATATGAATATAACAATCTTCTTTAGGTTCAAGATATATATCACCATTTGCATAATGAATAATAGTAATATTTTCAGCTTCAATAGTTAATTTATTTTCATCTATTGTAAACATCGAATTATTAATCACAATCAAACCTCCATTTCATTAAGATGCTTTTATCAAACTTTTATGATAATCTTTTAAAAATTGTGGCGTTTGCATTGTTGTATATCCGACCATTTCTTTTATGATTTTTCTTTTAGATTTAAACGTCATAAGAATATTATTATGTTTTTTATGATACCCCTTACGACCTAGTATACAATTACATCTATAACAACAAGTTGCTAAATTATATTCGTTATTATTTCCTCCTTTACTTTTAGGAATTATATGATCTAATGTCGCAATATTATTAGGCATAGGAGTATTTTTATTGGGATAATATACTATTACCTGTTCACCACAATACAAACAAGTAAAATTATCTCTCTCATATAATTTTATATGATTCAAATTATCACCTACTTTCATTAGCAAATGATGTTTTGGTTATGATTTATCTTCTATATTTAATTCTTATATAAGGCCAAAATAAATCAACTACCCAACCATATATTCTAAGATAAATCTTTTGCCACCATTTTAAATGAAAATTTTCAATATAAAAATATTTCATTTTTCCTCTTGTTGTATTGCTCGAATATATTGATTCAATTTTACTACCATTTTTAAATTCAATTTTCATAATGCCTCCAAATCTACATTTCATAAAAATCTGATAACATAATATATAAAATCAAAGCATTTCTTTTGCCAATCTTAGATTCACAATAAGAGATTTTTTCTTCTGGATTAATCCTAACATTAAATTCTACAATAATATTTCTGAATTGTTCCATAAAATTATTAATAATTTCATTTCCATCTTCATCGCGACATAATCTACAAATCAATATCCTTAAATATGCACCTGCTTTATCTCCGTCTATTGGTATAACACTATTATAAGCATTTTTCAAAAATGTATCATAGGCAATGTAAGATTCTATTGTAAGTTTAACATAATCCTCTATTGGTATTTGATAAACATTTGCTACAGAAGAAGACCTGTAAAATATTTTTAAAATATCTTCATATGAAATTATTCCTTTAAACCCTGGATATTTTTTAAATTCTTGTTCTACTACGTTGTATAAAACATTGACTGCTACATCAAAGTTTTCAATATTTGTATCACATTCTTTCAAATACACTTAATCACCATCCTCCTTTCATTCATTATGAAATGTCTATTTGATTATTACTTTTCATTTTCTAATTGTGTTATAAAATTCATCATTGCCTTAATAGATAATAAAGCACCTTTCCGAGCCTCAATTGGTATAACATCATTCTTTTTCTTTTGTCCATCAATTAATTTTTGTTTTTCTTTTTTAAGGTAATCCAAAACCGCTTTTCTACTTATTAAATCATTATCCATTTTTATACCTCCATTACTTTTAATAGAATACCGATATTATTCAAATTACTCAATATAAATTGTTAATGAATTATCAATAACTTCAAGTTTTTTAACTATCGCTTCAACATAACTATTCGCTAAATTATCTAAGGTTTCAAACTCGGCAAATGATCCATATTTCTCACTCTGGAGATAAATTCTAGCATTACTATCTGTACAATATACCTTTGAAATATCCTTTACTTTCATTTTTAAAATCCTCCTTTTAAAAATCATTATCAAATATAAGTTTCGTTTAATCTATTAACTTATATTTAAAAACAATCTCACGTTTTCCACCACACATATCATCAAGTATTTGTTGCATTTTTTTAACTAATTGCTCTCCTGTCATAACTGGTTCATGCGGTAAAGTTTTAGCTATTTTAGGAACTTCGATATATACAACATTACAATCAGTCCACTTTTTTATTTTAACGCCCATTTGCTCCCATGCCCCTAACATCCCTTTAACTATTAATTCATTCATAAAAATTACCTTCTTTCTTAGATAAGTTAATCTATAGGGAGAAGCGGAATATTCTCGTCAGAATATTTTCACTACCACTTCTCCCACATGTCAAAAAGGTTGATGGACTCAGTAGTTAGCCCATCTAGCTAACATATAAAAATCAAATGCTAATTCTATATTAACATAAATTATCTATATCTTAATATCAATAATACCACACTCAGCATCATTGTCAACATATTTATTTTATATTTTTAATTAAAAATGAGGATAGAACTTCTTCTTATCCTCTATCTTTATGCCAATGGATTACAACTTCTCTACATTCATCAAAAGTATTAAACATTAATCCATATTTTAATGAATTATAAGAAACGTATAAATCACAATTATCTTTTATACATTGCTCTAATCCACAACGTTTTTTAAAACAAGTAATATAAAAATGGTAATTACCATTTGGTATGTGAAAAATAAAACTTACCAACCCTGTTTCTCTATTTTTATGTTGCCAAGTTTCATATACTTTTCTTTTTTTAATTTTTTGAAATTTCACTTTGTCATTCTCCACTCTTATTAAATATGTATTAGGCATGTGGAATTACTGAATGACTATGTGAAATTTTAAATATTATAAATTATTACCAATCAATCCTTTTAATACGTCTATTACATCATAAGTTATTTCTTTACTTTCCTTATTCATTATAAAACCATTAAATTTTACTTCATTTTCTTCTAATTGCGTTTGAATTTGACCTAATAGCTTATATATGTCATTATCTTCCATGCCGCTATTAATGTCAAGGATATAATTATCATTATTGTCTTTTAATAGTTCATCAAGAGTAATTTGATTATATTGAGCAATAATAATCAATCTGGTGATATCTATAGTCTTTATAGTCTCTTTCTTTTTTAAATCCAAAAGCCAATCGCCGGGGAGTCCCATTGCTTTACCCCAATCGGCATAATTTTTATATCCAGACCGTTCAAATAGTTTATTAATTTTCTGTCCAATATTCATTTATTCAACTCCTTTATTTATTAAGTTACTGCCATTTATTATTAATATACTTTTGCCCGTAATTATTTTGAGTAAAACATAATAATTCTCTCTCAGTAGAAAAAATTAATGAATTTTTATTTATCCATTCATTATAATTATTTTCAATTTTACATAATCTCCATTGTTCGGGATATTTTAATATACTCACTAGATTTTCTTGTCCTTTTTCTATTTGTTTAAGAAGGCGGTAATTTGTTTTTTCATATAATAAACGATTTAATGTATCGAAACTTGTTTCTTTTATTAATTTTTCTAATATCTCTATTTGTGAATTAAGATAAGAGATATGTTTGAAATTATATCCCTTATCTATTAATCCATCTTTAAGATATGTTATTATTTTATATCTTCTCCACATTGTTACTAGAATCATACACGCAACAACTCCTTATACTGATAAAACATATCTTTTATTACGTACCAGTAAGAAGATTCTTTATTGCTTGTATTTTCTTTAACACCATAGTTATATCGGACACAAACATCATCAAAATCTCTATCGGTTATTTCACCTTTTTCTTTATAAATATCAAAACACATTTGTAACATCCCCGAAAAATAGATGCTGGAGTATGTTAAATACCTATTATCACATGCTTCTTGAATCTTTCTCATCCTAGAATTTAATAAACTAGGTGTAAATATTTCAAACTTATTTTTCCCTGGTTTTCTAAGAACATATCTATTTATTAATTCATCTGTTTTTGACTTCCCAGTTTTATTGATAATACTCTTTCTAGGATCGGGTATTTTAGGGTTATTAGTCATTTCACCATTATTTTCTATATAATACTCTTGTTCATATGCCTCTCTAATTACATCAAAAATAAAATTAGGAACATTATCTAATATCCTAGACACACCATCATTTTGTCTTAAAATAAGAATATTTTCTTTTTCATTAATATCATCAATTGTTAAATTAATCACTTCTTCCATTGTACCATCGTCTATAGTTCTACCTCTTACGCCTATATAAGGCAACCATAAAATTAGTTGGTCTTGATAATTAAATAAGGTGTTTTGGTACTGAATCATCTTTTCTCTAGGGATATATTTGCTTAACAATGCTTGACGATGAACAAAATCATTAATGTCTATATATCTTGCTCTATTTTCCATGTGAGATACAATTTTTTTACTCACGCAAAAATCAATATAATTCACCAGAATAGATTTATTCTTACCTGCGCCACGTTTTGAAGTGTTACGCAAAGTGGCAAACATTTCATTTAACTCAGGAATACTAAGATTATAAACTTGTTTACCAACTTGATTCTCGTAATTATCAAATTCACGCAACACAAAAGCATCAGAATCAGCAGTTCCAGTTGGTTTACTTTGTAGATATTCTTGTTTAATTTCGTTATTAACAGAAAATTCAATATTTGCCATTGATTACACCTCCTTAAAGAGTTTGTAGATTTTGTTTTTAGTGGATTTACCAATCTTATTGTCTTTGATTATCCCTATTTCACGCCACATAGGATTGTCTGTACTAAAATTGATAAGCTTAATTTTTTCTTTAAGAATTTCTTTCCAATCCTTATTATCCTTTAGTATCGCTGACAATGCAATATATCCATAGAACATATTCATGTTATTGATATAAGAAATTTTCTTTATCTCATAAGGGTTAGAAATAAACTCTTCTTGATAATAACCCATAAGATAGTTTGTGAATTCAGTTATCCATTTTGCTATATCATCACGATTCATTGCTGAGTCTAGGTCTGTATAGTTGTCTTTGATTGCTTCAGCAAGGATTGGTTTAGTTGTTAAGGCACGATCTGATTTTACGAATGCATCAGTATCTTTAGCAACATTGGATAAGTCTCCACGACTATCCATTATTTTATCTAATACAAGATTTTCAGGTTTAGAATAGTCTTTAGTAGTTATTACTTCAGTTTTAATTTTTGTCTGCTTGTTGATCTGCACCATTGCAGAATGACTTTCAATTTCTGATAGATTAGTAATATCAATAGGCCAAGTAAAATCTATATCAGGATTTTTTGACATTACTAAGGCTGAAGCAGACTTGCGATGCTGACCGTCAAAAAGATTCAACACCGTTCCTTCTCTCAGAGTTAACATTCTAGTCTTAGGATTATAGATAGGTTTATTTTCATCTTTTACAATGTTAATTTTAATATGATCTGGATAATATGTTCCAGCAAGCATATTTTCCGCAATCTCTTCAACCTTTTTAGGGTCTTCATTTATCCTAGTTGATTTCTTTGTTACTTTCAGCCCACGCTGTGCGTTAGGGTTCCAAAGTAATACATTATATAATTCATTAAATTGCTGTATAGTAAGTTTAGTCTGCCACTGTTTACCAGGAATAATCTCTTGTACATCTTTTAAATTATATGGGAAAATTTCATCTGATTCTTTTTCTTCAGAATAATTTTCCCACTGGCTGATTTCAACTGGAGTAAAGTAATTTTGATAATCATTTAATACATTCATATTTTTTTCTTTTAATGCTTTGTTAAGAGCAAGGGTAAAGATAAAGAGTAATTGAATATCCTCTTCTGAATCTGTTAAGACATCTAAATCAAGGTTCTCAGAAAAAAGCCAAGCAGCTCTTAACGATGATAAGTTGCGATTTTTAAACTCATCCATCACGAACTGTTTGACATCATTCATATACCCTACTTCACGCAGGATGCCCCTAAGTTTATTTTTTAATTGCTGTTCTTTATCTTTTAACATATCGACACCTCCTATATACTCATATGTAATATATTATATTAAGAGTATATACGAAAGTCAATAATTTTATACATGTTTATATTTATTTTTTTTATTAATCATAATAAATTCGTTTTCCTCTTGGTATGTCTTTTAAATTTATGTATTCTGAATAGTGTTTATCATTTAATTTTTTTAAATCTTGCTTGATTATATCTTTATTATTATAAAAGATAAATCCACTCGTAATTCCGCTAAACAATGCTCCGAATTTTGGATTAACATAATACCCATTTTCATTCTTAATCACATACACCATTTTATCCTGCATTGACATAAACATAAACCCTCCTTTATGTAAATTAATTTTATATCTTATTAATAAAATATACAAACACTAGTTCTTTTATTATAATAGCTAAATTAATACAATAAAATTTAAGAAATAATTAAAAATAAACTCTTAATTATATATTCTATTTTAAAACTCTTTATTTGATAAAACAATTTAAACTTATCCTCTTTATCTTCTTTTATTTTTTATTATTCGACAAAGTTTTTAAAATAATATTTTTATTTATTATTTTTTTCATTGCATATTGGATTTATTAAGTATAGACATTAATCCTTTGTGAGTATAAATAGCATTATATGCATGATATAAACATGTCTTCCAAGATTGTATGTGATATTTATTTATTTTTCCAAATTTATTTTTATGTAAAAGGCAATAAGGTTTAATTTGTCTATTTATAACCTTTATCTGCCAAGAATCAAGCGGAGATTCTATAATAATTGTATTTGTACATTTAAAAACTTTTGATCTTGTACCAAACATTTTGTCATATTTTTTTATTTCTAATTCATTAATCATTTAAAACACTGCTACTCAAAATATAGACAAATATACTCATTATCCATATCGAGATTTTTACTGCTTCTTCCTGTATGCTTTCATACTGATAAATCAGATACTACTCACAAGTTCTTGTACAGTCCACAGTCGTAAATTCCCGACTAGCCATCGGTACACACTTATGATAGCTTTATTATGCTATTTTATAAGTTTTAACATCTCTCAAATTAAGACTTGCATTATAATCTCTATCTGCATGATATCCACAATCACAAATATATTCTCTATCAGATAATTTTAAATCTGATTTAATTTGACCACATTCATGACATAATTTACTTGATGGATACCATCTATCTACAATTCTTAATTCAATACCATTCTGGTTACATTTGTTTTTTAGTTTAACTCTAAATATATTAAACCCTTGCTTAGATATTGCTTTTGAAAGATGTCTATTCTTCATCATTCCTTTAACATTTAAATCTTCAATTGTAATATAAGAAGGTTTGGTTTTTACCAACTCACTTACAGTTTTATTTAAATAATTTTCTCTGATATTAGATAGAGTTTGATGAATTTTTTGTACTTTGACTATTTGTTTTTGAATATTTTGCCTAGTAGCAGTACCTCCTTCCTTTTTATTTCTTAATTTTAAACTCTCATATTTCCTTGAAAGTTTTGTTTGTTCTCTTTTTAATTTCTTTTCTAATCGTTTTACTCTTTTAGTTTTATTAATGTTGGGTTTGATAATACTATTAGATATCACCGCAAATTCTTTTAATCCAAGATCAATTCCTAACCCAAAATTATTAAGTTGTGGTTTGATAATTTCTTCTACTTCAATTAAAACTGACACATAATACCTATCTACTTTCATTGATACAGTGCCACTAATAACTTTTGCATTTGTAGGTATATACGCAAATTCCTTAACTCTTACCCATTTTAAAGTAGGTATTTTTATTCTATGCCTTTCAATAGTCCAATCAGTTATATTATTTTTAGGGAAATAAGCTTTTATATTTTGATCTTTTTTCTTTTTAAATCTAGGAAATCCAGATTGTTTCTTAAAAAATCTCTTAAAAGCCTTTTCTCCGTTCATAATTGATTGTTTTACTGCCTTACTACCAACATTTTTAATCCATTTATATTCTGGATTATTAGGTATATATTCATTATTTAACCACTTAGAAAACTCTATTCCTGAAACAAAACGTTTTTTCTTTTTCATAAACCTCTTTATTATATGCTAAGTAGAAATTATAAACAAATCTACATACTCCAAGAGTGTGATGAATTAATTGCTTTTGCTCATGAGAAGGGTTAATTTCTACTTTATAGGTTTTGAGCATATTTCATCTCCACATTCATGAATAAAAAGTTTAGACATTTTAATTCCTCCTTAATATTTTATATTATAGTAAACCATTATTATATATTTGTCAACATTTATTTTATTATTTTAATAATTCATTTTTAATTTTGTTTACTTTTCTGGAATATTTACTTTCATATGTTCCACTTCTACTAGCATACTGTTTCGCACCGTAGACACCCCTGTTGTAGCTGGTAAATAAACTATGCTCTTCTAAATTATGATTGTTCTTTAAGTAAGCAATCCAATATATTCCTCCGGCAATATTAAATTCTGGATTATTTCTATCCCAAGAATTAAAATTTCTATCTTCTGCCTTTAATTGTTTTACTATTTCTTTATAAGTAATATCGTTGAGTTGAAATAAACCACCATCTGTTGATCCATCTTTATTAGTATGTATTGCATCAAATCTATATGTACCTCCGCTCTCTATACAAGCAATTGGTAATGCTTCATCGAATACTTTAACTCCTCTGCCCTTTGCTTGTTCTACAAAGTATGTTGATGTTTCTAAATCCCAATTAGTGATTTGTTGTACTTTGAGAATGTCTGGGTCAATAGGTTGTGGTTTAACTTGTAATTCTGATTCTGGTTTATGTTTTACTGTATTTATATTTTGCGTTTGTATTTGTGATTGAACTCGACATGATCCTATTGTCACCATTAATGCTACTAATAATAATGTTATAATATACTTTTTCATTGTATTGTGCTACCTCCATTTATCTAATATTTGTTAAATCAAGAGATATTATTTCTCCTGTATTCTTATCAACAAATATTATTGTATTTGTTCTTACCTCCATATGTATATTATTATTTTTTGCATCTCTGATTAACTTCTGTAATTTGTCACTATAGTAAGATACATTTTGTTGTTTCATTATGATTTCACCTCTTACATAAAAGTGTTCAAAAAGATTATTTGGTTATTATTTAATCCACAACCATTCTTTATTTTATAACTTCCATGCACAAAGAATATTTAATTCTTTACTTAGAAATTCATTAATTTCTTTTTCTGTGTAAAAATTTTTATAATAAAGTTCTTTATTTTTAGAAAACCTAACCGTAATCATTTATAACCTCCTAATTTAATTTTATTTCCTCCAATATTTCTATCTGATTATTACTAAACACCACAATAGTCTGTTCTTGCAAATTTAAAAAATCTTCTAAATCACAATATCCAGTTATGTAATTTTCATAACCATAATAAGAAATACTATATAAATCAATTCCATCTTCTTCTAATTTTAATTTATATTTGTGACCTCTAGGGGTAACATAGGTAGTCTCACCAGTAGAATATAATTCTTGCTCATTTATTTGTGGAATATCATTAAATATAATGCCATCATAACCCATAGATTGAAGGCGTAATCTTGTAGCATCAGCTACACTTCTATAACCTTCTAAATTAGATTTCCATAATTGTTTTACTAACTTATTAATAACTTCATGTGGTGCAGGGTTATTTAGTGTTACTATACACTTCTTTAAATAATTAGGATTTCTAAATGAAGGAGATGTATATTTATCGCTGCTAAACCAGAACCCATTATAGTAAGCATCTGTTTCTTCAGCTTTGATTTTATTTACGTCAAAATATGTAAATGATTCTACAGAAGCATGGTATAAGGTATATTGCATTTCCTCACTCCTTTTTATTTTTGACATTCACATATTTGGAAAGTCTCATGTAATCTTTCATCTTCTTCTACAATAATCGTTATAACTCCTTCTCCATTGCAAACTGGACAAGTTTTCATTTAAATATCACTCCTTTCTTTATATTATATTATACTTTTAATAGTTTAATTAATCAAGTTGTTTCAAATAATTATCAATCTCTTTTTTAATTTGTGTTGCAATTGCTTTGGATAATGGAACTGGTACTGCATTAGCAACCATTTGTATTTTTTCATTTAAAGTACCAACAAAAACATGATCATCGGGGAAACCTTGAATCCTAGCCCCTTCTCGGACTGATATAATCCTATTTTCTTCTGGATGAATTATTACTGACTTACCAAAATGCACTAAAGTATTTGACGGTTTATCATTATGTAGTCTACTATATAAAGTAGATTGAGTCTTTGATTTATGCAAATTTATTTTATATTTTTCAGGTAAGCATTCCCAATTACCACCAGGAGGAATATAAGAAATTTTATGTATAGTCTCTTCTTTACTGTTTCTTCTATCTAGTTGATTAGAAACATTATCATTTAATCCTTTGAACGCATCTCTTATAGTCAAATATTTAATTAATGGCTCTGGATGTTTTATAATTCCTATCCTGCTGCCAATAAATATAGCTCTCTTTCGTATCTGTGCTACTCCATAATCATAAGCATTTAAAACTTTAACTTCAATATGATAATCTGGCAATCGTTCTTTAAACTCTTTAATAAATAGACCATCTAAAGCAGTTATTACTTGGGGAACATTTTCATAAACAAACACCAAAGGATTAACTTCTTGAACCTTATGTATATAACTTAAAACTAAACTATTTTTAGGATTATCTAATAATTTTGAACCATTCTTTCTATTGGTATTAGATAAACTCTGACATGGTGAACCTCCTATGACAACATCAGCGAATCCTTTATTAAATTTTAAATTATTAACATCATCACAAATAACTTTATGATTAAAATTATGTTCTAATGTCTTGCAGCAATCTTTATTAAAATCTGTACTTAGTATCAAGTTAAATCCTGCCTGTTTAAAACCTAGATCAAGGCCACCACCTCCTGAAAATAGTCCTAATACTGTATATTTTTTTATAAATAATCACTCCATTTTAATTATTTTATTCTTTTTATCGACTATTTATCTCACCTCCTTGTTTGAAATATTTGAATGAATCCTCCATTTGGATTTAAATTGTATAAAAATTTCCATATCCATGTTCTTCCCTAACTCTATTACCATTTTCATCTAGTCTATACCAATACCAAAAATTACTTAAACCATGATTCCCCCAAAATTGACCATTAATTATTTCTATCTTATATATTTCTCCAATTTTATAATGTTCACTATTATGAAAAGGTATAAATAATACTATTTGACCATTATTAGGTTTATTTATTTTATTTGGTTCAGTATTAAATTCTTCCATAAAATCTTTTGCCCATTGTTGAACCGCCATAATCTATAACCTCCTGTTAAAACAAAATCAAAGTTTTGTGTTATATTCTTTTAATTGATATAGAAATTCCTCATCATTACCACTAACAGATAGCATTTTCTTTAATTCTTGAATTGTTCCTCCATTGTTAATAAAGTATTCTAATTGTCGCACTATCACATCATTAAACAACTTAATATTCCCCCTTTCATTATAAACTCTTCGTTTTATTCCATTATATGTTTTCTAATTCCATTTCAATATCTTTCATTAAACAATAACCATCACAATCTGCTTCATCGTAATATACTGTTTCAGATAATAAGTTAAGTACATAATGAGAATCTTCTTGTTTTTGTAATAATTCCAAGCAAGCCTTTAATAATGTAATTTTTCTATCTTCCATAACTATTTACCCCTTCCTATTATATTGATTTAAATCTACAGTTTTATGCAGACTTCTCTTTCAATTGTTCTAACAGCTCTATTGTACTATCAATTTCTTCTTTCTTAATCACATTCCCTGCTGCAAACTTATGTAATTTACTTGTTATTATTTTAATTTGATGCCAATAATCTTTGGTTTTTTAGGTAGAACTTCGCCATATTTAATGCTTCTTCAGGTGTATTTCCTTGACTACTACAAATTATTCCATCATTAACCTATACATCACAAATCCAACCTACTTCATTATTAAAATAAATTTTATAAGTTTTATGTTTCATGCTCTTACCCCTCTCTGTTATTATATTTTTATTTTAATGCAATATGTGTTAATTTGTCAATGCTTAACTTAATCTAACTTACTATCTTTATTGCCGGATTTCTACCTGTTATAGCAATTACTCCTTTTTCTGTAATAATGGTTATAATATGTATTTTGTTATTCTGAATGTCTGCTACTATCGTGTATGACAAGGTTCGGTCTGTTATGTAAACTTTTCTGTTTTTAATGCTGTTTAGATTATTTAATTTGTTAATAGTTTGCCTTATCATCTGTTCTGTTATTTGACGTTGTTTTGTTCTCTCCTTCCAAATAAAACTCGCATTTTATAGATATTTTTTATCGGTTTTCTTATACCAGCCCAATACCGAATCAGGTTTGATAACATAGCATTTCTCTTTATCACCATCATCCTGAATCCATATAATCATATTTTCAGAAGCTCTTTTTAATGTTTCAAATGCCTTTTCTATTGCCATATCCATGTTAACCTCTCCTTTTTTTAGATAAATCTCTTATTTGGTTTTATTTCTTCAGTATAGCCATTATTTTCTTTTGTGCCATACCTTTGAATTCTGCCTTAACTTCATCTATTACCTCTTCAAATGCTTCGTTTACCATATTTTCAATCACGTTTGGATCAAACATGTAAAAATCATACTGCTCCAAGTCGGTTTGAAATTGTTCTTTAATAATTTCTTTGAATGCTTGCCTTAACTCGTCCTTATCTTCCGATGTGAATAAGATACCTATATTATCCATATATAACTTCCTTTCTGTTGTGCTAAAATAACCATTTCATGTTGATTTTGAATTTTAACAATGCCTGTATATCGGCATTCATTTTTATAAAAAACATTTATTTGATAACAATATCTCTTGCTTGAAATATTTCTATTGCATCATTAACCGTAAAGTCCTTTATATATTCTTTCATATCTTCTATATCTTCAACTAATTCTTCTTCGGTTTGATACCATTTGTAACCTCTTTCCATCATCCCTTCCATGTTTTCAAATGAATAAAGTAATAGAAATTTATTATCCATTATATCCCTCCTTAATTTAACAAAACCCCACATTTATCATATTATTATGTTAATTATTTGAACCTCTCATCACTAAAGTGACGAGATTCCTGTTTCATAGACTTCGTAACCTCCATCTCCACAGGCTTAAAATCCGATAGTCCCTACCGTACTAGTATTTAGATCAAACGCAAACTGTTATATGTCTATACTAATCCTAATTCCTTTATTTTATTTATACTACATATCACCTCTTTATTTTTTGTATTTAAAGGTATTAATTTTGCTTTATTTGATACTATTATTGGTATTTCATATATCGTTTTTATAATATAATCTTCAATAAAAAATCTTAAATTATTTAAAGGGAAAGTGACCACAATATTTTCTTTTTCTTCTATTGTTGTTTTTGATATATTGTAATAATATTCAAATATTTTTATCATCTCCTTACTATTATACCATTACTTCCTGTTTATACTTCGGACTTTCACCATACATTTCTATTGCTTTATTTATCTGCTCCTGGAATTTTTCTGCCCCATGTTTATCTATCATTTTCTTTAGCTCTTCAAACACTTGTTTCTTAGTAATTCCATTTACAATTCTCAAACCACTTCTTGCTTCAGATATTTGCCAACAATCTTCAAAGTTAGTAATAAACATGTTAAGACCGAATTTGTTATATGCTTCTGCCTGGATTTCTTCAAAGTGAGGAACTGGCACTCTAATATTGCGGTAAAAAGTTTGGATGTCCTTTTCATGCTTTTGTCTTTTTTTATAAGGTACTATACCTTTATATTGTGATTTTGTTATATTATTTAATATTTCATATGTGCCTTTATTGGTGGATGGTAGTTTAATCCCTGTTATATGATAAAACACTTTCTTACTGGTTTTATTCCCCAAATGTAACCAATCAATTAAACATTCTTTACACCAATGACCATATTTAGAATCGTCAATGTTATCAATATAAACAAGCAACTTAATCATATCACCTTTAAAACTACCTATTTCATCTATCCATATATTTTGCATCAAAATCATTTTATTATTATCATTATAATTCTTTAATTGTTCATTTGTCCAAGATTGAAATCCAAATACTTTTTCTTCATGTTCTTTCTTCGTTTGCTCCTGTGCGAGTTTCTCACTTATTTGCTTTTCAATTTCTTTCTGGTTTCTTTCTTGTTCGTCCTTAATGAATGATTCAATTGTTACTTCATTAGTTAACTCCTTTAATATAAGATACACAGCAAAGTTATATAAAGTCTTTTCAATTGTCCAATATGAATTATCTTTTGTTTTTAAATGGTATTCGTCTTTAGGTTTTGTATTCCCTCCTATTTTCTTACTATAGTGTGATACATTTTCTTCAAATTTTGGTATATCACCTTCTATAACTTGATTAACTACAAATTGTTTATTGGTTAATACTGTGCCGTTATAGCGTTTTTTACTATCAAGCAATTTCTCTGCTCTGGCCTTTTCCATTGGTTTCATATTATCAGTAAATCCTAAATATGTATTATCCAAATTCATTTATCCCACTCCTTTACTGCTCATACGCACAAATAACTTTATCACCTAAATCAATTCCATATCCTTTCCCACTTGCCAGCGGTTTAATCATATCAATAAACTTTGATTTAGTCTTATGTTCATTCCCTGCTATATCAATAAAATCTTGCCAGTAATTCCATGTGTCATATCTATTATTTATTGTTTGTTCTAAATAACATACTAATGCTCTGTCGGCTGGTAACGAATATGAAGCATGGTTTGTTATATTCCCCTGTTCATCAATAGATTTAATAATTGAATTTTGATTATTCATTATATACACTCCTTTTATATTTTAGTTTTAAAGGGAAGGATATTACACCTTCCCTTATGTAGTTTACTCAAACATTCCTTCTGCATCTTCTAATGCTACTATTAAACCATCAAATTCCTCTCCTGGCATTATATCAGCTAACTCTGTAACAATATTCAGAGATATTGAATAATCATCTGCCATATATTTAAGATAATCTTCCCGGTTCTTATAACCATTTGCCTGAAAATCTTTCTCTGTTAGTTCGCTCATTTAATACACTTCCTTTATGTAATATTTGTTTTTATCCTACATTTATTTTATACTTATATTGTAATGTTGTCAACAGGAAAATGAGATAAATCATGATACAATGTCCACCATCAACCGTATAATAATTATAGGGTTTTAATTCTTCTGGAATATCATCAAAATATTTAATTGGTTTTATCATATGTTTTATATCTTCTAAACTTTTTCTCATATCAAACTCTTCTCCTTTCTTTTCTATTGTTAAAAACTGTTACGCTTTAAAAATCGTTCTTCCTATTTTATGATTAATAACCTCTTGAATTTCATCATTTGTAAATACTGCTTCTGTTCCATTTTCTTCAGCCAACGCTTCAAATAATTCCTCTGATCTTTCTTGTAGTACAATATGCCATTTTTTTAAGGATTCAGGTGTAAATTCATGTAAAAATGTATTTTGTGTAAATATCGTTCCACTATTCAAAATACCAGAAAATTCATTAATATCATTATAAATATCAACATCAATTTTTTGTTTTCCTTCATGATCTAATCTATATTTTACAATCATAATATTTTTCATTTTCCCAAGCTTACCCGTGTTTTTAATAATTGCACGAGTGTAATTTAAAAATTTATTAGAATTCCCTGTTATTTTCATATTAACCTCCAACCTCCTATTTTACATTCTAATTTCTTTGCTAATTGGTGGAAACTTACTTAAATAGGCAATTGCTCTTTCTTCAAATTTTGTAAGTTCTCTTACATTATACCATCCTTTTTCACTTTCAAACATCTGCCAATATTTTTTACCTGTTTCTTTATCTGCTGTTGCCAGCCCACCCTTTTCTAACCCTTTTCCCACAACATAATTCGGATTAACTGTATACCCAAAATCAAATATGTTTCTACATTGGAATTGTGCTTTTTCTTCTGTTGCCGGATCAATAATTTCAACTATAGCGTAAGGATCTTTTTCTTCACCTTGAGAATAACCCTTTTTAATAATTTTAACATTCATTGTTTTCTTTTCTTCTTCGAGTTTTTGTTTTACTGCATCCTCTTCTTTTTTCTTTTCAATTCTACCTTGCAAAATATCGGTTAATTTTATTTCAAATCCAGTAACAACAATATTTTTATAACCATGATATTTGTGTGATTCTTCGTTATATTCAGGGTTTAGGACATCTCCAAGATCTTCAATTGTGCCAACAGATTTTTTAATTTTTCTTTCAATGTATTCACAAGAATTTGATACCCATTCATCACTACCCATTACCTGTTTAATAGCTTTTTTCATAATTTCTTGTTCAAGTCCATTTAAATCTTCAGGTAAATTTCTTATCCAAGGTTGATAATGAGGCCAATCACACCCAACAATTCCAAAATGAATATTCCTTTTTCCTTCTACTAATTCATTCACTACTTGATTTATGTTTTGTTCCCTTTCTGCTTTAAATTGTTCAAAAAGATTTTTAACTTCTGTTAATATGTTCTCTGGTAGTCCTACACCATTAACTTTTTTACCTTTTATTTTTACGTCATATAAACTCATTGCATTATGCTGCGGTAGGAATTCAGAATTATAATAGTAACCTTCGGGATCATGTTTGTTTTCATGGATACCTTCAATTTTATGCGCCATAACTAATTTACCATACTGATTAAGTCTAGGATTTTTAAAATAAAATTTAATCCCTTGTTTTTCAAATTCAAAATTCATTTAAATCATTCCTTTCATTTTGTTTGTTATTCCTGTTTTACTTCCGATTTTCCTGTTGACCTTATGATTAATTATATCATGTTGGCAATATTAAAATCAAGTGTTTTTATAATATATTTATTTTATTAATTTGATATTGAGTCCAAATGTACTTTTTATAATCTTATTACAAAAGCTTCAAAAAAGTAATTAGTATCCTTAATTTCATAGTCTGCTAAATGTGTTACTTGCCTCAAAACTTCGCCAATAAAACCAAATGCCACTTCTTTCCCGTCAACAAAAATTGATAAATGACTAGCATTAAGGTTGTTAAAATTTATATCTCTTAGTTTCATTTCTCCTGCCTCCTTTCAACATGAAATCTCCTTTTAAATCATCATGATAAATGCCTTGTTTGATAATGTTTTTATTTTATTAATATAATTATATACTATCAATTTAATACTGTCAACATGAATTATTAACTTACTTTTCTTTTATTATATTTTCTTTTAGGTTTTCTATTTATTTCTTCAAATTGTTTGTAATCTTCGGTTAACCATTCAAATATTTTCTCAAGTCTTTCTTGTGTAAAATTTGAATTATTTTCATTATACCATTCATCTAAGGTAAACTTCCATTTCTGATCATTACAACTACCACAAGAAGGAATACAATTATTTAACCCATCCCCTCCTTCATGATTAACATGTTCTTTATGTAAATCAATTTTTTGTGGTTCACCAGCATATATACGATAATGATTTTCTATAGGAAGTCCACAATAAGCACATTGATAGTTAAAATATTTTTTACAAGCATCCCATTCTTGTTTGGTTATATTATGGTTTTTATGTCTTCTATCTTCATTATATTTAATCATTTTTTCAGGATATTTTTCAAAATATCTTTCAAAATACCCTCTTTCTCTTAACCCTTTTTGAATTTTTCTTCTTGCAAATAATCTTTCTGGTTTCCTATCATATTTTCTTTGATTTTCTAATTGTTCTTCATAATTATCTCTCTGTCTTATATCTGCTCTAATAATTTCACATCTTTTACAAGATGGATTTAAACCATCTTTTTTATTTTTAACATTTGAATAAAAATATTCATTAGTACATAATAACCAATCATCTTCTTCTGGAAAATAAATTTGATGATTTACACATTTTTTATATAAAACTCCATCTATTTCTTTATGATAATCTTCGTAATTATATTTCGTACCTCTTGACATTTATTATATAATCCTCCTTTTATACTTCTTTTAAAAATTCTCTCACATCAAAATCAAACGCTACTGCCAAATGTAACGCTTGATCAAACATAGGAATATTATTAGCGGTAGGTGCTAACCAAGAATATACATTCGGGGAGGTATATCCTAACTCAATTATTTGTTTTGGTTTAATACCATACTCGGTTAATATTCTTTTGAGATTCTTCTTTATTACTTGCCTATCAACTAAATTATACCGATTAATTAATTCTAAAAACTCTCTTTGTGTTTCTAATTTGTTTATCTGGTTAATTCTTGTTTCTAGAGTTTGCATTATTGATACTCCCTTCTTTGCTTGTAAATTTATTATATCATAAAATTAATAAGTCCCAATATTACGGCATTTCACCTGCGACCAAACCCAGGATTTATAACGATTCTGTTATGCTATTTTCTCAATTAACCAAACGCCTGAATGAAACCATGTTTCTTTTGCTATACCTAAATCAAAACAATCTTTAATCATTCTGGCAACATCTAAATCAAAATCGTTATCCTCTAACCAATTTCCTGCTGATCCCTCAAATACTATTTTATTATCGTTGGTTACTCTTATGTTCATCTGTTATACTCCTTTCAAATTTTATTTAATTACCTTTTCGATTATATTTCTCCACTCTTCCACTCTTGATTGATAGGCAATTTTTTCAGCATCTTTTTTATTTTCAAATACATCAATAATCTTTAGTACTTCGTTTTTAACTAATCCAATCACAATATAAACTTTTTTATTTTTCATTTTTCAACCTCCTGTTATTATAAAATGATTGATTTATCATGATTTTATTAAATATATGCCTCCCACCAAACCATCTCAAAATTAAATCCTCCAATTATAACCCCACATCTATCACAATAAAATTTATTACCTTCTTCACGCAAATAATCTCTTTGTGTCCAATACGCATCCCAACAATGTTCATTTTCTATGAGATAATCTATCAATTCTTGTTTGGTTTGAAAATGTTTCCACATTATTTATCACTCCCATTTAAATTTATGCCATACACATCTTTAACCCATCTTTTAATTGTATGACTATAATTTATAAGTCCTTCCCAATTACAAACTTCATCAAATACCTGGTCTGGTGATAATTGATTAAATATATTATCTTTACTCTTATCTGTTGCCTCTAAATCTTCTCGTTGTCTTAACTTTTTAAGAATATACTCAGGATATGCCATAATATATCTAACTCCTTTTCATATTTTATTGGCTTAATGCCCATTCCCATTGACAAGTAGGAGAAATTTTACCATAACCATAAGGATGATCTATTAATATTCTACTATCAATTATTGTTTTTATATACCTTAAACCTTGGCAGTATTCTGATATTTCTATAATAGGATTATATTCTATGTTATTACGATAAAAAGTACAGTTATGAACATTAATACCCTGGATGTAACTTTGTACTATTTCATCTTCTTTAGTAACTTCACCTATACCAATATGATTAAATTGTCCACAAGCTGAAGTAATTATATATTTGTTACCATTGTCCTTTTCAAAAATAAAATATGCTTTCTTGTTTATGTACTGGTTATCTAACAACCAATATAAGTATTTTTTTAAATTAATCATTTAAACCACTCCTTTATAATTTATTATAGTTATATTATAAAGGAGTGTATTCATATTGTCAACATTATTTTCTTATTGTATTTATATTTTTATTCTAGTTATACATTTCACCAAATGCTTTTGCCATATAAACAGGTACTCCATTACCTATCGCTTCGTATAAATTATAAATCCATTGTCCTTTAGTTTTATTTCTTCCAGTTTTACTATTAATTTCATTTAACCATTCTTCAGGAACATTATACCATTCTTTAGGTATTATAAAACCTTGATGATAAGCACATTCTTCTAAGGTTAGTCTTCTACCATAAAATCTACTTGCTCTACGTTTATCTTTAGTGCTACCTTTATATTCTGTTGCGGTAATACACGGACAAATATCTTTAAATGTTTTCTGATAATCACTATATATATCGGGTAATTTATAATTCCCACCAATCATTCTATTCCTATTTTGAATTGGATGCTCAAGAAATTGTGCTGCATTAAATGGTTTACCCCAGGTTGGCATTCTCCCTTGAGGGATTACATTTTCAACCCACAAAATATCTTTTTTAATATTTAAACTCCAATTAAGAAAATCTCCTGCATATTTTGAAGTTGGTTCTCCTTGTGTTCTAGCGGAACTAAATTGTTGACATGGAGGGGATGCCCAAACAGCATCAAATTCCTTTAAATCAATTTGTGTTGCATCTGCTAAAATACAATTGCCACTACCTACAAATTTACTTAAATAATGTTTCCAAGGATCAAGTTCATATCCTGTACATTCATGTCCTGCTTGTTCTAATCCTAATCTAGCAAGACCTGCTCCATCAAATAATACTGCTATTTTTATATGTATTTCCTCCTTTAATTATTATATTGTATTTTTAATGCATTAAATATTTTACACAATCATCACTCCTTTATAAATAAAAATAGTATTAATTTCATTAGTTTTTTAAACTAAATCCACCAATACCATTAAAATATTTGGCGTTTATTATTTAATTATATATTTATAATTAGTTTATTTAAAATTAACTCCTTGTTTTTTTAATATAGAAAAGATATTTTTTAACTGCCATTTTAAATTAATTCCTAATTCAATGGTCATTGTGTTATCATCCTCATCTGCAATGCTCATAAAATCCTGATATTCTGGTTGTAGTTTTAATGCTATTACATTTAGTTGTATTTGTAATGCTACATTCTTTTCATGTTCAAAAATCTTTAATACCTTTTTTGCTTTTTCTATTTCTTGTTTCAATTCATTATTTTCTTTTTTAAGTATTTCTAATTCTGTCATATTAGTCATCTCCTTTAAAAATCGTTTATTAACTATATATATTATAGTAGCAATATATATAGATTGTCAATCACATATTTATATTATGTTTATAATTTTTATTTAATTCCTTAATAACCAGGTTTTAATATTAATAGAATACATTGTTTGAACCAAACGATTCTTCTATGCTGTTATAGGTAATTCCCATTGATAAGTATTTTCAGTCCATTTATAACCTAATTCTATTAAGAATATATGAAAAAGTTCTTCTACCTTATCCCATAATTTTTCTTCGTTATCGGTAGTTATTTCTGCACATTTTGTGTAAATATAATTATATTGTTCATTACTTAAATTTACTTTTTCATAATCTTCGCTATTTTTGGTAGATTCTAATATTTCCGTTGCTCTTTTATTCATTATTAACCCCACCTTTCTGTTATACATCAAATACCTATTTGGTTTACTTCCAACTGGCTACACATCCTAAATGAGATATTAAATAATCTTCGTTGGCAAATCTAAGTGTATAGCTTTTAAAGGATGTATTTTTAAATGATATTTCATTAGAATTTTTTAAATAAGTTAATTTGAAACTTGCGAAACTTCTTGATTTATAATTTCTTTTTGCAATAATGCTGTTATCTACTATTTCAAAATTATGTGATTTTACATGTTCTTTTAAGTATTCATACATTTCATTTATATTTTTCATTTTATCCTTCCTTTCAACTCATGACCAACTCTGAATTTTATACTAACACAACATTTATACACTTAGGGTAAATTTTATCTTCTCCAATGACAAGTAATGAGTACCATTTATTATTTTTAAACCACATGCCAATATATAAATCCTTTAAAGTTTCAAGTTTCCAGTCTGTTATTATTTTTATGTTATTATTATCTGTCATTTGCAATTCATACTCATTAAATTGTTCTTGATATTTATCGTATTTTTCACTAATCATTATATACAGTTCTTTTGCTTTGGTTTTTGATGTAAAAGGTATTTCAAAAACTACTTTTCCATCAAAGTAATGTAATCCTTGCAGTATATACGATCCTCTTTTAGAAGAATCTTTTATTATGTTAAACATACTTATATTTTTGTTCTGATAGTTAAAACCTTTTACCAAACAATTAACTTTATATCCTGCATGATAAAATGGTTTTGTTCCTGCATATATACTTTTACCTTTAATAATATTAATTACTTCTCTAGATATTTCCCTTAATTCCTTTTCAGTAAAAAAATTTAAACCTTCCATTTTTAACACTCCTTCAATCTCTTTTATTCTTACTTATGCTCCATTTTCCAAAACTTAAATCATGATAAAAAAGTTATTTGGTTTTGTTATATTTAGTATATCATATCCGCAACATGAAAGCAAGTACTAATTTTATATTTTATAAATAATTATGCTACTTTTTTGGTTTTATTGGTCTGTTTGTAATCTGCTATTATATTTACATCCTGGTTCTTTATCGGATCATGCCATAAATATTTTACTGTTAAGGCACATACACCAATTAATATCCATCCTGCTATGGTATATAAGGTTAATATTGTTGCTGTGTTTATGTAATCCTGCGTTGTAATTATCATCCCTATCATTGTATTTATACCTCCTTATATAAATCCTTCCCAGGTTTTAAACCATTCTGAATAATCATAAAGTAAACCACTTTTGTTATAGCAATTTTTTATTACTATTCTGTTCCAATTTACTTCTCCACTTTTAAATAAGTCTATAGATACCATACAATCAAGAATACATTGACGGTCTTTATAGATTAATAAGGATTGAGGTTTTAATGTGTAATAATCTGCTACAAGTATGGCCTGTTGTAATTCTTCGGGCAGATCATCCCAATTCTCTGTAATAGTTTTTAATTGTTCTGTGGGATGTGATAAGTTAATTATTGTTATTGACATTTGTTATACCTCCATCCGTTTTAATCTTTTTTTAATCAGATTTAATTCATCTTGAAAGAATTTAATCTGGTTAGGGTTATTTTCTTCTTGATGATATTTAATTGCTCCCTCAGTATAACCTTTACGATATAATAATTCCTCTTTGCTCAAACTTTTAACTGTGTTATATGCATATGAATTTTTATATTCAATTTTTTCATAACCTATATCATTCATTCGATATACCTCCAATATTTTTATATTAAGGTTTTTGTGCAGAACCTTTAAAACTGCTCTGTTATTGCTTTAAAACAACCTTGTATATAATCCTGTTACTGAGGTAAAAATGTCTTCTAACATATCGGCATAAACATCTTTGTATTCCTTAATGATTACAATCTCTTCATCATAAATTTTAATTCCCATTGCTTTATACTCTGGTGTTTTACATTCAGGTTTTAAAGTCTTTTTAATTCTGCTGAATGTCAAGTTATAGAGATCAAGGCCATTAAGTTGTATTTTAAGATACTGAGCCTTTGAATTATTCCTGGTTAGTTTGATGACAAGATATACATACCCTAAATCATCATAACCGTAATACTGGAATTTACTGCCTGTCATTATTAAAAACTTACTACCTCCAATTTGTTGAATTATTGTTCTGTAATCACCTATTCTAATTTCATTCTGTTCTGTTATTGCCATTATGTAAAACCTCCTTATAATCCCCATTTTGCAATTTCAATTTGTGTATGTTTCCGTAGTAAGTAATTAGTACAATCTGTTATTAAACTTTTGAGCCATTTTATCGCCAGTTCTTCATTCCAATCTAATTTTAATTCATAATCTTCAATTTGGTATTCGAGAAATTGCAAGGATTTTAAAACCTGTTCTACGGTCTTGTAATCGTCTGTTATTTCTCTTTGCATCATTACCTTATAAATAAAATCATCCTTTGTATATACCTGTTCTGCCTGATCATCTTTATATCTGTTATTCCATGATTTAACATTCAAGCAATGTAAATAAAATAACTGTTCGGCTCTTTCTTCTGGAAATTCTGTATGTCTTTGTATAAATTCCATCTCACACATTCTAAACATTTGGATACCGTTTAGTAATCTTGTGTATCCTTTTAAATCATCAATCAAAATAACACTCATTGTTATACCTCCTTTTCTATCGCCCAATCTGTCCATGAATCTCTTTCAATCACAAATAACTGGTTGTTAATCTTTATCTCTATTCCGTCTTTTAACGGACAATCTGGTTCACCTGTAAATGTATTCCAATGATTGACATAAACACCTTTTGAATATCTATCATTTATATGTCTACTGTACAATCTGCTTGTATTCTTATCTTTGTATATCTCCCTGCAATAACCTTCTTGGTTTTCGATTTTGATTAAATCTAACATTCGCATACACTCCTTATATACTTTATTTATATTATTAATATGATTAATATATAATAAAATACATACTGTCAACATGTAATTATTTTGATTTTTATACTTCATATTTAAAGGGATGTTACAACATCATAACACCCCTTATAACTTCTATGCTATTTCTTGTTCTCCTTGCACCTGTTCTTGTTTTCCTTGCCATTCTTCAAATAATTCCTGTAATCCATTTAACCTTCCATTAACTCTTTCTTTTTTTGTTGATCCTGCGCCACAATTATTTTTATAAGCATCTCCTGGTTTACTGTTTTTACTGTACCATGTAATGAAGTTTGTAGATTCATGTTTACTCTTTTGGGTATTTAAAAATCCTACCATAGACGTTATGTTAATCTTAGTGCAGAATTTATTATATTTATTGTTAAAGCTATCTGCTATTACTGTAAATAATTCCTCTGTGCGGTTTAATACTTCATCTGTTATTGTGTTGGTCACAAAGAATTTTTCAACATCCTTTGCTGCAAAGGTACAAAAATCAAGTCCTGATACTAAGATAATTGATTGAAGTATAGTCATTTGTTTATCTGATTTCTTTATTGCTCCTGGTGTAAAGTGAGCAACATCGGTAAATAGTTTATGTTCTGTTATCATTCTCTTAACAAATTCTCGTACATTTTTCTTAGCTGATACTAAAGCAAGATGCTCTTTACTTACGACTTTACCATTATTCAAACGATAAAAAATATCATTTACGATTGATTCTTCATCATCATTATCGTCAAGTTCGATAAGTTTAAAGGCCAACATGAAACTTTTGATTTCATCCTGCACTTCTTCTGGTAGTTCTGAAAATTTCTTACCAGAGATATTGAATTTTTCACCTGTAGATTCAAGTTTGATTTGTGGGAGTTCTGTAAGCTGCCATTCATCGTTAATAAAAGAGTGAATAATAGTAAGACGTTGGAGGCCATCAATAATACTGTAAGTATTCCCTGATTCTTGTTTCTCTTGTATGGCATAAATATCAGGCACAAACATTTCTAAAATAGAATGGATTAACAATGACTTATCTTCATTTTTCCATTGTCCTGCTGGTCTTTGCACAGGATTATCAAAAACTATAGTTCCTTTATTAATCATTGTGCTAACCTGCTTTACTGACCATGATAAACTTTTTCTTTGCATTCCGAACAACTCCTTTTAATTAATTTCTATCTTATGTTTATTTTATACCTTTGGTTTCATGTTGTCAACATTAAAATAAGAATAAACGATAATTATTTTTTATCCTGTTGGTTCAAGATCATGCGAAATACACCAGGAACAAAATACATCTATATTAGTTCCTATTCCTTGTTGCTGTCTTACTTGTTGGTAATTATTCCAATCACAATACCAACTACCAGCTTTGTAATAGGTCTTAATTCCGTTTACATAGCGGATTTTTAGATTACTAGTTGACTTTGTTTTGTTGCTCTTGTTTTTTGTTCTCATTTTATACATCTCCTTTTTATTTTTTGTATTTTAATCCTTCTTAATATGTCGGCTCTGTCATTGTCGGCACATTAAGCAGGATTAAACCTGCTTATAATTTATATTATTGTTATGTCAAAATTCCACTCAATACAATCCTTTGTTAAATATCCATTAATATGATCTCCTTCTCTTCCTGTTAATTTCCAGCCTATTTGTTTAAAAAACTCATAGTATTTATAAAAATATTCATTATTTGACTTTTTAAATATTTCCCATTTTTTACCGTTTGCTTTATCTGTAATAGTTTTAATCAACATTTTTTAACCTCCTCTTATAACTCGTTACCTAATTGTCATTTGGTTTAATTATATTATTTGTTTTGCTAATGTTTCCGTTAATGGGAATCTAACTTGCTTAAATACATTGTCGTAAAACCTTGGATAATTAATATAGTCTGGAATAATCTCGCTACCATCAGGTAATAAAACTGATTGACTATAACTGCCCAATGACTTGATGCATTCCTCAATGCTGTTATAGACTTTTATACAATCAAAAGTATTGTGTTCAATCTCATAGGGTGATCTGTTATTCCATGCCCAATCATTAATTTCTCTGATCCGCATTTTACCATCATAAAAAGCTTGATAATGCATTATTATCCTTCCTTTCCTTCTCCTAAAATTTTACTGTACATGAAATTTGCTTTCTATCATGTTATTTTAATGTAATTAATGCCATTCGATTAAGATCAATTGTTAATATATTGAAATGATCTAGTTTTTTAATTAAATCTGCATCATACCAGATAGGTTCTCCGTTTTCTTCAATCTCTTTTGTTATTCTGTTAATCCAATATTGCTTATTAAATACTTTAGTTTTCAATTTGTTCAACTCCTTATTTGTTTAATTCGTTATATTGATTATAAACCCTGCTATTCATATTGTCAATATGATTTTGCTACTATCTTTATATTTTTTATTTAATTCTCTGAAAAATAAATGCCATTATTCAGGCATTCACAAAACGGCAAATAGTCATAAAATCAATCTTTTGTAATGTTCGGGAATTGTTCTGTTATGCTGATTTATTACTTATATATTGATAATATTTATCTGGTAATTTTACCATTAATAATAACCTGTTTGTTATTTGTCTATGCTTTTTGCAATGTCTCCATTGTTCTATATGTGCTAATTCGTGACAGATTACTTCTTCTAATGTTTGACCGTTTAATTCCCATGTGCTGGTAATACTATCTAAAATAAAGTATGTATAGCATTCATGGACAAAAAATTCATCAATTGTTATATGGTAAATATCAAATTGGTTTCTCCAACATATTCCTAATGATTCTTTTGATTTGCCTTTTAAAGTGCTATGATCCATAATTGTTATATTAATATCCATAGTGCATTCGATTTGAGTTAATGTTTTTTGTACTGTTTGATCAAAATATTCTTGCTCTGTTATCATGCTTTTATACCTCCTTTCTTTATAATATCATATTCCTGCTATACTGTTATGCTGTTTTACTTAATAATTTCCGTAGTTCTTGTTCTGTTATTTGATGTTGCACAAATAAGGTTATTAATTTAGTTTTCGTCAATGTAGCATTACCTCCTTCCTGCTGTTATTGTATTTAATTCCTTTTTAGAGTGCTAAACTGTTATTGTTATTTATATTATGTATATGTTTAGCACTCAGGAAAAGAATTAAATTATATTGCTAATCTTTGTTTAATCTCCTGCTCTTTTTCAAATCCTGTTATGTCAATTTCTCCTGATTTAATACTGTTTTTTAAATCTCTGATAGCACACGGACAAAAACCTTTTTTATTAAATGTTTCATTTTTTACTTCTTGCCAGAATTTTTTATCTTCCATTCTTTTCTTTTCCTTAATTGTTTTGATTCTATTATTAAATTGATTTAAAGTATTTTCTAGTGCTGAGTCAGCCTTTTCTATTCCGTATTCTTCTAATACTTTATTGTATCGGTTTATTACCTCTTCTTTTGTGATTCCTGTTAGTTCGGCTGTTATTGCTGTTTTAACTATTTGATCAACCAATTTGTTAAATTGTTTTTCTAACATCTTTTATTATTCCTCCTTTTATTATGCTATTTCACTTTTATATTGTATTCTGTTTATTAGATCATTACATAGTTCTGTTATAGCATTGGCCTGTTTTTCACTCTCCGCATTAAAAGGTATTTCGTCTTTTATTAATTCTAAACTGTTAATGTTATACTCAAAAATGTATTCTGGCATACAGTAGGATATTGTCTCAGCTAACATATTAAATCTTCCCAGGATAACAGGGTATTCTTGCCAATCAATATTATTTTCAATTTGTATTATATCCTTTGTAGAGATTAAACCAGATAGCATATTTTTTGCTACTCTGACCATTTCTTTTTCTACTATATTGTTTTTATATGCCTGATAATAATATGAGTAATTACTAAGTAATTGATCTTTTTCTTTTTTGTTCATCCTGTTATACCTCCAATCTATTTATTGATCCAATCGGTTATTTGGTGTTATTGTTATACTAATTCTAAAAAATCAATTTTAATATTTCGAGTAACACCATTTACTTTTACTTTAGCAATATTACCAGATTCTTTTGTATTTATTGCCATTACTTTTCCTTTTTCAATTGGTACTAATTTGATTACAGGATCAAACTTTTTAACTCTGTTATTATATTTTTCATTAGTCTTTACGGTATCACCTATTTTAATATTCATTTCGTTACCTCCTTCTGTTATTTGTTTTTAAATTGCATGTAGTCATTAATATCTAGCAAGCTGTAAACATAACCTAATAAACTGTTATGCTTATATATTGCGTATGTTTTTTCGTTTTGATCGTATATTAAGGTTATGTTATGCTTATTTTCGTAGTGTTTAATTGCTTGGTGTTTACTCATTTTTATTAACCTCCTTCTGTTATTCTGTTATTAATTTTATCATATCAGTAATATGATAGCAAGATAAATTTATTTTGTTGTTATAGTGTTATGCTGTTAATAAATCGTTATATCTTACTACTCCTTTTATATAGCTCCCGATATCTCTAATTTTAGCAGGTAAATAATATGGCAATTCTTTTTGTTGCAATGTTTTATTGAGGTTATACCATTTTATAAAATAGTTATGTTGATATTCGGTGAATGATTTTATTAGTTTTTGTATTTCTTCAATTGTGAGTGATCCTTCATATTTTCCGTATATGCTGTTATTGTTTATTAATTTGTCAAGTGATACATATAATTCGTTAATTTTATAACAATAGTCTTTTATTTGTTCTTCAAGTAAAAACATATACTGGTTATAGTCTGATTCTGTTATTTCTATCATATTGTTATCACCTCTTTTCTGTTATAGTTTATTATAATCCTTTATAAATAGCACTACAATTTATTTTATTACTGTAATGCTATCTAAAAAAATTATAATTCCGTATGTAGTAATAACCTAGCAGGATCAAGACGGTTAAATATATCCTGCACATTAACCATGTTGTCGCTGTTATAAAATTTTTCAGATTGTAAATACTGGTATAGTTCTGTTATTAGTTCGGCTGATTCTGTTATACGGTTTTTTAGTTCCTGGTTATCTTCCTGTAATTGTTTAATATAATTCATCGTGTTACCTCCTGTTATTTTAGTTTTCTATAAACTCTACTAAATGTAAGCCTTGATGCCAATTATATTTTGATATCTGACCACTAAAAATATTATAATCAGCATCGACAAACAAGGTAATACCATTTACATCTTTTTTTATTTCTTCCCGATATGGCTTGATATATGTTTTGCCTAATAGATGATGTGTATCACCTGTTATGTCGTAAACATCCGCAAATAAACCATTATCAGTTAATACGCTTGCTTTAATATCAGTAATATTAATCATTCTGTTACCTCCTATTTATGTAATATAATTTTATTTTGTTGTTCCCAACCTTTTAACCAGTTATTTGTTATTTGTTCTTTTAATTCGGGAAATGTACTCCATAACCATTGACAACATGTGTCAAGTGCTGGTTGCCGATATCCTGCCTTACACCTGTAATTTTTACCACAAATAAAAGCAATATTTTCTGCTTGATTTTTAGTGGTTTTTAAAAGTGATTGATAATTCATTATATTACCTCCTATTATAATTTTACTGCTATAGTTCCATTACGAACCCAACAATCCGAATTGCCTATAACTGTTACTATTGTTATAGTTCTGTATGTTATATTGCAGACTACGCTAAAATTATTTTGTTTGTCCATGATGAAAATATCACGGTTAGAACCACTGTAATCTGTTATGGTTTTTTGGCCTAATGATAGGATTGATCCTGTTACCTGATACAAGTCAATTTGTCTTTCTTGTAGTCGCTGTTCTGCGTGATTTGTTAAGCGAATAGAGTAGGTTTTGTTTTGGATTGTAAATGACAATATCATTATTCCTGGTTTCCTCCTTCTGCTACTGTTATGGGAATTATAGGATTTTTGGGTAATGGTACTATTATTATACATTGTTTCACCTCCTTGTATGTTAATAAATCCTTTATTGAGTGCTATATATTTTAATTATATTACTGTTATACTGTTATGCTTTTATTAGCACTCTAAAAAGATTTAATTATATTGTTATTGTGTATTATGCCTCTACTAATTCAAAATGATGTCCACTATATCCTTTATCTAAAATACTAACAGAATATAATTTGCCAGTTTTACATGGTGGCAGGTTATAATTTGGATATTGTACATGATCATGTGGTGGAAAATAAGCAAAATTGTCTTTTGTGGCCTTCAACATTATTTTTTTACCGTTGTTGTTCTCATGTTGGTATACTACCTTGGAATTTTCAACGTGTGCAGTTTCAAATACTTCATGAGGTTTGTTATTCATGCCTAGATAAATTATTTTTTTCATTATTTGATCCTCCTATACTTCTATTATTTTACTTCTCTGTTATAGTTTTTAGAGGTTATGTTAATACCCTCTATAGAGCCATCATTTTATATTACCATTTTATGATGACTCTAACAAGGTACTAATTATGCTATTGCTTGTCTTTGTTCTCTTTCATCTCTGTTAACCATTTCGCTACCATATAAATTGCGAATTTCTTCTATAGTTAATTCTTTTTTGGATTTTTTGCGGAAAGTTCCAGGTTTCCAGTACCAAGCTAATTTTTTGCCTGAGAAGGTGAAACCTAACTCTTTTAATATGTCTTTATGTTGTTTGGTTTCGCCTGTTATCCAAAGCCATGTGCCACAAAGTTCTATTGTTATTCCTTCAAGGTTTATTATTTTGTCTATGATTTCTCTGTATCCATCAAAAGGATCGAAATTTTGTGTATACTCTTTTTTGGTTTCATGGTTGTAACCTGTAAAAGTTTTGTTCTTGAATGCTTCATACTGTAGGTTAATCTGCTTCATTGTTTCGGTGGTATCATTGTCATGGTTATGGTCTGGATGAAATTTTTGTGCAAGTTCTCTGTAACGTTTTTTAATTTCCTCTATTGAGTTACAATCGGAAAAATAGTTTAACATTTTTATCAATCCTTCCTTATGTTTATTTTATTGGTTTAATATCCTCTATAGAATACATTAACTGTTATATGCTAATGTATTCTAACAAGATACTAAATAAAATATAGTTCGTTATTAACTTCCAAACTAATTGCATCCTGGTTTGATATTTCTTTTAATTCTTCTCCTATTTCTATAGCTGCTTCGATGCTATTTTCTAGGTTATTACTATAACTGAAAACTACTACTATTTTTTCCTTTATCAATTCTCCTGCTACACTTTTCCAATAGCCTAACGCCTGTGTTGATGTTGCTCCTCCGTTAACTTCACTAAATTTACTAGCTGTTAAGTCTACCATTTTTTGAATTAAATCAGTTGGTAGTTCCTGGTTGTTTTTGTCTCTGGTTGGTACATATAAACTTACTTTGTGAGATAGTTTAAAAAGGTTTTTTAAGGTTTTTTTGTTTTCGTTATTCATTTTGTTATAATCTCCTTTTTGTTTTTTATTTAAGGGAATAACCCTTATTTTTTGAATCAAATTTCGGTTTGGTGTTGAGTGGTTTTATAATCCTGCTAATTTTAATCTGGTAAACTCTTTTGCTGCCTCGGTATAAGATGTATACTTTTTGTCGTTGAATTTGTTACGGACAATGTATTCACCTGCTTCATTAATTCCTAATTGTAAGATACCTTTAAAATTAAGTTCACGATTTTTTAATACTTCAATTTTCTCTCTCATTTTATCACCTCTTTCCTTTTAATGAATTCTATATATATTATATTCTACATCGCTTTTAAATATCCTTCTTTTTTATAAATTTATTTTATATTTTTAATGTGCTAGAAATGCCTATATTACGGGATTTGTAGGGTATGCATAAATATTCATAAAAATAATTTTTTATACATTTATATGGTTTAAATGCCTATATAATGGGGTTTGTGAAATATTAGTACGTTGATGTAAGGTATACATTAAATCATGTATATTATACAGGTTTATGAATAGATATGCATTGATTGAAGTAGGTTTATGCTCTTTTATACCCTATGAGGGTATGTAGAAATGGCTTAATATTGGGGGTTTGTGAGGTATGGAAAAATGAGGTTGTGTAGTGCGTTTTAAGGTATGTATATTTATTTTATTGATATAATAGTCGTGAGAGTGGGAATGTTGGGTGTAGGTGGTATAATGTAGGTATGGTGGGATTTTTGGGGATTTTGGTTTGTACAAGGTTTATGCATCGATAATGTATATTTATATTGTGGGTTTGGTTGTGGCCTGGATTGATTTATCTAATATCTTACTAACTAATCATTATAATAATATTGTATCGTCTTATATTTATTATATAATAAGTTATTATATTTTTATGTTGCTATCTTATTATCTTATTATATTACTAACATATTATATTATTATTATGTGATATTATTATGTTGATATACTAACATCATATTAAGTTTATATAATTGTATCAACATATCATATTATAATATTACCATATTATATTCGCATATTAATATTTTATTATTTTAACAATTTAATATCATATTATTATAATAACTTAATATCTTAATATTATAATAACATAACTTTTTATTATCTTATAATTATAATATGATGTTGGTTTAATATGGTACTAATATTATAATATAGTGGTATAGTTAGGTTATATGTTAGTTAGATTGTAGGATATTAAAATAATAGGCAAAAAAAATAAACCCCATGCGGGGTTTATCTAATCATATCCGGTCTTTGCTGCATTGCCTTGTAAACTCTGCTGTAACCGTAATGATTTGTGATTTGGCCTATTATCGTATCTTTATTGGACTGACGATTAATTGATATGTGAGCTTCTTTTGCTAATTGTAGTAGTTCGGATTTTTTGCACTTGCTTAATATTTCGGTGCTTGCCTCCCTGGTCATTGATTTTAGCTGATTGATTAATTCTGCCATCAATATACACTCTCCTTTTATATTATTATTTTGTTTTTAAAGATCATTGATTGTGGGTTTATGTCTATCTCTATTATTATTTTATCAAAGTATTGTAATGTTGTCAATATGATAATTGATATTTTTTGAGATTTTTTAAGATTAATTTTAGTGAAAAGTTGTCACTTTATAACCTATAATATAAGCATTTTTAAAAATTGACTATTTAGACGGTATATTATATAGTATCTCTATATGTCCTTCTAATTAGTCAATTTTTATATTTCTATTCTATTTTAATCTCAATAATAATTCTGCCAGTTCAAATTGAGCATTAAGATATTTATCCTCAGTTAATCTGAAGAATTTATTTATTGCTATGCTATTTGGTAAACCTATTATATCATCCATATACTTTTCTATTTGTTGATCATATTCTTTTTGGCTCTTTTCTAAATTATATTTTGCTTGCTCATTTACTGCATTTATTACTTTATCATTTAACATTATTCGTTGCATATTTAATTCGGCCTGTTGCAACGCTTGTATTATATGATCCTTGACAAATATTATTTTAATATCAGTATATATATAATTTATATTATAGTTCTCTTTTAATAACTCATTTACTCTATTGTAAAATTCTTTATGCTTGAATTTTAAATACACTAAAGTAATGCTATCTAGGTTCATTTCATTAAGTACTATTTTCTTTATTGCTAATATGTTTTTCTTTTCTTCATCGGTAGCAGGTCTTATATTATTATGTAATATTTCGTTTATATCTGGCTCAATAATATTAATCATAGTTAATTCTTCATAATCAATTAGACATCTATTTTTTAGATTACGCAATGTATCAAATAATATCTTCCTTAACTTTTGATAGGTTCGCTGATAAAAATGGTTTATTTGATAGTTTGTAATGATGTCATTTTGTTTCTTTAGTTCCTCTTTATTTTCTTGTATGTAGTTTGAATTGATCATACCCATTAATAAAAATAGTTTCTTTAGAGTTAGTGTGGTAGTATATCCTTGTTGCTTAGATAGATAGTTGAGTAATATTAATTCAATATGTTGTATATATTTACTTGTGTTGCCTAATGATCTTTTATCTTCTTTTGGTAATGGTTGGTTGTATATCTCAGTAATTATGTATTTTTGTCCTACTTTTTCATAATCAAAGTATCTTTGCCATTCTTTATGTTGTGATTTTTTACTGTCTCCTGCTTTTATTTCTTGTGATAGTAAAGCGCATAAGGTTTTATAATTTTTGATTGTATCGCCAGGATGTAAAGTTTTTTGGATTTGATTGTATAATTTTGTATCTGGCATAATGGTATTAGTTCCTCCTTTTATATGGTATATAATTTGTGGCGTATGCATAGCATAGGTAATTATATTATAGCATAGTTGGTTGTGATTTGCAATTTGTTTATATTATAGATATAATGGGATTTATAACTGTATTAGTTGAAGTAGTACAGTTAATACAATATTACTTCGATGGCAAATTTCCTGTTATCAAATCCGAATATTTAGAAGTTTATCTAAATATCTAAATATTATTCGTTTGGGCGTATTCTGGCAGGTTGTGGCCTGATACTATGAGTAGATACCAGGATTAATCAGGATCAATTCTATATCATTAGTTTGTGCAGCTTAACCCGTATTTATTCCCTTCATTCCTGCCATAATGCAGGATAACACATATTATCTAGTATTAATTAATAGCTTGTAAATGGCTATATATCGGTATTTGTAGCTATATTCAAACATTTATTACATTACCAATATATTATTATCCAGGCTAGACGGGGGTACTTTACAAAAAGAACAACCGTTTGTAGAACAGATGTTTGCCTATCTCTTCTATCAACAGACTATGAAAATTTTTCATACCGACAATCTTAATTCTTTCAACAAATACCCATCGTTCTAATTTCGTTTAATACCCCAACCTACAAAACATCCTATAACTCCCAACCATCTTAAAATCAACCTTATCAACTCCTAAACCATCTATATAATCAAAATTCAAACCCACTCAAACGCCCAATGAATCAACATTTACAACTATTCCTTTACTCAACTACTACTATATATAATAACAATTTCACCGAATCAACTTTTAACCTATCTAACCAATCTAAAAACAACATTCTATTAACAACCAAAATTCCTTTAAAATCCTACTATTTAACTAACTCTAACATATAATTAACGCCCACTCTGGATTAATTCACCGACAACCAACTATCAAAATAATCATATCTAAAAAAATTTCACATTTATTTTATAATTTTCTTGACACTTCTAATATTATCTTGTATTATTATATTAATAATTTAACTAAAACAAAGGAGATAACAAAATGATCAATAATAATGAACCCAATCCAAATCCTTTAATCCAATACACCCAACATTTAATCCAACAAAATAAATCCACCAATACAATTAAATCTTATACTAAAGATATAACATCATTTTTTGCTTATTTCAACCAAACTCATAACATACCTCAAACATTAACTCGTTCTCAAATCATCCAATACAAACAACACCTACTTACTACAAAAAATAATGCTAAATCAATTAATCGTACCTTATCATCTTTAAAATCCTATAATGAATTTCTAGTTTTCACACATCAACAAAATGAAGTGGTTGTATTATCTATAGACTATATTAAAATTCAAAAACAACTTGTATCTCCTACTAACACTTCTACTAAAGATGCTATTCGTTTTATGGAGAAGGTAAAAAAGAATGAACCTATAAGAAATTACTATATAGTTGCCTTACTATTAAATACTGGTCTTAGAATATCTGAAGCATTAAGTATTGAATTGGATGATATTAATTTTAAAAAAGAAAATCTAAGGGTTATCGGCAAAGGATCAAAACAAAGAATTATTCCTTTAAATAAGAAAGCAATTGAAATTATTAAATTGGTGATTGAAGATAGAAAAAATTATAACTATGCTTTGAATAAATTAAATAGTAAGTATTTATTTCTAAGCAATAAAAGTGAAAAATTAGAAAGTTGCACTATTGAGAGAATATTCAATAAATATAGTAAGACTATTACACCGCACAAATTGCGTCATTGTTTCAGTTCTAATTACTTAGAAAGTGGAGGTAGCATTCGGGAACTTCAATATATACTCGGACACTCCAGCTTAAATACAACTTCTATTTACCTTAATCCAAATGAAATAAGTATGCACAGGAATATAAATAATAGTTGTATAGGTTAATAATTTAAAATTGATTAACTTTTGCCACAGGCGTTATCATCATTAATTGTAATTTGCTGGTTCAAACTTCCCGACAAGCGGGTCGCTTTCACCTAGCAAATTTGCACAATTACTGATGAATCGGCTAAAGCCGATATTGATATTTTTATTTATGGAACCAATTCTAATATTATATGTCTAACTAATTAGAGTATATATTTGTGTTGACATTTATTTTATTATTTTGTATAATATGATTAGAATATAAAAAAGAAGGAGTAAAATATCTATAAATCCCTATTTTATTGAATTATTAAAATAAAAATATAAATGTGTAGCAAAATTTCCATATAATATATATAGAGTGAAAACTTTGCTACACATAACTTAATTTTGCAATTTATATGAAAGGAATTTTATGAAAATAAAAACAGGTGAAATTAATAATAAACATTTGGTAGAACTTTTTGGAACAGAAAAACAAAAGGAAATTTTCTTTAAAGATAAAAAATTAAATAGTGGTATTAAAAAACGGTTATTAGAGAAAGCAAAAAGATATTGTGAAATAGAGGATTTAACTCAAGGTAAATATTTAATACATAAAATTTATACCATAAAAAATGAAAATTGTTTAATACCTTTATATAAAGGTCTATCTAAATACTTAACCCCTTTGATATTAATTAAACTTTTAGAAGAACAAGATGAAAATTATAAAATTACACTTCCCTTTCTAGGATGGGCAAAGAATTTTGAAATGATAAATGATAATTATCCTTTATTAAAATATCATCAAAAAGCAGGTAGTGAATATTTAAAAATTAATGAAAACATTATGTTTGAATATTTTGAAAAAATGGATGAATGTATTAAATATTATTTAGATAAAATTTTAACAATTCTTGGAAATAAAAGTGGATTAGATTTAATAGAATTTGATTCAATAACTATGGTTAGAAAATTATATTTAAATCAAGCACTAGACACAAATAAAATTGATATTAAAGGCAATTGGTTCGATGAAATTATTTCAGATGAGGATCGTAAATTTGTAATTGATTGTGAAAATAAAGCAAAAGATAAAGCGAAGATTATTAATAATCAGGAAAAATTCTATGGTACAAAATCTCATATTTATAAAAATGAATTAAAGAAATTACTTAGTAAAAGAAATATTATATTTACATATTCTGCCTATAATATTTTTTGTAAAAATAAAGGTGAAATAAAAAATATTATAGAACAATTTACTTCTATACTTAGTTGTAATACAAATGATTTAGTACAAACCTTTAATGAAACATTTATAGATTATATAGAAAATAAGGCGGTTAATAGACAGAATAGAGAGCAAAATAAATTTAATGATGACAATAATGAAAATATAATTAAAAGATATAGATTGGCAGAATCTTATGTGTCTAATTTTAAGGCATTATCTGAATTAACAGTTAAACGAGATGCCAAAGATTTAAAATGTGAATTAAATTTGAATAATCTTGAAGATATATTAAGTGAATATTCTACTTATAATTTATATATCAATATAGACAAATTAAAGAAAATATAGAAAGGATTAATAATACATATGAAAAAAGCACTTAACCAATACAATAAACTCATAGATATTATGGAATCAACAAAAAAAGATACATATACCTGCCCCGTATGTAAAGAAATATTGACTAGAAACTTTGGAGAGAAGTCACAATATTATAGTCATCCTAAAGGGAAAGGGCAAGATTGTGAATTAAAATTAAAACTAATTATTAAAGAAGATAATTTAAACGAACTCTCCCAGAATCAAATAGACATACTTAAAACAGAGTATTATGAAAAAGCATTTAATGATGTACATATTGAATTATCAGATTATAAATCGGAAGAAGGATATTATTTAACCCAAGAACAAAAAAATATTATTTTTTCTAAAGAAAATAAGATAAAAATATCTGCCCTTGCAGGTTCAGCGAAATCCTCAACACTTTATTATTATGCAAAAGAAAGACATTATAAAAAAATTCTTTATTTAGTATATAATCGTGCAATGAAAGATGAGGCAGATCAATCCTTCGGTAAATTATCAAATGTCACTATTAAAACCACTCATGGATTAGCATTTGGATATGTAGGTAATTTATATAAGAGGAAACTTACTAATAGTTATAAACCAGTTGATATAATTAAAGATTTAAAATTAAATTGGAATACCGATATGGAATTAGCAAATAAAATACATTATATGATGAATCAATATATGTTATCTAATGTTAAAGAATTTGAAGAATTAGATTTATATAAAGATGAATCTGGTAATTCTACAGAAGAGAGAGAATTAATAATTAATAAATGTAAACAATTATGGGAATTAAAAAAAGAATACAATAATAATGTAAAAGTTGAACATGATTTTTATTTAAAACTATTTCATTTGGGACAAAAAGATTTATCTCATAAATATGATATTGTAATGATTGATGAAGCGCAGGATAGTAACCTTATAGTTTTAGATATAATTAAAAATTCAAGAATTAATGGTGTAGCAGTTGTCGGCGATCCCCTACAACAGATTTACAGTTGGCGTAATGCAACTAATATAATGCCTTTGTTTGAAGGTAAAGAATATACTCTAACTACTTCGTTTAGGGTAAGTCAAAATATTGCTAATATAGCAAATATAATTGTTCAAGATATTAACAATAAAGAAATTAATATGAAAGGATTTAATAGTAATCAAAAAATAGTAAGTGAAATTAATAAGAATGAACCATATGTTTGTTTATGTAGAACTAATGCTTATATTTTTGCTGAAGTATTTGAAACATTAAATAAAAATAAAAATGCAAAATTATTTTTTGAAGGTGGTTATTTCGGTTATGCATTTCAAAATATTAAAGATGCATGGTTTTTTTCTTTAGGTTATCAAGTAAAAAATCCAATGTTTAATAAATTTAAAGATTATTATTCTATGATTGAATATGCTAAAAATATAGAAGACCTAGAATTAATAGCATTAGATAAAATGATTAATAAATATGGACATAAAATACCTCAAATTGTAGATGGTATTAAAAATAATACTGTGACAAAGAAAGAAAATGCCGATGTAATATTTAGTACGATCCATCGGTCTAAAGGCCAAACTTATACAATCCCAGTTTATATTAGTGATGATTGCATAGATTTATCAAATATCTTTAAAAAAGCATATATAGATAAGGAAAATATTAATCTTAATAATTATTATGAAGAACTTTGCATTTTATACGTTGCTATTACTCGTGCTGCCGGTGAAATTCAATTAAATGATAATTTAAAAAAATATTTAGTATTAAAATGGAAATATTTTAATAATCAGAATAATTAAAACTATAATATAAATATATTGCTTTTTCCCATACTATTTGCTATAATATAATTAATAAAACGACCAACTAACTAATACCAAAAAAGAAAGGAGGAATATCCATGCTATCGTACTTTGACAAAAATAATATAATCAAAATAAACAAACGTACTTTCCTGGTTATAGACGGGAAACTAACAAGAGCAGGTAAAGAGTTTTTGAAGATGTTTAAATATATAAAATAAATATATTTGTAGTTTTATTAAATATTATTATATAAGGAAGAAGGAATTATATATATGTCATTAGAAAAATCCGAGCGTTATTTACTTATAGGTATTGATGAAGATTCTGAATGGGCACAAGTTACTTCGTTTATTAGAAAATATACTACTTTCCTTGATAAGCGTTGTGAACAGTATCCAGAATCTTATAAAAAAGAATCAGATCAATTTGATGAAGATGAAATTGTGGGTAGAGAATATATTGTAAAGAAAAGATTATTACCTCCTACATTATTTAAAGCACCAAGCAAGAAGAAGTTAACTGAAGAACAGAAGCAAGCGGCCTCTGAACGAATGAGGAAGATGCAAAAAGCAAGACAAAAGAAAGTTAAAGATAAAGGTTAAACACTAATACATATTTTACAATAAAATTTGCTTCTAAAAACGCTTTAATATTCTCTAAGGTAGTTTCCCTCTACCTTACTCCTAATCGTTCAATCTTGAAGCAAATTATAGATTAAATACATATAAAATTGCCCTATTATTTTTAGGGGTTGACCCTATATTTTAAAACTATAAAATCAAGTTAGAAAGAAGGATAAAAAAATATATATATGATAACCAAAGAAACTTTTACAAAATATATAAATAGAATTCAAGAATTTCAAGAAGCAGAAGATAAAATAAATTTAGCGGGTGAAATATTAGAATTTTCAATTTCATTTGCGGAACATGAACAATTAATTGTAAATATTTTAGAAGATGTGTTTGATGATCGTGAATCTAATTGGATTTCATATTTCATTTATGATTTGTCATTTGGGAATGATTGGCATGAGGGATGTATTAGAGAAAAAGATGGTACAGATATTTCATTGAGAAATGCTGGAGAGTTGTATGATTTATTAATGAGTGAATTTAAGGAGGATTATTAATATGAATTTATCTGGTAGATTATTTATAGATGAAGATAATGATAAAGGTGAATTTGAATTAGAAACTGAAACTGGTGTGGTTAATATTTCGCAATTATTGGATGGGGTTTATAGTTCTAGGTTAAAACCGCAGGTTTATATTAGGATTGAGAAGAATGGAAGTTTGCTTATGGAAGAAGATGGAGGAATTTTCTTAAATATTGATGAGCAGAAAGTTGAATCATATTTTGTGTGCGGAATTAATTTAAGTAAGTTATTATGGGACAACACTGATGAATATTTACAAATTACTATTAGAAAAGAGAGGAAGACGAAGGATTTATATGGTAAAAGTTAATAAAAATGATGTAAAAACGAATAAAAATGATAGAAATAATATTATAAATACATATATATATCATAATGTTAAGGCGAAATTATTTAAGTATTGCATTAAGTGTGGCAAAGACTTCCCTACCCCATCACAAGATCAATTTTGCTGTTGGGAATGCAGAAAAGAATATTATCAAGAATTGAGAGCAGATATGGATGATGTAATTAATGAGGTATGGGGTCGAGATTAATTAATAATGAAAGGATAAAATATTTATGAGTGATAAAAATTTTTTAATAACTAAATATAATTTAGATGAAATTGAAACAATTATGGAAGAAAAATTAAATAATTTTATAATTGATACTTTTGGTAAAGATGTTGTGGATAATATTAAGACTAAAGCTGAATATGTAGAATATATGGACGAAGATATGAAATGTTTTAAAGATGAATTAAGATGTGAACTTTGGTTAGAAATTACATTCCCACAATATAGTTATTTAATTAAAGAACATGGTATACACAATGAAAGTGTTGGTATGATTTTAGAATTTAAAGGTTCTCAACCTTTTTATATTGATGGTAGATTTGAAAGTAGAAATGTTTTTGAATGGATTCAAGGTATGCCGATACAGAAGTGTGAAAAGATTTATGGAATTAATAAAGATGAATTGTATGATAGGTTTAATGAATATATATTAGATTGTTAGGGAGGAAATTAATATTGAATTTTGAAAATATACAAATGGCAGTAGTTAGAAAGAAAAATGATGGTAATAAAATTAATATTAGTCAAATTAATGATACAAATAGAAATGATGATTATGAATGTATTGTATGTGGATCAGAAGTTATTCCTGTTGTTCCTAATGGTAAAACTATAACTGGAGAAAATGCAAAGGTAACTCCTCATTTTAAACATTTAAATGCAGAAAATTGTGGACAAGAATCTTTCGTTCATTTTTGGACTAAAACAGAATTAATAAAAATAGGTGATAAATTTAAAGTTATTACGGATAAAGAAAATGAATACATAGCTAATCAAATATTTTTTGAGAAAACCATAGATATAGATGGCAAAAAATATATACCAGATGCTACTATACATACTTCTTGCGGTAATATTATTCATTTTGAATTTAATCATAGTAATAATAAAAGAATTAGAGATTATATTGATAAATGGAAAAAGTTAAATCAGATTATAGTTGAAGTTAATATAAATTCAATGATGTGTGTTTTTGAGGATTCCATTCCAACCTTTAAAGCACTTTATTATGAAGGAAAATGTTTTAATCTTAATGATGAAGATAAATTGTATTATGATACAATTGGAGAATATAAATTAACTAAATCTGATAAAGAAACTCTTAAAATAAGAGAAAAAGAAATAAAGAATTTAGATTGGCTTTGGGACGAAATTAGAAAAATCAAATATGAAAATAAAGATTATGAAGGTATTGGTAATCTTATACGTTCAATATCTACGGAAGAAGGAAGACAAATTGCAATTAATATATTATCAAGAGTAAAATGTGGAGGAAGTATTCTTTATAACTATGTTATGTTTTTGAAAGATAAGGTTGATAGACGTTTAAAACATTTAAACCTTAAATATAATGGATATTTAATAAAATATGAAACAGAAATTCCTAGATTAATTTATGATAGAGTTTTTAAAGGAATAACTATTAAATTTTATGTTTTAGATGATGACATACCTGAAATTTATCACACTTATAAGTATGATTTTAAAGAAGAAATATTAAGTAATAAATTAAAGGAAAGAATTGATTATGAAATTAAAAAATTGTCTAACAATCATGATTTATTATTGCACATTTTAGATATTTTAAAACTAAATAATAAAATAGTAGATTCTAAACTACATTATAAAGATAATACAGATTATGTTGATGCAATATATTTTACTGATTATAGGAATAATAATTACTTAATTTATAAAGATTATTATTCATTAGATGATATTAATAGTATTTTTATAGCTGAAAATATAAAATTAATAAGATTGGGTTATTTATCATCGTTAAATATTTTTATTGTAGAAACACAGGACTCTTATGAATTTAAAAATCGAATTACTGTGAAATATAAATACAACCAAATATTTAAACAAAATAATATTAATTTAACTTATTTAAATATAGATAAATCATATAAATTTTTACCTAGATATGATTTTGTTAAAAAAGTAAAAGAACTATTAGAAATACAAATTAATATTACTGATTTTATAAATAATTATATTACTGATGAACATTATTCGAAAATATATAATGAATCCGTAATTGAAATATCGAATTCAGAAATTGATAAAAAGATTGAACAATTATTATATCCAATGATATATATTTCAAATCAATGTAATACTGAAACATTAAATATTAGATTAAATAAAGATTTTACAAAGGGTTCGGAAGGATTTACTCAAGGTTGGTTAATAAAAGATTTTATTGCGGTACTTTATGGATTAGATATTAAAAACATAAATAATATAGAATAGGAAGGTGTAGTATTTATTGCATAATAGACAGTTTTATACATATAAATTTAAATCTTCTAGGTTAAAAGAATTTAATTATAATATTAATATAAATTTTGATATAGCAAAAGAATTAAAAGAAATAGTAGCTTTGGCTGATAATCAAATCCTTAGAAGTATTCGTGATATTAGAAAACATACTATAAAATATGATCATATTGAAAAACTTTATCAAGAAAGAGATATTAGAAAAAAGAAATATCATTCTATTGAAAATTCACAAAGAATTAATCAAATACAGAATAGAATAAATAGAACGATGTTTATTCCAGATTACATAACTGTAGTAATGGAACATCGTTCTCATTACAAAAAAATATTTAAACAAGGAATAATTATAAACAATAAACGGTATTTTAGATTAAGCTGTTCGTCTGGACAAGCCAGAGTTTCAACAGTAGTCTTATGTTGTGAAGAAATAATTGATGAATTAAAAAAGAGATTAAACAATGATAGAGATTTAACTAAGTCTTTTGCACCGAGTAAGTTTAATGCTTATTTTGGTCTATCAGGGTCATCAACATATTTAGTAAGTGAACCTAAATTTATTGTAGTAAAAGATTTTATTAATATTGATAAATTTAAAGCAAATTATGTTATAGAAAAAGATTGGGATATTGATGATGAAATAAAAACACGTGAAATTGAAATGGAAATGAATAGAACTGATGGTATGGGGTTGATAAGTCCAACTCAAGCAGAAAAATGGGCAAAAGAATTAGGGTTAGATTATATCCCCTCTCAGTTTTGTGTACGTCAGAGTTTCGTGAAAGGGATGCTCTGCACTTTCCCCATACATCAATTTTGTGAAGAAATTAATAATGGTAATTATATAGTAGATACTATATATAAAGATTCTGAGGATAATTATATTAAAGCTGATTTAAGAGATTATGATGTAATTATCACAGAATCACAATTCAAATTATGGGATAGTTATTCGGATATTGATACTTATATTAATAATTGTCATAAGAATAAATTATATTGGGGGGTGGCACAGTATACTCCTAAAGAAGCAAAACATATTTTAAAACTTAATTACCAATTTATTCAAACTTTAAATTTAAAACAAGAAAGCATAGAAAAATTAGCACAGCAATTTGTAGATTGGATATGTGGCGTTTCTTATGATGATATCTATTATACGTTACTGTTTTTACTTGGAGTAAATAATAGTGAATATAGTATTAAGAAATACTTACAAAATAGTGATAATTATTGGATTAAAAGTTTATTAATTAATCCAGAATTAAAGAATGATAAATATATTCGTACAAAAATTCGAGAATTATTAAAGATTAGAATTCAAAATGGATGTATGGGTGATATTTTTGTAGATGGTAACTTTCAGGTTTTAGTATATGATCCCTTTGGATTTATGCAACATGTTTGTGGATTAGAGGTTACAGGGTTACTTCAAAAAGGAGAGTTTTATTCTAATTATTGGAATGAACGTGGTGTAAAAATAATTAATGGTATGCGTTCCCCTTTAACTTATCGTAGCGAACATGTAATTATGAATTTAAAACAAGATGATTTAACTGAAAAATGGTATAGATATTGTAAATTAGGTATTATTTTAAATTATCATGGTCATGAAGTTGTAAATTTTGGAGGAGCAGATGTTGATTTTGATATTTTAGCTACAACATCTAATCAGGAGATTATTAACGGAGTATTCAAAAATGAACTGCCAGTTGTTTATGATCCACCCACTCCTGAAAAATTAGTATTTACAGATGAAGATTTATATAGAGCAGATACATTCTCTTTTGGTTCTATAATTGGGTCAATAACTAATAAAAGTAGTAATGGATATGCTTTATTATCTAATATAGAAAAACAATATGGTATAGATAGTAGAGAATATAAAATGACATTATCTCGATTAAAACAATGTTGTAAAGCACAGTCAGCTCAGATTGATAAAGCTAAAATTGGCAGAGAAGTAAAAGGTATTCCTAAGTTGTGGGTATATAAGCAAAAAATTAACATGGATGAAAATGGTAACATATTAGATTCTGATGAAGAAATAAAGGAAAAATTATTTTATAATAGTATTTTGCTTAATAAATATCCTTACTTTTTTAAGTATTTATATAAAAATGCAAGAAAGAAATATAATAAATATTGCGAAGTAAATGAAATTACATGTCATCAAAAGTTTAAAATGTCATTTAAAAAACTTAAAGAGTTAGATAGATTATCATTTGAGCAAAAAGAGTTTATTGAAAATTATTACAAGTATATGCCTTTAACTTATAGTGATAGTCCGATGAATTTATTGTGCAGATATATCGAGGGTATTAATTTTGAGATTAATCAAAAAATAAAATCTTTAGATAATAATGACATAATTAATTTTTATAAAAGTAAAGATCATCAATATACTGTTGAGCAGTATGAAGAAATTGTAAAAATATTAAATCAACATATAAATAAAGTTAAATACAATAAAATTTTATTTGACCAAGATATTGCTGATTATAATTTTGATGAAAACTCTATACAAGAATTTAAAACAGATAATGATATATTAGAACAAGATATAAATAATGTTTGTAGTGATGTTTATTTAGTTACTAATGTTTTATTGGATTATTTTTATAAGGATAAACCAAGTGCAAATAAAGATGTTTTATGGAGTACATATGGTAAATATATTTATAATAATGTAAAAGGAAATATAGTGGATACTCCCCTATTCCCTTTCCCTGATAATAAGGGAGAAATAAATTATCTAGGGTTAAATTATTCTTTAAAGGAGTTAAATATTGATGAATTATAAATATAGAGAACATGAATATGCTGAATTGATATATAACAATGGTTTTCAATCAAAATATATTCCTACAGAATTAAGATTGCTAGTATTATATTTTAGAGATGTATTAGAGATGAAACCTAAAGAACGTGAATATAGTTTATATAAATTTTGTAATAAATATATTCCTGATTTCAAAAAAGAAAATTATTATAAGTCTATTAAAACAGCGTTAAGAGCAGGATTAAATAAGGAACAAAAATTAGTTACTATTAATAAAATTGATATATATCAATCAGAATTAGATTATATTAATTCATTAGAAATTAATCAAGAGTATAAGAAGGTTATATTTACATTTCTGGTTCAGTTGAAGTTAAATAAAATAGTTTATGAATATAAGCGAAATAAAGAGTATGAGATGTTGTATTTTTATGGTGGTAAAATTAAATATAACATGATTAAAAATATGTCAAACATACCTAAAGTAATATCTTTAAATGATGAAGTAATTAATACTTTAAACGAGTTGGGGTTAATTACTATATTACATAGAGGTAAGATTAGTCTTGATTATATTAAGAATTGTATATCAGAGGGTGAAGTAGTAATTGAGATAACTGATTTTGAAAATGTGGGTTTGCATTTAGATTATTATAATGGGGTTAAGGGAGTAATTAAGTGCGGTGGTTGTGAAAAAATTATAAAAACTAAAAATAACAGACAATTGTATTGTAAAGAATGTGCGAAGGAAATAGATAGAATAAAAGCAATAGAGCGTATGAAAAATATAAGATGTTCGATTTAGAAAATCTTTCAAAATGCCTATTTTACTATGTTTATAATAGAATATATTTTTTCTTAACTTATGATATATTAGTAATATAAATTTTATAGGCATTTTGGTCGATAATGCTATCCCCTATTTTTAGAATTAATTAACAAATAAAAGGAGCAAATTTATAACTTGCAATTAATAAGTAAATCACAATTTTTAGAGATGTTCCAATTAGGAATACTTAGTGGATCACGGAAAAGTAATAAAGAATGGACAGTAACTTGTGTAAAGAAAAAGAGTAAGAGAAAGAAACACTATGTCCATGATGCAGATTATGCGAAATATATTAGAGCAAGATATCCCTAGAAAGGATGTTTATATTTGAAAGTTTTTGTAGATACAAATGTGCTTATGTCTTACTCTACAGAATTATTTAGTACATATGATGAACTCTTTATTTGTGATGTGGTTTTGTCCGAACTTGATAAACATAAAACTTCATCTGATTTAAATAAGCAATTTCAAGCAAGACAAGCACATAGATTAATTAAACAAAATAAAAATAAAATTAAATATTGTATGAAAAATGGTGATTTTAAATTACCTGATTCTTTTGATTTAAAAGATAATGATAATAAAATTATTAGTATATTAGGTGATTTGTACAATACTGATAATAGTGTTATTGCTTTATCAAATGACTCAAATTTTCAATTTAAATGTGAGTGTTTGGGATTGCCAGTTGAAGAGTTTGGTGATGATTGTAAACAAGATATCTATAAAGGTTATAAGATTTTAAGAGGAGATACGGATTTTATTAATAATTTATTTCATGAAATTGATAAAGGTATTAATTCTTATAATTTTTTAACTAATGAGTACCTTATTTTACATAATGAAGATGTCAAAGATACTTTTGAATATAGGTTTGATGGAAATAAATTTGTTGAATTAAGATTACCTCCATCAAAAGTTATTAAAGGGCGTAATAGTTTGCAAAGATGTTCTTTGGATTTATTGAATAATCGTGATATACCAATAAAGATTATTGCAGGAGGGTTCGGCACAGGTAAAAGTATTTCTTCAGTAAAGGTTGGATTATATCATACTCTTGATAAAAATTATTATAAGACCTTGGCATACATAAGAAATCCTATACCTGTTGATGATACAGATATTGGTTTTCTCCCAGGTAGTAAGGCTGAAAAAATTTCAGATTATTGTAGACCATTTTTACAATATGTTAATAATAAAAAAGACCAACTTAGTGTTGATGAATTAATTAAAAATGGAAAAATAAAAATGGATGCAGTTTCATTCCTTAAAGGAGTATCTATTGAGGATAGTTTTGTAATTATGGATGAAGCTGAAGACCTAAATTTAAAATTACTTAAAACAATTGGAAGTAGAATTGGTGAAAAATCATGCATTGTATTTACTGGTGATTGGGAGCAAAGTGAAGGTAAATATAAATATGATAATGGATTACTTAAACTAATTCAGCAAAAAAAGGGTGATCCTCTTATGGGTGTTGTAGTATTAGACGAAGTTTTAAGAAGTCCTGTAAGTAAATTATTTAATGATTTGAAATAAAATATTAGAATAAAAGGAGATTAAATTTTGAATAAAACTGAATTTGTAAATGCTTACGCAACTAAGACAAAACAAACAAAAAAGGCATCAGGAGAACAAGTGGATGCATTTTTACAAACATTAACAGAGGGGTTAGTAGAGAAAGGTAAAGTTGCATTTATGGACAATTGGAGTTTAGAAATAACATCTACAAATGAACGTAAGGGTCATAATCCTGCAACTGGTGAAGAGATTACTATACCTGCCGGAAAGAAAGTTAAGTTTAAAGCATCTAAGAATTTTAAGAATGAAGTCTTAGGATAATATATATTTTTTTACATTATTTTAATAATATAATTATTTTGGATAATTGCCTTTTGTGGCATTATCATATATTTTAATTAATTTTTTAAGGAGGAATTTTTATGAGTAAATTTTTTGATCGGACAGGTATTTATTGTGATTCTATTTTTGGTGATTTAGTCTTAGGTTTTGGTAGACCAACAAGGATTGTATTTAACTCAGAAGTTAAGGATATGCTTCCGTCATTCTGGAAGAAAAAGGATGATAAAACTTATCTTTGTACCGTAAAGACATTAGGAATAAACAGTGAAGATATTATTGTTGAAACTACAGATTATGGTATTAAAGTAAGTGGTTCTTCAGTAGTAAATGATTTTACATATGATACTGATATTGAATTACCAATAGCTGAAAGTATTATGAACGAGGTCGAGAAAATTAAAGTAGTAAGTAAAAATGGTTTAACATTTATTACTTTGATATTAAATAAACCTGAAAAGAAAAAGGTTTTGATTGAAAAAGAGTAATAAATTAAACAAAAATACTGCTTACGAGTGAGGCAGTTTGTATATTAATTCAAATATGGGGAGTCTGTTGATTCCCCGTTACCTAAATTAATGGGAACTGACTACCTACAGGAGCAGTTACCTATCTAATTCTACTTAACAATGCGCTATAGGCGTAATAATCTAGTAACCAATAGGATGTACACAAAACTTAACAGGTGTAATTCTATATTACATGGCTCTTCATAAACAGAACTAAACAAGCCTCTTAATAATGCTGAAATAGTTTAGTCGGAAGGATAGTTTTGCCTTGAGGTTATATCGAAAACGGGAATTGACTTATTTATATAGGCAGTTACCCGTTTTTTAAATTGAATAGGGTTGAAATCCCGAACAAAGAAGAAGTGGGAGATGACTTTTGCATTTACCCACTTTTATTATTTATAACTCCAATTTAATTAAAGGAGAATTATATGGATGTAAATAAAAAAGAAAATGAGAGTAATTTTGATTATATTATTCGGCTTGTAGATGGTAAATCAAATGGTTTGTACGATATAGATTATACTGAATTATTTAAATTGGGGTTCGGTGTTGAGTTAAACCCAGACGAATGTAGAAAAAGGTACTACGGGTTAAAAATGATACTTCCCTATTTGGATAATGAGAAAGTTAAAAATATTACTGAAGATGATATTTTAAAAGAATATGAATTAAAGAAAATTAACTTTGAGAAAGAGAAAATAAAATTCCAAGACCAAAGGCGTGAATATTTTAATCTTCTAAGAGAAAGTGCTAGATTAGACCATATTAAAGAACACATAGAAAAAGTTGCTTTAGATGTTTCTAAACAAAAACCTTTAGAATGGGAACCAATTTATAAATTTGGTAAATATAAAGAAGGTATACTTTTAATTTCAGATTTTCACTTTGGTTTAGAAATTGAGAATTTTTTAAATACATATAATAAAGAAGAATTTTTAAAGAGAATTAATAGATTGACTATGAAAACTATAGAATATGGTAAATTTCATGGTATTAAAACACTTCATGTTGTAAATCTTAATGATCTTGTATCAGGATTAATTCACGTTACCGTTAGAATTGCAAATACTGAAGATGTGATTGAACAAACTCAATTTATTTCAGAGATTTTAGCAGAAGTATTATGTAAATTTGCAAATGAATTTGAAGAAGTTAATTTCTATAGTGTTTTAGATAATCACAGTAGGGTCACACCTAATAAAAAAGAAGCAATAGATAATGAATCTTTTGCTCGTTTTATTCCTTGGTATTTGAAACCTAGATTAAAAGATATACCTAATATTTCTATTATTGAAAACGAACTGGATAGTAGTATTGGGGTTATTGATGTTTGTGGGTATACTTGTTTTGCGGTGCATGGGCATCAAGATAGTGTAAAAAGTGCTACTTCTGATTTAGCAATGATGGTTAAACAATTTCCTGATTATGTGTTTTTAAGTCATTATCATCATAGTCAAGAAGATGAAATACATAGTTGTGAAGTTATCGTAAATTCTAGTCTATGTGGAACAGATGAATATGCTAAAAGATTAAGAAAAACTAGTAAACCAGCACAAAAATTCATGGTTTTTAATGAAGAAGAAGGAAGAGAGTGTACTTATTCAATTAGATTAGATAGATAATATAAATTAACTTTGGAAGGTTAAATTGGTGTGTCTATGCCTGATTTATTAATAGGATTATTTAGTGGATTATTGCTCGGAATCATTATTGAAAAGTATATATTCCCTGCTTTAGATATATTGTTTGAAATATTTACTGCAAAAACCTCTAAAGAAATAACAGAACATAATTTAAATATACAAGAAATGTCATGTGAATTGCTTAGAGCATATCCTGAGTTGAAAGATGGTAATGTTGTAGAACAAACTAATGCAATAGGTTTTAATATTATCGATGATTATGAATATGAAGAAGATTAGTTTCTTAATTAAAATGATATTACAATTTTAAAAAAGTAATAATTTATTTCATTAATATAATTTAAAAATTAGTTAATAGAAGAAGGTAGATTTAAGTAAATTTAATAAAAATAGGTTGAGAGTCGCTATCTTAACTGACAAGAGTGGGATACCTTACACCCACTCTTTTTTATTATAAAAATGTAAGGGGTAATACTGGTAAGGAGTGTTGGAGAATGGGTAAGTGTTTAACATTTGAAGAAGTGAAATATTATATTGAAAGTTTAGGTTATATTTTAATTGATATAATATATATTAATATTTTTTCAAAAATAACTTTTAAAGATATAGACGGTTTTTATTATTATTTACATATAAGTAATTTAAAAAAGGGATTTATTCCCAGTAAATTTCACAAATCTAATCCTTATACAATTCAAAACATAAAACTATGGTGTAAATTAAACAATAAACCATTTGAATTATTAAGTGAAGAATTTAAAGGTGCAAATAAAAACCTTAAATGGAGATGTTTAAAAGAAGATTGTGGAGAGATATTTGAAGCAAACTGGAATAAAATCATAATAGATAGAGGTTGTCCTTTTTGCGCAGGACATCAAGTAGGTTTATCTAATTGTCTAGCAACTAAAAATCCAGAACTTGCGTCTGAATGGCATCCAACCAAAAATGATGATTTAACTCCATATGATGTGACTTGTGGAAGTAAAAAATACGTATGGTGGAAATGTAAAGAGTGTGGTTTTGAATGGGATGCAAGTATTGTTAATAGAAGAAATAATGGTTGCCCAAAATGTGCTGAATCAAAAGGTGAAAAAAGAATAAGTAAATGGTTGAATTTAAATAATATATCCTATTGTAGAGAATTTGTTTTTAATAATTTATTAAGTGATTTAGGAAATCCATTGAGATATGATTTTGCTATATTTGATAATGTAGATAAAACACAATTAAATATGTTAATTGAATATGATGGGAAACAGCATTATGAATGGGTTAAAGGCTTTTATACAAAACAAGATTTTATAAAAATACAATATCACGATAAATTAAAAAATGATTATTGTATAAATCATAATATAAAATTATTAAGAATTCCTTATTGGGATTTTGATAATATTGAAGAGATTTTAGATAAGGAATTCTAATTAAAATATTAAAAGAATAAAAGGAGATTAATATATTGAAATTAACAATTAGTACCTATTATAATAATGAGTCTGGTGAGTATCTTACAACTAAATTCTATATAGATGGTGAAGAATGTAGCGAAGAAGAATATTGCGAAATATTAGAAGATTTGAATAATATAAATAATGAAGTTGATTGTGATGGTAATTGTGAAGAATGCCCTAACAATAAATATGAACAGGAACAAGAAGAAAATCAATTTCTTCGTGCAGTAACAGATGCAGTTAATGATACTTTAGAAATGTTTGAAGATGAAAATACTTGTGATGATTGTAAATTTGAAGCATTGATGGGGTTAGTATTTTTAGGTGTAAACGGTGCATTACAAGGATGTGTGATAAAAGATAGTGGTTTTAATTAAATATTGCTTAAATGCCCTGTTGGTTTACTAACCAGGGCATTTTGTCATGCATTTAATTATGAAATGCCATGAAATTATGGTTTGATGATAATATTTAGAAATATAAATATGTTTATTTTAGAAGAGAGGTTTTTAGGGGTCGCTCCCCTATTCTCCGTACCCTCTCTTCTATTTTTATTTAAAGGGTTAGTACGGAGAAATAAAAATGTACGGAAAGAGGATGATAAAGATGCTATTAACAAAAGAAGTTGAGGTTCAAGTAGTTGGAGGTACTTTAAAATACTATAGATCATTGGGTTATGATGTAAAGTGTAATGATAAAATATTAGTTAGTGTCTCAGATTTAAAGAAACGTTCAAAAGAAATGGTAAAAGTACAATGTGATGATTGTGGTAAAGTGTTTGATTTTCATTTTGATGCTTATCGTAAATATAGAGATGATTTTATTAATTGTAAATATCAATGTAGAGATTGTGAAATAAAAGAAATATGGGATAGGGTTAAAGATGAATGTGTTAATTTGAATTTTACTTTAATTAGTGATATATCACATTATAAAACACATAAAAGTGAAGTTAAATTTATTTGTAATAATCATAAGGATTATGGAATTCAAAAAGTTACAGTTAATACTTTATTAGTTAAACATTGTGGATGTAAATTATGTGCTAATGAGAAAAAAGCGAAATCTAAAGTATTAGAATTTGAGTTAGTTAAATCTAAATTTGATGAAGTAGGATATATTTTATTAGAAACAGAATATATTAGTGCAAAAACTCCGATGAGATATATTTGTCCTAAACATCCTGATATAATTCAGAAAATAACATATGATAAACTAAGTCATGGGCAAGGTTGTAAATATTGTGGATACGAGAAAATAGGTAAACATTTTAGACATTCATTTGAATATGTTTGGGATTGTTTTAATGATAAAAATTTAATCCTTATAGATGATGACTATAAAAATGACACACTTCCTTTAAGATATATATGCAAAAAGCATAGAAATAAAGGGATTCAAACAATTACTTTTAGTAGTTTAAAGGTAAGTGATTTTGGTTGTAAATATTGTGCCATAGAATATAGAGCATCTTTAATGAGTAAAGGTGGTGTAACCCCTTTACATAATTATTTACGAGAAAGAATTAATTCTTGGAAAGAAGATAGTATTAAGAATTATCATTACAAATGTGTATTAACGGGTGGACGATTTGATGTGATTCATCATTTATATGGATTTAATATGATTTTATTAGAAACATTAGATAACTTACGTTTATCAATTCATCCGCAAGTAGGTTTATATACAGACAATGAATTATTATTAATTGAACAAGAATGTTTAAAGTTACATTATAAATATGGATTAGGTGTATGTTTGTGCAAACCTTTACATAATTTATTTCATAAATTTTATTCTAAAGGAGAAAATACTCCAGAACAATTTGAAGAATTTAAACAAAGATATTATAATTTTGAATTTGATGATTTATTAGACAATAAATATAAATATAAGAATATCCTGTCTAAAGTTAGTTGATTAAAAGGTGGTGGTGATAATGCCAAAATTAGGTAAAAAACCTTATATTCCCAAAAAGGATTTAAACTTAACTTGTGCAGCATGTGGGGAATTAAAAAAGGAAACAAATTTTTACACTAGTTATAATCCTATTCATCAAACTGGACGTATCCCTTACTGCAAGTCTTGTCTTAAAAAAATGATTAGTGATGAAAAAGGAAATGTAACAATAGATAAATTACAGTCCACTCTTCAATTAATGGATCGTCCGTTTATTTTTGATCTTTGGAAAATATCTTTAGAAGGTAAAATGGATAGTTTTGGTTGCTATATGAAAAATTTAAGTCTTAAACAAAATCGTGAACTTACATGGAAAGATTCTGAATTTAAACCTCAGTTAAATAGTGGATTAAATTATGATAAAACATTAGATGTAGATATTAATAATAATGATAATAATGATGTTAATATATCAGAAGATTTAATTGAAAAATGGGGTTTTGGATATACCGAACAGGAATTATCTTTATTTGAAAAGAAATGGAAACAACTTATAGATAATTACGGTGAAAAAACATCTTTTCATATAGAAGGATTAAAAACATATATAAGATTTAGAGTTAAAGAAGAATTGGCAACCGCAAAGGGTGAAGTCAAAGATGCAAAAGAATGGGCAGCAATGGCTAAAGATGCTGCTACTGCTGCAAAAATTAATGTTTCACAATTATCAAAATCTGATATTAGTGGTGGAGTAGATTTACTTCCACAATTATTTGAGGCAGTTGAATCAGAAGTAGGTATAATTCCTATACTACCTTATTTAAAAGAACAACCTTATGATGATGCAGATTTGATTATTTGGACTATTGTTAATTATATAAGAAGATTGGAAGATAAACCAAGAATTGAATATAAAGAAATTTGGAATTTTTATGATCAAATGCTTTCAGATTATTATAACCAAAAGGGTTATTCAAATGAAATGGTGCAAAAAGAAAAAATAAAAAGAAATAACGTATTTAGAGATTTAGGAGAAGTTTATAAAGAACCTGTTTATGAAGATGGTGATAATTAATGCCCTCTTATGCTAATTTTGAGAGTAAAAATAAAAAATATACTAAAAATAGATATGATATTTATGAACCAGCTTTTGAAACTCCTTTAAAAGCATCTGAATATAATTCAAATATAATTACAAGAAATATACAGGACTTTTCTGAAGTATGTTCTTTTCTTCGTTGGATGCCAGATATTTTTTGGGATATGTATAAACCTGAAAATGGTGGTTTAGTTTTTGATTTACACCAAAGAGTAATGATTAGATTATTAGCAAGATTTCCCGAAAATTATTTTTGCGCTCCTAGAGGGATTAGTAAAACATTAATTCATGTAATGAACCAATACTGTACGGCCTGTTGTTTCCCTGGAGTGTCTCTCTCGATCACAGCTTCAACCAAAGAACAATCGGTTAAGATTTGGAAAGATAAACATGATGAAATTCTAAGATTTTATCCTTCGTTTGCTGAAAATATTAGATCGGCAACCTTTTCCAAAGACTCTGGAAAAGTTGAATTTGTAAATGGAAGTGTGGTTGATAATCTTGCAAATTCCCAACAGAGTAAAGGTTTGAGGAGGCACAGAGGTGGTCTGGAAGAAAGCGCATTAATTGATAAAGATACATATGATGATTGTATTGAACCAATTTTTAACATTGGTAGAACTACAATGACTAGTGAAAATGATCCAGAAGAATTGAATGGACAAATTAATAGATATAGTACTTCAGGTTATAAAAATAGTGATGAATATGAAAAAATTATAACTATTGCAAAAAATATGGTTGATTTAAAAGGGTCATTCGTTTTTGGTTCAGATTGGTTTATACCTGTTCATTTTGGTAGACAAAAGAAATCAACTATAGATAAAGCAAGAAAAAGTAATATAATTCGTTTTAAACAAAATTACTTATGTGATTGGGTAGGAGTAAGTGATGGTGGTTTAATTAATATTAGTAAATTAATTAAAGCTAGGACTATTACTTTACCCGAATTAGAATGTCCAAGAGATAAAAGAGGAAATTATGAATTATGTGAATATGTATTAGGTGTTGATGTAGCAAGAAGTTCTTCAGAAAATAATAATAAATCAGCTATAGTTGTTTTAAAAATTATTAGAAATCAATCAGGATTAATTAGGCAAATTCATATTGTCAATATAATAACACCCCCAAATGGTTTGAATTATGAAGAACAATCGGTAATAGTTAAAAGAGTTTTTTATCAATATGGTGGTAATTTAGATATTGGCAAATCTAGAGTAAAAGCTATCGTGGTCGATGGGAATGTAATTGGGCAGGGGTTAGTTGAAAAATTATTGGAAGATGTAACCGATTTTGAAACTAATCAAGAATTAGGGTGTTTTGCAACTATTAATACAGATGATAAACCGAAAGTTAAAGATGCACCTCCTTTTGTTTATGTTTTAAAAGCACAAGGTATTAATGGTGATATTATTAGAGAGTTTATAAATTATGTTGAGTCCAATAAATTAAAATTAGTGAAGTCTTTTGATGATATTAAACAAAATATACCAAAGGAGATTAATGAAGAAATAATAGAAACTATTTGTTTACAAACACAATTATTAATAGATGAAGTAGCAAATTTAAAACTAAAAAAAACGCAAAATTCAATAACCGTAGAGCAAGTAGTTAAAAGGGTCGATAAAGATAGGTATTCAGGACTTGTTTATGGTTTGTATTACATATCTATGTTTTTAGAAGGAGAACAAGATGATTCTGATTATGATTTTGTTTTTGCATCATCGTAATATAAATATCTATAGAAAGGAGGTTTCCTTTTATTGAGTGAAAAAGAAAGTGGTTTTGATATTGAAGTGAATTCATTAAGAGATATGAATTATTATTTATCTGATACAACTTCTAATCCAAAATATTCTATGGAAAACTTAAAACAATACATTAAATATCCTATGATTTATAACAGGATTTTAAGAGTTATATCAAAACAAGCATATTATTCTAATGGATTATACGGAGAATCAATAGATAGAATGGTATCTTTACCTACATTATCTTATATAACTACTTTACGAAATAAAATAGGTAAAATGAAAAATTTCAAAAGTAGATTTAATTATGTGCTTAAATTATTAAATATTGATAGGTCAACTAGGGATATTCTTAGAAATTTATTTATAGAAGGTATGTCAGTTAGTATTTTACGGGATACAACTGCATCAAATAAAAATATTGATACTTCATCTGGTTCAATTGAAACAATAGATAGATTAGAAGGTTTATCACTTAATGATAATTTTATGCTTCAACCATTAAATAACGATTATTGTAAAATTGTAGGGTTTCAAAATAATGTAAGTATTGCAGCGTTTGATATGCAATACTTTGATCAATTTAAACATGGTGGATTAGTGCATGAAATTAAGAATTACCCAAAGGAATTTATTAAGGCATATACCGAATATAAAAGAGATGTAAGTAAAAGATGGTTTATTCTTGATTATAAAAAGACTATTGCTTTAAAAGCAAAAGCTAGTGAGTTAGATGCTTTTGGAATTCCTTTTGGAATATCGGCTTTTGTTGATATAAAAATGAATGATGAATATGGTAATAGTCAATATAAATTAATTCAAGAGTTAGCTAGTAGTATATATTATTTAATACTTCCTGAAGGAGAAAAAGCAGGATCGTGTAGTCTTAATAAAACTCAGCAGGAAAATGTAATTAAAGCATTTGAAAATGCAGTTAAATTAAACACAAATGCTAATAGTAGTGCAAAAATTTCTACACTATCACTAGCACCAGGAACAAAAATAGATAGATTATCAAAAGACAGTTCGTTACTTAAAGATACATTAAATGAAGAAAATATGAAAAAAATATCTACAAATTTAGGTTTTGCTATATCTGCTTTAAATGCAGAAAGTCAAAATGCTAATTTAGGAAGTTTACAGATTAATTTAGATTTAATATCTGCACAAATATTTCAATATGTAAACGAAATAGCAAAAGAACAAACTAGGGTGATTAACGAGCATTTAGGTGTTTTACCTAGAGATTATATTGATATTAAATACTTACCTATAACTTGGCTAAATAGAAAAGATGTATATGAAAAAGCAAAAGATTTATATATGACTACTGGTGGAAGTAGAATGTTTTATATTGCAAGTGCAGGTTTTGATCCTGATGATTATTTAAGTATTTGTGACGAAGAATTTGAGGCAGGATTAGATGAAAAATATCTCCCTCATATTACTAGTTATACTGCAACAGATAGTGCCGATAAAGTTAATCCTGAAGGAAATTTTGGAGGAAGACCGTCAAAGGATATCAAAGATTTGAAAGATTCTGGTTTGAAAACTAGAAATTTTAAAAATAATGAACAAAAAGTTAAAAATAAAAAATAATAATATGATCAATTAAGGGGGTGAGTGTATTTTGTGAGTAAGTTTATATTAAATAATCAGTACATAGAAATATGCGAAATGCCTGAAGAAGAATTGGCAGGACGCAGTAAAATCAAAATGTCAGCCCTAGAAATAGTGCCAGATAATTCTTCTTATAATGATAATGGTATAACATGGTTAAGAGAATATATAGATGCAAATATTAAATCCGCAATTGGAATGCCCTATGTTGTTTCGTGGTTAGATGAAGAAAATCAAATTCCTTCAGATCATGGAATAATGAATTTCGATGATGAAGGTAATGTTGTTTTTGATGGTGTAACCGTTGGAACTGTGCTAGATGCTTATATTGAAGATATTGAAATTGATGGTGAAACTAAAACTTTATTAATGACAGAGGGATTTATATATCGTCAAAGATATCCTAAATTTGTTGATTGGTTAAAAACTGAAATTGAAAATGGTAAAATTTATGGTTCTATTGAAATCAATGGTAAAGGTGAATCTAAGATAATTGAATATTTAGATGGTTCTACTAATTCAGATGGTACAAAAAAAATGGGTCGTATACCTACAGAGTTTGATTTTTCAGGATTAGCCATATTATATCTCACTGATCCTGCTGATAAAAATTCTATTGTTTTTGAAGTTAATTCAAAAGAAGGTGAAAATAAAAATATGGATATAGTAAATAAAGGTGTAACTATTGAAATGAATAAACTTAATTATTATGATATTTGCACGTTAATTACACGTGCTTTTAATAAAGCAATGGGTTGTGATGATTGCTACTGTTGTGATTATGATATTTATAGGTTTTATCCAATTGAATCACAAGTTATTTTTAACAAATGGCGTGAAGTAGGTATTTATTATTCAACTACATATAAGATTGAGAATTCAGCAGTTACAATTGGGGAAATAATTAAAGTACAAGAAGATTGGACTCCAACTGCCGATTCTCAACCTGTAGAAATAAATATAAATCAGATTAAAAAAATAATTGCTGAACAAAATCAAAAAGGAGGAACAGAAGTAATGAATGTTGAGGAATTAAATGCTAAAATCGCTGAATTAAGTTCACAATTAACTGAACTGAATAATAAGGTAACTGAACTTAATTCTGTGAATGTTGAAAAGGATAATAAAATAGCAGAACTTAATGAAGCACTTGTAACCGCTAACAAGTCACTTGAAGAAGTTAATGCTAAATATTCTACACTTGAAGTAGAAACTAATGAATATAAGGAAAATTTAAATAAAATTGAAACTGAAAAGAAAAAAGCAGAAGTAAATTCTTATTTTGAGGTTGAAATTCCTAAAAATAAATTTGATGAAGTAGAAGTTAATTCTCTAAAAGAGTATGTTGAAAAATGTGATCTTGAAGGATTAAAGAAAGCTGAAGCGGATTTAATTGTTAAAAGGTTTAAAGAAGGAAAATTAACTGGTATTGAAACTAATTCAACAAAAGAAGAAAATAATATTTTCTTCCATACTAAAGAAGAAAAGATGGATGAAAACTTAGTAGATGCTGGCAAAGCATTATTTGTTTAATTAATAAAGGAGGATAATAAATATGAGTCTTTTTAAATTTCAAAATTATAGTGCAATAAAAAATGTTAAAGATAATCCTAGAGTAAAGGCAACTCAGATTACCAAGAATGGTTATGCTTTTGGTATTGCCGCTTATACTTCTGGTGGAACAAAATCTAAGGTAGAAATTACTGTTGCTGGTACTACTCCTGCGGATGGTAATATCATATTTGATATTGGTGGGCAAAGAGTATATACAAATATAGCAGGATCAACTCAAACTACTGCTGCCTTGGTAGCTGCTGAAATTAAAGCCTCTTTAGATGCAGTGTTACTTGGTTTATCATATACAGTTGCTATTTCATCTGCAAAGATTACTGTAACTGCACCTGCAAACGGAGTTAGTATTATTCCTGTAACTGTTGATGGTGTAAATATGGGATTAAGTGCATGTACTCTTTCGATGACATATACTGCTGGCACTGATGCCGTATCTTATGACGAAGCTGCCGTTCCTTTTGCTGATGATGCCGCAACTAAAGCAGGGCAGGTTTATGTTGCTATGAATATAATTGATAAACCTGAAACTATTAATACTTCTGATTATCAAGTTGAAATTGGAGAATATGTTAGATCAATCAATCTTAACAATATGATAGATGAATATGTTGAAATATCTAGTGATTTATGCACAACTGCTTTTACTAGTGTAAACGTTGGAGATATTTTAGTTCCTATTCCTTCTGGTACTAATAATATGAAATGGGAAGTAACTAGTGCCACTGGTTATAATGTAGTATTAGTGGTTAAAAAGAAAACTCCTTTTGGAGCATTTACTATTGATGGTTCTTCTGATGGTGGGTATCTCTGTCAGATTTCGTCAAATTAATAAAATAAATGTAGGAGGTAAACAATATGTTTGACATAAAGAGTATTAAAGTTGAAGCACAAAATGTAGAAGTTAATTCTGCAATGAAGAAAACTCAACCTAAAAACGAAGGAGTAGAAATATTCTCTGCTATTTGTACTGGTAAAGATTTAAGTAGATATGGTAAAAAAGTTGATTCAGTTATGGCATATATGACAAATTTAGGACAAAAAGCAGTTGATGGAGATATCCAGGCAAAAGCCGAAATAAATGCAATTAGAACTCTAATGATTGAAGCACCTTTGGTAAAAAGATTAAATATTTTTGATTTTATGGGTGAAAAAATTAGTGTTGGTTTCGATGAAGAAGTAAGATTTAAGGTTTATCAACTTCAGGGAACTAAATCTAGTACTCAGGCTAATAGTGGTAGTTTCCCGTTTGCAACTTATAATTGGAGAACCCAAGTAATGGATGAATTTAAGACTATTACTGGTGGTATTTTAGTTGATTATAGAGAAGTTGCATCTGGTAATACTGATGCTATTAATGTAGCAAACGAGCAAGTTATTACTGATATGTTAAATCAGATGTTTTATCAGGTATTGGTTGCTTATTACAATGGTATTAAAGGTGCTACTAGTTTGAAAAATTTTGTTGAAGCATCAGGTATAACTAAATCTGCTCTTGACGCAGTAATTAAGAAAGCACGTAGATTTGGTAATTTAACTATTACTGGTGATTATTCTGTAGTTTCTCAACTTGAAGATTTTGTTGGATTTACTACTACTACTAATACAGTACAGTTCTCTGAAGCAGTTATGGAAGAAATACGCAAAACTGGTATGCTGAAATTCTATAGAGGTTTAGGAGTTGTTGAAATTCCTAATACTTATAATTTGACTGAACTTAATAGTGGTGCAGATTTCTTTGAAACTTATCTGCCTGAAGGTTTACTTTTAGTATTGCCTACTGGTGCAATTAGTCCTTTGAAGATTGGTGTAAAGGGTGGTTTAACTTCATTGTCTGCTACTGATATTAATCTTAAATCAGAAGTCACACGTTTCGATATGGAATTCGGTAGATTTTGTGCCGCTTAATACAGTAATGTATTAATGATAATCCCTGAAAAAATCTGGAACCCTAAGTCGTAATTTGATATGGGAATCAGAGGTGAAGGTTAATTTTCAAAGATTAACCAGCCGCAACGCATACGGATTGAAACTACAATGTAGAATATAATATCCGCAAGAGGCAGGGACATCCCATGTGGATGAAAAGATATGCTGAACTTATAGGAAACTATAAGAACTAGAGGATAAAAAACCTTTAGGATAACAAAATTGACAGAATTAATAAAAGAGTATATACCTATGGTTGGGTTAATATCTGATTCAGATTATGCCGTAGATAAAAGATAATTTAATAATGTAATTATTTTTAGAGGGATAGGGTAGCTCCCGAAAGTGTAATCTCCAATACATTTCCCTCTTTAATTATTAATTGGAGTTTATTATATGGAGGTAATAAAATGTCTAAAAAACTTACGTATGAATATGTAAAAAATTATATTGAGCAATTTGGATATAAATTAATTAGTATAGAGTATTTAAATGCTCATCAACTTTTAGAAATTGAATGTGATAAAGAGCATAGATATTTCGCAAAATTTAATAATTTTAAATCAGGTAAAAGATGTCCAGAATGTGCAAAACTTAATAGAGGTAATAATAGAAGATTGTCATTTGAATTTATTAAAAGTGATATAGAATCAAATGGAATTTTAAAATTATTATCGGATAATTATAAAAATAATACTACTTTATTAACTATTAGATGTTTACATGGACATGAATTTAATATTAGATATTGTGATTTAAAAAGAAACCATATACAATGTCCTATATGTAGGAAAGAACAAATTGCTAAAGATTATGCGTTTACTTATGAAGAAGTTAAAACGTATATTGAAAGTCAAGGTTATGTATTATTATCTACAGAATATAAAAACAATACTATCCCATTGTTAGTAAAATGCCCTAATGGTCATATTTACTATGTCAAATACAGTAATTTTAGAGATGGTAAAAGGTGTAGGATTTGTTCTATGAAAGAAGCAGGATATAAAAAAAGACTTACTTTTGAACAAGTTAAAAAATATATTGAATCTTTTGAAGGATATAAATTATTATCTACTGAGTATAAAATTGCCAGTAGTAAATTATTAATTAAATGTCCAGAAAATCATATATTTGAATGTTCTTTTAATAAATTTAGAGATGGTCAAAGATGTCCAATTTGTAAGGAATCTAAAGGTGAACAAAGAGTAAGAGAATATCTTGCCAATAACAATATACCATTTAAAAGACAGTATATATTTGAGGATTGTAGAAATATTGAACCATTAAGATTTGATTTTGCGGTGTTTGATTCTGAAAAGAATTTAGTCAAATTAATTGAATATGATGGTGAGTTTCATTATTTACCAATAGAAAGCAAGAGTAAATTAAGGTATCAACAAAAATTAGATTCAATCAAAAATAATTATTGTCAAAATAATAATATAATATTATTGCGTATCCCCTATTGGGATTTTGATAATATTGAAAATATCTTATTAAAAGAAGTTAGTTAACAAATTAAATTTTTATGATTAAAAGGAGACTTATTTTATGAGTATTAATATGGATACACGTTCATCAATTAAAAATTTATGTCCTTGGGCAGTAAGTTTTAGATTGCCTAATTCAAATGGTGATGTTTATTTAGAAGCAAATAAAAAAACAACTATTAATAATGGAGAATTAGTTACTTTAATAGAAAATAATAATGTTCTTTTTGTTGGAACTGGAAATGGTAATCATGCTCGTATTTATGTTGATAACCCTGAAGTACGAGTATATGTTGGTTTTGAGTCAGAAGATGGTAAAGAAAAACAATTTGTTTTAACCGATGAAGAATGCCAAAAATTATTTGATTACAAAACATTTGGTACTTTTAAAAAACATATAGAAGAAAATGTTGTTGCCAATCATGAGAAACATAAAATAATGGAATATGCAAGAAAAATTAAACTAAATGACTATGATAAGATCAGTTTTTTAGAAAGTCATTGTGGTATCCCATTTAAGGAATAAGGAGGTTATCACTTATGGGTACACCTCTTCAAACTTTATATACAAGATTTCAAACAAAAGTAGACGAGGATTTAACTGGAAAAGAATCTTTAATTTTTGCTTTAGTGGATGTTGCTATAAGTAAATCCGATAAAACATGTATTCATGGTTTAACTTACGTTTTAACTGATCCAGAAGCAAATCCATTAACTTATGATGGTAATTTTGATGAAAGTTTAAATAATGATGAAATAGAATTGCTTTCTTTGTGGATGAAATATGAATGGAAAAATAGAAAAGTATCTAAACTTGAGGCACAAGAAAGAGATATTGGCACTAGTGATTTCAATAGATTAGAAAATAAAGCAACTTTACTAAAAGAATTACGTTCAGGAGTAAAAGAAGTTTTAGACGAAATAAATTCTTTAAAAAATGATATGAATACTTATCAATATAATTAAGGGGTGATATTTTGAAAGAAAGCATACTTATACAAGTGCCTGTATCTGGTGAAATGACATTATCGGATGTATGTGATAAAGAATGCCGTAAATTGCGCTCCTTATTATATTTACTTGAAAAAGAATTTAATACAAAAATGATTGAACATTCTGAGATTAGAAAATTTATATTAGATTCATCTAATTTTATTCAACGTATTCCAGATATGGTTTCTGAGATTGTAAAGGTTGATGTAAATGGAAATAAAAAATGAATGGATGACTGATTATAGTTATTTTGGAACAGATTATCCAAATAACAAATTATTAGATGATGCTAAATATAGATTTGAATTACAAAAACAATCTTTAGAAGGTAAAGATGCTTTAATTGATGGAGTTTCTGAACGTATAGTTGCTCAAAATCATACTAATCCTTTAAATCAAGAAAAGTATGATAAGAAATTATGTTTTGATATAAGTAGTAATGTGCATACAGGTTCAATTATTGAATTTGATAGTAAAACTTATTTAGTTACAAGTCAAATATTTAGTAAACAGGCATATAAAATTGGTAGTGTATTGGAATGTGTAAATACGTTGAATGTTTACAAAAACAACACCTCTTACCAAATACCTTGTGTCGTAGAATCTGGAGTAAGAACTTCACAACTAGGCACAGACAAAAACACCTATATTGAAATACCATCAGGTACTATTACTATGAGATTGCCTAATACTGAAATTACTAGGTTGATTGCTAGGGATGAGGTTTATCAGATAGGATTGCAATCATGGCAGGTCAAAGACATTAACGATATTATTGAACCTGGATTATTGGTTTTTAAATTAGAATACAGCCAAGTGGCACAAGAAACTCATGTTTATGGGATTACTATACTAAATGGATTGTCAATAAGTATTCAGGAAGGTAGTAATCTTCAGTTAAATGTACAGGCCACAGATAATTCAGAAATTGTATCTTCCCCTACACTATCTTATGCTAGTAGTAATGAATTGATTTGCACTGTTGATTCTAGTGGATTGGTGAGTGCTATTGATGGTGGTAGTTGTGTGGTTAGTGTTAGTTTTAATGGGGTGAGTGCAAGTATAGCAATTAATGTGATTGAAGCAGTTCAACATAATATTACAGCAGAAATTAATAGTGGAAGTTCTACAATTGTATTAAATAAAACATCTAATTATACTTGTGTATTTAAAGATAACGGTGTTGTAGTGCCAGGTACTTCCGTATTTTATTTAACTGCTGACGATGGTACAAGTAATACTACTTTAGCAACAATATCGGTACAAGATAGTGCGTTGAATACTTGTACAATAACTGCTGGAAATACTCTTGGATATGTGAAACTTTGGGTAAGAAATGAAAGTGGAAGTATTGTATCTCAACCGTTTAGAATACAGATTAAGAATTTGTTTTAAAGGATGTGTTTTGATTGGAGAAATCATTTAAATTTAAAAATATAGAGAGTAACTTAACTAAACTATTTATGTTGATTTATGAAAATCAAAACATCAATAAATATATATACTATTTAAATGATGATCCCCTCTCCTCTCCTGCTGTACCTGTTGACCTTTATGAAAACGGCAATTTTATCTTAGGTTTTTATGATGGAAGTATACCTACAGAAGAAAAAATAAGATTCTTCCTTAATGTATCATCTGGCAATCTTGCTAAAAATCCAATGGATAAAATTGTATATCCTGTCCAAGTTATAATTCCAAGTAGATGGGAAATTCTTCATGGTCGTGGTGAGATAAGAGCAATTAGAATTTTCGATGAAATTTCACAAATGATAGATCAACAAAAAGTAGCAGGAATGACAGGAGCAGAAGTAATTAACTATAGGGCAGGTAGAATGTCTGGTACAGAATATTCTATATTTTCTGTTGAAATAGTTATTAAATCTGCAACAACAAAAGGGTTGAGATAATGGATAATACTAAATATATTTTTGCTCAACCTGATTATATAGAAGGAATTGGGAACATATATCCTATTAAATTAAAGGATTATGATAAATTTCAAGAATGTTCAAAGTTATTATATATATCTAAAGGTAATTTTATTGAATGTGATGATGTTCCTTTATTGGCCTTAATATTTATTTATTTTGAACAATTAGGTTTAACTGAAGAAGAATTAGTTACTTCTTTAGAAAACTTGTTTTCATTAGTTTTAAAAGAAACAGTTAAATTAAAAACTGATGAGAAAACAATTTGGTTTGAGATAAATAATAATGATAATATAATTAATTTTAATAATTATGATGTTTTGCGGTCAGTAATTATGAAACAAAATTTAATGCATGAACCTAAGATTTATAAAACAAAACTTATGAATCAATGGGCAGAAAAAGCATTAAAAGCAAAACAAAAAAATGCTCCTAATATTACCTTAGAAGATATTGTTTCAACCGTATCTGTTGGGTGTCATAAGCATTATTGGGATTTAGAAAATTATACAATTTATCAACTTTATTCTGATTTTTATAGATTAAGAAAAACAATTGAATATGATACAAGCATACAATTCCAATGTGTAAGTACGAAAGACTTAAAAATACAAGATTATGCTGAAAGTTTAGACTTATTTCATAATCCATATGATGATTTATTTGTAAGTTCAGATAAATTAAGTGGACTAAATAAAGCAATAAAATAAAGGAGGAAATTATTTATGGGTAAAAAACTTGTCTGTGATGTATTTGACGCAGTAATGATTGATAATACAGATGGTTCCGTAGCAGGTACTACTACATTACAAAGTGCAAATATTGATGTAGTGGTAAATGAAGTAGAGGTTAGGGCTGGTAAAGGTAATGCATTACAAGCTACTCTTCATGTTCAACGTGATATAAACGTTGATCTAACTGATATCGAGTGGAAACCCGAATGGGTTGCTAAACAGTTAGGTACTACTATTACTACTGGTGCAGGAGAAGCTTATGCTATGCCTAAATGGTATGAAGCAGTAGATTTAGATGGGGAAGAAGTAGGAACAGCTATTGGTTTTAATCTTGATGAAACCCCTCTTACAACTGATAGTGGATTAAAAATATATGATGAAGATGGCACAGAAGTTGTTGTAACAACTGGTTATACTATTACCGGAAAAGCAGTTACAATTGTTGGTGGAGTTGCTGGCGATATGTATGAAGTAAGAACATATAAATATGCTACTCCTGCTACTACACAAACATTAACATTTGAATCTGATAAATTCGCTAAAGGTGTAACACTTGCATTGTCTACATTTGAAACAGATGAAAATGAAACACATCCATTTGAATTACAGTACCAATTTCCTTCAGCCATACCTAATGGTAGTTTCCAGATTAATACTTCGTCTGAGAAAAATGCTTCAACACAGAATTTAAAATTGAAAATTGTTAAACCCGCAACCACAACCGTTGTTGGTAAGTTACTTAGAATACCACTTCAATAATTTTATTAATATAAAAGATAGATTAAATTAGACCAATTTAATTAATAAGGACGATTCAGGAAAATCGTCCTTATTTTATTTTATTCAGGAATATCTACAGGAGGATAAATATTGAAAAAATTAACATATGAAGAGGTAAAACAATATTTTGAATTATATGATTATACATTAATTTCAACTGAATATATAAATAGTTCTAAGAAATTATTAACATTTTGTCCTTGTGGTCATAAATATGAAGTTTCATACAATAAATTTTCACAGGGTAAACGATGTACGATATGTCAAGGAATTAAAAGATATACTTATGAAGAAGTGAAAGATATTTTTAAAGATAATGGATGTGAATTATTATCTACAGAATATATAAACAATCATATTCCATTAAAATATAAATGTTCTTGTGGGAATTATAGTGAAATACGTTTATATAATTTTTTAATTGGCGAACGATGTAAATTATGTGGAATGCAAAAAACTAAAGACAAACAAAAACATAGTTATGATTATGTAAAAGATAGATATGAAAATAAAAAATATATATTATTATCTGATAAATATAATAATTACCATGAACCTTTAGAATGTATATGCCCTAATGGACATCATATAGAAAAAAGTTTGGCTTCATTAGATTTTGGTTATGATTGTTATATTTGTGCTGATCAAAATTTAAGGTTAGATTATACATATTTAAAATCATATTATGCTAGTTGTGGTTGTGAATTATTAACTACTGAAGAAGAATATTGTGGAGTTGGACATAATAATTCACTTGAATTTAGGTGTTCATGTGGTAATATAACTCAAAATAGTTTTTATAATTTTAAAAACGGTGAAAGATGTTGGGAATGTGCAAAGAATAAAAAGGTTCAAACTAATTTAATTAAATATGGTGTAGAACATACTTTATCTGATAATGAGGTTTGGTTAAAAACAAGAAAAACTTTATATAAGAATGGCAATGTTCCAAGTTCAACCCAACAAGATTATCTTTATAAAATATTTGGCGGAGAGTTAAATTATTTAGTTGAAAATATTAATGTAGATATATTATTAGATAATTTAATCATTATTGAATATGATGGATCGGGTCATGATTTAAGTGTTAAATATTGTAGTATAACACAAGAACAATTTAATAAAAAAGAGATAAGAAGAAGTTATTTTTTAAAAAATAAAGGTTATAAAATAATTCGTATCATTTCAACCAAAGATAAACTTCCCTTAGATGATACCTTACTTTTAATGTTAGATTATGCTAAAGAGTATTTATCTACAAATCATTCGTGGATTCATTTTGATATAGATAATCAAAAAATAATAACATCTCAATATATAATTAATGTTGATTATGGTAAATTACGTAAAATCAAAAGTAAAGATATTGAAGATTATAAACAATACGTAAGTTTATAATTTAAATAATCAATATAAATATCATAGGCAGGTATTTTGTGTCTGCCTTAAATATTTATATATTTTTTTAACATAACAATACAAAATCGACGTTTTATGCAAATTTTAGATGCTAGAAATGCCTAGAAATGGGCATTTATTTTTTTGTGTATTTTTAGATTTTAGTGAGAATTTATAAATTGGAGTGATTTTTATTTCAGAACTCAAATTAATTATTGATAATAATGTTTTGGAAAAATACAATCAATATTATTTTACAAAGTATCCAAAACGTAAAAAAGTTCCTATTGATAAACCTACTCACCCATCTATAAATAAATGGATGATTATGAAAAGACCTCAAATGAACGATTTAAAACAGAAAATAAAAGAATTCATCATATGGTTTGTAGAAGAAAATGGTTTAACTAATAAGAAACTTGAAAAGTGTGAAATGACTTTTATTAGTTACTTCAAAACCAAAATTCGCAAAGATTGTGATAACACTGTTCCTAAATTTTATTTAGATGGTTTATCAGAATCAGGATTAATTATTGATGATGACTCATTACATTTAACAAGTCTTACTTTAAAATGTGGATATGATAAAGAGTGGCCTAGAACGGAGATACATATAAATTATTAATATAATTGGAGGTAAATATATTATGTTTATTTCAGAAATTAAAGATGATGAAGGTTTATACAACGGTAAAACTTTTGAAGTTAAATCCCATATATCATTTATAGAAAAGAAAATTTTATGTGAACAGATAATAGATAGTTGTTTAGTTGCAGATGAAAACAATATGGTTAGTTGCGATTTCTTCATGAAATATTTATTAACAAATATGAAAATAGTTGCTTTATTTACAGATTTGGAGTTTGGAGAAGAATCTGTGCAAGAGTATGATTTTCTAAACGAGAATGAGTTAATGGATTATATTTTGAATCGGATTGATGATTGTGAGATAAGTTTTATAAATGAAATGATTAATAAAGAAATTGAGCAGAGAATACGGATGGGGAATAGCATTGAGTCAATTATTGCTAGTAGATTGGATAAATTGATTGATAAGGTACCAGACCAAAAATCCATAAAGAAAATTCTTAATGACATTCCAAAATCCGTGAATAAAATCAAACCTGAAAATCTTGAAATTATAAAAGGGATTTTGAATAAGCAAGGTGATGGTGTTGGCAAGTAAGAGTTTTAAAAGTTTAAGTCAACTTGAACAATATATCCAATCTCAAGCAGATAAGGTTCTTGTTACTCATGTTGGTGAAGTAATCAAAGATGAATTAGAATCCAGTGCAATTGAGATGTTAAATGAATATGAACCATCGGTTTATGATAGAAGAAGTTCTAGTAATTCATTAGATAGTGGAGGTATTGCAGATAAAAACACTATGTCTTCTGAATTAATTTCAAGTGGAGTATTGATTGTAACACCAAAAGCAGAAAGAAATATGGATTTTAGTAAGTACCCAGGATGGGGTTATGATACAAATAAATCACTCGCAGAGAATTTAATTGAGGGATATGGAAATCGTCAATATCCCTGGAATCAACCAAGAGATTTTATTGAAGATACAAGAGAGAATCTTAGAAAAAATAAAAATCATGTAGAGGCTATGCGTGATGGTTTAGAAGAGATTTTTGGGAAAGGTAATGTGATTTAACAAAATAGTGGTTTTGTGATAATGACGCAGTTTAAAGTAGGGATATTTTATATATTCCCTACTTTTTGATTTTGAAAATAATTTCATTGATATAGATAAATATATTGAGGATGTGAATAAATGCCTAGAAAAATATTTCGTCAAACAATTACAAGTCCTGAATTATGGGAAAAAGTTAATCCTAAAAATATATCTTTAATGCAAAGGTTTCTTAAAGAAAAGAATACAAGATGCTCTAATCTTACAGTAGAGGGATATGATTCAGATTTACGCATATTCTTCACTTGGAATTTAATATACAATGAAAATAAATATTTCCTTGGGATATAAAAAATAAAATTTTAGATGAAATTTTTAATCCATACTTAAGTAATAAAATTAATATCGCTTAAATTAACCGATCTTCCCCTTGTGTTAGTTATTTACATATGTTAAAATTAACACAAGGAGGTTGATATGTATGGCTTCTGGTGATATTATAGCAGGTGATTTTCCTGAGAAATCATTTATAATCAGTGTGTTTGGTAATATATCAATACAGTGTAGTACAATTAAAAATCCATCATTTAAATATGATATTACTAAAAGTATAAAAAATATTGAAATTATTACTGAAGAAACAAAGAAAAAATTTTTAGGTGCTGCTGGCTGGGGTACAGTTGGAGCAATTGCTCTCGGCCCTTTAGGTGCGATTGCTGGAATATTAGTTGGAGGTAATAAGAAAGAAATATTGATTGCATGTGAATTAAAAAACGGTAAAAAGTTTATTGCTACAGTTGATAATAAATTGTATAAGAATATGTTAAAAGTTAGTTATTAGTATATTATTTATAAATATTTAAAAATTTAATATCTTAAAATTCATCAGAAGTGGGATATATCCACTTCTTTTTTTGTTGTCTATTTTTAAAAGAAAGGAAGTGGATATATGTGAGTGATGATATTGTAATCCGAATAAAAACTTTATTAGATAAAGCAACTCCAGCAGATATTAATAAAGTAAAATCAGATATTGAACAACGAGTTAATCCTAAAATAAAAGTAGATGTTGATAGTAAAGGTTTAGATAAATATAAAGAAAAATATGTACAAATTGAAAATGCTGAAGCAAAAATTACTGAAAAAACTAAGGAATGGACAAAAACTAATGGTGAAATAGTAAAGCAAATTGATAATATAAAAGCTGGGACAAATGAGGTTACTAGAAGAGTTACAGAAACCACTACTAATTATAAGAAACAACGCGCAGAATTAGAAAAAATTAATGCAGAACAGTCTAAATATTGGTCACAAAGAGTTAAAGAAACTGTAGGTGATATGACAAAGAAACCAGATGAACTGGTTAAAATGGCTGAATATTATGAGAATCTTGAAAAAACCAATTTAGAAACTATTAAAAATGCACAAAACAAAAACTTTAATGAAGCTAAAGATCATTTGACACAGTTAAGTAGATTAAGAAAAGAATATCATAGTTTAGATAATAAAAATACTGAACAAGCAAAAGAATTAACTAAGCAAATATCTTATCACCAAGGACAATATAATAATATTATTAGAAGAAAAATTGATATTGGTGAAAAAACAAAAATCGAAGGAATAGAAGCAGAGAAATTAAATCAACTTGAAAAAGTTAGAGAACAAACATTACGTAATATTAATAATATAAAAGCAATAAATACAGATAAGAGTAATGCACAACAGCAAAAACAAGTTGATGATTTTAACAAAAGAAATATAAATGCTATTGATTATCAGATACAACAAAGACAAATAGAATCACAACAATTTTCTAAAGCATTACAAGCAAAAATGCTACAAGAAGTTGAAGAAAAGAAAATAACATCAGAATTACAAAAGCAAAATATTGCACAAGAAAAAATGCTTAATACTATACGTGGTATGCGTGGTATAAACGGAGCATTTATTGTTGGTGATAATTTAAAAGATTTAAATAACTTAGAAAATAAAATTAAAGGTTTTAATCCATCTGATAAAGATTTTGTTCAAAATATGCGTAATGCTCAGTTAGAACTTCAAAGAATAAATACATCAATGGGTATTTATAAAAAAGAGGTTCAAGATGCAAGTAAGTTTACAAATGTTTTTGGTCAGAGCATATTTGAAGCAGGTAAGAAATTTGCGTCCTGGCTGGTCATTGGAAATACCATCATGGGAGCCATTAGAGTAATTCGGGATGGAATTCAATTTGTAATAGACCTTGACAATGCTATGAATCAGTTGCGGATAGTAATGAATTTGACTAGTGATCAAGCAATTGAATTAGGTAGGAATTATAATTCTCTCGCAAAAGAAATGAGTGTAACAACTACAGAGATTGCTAAAGCAGCAGTTGAATTTGCAAGACAAGGTTTATCCTTAAGTGAGATGGATGATAGACTTCGTAATACTATAAAATACGCTAAGATTTCAGGAATGGAGTTCCAAGAAGCAGCAGAGATAATTACTGCTAGTGTCAATAGTATGGGTGTGGGAACACAAAGAGCAATTGATATATTTAGTTATATGGGTAAACAACATTGCCCCCTTGTAGCGTGAGTTACAAGTGAAAATTTGGCTATAACGGTGAAACTCCTGAGAAGGACAATACCGTGGGAAGACTATTTGTGATTAGTAATAATCGTACAACCATATAAATCAGGGGTGATTATATGGTTGAATATATATGTGATTATTGTGGTAAAACAGCAAAGAAAAGACCAAGTTATATTAAAGAACATAATTTTTGTTGTAGAGAATGTTATCATAAATATCAAAGTGAATTTTTAAGAGGAGAAAATAATAAAAATTCTAAACCAAAGAATATATATTATTGTGCTAATTGTGGCAAAGAAGTGCCAATGCTTAAAAGTCAAGCAAAAAATAGGAAAAATATATTTTGTTCTAAACAATGTAGATTTGAATATGATAGTAAAGTATTTAAAGGCGAAGGAAATCCAAATTATCGGAGAGGTAATATTGAAATACAATGTATATATTGTGGTAAAAAGTTTAAACGTCCAGCTTGGGAAGAAGGTAGAGCAAAATATTGTAGTAAAGAATGTAAGAATAAATATTGGAGTGAAGTATTAAGTAAAACACCAGAAAATCAAAAACGTCTTAAACAACAAGGTGTAAATACTAAATTAAAACAAAGAAATAAATTTACTAAACCTGAGTTAATTGTGTATGAATATTTTAATAATATAAATGTAGAGTGTATTCCGCAATATCCTATGTGTAATAGATTTGTTGTGGATTTTTTTATACCTTCTTTTAATATAGTTGTTGAAGTATTAGGAGATTATTGGCATGGCAATCCTTCAAAATATCCAGAGGACAAATTAACAGAAAAACAATTAAAGACAAAAATTAAAGATGAATTTAAATTGAATTATCTTTCAAAAGAGGGATATGAAGTACATATGATTTGGGAAGATGATATTTATAAACGATTAGAGAATACTATGAAATTTATTAAATGTAAATTATAAATATGGTTGTATATTATTATTTAATCACAAATAGAACCCGTAACGACTACGTATCATAATAGTAATATTATGGTCACGCCAAACATCTATAATACCCCTTTATAGATGAAGATAGAGTCTGATCTACACGTATAATCTAAAAACGAAGGTGTAGAAGTAGGAAGAAATTCCTACTCGCCATAATTAGTTTTATGGTCAGTAAGCGAAAGCTGAAAGTAACAGTTTGGATGCAACCGCGACTGGAGCCGATGAAATTGGTAGATTTTGCCGTTTAATATAGAAATATATTAAATTATTAGTACGGAATTAAGCAAGGAGGCTGAGATGCTAACTTGAACCGAAGGCTAAATGTAAAAATTTAGTCAGGGGCAGAGCATAGAGAGTGAAACTGTTTATTTTAACAGAATATAATCTCTCCAAGAGTCCGTACCACCTGACCAGATTATGCTGAAGGTGAAAACATATGCCGAACTTACAAGAAATGAATTGTAAGAACTAGATGATAAAAAACTTCTAGGATAACATAATTGAGAGCCCTTCAACGCGTCGGTGGAACCGCTGGTGCGCTTAACGTAAACTTTGAAAAACTATCTTCATGGATAGCTATTATTTCCTCTCGTACAAGAGAATCCGCAGAATCTATAGGTAATAGTATGAAAACTATTCTTGCACGTATGCAAAATATGGTTGAACGTGGATATGATGAAGAAAGTGGTGACAAAGTAAATAATGTAGCAAAAGCTTTAGCATCAATTAATGTTCAACTTATGGATTCAGAAGGACAGTTTCGCAATCTAGGGACAGTAATGGATGAAGTTGGTAGTAAATGGGATTCTTTGGATTCTAGACAAAAAAGTTATGTAGCTACTGCAATGGCGGGAGTTCGCCAACAAAGTAGATTTTTAAACCTCATGGAAGGTTATGCTGACTCCGTAGAATTATATGAAGAATCCCTTAATGCTGCTGGGACAGCCAATGAAAAATTCGGAATCTGGCAAGAAAGTTCTCAAGCTAAATTAGAAAAATTTAAAGCAACACTCCAAACTATATATCAAACTTCTTTTGACACGGGAACAATAAAAGATATTATTAATTTTGGAACAAAATTACTTGATGTAATTAGTGATTTGCAAGAAAGTGGAATTGGGTTAAAAGAAGTAATAATTGCTCTTACTACTGTATTTTTTATTTTCAATAATACAGCATTAAATAATTTTTATAATTCAATAGTAAATGCTCCTGCTAATATCATGAAATTAATAGCGTCATTAAATGGTTTAAATATTGCTATGAAAGCAACTACTATTTCTACTAATTTATTAAAAATAGCAATATCTACTTTTATACCATTTGCAATTATTACAGGTATTACCTATTTAATTCAAAAACTATATGAATTAAAAAATGCTAAAAAAGAAGTCCAAGAAACATTTTCAAATTCTCTTTCAACAATTCGAACTAATGAATCTGAAATTAAAAAAGCAAAAGAATTACAAACAGAGTATGATAAATTAAAAAATAAAACTAGTTTAACTAGTGATGAAAAAGAAAGATTGAAAAATGTTCAAAATGAATTAGTTAAAACATTTCCAAATTTACGATATCAACTAGATGCCGAGGGAAATGCGTTAATTGATAATACTCAAGCAATTTCAGATAATATTAAAGCTAGAGAAGATGAAGTAAATAGGTTAAAGGAAAATCTTGCTAAAGATTTTGAGATTTCTGGCAATGCTTATCGTGAAGATTTAAAAGTTAAACAAAAAGCATTAGAAGAAGAAAAAGCCTTTAGAGATCAACAATTAGAATTTATTAAAAATGCCGAAAATTCCGATATGTCGAAAGGCGCAAAACAAAGATATTTAAAATCTCTAAATACAGCATTACAAGAATCTTCTGCTAGAATGACAAAATTAAGTCCAGAAGTTGAAGAATTATCTAAGAAAATAGATTCTTTAGCATTATCATATTTGCAAGCAAGTGATAAGTTTAAAGAGTTTGATACAACTACTTTATATAGTATTATTGACTTATTTAATACCCTATCTGGGAAAAATCCTAAATTAGACTTTTTTAATTTTATTGATAAGATTGATACTAGTAAATTAAATGATTTTCAAAATGCTTTAAATGTTTTTAAAAACTCAAATCAAACCAATAGTGATATAAAAACATTAAATAATTCTTATCAACAACTTTATAATCATTTAGTTGATATAGCACATCAAGGCAAAACTACTAAACAAGAAGCTGAAAATTTAGCACAAGGTTTTTTAAAAACTATTGCTCCCGTAGAATCAGCACAAGTATCTTTATCTAAATTTCAATCTGCTATCCAAACTGTTGCTTCTGCTACTACAAAATCAACTAAAAGTATTATTTCTGCTTTTGGAATTTTAGGCATTAGCATCAATAAAGAAGTTGCAAATATTTTATCAGGATATATGGGGTTAGTAGCAGGAATACAATCTGTTGCAGATGCTCATAATGTTATAGCAAAAATTGCTAATGATGTTACTGAGGGTGGAAAAACTACTGGTATGGCAGATACATCTTATAAAACTAGTTTAGTAACCACTCCTTTAATTAATTTAGGTAAATATTATGATGAATTAAAGAAATTACAAAAATCTATCAATAATAATCCTAGTGGTGGTGGTGGAGTAGGTGGCGGTTCCAAAGATAAATCTTCTTCATCATCTCAAGCAGCCGAAAAGGAGCTTTACGAATCAAAAGAGTATTCCAATGCCTTATCTGAAATAGATAAACAACTCTCCATCTTAAACGCAGAAAAAGAAAAACTTGATAAAACATCCACTCAATATCAAGATAGTCTCAGAAAAGAAATCACCCTACTCCAGAAAAAACAAGACCTCGCTCATGCAGAAGCAGACGATCTCCGTAAACGTAAAAATGATAAACTTTGGGAAATAAATCAAATAGCAGGAGCAGATTACTTTTCCCTCTCAGACACTAAACGTCAATCTATATTTGATTCTTTATATAATCCAAAGAAAAATGAAAAGCAAAAATACTTCAATGATCTGCTTAAAGATTTTGATGATTTATCTAAACGTATTGATGATTGTCAAGCGTCTTATAGGGATTGGCAAGAAACTATAGATTCACTTAATTATGAAGTTGTAACAACTACAATTGAAAAATTTGATGAAAATATTAATATATTTAAAGAGGATTTAGATTCTGTACAATCAGATTTAGAAAAATTGACTTATGGTACAGATGATTATAATTTTAAATTTAAAGAGCAAGTAGACTTAAATGAAAAATATATTCAAGAATTGCGCAATAAACAAAGTTATCTTCAACAACAAATTGCTAAAACTCAAGATTATAGTCTTGCTCAAGAAGAATTAAATACTAAACTGCGTGAAACTAATAGATTGTTGAAACAAGCACAAGAAGATGCTTATTATAGTATTGTTGCAGATATAAAACGTGAAGAACAAGAAAGATTAGATAGTTTAGAAAGACAATTAAAACGCCAAAAAGAAATTGCAGAAGCTAAAATCGAATCCTATCAATCTCAAATTGATGCACTTGAAGAAAAAGCTGAAAAAGAAGATATAATTGCAGAACGCCAAGAAAGACAATTAGAACTTCAGAAACTTCAACTTGAACTTCAAAAAGTACTTGATAACCGTGATGTTCAAATTCTGAAAAAGCAAGAAGATGGAAGTTGGCAATATGCCTATATAGCCGACCCTGATAAAATTGAAGAATTAAATAATGAAATTATAGACAAACAAAAAGATTTCAGTGATTGGGAATTAAAGAATATTAGAGATGCTGAAAAGAAACAATTACAAGCATTAATTGATGGTGAAAATAAAAAGATCGATGCTCTGGAAGATTCTTTTAATGAACAGCAAGAAAATTTTAATACATTTTTTAATATGTTAGAGAATTCTTCTATAGAAAATCTTGATAATTTAAACACTACTTTGGGTAATAAATGGGAAGAAATTTTACAAACTATAAAATCTAAAGTAGAAGCTATTTTAGCACAACAAGCTCGAATTAGTGGTTTGAGTTATGGAGGTACTAGCGGAGGAAGTGGCGGCGGTAGTGATGTTAATGATGGATATACTATTTGGACAGGTTCAGATGGTAAAACTTATATAACTGCATCAGATTCAACTCATGGGACTATAACAGAAGAATATCATGGAAGTAATTCGCCGGGTTCATATAATAATAATGGTACACCAAGAAGTAGTTCTTCTTCTTCAAGTTCTTCTAGTTCTTCGACAAGTAGTAATCAATATAAATATTTATCTAATCTTGCTAAGAATGGTGATTCTGGTCAAAAAGCATGGGCAAATGATCAGATAAAGAAAAAGAAATATGCTGATGGTGGAGAAACTGAGAAAACTGGTTTACATTGGTTAGATGGAGAACTTGGTAAACCAGAAAGAGTTTTGACGGTAGAGCAGACTAAAGGTTTTAATAAATTAGTTGATAATCTTCCTAATTTATTAAATAAAGTAGATTTATTAAAAAATATAACAAGTAATATTAGTTTGCCTGATTTTAATAATTTAGTGGGTAGAAGTCAATCTACAAACAATACAATTCATATTGATAAACTCGAATTTCCAAATATCACAAACCCTGAAGGTTTACAACAAGCAATACTTGACCTTCCGAGGTTGGCATTACAGTATAAATAAAATCAAAGCACGATTTTGTCATGTTTTTGGTGTTGATAAACCCCTAAATCTAGGGGTTTATTTTATATCTTTTTTAAAGATGGAGTGTTTAATATGGATAAATATCAACAAGCTATTTTTAATGCCGTAAAAATCTTAATAAATGCACAATCTTTTTCTTTTAATTATTGTTTAGAAGGTAAAATAACGGCAGTAAATACAAGTGATTATACCGTTTTAATTAATGAAGAAAGTTATAATTTAAAATCATTACTTGGAACTAGTTTTTTAGTTAATGATTTGGTTTTTATACTAGTTATTAATGGTGATTCTTCTAAAAAATATATCTTATGTAAAAGACCTTAAAAATAAGGTGGTGATAAATTGAGTTTAATAACACCCGAAATTTATTCTCCTATTTCTCCCTTTCCTGCTACTTCCGATAAAGAATTATCATTTTACGTGCAATCTGGTGGTTCACAAGTAACTCAGCACAAAGTAATAATTCAAAAGAATAGTGACAGCACAGAAGTTTATAATCAAACTATTCAATCATTTTTATATAAAATAACTATTCCACAGAATACCTTGCAAAATGGCATTCTTTACAAAATAAAAATTGCTACGGGAGATGTTAATAATAATTATTCTAGTTGGTCAGATTGGGTTACTTTTTACTGTTTTTCGGTTCCAAGTGTTTCTATTACTAATTTAACCACTGTAAATAATCAAACATATACTTTACAGGGCAGTTACTCTCAAACGGAATCTGAAGCAGTAAATTCTTATAGATTTATAATATACGATGAAAATCAAGTAGAACTAGAATCTTTTGATGAAGTTTATTCTACTACATTAACACAAGAAATTGTAGTAGATAATGGAATTACATATTATGCTAGATTAATTACATTATCTATTAATGGTTTGCAAGGTGATTCAGGTTTATTAGAATTTACTCCTAATTATATACAACCTAGATTAAATAGTGTTTTAACTTTAACTAATCTTTCATCTTCAGGGAGTGTTCAATGTACTGCTAATGTAATTCAAATAATTGGGCAGACATATCCTACATCTGGAGTAACTTTAACTTATGAATCTAATGATATTGTAGATTTAACAGATGGTAATCAAGTGATATTTGATGAAGGATTTACTTGTGATTCAAATTTTATAATGAAAATATGGTGCAAAACTTTAACTGATAATCAAACATTCCTTACTCTTTACGGTGATTATGGAAGAATTGAATTTAAACAATATCAAAATAGAATTCATGCTTATAAATATTATAACAATTGTGATATTTGTTCGCATTTTGCTTCTAATGAATTAACTTCAATTCAAAGTACAGATAATCTATTTGTTTGGGTTAAGCAGATTAATAATTTAATGGATATTCAAATAGAAATCCTAATATAAAGTGTGGTGATTTAAAGATATGATAATTGGATATGATTTGTTTTTTGGGCAAAATAATTCATCTATTTTTGATACAATTATTAGTTTAGGTAATGTAAATAGTATAATTATAGGTAAAGGAAAATTTGATGAAATATCTTTTGATGAAGATATATCTAAAGTTTATAATACAACAAAAGAAGAATGGGATTATCAATATGTTTTAGATGCTAAATTTCAAAATAATCTAGAGGCTGGAAATATTCAAAATAATGGGATTGAAATTGCTCAAATTAAATTTCAAAAACGTTTATCCGATAGTTTAATTTGGGAAGATATTGCAATTATTGATTTTGATACTTTACAAACTATTTATACAATTACAGATAAATATATTAAATCAAATTTTGAATATGAATATGCAGTTATTCCTTTAACTTCAGGAGTAACAGGGAAAAGAACAACACAATCTATAACACCTTCTTTTGATGGTGTTTTTTTATGTGATGCTACTACACAATATCAATTATTATATAATTTAGATTTAAAAGATATAGAACATGTTAATCCTAGTTCTATATTAGAACCCTTAAATGCTACTTATCCTATTATTCAATATTCCGTTTTAGATTATAAAAAAGGTGGAATTAAGGCATTAGTATTAAGTACAGATACCATTGCTTTAAACGGCAATGATATAAATAAAAGGTCAGAAAAAATTAATAGAGATAATTTAATGAAATGGCTTAAAAATCATAAACCCAAAATATTAAAGTCATCTTCTGGTGAGTATATGATCATTTCTATTATAGATAATCCTTCAGAATCACCTAATAATAGTTTTGAGGGTGCAATTGCAGATGTATCTTTTAATTTTATTGAAATAGATAATGCTGAACGTGAAGGTGCTTTAATTGAAAATGATCTGGTGGTGTTGTAAATGTGGACGCAAGACCAATACAATGTATTAATTCAAAGAACTAGAGAATTAAATATTAAAATAGAAGTTTTAAATTCTAATGATAATATAGTTGATAAAATAGAAGGAATTGCTATTGACGGGAGTATAGATATTACTTCTGAAAGTGCGATTAGACGAACATGTGATTTAAAAATGGCATTAAAAACTAAATTAATTCCCTCTCCTTCTAGTCCTATTTGGTTAAATAAAAGATTTAGATTGTGGGTAGGAATTAGAAGTGTAGCGAGTGGCGAAATTATTTGGTTTAATTATGGAATATATGTGATTTCTGATCCTTCAATTGATATTCAGGTTGCTAGTAAAACTATATCTATTAAAGGATATGATAAAGCCTGTTTATTGAATGATGATGTAAGCGGTCAACTTATGAATAAAGTAATAATCGAATCAGGGACTCCTATTAGTGATGCTATCAAATCTACAGTAATAACACAAGGATTAGAAACAAGAGTTTTAATTGATACTTCATCTTACACTACACCTTATCAAATCGAAAAAGATGCTGGAAATACAGTTTGGGATATAGTAGAAGAATTAACAAATCTCTATATGTCGTGGGAATCATTTTATGATATAAATGGATTCTTTGTATTTAGAGAAAAGAAAAATAAACTAAATAGTCCTATAATTTGGAATTTTGAAGATAAGGATTATACGTTGAATGGTAGTCAGAATATTAATTTTAAAAATATAAGAAACAATTTTAACATCTATGGAAAATTATTAGATGATGGTACACAGATTAAATCAAGTAAAACATTAACTGATGTAAATTCTCCTAATAGTAATTTTACTGTTGAAAAGATTGGACAGAGAAATTATTTTAAAGAAAATGATAAATTATGTACGCAACAACAAGCAGATGATTGGAGAGATTGGGAAATTGAGCAACATACAAATTTCCAAGAGAAAATTAATATCAATTCAATCCCAATTTATATTCTTGATGTAAATCAGAACGTATATTTTAATAATATTGAAAATAATTTAGTTGGAAAATATTGTATTACAAACATAAGTGTTTCTTTAAGACCAGATGGGAATATGGGATTACAGGCTTATCGAATATATTAAAAATAGAAATATAATATAAAGTTTATTTGCGAGAAGGGTTAAAACCCTTCTTTTTTAGTGGCATGAATTTGAAAGGAGGGTTTTATTTTTGAGTAATTTAGATGGAAGTAGAAGTTCATTTGTTTCACCACTATATACTGTAGATACATTTTTAGAATTGCTGGATTTACCAATTTCTCAAAAAACTAATGCAGATAGATATATGATATTAAGACAAAAAACAAGAACCGCAGAAGAAGAAATAGAATTTCAATCTTTAACAACTACACTTCAAAATTATATAGTTACACCAGAAACATTAAATAAAATGAATAGTTGTATAATCAATATGGAAAATTTCATAAAATCGAATGTAGAGGGTTATATAACAATTAAACAAACAGAATTTAATGCTCTAATAGCACAATTTACTGATAAAGGTACTTATGATCCTGCTGTAACATACCAAACAATGAACTTTGTTCATTATACAGATGGTAATGTTTATATTGCATTACAACAATCTTTAAATCAAACTCCATCTTCAAGTCCTACATATTGGAGAGTATTATCAATACACGGTGAGACGGGGTATTCCGTAGATGTTCAACCTCAAGGAGATTTTTCAGCAAGTACGCAATATCATCTTAATGACCTAGTTTATTATAACGGAAATTTATATCGTTGTATTGTTGATAGTTTAGGGAATTATCCAACTAATGAAACTTATTTTTCTTTGTTTTTAGCAGGTAATGGTGAAACTCTTAGTAATTTAAATACTAATACTAAAGTTTCTTTAGTTAGTGCCATAAATGAAGTTTTGGGTGATGTAGGAGATAAAACTACACTTAACACAACAGAAAAAGATAATATTGTTGATGCCATAAATGAGGTTTTGGATGATACAGATTATCCATTTAAGATAAAATCGGCATTTTATACTGTTGGAACAGATACCTTATCAATAGTAATTTCCGATGGTGTTGGAGAAACAATAAATAATAATACTATAAACACAATAACAAAAACATCTGATACAACTTTTAATATTACTCCTATATTTGCAAATACAACTTATACAATATATTTAAAGAATGATGGTAATTTTGCTAGTAGTACAGACGGAAGTCAAGTAGATGGAAGTATATTAATTGGAACTGTATTAACAAATTCGGATAAAACTGTAAATACAATTGTCGATAAAAGACCTTTGGTTAGTGGTGTTGGGAAAAAAGTTAGTGAACATTTGGCCGATGAAACGCAACACGTACCATATGCAGTAGCAAGTGGTAGTGCCAATACCTATGCTGTAACTCTCAGCCCCACACCAACGTCTTTGGTTGCAGGTATGGCACTTGCGGTAAAGATTAATGTAGACAGTACCGGTGCATCTACTATCAACATAAACGGATTGGGTGCAAAAGGAATAAAAAAGGCCAATGGTACCGATGTTACAAACCTAAAAGCTAATGGTATCTACACATTGAGGTACGATGGTACAAATTTTACACTACAGGGTAGCGACGCTGCCGGAAATGCTACGCCTGCTGACATACTTTCCGGCAAAACAGCGACAACGGATGCGGGAGAAATTACGGGTACTATTCCAAGCAAATCTGCTCAAACCTATACACCTACTACTACAAATCAAGTTATATCGGCAGGGCAATATTTAAGTGGTGCTCAAACTGTTAGAGGTGACGCAAACTTGCTGGCGGCAAATATCCTGTCCGGTAAAAGTATTTTTGGGGTAGCTGGTAATGCGGCATCGAAAAAATATGCCAGCGGAACATGCGTGGCCAGTTCAACCACCATAACAGTGTATGGTTACAATGATACAGAACCCTCCATAATTGTTTATCCTATTACGGTTTCGGGCCTTACTTTCCAACCGGAAATATTGATGCTCTACAGAAGTGCATATCTAAGTTATGGTGACCAAATTTTAATGTTGTATTACAACCAAGATTATTTTTATCAGGATGCTCAATATGAAGCTAATCTGCTTATTACAACTGTGAATTCTGTTAATTATGTCAAAGTTGACGGGAGTATACTATATGTCAATCCGACTGCTTTCACATTAGCAAGTGCTAAAATAGGAAGCTCAATTAAATGGTGCGCATGGGGATAAAGGAGGTAACGTAATGCAAATCGGACGCAAAATTTATTACGAAAAAAGTAACGGAGTAGTCATATGGGATAAAGGCCAAATGGAAGGCGATGTGGTAGAAACCACGCTGGAGCAGGATATGGAAGTAATGCCAGTATTGACATTAATTGCACCGGAACATTTAGGGGTTAAACAACTCACCTTCGGAGAATTAAGCGATAGCTTCGCAATTTGTAGAGGATATCGAATAAATCCCGATACAGAAGAAGTGGAGTTTGTTACGCAGTAGACCTTTACTATTCATTAACAAGTAAAAATATTAATATTATATTTTTTGAC
>ENA-UOOH01000031-UOOH01000031.1-fermentation-metagenome-genome-assembly--contig:-NODE-31-length-139190-cov-14.596485_pt1 | contig 139190 bp, 125 predicted proteins | sample MGYA00245778_ERZ724025 | MGnify/ENA primary metagenome ERZ724025 (study PRJEB28704, sample SAMN03018313) | fermentation metagenome | biome: anthropogenic terrestrial biome; feature: soil... | reverse complement strand
TCAGGATCTTGAGGGCGCAACGGTCGATGCATTCGGTGCATTCTCCGCATTTGCTTTGAACGAGCTCCGCCTTACGTGCGACTGGCATGTCCGTGAGGACCGCGCCCATGCGCTGCCTCGGGCCGTGCTCGTCCGTCATGAATAGTCCGTTCTTGCCTATCCATCCCATTCCGGACCCGGCGGCGATTGCCTTTTGGGATATGGGTCCGAGGAGGTTCTCGGGATCGATCCTCTGGGAGGGGTCTATGAACCTGGCCTTGTATCCCTCTGCCGTAAGTATCTGCACCACTTTCTCCCCGGCCTCTTTGAGCTTCTTGTTGCACATCTTGTAAGCGGAGCGGATCTCCTCGCTGGGCTTCTCCAACGACGCACGTACGGCGTCCTTGGGTATCTCAACGGCGAACGTAACCGCATAAGGGAACTCGAAGACGGTGCCGTCCCCGGCGGGCATGTCTTTGAGGTCCGACATATCGGAGAATCCCACAATGAACGAGCCTGATTCCAGCGCCGCGGCCTCGATCTTCTGATAGAGCGTTTCCAATGTACCGGTTTGCGTCATGCGCCGGAATCTATGTGCCCGAAAATAAAGGTTGTCATTTCAACGTGGGGGCCGGACGTCATTTGTTCACATTTCTACCGAAGTGTCGTTTCGAAGATAAGGCCGACCGTCCCCGTCCTAATTGTCTTCTATTAAACATGTCGCAGTGATAACAACAGAGCCAGAACATGATCCAGTCGGATGTTCCGTCCTACTTGGAAAACATGAAACTCGGATAAGGATATATAGAAATTAACGCCGTGCATCATTGATACACATGACTGATGCTGTTTCAGATGATGTTAAGTTCGAGAAGCTGAGGCGGTTCAATCTGATAATGGGATTTTTCCATTTCATCCAGGCCGCCATCATGCTAGCGATAGCAAACTACGATGTTCAGATGAGTTTCACCACTTCTTACATCGACGCAACCGGCGGATATCCTCCCACCGGTCCCGGGGCGGCCCAACTGTTCTTCAGCGTGCCGCTGGGCCCGATGGTGACCATATTCCTGCTGATGTCGGCCATAGCTCACATCTCGGTGGCAACTTTCGGGTTCAAGTGGTATGTCGAGAACCTTAAGATGAACATGAACAAGGCCCGCTGGTTCGAGTATGCGGTATCGTCCTCGTTCATGCTTGTCGTGATCGCATGGTTGTGCGGAATGTTCGACTTCGTGTCCATCATGCTGCTGTTCTCCCTGAACGCGTGCATGAACCTGTTCGGTTACACCATGGAGGCCCACAACCAGAACACCAAGAAGACGGACTGGACGCCCTTCATATTCGGATGCTTCGCCGGGCTCATACCCTGGGTCGCTCTGATAATGTACTTCACCGGCGTCACCGGAGGCTCCCCTCCCGGGTTCGTCTACGGTATCATGATATCCATCGCTTTCTTCTTCAACATATTCGCGGTCAACATGGTGCTGCAGTACAAGAAGGTCGGAAAGTGGAAGGACTATCTGTACGGCGAGAGGGTCTACATCATACTGAGCCTGGTGGCCAAGACCGCCCTGGCATGGCAGGTGTTCGCCGGGACCATGGTCGGCTGATCGCCGCCTAAACCCCTTCAATAACTTTTTCTGCTGCGCGTCGGGCGTCTGCGGTCTTCGCGGACGGCCGACCGCAGATCTTGATTTTGCATATATGAAACGCCGTCGAACGTGGCACCTCACTTATGATCGATGACCCGAAGACATTTTCATAAGCCCGGCCCCGGCGGTTCCGTGAGGCATCTCCCGGACATCGGGGATCTTTAAGATGGGCGCCATATCAGAAGTCCCAGACGGTTCATCTGCTCGGTACGGACCACGCCTTCCTCCGCATGCGAACCGACCACGTCTTCGATCACCTTTGAGATATCGCGTTCGTCCCTGTAGAGAAGGAATTTCCGCTTGTAGAATTCTGCGAGCCTGCCGGGTTCGCTCTCGATGCGGGTCTCGATCTCAAATTTTTTTAAGATGGGTTCCCTGCCTATGGATTTCAGAAAACGTAAAGGAAAACCCGTGTCGTAACCCTCATATGTGTATTCCCTGCCAAGCTCTCTCCAGATCTCGAAATATATGGAATCCCTGTCTTTGGACATCGAAGAAATGTATATGCATGTGTCGCTTGAGCACATCTCCATTTTAAGGATCGAGACCGAAGAATTGACCGGGGGGCAGAGCGAAGAGAAGGCTATGTCGTACTTCCTTTTCGGAACGTAAACATCCCAGTCCGCGCATTCGGTTCGGATGTTGGTTATCTCTTCGGTCCGGCATATGCCGTCGAGACGCTCCAGCATGCGTGGGGACTTGTCGATCGCAAGTATGCCTTTCACCGACGGCGATAACCTTAGTGAATACGTCCCGGGTCCGCATCCGATGTCCAGCAGGTCTTTGTTCCTGCTCACGTATCCTTCTGAGACGAGGAATTCCGTTATCGTGTCGTGCATCTCCGAAAGCGTCCCGTCCCCGTACGTATCGGCGGAATCATCCCATATTTTATCGATGTCTTTCTCGGAAAGCCCCTCGGCGAAGAAGGGATGTCTGAGCCTGGCATGTTCCCACTCTCTTATCACCGGAATGGGATCAGACCGCATTTTCGCTCTTCCTCCTGAGTAGCAGAAATAAAAGCAGCGGGCCGCCGACCATGGCGGTAATGGCGCCTACCGGAAGCATTATCGGTTCTGCCAAGACCTTCGCGCCCAGGTCCGCCAGGAGCAGGATCGCGGAACCGCACAGCGCGGATGCGGGTATGAGGTATCTCATGTCCCCGCCAACGAAGATCCGCGAGATATGCGGCGCCAGCAGACATATGAAGCCTATGGAGCCTGTGAAACATACCACCATCGCTGTGGAAAGACATGCGACGAGCAGAGTGACCGTTCTGACGGCCTCGGTGTTGACGCCTAGGCTTCGTGCGGTATCGTCGCCGAGCCTCATCGCGTTGATGTTCTTCGACAGGTATGCCGAGGCGGCCAGGCACAATATCAGAGTTACAAGGACGAACGGGATGTGCCAGATGAAGATATTGTTGAGGTCTCCCACCATCCAGAACACTACCGCCTTCACGGCGTTCGGATCCCCGAAAAACTGCAGGAGCGTGTTGGCCGCGCTGAATATGTATGAGATGGCGACACCGCAGAGTACCATGGTGGCCGGCGCCAGGCTTCTCATCCGTCCCGCCGTAAGGATGATCGCTATCGGTATGAGTGCAAAGAAGAAGGAGTTCGCTATAACGCCTGCTATGTTCGAGGCCAGGGACATCCCCATCAGTATCGCTATCGCCGCCCCGAAGCCCGCGCCCGACGACACGCCCAACGTATAGGGTGTCGCCAAAGGGTTCCTCAGTATGGACTGTGTGAGACATCCTCCTATTGCCAGAACCGCACCGCCGATCAGGGCCATAAGTATCCGGGGGAGCCTGATGTCGATGATGATCATCCTCATCCTGTCGCTGATGTCGAACGTTCCCGGCAGCAGGGAGTTTACAAGGGTCCTGTAGACATCCGATACAGAAATCTCAGCTGTGCCGACGGTGACCGAGTAGCAAAAGATGGAGATTACGGCGATGAGCAGGAATGATATGAACAGCAGCCTTTTTACAATAATGGTTCTGATCTTCTCTTCTTCGCAGCTGTTTTCATCGATATGCAAGATATGCCCGCCCTTGAAATGAAAAAATGAAAAGGTTTGTCCTGTCACATCGCGGGACCGGCCATCACACCGCAGGGCTGATGAACACACCGTCCGTGCTGACGTCGTAATCGCTGACCCCCAGCCACTCCGACACGTACTCGTTGTGTATCGCCACGGGGTCAAAATCTGCAAACTCGTCCGGATAGATCGCCTTAGCGATGTACGCCGCGTGGAGTATCCCGCCAGTGGCCCCGTTCCTGAAGTCTCCGGCCATGATGTAGATGTTGCCGTCTTCCACGAAGTCCGTCAAGGGCCTTCCTGCCGCCAAGGCATGTGCGGCGTCCATCCCCGTGCCGTCGCCCGTGCCGTAACCGTGGTCGGGCGTGGATGTTACCACTGTGCCGCCGTACGTGTATTTCACGCAATGGCAGAATATGAAATCTATATCGGCGGTCACTATCGGCTCGGAGCCTACCTTTGTACCGTAAAGCGTCCTGTCGGGCCCCCCGTTGTACTGTTCCTCCGTCAGTATGTCCTTTGCAACCGGATAACCGCCCGCAAGAAGAAGGGCCTGTACCTGAGGGTCGATCTTGGTGTAGATGCTCCAATCAGTTATGCTATCGTCGGAGAAGTAGGAATTGGAATAGTTGGTCATGAGCACCTTGACCTTGTCCTCCTCCTCGATACCGCCGGATATCGATGCGATCTCATCTCTGATGTCGAGAAGCCATTCCACATAGGCTTCTGCCCTTTCTACCCTGTCGAATATGTATCCAGCCTTCAGTATGCCCTGGATATACTCCGACTTTTCAGGCTCGAGGACGTCGGGTCTGTACATCCCGAGGTAGATGACGTCCACATCCTGGAGCATCTCCTGTTTGGCCTCCGTGCCGGCATATGAGAACGTGAGAAGTATGTCCAGGTCCAGCCCGGCCACGAACTCGTAGTTGGGGGCGTTCATGTTGACAAGATTTGTTATGCTGTCCCCCCTCTCCTCCCCGAAATAGAAGTCCCTCGTCTGATACGGCGCATTGTCCACTGCCGCGACCTTGTCCTGAAGCTGGAGTATGCACATCAGCTCCGTGTTGCTGTAATATTCGGCACCTATCCTGCTGATGTCGAGACCGATTTTTTTGACATTGCCGTCCCCGTCCACCAGCCAAAGATATTCGGCGGTCCTGTCGATGACCGCTTGTACCTGCTCTACGTCGCTTGCATCGACGACGCCGTCCTGATTCGCGTCGGCATATGTTGTCCGGTCGATGCTTCCGGAGATTATGCTGTCGAGGAAGGTTACGTCGTCGCCGTCGAGCTTCCAATCTCCGTTCGCGTTGCCGAAGATCTGAAGTTCGGCGTCTACCGAATATCCCTCTGGTGCGCTTTTCGTCAGCAGGAAAACACCGGCTCCCGCGCCGGCAATCGCCAGTGCGGCAACCAACACTACGGCCGCGGTTTTAGTGTTCATTGCGGCCGGCATACGTATTTTTAATATTTAACACTAATTATAATTTCAGTAACACTAAACACATCAATAATAAATATTAATATGTAATTCGTATCAACCCAAGTGAACTTACAGGCAGAGGATATTGAATTTTCATACGGGAGGTCCCAGATTCTGAAGGGTATCGGATTCGAGCTCAGACCGGGCGAGGTGCTCGGGATAATCGGGCCGAACGGTTCGGGGAAGACCACGCTGATAAAATGCATCAACAGGATACTGGAACCTTCCCAGGGCAAGGTCACCATAGATTCCCGGGATGTCCTTTCGATGAAGGTGCGCGACGTCGCACGCATCATGGGCTACGTGCCGCAGGCATCTCTTGACGACCTTGCATCGCCGACGGTGTTCGAGGTCGTCATGATGGGCAGGATGCCTTATTCTTCATGGCAGTCCAATAAGAACGACCAGGAATTGACGTGGAAGGCCCTTGAGGACGTGGATATGAAAAGATTCGCCTCTGTCCCGTTCCGCCAGCTCAGCAGCGGCCAGATGCAGAGGGTGCTCATCGCAAGGGCCCTGGCCCAGGAGGCGAGGATCCTGCTGCTGGACGAGCCCACCAGCAACCTGGACATCAAATTCCAGAGAGAGATCATGGATGTCATCATCGGGCTGGTGAGGACCAAGAACGTCAGCGCATGCATGATACTCCATGATATGGACGCCGCCATGAAATATTGCGACAAAGCGGTCATAGTGGACGGGGGGGCCGTTACGGCCGCGGGCGATACCGAAGAAGTGCTGACCGCCGAAAATATCATGAGGACGTTCGGGGTAAAAGTCGCCATCGACCGCAACTACGGGCGCCCCCACATAATCGTCCTGTAATTTTCAGAAATAATTCCTGCTGTAGTCTCTGAAGCAGTCCAGACATACCTGTTTCCCGTCCTGCCAGCGGACCTTGTCCTCTCTGGCCAGCTCTCCGCAGGATTCGCACCTCACGCTGTAGAATATCTTGGCCGTCTCCGGGATGTCGAACACCGGGGTTTTCACTTTCACTACCTCCTCTTCCGGCGCGGTGAGGATGTGTTTCATTAAATCTTCCCTGCACATTTCGCCGAAGTCCCCGTCGATCAGTACCCTGACCTTCTTCCCCGACCTCCTGTCGAAAAAGGAATAGGCCTGCTTGCCGGTTATTCTGAACAGCAGGTTCCCTTTCCCGGCGGTGCACGAATAGATCGCCTGCACCGCATCTATGCCGCACGCGTCGTTTTCGACGACACATACGATCTCTTCGTCTCGGACTTTTTCCAACGGGACCCCGAGCGTCTCTGCGGCCACCTCGGACGCTCTGAATCCCATGGCCAATCCGGGACATGCATGTCCGTGGAATCTTACGCATTCGTTCCAGAGCTCTTCGTTCACAATCGGAGACCCTCGTGAGACTATTCAATTATTTGTCTTACGCACACTTAATTTTATGATCGTTGTTCTAAAGCGGATGTGGGCCCCTCCTGCCGCCCTTCCGATAGATATAAATTACATTGTCGGTTATTGACATATGTCAGAAACTATCGCGTATCTTGCGTTAAGCGGCCCTACGACGGTGGTTCAGTACCGCAGATGGTGATATCGAATGCCGCGTCCGAAGAAATGGAGGAACGTATGCTGCCTTCCCGAAAGCAGGGAATACGGTCCGCTCGACAGGGTCCCATGTACCGCAGAGACCATCAGGATGACGGTCGAGGAATACGAGGCCCTCCGTCTCATAGATCATGTCGGGATGACACAGGAGGAATGCGCCGAGCGCATGTGCGTCTCACGCACAACGGTGCAGGACATTTACAGCAAGGCCCGGCGGAAGTTGGCTTGCTCCCTTGTTGAGGGGGCCCCTCTGATCATCGAGGGCGGACAGTACCGCATATGTGAGCACAACGAGGGCTGCTGCAGGCGCAAGGCGTGCAGACGCGCCTGCAGGAGCGTAACGTTAGTATTACCAGAAGAACAGGAGGCGAAAAAATGAAGATAATCGTACCGGTCGAAGGAGCATCAGGAATTTCGGAGATCAGCGGATCCCTGGGAAGGGCACCGTATTATTTGTTTTACGATACAGAGGTGGGAGTTGCGACGTATCTTGAGAACCCCGTTGCGGACAGCCCCTCGGGGGCCGGCGTCGGGGCTGCGCAGACCATAACCGATGCAGGTGCGGACGTCCTTCTGACCCTCAGATGCGGCGACCGCGCTTACGAAGTGCTCAGGGAAGCGGGGATCAAGGTTTTTCTAGCCCCTTCCGGAGATGCGGGGTCCGGCATAGAAGCATACCTCCAAGGCCGTTTGTCCGAGCTGACAGACTTCCACGAGGGGCACCATCACGGGGCGGTATGAAGTGAAGGTCGCGGTGCTCAGCGGCAAGGGAGGCACCGGTAAGACGATGTTGTCCGTGAACCTTGCGGCGGCCTCGGGACCGTCGACTTATGTCGACTGCGACGTCGAGGAGCCCAATGGCCATCTTTTTTTCAAGCCTGATGAATCATCCGAGGAGACGGTATCGGTACTCGTGCCAAGGGCCGATCGCAATGAATGCGACGGATGCATGGCATGCGTCCGATTCTGCAGATATCATGCACTTGCATACTCCCTCGACCGCCTGACTGTGTTCGACGACATGTGCCACTCTTGTGGCGGATGCGCCGAGATATGCCCCCGGAAAGCCATAACCGAACACCCGAGGGAGGTGGGCGTCGTCAGGACGGGGAGGTCGGGAGACGTCTCCGTTTACACGGGGACCATGAACGTCGGCGAGGCGGCGGGACTGCCCGTGATTCGCAGGCTCCTGGAAATGACGGCATTGTCCTATGATGAAAATATATTCATCGACTGTCCGCCGGGGAGCTCCTGTTCTGTCATGGAATGCATAAAGGATGCCGACTTCTGCGTTTTGGTAGCAGAGCCGACGATATTCGGAGCCCACAACCTGGAAATGGTATCCGAACTCGTCCGTGTATTCGGTAGGCCGTACGGGGTGGTCCTCAACAAGGTCATCGAAAATGAAAGAGATCCGTCTGAGGAATACTGTCTCGATAACGGCCTGCCGATACTGGGCAGGATTCCTTTCGACATCGGGCTCGGCAGGATATGTTCCGAGGCCGGGATCGCTTCGAGGGAGAATGTCGTATTCGAACGGATGTTCCGCGAGATTTATGAAAAGATGACGGAGATGGTCTCCCGATGAAACAGCTTCTCATCCTGAGCGGCAAAGGCGGTACGGGAAAGACGACGGTGGCAAGTGCTATGATACGCATGTCCGAAGCGCCGGCATGCGCAGACTGCGACGTGGACGCGCCGAACCTCCACCTTGTGCTCGGATACGGCGAAGATGCGGAAAGGAAGGATTATTTCGGTCTTCCCAAGGCCCGCATCGACAAGGACCTCTGCACAATGTGCGGCATATGTTCCGACAAGTGCCGTTTCGGAGCTATCGATATGGGCGATCGCGCAGAGGTGAACCCCTATGCCTGCGAGGGATGCGGGCTCTGCAAGGCGATGTGCCCGTCGGATGCCATCGAAATGCTCCCGTCAGTCGCCGGAGACCTGATGCTCTACTCGGACACGGAAAGGGGGATATTTTCGACGGCACGGCTGAGGATGGGCAACGGTACGACCGGGCTTCTGGTCACAGAGGTCAAGAAACAGATGAAAAAGGCCGCCGGAAATGCTCCTTTCGCCATTATAGACGGGTCGCCGGGGATAGGGTGCCCCGTTATCGCTTCGATCACGGGCGTACATACTGTGCTGGTCGTGGCCGAGCCCTCCCTGTCGGGCATCAGCGACATGGAGAGGGTGCTGGATACCGCCGACCGTCTGGGCCCCCGGACGGCCGTATGCGTCAACAGGTCCGACACGAATCCCGCCATGACCGAACGGATAAGGTCGCTGTGCTCCGGAAGAGGCGTGCCCTACCTGGGAGAAATACCGTATGACCCCAAGGCAGTGGATGCCGTGAACAGGGGGCTTACCCTGGCGGACGTGGAATGTCCTGCGGGAGAGGCCGTACGAACCATATTCGGAAAGATCGTGAAACTGATGGAAGGGGGGGAGGGCGTATGAAAGTCTTTGTTCTGGTCGAGAACACTTCGGGTCCGGGCGGGCCGGAGGGAGAGCACGGGCTCAGCCTTTACATAAAAATGAAGAAGACGGTCTTTCTTTTCGATACGGGGCAGAGCGACAGATTCGTCCGCAACGCGGAGATCCTGGGAGCAGACCTCCGGGAAGTCGATGCGGCCGTAATATCGCACGGCCACTACGACCACGGCGGCGGAATGGCCGCTTTCCTGGCGGCCAACGGGCACGCCCCGGTATACGTTCACAGAAGGGCGTTCGAAACCCATCTTTCCCTGAGGTCCGACGGAAGCTATGCGGACATAGGTCTCGACCCGGGCCTCGAACACAACGGGCGCGTGGTCCTAACGGACGGGGAGACGAATATCTCCGAGGGAGCGGTGCTTTTCTGCGATGTGGGAAACGCGTGTCCGGTTCCGAGCGGCAACGGCAACCTTTTTTTGAAAATCGAAAACGACCTTCGCCCGGATGATTTCGCACACGAACAGAGCCTGATCCTGGAGGAGGAAGGCAAGACCGTCCTGATCTCCGGATGTTCTCATCGGGGGATCGCAAACATCGTGGAGAAGGCACGGGATATCATGGGCAGGTATCCGGACACGGTGATCGGAGGCTTCCACCTCAAGACACGGTCCTGCGGTCCAGATGCCGGATCGGAGGCGCGTAGCGTTTCCGAGGTCCTTCTGAAGACCGGCGCCGATTTCTACACCGGCCACTGCACGGGCGAGACGGCATACGGGCACATGAAAGAGGTCCTGGGAGACCGCTTATCCGCACTGAAAACGGGAGACGTTCTTGAGATATGACGACCTCAAAGCGAAAGATATGAAGATAGACAACATGGAAAAAACAAAGGAGAAGAAAAAATGAGAATAGTAGTAGCAAGCGACGGAGAGAATGTGACAGGACATTTCGGACACTGCGGATCGTTCAGGACGTTCGACGCGGAGAACGGCAAGATAACTGCGGCGGGCGCGATAGAAAATCCGGGGCACCGTCCCAATTTCCTTCCGATGTTCCTGAAAGAGAACGGAGCGGACGTGATCATATCGGGAGGGATGGGCGCGGCCGCCGTCGACCTGTTCAATAAAAACGGGATCGAAGTGATAATCGGCGCCGCGGGAGACGCCAGGACGGCGGCGGAGAGATATCTGAAGGGAGACCTCAAGTCCACCGGTTCGGTGTGCCACGAGCACATGCACCACGACGATTGCGGCGAATGAGACGCCGCCGAAACGGTAAAGCGAGCGGCGTCCGAACAGGGACCGGACGGTCTCCGTCCGTTGGTACGCCGCCTCAAATTTTTTACGCCACTATGGCGCAATCGGTGGCTTCCTCCGCCTTTCAGAGGCGTGCGAAACCGAATATGATGTCTTCGGTGAGGCGAAGAAGGCCGTTGCGTATGAGATAAGAAGGTTCCGGACGGCGGAACTTTGCGCCGCCGTCCGTCATTGGCGTTTCAGTCCTCTCCCCCGTCCTCGAACTGGCTGTTGTACATCTCGCTGTAGAACGCTCCCGCGGCCAGAAGCTCGTCGTGGGTCCCCTGCTCGACTATGTTACCTCCCCTCATAAGAAGGATCAGGTCGGAGTTTTTGATGGTGGAGAGGCGGTGCGCGATGACGAAGGACGTACGCCCCACGGTCATCTGGTCCATTGCGCTCTGGATCGCCCTCTCGGTCCTGGTGTCCACCGAGCTCGTCGCCTCGTCCAATATCAGGAGGGGCGCGTTCTCGACTATCGCACGGGCGATGGTGATCTGCTGCCTCTGTCCCACGGAAAGGGAGGTCGTGTTGTCCAGCATGGTATCGTATCCCTTGGGCAGGGTCTTTATGAAATGATGGATGCCCACGGCCTTGCATGCTTCCACGACCTGCTCGTCGGTCACTCCCTCCTTGCAATAGATGATGTTCTCCTTCACGGTCCCCTCGAAAATCCATGTGTCTTGGAGGACCATGCAGAACAGGTCGTGGACGTCGCTGCGCCTCATTTCTTTGATCGACACGCCGTCTATCAGGATGTCTCCGCTATCGGTATCGTAAAACCTCATCAGGAGATTGACCATGGTCGTCTTACCGGCACCGGTGGGCCCGACGATGGCTATCTTCTGACCGGGCTTTATTTCCGCCGAGAATCCGTGGATGACCTCCCTGCCGGGAACGTAGCTGAAGTGCACGTTCCTGAATTCCACGTGGCCTTCGACCTTCTCGAGCTTGCGCGGGCTGACGACCTCTTCGGACAGCTCCTCTTCCTCGATGAACTCGAACACCCGTTCGCCCGCGGCCGCGACGGACTGCATCCCCGTGAAGGCCTGGGCCATCTGGGCCAGGGGCTGGGTGAACAGACGCACGTAGATCATGAAGGCGACGATGACGCCTATGGATATCTGCCCGTTGATGACCATCGCCGCACCGACGACGCACACCGTCACGTATCCGAAGTTGCCTATGAAGTTCATCAGGGGCATCATGAGGCCCGACAGGAACTGGGACATGAACGCGCTGCGGGCCAGCTCCTCGTTTATGGAGTCGAACTTCTTAGAGGCCTCTTTCTGCCCGTTGTACACTTTGACCACGTTATGCGCCGAATATATCTCCGCGACGTGCCCGTTCATGTTGCCGAGGTTCTCCTGCTGGATGCCGAAATACTTCTGAGAGTACCTCATGATCAGTATCATCATCCCGAAGCCGGCGACACATGAGAGCACGGTCACGGCGGCCATGATGTAGTTCGTGTACACCATCATGACGAGAGACCCGAGAAGCATGGTCACCGAGGTGATCAGCAGGCCGATGCTCTGGTTCATGGACTGGCCCAGCGTGTCCACGTCGTTCGTGGCGCGGCTGAGGACGTCACCGCTGCTGGAGGTGTCGAAATACCTCAGAGGAAGACGGTTGATCTTTTTCGAGATGTCCGTACGGAACTTGGAGGCCATCTTCTGCGAAACTGTCGCAAGGATGTAGTTCTGGACGAACGTCAGCACCGTGCTCGTCGCATATATCGCGATCAGGAACAGGCCTATCTCCCATATGGCGCCCATGTCTATGCTGCCGGTGACCAGGCCCCCGGCGATCAGGTCCGTCAGGTCCCTCAGCTTGTTGGGGCCGACGAGTATCATCACGGTACCGACCACCGCGAAAACGATCGAGATCCAGACCGCGATCCTGTATTTCCCCATATAGGAGAATATCTTCTTCCATGCTTCCGTGAACGCCTTGGGCTTCTCTGCGGTCATGCCGGGATGGTCTGCCGGCCCTCTTCTCCCGCTCATCTTACCAACTCCTCTTCGGAGAGCTGGGAATATGCTATCTCGCGGTACACCTCGCTGCTCTCGAGCAGGTCGTCATGAGCGCCTATTCCGGCTATGCGCCCTTCGTCGAGGACGACTATCGTATCGGCGTCCATTATCGTGCCTATCCTCTGCGCCACGATCAGGCTTGTCACGCCTGCGGTCTCCTTTTTGAGCGCATCTCGGAGGGAACGATCGGTCTTGTAGTCCAATGCGGAGAACGAATCGTCGAAAATGTAGAACTCGGGCTTCCTGCATATCGCACGTGCGATGGACAGGCGCTGCTTCTGGCCCCCCGAGAGGTTTGTGCCGCCCTCGGCGATCCTGCCCTCGTATCCGCCGTCCATCTTTTCCACGAAGTCCGTGCCCTGTGCGATGCCTACCGCCTTCTTGACGTCCTCTATAGTGCGTTCTTCCGACGTGTCGCCGTAGTTGACGTTGCCGTACACCGTTCCGGAGAAGATCGTGGCCTTCTGCGGGATGTATCCGATCTTCCTCCGAAGCGCGTTCAGCTTGTAGTCGCGTACGTCCTCGCCGTCGACGAGCACCTGCCCGCCCGTGACGTCGTAGAAGCGCATCACCAGGTTGATCAGCGTGCTCTTTCCGCTTCCCGTGGACCCGATGAAAGCTATGGTCTCTCCCTTCTTCGCCTTGAAACTTATATCCTCGAGGACGCTCTCGGCGGCGCCCGGATATTTGAAGGAGACGTTCCTGAACTCGATCTCTCCCTCTCTCCCTTCGGGAGAGGACGTCTTCGTGCCGTCCGTGATGGAGGGCTCCGTGTTGATTACCTCCTCGATACGCCTGGCGGCGACCGTCGCACGCGGGAGTATCATGAATATGAAGACCATCATCATGAAGGCCATCACCACCTGCATCGCATACGATGAAAAGACGATCATATCGGAGAACAGGGTCAGTCTTTCACCTACGCCTGCGGCGGCGGAGATCAGTATCGCCCCGATCATGTAAATGGACAAAGACAGCAGGCTCATGATCGCCGTCATAATGGGGAACAGCACCGCAAGGGAGCGGTTCACGAAAAGATTCGTCGATGTGAGGCCTTCGTTGGCCTTCTCGAACTTCTCCTCCTGGTAGCTCTCGGCGTTGTATGCCCGGACGACCCTGACTCCCGACAGCCCCTCGCCGGTGATCTGGTTCAGGTTGTCCGTGAGTTTCTGGATCATCTTGAAGCGCGGGACAACGAGTACCATGATGATGCCGATCGTGACCATCATTACCGCCACCGCCACAGCGGTGGCCACGGTCCAGCTCATGTCCTTGTCGGAGATCTTGACGATCGCCCAGATCGCCATTACCGGCGCCTTGATCAATATCTGCATCCCCATGGCGAAGGCCATCTGCACCTGGGTGACGTCGTTCGTCGAACGGGTGATTAGGCTAGCCAGAGAGAATCTGCCGATCTCTTCCATTGAGAACGTCTCGACGTTGTCGAACTGCATCTTGCGTATGCGTTTGGAAAGGGACGCGGCGACGTATGCGGCCACCGCCCCCACGACGATTGCCGCCAGCAGGCTGCCGAACGCGCATGCGATCATCGGCCAGCCCTCGTCCATCACCTGCGCGACGGTACCGCCGGTCGTCAGCAGCGTGGTGATCTGCGACATGTAGCCCGGGATCTCGAGTTCCAGGTAGACCTGGAGGCATATCAGGACGAAACAGGCCGCGACAAGTGACCATTCCTTTTTGCTTACGTATTTGAGTATCAATTCCGAGCCCCCTTGGGCTCGCTGAAATCCTGGTTCAATTTGCTGTTTATCTTGGAACATGCTGACCTGAAAACTATCAGCTCCTCATCTGTCAGGTCGGAGAGGAGCTCTTTCCAGATGTCTCCAAGCTTTATTTTGATTAATTTTACGGCGCACTCCCCCTCTTCGGTGAGTGACAGGGTGTAACGCCTCGGATCGGCGCTGCAGTTGGCCACGAACCCCATCTCGATGAGGGCCCTGACCGTGCGGGTCGTGATGGATTTGTCGACCATCATGTATGCCGCTATGTCCTTCATAGACGCCCCCGGGTTATGCGAGATCGCCATCAGATAAGGTCCCTGCGAACCCTGGAGGTCCAGGTGTTCGAGGTAAATTGTCATCTTCTTGTCCATGAACTGTTTCATTGCTCTTGGCGAGATGTGCTCGTCAACGATTTCATTCACGGGCGGTTGACTTGTCAACCTTGTATTTAATCGTTCGCAGGGCCCGGCTTCCGGATGCTGATGAAAGTCGTAGCGTTTTTTGAATACGGAAGGTTGCTTTTTGTCGGCACGCGACCTTATAATCTGCGGATATGCTTCAGACGGCGACGGCAAGGCGATCGGCCGGCAACGGGGCTCGCAAGGATGAACATAAGAACTGAACTGGATAAGGCGATCGGCATTCCCGACGGGATTTTCTTAAACGATGTGGAACTGGACCCCTCGGCGATCAGGGCGGTGATGATCAACGAGGTCGTACCCTCTGATCCGAAACAAGATTTCTACGGTGGTCCGGACGCCGATTATCCGATGGCCGCCGTCTCGCTGCTTCGGAGCGCGGGCGCACCTGTGTCTTCGATTTATGACGTTCTGCATATGGGCGTCTACGTTACAAATGCCGTGAAAACCCCGAAATCGAAAAGCGCGGTAGACAGGACTGAAATAGAGAGGAGCCTGCCGTACCTTGAAAAAGAGCTTTCTTTGTTTCCGAACCTGATGGTCGTGATGCTCATGGGGGACGTCGCCAAAAAAGCTTTCAACACGATCTCCAGAAAAGCCACGAAGAAGAACGCGGTGCCCTCGGTGTCCACATATAAGCTCAGAAACGACGTGATCTATCACGGATGCATCCGAATCATACCGTCCTATATCATGACCGGAGGGAACATCCTGATCGAGAGGTCCAAGGTAACGATGGCGACGGAGGACGTGGCCAAGATGCTGGACCTGATCGGATGAATTGAGGATGATGCACGTTTCCGCTCTGACGGCCGGACGTTACGTTCCGGATGATAAGACCGAAGCATATTATTTCAGTAGGCCTCTACACCCTTCAAGGTGAAATCATGCCGATATTTCCGGACCCGTTCGCAGGTAATTCAAGCAAGAAGATGACAGACCGTGAACTTGCCCAGGCCATAAGGCTGGACATAGCCAGCGAGCTTGAGGCAATATTCCTTTACGACGCCCACGCCGCGGCCACCGACAACCCCGTCGCGAAGGCCGTGCTCAAGGAGATCCGCGATGAAGAAAAAGCTCATTTCGGAGAACTGGTCACTCTGATGAGATACCTTGACCCCAAGGAGGCCGAGCTTTTCGAAAGCGGGGCCGCAGAAGTCAGAGAGGTCATAGAAGAGCTGGAAGCAGAGGGGCTCGTCAAGAAGTAAGACTCCCTCGGAAAATTGTCCTTCCTGCCGTCATCCGGCAGGGGGCCCTCATTTTACTTCTCACACGTTCTGCGCGGGGCCCGGGGAGAAGGGATCGTGCAGCTCTCCTATCTCCGGGCAGAGCTTTTCCAACTCGGCGTGGTATATCTTGCCGAGCTTCGTGATCGGCAGTTCGTTCAAAAATTCGATCTGACGGGGAATGGCGTACCTGAAGATCTTGTCCCTGCAGACCTCCATGATACGTTCCTTGGTCTCGGACGTAGGCGGCGTGCCATCCTCGAGTACCACGAACACCTTCACCACCTGCGAATAAATCGGATGAGGGATGCCTATGGCATAGCAGCTGCGGACGAAGGATACCGAATTTATCACGTTCTCGATCTGGTTAGGATATATGTTGTATCCCGAGCTTATGATCATCCTCTTGATCCTCTGCTTGAAATAGACGTATCCGTCCCTGTCCATGCAGCCAATGTCCCCGGTATGAAGCCATCTGATGCCGTCGCCATGGACCTTGAGGGCCTCGGCTGTCTCCTCGGGTTCGTCCACATAGCCCATCATTACCGAGGGGCCGGAAATGCATATCTCGCCGTCTTCCCCGTAATCTGCGGCCTCGATCGTGCCGACGCGGACGACCTTGTAAAGCGTGTCGGGGAAGGGGATGCCTATGCTCCCTTCGCGCTGCTTCTCTTCGGACTTGGGGGAGAGGCATGACGCCGCCACGCACTCTGTGGCGCCGTAGCCTTCCCTCACGGTCGTGCGGCAGCGATGCTCTCTGAGGAACGCGTCCACCCTCTTCTTCAGGTCAGCGGTGAGCGTGTCCCCTCCGCAGAAAACGCCTTTGAGATGAGAGAGGTCTGCGTTCCTGATCCTCTTGTTCCTCAGCATCAGCTCGAAAAGGGAGGGGACGCCGACTATGAAGTTGGGCTTGTTCTTGACGACTATGTTGGCGTAGGACCTTGGCTCAAACTTGGGGATGAGGATGCAGGTACGGCCCATGTACAGAACCATATGGACGCATATGCACAGGCCGAAGCCGTGGAACACCGGCATTATCGCAAGCATGGTGTCGCCTACCTCGCCCGACTCGCTCATGGTCATGGTCTGAACGGCGGCGGCGTTGATGTTCATGTTCGACAGGAGCACCCCCTTGCTGCGGCCGGTGGTCCCTCCGCTGTACAAGATGCATGCCGGGTCCTCCTTGGATGAAGATATCGGCGGAAGCTCGGACCCCCTGCCCATGCATATGAGGTCGTTCCATCTGAGGACCTTGCCGTCGAACTTCGGCTTGGGGTCCCTCCTGCCTTGGACGATCTGGTACAGCAGGGCCTTGCCTGCTCCCAGTCCGTCCTTGATGCTTGTGACTATGATGTTCTTCAGGGTTCCGGACCCGTCGACAGCAGGGAAGTTGGGATAGAACAGGTCCAGGACTATCGCCGCTTTGCTGCGGGAGTTCTCGATGTAGAATCTTATCTCCTCTCTGGCAGAGAGGGGGTGTATCATTGTGGCCACCGCCCCGAGCCTGTTGATGCCGTATATCGATATCAGCGCCTGGGGGCTGTTGGGAAGACAGACGAGCACCCTGTCGCCCTTTCGGATGCCCAGGCCATACAGGGCGGCGGCCAAGGCGTCCACTTCCGCGATGAGGTCGGAATATCTCGTCCTGCGGCCCATGAACTCGCAGGCCACGGTCTCAGGGCCATCGATGGCGGACCTCATCAGGCATTCGTACATCGTAAGGTCCGGGTACTCAAGATTGGCGGGCACATTGCCGTACTTGCCGTACCAGGGAGTTTCTGGTGTCACGCCGGCACCCCCTCTTCGGAAAGCGGCCTCTCCAATACTTCCGGATCGAGGATTATCTCTTTGAACACGTCGAGCGTTCTGGCAAAATAGTATCCATCGGATATCCTCTCGTCGACCGTGAACGCGAAATCGATGTACGGTCTGCTGACGACCTTGCCGTCCTCCATGCATAGCTTCTCGTACATCTTTCCGATGCATAGGAAGACCGAGTTCGTGCCCCACTCGTTGAGGTGATGGAACGGGGCCCCGGCCTGTATGCTGCCCATGTTCGATATGAATATGGAACAGAAGTTGGGGTCCGATGAACTGATGCTTTCAGGGACCTTCCCGTAGTAGTTGAGGAACCTTAGGAACCTGGCTATGAACCTCTTCAGGAAACGTGGGAGATTGGCGACCTTGCCTACCACGTCGTCCGAATCAACGGCTCCGCCCTCCTTCACGCAGTGCACCCGGGAATAGATCCTGTCTGTGACCTCGAAGATGTCGGCTTTATTTTCGAAAGGAATTGTGATGGCGGCCTCCTCCGCTTCGTCTCCGAAGTATTTTTTGGCGATAAACCCGACGTCGACGGTCTTCCTCTCGTACATCCTTTGTCCGCAGATGAACCTGTTGAGCGCCGGCCTGACAGCGGCCGTCCGGACCGCCGTCGCCACGAAGGCGGAGAATAACGTTATGCCGCATCCTTCGCTTTTCTTCTGCTCGATATATGCCAGAAGATTGGTCATGTCGATGCTCTCGCAGAAGAACACTTCGCATTCGGTCCTTCGGGGCATCAGAAAAGGCATTATCTTATGATAGCTGTCGACATCTCTGAGAAGGACCCCGTCCTTTCTGTCGCCTCTCCTCCTTTTTTCTGCCATGGAAAACGAACCGATGCGGATATTTGAAAGAAGGTTTTGCTGATAGGCACTGTCTTTATCCTATATAATCCAATAAGAGCCGGCCTTGTATCCGTCCCAGACGTCCGGGGCCCCCTTCACTTCACGAATAATGCGAGCGGTTCCAGAATGCGGTTGGACGTGGATGCCGACGTTTGAAACGATTGAAGTGACGCCGTTGAAAGTATCGCAATCCTATTTATATCCTATAATGAGGGTTTCGGGTCATGAGCATAACGGATTCGATAAGATCCTATGGCGCCGTGTTTCCTCTGGCCATACTGAGGATATTGATGGGCTTCATGTTCCTGTGGGCGTTCTTCGACAAGATGTTCGGTCTCGGATACAGCACGTCTTCAGAGAATGCGATGATCAACGGAGGATCTCCGACGGAAGGATTCCTCCGATACGGATCGGATACCCTCGGCTGGCTGGCCGATTTCTTCGCCGTCACGGACGTGATAATAATGGTTGCATTTATGCTCCTGGGCTTCGCCCTCATACTGGGAATAGGTATGAAGGTCGCCACGGCAGGTGGGACCTTGCTGCTCATAATGATGTTCATAGGTGTCGCGCCACCTACCACAAATCCTCTGATCGATTACCACATAATCTACATCTTCCTGCTCATGGCGATATATCTGGCACATGCGGAAGACCTGCTGGGTCTCGGAAAGCATTGGAAAGAAATGTCCATCGTTAAGAGGTGCCCGATACTGGAATGATCGGGCTGAACTTTTCTGAAAACCGGGCCGTGGCCCTCATCTTTCTCTTTTTTCATTTGAAAATATTGTTTTCAGGGCATTCCTTATATTCGATGCAGATGTACCTTGTCTGCGCCTGTGGCTAATTCATCAGGGGGATAGTTATGAAAAAAGAGAATAGATTGTCCCTATACGGTTTCAATAACCTGGCCAAGACCTTGGACCTAAACCTCTATACCGTCGAGCGCACGGCTACAGAGGACAAAAAGAAAAGATTCATATCCCATATCGACGGACACTACTGTTCATCAAAGCTCAGGGAGATGATGGAGGAAATATGCAGAGACATCGACGCGAACATCCTCGACGTCTCCACCTTTGACTACGATCCCCACGGCGCCTCGGCGCTGATACTTCTGGCCGAGGAGGAGGTCAACCTCCATATGAAGACCGTGGCACACCTCGACAAGAGCCACATCTCCCTGCATACATATCCGGAACATCACGACTCGGTCGGCATTTCGACCTTCAGGGTAGACATCGCCCTGTCGACCTGCGGCAACATCTCGCCACTCTCGATCATGGACAGGATTTTCGATTTCTTCTCTCCGGACATAGCCATATTGGACTTCAACGTGAGAGGGTACACGCGGGACACAGACGGAAAAAAGATCTTCATGGACAAGAAGGTCGACTCCCTGCAGGAATGTTTCGACGAAGAGACGCTTGAAAAGTACTTCGCAGAGGATTTCAACTTTCCCGAGCTGAGGTCCTATTACACCCGTATGATGAGGAAAGACCTCCTCGAACTGAAGAAAGAGGGAGATGCCATATGGAAAGAGGTCGAGGAGATCTACCTGGAGGGCCCCTCCGGAGAAAATAGATCCCTATCCTGGCACATTGAGAGGCAGTCCGAGGGTGCGGACCTCAGGATAAAGAAAGAAGACATTCTGTACCGTGGCAGAAGCGAATTCCAGGATATAGAGGTCTTCGATTCGAAGACGTTCGGAAAAATACTCCTCATAGACGGCTACATAATGCTGACCGAGAAGGACGAGTTCATCTATCACGAGATGATGGTCCATGTCCCCATGTCCATCCTTGAAAAACCGAAAAAGGCACTGGTCATCGGAGGAGGGGACGGCGGCTCCGTGAGGGAGCTCGTGAAGCACGGATGCCTCGAAAGGATCGATTTCGTAGAGATAGACGGCGATGTGATAGAAACATCGAAAAGATTCTTCCCTTCGGTGGCATGCGGCCTCGCAGACCCCCGTGTCAGGACGGTCGTGGGAGACGGTATCGAGTTCGTATCCGAGACGGAAGATACATACGACCTGATAATAGTGGACTCCACCGACCCCTATACCGGTCCCGGAGAGGGGCTTTTCACTGCAGAATTTTATAGGGACTGCAACCGCATCCTCGGCGAAGACGGGATACTTGTCAATCAGCACGAGAGCCCCTACTACCAGGAAGATGCCGCTCTGGCAAGGAACATGCATCTTAAAATGAGGGAGATCTTCCCTGTCTGCACAGTGTACCAGGCTTTCATCCCCACATATCCTTCGGGCCACTGGCTCTTCGGTTTCGCATCCAAGGGCGCAGACCCCCTCGCGGACGCCGTCCCTGGACGTATGTGTACCATTGATACGAAATACTACAACGAAGAGGTCCGCAGAGCGTCCTTCGCCCTCCCCAACTACGTGAAGGAGCTTCTGGAATGAGCGCGGTTATAACCACGCACCTCGATTACAGGGCATGAAGACGGTCTATCTCGCGGGCGGTTGTTTCTGGGGCGTGGAGAAGTATCTGTCGATGATACGCGGCGTAATAGGCACCCGCACGGGATATGCCAACGGCGGTTCCGATAAAACCGACTACAGGTCCGTCTGCTCCGGTTCGGGGCATGCGGAGGCCGTTGAAGTCATCTATGACGGAGACGCGATCTCTTTGGAAAAACTTCTGAGCATATTCTACAGATGCATAGACCCGCTGAGCGTCAACAGGCAGGGCAACGACCGGGGCATACAGTACCGGACCGGGATCTACTACATCGACCCAGAGGACGAAGTGGCGATAAAAGATTCCGTCTGCTCCCTGGAAAAATCACTCGGAAGAAAGACTGCCATAGAAGTTCTGCCTCTGAAGAACTGGTGCACGGCTGAGGAATACCATCAGAAATATCTCGACAGGAACCCGGGGGGATACTGCCACATCCCTCGTTCGCTCTTCGCTGAAGCCGAGCGGTCCAATCCGATACCTAGATACGAGCCGTCGCCCGACTCCTCCCTCACAGAACTGCAGTACTTGGTGACTAGGAAAAACGGCACGGAGGCGCCGTTCACCGGAGAGTATTGGGACTTTTTCGGGAAGGGGATTTACGTCGATGTGACCACGGGCGAGCCCCTATTCCTTTCCAAGGACAAGTTCGAAAGCGGATGCGGGTGGCCCAGCTTCTCCTCCCCCGTATCGCCGGAGGTCGTCGCAGAGAAGGACGACATCAGCCACGGGATGAAGAGAAGGGAGGTGCGCAGCAGGTCGGGGGATGCGCATCTGGGACATGTGTTTCCGGACGGCCCGAAGCAGATGGGCGGTCTGAGATACTGCATCAACAGCGCCGCTCTGCGTTTCGTACCATACGAGAAAATGGAAGAGGAAGGATATGGATGGCTTATGGGGTCTCTCTGACTATGAGATCTGACGCGTCCCTTAAATCTTTTCAACCTTTGAAGGCCTTCAGATACTTCAGGACATCCGCATCCTTTTCGGTCCACTCAGGAGTGAACCCCTGCCTGACATACTCGTTGTACCAGTCGGCGCATTCTTTCATGTGCCCGCTCATGTCGAGCTTATCCTTCACTACGAAGAAGGAGTTGGTCTCGTCTGGCACCCACTGTTTGGGCCTTGCGTAATCGCTTTCCCCGAGGAACCCCACAAGGAAGACGATCTTGTCGAGTTTCGACAGCTCTGCGTAAAGGGATGCCTGCAGCATGTACTGCATCGGAACGTCCGTGTATCCGCCTGAACCGTCGTCCCATGATTCCCTCGAGTTCGACGTCTTGATCTCCAGGACCGCCTTTCTGGTGCCGTTGGCCGTCAGATATCCGTCGACCATTCCGCCGAACTGCTTCTCGTTGTGAAAGTGGTCGTATCCGCATTTGTCTCCGGGCACTGGCTCTTCCACCCTTAAGGGGCCGCAGCCCAGCATCTCCGTGGTCAAGGCGGCGTTCGCAACGGCATATCTTCTGAGCACCGGCTCTATGATGTTTCCCGCTTCGATGTATTTGTTGGGTTTGTCTCCCGGGTACAGACCCGCGATCTCGCAGGCCGCCTTGAAGGGGGTCGAGAACTCGCTCAAGCCCAGGATCGGGCCTATGCGCGTCCCGGTGATCTTCTTAAGCCTGTATGCATCGAAATACACCGTCCTGCCTGCGTCGTCTATCTCGATTATTGCGCGCCTTCCGTCGAACATACACCAATCTCCTCAGATGCTTATCTCCACCGTCTTATCATCGACCATCGTCCAGTTAAGCTCTCCTATGCGGTTGCCGAGGGCATCGATGCTGTTCAGGCCCGGGACCGCGATTATACCGTTGCGGCATATGGCAAAACCCATGTTGTCATGAGTGAACCTGATCTTCGTCATCTCGGAGTTTATCCTCACGGAGTAGCGCCCTTCTTTGAAGATCGGGCTCTTGAACTCGTTGCCGGATATCCTAAGCATATGTGCATCGGCGGAAGAGGTCCTTTCGACCGCTTTACGGTCTGAATCGTCTTTGCAGACAGCCCCCGTCCTCAGCTTCGACAGCTCGAAGCTCAGATCTTCCACATTTTTTCTGAGGGCCTGGTTTTGCGATTCGTAATAGCTCATCATGGCGCTCTTCTCATTGATGAGCTTCTCTTCCCTGGACCTGACGGCGGCCATTTTTTCCTGGAGCTCGGACGCCTTCCTTTCATATTTGATCCTGAGGTCCTTCTCGGAGTCGTCGAGCCTGCTCTCCATCTCCGATATCAGGTTATTCTCCCGGCATGCCAGCTTGGATTCTCTGGATTCGATCTGAGACATTTTGGACTCGTATGCCGCCTCGAGGGCGGACCTTCTTTCCGCATACTCCGCTTCAAGGGCCGATTGTTTCCTCCTGCACTCGTCCTCGACTCCCGCCATCCGCTCTTTGACCATCTGCTCCACAGCGGAATCGACCTCTGGCACAAGATATTCCAGGACCTCCTTCTTCTTCCTGGACCATATGTCGTTTGCGATCGACTGCATCTGGCCGGACATTGCCATTATCTCGGATACCTCGATCTTCCTCACGGGTTCGGCATAGCCCAAGATGCCGGTCTTCATGGTCACCTTGCATATCCATGTCTCATTCTCCTGAACGGCCGTCTTGCAGTTCCAGTCCAGAGATATCTTCTTTGTTCCGGTGTTGCATGACAGCTTGCCGTCGGTACCGGTCTTGAATAGCAACACCATGAGTTTGGTGAGTATCTTCCCGTCTTCCTCTTCAACACCGTTCTCCTCCAGGAATTTTTTTTGCAAATCAATGAGGTCCATCTTGATCTCTTTCCTCGTCTCGATCACTCATTCCACCCCCTGGCACTCTTTTTCAGCCTTGATGAGAGCGAATACATCTGTGAATTCTTCGTCGGTTTCCTTCGGCACTTCGCAGGTCTCCTTTGCGCAGGGTACGCAGTAATCTACGATCGGCAGGGCCCCCACATCCACATATTTGTCCGAAACCCTCGTCAAAGCCGAGGAAGTGCACATTGAGAAGGATGCGACCTCCACCTTCTTGCCCAGGGACTGGACCGCGTTGATCGCGTGTATGAAGTCCCTGTCACCGCTTATCAGGATGGCCACGTCGTAATGGTCCCTCACGGCGTGCATTATCATCTCCGTGGCTATGCTCACATCGACTTCCTTCTGCCTGTCGTCTTCCATGTGACCGTATACGATCTTGTATCCGATCTCGGAAAGGTATTTCGCCATCAAACCCTTGCTGTTGAAGTACTGGATGGTGTCGAAGGCCATTGCTCCGGCGACCTTGCGCCCGTCGATCAAAGTCGTTGCGAGCAGCTCGTGGTCTATCGTGCTGTTTTCCAGCCCTTCGTGGTCCGAAAGTCCGAAACTGATGTTGGCCAGGTCCAGGAATATCATCACTCTGTCTTCTTTGTCGGTAGTTCTGAAACTCATTTTTTCACCTGCGCATGTGCGCATGATTACATGGGCTGCCGGACGTATATATCTCGTAACGTTATAGAAGTTATAGCCGTTATAAGTGTTGCAATGATATACATGAAAAGCGTATTCTACTTTGAAATATGCCCCGCGATGACAACAAAAGCAAACGGATCGATAGGATAGTAATATCGTGCGTCACTTTCGATACCGTCATGATAACGGACCCGATAGAACATTACGACGCCACCAAGGCCTACCTTGTCCACTACTCGAAAAAAGACGATGATGAATACAACGAATGCTTCAAACGTGTTCTGGAGATTTTGGAAGAGGGCTTCAACACCGTTGTTTCGGATTACGATATGTCCGAGTTCGGATATGACTCCGGCTCGATCGGCGCCGAGATCAAAAAACAGAAGAATCTGAACGTCATCGATGTGAACTGCGAAAAGGTCTATGTGTTCCAGGACATGCTCAGGGTGCTGTTCTCCATCATACGTAAGGAACGGTCCATCTCTTCAAAGAACCACATATATGTTAACGTATCCGCCGGCACTTCCGAGTTCTCGGCGGCCGCGCTGATCGCCTCGATGATGTTCGAAAATGTCGAGGCGTTTTCCGTAGGCACGAAAGAATTCACTATCAAAGGAAGGGAACCTTTCATGGACACGGAAACGGGCAAGTTCATAGGCATGTCCAAAGCCGTGTATCCTCCCCGGCCGATCAATGGTTTCAAGTTGTCCCAACCGGAAAAGAATTTCATACTGGCACTTCGCCTGTATAATGAGATGGGCTTCCCCTCCGCAACAAAGATGATCCGCGCCCTGAAGGACAACGGGCTGTGGAATTCGCCTGACGGCGAACTATCCAACGAGAAGATGCGTTACCAGAGACGGTACATCGACGAGTGGCTGAAAGGCGGCCTCATCGAAAAAAATGGACGCGGCAAATATTCGCTTAGTCCCGAGGGAGAGTTCGCGATAAACACGTACTATACGGACGTCTGATTGACCAGCATGTTTGAACCGTTTGTTACGACCCTTCATTACGGTGGATGCTTTTTGGTTACAAGAAAAACATCCATCGTCGATGAAAATAGTTGATATGACCTTACGGTTTTCGGATGGAAAAATTCAATTTTTACATCTATTTGATGCTAATCATCCATTTGAATATGTTTATGTATATTTATGTACATTTTATTTATACATATATAAATTTAATATGTTAAGTTATCACATATATTATTATAGGTAAAATACAAGACCCACCATTCAGAGAATTATCGAGTGGACGACCAGCTCAAGCACTATCGTAACGACAGTTATCGGAATTCCGATGGCCATAAACTTCCAGAAATCGATCTTTATCCCCTTCGCCGCGGCCTTCTCCGCGACTATTATATTGCACGCTGAACCGAGCAGAGTGGCGTTCCCTGCCAAAGTAGACGAGGCCGCGAGAGTGTACCAGAACGCATCTGTCTGAGGTATCATACCGCTCAAAAGCATTACCGCTGGTACATTGCTCACAAGATTCGAAACGATCGCTGAAAATCCGGCAGTGGCCATCAATGTCGGCGACTCCCCGGAACCGAACCCGGGGACGATATCCGCAATATTGCCCAGCAGCCCGGAGGCCTGTACCCCCTTCATGAGAACGAACAGTCCGACAAAGAACAGCAGGATGGACCAATCTATCCTGTGCAGAACCCACTTGCCTCTTTTGACATCCTTCGACAATATCACTGCAACTGCGATCGCCCCTGCGATAAGCGCAGGCACGCATATCATGATGCCCAACGGACCGCTCACCGCAAACCCGATGAAGGCTAACAACGCAACACCCATAAGGATGCCCAGGCGCGTTTTGTCCACTGCTATGTGCTCTTCATCATCCAGATCTGTAACGACGGTCGCTGCAAGCCTCTTGCGGAAGAATATCAGCAACATAAAGTATGCGACAGGGAGGCACACCAACGCCACCGGGAGCTGGTTGACCAGGAACTGTATGAAAGATATCCCGGACTCCGACACGATATAGGCGTTCTGCGGGTTGCCGATCGCGGTGGCGACACTTCCGATGTTCGCAGAGATCATCGTTCCTACAAGATAGGGGACGGGGTCGGCCTTAAGGGATGCGCTGCATCTGATTATGATAGGCGTGAAAAGCAGAACGACCGCATCGTTCAGCACCAATGCCGCCAATAGTGCATTGAGACACATGATCACTCCCAACAATTTGGGCCCGGCATGATACCTGGACATGAGCCAGTCCGAAATTATCTCAAAAAGGCCACAATATTCCAGGCCTGCAACCAGGGCCATCATCCCCAGCAACAGCAGAATGACATTATAATTGATGGAATCGACGGCCATCATCGGACTGACGACACTGAATATGATCATCGCCGCGGCACCCAATAGAGCGGCCCCCGTACGGCCGATCTTCAATTTGCGATTGCCGCGCACCGAAATCAGCGCGTAAGTAATCACAAAGATCAGCAGTGCAGTAATCATGGGTCGCCAGCGGTCAGGAACTGCGATTACGGATTTAACGCTTGGTCACACGATAAGGCGCATATGTATCGAGGCTGACTTCTTCAATATTTGCTTTCATACCTTCCTCTAAGGTATGGAATGAACGAAGCGACGATCAATGAGGCGCACAACGTAAGAATCACTACGCTGATCGATACTCCTATTTCCGGATCCCTCACCGTTATCGCAACGACGATCCCTGCCATAAATCCGATCACAGCTATTGCCGAGAACAATGTCCATCCGCCGTACTTTGCTATTTGCTCCTTTGTAATGTAAATTAGCCTTATGCTGATAACCAAACACAACGCTACCGAAAATGCCGCCGAAATGTTCATTTTTCATCACTGACCGCGGATATTCCAAACATACGGCTGATGGGGAATCATGATTTTGTGACCGAATAAATAATTAATCGATACTACATGGACATCGAACGCGATGCCTGTATCTACGTAATCAGTCAAGCTGATAGCAGACAGTGCAATAGCTATCACTCCGAGCACAACTGCCCCGAGGGCTCCAACACCTGGTATCAAGGTCAAAGCTGTCGCAGTAATAGAACCTACTGTCGTAAGATCTGAGATTTGCTCTCCTGAAATATAAACTGTATATCCCCAATCGTATTCAATAACGCCCGTTACGCCTGTGTCACTCGAAGATAAGCTCATCGTGGAGACGGATTCCGTGGCGACGGCCAAATTATTAACAGATATGTTTTCCAAATCGACCCTATTCGAAGTCGATTCGATATACTCTGAAAGTCCAGATATTGTTACCAACTTATATTCCTGGAAACATGATGCCGTAGTCGAATCAAAGTCCACGCCATTGTGCAGTACCGATTCGCAAACGTATTCGTATGTCGTCTTGTAAATCGCATCTGGCACATAGTAAATAGTCTCACCTACAAGTACTATGTTGTAATCATCTTCTAAATTACAATCAGAAAACGCATTAGAGATGTTAGTATCATCTACGGCACTAACACCTTCGGATTCCGCTACTGGAATCAATGATAAGGATAGAATCGCTACGATGCACCCGATTACCAAACAAAAAATTGTCTTTGGTTGCATGCTGAAGGAGATGATATTTGCACTATTTGCTGATTGTCACACTATGTTATTATATGAGCCTTTCAGTTTTAGTAAATATAGCTAATTGCTTAATATGATATATTTTTATCAACCTAAAGAATCAGAGTAAAATTAACTCCGTTTAATATTTCACATCGTAAATATATTAACAGCGTTTATTTTTGGAAATTCGTAGCGTTGTAAATAATAAATGTAATTTAGCTATTACATATATTATTCTTCCATCATCAGGATTTATGATCGATCCACTATATTTTTATTAACTTACCGAATCGGAGTAAAATTAACTCCGTTTAATATCTTACAGTGTAAATATATTAACAATGTTTATTTTTGAAATTCGAAGTTCTGTGAATAATATATGTCGTTTAGCTATTACATATATTATTCTTTAATAATCAAAATAATGAAAAAAATACTGCGTAACCGCGTATATTTTATTTATTTTACTAAAATCTGTCATTTTTCTCAAAAAAATCGTTATTTTCAAAAACCACTTCTTTCTTGTCCACGACGGTTCCCCGAATATCAACTTGGGAATGTGTTTTTTACACTGAAAAGGCTAGACTAAACAATGAAAAAACACTGAACGCATTCGTGCGGACGAAAAATGAGCAATTTATGACCAATTACGTGGGTCTGATGCATAGAAAGGTCAGATAACAGATGGAAAATGAGAATTTCGTTCGCGGATTTTGAAATTCATGCGATTTTACATTTCAAGTAGATTTTTGATTAAAATATTGAAGGGCCCGCTCGCGCGGGCCCCGTTGATAAAGTTTAGAAGTTCGCCCTTCTTCCGTATAGGACGGCGACCATGACTATGACGATGGTCGCAATGAGAGCTCCGGCGATGCTTGCAGTCCCGCGCGTTACTTCGGTGGACTCCCAGACCGCGGTCAGCGTGACGTCCGACGTTCCAATAACGTATTCGTCGCCCGCTTGGTACACGTCCGTCCCGTCGCTCCATCCTTCGAACGAGTATCCGTCCCTGGTGCCGTCGTAATCGGCGATGACGAACGAATATCCCTCGGACAAGGCAGATTGCACAGGCGCAGGAACGGAACCTCCGTCCACGCTGTATATTACCGAGTAAGTGATCCTTACCATACTTTCATATGTTCCTGCAAAACGGTAACCGCTCAAATTTTCGACGGTCTGGTCCAATACTGTGGTCCCGTCTTCTGCGACGAATGTCAAGCCGTAGAATGCTGCGGACCCGATTTCTATTACGCTTGAGGGTATCGTCACGGACGTGAGACCGGTGCAGCCGTAGAATGCTGCGGACCCGATTTCTATTACGCTTGAGGGTATCGTCACGGACGTGAGACCGGTGCAGCCCGAGAATACGGACTGGTTGATGGACGTTACGCCTTCGGGTATCGTCACGGACGTCAGGCCGGTGCAGTCTGAGAACGCATAGTGGCCGATGGACGTGACGCTCGAAGGTATCGTCACGGACGTCAGGCCGGTGCAGTATGAGAACGCAGAGCTGCTGATCGACGTGACGCCTTCCGATATCGTCACGGACGTCAGGCCGGTGCAGTATTTGAAAGCTGAATTGGAGATCGAAGCGACGCTTGAGGGTATCGTCACGGACGTCAGGCCGGTGCAGCCCGAGAATGTGAACCAGCCAGTGGACGTGACGCTCGAAGGTATCGTGACGGACGTCAGGCCGGTGCAGTAGTAGAACGCATAGTGGCCGATGGACGTGACGCTGTCGGGTATGACGACGCCTCCTTCGTATCCTCCGGGACACTGTATCAATAATGTCTTGTCTTTGTTGTATAGGATGCCCTGGCCGTCGTTCGAGTAGTTGGCATTATGAACGGAAACGAGGAATTCCGTGAGGCCGGTGCAGCCGGTGAACGCATAGTTTCCGATGGACGTGACGCTCGCAGGTATCGTCACGGACGTGAGGCCGGTGCAGCTTTCGAACGCACCGTCGCCGATGGACGTGACGCTCGCAGGTATCGTGACGGACGTCAGGCCGGTGCAGCCGATGAACGCATATGTGCCGATGGACTCGACGCCGTCGGGTATGATGACGCCCCCTTCGTATCCTCCGGGAAACTGTATCAATAATGTCTTGTCTTTGTTGTATAGGATGCCCAGGTCGTCGTTCGAATAGTTGGCGTTGTCAACAGAAACGTCAAATTCCGTGAGACTGTTGCAAAAATCGAAGGCACTGTTTCCGATGGACGTGACGCTCGCAGGTATCGTCACGGACGTCAGGCCGGTGCAGTCGAAGAACGCATAGTTTCCGATGGACGTGACGCCGTCGAGTATCGTCACGGACGTGAGGCCGGTGCAGTCGGAGAATGCTCTTCCTCCGATGGACGTGACGCTTGCAGGTATCGTGACGGACGTGAGGCCGGTGCAGTCGGAGAATGCAGAATAGCCGATGGACGTGACGCCGTCCATTATCGTCAGCGACGTGAGGCCGGTGCAGTCGGAGAACGCATATTCGCCTATGGACGTGACGCTTGCAGGTATCGTCACGGACGCGAGGCCGGTGCAGTCGGAGAACGCAGATTCGCCTATGGACGTGACGCCGTCCATTATCGTCACCGACATGAGGTCGCTGCAGCCGGAAAACGCAGATTCGCCTATGGACGTGACGCTTGCAGGTATCGTAACGGACGTGAGGCCGGAGTAAAAGAATGCACATCCGCCTATGGACGTGACACCGTCGGGTATCGTGACGGACGTGAGGCTTGTGCAGTTGTCGAACGCATAGTCGCCTATGGACGTGACGCTGTCAGGTATCGTCACGGACGTGAGGCCGGTGCAGCCCGAGAACACACCATCGCCTATGGACGTGACGCTTGCAAGTATCGTCACGGACGTGAGACCTCTGCAGCCGTAGAACGCATAGTTTCCGATGGAAGTGACGGTGACAGGTATGACTATGCTTCCTTCATATCCTCCGGGGCACTGTATCAAAGATGTTCCGTCTTTATTCCAGAGGATGCCCTGGCCGTCGCTCGAATAGTTGGCGTTGTCAATAGAAACGTCAAACTCCGTGAGACTGTTGCAATGAAAGAAGGCACCGTATCCGATAGACGTGAGGCTTGCAGGTATCGTCACGGACGCGAGACCTGTGCAGTAGTAGAACGCACCGCTTCCGATGGACGTTACGCTGTCTGGTATCGTCACGGACGCGAGACCTGTGCAGTAGAGGAACGCGTATTCGCCGATGGACGTGACGCCTTCAGGTATCGTCACGGACGTCAGACCAGTGCAATCGTAGAACGCACCGTCTTTGATGGATGTAACATCATATGTCACCGAATCGTACGTCACGGAAGACGGGATCGTCAGTTCTGTTATGCTCGAATCGTCGAAACCTACAACTTCCGCAGTGCCGTCGGCCTTGATCGCATAGTCCAGACCGCCTTCTGAGAATAATATGCCGGGTCCCCCGCCCTCCACAGAATCGGAATCAAAAACGACCAGATACGACGAAACGACGGCCAAAACAACAACTGCGAACAAAGATGCTTTCAAAACAGAAGATACGGACATTCTTTTACAACCTTTCCGGCTATGCCGAGTATGGATAACAGACTGACACCTTCTGGGATCTGGCAGCTTTATCAGGCTCTGAGCATGTGCGAACAGTTCTGGACGCGATTTGTTGAATTAAATAGTTTTTGTCAGGACAGATTAAAAACAATTACTTCCAGACGCTGGTGATGACGGATTCATGTGGAATCGTCGTATGACCGGAACCCCGATGCGGCCATTGATCGATTCGGCAATGAAGAAATGAAAAAAATAGAATTCCTTGAACATGATGACACTGGGATCGGAACTGGAAAGGTCGGTCGGCTTGGTTCGACATGCTGCGAATTCGCTGGAGGCGTATGTAATTATTAAATCCGAACACTCGGATGATGTACCATGTTCCCATCAGGAACCAAGATACCTTCGGTCGTATTGTTCATCGGAATGGCGCTGTTCGCGTTCTGTTGGATAGGTGCCGTGCTGCTAGACCCGTCTTGGACGTTCGGCGTCAACACCATGAGCGAGCTGGGCATCTCGGAGACAGGCGCGAGATACCTGTTTCTGATCGGCTGTGCAGGAACGGGGATGTGCACCTGCATATACGGGGCGCTGATGGCACATTCTCTGAAACCTCTGTTCCTTCGCTCCGTTTTCATCATCTTATCGATTTCCGGCCTGTTCCTAATGGGCATAGGATTCTTCACCATGGACACGGACCTGCATATCGTTTTCACAGCCGCGTTCTTCATCTCCATCGCGCTGTGCATGATCAATTACGCCCTGTACGTGGCATTCGCGGAAGAGAACTACCTCCTCGCCATCTACACAGCCATACTGATCGTCGCAAACATACTGTTGCTTCTGCTTACGCCGATCGCGTTCGTCGAGCCTGTGGCAGTCATCCTGTTCATGGTATGGATACTTAGCATCAACCACAGCTTCTTTTTGAACGAGGACAGGTGGTTCGTTATTAATTACGGAAGATAAGCTTCTCGCTTGATTAATATTATATCTCAGCTCCATCCGTCGTAATACATCGCGACGGCGGTGACGAATACGGCACCCACCATGAGGAGGATGATCCCCCAGGATACGATTTTGACCTTGGTCTGCTTCTTCACATGGGGCCATCGCCTGTCCGGATAATAAGGCTTTAGCCTGGGCGGTCTTTCGTTTTTAATGGGATGCGTCCGGAAGATGGTGAAGGACCGCCTTGCATAGAATATCCGGGTGTCTGGCCTGTGTTGAAAATATAAATGCGCCCGTCCGCACAGACTGCCATACCGGCGTTCCGTACGGACGGGGCGACCATCGGGTCGATTTGAATCGTTTAGTTCATTGCTCGGCGATGGGCGCTTATTCTTCCCCGTTCCCGTCCTTGAAGACGTCGAGACCGCACTTCAACGAGCTGCCGACGAGATACATCGATATGGCGAAGGTAGCGATCTTGGCCAGTCCGCAAAGGAGCTCCCAAACGGTCGCTTGATCGTTTATCAGCCATTCTGCGTTTGACACTCCGGTGAACAGAAGTGTCAATGCGCACGTCAGAATCAACATGTTCAGCATCATCGGTTTCTTGGCCGCGAACGCCCATATGAGCAAAAAGATAAGCATTACTGCCAACGAGATGTTTGTGTAGAGATCTCCATAGACGGTGAATGCGCTGAAGAAGAATGCCGCAGAAATCAATGCGAAGAAAACTGCTCCGAAGTGCGATTTGTTCAAATACGCGCCGATCGCGGCGAACAGTATGAACGCGGAGCATACCCCCATCAGAAAATACAGGTCCCCTTCTACCAATCCGTAAGGATCGGATTCCACAAAATACCACACAAAGGACACAAGAGAAGATGCGAGTGTCCCCAATGCGATGAATATCAGCCCTAAGGCCGTAGTGTCCATTCTTTTGTTTTCCATTTATACCCCTCTGGCATACGACCATCGAAAATCGACCGTTCGTGGACCCGGTAAAGATCTGCCGGGATGCCGGCGTATGCTCAGCTTGCCGATTCGTCTACTCGTTATATAATAGTGAAGGTGCTAAGCCTGGGTCAGACACCTTGGGGCCCGGTGTGAATTGGATCCGACCATCGTTATTCCGAAGGCTTCAGGTTGCTGTAGAAGGACGAAGACAGATTTTTGACTGTTATAAAGTGGCTGAAAAGCAACAGACTTAGAAACCTTGTTATGGTTGGAATGGGGCCTAGGCTGCGGTCCCGACCCAACGCTGAGAGGAAAGGGGCGTGTTTTCAGCGGTCCCGGAATGCCTCCCGTGTCAGGACCCCGCAGTTGAAATGCGGTCCTGCATGGGAGAAGGATATTTTTCTGCGGAAGATAAGCTGACCGGATTCGGTTGGTGTGTGCTCGGTTCGGAGATGAATGATAATTCTCCCTCCGTCGACGACGTAGGTAAGCGTAAGGCCGCCCTTGTCATCTTATCATACGATCCCTTGAAACTGTGACCGCTCAGATTGACAACGGTGCCTTCCAGTGCGTTCGTCCCGTCTTCCGAATAGAAGGCCATCATATCGAACGCGCCATGGCCGACGTATTCGACGCTGTCCGGTATCGTCATGGAGGTTGTTCTTGTGCATCCTTTGAATGAATCGTCTTCGATGGATGTCGCGCCCTCGGATATCATGACGGAGGTCAGGCCGACACAGTTGTAGAACGTATAGCCACCGATGGAAGTCGCGCCTTCTGAGACCGAGACCGATGCCTCGTTTGTGCGGCTCTGTATCTTGATCAGTCTGGTACATTTATGCAGGCGTTGACGTAGAATGCAAAAACCGTAAGAAGAACATCGACGAGGGTCGGACCGCTTCCCACCCGGGCGGCACCGCGTCGCCCCGACGGCCCTTGGATAAATGTGTAAGTTGTTTGCCCCTCCCGGAGGAGGGGGTTGGTGTTATGCTTACTCCGCACACTTGCCGTCGCACTCTGCCTTCACGAGGAAGAATGCGAGGTAGAGGGTCAGTATGAAGTTCGCGACGGCTGCTATTCCCTTCAGGAGCACCCAGATGTCGGTGCCCTCGGCCACCGCAACTCCGCCGAATATGAATATCAGCGCTGTGGTGATCAGGATCGTCGTCAGTACGGGCGGGTTCTTGGCCAGGTAAGACCAAAGGAACGCTACCAGGTACAGAACTCCGAGCGAAACGTTGGTATAGATGTCCCCACCGGCCCATCCGGCGTAGAATACACCCGCTGCGACCAAGGCGAACACTGTAGCGCCGAAGTTTGACCCGGCCCTGTATGCGCCGATGGCTGCGAGCAGTATGAACCCGGCACATATCATTACGAATTTTCCGAGCTGCTCTGCTGCGAGCCCGTATGAGCTGTCCGCGTACTGCACGAAGCATATCATCGCGATTGGTAGCGATACCAACGCTACGAAGAACAGCCCCATGGCCGTCGTGTCTATGCATTTCTCTGTCATTTGTTTTTCCTCCAGGACGTTAGTCCCGTTTATGAATCTTACTTGCCTATATTAAAGGTTTCCTTTATTATTAAATATCAAATATGAAATGATATCCAGCATATCAAATAACCAAGTCCGCGACCCCCGTATTAAGGCGGCTTTCCCATCCCTCGAACCGCCCCTGCGCCCGGCCTCTGCGCTCGACTTTTTTACATTAATTCTGCTCGCCGATCACCGGCACCAAAAGGACGTTCCTCTTCGAGGGGTCCTTCACTTTTGACGCCATGATCTCCTGCACCCTGTTGAAAAGCTCCGGCGATACTGCCGTGTGGGCTTCGTGGCGTATCAGGATGTCCTCCCACCTCATGTATCCCGCATAGACTGGGTTGTGGAGGATGTTGCTCAGGTTGAACTTGTTCCAGATGTTGCCTTTTCTTGTCAGGGTCTCTTCTTCGTTGAGATTGCTGCATATCTCGTCGATGGTTCTTCCGTCATAATACTGGAAAAATATGTTCTCTGCCACGTCCAGCTCGTCGCTCACGGCTTCGAGGGCCCCGTTGTTTATGCGGTAGCCGAAGGGAGGATTGAAACCCATCGTCTTCTTTTCCGACGCATCGTTTTCCAGATTCTCGGCCTTCTCGCGCATGCCGAAGTATGTGCGCTCGCCGATCTGCTCGCTTTCCAGCTGCGCGATACGCTGTATCATGTCCACCACGAACCTCCCTAGTGCGTTCGTGGTGTCCAATGCCTCCGTCGAAGAGACGAACATCTTGCCCTTGGAGCTGATGTCCTCCATCATCTCCATGAAGTTGCGGCTGTTCCTGTGGATACGGTCCATCTTTACAACGAGCATTACGTCCCAGAGGTCCGACTCTTCGATCATCTTCGCATAAGCGGGACGTTTCACGGTCCTTCCGGAATATCCGTCGTCCTCGTAGAACTTCGCAATGTCCCAGCCCTGGGAAATGCAGTAGTTGGTCAGCATCTCCTTCTGCGCATTCAGAGAGTATCCGTCCTGTGCCTGCTCGTCTGTAGAAACGCGAACGTATATCGCGGCCCGGTAGTTCTTGTCTTCATCCATTGAAAGGCCCGTTCACTGCCTCATAGGCTTCTTTGTCGATTATCGCCATGTGACCGCCTTCCCTGACGATCCCGTCCCATTCGATATATCCTAAGTAGATGGGGTTGTGGAGTATGTTGCATATCGACTGCCTGTTCCAGGCGCCTCCTTTCTTGGCGGGGATCCTGGCACGGTTGAGGGAGTCCGCGATATCCTCCATCGAAGAGCCTTCGTTGTATAGGCGGTATATCGCCTTCACGGTGTATGCCTCGTCCTCCACCACTTCGAGGATGCCTCTGGAATAAACGTATCCGTAAGGGTGGCCGGACCCCATGGGGCCGGTTCCGAACTGGGCCTTCTGCATCATCCCGATCTTGACCCTCTCTCCGATCTGCTCGCTTTCGAGCTGGGCGATGCGTTGCATGATGTCCATTACGAAACGGCCCATTGCGGTGGTAGTGTCGAACTTCTCCTGCATCGAGTTGAATTCTTTGCCGTGCTTCCTCAGCTCGTCCATCATCAGCGTGAAGTTCACGCTGTTCCTGTGGATACGGTCCATCTTCAGCACGAGAAGGATGTCCCAGGACTCAGATTCTGAAAACATCCTGCGGTATTCCGGACGATCAGTGTCCCTTCCTGAGAACCCCTCGTCCCTGTACTTGCCCCCGATGTCCCATCCTCTGACCTGGCAGTAGGCCTCCAGACGCTTCATCTGTGCGTCGAGGGAGTAACCTTCTCTGGCCTGATCTTCAGTCGACACCCTCGTGTAAAGTGCGGCCCGCATTTGATCCCATCGTGTTCATAATGGTCCGACGGATATTTAATTTTTTCAGACAATTGTCTGACAGAGCGACTATGAAAATACCATTCATAATTTTTTACATGACTGCCTACAGATACGTAACCGGCATAGTGCCAGACTTATGATTATAAGTGAATCTCCGAGCCCCCGGAATTCCTCAAGGGCAGAATTGTTTAATAAAAATCGTGTCGAGGGGGACGAGCCCCCTCGTTAATGGTTTTACATCATTCCGGGGGGCATGCCGCCCATTCCACCGGCTCCCGGCGGGGGGGACTGGGCCCTGCGTGCGGTGATGACGTCGTCGATCCTGAGGATCATGTTGGCGACCTCGTAAGCAGAGCTTATGGCCTGCTTCTTCACCCTGAGGGGCTCTACAACGTCCTTCTTCAGCATGTCGACGGCCTCTCCGCTGTCGAGGTCGATACCGTAGACGGAACCGTTCTTGTGTTCCTTGTGGGCCTTCTTCAGGTTGATGATGCTGTCTATGGGGTCGATGCCTGCGTTCTCGGCGAGCGTCCAGGGGATTATCTCCAGGGCCTTCGAGAACTTTTCGATCGCAAGCTGCTCCCTTCCTCCGATGCTGGAGGCGTAAGAGGCCAGTCTGATCCCTACCTCTATCTCGGGGGCACCTGCTCCGGCGACGACCTTTCCGTCTTCGATGGCGACTCCCACGACGCGGATGGCGTCGGTAAGGGCCCTTTCAACCTCTTCGATGACGTGCTCGGTGCCTCCGCGGGCGAAAAGGGTCACTGCCTTGGGGTTCTTGCATCCGGTGATGAAGACCATTCCGTCCTCTCCGATGAGCTTCTCCTCCACGACACCGGCGGATCCCAGGTCGCTGCTGTTGATCTCTGCGGTGTTGCCGACGACTGTTCCTGCGGTCGCCTTGGCAATAGCCTCGAGGTCGCTCTGCTTGAGCCTCCTGCATGCGAATATGCCCGCCTTTGCAAGGTAGTGCTGGGCCAGATCGTCGATTCCCTTCTGGGAGAGGACCACGTTGGCTCCGGACTTCTTGATGGCGTCGACCATCGCCTTGAGGCTGTTCTCCTCCTCCTCGAGGAAGGAGTTCATCTTTGTGGGGTCGGTTATCTGTATCTGTGCGTCGAACTCGGTCTTCTTGACCTCGAGGGCGCATGAGAACAGCGCGATCTTCGCGTTCTCTACTTTCCTGGGCATGCGGGGGTGGACGCGCTCTTTGTCGATCACGATACCCTTTATCATGCATGTGTTGCCGATGTTCTCGCCGATCTTTTTCTGAATGTGTATGTCGTCGGTGTCGACCTTTCCGTCGTCTTCGACGGACCTGCAGGCCTGGACCACGATTTTGGCGAGTTTTGCCTCTTCCTCTCCGACAGCTTTGCCGGTGAGCGCCGTGGATGCGACCTTCTCGAGGAGTTCGTCGGTGTTGACCGGTACTGCGATCTCGTCCAGGATTTCGGCCGCTTTCTCGGCGGCGAGCCTGAATCCGTTGGTGATCACCGTCGAGTGGACGTTGGAGTTGATAAGCTCCTCGGACTGTTTGAGCAGCTCTCCGGCTATTACGACCGAGGTCGTGGTGCCGTCTCCGCACTCGGAGTCCTGGGTCTTGGCTACCTCGACGACCATCTTGGCGGCGGGGTGCTGTACGTCGATCTCTTTCAGAATGGTCACTCCGTCGTTGGTTATGACCACGTCGCCGATGGTGTTGACAAGCATTTTGTCCATTCCTTTAGGTCCGAGAGTGGACCTGACGGCGTCGGCCACTGCTTTTGCGGCCGCTATGTTGTTGAATTGCGCTTCCTTGTCCCTGTTTCTTTCAGTGCCTTCTCTGAGCACGATTATAGGCTGATTTCCAGAACCATACATTGGATTATCCTCCTTTGTCTTGGTTACGGTAAATTTGTTCTTCTATATTAACTATTCCTTTATAACCAGTGCATTTTTTGATGGTCGCCATCCGTTTTATCAAAGGATAAGGATATATATTCATACAGAAAGTATCTTCAGAATGCGCGCCTTCAGGATCAACTACGAATCGATGGAAGGAATGTGGCTGGTCTATCTGGGGATATGTTTCTGGGGAGCTTCGCTTCTGTATCTCGCATTCTTCGCAGGCAAATGGCCTTTCCCGCCCTTGACCTACGTCGCCCTCCTCATCAGCTTTCTGGTAGGCGGCGGCATCGTCTTCATAGGGTACAGGAACCGCGGTGGAGAGGTGCAGGTGAGGGTATCGCATCTTACCGCGGCGATAATACTCTACCTGGTCTTCTACTTCCTGTATATCAGGCTGACCGTCTACGGTTCCATGAACGGAACGTTCCTCGCGTTCCTGTCCGCTCTGCTCGCGGTCTCCCTGTTGGTATTCTCCTACTCCCTGTCGGTCAGGGACATGCTTACATTCAAAATACGTCGGTGACCTCTATGCCGCGGTCCCCGGCGATATGCCGTATCTTCTCCAGTGCCGAGGTCGAACCCCTCACTCCCATGCGTTCCAGCCTCTGAGAGAGCAGCGGCCGCAGGTTAAGACGGTCTACGCACATGCGCCTGACTCCCGTGGATGCTACCGCTTCGACGAATTCGACCTCTTTGCCTTCGAGATACATGAGCACGGGCCCGACCAGGGCATAGGTGTCCACGCCGGCGCAGGTCAGTTCCTTAAGTGCTTCCAGCCTCCTTTTTGGAAGCGGGGCGCCCGGCTCCGTTATGTGGGAGACCTTCTCGTCAAGGGTGGTTATGGTGATACCGACCTCGCCCTTCATCCCGGAGATGATGTCGAGATCGCGGAGTATGAGATCGGACTTCGTGTGTACGTGTATTCTGAGCCCGGCGGACCTGAGCACTTCCAGGCATTGGGATGTGAGCATGAATCTCTTTTCGGCGTACTGGTAAGGGTCGGTGACCGTTCCTATGCCGACCGTGCCCTCTATGTTCGGCACCTCTTTGGCAAGCCTCTCCGCTATGTTGCTCCTTACCCTCACGATGCGCCATTCCCTGAAGTCCGTATGGGTCACCTCGGGCCCGTAGCAGTAAACGCAACCGTGCTCGCAGCCACCGTAGGGATTCAGGGCGTAGTCGATGCCGGGCAGGCCGGACGGCGAGAGGGCCCGTTTGCATTTCACGGTCTCGAAAACCCCGTCCCACTCGTCAGAAGGCGTGAAGTCGAGAAGGTCAGTAATAGTCCTCGATCCTCCTCTGCGTGTACCAGTCCTTCAGGACCCCGGAATTGCTGACCCATGTGCTCTTAGGGATGTCCATCACCCTGTCCACGTGGTCCATCGCCTTGTCAAGGGTGTCGTAGCTGTAGGGTTTGGTCCGAAGGGCCTCCCTGACGTTCTCCCTGACGTTCCACACGCCTACCGGCATGACGTATCCCGGGTGCGCCTCGCGGAAGATCACGACGCCCGCCGTGCGCCTTTCGCTTGTGAGAAGCTCGTTGACGGCCATCCTCGCGGCGTAGTAGCATCCTCCGATGTGGGCATATTCCTTCCTGCCGTCGAAGAACTCGCAGTCGCTGATTATGTCGATCGTGCGTCCGGTAGGGTTCCACGTGGTGTTCGGATACCACGCCTCTATGAGCTCGTACCTCCATGTGCAGGGCATCATCAGTATGCACCAGCGGTTGTCCAGCTGCTCCCACTGGTATATGCGGTAGTCGTCGATGGTGTTGTAGAACTTGGTGGTGGTCAGCAGGTCTTTGCCTATTATATCGTCGACAGCCGTGATGCTCCATCTCGTTGGAACGAACCTGCGCCGCTTCTCCACCCCCATCGTCCCGACGGAGAACGCCTTCTCTATCTCGGAAATAAGCGTCCCGTTGCGGTAGGAGGATATCACGGCGTCCACCGCCTTCATGTCTGTGTCGTAGAAGCTGCGTTCGAGGTTCCTTTCGAACCTGCCGTTGCCCTTCCTCATGGAGGTCATACGTGCCGAGGGCCCGAAGGGCTGAACCTCGTCGTCCATGACGACACGTCCCTTCGGCTTATGGGAGAACTCGGCCTCGATGTCGAGCGGGCGTTCTGTCAGGGCTATCTCCTGTATGTCGTCTACCACTCTGCCCGACTTTTTGAAGTCGTATGCGTCTATCCTGATCTTTCCGCGGACCAGTTTGAACCTGAAATCGACGATCTCGTCTATGCTCTTCCCCACCCAGCGCTCCGGCGTGTCCATGATGGACGTGTCTCCGAACTCCGGAGGGATCAAAGGGCCCACGTCCACTTTGGGGTATCCGAACCTGCCTACGAACACGGCGGGAGGGCTGCTCCCGGCCAGGTCCTTGGCGTCTATCATGGGCAGTGTCTTCTGCTGCGAGTAGAACTTTATCATCAGCGGGCATCTGTCCTTCCCGCAAAGCCTATGCGAGCCTTTGCAGATCGAGCACAGACCGGATTTGATCTCGGTGTTGTTCATCTCTGCCATCGAATCGAAGAATGTCTGTCCGCTCATCTCTCGGAGACCCTGCCCCTGGCTATCATGGCCGCCATCGCGCCTGCCCCGATACCGTTGTCGATGTTAACCACGCTGAGGCCCGGAGAGCAGGACTGCAACATGCCCATGAGGGCGGCCAGCCCGTCACCTCCGATGCCGTATCCGGTAGATGTCGGCACACCTATGACCGGAACGGGCGAAAGGGACGACACCAGTGTAGGCAACGCCCCTTCCATTCCAGCGACCGCAACCACGGCCGCGGCGTCCTTCGATATGATCTCTTTCATGGGAGATATGAGGCGGTGTATGCCCGAGACCCCGATGTCATAGTACTCCAGGCAGGAACAGCCCATCATGCGGGCCATGAGGACCGCCTCCTTGGCGACCTTGATGTCGGATGTGCCTGCCGTGACAACGGCCACCGGACCGTATCTTTCCTCGGGGAATCCGCCGAATACAATGCAACTGCACTCCCTGTGGAACTCCGCACCTTCGATGCCCTCGGCCGCGCGGAAGTGCTCCTCGGCCGCACCTGACACCAGAAGCCTCCCGTTGGAACTGCGCAGGATCCTCTCCACGGTCTCCGGGGCCTTCGCCCTGGCGTAGACGACCTCCGGTGTCCCCTTCCTGACCTCTCTTCCCAGGTCCATGTTGACATCGTTACCTATCGACTCGATGTAGTCGGCGCGGAGCGACCTTTCCGCCTCCGCGGCGCAGATCCTGCCCGCCTTGTAGGATTCCAACACCTCTCTGATGTCCATATGCGCTTGTATATGTGCGAAGGGTTAAAGACATTCGCGGAGATTGTTAATGCAAATGAACGGGTTCGACGAAGTTTGCGAATTCCTGGGAAATATGGACTCTGCTGTGCTGGCGTTCTCCGGCGGGTTCGACAGCTCGTATCTGGCCGAGGCATGCGTAAGGTCGATAGATGACATCACCGCCGTGTTCGTGGACATGCCCATGGTCAGCAGGAGGCAGAGGTCCGAGGCGGAGAGGATCGCGAACGCGATCGGCATACCCTTCATGGTCGCAGAGGTCGGATGGAAGGACATGCCGGGCGTGCAGGCTAACGGGGCGGACCGCTGCTATCACTGCAAAAGGGCGGTGTATTCCGCCGTCAGGACGATAGCGGTGGAACTTGGAACGGGAAACTGCATATGCGGAGACAACTACGACGACCTCTCCCAGAACCGCCCGGGCCACAGGGCGGCCGTGGAACTTTTCATCTTCAGGCCCCTTGAGACGCTGAAAATCGGAAGGGAGGAGATAGTCGAGCACGTACGGTGCAAGGATTGGTCGGCAGGCCTCGTAAAGGACACGTGCCTCTCCACCCGCATACCCTGCGGCACTGTCATCACAGACGCCGTGCTCAGGGATGTCGAAGAATGGGAAGCGTTCATCAGGAATACGGCCGGAGTGGCGCAGGTGAGGTTCCGCTGCTACGGGGACGGCGCCCTGGTGCAGACATCCCCCGAGGAACTGGATCTGCTCCGCGGGGCATGGGACGAGATCGAGAGTCGGGCGGTTCAAAAGGGGATATCCCTCAGGATCGACCCCGAGGGATATAAGGGATTTTAAAGCGGGAAACGGACGTTAATCCATGCAAGGGGTATCCCGCTTCTGAGATTAACATAACTTGCCTTAATTTAATGGTTCCTAACGAAAAGGTGCGTCCGGAGAAGGGCCCTGAAGCCCGACGGCCGCAAATATCATCTGACGGGGCGTTCCTGCCTCGGGACCTATATCTTCGCTTCCCCCCACCCCGATGCGCAGATCCTAAGTTCCGACCCGAATACGTCTCTGAACGGTTCGGAGAGCTCTTCCAGCTTCCAGACCTCCATGCTCAGGTCCTCCTTGGACTTCAGGTCTATGAGCACATTGCCTCCGACCGCGAGGACGCGCATGCTGTCCACCGGCGAGGACCTGTGTCTGTCCAGAACATCGGCCATGCGGAGCATCATCGCGCAGTAGCGGACGGTCTTCGCCCGTTGTCTGGTAAGCTCCTTGAGGAGCTTATGGTTCGACCCGGGGAACCGTTTGTGGTGGAACTTTGCGATCAGAGCCATGTCCTCCAGTTCAGTCGGGGTGAAACCAGGCATGTTAGAATTCAATATTATAGTGTAGGAGTGGACGTTGTGCTTGTTGTAGCTGATGAATTCCCCTATGTCATGGAGCGTCGCCGCATATCCCAGAAGCTCCCTGACATCGCCGTTCATCGAGTGCAGGCCCAGATCCCTCATGCTGTCGAACATCTGCATCGTGAGCATGTTGACCTGCGATGCGTGCTTCTCGTTGAAACCGCAGCGTCTGGCGAGCGTCATCACAGAGGATCGCCTGAGGTTGAACTCCTTCCTGCCTTTTCCCAAAAGATAGTCGAACTGCATCCCTTCCCTCAGCCCGCGGTCGCTGATGAATATCTTGTCTATCTCGAAAAGGTGCATAAGCTCCTCTGCTATCGCTCCTCCTCCGATGATTATATCCGACCTTCCGGGGTTCATCCTGGGCACGCTGCGGCGCTGGACTTCGTCCATGGCGCAAAGGTCCTTCATCAGCTCCGAAAGCTCTTTTTTCGTCATGAAAGAAGCGTCGCCGTCCCTGCGGGCCGCACACATTTCGGCCAGGTTTATCATGGTGCCCGAGGACCCCATCGCCCTGTCGAATCCGATCTCCCTGAGTCTGTTGGCCGCATTATCTGCCACCTTGTCCACCGCACGGAGTATCTTTTCGTAGTCGGAACGGGACACCGTCCCGCGCTGTTCTATACCCAGCCCGTAGGAGAAACGCACAGACCCGGCCATGAGGCTGTCCAAGAATATCATCTCGCTGCCTTTGCAGAGGTTTATCTCGGTGCTTCCTCCTCCTAGGTCGATGTCGACGCACCTGTCCGGAGGTCCGTAAGGTCCGAACACGCCGAGGCCCGCCAGCCTGGCCTCCTCGGTGCCGGATATGATCCTCAGATCTATGCCGGCCTCAGATGCCGCGTCCAGCAGCTCGTTCCTGTTGTAGGCCTCGCGTGCGGCGCATGTCGCGAAGGCGAATATCTCCTCCGCACCCATGTCCTTGGCTATCCTGACGAAACGTCCTATGACCAGTTTCGTCCTCTGGATGGTCTCTTGGTCGATGTATCCCTCGGCGAATAGATTCTGGCCGAGCCTCACGGACTCCTTGTCGTCGAATATCGGAGTGCCCACGGAGTCCGGGAAGAACTGGGTCACCAGCACATGGATCGAGTTGGTCCCCACATCTATGAAGGCGACGGTCCTGCTTTCAGCCATGCCAGCACCCTCTGTGGTCGATGAACCATTTCTGCGACCTGACCGCCGTATCCTTCTTCTTCCTTGCCACCGGAACATACGTACCGTCGGCGGTCAGCTCGCTGGCCTTGACGTTGTCGTCGAGGTGCACGCGAAGGATGTTGTCCCTGATGGAGACCAGCATCTCCTTGTCGAGTATCGGGAACAGCGTCTCGACCCTCGCGAGAAGGTTTCTCGGCATTATGTCCGAAGAACCCATGTACATCTCCGGGTCGCCCCCGTTCTCGAAGTAGTAGATGCGCGCATGCTCGAGGAACCTGTCGACGACCCTCACGACGCGTATGTTGTCGGATACTCCGGCTATCCCGGGACGGAGGCAGCACAGCCCCCGGATGTTCAATTCTATCTTCACGCCCGCGATGGAGGCGCTGTACAGGCTTGCGATGATGTCGGCGTCTATGAGGCCGTTGGCCTTCAGCGCGATGTATCCGCTGCCGGTCTCCTCCTTGCGCTCGATCTCGCGCCGTATCTTTTCGATGAGGGAGTCCTTCAGGTTCAGAGGGGACACCAGCAGCTGCTTGTATTCCCTGGGTCCGAAGTAGCCGGTAAGGGAGTTGAAAAGTTCGCCGACGTCCTCTCCTATCTCCTCGTTCACCGTCAGGAAAGAGATGTCGGCGTACTGCTTGGCGGTGCTGACGTTGTAGTTGCCGGAGCTCATATGGGTGTACCTGACAAGATGGCTCCCCTCGAGGCGCACCACCTGCAGGAGCTTGGAATGGACCTTGAGCTCCAGGGGCCCGAAGACCACATGTATGCCCAGCTGTTCCATGCTTTTCGCAAGCTGTATATTGTTGGTCTCGTCGAATTTCGCCCGTATCTCCATCAGGACCGAGACGGTCTTACCTCTCTCCCTGGCGTCCCTGAGCGCCTGGATTATGGATGGGTCCTTGCCTATCCTGTACAGGCATATCTTTATGCTCTGGACGGCAGGGTCGTGGGCCGCTTCCTGCAGGAACCTGACTACTATCCCGAAAGATTCGTACGGATGGTAGAGCACCCAGTCCCTCTTGGCTACGGCCTCGAAGATAGACGAGCCCTCTGCCAGCTCCGGAGGGCAGTACGGCCTGAATTCCTTCTCCTTGAGACGGGGCATGTTGAGGTCGTAGAGCTCCCAGAGGCTGTTGAGCATCAATGGCGAATCCGACCTGTGTATCTGCTCCAGCCCGAGGTCCAGATTCTTGCCGAAAAGCTCCACCATGTCCTGGGGCATGGCGGACTCGGTGACCATCCTGACCGGGAAACCTGTGCCCCTGCCTTCGATGGACTCCTCCACGGCCGACATGAGGTCGCAAGCCTCGTCGATCGTCACCTTTGTGTCCGCGTTCCTGGTGACCCTGAAGGCGTAAACCCCGTTGATCTTGAAACCGGGGAAAAGCTTCTGCACGTTGTGGCGCACCATGTCCTCCAGGAGGACGTAGTCAAGGCCAGATGATTCGGATGGTATCCGTACGAAGCGGTTGAAGGGCCCGAGGGGCATCTTTATCCTCGCATACATCACCTGGCCGCTGAGCCCCTCCATCTTCACTGCCAGGCTGAGAGTGTTGCTCGAGATGAAAGGGAACGGATGCGACACATCCAGCGCGAGAGGCGTCAGGAGAGGGTGGATGCGGTCGTTGTAGAAGGAGTCCACCGCCTCCATCTGCTCATCGGAGAGGCCGTCGATGGACAGGATCCTTATCCCGTTCTCCGAAAGGGCGGACCTGAGTTCCAGCCAGCATGCGTTGTATCCCTCGAGCAGGCCCTCCACCTTGGAGTTGATCTTGGAAAGCAGACGGTTGGTGTCGTGCTCTATGTCCGGAGCATCGAGTATCGGTGCGCCGGCCACGATCCCGTTTACGATGCCCGGGACGCGGATCATGAAGAACTCGTCAAGGTTCCCGTAGCATATGGCCAGGAACTTCAGTCGCTCGAGCAGGGGGACCCCTTTGTCGTTGGCCTCGTCGAGGCATCTCCTGTTGAATTCGAGCCACGAGAGCTCCCTGTTGATGTATAGGTTGGGGTCGTAGAGGTCTAAGCTGTCCATCATCTCACTCCGCATCGTCGAAGCGGACCCTCACCGAATCGCAGTGGGCGTGTAGTCCTTCCGATGTGGACAAAGTCTCAATGGTCGGCGCAAGGGTCTCCAGCCCCTCGCGGGTCAGCATCTGCACTGTGGACGTCTTACGGAAGTGGGCCACGTTCAGGCCGGAAGCGGTCGAGGAGTTCCCGGCCGTGGGCAGCACGTGGTTGGTCCCCGACGCATAGTCGCCGGCGGCAACCGGAGTATAGGGACCTACGAATATCGACCCTGCGTTCCTGACCTTCGAAAGGGTGGCCATCGGGTCGGATGTCTGTATGGACAGGTGCTCCGGGGCGATGCGGTTCATCATCCCGACCGCCTCGTCCATGTCTCCCGCAACGATGTAACCGGAGTTCTCCAGAGCCTTCAGTATGATGCTCTTCCTGGGTTGGTCGTCGATCATGTGCTCCATGGCCTCCCAAACGAGACCGGGAATTCCGGGGTCGTCCGTTATCAGCAAGCTTGCCGATGAAGGGTCGTGCTCCGCCTGCGCTATGAGGTCCGCAGCCAGATATTCGCATACCGCACCCGAATCGGCAAGCACCCCTATCTCGCTGGGTCCTGCCGGGAAGTCTATCTCCACCTCGTTACGGAGCATCATCTTTGCTGCCGTGACATACACGTTTCCGGGGCCGACGATCTTCTGCACCTTGGGAACGCTTCCGGTGCCCAGCGCCATCGCCGCCACCGCCTGCGCGCCGCCCAGCTTGAATATCTCGTCCGCTCCCGCGATGTCCATGGCTACCAGCGTCGCCGGGTTCACCGGCGCGGGGGTACAGCAGATTATCTCGCCGACGCCCGCGACCCTTGCCGGGATAATGCACATCAGAGCTGTGCTGGGATATGATGCTCTTCCCCCCGGGACATAGCAACCGACCCTCTCAAGGGGCGTGCTCTTGACGCCCAAAGTTATGCCGGGCTCCACCTCCCTGAGCCACATGTCTGGAGGCACCTGCATCTCATGGAAGCGCTCGATGTTGTATGCCGCGTTCTCCAGTTCGTCGACTATCTCCTGGTCTACAGAATCGTATGCGTCTTCGATCTCTTCGCGTGTTACCTCCAGACGCCCGAGCTCCTGTCTGTCGAACTTCTTGGTAAGCTCGAACAGCGCCTTGTCACCGCCGGCACGCACCTCGCCGATGATGCCGCTCACGGCATCCGAGACGTCTCCGACCTTGGACGCGCGGTTCTCCTTCCAGAAATCCTCGCTTACTTGCTTCCACATGGCGCCCGAATCATAGTCCCGTGATTTATATTACGCGATAGCCTCCATATGGCCATTCGGCCGTTTCTCGGAGATTCCGCGCTCCGGGAAGCCGGGAGAATACGAAAAGCATTTACATCCCCATCAGGATTGAAGGGGCGTCGGTCTTAAGTTCCAGATGAAACTTACAAGCACAACCGATATAACGGGACCGAACATCTCAGGACGGAACTCAGATGAACATTATCATTATCGGCGCGGGAAACGTCGGATATACTTCCGCAGAGACCCTATCAGCCGTCCACAACGTGATGATGATCGAAAAGGACGCCTTGAAGGCTGACAACGTCAAGAATCTGCTCAACGTATCGGTTCTCCACGAGGACGGGACCAACCCTAAGATACTGGAGCTGGCAATAGAGAAGCACGATGCGGACATCATCGTATCTACGCTTCCGTCCGACGGCCTGAACCTTTTCATCTGCATGATGTCCAAAAAATACAAGCCTTCGCTGCGCACGGTGGCCACAATCAAGAACCCGGACTACATGGTCAAGACCACAGGCGAGGGGGACCCGGGCGTGGACATGATCATATCCCCCGAGATAATAAGCTCCAACAAGATATTCAAGCTGGCCACGCTCGAGAACGTGGTCGATTACGAAACTATCAAATCTCTGGGGCTGGCTATTGCGACATTCAGGGTCGGTGGCGACCAGAGCATAGTGGGCAACGTGATACTCAACCTGGACATACCGGATGAGTGCAACATCGTATGCATATACCGCGGGGACGGGGTCATTATAGACGTAGAAACAGCCGAGGTCCGTCCGGAGGACAGGATCACCGTCATCGGCAGCGAGAAAGGGATCGAGGCCTTCAACAAGATGGTCGGGATCGAGGAGGAGGCCCTGGAATTTGTGATACTGGGGGCCGGGGTGGTCGGAATGAACGTCGCCAAGGCCCTAAGCAAAATGGACAAGAAGGTCTACGTCAAGATAATCGAAGAGGACAAAGATCTTTGCAGGGAGGCCGCCCGCACCCTTACGGATGCCATCGTGGTCAACTCGGACTCTCTGGACCCGCACATCCTCAAAACCGAGAACGTGGGGAGGGCGGACGTTCTCATCAGCGTCACCGAGGCGGACGAGAAGAACCTCCTTGCCTGCATGGCATCGCTGAAGTTCGGTACCAGGAAGGTCATCTCCAGATATCTGACGAGGGAATATAACGACATATTCCGCTTCACAGGGATAGAGACGATAATAGGATACCACCTGATAATCGCCAACGAGATAACCAAGGGCCTGATCTCCGACGAGGACTCGATATTGAAGATGAAGCATGACAACGAGTTCTTCTTCAGCGTAAAGATAGATGAAAGGTCTCCTCTTTTCAACCGTTTCTTCGGGGACCTGGATATTCCGGACGGGACCCGTTTTGCCGCTGTGGTCCGCAACGGCAGGGTGATATACCCCCGGTACGACACCAACTTCAGGGACGGGGACAGGGTGTTGATATACGCCTACATGTCAAAAATGTCTGCTGTGAAAAAGCTGCTTGGAAAGAATTTGCCGGGGTTGTGATCCTTGTCGCTGCTGGAGGACGAGACGAAAATAAGCAAGGGGGCCCGCTGGAAGAACACGGTGCTCCATTCCTTGGGCATGATAATGCTCATGATGGGCATCTCCATGGTAGCACCGTTCGTCACCGCGATCTACTACGGAGAGGATTATGATATTTTCCTCACGCCGATCTTCTTCCTCGTGCTGGTCGGTCTCGTAGTCCTCATATTGTTCAGAGAAGGCGAGGAGGGCCTCCAGGCCACTTCCGGGATTCTGATGATAGGCGGCGCGTTTTTGATAATGATAATTGTCGGCGCCACCCCCTACGTAATGTACGGCATGCCGCTGATGGACTCTCTGTTCGAGTCCGTAAGCGGGGTGACCACCACAGGATACACGATGGTCAGGGACTTCGATTCCTTCCCGCAGAGCCTATTCCTCTGGAGGTCTATGACCCAGTGGATAGGAGGGGTATCGGTAATCCTGATATTCCTTTACATGCTCCCCATAATGGGCATAGGCGGAAAGGGATTCTCGATCAACGAGATGTCGGGTTCCGGGACAAAAAACTTTTCTGTAAGGCTCAAGGATTCCGCAAAGAGCTTCCTGCTCATCTATATCCTCCTGACGGTCGTCCAAGCCATCCTTCTGATCTTATTCGGCGTAGGCACCATAGATTCCGCATGCATGACCCTTTCGACCGTCTCGACCGGGGGATTCCTCAACAACGCCAACAGCATGAGCGACTATGACTACATCGTCAAGGTTATCGTCATAGCCTTCATGCTTCTGGGAGGTACGAACTTCTACATACATTTCAAAGGCCTTTACAAAGGGCAGCTGAAACCCTATGCGAAAAACACGGAATTCAGATGGACGATCTACTGGTACGTCGGAATAAGCATACTGATATCTGCGCTGCTCATAAATGCCAGCAGGAATCTGGAACTTTATTATCTGGCCGAGACGGTTGCCGATTCCCTGTTCACGGTCGTCTCGATGGGCACCTCCACGGGATTCGCGGTTGTCAATTTCACAGACCCGGCCATCTGGCCCGTGCCGCTTTGCTCGATACTCCTTCTCATAGTGGCCTTTGTCGGCGGCATGAGCGGGTCCACTGCCGGAGGAGTGAAGATGTACCGCTTCGTCATAATAGGGAAATACATCAAGAACAGCATCTACAAAACGCTGCATCCGATGGCCGTCTACGACGTAAAAATGGACGGCGACAGCGTGGAAGAGTCTGCAGTCATAAACTCCTTCATAACACTGGCACTGTTCGCCATCACCATTGTAATAGCGGGGGTCATATTCATGATCATGGGTGTGCTGCCCGTCGATTCCATAGGGTTGGCCGTAACTTCGGTGTGCAACACGGGAGCCTCGATAGGAGAATACGGTCCCTATGACACGCTGTACACGCTGGACCCGATAGTTAAGGCTGTCATGATAGTGATCATGTTCCTGGGACGTCTCGAGATCGCCACGGCGCTGCTGTTCTTCATGCCCGGATTCTGGAAGGAGGTCGCGAGGAACAGGGGCAAGAGGGCGCGCAGAGTAAGCGATTTCAACATCCGGAACCGCATATACAGGCACTGATCAGCTCTTTCCGCCGCATTCCTTGAGTATCTTTACCGCGGCCGGATTTCCCGGCTCCTTCTCGTTCATGGCGCCGGCAACGATGCTGGCCTCCCTGAACTTCCCTTTCTCCATCAGGCTCAGCGCGAGAACCTCCATTGCCCCCAGGTGAGATGAGTCGGAACGTAATGCCGCAGATGCGAATGCTCCTGCGGACTGGCTCTTTCCCTCCACGTGCATTACGTATGCGGCGACCGCGTTGGCGTCGGGAGAATTCTTGTCCTTCTTGAGAAGACCCCTCGCATACTTCACGGCCTCCTTGTCCATACCCGCCGATATCATTGCCGTGCAATATGAGCGCTGCACATCGTAGATCTCTGGATATTCTTTCAAAAGGCCTCCGGTCAGCTCTACGGCTTCCTGCGAACGTCCCGAAGCCGACAGCCCGTCGGCGGTAAGGACCTTGTCCCGGACCGAAGGGGCGGATATCTTTGCCGTGGCGGAAACGGAATCGCCGTAACGTCCCAGCAGATTAAGGACGAGGGCGTACTCCCTCATGACGTCGTCATCCTTCTCCAAACCTGACAGGATCTCCGCCGCCATATCTGCCCTCCCCAGGCCCCTCATGGCCCTTGCTATCTGGAACAGCGTCCCGGAATCTTCAGGAAGGTCTCCGTACAGTTCTTCTAGGACCTTTTCGGAAGATACGTTCCTTCCGACGATCATCATCACCGACGCGCACTGGATGCGGACGAAGGGGTCGCCGGAAGATGACGCCAGGTCGGAGAGGATCGCTTCCGCCGCATCGATGCTGCCGGAGGAGATGAGTTTTTTGACTTCGAAGAATGTTTTTTCGGCTTCCATCGTGGCGCAGAGTTGTTCAACGGAAATAAAGATAGCTCTCGGTCAGGGTAACGGGTACTTAAAATATGCTTAAGGACATGCGGACACGATGAAGATCAGAACGATTACCATTTACGGGCTCTTCGACGAATGCGACTGCAGCGTCAGTCTGAACCAGGGACCTGTGACCTTCATCTATTCCAGCAACGGATTCGGCAAATCCACCATCATGCGGGCCGTCGTAGCCCTCCTGAAGGGAGAGTTCGATGTGCTCTCGCCCATGCCTTTCGAGAGGATGGACGTCAACTTCTCAGGAGATATGACCCTCATCGTCGAGAACCGCAACGGCACGAAAGTGCTGGTGCAGAAGAACGAACTCGAGCAAACGGTCGAAGAATCGGAGCTCCGCAGGATGTTCCAGGTGACATATATCTCTCCGGAGAGGCAGATAGTGAGGAAGAAAGACGGCCATTACGTCCCGGCCATCTCGGTCTACGCGGCCGAGCTGAGAGACCGCATCAGATATGCAAAGGACAACAGCTCCCTGTTGCAGCCCGAGGATTCCCAGCGCCCTGACCTTTCCGACGGGGAGTTTGTGTTCCTTTTCAAGGACCTCAAGGCCAAATTGGATTTCATGAAGGGGGCAGGGCTGGAGCCCGAGATGCCCTCCGGCCTCCGCTTCCCGCCGGAGCGCCATGACCTGACCACCAAGAAGAGGAAGGACTACCAGGACCTGGCTTTCGGCCTGAACGACTATATCAGGAAATTCTACCAGCTGGCAGAGTCCATCGTCGTCTTCAAGGACATCGTCAATGAACTTATGATCAAAAAGGTCATCGAGATAAACGAGAAAGACAACCTGACGGTCAGGCTCAACAGCGGCAAGGAACTTCCGCTTGTATCGCTTTCCTCGGGAGAGAAACAGATAATGGTCATCATGTACCGTCTGCTTTTCCAGACGGAACACGGTTCGCTGGTGGTGCTGGACGAGCCGGAGAACTCCCTGCACGTGGAGTGGCAGCAGAAGCTCGGGGGGATACTCGTGGACCTGGCGCGGCTAAGGGACCTTCAGTTCGTCATAGCGACCCATTCGCCTCAGATAATCCATGACAAATGGGACATGGCAAGGGAGCTGAAAGCTAACAATGCGGGAAACACTGACGCCGGCAGACATTGCGAATGAGATAACGATGCTGATGTCTTCGGCAGAGGACACGGTGCTCGTGGTCGAAGGGATCACCGACGGCAGGCTTTACGGCAAGTTCAGCGACAAAGAGCATGTGAAGATAGTCATAGGCCATTCCAAAGACAACGTCCGAAAATCCGTGGACGAGTGCTGGAGCAGACGAGGCCTCGTGTCCGTCGTCGGCATCGTGGATTCCGACCTGGACAGGATAACGGGGAAGAAACGCACCCCGCCCATATTCCAGACCGACCGCAGAGACCTGGAGATGATGATGATCGGGAGTCCGGCCCTGGACGATATCCTTTGCGAATACGCCGATGCCGGCGAACTTGAGGAATTCGAAAGAAGATATGGACCCGTGTTCGACGCGATAGTGTCGGCATGTTATCCCGTCGGCCTCCTCATGTACATTTCAGACAAGCTAAAACTGAGCCTTTCCTTCAGAAACCTGGACTTCGAAAGGTTCGTCGACCGCAAAACCCTTCAGACCGACGTAAAGCAGCTTGTGAACGAGGTGGTCAGCGCCTCGATGAACGTGAGCGTGAGCAGGAACGAACTTCTGCGCCGCTTGAACGACGAGATGTCGGAAGGATACGACCCCATCGACTTCGCAAGGGGCCACGACGCGGTGGAGGTGCTCCTGATAGGACTGAAGTCCATATTCGGGTCGTTCAACAGCAAGAATCTGCGCGAAGGGGAGCTCTCCGGCTCCCTGAGGCTGGCCTTCAGCGACTTGTACTTCCACGGCACGGACCTGTACTCCGAGACGGACGTATGGGCCAGGAAGCAGTGCTTCAGACTGTGGTCACTCAATCTTAAGGTCTGACCTCTTGATTCCTTCCGAGCTCTCCGTGATCTTCTGGACCCTGCGCTCGCTCTCTTCAAGTATCTTTTTGCATCGGTCCCTCATGACGGTGGCGCGCTCGTATACTTCGAGGCTCTTGTCCAGGTCGAGGGTTCCGCTTTCAAGCTCTTTCACCAGCGCTTCGAGTGCCGTGATGCATTCCTCGAAACTCATATTCTCAATGTCTTCGTTCATAGTAGTTCACCTTTTTTATCTCCGCTTCGGCACCGCCGTCGCGGAACGAAATGGAAACCATGGACCCCTCGGAGAGCGACCTGGCCGACGTCAGGGCATGGCCCTCGGAGTCGGTCACATAGCTGTACCCCCTGTCCAACACGCTGCGGGGGTTGAGTGCCGAGGAACGCTGGTCTATCGCATCCATCTTGGATTCCGCATCCTTCAGGCGCCGCCGTATGGCCAGCTTCATTCTTTCCGACAGGAAGGAAAGGCGGTCTTTCAGCGACGTTACCGTACGTTGCGCCGCAGCAGGGGATATCTTGGAATCGACCGCGTTGAAACGGGACCTCATACCCAGCACCGAGGATCTGAGCGCAGCGTCGGCCTTCTCCGAAAGCTGCCCCACGCGGATCTCCAACATAGAGAGCCTCTCGTACTGACGGCCGACCGCCAATTTGGAACCGGCCAGTTCGAGGCGCGAGCGCATCGTCGCGGATACATGGTAGAGCGCCCTGCCCATGCGTATTCCGAAACCGTCCACCTGTTTGATCACTTCCCGTTTGTCACGGAGGGCGAGCTCCGCGGCCCCCGTGGGCGTGGGGGCCCTCACGTCGGCGACGAAATCGGCAATGGTGAAATCTGATTCGTGCCCGACCGCCGATATGACCGGGGCCTGAGAGGAGGAGATCGCCCTTGCTACATTTTCCTCGTTGAAAGCCCAAAGGTCCTCGATGGACCCGCCTCCCCTGCCGACTATTATAACGTCTACTTTTTCCCTGTTGAGGGCCTCGATCCCCCTGACGATGGATTCGGCGGCACCTTCTCCCTGGACCTGGGCGGGCGCAAGGAGGATGTCCGCCGGGAAAAGCCTCCCCGAAGTGGTGACTATGTCGTGGATGACCGCCCCGCTCTCCGACGTGACCACGCCTATGACCTTGGGATACACGGGGAGCTTCCTTTTCCTCGATGTGTCGAACATCCCCTCGGCCTCGAGCTTCTTCCTGAGCATCTCATATTCCAGGAACAGGTCGCCTATCCCGGAGGGGGTCATGGTCTCGACGATGAACTGGTATTTGCCGTTGGCCACGTACAGGTCTACGTGTCCGAAGGCCGAAACCTTCATGTTGTCGCTGGGCTCGAAATCGATCCTGCCCCTGGAACCCCTGAACAGCACCGAGCTTATCTGGCTGCCTTCGTCTTTCAGCGTGAAATAGTAGTGGCCGCTTTGATAGAGTTTGAGGTTGGACACCTCGCCGATGACCCAAACGTCATTGACGGCATGGGACTCCGACAGTATGGAGCGCACCCTGGTATTGAGCTGCGTGACCGTCAGTCTTTCTGCCATGCTACCTCCATGGCTCGAACATCTTTAATCTGTTGTGCCGTACCGCGATTTATTGCGTTCCGGTTAAATACAGTACTGCATATATCTCGGCATGGACCGTTCAGAGCTGCTTTCGATAACTGAAGAGAGCTGCAGGTATGACATAGACCGGATCGAATCCATGTCCAAGGCCCCTTTCGCCGAAGAGCTGGGGATCACTCTCGTACACGTATCGAAAGAGAAGACGGTAGCGCAGATGCCCATATGCGGAAAGATCCTGAACAGCCTTGGGATCGTCCATGGCGCGGCTACTTTCGGTCTGATAGACCATGCTTTCTGCGTGGCATGCAATATAGGCTGCGATGCCGTCGGCCAGTCGTGCAACGTGCACTATTACAGGCCCGCCACCGAGGGGCCGCTGACTGCCGAGGCCGTGTTGATAAACGATTCCCGTTCGATGTCCGACTACGACGTGAAGGTGTTCGGCGGAGGCAAGCTTATAGCGTCCGCCGTTTGCACCGGTTTCAAACTGGGAGAAAAGAGATGACCGAAAGAAGATGTCCGAACTGCGGAGAGATTGTTCCTTCGCTTAGCGTCACATGCCCCAAATGCTACAGTTCCGTACCGAGAAACGACGATGTGCCAGATATGAATGGACCTCGGACGGGGAATAGAGAGGAGAAGCTCCCCGCCGACAAGAGCGTGCTGATTGCGACACTCCTTGCGGCGATACCCGGAATAATCGGGCTCCAGGGCCTGGGAAGGATATATCTGGACTATCGCAGCGAGAAGGGATGGCTGTTCTTGATCTTCGGAGCTGTGCTCTTCGCTCTGATCTATCTTTGCATCGGATGGTGGTCGGATGCGGGCTCCTTTACCAAGGTGCTGCTTCTGCTTCTACTGGTAATTTTGGCAGTGCTATACATATCTTCATATCTGGCACAGTTGGCCGACGCCCATTTCGGATCGGTACTGAAGATGTTCCGCTTTTAATAGAGCCCATGGGAGCGAAGCACGATGATGATCTGCGATGTCATCTGTGCCAGATGCATCGCTCTTCTCCCCTCGCCAACGTCGGCGGGGTCGCCGGGGCACAACACCGAATAAGCGTAACGGATCCTGTCGTTCAGCATCGTGCCGTGTACGGGAATCGCGTTCCTGGGTATCCGGAGGGAGACCGATGGCATGACCGATACCTCGTGGGTCAGGTCCCAGGGCTCGTAAAGTAGGTATTTACCGAAAACCTCGCCGATGTCGAAGCACGCCACATCGGAACCTGCGAGTATGCTCTTTACATGCGTCGCTATTTCCAAGGCCGGGGAGCCGAAATACAGCTCCCTGGCATCCATGCCTGAAGTGGCGGACATCCAGTCGAGGGATGCTTTGCCGATATCCAGGGGGTCCAGCCGGACCACTTCGTGGTAGACCGTGTCGAAATCCTTGGAACCTAGGTCCACTCTGCATATCGCGATCTCGGCAACGACGTTCTGCGGATATCCTGCCTCTCCGTCTCCGTTTATCTCCACGACATACAGTTCGGACACGCCACCTGAAGAGCGGTGACGGTAATTAATCCCGCCGATGGGCGGAAGCGGCATTCCGTTGGATGCGATGGAAAGGATTACTACCCTCCGGACGATAGGGCATCGGATGTACAGGACCAAGAGCATCGACGAGATTTATGCTGAAGTGAGGGACTTCGATATCGTGATAACGAACGACGCGCCCCTCGCAACCGCCCTTAACGGACGGATAGACAGGCCCATGATCGGAGGTTTCGCATACACGCCGAAGCAATTGGCGGCAGAACTCTCGATGCAGATCCTGGGGGTGCCGTCGATGAGCGACCTGGAGGCCGTCGCCGCCGTATCCGACGAGACGGGATACGGGTTCAAGTACGTCCACGGCGAGATCGAGAACATAAGGAACATCAGGAGATACACGTCGGAGGTCGAGAAGCACCTTTATTCGCGCCAGTCGCGGAAGATATACGACTCGTACAGGGCGCTTCCGACGGTCGAGAAGGCCATGGGGGAATTCGTCCCGGAGACGTATCACGAAAACGCCGGGTCCGGTTACGTCATCTCCGACAACATGTTCACCGGAAGAAGGACCGCCGTGATAGGGATAGAACTCTTCGACGACCTGGACAAGCATTTCATACCGATCAGGCACGAGGAGATAGAGATAGTCGCGGAGGACGAGAGCTTCGAGATCGACGAGATACGGATGATCGGCAACGACAGGCAAATCGCAGAGAACGTCGTCAGCCTGATAGATGCGGAACGCGCCACGGACGTGGCGATAGTGATGGACACTGAGAGCGGGATCGCCGACGCCGTCCGAACGGCCCTGTACAGGCGCGGAATACCGTTCAAGAACACAATGACCGTCCGCGACCTCTCCCAGGTCAGGGATTACCTGAGGTTCCTCGCGCTCGGCATGTCCTACGATACTGTAAGGATCATGCATGTCAGGGAGATATTCTCAGCATACGGCGGCGCGCTGAAGGCGAAGCGCGACAACTTCCTTCTGTCCAGGACCCCGGACATCGAAGGAAGGGCCCTGGAACTGGCGGAGTGCATGAGGAACCTGAAGGAGATGACGTTCCTGGAGGTCTGCGACCTGGTCGTGAACGAGAGGGGCAGGCCGCAGGTCCGCCTGCTGCTGGACGAGCTGGGCTTCACCGAGAGAAAGGTCACTTTCCAGCTGATAGGCGAGATGAGCTACGCCGTTAACAACGTGTCGGACCTGCATCATAACGAGCAGATACCGGACAGCGAAAAGAGAGGCGTGCTCCTGGCGGACTGCCACAGGTCCGTGTTCGTCGACCGTCCTTTCGTGGCGTTCCTCGGGATGGGCGAGGAGTGGGGGAACAAGATCGTCGGAAGGCAGTACATCGACAAGGAGGCAGAGGCCGAGAAGGACGCGATGAAATTAAGGGTCCTGCTACAGCAGGGGACCTCCCGCATCTACGCCGTGAACGCCACCAAGAAAGGAAAAGAGGCCCGTCCGACCTCGTTGTTCGAGGGAATATGCGAACTCGAAGGCGGGAGACGGCACATATCTTCGTTCAAAGACGTCGCGCCCGTCAGGAAAGGGTCGTGGTACAGGGACGAGCCCGAGGTCTTCCCCGAGATGGGGACCGAAACGATAGGGAAGGACACCGAGCTCGAATGGAAATTCTCCAAATCCACTTACAACAACTACTGCGACTGCCCGCGTGCGTTCTACTACGGGGACCTGCTGAGCACGCCCGACAGCGAGAGCACGGAGTTCGGCAACCTGGTCCACAGTTTCGCCGAACTGTATGTCTGCCATCCCGAACACGTTAAAGAAAAGGGAGTGGAGCATTACGCCGAGCTCATCGGAAGGATGTATGCCGGGATCTCCTGCCCGCTCATGGAGAGGCTGGACATGGACCGCGTCCGCATAGCCCTCATGAACCTGATGAGCTTCATCGATGCCGTCAGGAAGGATCCGGTGCCGCTCGACATCGAGAACTCCTCGCGCAAGCACCCGAACCGGCTGATGGAATCCGAGGGGCTCGCCATGTGCAGCAGCTATGCCGAGAGAGATGTAGACTCCTCCGAATATCCGATGTACGGCAAGTTCGACCTCATGATCGGAAACTGTTCGATCGATTACAAGACCGGCGGTTTTCATAAAGCGTCGGACGTCGCAAATAATCTTGACGTGAAGAAAGCGAAATATATGGAAACCCAGCCCATGATCTACCTCGCTCTGGCCAAAGAGGCGTTGGACGGCGGAACGCCGGTTTTCCGCCTGTTCTACGTTTTCGGAACCGACGGATTCCTGAAAGGTCCGAACGTGCTCTCCAATTCGGTCGACGTGCATCTCCTGAAAGAGACAAGGTGGGAAGCCCTGGCCGATCCGTGCTCACCGCTGAGGGAGATCTTTCGCGACATAAAATCGTATACGGCCATGTATGATGACTGGAGCTCTTTCGTGTCTCCGATATTGTCCTCGGGACTGCCGCCCGATGAATGGAAGGACAACGCCGGGCTTGTCGAGTCCGTGATGTCGTCAATCACACCGAAGACTGGAAAAAAACAAGTGACAGATGCTTTGAAGAAACTCTGCAAACAAATGAACGAGGAATACTGGACCATAGATGATGGCCTATTCATACCCTCGGACGCCATGGACCGCTTCCTTGGGAAGCTGGCCGAAGACCATGCATCCGCTTCGAGAAAAATCGGGTCCAGATTCGAACCGAAACCGCGTAAGGACTGCAAACAGTGCGGTTTCTTCTCGGTCTGCACCCGTGAACCTGCCGATATTACGGAAGAGGAGGGATACGATGGCTAAGGAGCCGAACACATCGCAGAAGGCCATAGCAGAAGGGCTGGACGGCTTCTACGTGGTGGACGCCGGACCGGGCACGGGCAAGACCTTCACCATCGTGAGCAGGTACGTCAACATCCTGAAAAAACCGGACGTGCAGACGAAGGACATCCTCCTTCTGACGTTCACCAGGAACGCGGCCGCCGAGATGGAGGAACGCATCAGGGAGAGGCTTGCGGATACGGAGACGGGAAAAGACACCAGGCTCGTCCAGGCCGGAACGTTCGACTCGTTCTGCTACTCGATAGTCAAAGAATCCCCCGAATCCGTGAGCGACTTCCTGGGTTTCAGCGAGAAACTGACCCGGAGCGCATCGCTCATCGAGAACGAGACCCTCAACAAAGAATATTTCAACAGCTTCTTCGACCGCTTCAATGCGGACCGCGGGAACGATTACGGCGATATAGCCGTCATCTCCAGCACCCTGTCCTCCCAGATGTACGTTTTGATCAACAAGCTGATGGCCAAAGGCATCGTACCTCTCAGCAGGGGATGGTTCGGAGGCAGAGACGGGAAGGACCTGCTGGGCGATCCCGACGCGATATTCTCTTCCTTGACGGACCTGAACCAGGTCACCGGAGAAAGAAAAAAGAAAAATGACCTGATAGAGCGGATACACGGCGAGAACGAAAATGGAAAGATATCTTCGGACTTCCCTACGCTTGAATTGGATGACATCATACCTGCCGATGTCCTCAGATCTGCGGCCTACGACGACAGGTCCGAGCTCCTGAGGCTGGTCCATGACGTCTACTACGAATACTTGCGCCGTTCGGTGGCGGACGACCGGCTCACCTACGGCCTGAACTCGGTGTTCGCATTCGTCATACTTTACAGCAACGCAGGCGTCAGGGGGCGCATGTCCTGCAGGTACGTCATGATCGACGAGTTCCAGGACACCAACGAGAACCAGATGATGATCGCACTGATGCTCCTGAAGGAGCCCAACCTCTGCGTGGTAGGCGATTGGAAGCAGGGCATCTACGGGTTCAGGTTCGTATCCATCGACAACATAATTGATTTCGAAAATAGGGCCGTATCCATGCGCGCCTATCTCAACGACGACACCGAACGCATACCTTTCAGGATACCGCCGGCGACCAGGCTGACGCTGGACTGGAACTATCGCAGCTCCCAGGAGGTCATCGACGTTTCGTTCGAAGTTCTGAGTCTGCCGGGGTCCAAGGATGAGGTCGTCTCCCTCGACCCTGAAACGGTGACGAAGCTCAAGTCGGGCAACGATGCGATCGGGACCGACACCCACGTGAGGTTCGTGAAAGTGCCCTCTTCCGACGAGGAGAAGGAGACGGTCTCCAGGATCATAGACTATGTTACCGGCGACTACACCGTACACGACGACGAAGGGGCAAGAAGGCCCAGATACGGCGACATCGCGGTGATCTGCAGGACCGGCAGCATGTGCCGCGCCGTGTACGACGAGGCGCGTGCAAGAGGAGTGGACGCGTTCCTTCAGGGAGACGTGGAGATAATGTCCACGAGGGAGGGCAAGCTGCTCCTGGCGTGGCTGAAATACATCAACAACAGAACGGACCGCTGGGGGCTGATAGGGATATTGTCCGATATGGAATACAGCCTCGAGGACGTCAGAAAGATGGTCCGCCCCGACAGCGACGGGAACTTTGCAGAGGTCCCGCCTGAGATCGCAGAGCTGAGGAAGGAGCTCAAGAAGAAAAAACGCAGGCCTACGGACCTCATATCCTCCGTATTCTCGTATTACGGGCTGAACAACGATGTGACGCAGGCCATCATCACGACGCTTTCGTCCGCCCACCGCTCATCTCTGCTGACGATAGCCGACATGATAAGGATGATCGAGCGCGACATCGTAGAGCACAACACCTACGGCATAGATGCAGACCTGGACTCAGACGCGGTCCTGATCCAGACCATGCACAAGTCCAAGGGGCTGGAATACCCCATAGTGATAATCCCGAAGCTGGACCAGGGAGTGGTGCCTAGCACCAAGGGGGATGCCTCCTCGCTCTATTTCAACGAGGCCGAGGGCGTAAGATGCACCGAGGAGATCGTTTCCAACGAAGGTTTCATCAGAAGGGGGCTGTCGTGGAAGACCCTGCTCGCGAAGGCCGCCGTCAAGAAGGACTACAGCGAAGAGCGCCGCACCCTGTTCGTTGCCGTCTCGAGGGCCAAGCAATACGTCACGATGATATGCAGTGACAAGCCCTCTAAATTCATATCCGGACTGTCGGGGGACGAATACCTCGAGCCCTTAGGGGATCTGCCCGCGCCCGCACCTGCGGAAAGGGACAGGAACATCCCTGCGCCTGTCCCGGCACCCTACGAATCCCGTCGCAAGGTCATCGGCGTACATGACATAATGGTCTTCGAGGGCGGTCCCCCGGAGGAGGGCGCGGACGAGGTCTCGGGAAAGGGCATGGAGTACGGAAAGAAGGTCCATGCGGCCGCAGAGGGGCTGGCCAAGGGCATAGGGCCCAGGGAGAACTATCCGGAGACCGCGGCCGTGAAAGAGGTCCTCGCATCTGTCGCCGACGCGGACCTGATATTGGCGGAGGTCCACTGCATGCTCCCCCTGAACGGCATCGGCGTCTCCCTCAGCGGCTACATAGATCTCCTGGCACTTTATCCGGACCGCATCGAGGTCCACGATTACAAGACGGACGTGTCCAAAAACAACCTGGATGCCTACAGGCTTCAGCTGAGCGTCTACGCCCTTGCGGCGGAGGGCTACTACAAGAGGCCGGCAAGGTGCGTAATCGACTTCGTATCGATGGGTGAAAGGGTGGAATTCGAACCAATACCCAGAGAAGAGATAGAATCGTCTGTACAGATGATTTTATAAGCGGATTCGGTTCACGTTTCATGGCGGTCCGCGGCCTTAGCGCCGATGAGGTGAATCAGCGAAGGGCTTCTGGCTTGGTTAACAGGGTAGAGTCATCTGTCAGCAGGAGCTACAGGGACATATTCGTGGAGAACTTCCTGAACTGGTTCAACCTCATACTCATGCTGCTCGGCGTCGCACTCTATCTTCTGCAGGAGTACACGAGCGCCATCTCTGCCACGGGGATCATAGCGCTGAACATACTTGTCTCGACCCTGCAGGAGATCAAGGCCAAGCGCAGGCTGGACAGGATAGCGTTGCTCCTCCGGCCAAAGGTCACGGTCATAAGGGACGGCAGGGAGGTCGAGATAGACCAGTCCCAGATAGTCATGGACGACGTCATACGCCTGACCTCCGGCGACCAGGCGCTGGTGGACGGCGAGCTCATAGAGATGCGGTCGCTTGAGATGGACGAGGCGGCCCTTAGCGGAGAGTCCAGCCCGGTGAGGAAACATGTGGGCGATACGATATTCTCCGGCTCTTACTGCGTGACGGGGGAGGCCTACTACAGGGCAGCGGCACTCGGGTCCGACACCTACGCCTCCAAGATGCTGGTCAGTGCCCGCAGCTACAAGAGGAAGAAGACGCCTCTGCAGATGGAGACGACCGCCGTGACGCAGCTCCTCATCTCGGTCGCGGCGCTGATACTGGTAGTTTACACCGCATTCAAGTTGGTTTCTGGGGCAAGCACCACCCTCAACGAGCTTCTGAAGACCGCCACCATCATACTAGACATCGTCCCGATCGCGCTCTTTCTGCTGATAACGCTGACATACATGATAGTGGCCATACGTATGGCCGACACGGGCGTCCTACTTCAGAGGTCCAACTCGGTCGAGTCGATGAGCCACGTGAACACCGTATGCATGGACAAGACGGGGACCATAACCACAAACCGTCTGATATTCAAAAAAATGTACTTCTCGATGGACGAGACCGAAGCCAGGAAACTGATAAGGGTCTTCTTGGGCTCCACCGGAAGCCGCAACCGCACCGTTGAGGTGCTGGAAGCCGAATTCGGCTCCGAAAAGGGAGATCTGATCGAAGAGGTCCAATTCTCCTCCGGAAGAAAATACAGCGCCGTACGGACGATGAAGGACGGGACGGAGCACGTGGTGGTCATGGGTGCATGGGACGCGCTCAAGGGGAAGGTCGCCGACAGCGGAAGCGTACACGAGACGATCGCCTCGCTTTCCAAACAGGGCCTCAGGAACGTTGTGCTGTGCGAGGGGGAGGGCGTACTTTTCGACGGGGACGAACCGACGATTCCGAACGGCCTTAAGATGATAGGCGTGGCCGCCATCGCCGACGAGATACGCGCCGACTGCAGGGAGACCATGGAGGTCTTCATGAAGAACGGAATAGACATCAAGGTCATATCCGGAGACGACCCGGAGACTGTTAATGCGCTTTTCAGCATCGCCGAGATACCAGGGGAGAGGAGGATAATATCGGGGGACCAGCTGGACGCCCTTCAGGGCAAGGAGAGGACCGATGCGATACTTTCCACTAACATATTCGGACGCATGAGGCCGGACCATAAGGAGGTCGTGATCGACACGCTCAAACTGAACAACCGGTACGTGGCGATGGTGGGCGACGGGGTCAACGACGTCAAGGCGATAAAGGCGGCCCAGGTCGGCATAGCTTTGGAGAGCGGAAGCGGGGCCGCCCGCGGAGCCGCGGACATGGTCTTGATGAGGGATAACTTCGCGGCCCTCCCCAAGGCGCTTATGGAGGGCAGGAGGACGGTTACAGGCATGAGGGATATCCTCAAGATCTATCTGACAAGGAACTTCACCCTCGTGTTCCTGATCGTTTTTGCCCTTCTGATACTGGGCAACTCGCCGTTGCTTCCGATCCAGAACACGATGTACGCCCTTCTCACGGTATCCATATCCGCATTCCTGATGACACTGTGGGCGAAGCCGGATGACAACGGGGACATGGTCCTGCCGGAGGTGATCCGTTTCGCGATACCGTCGGCGTTCCTGATCGGGGTGTTCGGCATCGCGATCTACCTGGTCTTCTACTTCGGGACCGGGACTTTCATAAACATTGACTATCACGCAATGGCCGAATCGGCGGGCATCCCGTACATCGACCTCGTCAGATCCCTGGACCTAGCGGGGCAGAACGCAACGATAGGGATGTTCGAGAACGATATAAGAGAGATCAATGCCCGCAACGCCATGCTGTTCTTCGTGATGCTCGCAGGGATCTCGGAGCTCCTGCTCGTGCAGCCCATTCACAGGTTCCTGTCGGTCGACGGCATGGTCACGAGAGACGTAAAGCCTACGCTACTGGTTGGCCTGCTCCTCCTGCTGTTCTCCTGCGTGTACTTCGTTCCCGAGACACGCTTCTTCGTCATCAGGGTGATCTCCACCGCCGTGTTCCCGCTGGAGTATTACATCCCGATAATCGGCCTGGTCCTGATATGGCTGTTCGTCCTCAGGACCGCCCTCCGCAGCGGGTTGTTCTCGTTCCTTTCGACACACACCGAGACCTGGTTCAACAAGAAGCTGGAAAAGGAACTGGAAAAGAGCATGAAAGAGGACGACGCCCCTGATCAGGGCGAATAAGTCCGGTCGCGGAACATGCGGACCATTATATGCGATGCCACCATCGCATCGGACATTGCCCTGTGGGCCTGCACTCCTTTTATCCCAGCGGGGTCGCCATCTACTATCTTTTCGTAAGCGAGGTCCAGTTTGGGGTATTGATACTGTCTTCCGTAGTATTGGCTGGGCACTTTGCAGATCGGGGTGGCGGCCTTCATTATGTCCGTGCACTCGGTAAAGAGGCCTTTCATGCTCCAGGGCTCGTGGTATAGGAACTTGCCCATGTCGTATTCCGTGTTGTAAGAGGTCACCCTCCTCCCTTTCAGGAGTCTGCGTACGTCGGAGACCACTTCATGGAGGGGAGGCGCCGAATCGACCATGTCGAGCGTCATGTCCGTGTTCTCGAATATCCATGCGGTCCGGCGGTATTCGTTCCACTCGGACGTGTCATACCCCACCACCGAAGAGTACGCCGGCTCCACCGTTCCTTCGTCCAGGTCCACTCTGCAGACCGCGATGTCCACTATCACGTCGTAAGGATGGCCTTTGAGTCCCGTGGTCTCGGTGTCGAGCACGTATATCTCCCCGGCGAAGAAGTTGTCGAGGGTGGTCATTTTCGGCGGACCTCCTCTTCGAAGCCGTCCTTGAAACGGGCGTACTTTATCAATTTGTACAAAGCATACGAGAATGCACATAGGACGGCGGCGGGAACGAGCGCCTGGCCATAGTATCTTAAAAGCTGTGAGACGGTCATCGCGGAGGGGTCCAACGCCGCCGCGAATCCCGAGGGTGCAAGGGCGGGAGCGAAAGCCGAAACGTCTCCCGTCGCCATGAACGCGGACGAGACGGTGACGAAGACCATCAGAGAGACCGCCGTTATCATCGCTGCCCGATAGCATTCGTTTTATAAAAACGGCAATCAAAAGAAATATCAACCGAACCGCCCGATACGCATCCGTGAGCGCTAAGATCTCCATGTACGGAAAGGATACGTTGGTGGACGCCGAGGGGACCGTAGGCGAAGCCTTCGGGTCCATGGGCCTGCTTCCGAACGCCTTCCTGTTCCTGGTCGGAGGGACCCCCGTGCCTTCTGACACGCCTCTCGAAGACGGGATGGTCATCAGGGCGATCAAGGTCGCGTCCGGCGGATGATCATTCTTCCGCGATCGCGTCCAGCGCTTCGAAATCGAAACCGGAACGCTCCGCCTCGCCGATCAGGGAGTCCAGATTGTCGAGGAATGCGGAGCTTACGTCTTTTCCGGACATTTTTCCCCGGGAGTCGGACAGCGAGTCCTCCTCTGGGAACCTCAGGTCTGCGTAAGGCAGCACCCCCAGGCACTTCATTCCTGTGATCTCTTCTATGCGGGCGATGCCGCTGCCGAGTATCGTCGGATCTCCGCGGAAACGGTTGATCATGAATCCCTTCAACAGTCCGCGCTGTTCCTCGGGCACAAGCTTCCATGTTCCGTACAGGGCCGCGAAGACCCCTCCCCTCTCTATGTCCCCCACCAGCACCGCGGGGATGTTCCTTTCGCGCATCATCCCGATGTTGGCGATGTCCCTGTCCCTGAGATTTATCTCTGCCGGAGATCCCGAGCCTTCGCATACCACGGCGTCGAACCTCTCCCTGAGCCTGTCGTAGGCCTTGCACGCCTCCGAAGTGGCCTTGGCGATGTCCATCGGCCTGCCCTCCGTCACATCGGAACAGGGCTTCCCGTTCAGGACGACCTGCATCCTGCCTCCGCCTCCCGGCTTCAGCAGTATGGGGTTCATGTCTGTGACCGGGACTATTCCGGCGGCCAGCGCCTGGAATGCCTGCCCGATGCCTATCTCTCCTCCCTCGGAGGTTGCATACGAGTTCAGCGAGAGGTTGGAAGCCTTGAACGGCGCGACGCGGACACCTCTGCGGGCCAGATATCTGCAGTACATCGCCGTGACGGTGGTCTTGCCCGCCCCCGAGGCCGTACCCAGGAAAAGCACCTTCATCTTACCGCTCCCACGATCTCCATCATCCTGTCCATGTCCAGAGCCTCCTCGAACACGTCGGCCAGCTTGTCCAGGTTTATGTCCACATATTCCTGGTAATCTACGCTTTCGGCGACCGGACGGCCGCCTTTGACAAATGAGAGGAAATATCTCCTGAAGTCCTGGGTATCGAAAACCCCGTGCAGATATGTTCCGAACAGCATCTCTTCCTCCCTCAGGGAACCCTCTTCGACGGTGCCCGGGAAACGCTCCAGAGAGAACAGCGGCTTTTCTCTGACGTCCGTCTCGCCCATGTGTATCTCGTACCCCGTAACGTCGCCGCCTGTGGCGATTATCTCGCCCCGTGCCTGCCTCACGCATTTGTCGTATACTTCCCACCTTGTGACGTTCTCGAAGAATCCCAGACCATCGATCTCAGACGGGCTCCCGCCCTCGATCCCGTTGGGGTCGGACAGCTTCGATCCCATCATCTGGTATCCGCCGCAGAGCCCGATGATCGGTATCTTGCCCTTCATGGACGATATCTTAGCTGCAATGCCGTTCTCTTTCATCCATTCAAGGTCTGAAATAGTGTTCTTGGTGCCGGGGAGCACGATGGCGTCCGCACCTTCGAACTCCTCGGGCCTGTCGGCGAAGACGACTGCCGTGTCCTCAAGGAACAGCGGGTCCATATCGGTGAAGTTGGATATGCGCGGGAATTTGACCACCGCCACGCGCACGGAGCCCGCGCCCACGGTCCGCGAGCCGCGGAAGCTCTCCGAGTCCTCGCTGGGAAGCTTCACGTCCGCATGCGGGACGATTCCCAGCACAGGTATGCCCAGCATCTTCTCCAGCTCCTCCGCACCCGGCCTCATCTTCTCCACGTCTCCTCTGACGTTGTTGATTATTATGCCTTTGATCCGTCCCCTGTCCTTCTCCGGGATGAGCTCGACCGTGCCGAGCGCGTATGCGAAGGCCCCTCCCCATTCCGCATTGACGACCAGGACGCAATCCGCATCCGCGATCTCCGCGGCCTGCATGTTGGCAATGTCCGAATCGTAGATGTTGATCTCGGCCGGGGACCCGGCGCCCTCCATGACGACTATGTCGTACCTGTCGAGGAGGAAGTCTATGTTCCTTCTTACCGCATCCCTGCCCGGTCCCGGGACGAAATCGGAATAATAGGACCGGACGTCGTAATCTCCCAGGGGCTTCCCCTCCACCACCACCTGCGATACCATGTCGCCTTTGGGCTTCATCAGTATCGGGTTCATATGGTAGTCCGTGTTCTTCAGGCCTGCGGCCTGCGCCTGGAGGGCCTGTATCATGGCGATCTCGGAACCCGTCCTGGTGACCTTCGAGTTAAGGCTCATGTTCTGCGATTTGAACGGAGCCGTGATGAAACCTCTCCTATGGAATATCCTGCACATGGCGGCCACCGTCACAGACTTGCCGGCGTCCGAAGTGGCGCCCAGGACCATGACCGGCCTGCCTCTGCGCCAGAACCTCTCCTTCGCGTCGAAAAATATCTCTGCCATCCTCTCGTCGCCGCATTCCCCGAACCCGGAGCGCCTGATCTCTTCCATGACGAAGCCGACGACCTCCTTCCGGTGGATGAAGAGGCAGTCGGAGCAGTCCCACACCTGCTTGCCACGCTTGGAACCGATGAACTTGCCGAGTTTTTCGTCCTCGCACGGATAGAAAGGGCAGAAGCAGAACGTGCAGTCCTGGCCGATGAAATGGCTCGGATGATAGGGGCAGCTTTGGTCTGGACCGACCGTCCCCCTCTTGACCTCTTCTTCCACCTTTTTCCTGATACAGTCCATTGCTCTCCCGGTTGGATGGTATTACCAATATAATATTTGGAGGTAGGGCGGGCCCGGTCCACTTTCGGTCATTTCGGTGTACCCGGGGCACCCTACATAAATCACCGTGCCATTACCACGGCCATGTCAGACTTCAAATTCATACACTGCGCCGATCTGCATCTGGGCAGCAGGTTCGCGGGGATCAGGTCCAGGGACATGGACCTTGCCAAGAGGATGACGGAATCCACATTCTCGTCTTTCCGCAAAATTGCCGACCTTGCCCGTTCAGAAAATGCCGATTTCATGGTCATATCCGGAGACATATTCGACAAGGAGAACATCACGCCGAGGACCAGGTTCCGCTTCGCCGAGATCCTTGGAAGGCTGGACATTCCATGCTATATAGCATGGGGCAACCACGACCATACCACCAGCTGGGAGGACGACATCCCCCTTCCTCCTAACGTCCGCGAGTTCGGCGGCGGGCCCGAGCGATTCATGCTGGATCTGAAGAACGGAGACAAGGTCGAGATTTCGGGCATCAGCTTCACATCGAGGAACACCGGCGAGGACCTGGCGATAAAGCTCGAAGGAAGCAAGGACGTTTTCACGGTGGGATGCGTCCATTGCGACGTGGATTCCAGCGATGCCTCCGCATACGCCCCCGCCAGGCTCGCGGACATGATAGGGAAGGACATCGACTACTGGGCACTGGGCCACATACACAGACGCGCAGTGCTTCACGAAAGGCCGTATGTGGTGTATCCCGGGAACACGCAGGGCAGGAGCATAAAGGAGTCGGGAGAGAAGGGGGCGTATGTCGTCACTGTGGTCTCGGACACCGTCAAGGAACTTCGTTTCGTGCCGACGCAGGAGATCGTCTGGGAAAGGATAGACGCCGATATAACCGGACACGACCTCCCCTCTTTCATCGACAGCGTTTCCTCCAGGATTAAAAAGAACTCCGTCGTCAGAATCGCCGTGAGAGGGCGCGGAGCGCTGGACAACATGATCCGGTCCGAACCCGACGAAATTTTGAAGGCGATACAGGACAGGTCGGCGGGAACGGTGGCGGACATGGAGGTCTTTTCGAAACCGGAAAGCGTGCCGTCTGCAGGGGGGAAAGACCTTGTGTCGAAGGTCGCGTCGGTGGCAGATTCGGTCATGATGATGGAAAGAGACCGTCTGATCGGGGCCATATGCAGCACCGCGACCTCGAAAAAATATCTGCAGAAATATTTTGAATCCATGAGCGACGAGGAGCTCAGGAACCTCGTCGGCGATGCGAGGGTCAGACTCCTGGAGCGTTTCTCGGAGGCTTCGGAATGATAATCGAGGCGGTTCGCATCCGTCTGTTCGGAAAGGCCGTCAACAAGGATTACGGTCCGATATCGCCGGGGCTCACAGTCTGCTACGGCGAGAACGAAAGCGGAAAGACCACTCTGAAGGAGTTTGTGAGGACCACGCTCTTCAAGACCGGGAAGCGCAAGAACGTCTACCCGCAGACTTCCAACTCCGACTCCGGGGAGATCGACTGCGTCACCGATACGGGAAAAAGATTCACGGTCACCAGGAGCGGGAGCAAGATCGTTTCCAGCATAGGGTTGCTTCCGTCGGATATCTCCGGCGTCGACCCCGACATTTACCGCAGCGTATACGCCATGGGCCCGGAGGACCTCATAGACACGGACGCGGTCGAGTCGGGAGACATCAAAAGGAGGTTCCTCACGGTACCGGGCGGCGAGAACATGCCGCATATATCGGAATCCATCAACGTAGGGATGGAGGATCTCCTGAGGCCCGAGAAGATGACCGCGGTCAAGGGCATAGGCAAACTGTTCGACGACATCAGCGAGAACGGCGAGGCGATCAAGGCCGCCCGGTCCAAGGGTCCCGAGTACGAAAGACTGGCGAGCGCCGAGGCCCGGATCAACGCGGAACTGTCGGCGCTCAAAGATAAGAAGGCGGAGGCCGACGCCGTCAGGGCCAACATCGATGCGTACGAAAAACAAGAGGGGAACCTGAAAGAGTACGGCGAGCTGGAGATGAGCCTCGACGGCATGGCGGATGCGGACAGGGCCCCGCCGGAGGGGATGGAGAGGTACAGGGAGCTGGCGGGTTCCGAAGTTGCATCGCGTAAAAGAATGGAGGGTGCAGATGAAAAGCTGGCATCCCTCGTCAGGGAGATGGGGGGCGCCTCTCCGGCCGCCGTGATGCGGAACGAGGAGAAGATCAGGTCCCTTAACGAGAGCATAGGCTCGTACCTGTCTGCGACGTCGGCTGTGGAGGTAGCCGACGGTTCCGCCTCCCGGCTGGGAGGGGAGGTCGCCGCGCTGATGGGGAGCAGGTTGAACCCCGAGACCGTCAGGAATGCAGATACCGGACGCGGGACGATCGAAAGGGCATCCGTTGCGGAAATGCCGAAGAAGAATTACGTCCCCGTCCTGGCGCTCTTGGCGCTGGCCGCCGTCTGCGCGATGGCCGCCTTCGTCTCCGGGATCCCGTATATCTATGCCGCCTCGGTTTCTGCGCTGGCCGCCATCTATTTCGTGCTCCCGAAGAGGGTTCCGGAGGACGGCTTTTCGGATTTCATCGCATCCCGCGGATTCCCCGGAGATACACGGAGAGAAGAAGTGGCCGGGCTTTGCGAAAAAATCGACAGTATAAGGGCCCTTGAACAGAAACGCGACTCGGAGCTCCGACGCGCGAGCGACATGAGAAGCGAGATCGCAAGACTCGAATCGGAGCTGGAATCCGTCTCGTCCGAAGCCGGGATCGGACGGGCCTCGTTCGAATCGGACGTTCGCAGACTCAATGCGCTGATCACGATATCTTCAGCAATATCCGAAGCGAAAACAACGGCGGATGAAGCGGGCTCCGGACATCGGATGGCAAAAAGCGCCCTGGAAGGATATCTCGAACCCTACGGGTCCGCAGAAGAACTCGAAAGGATCGTCGCTCTGAAGAAGAAAAGGGACGAGACCCGAAATAAGATGGAGAGCATCAGAAATATAATGGGTTCGGCAGGCATCGACACCGGTTCGGAAGCACCCCTGCCTCCCGACGACCCTGCCGAGGAGATCGAAGAAAAACAGAGGGAGCTGGGAAAGATAATCGGTCAGAAAGAGGCCATACTCAAGGACGCGGATACCGAGCGCCTGTTGGACGCAAGAAGCTCCCTCCGCGCCGAGCTGGACTCGGAAATAAGGAGATGGGGCGTGCTCTCTTTGGAGAGGTACATTGCCGACACGGCATGCGACGACATCTACGAAAACATGCAACCGCAGGTCATACAGACCGCAGACAGATACCTGGAAATGATGACGGGGGGCCTTTACCGCATGGAGAGCAACCCCCGTACCAAGGACGTCTCGATACGCGGAGGGACCGAGGTGAAGGCCAAGGGGCAATGGAGCTCCGGGCTCGCCGGGCAGGTATGTCTGTCCCTTAAGCTTGCGGTGGCGAAGGAGCTTTCGGAGGAAAAGCTGCCGATACTCCTGGACGACGTCCTGCTGGTCTTCGACTCGGAAAGGAAGCGTGGAGCATGCCGTGCGCTCTCGGAGGCGGCCAAGGACATGCAGATCGTCTTCTTCACCTGCGACCGGGAGACCTGCGGCTTCATGAAGCAGGCCGGTGCAGAACCGATATAGATGTCCCTCTGACCTCACCATCGGACGGATAGGACGGCACGCATGCCGTTTCGCAGCCACGGGCGGGCCCCGCATCCACCGCCTAGTGTGGAAGGCATGAGACGGAATCGGTTGACGGCATTGCGTCCTCTTCCTCGCAACCGACCTCATCGCATGTAACAAGGGCAACGATAGAAGCAGACCCAACGGCGCACAACAAGATCAGGAGGACCCAAGGTATCATTCTTCCCGCTCTCGGCCCTTTCCCGCCAATCACAATTTTTCATCATGTTATACTATTTAATTTTTTTGTCCATATCCACCAAATTCGAATACTGTTTGGAAAAAAGAACTGTCCGGAATGCAGGTTCACGACCGAATTCTCCTGAAAGCGTCTCCTCATTTCCGCAAACATGACTATCGGCTGTAATCGTATCAATATCATAATTCATGGGGCTTTATTGCCCGTTTTTCCGCAAAACCTTATAAGCGCGATGTGTGTTTGCATACTCAAGGGAATTGAGTATTCCCTGTTCACTGATTCACTATCAACCGGCAGCCCCGTCGGAACGACCGGGCCCCAAGACCAGAACACATCACCGCTGAGCGGGAAAGACTACAGGTCAGAGACGAGAATACAGTTCGAATCGGGCGTGTGCCCGTGAGAAAGAGCTGAGCAGGGCGTATATCCATCCCTTCATGGAAATGATTCAAATGTACGCAGATCCAACAGCTACAAAATATTTGGTTAAAGCGAAGATAAATGCCGACGGCGTCGTGGAGAAGCCTGATGTCGTCGGAGCGATCTTCGGACAGACCGAGGGACTTCTCGGCGACGACCTCGACCTTAGAGACCTCCAGAAAACGGGAAGGATCGGAAGGATAGAGGTCGATGTCACCTCTAAAGGAGGAAGGTCTGAAGGAAACGTCACGATGTCCTCGAGCCTCGACCAGGTCGAGACCGTCATTCTCGCATCGGCCCTCGAGACCGTCGACCGCGTCGGACCGTGCAAAGCGTCGATCAAGGTCCTCGGCATCGAAGATGTGAGGATAACCAAGAGAGAGAAGGTCATCGAACGCGCCAAGGAGCTCCTTTCCGAACTGATAAAACAGTCGAAGGGGACCAGCTCGGACCTTACGGACAACATACGGAAGAGCCTGCAGGTCGAAGAGATAGTCTCCTACGGCAAGGACAGGTGTCCTGCCGGACCCAATGTGAAAGATGCAGAGTCCATCATTGTCGTTGAAGGCAGGTCGGATGTCCTCAACTGCCTCAGATCGGGAATTAAGAACGCCATAGCGGTCGAAGGGACGGACATCCCCAAGACGGTCCAGGACCTGTCCAGGGAAAGGGTCGTTACCGCATTCGTAGATGGCGACAGGGGAGGAGAACTGATCCTCAAGGAGCTTTTCCAGGTTGCAGAGGTCGACTTCGTTGCCCGGGCACCCCGCTCACAGGAGGTCGAGGAGCTTACTCAGAAACAGCTTGTCAAATGCCTCCGCAACAAGATACCGGCAGACCAGTACATGGAAATGAACGGCATCACCGGCATCTCGGCTGAGGAGCCCAAAGAGGAGGAGGAAGAGTCCAGGCCTGCCAGGAGGGAACAGCACTCCGGCCACGACCGCCACCAGAACCAGGGCGCCAGATCCAGGGACGAAGACCGCGCTCCCAGGAAGGAGAGGTTCAACACCGAGGCTGCCGAGAGGTTCAGAAAGAAGGAAGTGAAGGAAGAGGCCGAGGCCGTCGAAGAGGCCGAGGTCGAACAGGTCAAGGAAATCGCGAAACCCGAGGCGGCGAAGCAGGAGGTTTCCAAGCCCGAGGCCGTGAGGACCGAGGCGGCGAAGCCTGAAGTCGAAGAGAAAGACGACAAAGAGGCTGAAGAGAAGCCCACGAGGACCCTCCGCGCAAAGAAGCCCAGGCGGGCAGACAAAGCGCTTACCGAGGACCAGATCTTCTTCAGGGACCTGCTCGCCGACATGGCATCCACCCACAACGCAAAACTGCTCGACGCTGAGAAGAAGGTCGTCAAAGAAGTCGCAGTGAAGAGCCTCGCCGATACCCTCAAGGAAGAGGGCGAGGGGATAGCGTCCATAGTCTTCGACGGAGTGATATCCCAGAGGATAGTGGACGTCTGCGACGAGAAGAAGATCGGAGTCGTGGTCGCCACCCGCAAGGGGAAGGTCTCCAAACTGCCGGCCGATATGACCCTTTGGGCAAAGGACGATTTCTACTGAGGAAGCCCCATGTCAGAAAAGAGGCCCGTGGAACACTGGAGCGATGTGACCGAGCTCGCGTCGACAGGCGAAATACTTCTACCGTCCGACCCCCTGGACAGGGTGTTGGGTCAGAACGAGGCCATCCAGATGGCCAAGATCGCCGCGACGCAACGCAGGAACCTGCTCCTGGTCGGGCCTCCGGGCACCGGCAAGTCGATGATAGCGCAAGCGCTCTCCCTGAACCTGCCGGTGCCTAACCATGAGATACGCGTCGTGAAAAACCCGGAGAACAGCGAGAGGCCGCTCCTCGAAGTGCTGGACAGCAAGGAGGTCGTCCGCGAAGAGGACCTCACAGCCGAGACGGTGGGCACGCTTCTGGAACCCAAAAAGGCTCCGGCGAACGTCGCCGAGCGCCTAGGGTTCCGTTGCAAGAAGTGCGGGGCGTATTCCAGCCCTCACGACCTTGTGTGCCCCGAGTGCCAAACAGGAAAGACGAGCGCCGCCGTTAACGCCCCGTTCGCAGACCTCTTCGGCAGCCTCATGGAATCCTTCAACGGGCAACCGACACTGGCCGGGAAGGACCGCGTGAACACCACGAGGACGCTGCCTGACGGGACCGAGGAGACCATCGTGTTCGAAAGGGCCGGAGAGTACATACGCATGCTCGACCAGAAGTCTCTGGAGAAGAGAAGCCAGCTCCAAGGCACAAAAAATAAGAAGATATTGGTGAAACTGAGGAGGAACCCGTTTGTCATGGCCACCGGTTCGTCCGAGACCGAACTTCTCGGGGACGTCCTGCACGACCCGTACGGAGGACATGAAAAGCTCGGATCCCCCGCTTATGAGAGGGTCGTCGCCGGAGCGATACACGAAGCCCACGAGGGAGTCCTGTTCATCGACGAGATATCCCATCTCGGCAATCTCCAAAGATACATTCTAACCGCCATGCAGGACAAGACGTTCCCGATAACAGGGCACAACCCGCAATCTGCAGGCGCCAGCGTCAGGGTCGACGCCGTCCCATGCGACTTCATTCTGGTTGCGGCATGTAACATCCAGGACATCGAGAACATCCTCTCCCCGCTGCGCTCGCGCATCATAGGCAACGGATACGAAGTGCTGGTCGACACGGTCATGCCGGACAACAGCGAGAACCGCGCCAAATATGCCCAGTTCGTAGCCCAGGAGGTCCAGAAGGACGGGCGCATCCCCCATGCGGACATACACGCAGTGGAAGAGCTCATCAAAGAAGGACGCCGCAGGGCGAAACTGGACGAGCAGTCCAACTCCCTGACCCTCAGGCTCAGGGAGATGGGGGGGCTGATCCGCGCCGCAGGGGACATCGCTGTGGTCGACGGAGAGGACATCATAACCGCTGAACACGTCCGCAGGGCGCTGAAGCGCGCGATGCCCGTCGAGGAACAGATCAAGAACAAATACGGTTCATACACCAAGGGCCTTTCGAAAGATGTGTCCAGCGCTCAGAAGGAAAAATCACAGTATTATTTCCAGAATGAGCATGTTCCGGACGACAGCATGTTCAATTGAACAAGAAATTTAAAAGGGGCTTTCGCCCCTAAATGATTTTACTGCTTCTTTTCTTTGCGGAAGCAAAGGAACCAGTCGTAGCAATACTTGTCCTCGGACTTGTCCGCCACACGGTCCTTGGCCGCACCGCAGCTTCCGGGTGCGGGGATGATCACATCGTCCCCGGGCTTCCAGTTGGCGGGCGTGGCACACTTGTCCTTGTCCGCCTTCTGCAAAGCGATCACCACTCTCTTGATCTCTTCCATGTTGCGCCCGGTGCTTGCCGGGTAGTAGAGGATCGTCCTGATCTTACCGACGGGGTCGATGATGAAGGTCGCACGCACCGCGGAGGTCGAGGATTTATCGTGGACCATTCCATATTTGTTGGCAACGTTCATGCTCACGTCGTCGATCAGAGGGAATGCGATCTCGACACCTTTCTTGTGCGGCCCCCACTCCATCTGACAGATCGACCTGAGCCAGGCGATGTGCGAGTGGATGGAGTCGATAGAGATACCGACGAGCTGGGTGTTGAGCGCCTTGAACTCGTCCGCCATCGCTGCAAATGTCATGAACTCGGTAGAGCAGACAGGCGTGAAATCGGCGGGGTGAGAGAATAAAATGACCCATTTTCCTTTGAAGTCGGCCGGGAAGTTGATCTCTCCCTGTGTTGTGTTCGCCTTGAAAGCGGGGGCGTCCTCTCCGATGAGAGGGATTCTTTCGCTTACTTCATCTTCGTCGCAGCAGCAACAATAGTATGGTTCTTCGTTTTCCATGTTTTTACCTCAACACTTAACGGCCTTACGAATAGTTATAGATGTTGGAAGAACCAGAAAACAATCGGGATGATCACGAGTTCTGGATTGTGGCCCCGATCATCCTGATCCCGTCCCCGCCGTTGTTGTAGAATACCGGCAAATCCTCGGCGATTATGAACCCGCGGGCCTTGTAGAAACGAATCGCGGCCTCGTTTTCTTTGCGGACCTCCAGTTGCACTGTGTATGCGCCCTCCGCAACGGCGCGGTTCCTCAACGCTGCCAAAAGCTCAGATCCCGCTCCGCGGCATCTGCCCTCCCTTTCGACCGCCAGAAGAGCTATCCCCACGCGGTCCAGCCCCAGACGGGAGCCGCAGATGAATCCGATCACCTTCCCTGTTACTGAACATGCCACGAGCTGCCCGCATGGCCACTGATTTAGAAAGTATGAAAAAATCTCGGGCAAGTAGTACTCGTCTAGCGAACTCAAGGCGATTGCGTAAACGCGCGGGAGGTCCTCTTCGGACATCTGTCTTACTATCACCGATATCTCCTCTTCCGTTTTTCTGGTAGATCCCGAGTTTTTTCTGCTCTGACGATCCTCAGAGCTACCGCGGAGGCCGACGCCCCTATAGCCAAGTATACAAAGTTGACATTAATACTGTCGGTACGTTTGTGATGTTCTTCGGCGATGTATTCGACAGATGCTGAAGCAGACCTTCCTGTATCTTCGTCCGTTACCGTTACGATAAGCGTGTGCCTTCCAGGCTCCAACCCTTCGTAAGATATCTTGGCGATAGCGGAGCTTCGGATGTGATTTCCGTCCCCGTATATGTCCCACAGGATCGTGTAATCCCCTTTCGGATAAATCGATACCTCAAAAGAACCAAAATCGGAAGGTAACCTGTCCCCCGAACAAAGGATCTCCAGATTAATTTTACCGAAAGCATAGTTGTCGTCCCAATCTTCCATGAAATGCGATGAGAAGAAATCCGTCACGCCGGGGGAATCGACGATCACCGCCACCTCCCTGTTATGAAAAAAAGATGTGTTGGTCCAGTTCACGGAGCCGATCCACACGCTGTCATCGACTATGACGCCCTTATTGTGCGTCAGTCGGAATCCCTCGCCTCCGCTGATCCCCGCAGCCTTCAGACCTGTGGTGGTGTTGATCAGCCCTATTTCTGCATATTCGCTTCCAGTATCATTGGTGATATCTAGAATCAACCTGCCGTCGACACCGCGGGACGCAGCATCTACCATCCATGATGCGGGAGATTCTTCTGACAGGCCCATATATGAATCCGAAAGGTCCATCTGCTGGGCGAACACCCGGACCTCAGAGCCTTCGATCATGGACCTGAGCCGCCCGTACGAGTTGTCTGGTGACAACACGGGCGTCACCCTGCAGTCCCTGAACGTGATGCTTTCATAGCTGCCATCATAGATCAGGGCGGGATCGGAATAGGCCATGCTTCCTTCGAAACCTGCCTGTTGCGGGTAGAGTTCCAGCAGATCCCTGCAGTCTCCGAAGGCATTGCTGCTGTCGTTGAAAAATATATCTCGCATATATGACGCGCAATCCTCGCTTTCCAACACGGCTCCCCATCCTCTGTTGCCTTCTCCCGCGCCCATATTGGATTCGGTCCAGTTCTCGGATGTGATTATGGTCGTTTTTCCGTCTATGACAGCGTATTTGGAATGTACATACGTGAATCTGCTGCCGTAATCTCTATTGTCTCCAGAGTTCGGATCGTTGATGAACCTCACCGTTCCGCCGCAGTCAACCAGATTTTTCATCATCATACGCTCGGTGTTAACAATTTCCCTTCCTCCCAAAGGGGATCCTTCCAACAGGACGTTCACACTCACACCGCTCCCTGCGAGGAGGCACAGGAGGGCGGCGGTCTCCCTGCTTGTCAACTGGTAGATCGAAATAAGGACTTCCTCTCTCGCTGATTCGAGGGCATTGTAGATGTGCGAGCCACGGCATTCGGGAAATGTGAACGGAGTCACGTCAGCAGTGAACGTGACGCACGGCCGGTCTGTCATGCCTGGACGGGTCAGCTTCCAATCTTCCGCCGTATCCGTGTCCGACGAAGAAAGACGGACAAGATATCTGTCCTCTGTGGGCCTGTCTCCAGACCGGCCACTCCAGCCTTCGACGGTCGCATTTCCCCAGCAGACCGAATCGATCAACACGTTCCCGGGGTCAAAGAGACAAAGGCCGTCCCCTGCGTCTGCAAGTTTGAATCTTTTATCGGCAGTAATTCCGGATGTGCCGACCTCGTATGCAAAAAAATCTTCGTCCCCGGGACGGTCAAGGAAAGTCTGGACCGAATCGGCGTCGAATGAAACGGTAATGTCTGCCGAAGGCCCCAGCATTATCGATCTTGTGAAAACGATCTTGCCTTCACCATCCGAAAGGCTATGCCCTTTCATATCCAGCCAGCGGTCGCCGAAATTATGCAACGACAATCCCTCGGTTCCTTTCGGCTGAACCTCGGAAATTAAAATTCCGTCGGGTACGGCAGCCACATCCTCCGTTGCCGTGAAAGCGGGTGTGACAGCGACCATCACCGCCAAGAGTATCAGAACCGGTGGCCTCATCGCCCTCTTGTCTGCGTTCCCGCATATCAGAGTGCCAACTACAATTAGTGATACTCAGTATGTAGAATCCGGCCGTCGCCGAGAATGGCCGGGCTCAGACCTTCCGCACCAGGTCCCTGACCGTTGCCTCGGGATCTTTGGACCTTACGACGCCGGAAGCGAGAAGCACACCGTCGGCTCCCAGGTCGAGAGCCGCCCTCACATCTGCCCCGGTCTTGACGCCCGCACCGCAGAGGATCATGACAGTATGGTTGACCGATCTGACCGCATCCACCGTATTCTCGATGATCGCCGGGTTTGCCTTGGTGACGGAAAGGTCCCCTCCGATCAGATCGGGGGGCTCCACCGCGATGAAATCGGGACGGAACTGTGCCACCTGCGCCGCGACCCTGTCATTGTCGGAACATATCAGGGTGATAAGGTCCGATGCCTTGGCGAGGTCAGTGCATTCGGAAATCTCGTTCAACCGTATCTTGTGCTCCGTGTGGTTGATCAGTGTTCCGGCCGCACCGCATGCCTTGACCATGGCAGGCGTGACCCATCCCGTGGCCGACCCGGGTGCCCGTGGGTCGATGTTCTGAGCGAACACCGGGATATCCACGTTCCTGGCCACGTATCCGAGGTCGACCATCGGCGGGCATATGCCTATCTTCAGCCCCGACTCCTCTGAGACCTTCTCGCATATCTTGGCGAGCTCCAAGGCGCCTGGTCCGTTGACCTCCTGGTACGCCTTGAAGTTCACTACGATTACCGGTCTGTGAAACTTTTTCTCACTCAATGTTCTCAAACCTCGACGTGAGAGAGCTGAGGACCTCCGGCCGAGAGGTGTATTCCATCTCCTCCGGTCCGAGTATCGAGGGCATGAACGGGCCCTGGCTCCTCATGAGCATGGACGCCTTTATGGCATCTTCCCTTGCCTTGTTCCAGGTCTCGCCCTTGAAGAAGTCGACGGGCACGTGCTCTCCGTTCTTGGAGTTCATCGGCTCCATGCCCTGAAGCTTTCCATCGTTGAGCTGGAAACCCAGGCAGCATATCCTCGGGGGCCCGTCGAAATAGACGGGGTCCGAGTCCTCAGGCGAGCAGGGGTACAGTGCTCCGTAGTGGGAACCCCTCATCCAGCCCGCCACTATTGTGGGATTGACGAAAGGCTGAAGGTATTCGCCTACTGAAGGCAGTCCGCTCTGGGCGCGGCATACGCACACCGGGTCGTCCTTACCTACATACTTACCGGCCGTGAGGTTGAGCTTGTCTGTGGACACCACGCATGCTGGCCCGATGCCTGCCCTGGAGTCGATCCTCTTGATCGCGTATCTCGAAGTGTCTCCGAGAAGGCTCAGGATGCTGAGCGTCTCTTCGGGCGACGACATGACAACCTTCTTGTGGTCCATGACGTCCTGGATCTCAACGTCGAATCCCATCTTGGCCCTGGCGTCGATCACCAGCCCGGTCGTCGTGAACGGGTCCAGGAATATCCTGGATAGGATCGGCGAATATGCGGACGGCTCGGTCTTATCCGCCATGAAGAACAACAACGGCTCCGATTTCCTCTCTACAAAGGAGAACTCGGCCGAACCGGGGCCTGCTCCCTTAACGTTTCCGGAGAACGCGTCCGTGAGTATGTCCTGCCCTGCGGCGTACAGCTTCATGGACTTGGCGATCTTGGCCGCCCTCTGGAAGCATTCCCAGGCGGCGCCGTGGACGTCGCGGTTGCCGGCACCCTTGTAATGGGTCATGAATAAGTTGATGTCGTCTCCGACGCGAGTAACATAGAAATCCTCGACCACGCCCTGTTTCTGTGCGTCCCTGAGGACCTCCCTGGATGCCTCGAGCATCGAAGGGTGCGGTTTAGAATGTCCAACAACGGACCCTACGTCCGCCTTTATCACTGATACTGTTACTTTTTCCTCTGACATGGATACACCCATCTCGAAACTAGACCGAGTAGGCGATTCCATTTATAATACTTATTCCCGCACGCAGTGCTGGGAAGCCAAGGCTGAAGTTATTTATGATAAGCGGATATAACCGTTCGATTAAATGACCCTCATCAGGAACACTAAGACCATCAAGGCTGGAGACGGTACTGTGACCGTCAACGGCTGGGCACAGGACATAAGAAATCTGGGGGGCATATCCTTCCTGACGCTCAGAGACAGGTTCGGCACGGTGCAGGTGACCATGCCCAAGAAAAAGATCGAACCGGGGCTTTTCGAGATGCTGACAACACTTTCCAGGGAGTCGGCGGTTTCGGTGACGGGCGAGGTGAAAGAGAGCAACCAGACTGCACTTGGATTCGAGATAATACCCACTTCCGCAGAGATCGTGTCCGAGGCGGCCGTGCCTCTCCCTATGGGTGTGGTAGACAAGGTCAATGTTGAAATGGATACCCGTCTGAACCACAGGTTCATGGACCTCCGCAAACCTGAGATCAAGGCCATATTCGAGCTCAAGTCGATTATGTTCGGGCTGATCGCAGAAGCGTGCAGGGAGAATGGATTCGTACAGGTCTCCACCCCGAAGATCAACTCCTCGGGGGCCGAGGGCGGCGCGACCCTCTTCAAAGTCGATTATTTTGGAAGGGAAGCATATCTCGCGCAAAGTCCGCAACTTTACAAACAGATCCTTATGTCGACGGGGCTCGACCGTGTTTACGAGATATCTCCCGCATTCCGTGCCGAGAACTCCAACACCAACAGGCACGTGACGGAATTCGTATCTTTCGACGGCGAGATGTCTTGGATATCATCAGAGGAGGACGTCATGTCCATGATCGAAAATATCGTGGATTTCGTTCTGAGGGGTATCAAAGACAGGGGTGCTGAACAGCTTGCGGCACTCGGCAAGGACATCAACGTACCTGCTTTACCGTATCCCCGCCTTACCTATGAGGAGTGCCTCGGGATAGTGCGCGAGGGCGGGCTAGACATCAAAGACGGAGAAGACCTTGGTACCGAGGGTGAGAAGATCGTCGGAGACCGGATGTCATCGAAAGGATTCGACCTCTATTTCATTTGCGAGTATCCTGAGGATGCAAAACCGTTCTACATCATGGAGAAGGACGGGACCTCCTACTCATACTCCTTCGACCTGGACTACAGAGGGCAGGAGATCTCTTCGGGCGGGCAGAGGGAGCACCGCATCGACCGTTTGATCGAAAGGATGGAAAAGAAAGGACTCGACCCAAAGGATTTCGAATTCTACCTCGAAGCTTTCAGATACGGGATGCCTTCGCACGGCGGATGGGGGATCGGAACGGAAAGGCTGCTGGTGAAGATGCTCGACCTTCCCAACATAAGGGAGGCGATCCTTTTCCCCAGGGACGTATCGAGACTGTCTCCCTGACAGTTTCGGCACTTTCGGCCATCCCATGGTCCGATTTATAAACACCTTACGCACTTTTACTTCATGGCCCCTCCGGGCGACATCTACGAAAGAGAGCTGAAATACCTACTTTCAGGGGACCCGAAGATCATTGCCAAGATGGTGAAGACCTGCGACGATATCGAGGCTGAAGCCTACAACTCGATGCTGAGGGAGCCTTTCCTCGTAGTTAGGGCGGCTGGTTCCCTGGGGGTCGACCTTGTTGCCCTCCGATGGGACTTCTCATTTCCTATCGAGGTCAAGAGCTCCAACGAGAGCACGATGCATTTCAGCAGGAACACCCGGCTTACCGAACAGGCAGACCAGATGCTGGAAGAGTGCCAGAAGTCTCATCTGATACCCATCTACGCATACAGGCTCAAAGGGGTCAGGGGGGACCCTTGGAGGGTTTTCACGATACCTTCCGAGACACCGCTCAGGGGAAGATGCGGTCTGCTGAACAGACGCATTCCCAAAATGGACGTTTCGAACAACGGCAATTTAATCATGAGATGGGAAAGCGGCATGAAACTGAGCGATTTCATCTCCTACATGTGCATGTCGGACTATGAAAAGGATTGAGGGGCCGTCGGCACTCATAGGGCTCATCACAGATCAGCATGAAATCATCTTCATCCGGCCTTCCTCGTGACCCGGATGCGCAGGAGAGATATTGTCTTTATCCCGGAATCGCGTGAATTGTCAAAAAACAAATACCCATATGCACATCACCGTACGTGGTCGGAATGTTCAGGAGGAGGAGCGCGATGTCGGTGAAGGATGCTGTCTGCAAGGCGCTTGACAGCTTCGATTACAAGTACGAGGTCTCGGAAGACGAGCCGGTAGTTTATCTCACAGCGAACGGAGAGGATATGCCCATTGGCATGGTCCTTGCCGCCGACGACGAACACAAGACCCTTAACATCTATTGCCGCCTGATGTTCCAGGTCCCTCCCGGCAAGAGGGAAGAACTGACAGTCGAACTCAACAAGATCAACAACACGATCAACAACGGCAGCTTCGTATTGGATTCCGACGAGGGCTTCATCTCATTCAAGGTCATACAGAGCTACATAGACGGCGTCCCGTCCCAGAGCCTCATAAAGCACCTTATAAAACTCTCCTTCCAGACCGCAGACCTCCACGATGGGGAGCTGAAGGAGCTCATCCCGAAGGGCGGCTGGGAGATGATGTACCGCTGATCAGCGCAGGGAGAGCATCCTCTCCACCGGTATCCTGGCCCTTCTGGATATCTCGGGGTCGAGAACTACTTCTTCTTTCTCCTGGGTCAGTGCCCTGCAGATAAGTCGAAGATCTGTCATCTTCATAGTCTGGCACAGTGCGTTGGGAGGGAAATAGAACTTGGAGTCGGGACGCGCCTTCGCAAGCCTGTAGAGCATGCCTACTTCGGTGGCTATTATGAATTCGCTGTTCGAGGATTCTCGCACATAGTCGATCATCTTCTCGGTTGACCCTATATAGTCGGAGATATCGAGAACTTCAGATGCGCATTCCGGATGGCTGACTATGTCCGCCCCGGGGTGAAGCGTCTTAAGGTCTACGATCTGCCATGCGGTGATCCCGTGATGTGCGGAGCAGTACCCGTGGAACGGGATTATGTTCTTCTCCGGCAGCTTGCGGGCCGTATAGGCGGCCAGGTTCATGTCGGGAACGAAGATTATGTCCTTCTCCTCCAGGGAAGAGGTGGCCTTTACGGAGTTTGAAGATGTGCAGCATATATCGGCTTCAGCCTTGACTTCCGCGGTCGTGTTCACATATGCCACGACCGCCGCCTCGGGATGAAGTTTTTTCATTTCACGTACCTGGGAGGCCGTGCACATCGACGCCATGGAGCAGCCGGCCCTCGGCTCCGGAATGAGGACCTTCTTATCGGGGTTCAATATCTTAGCCGTCTCGCCCATGAAGCTGACTCCGCAGAAAACTATCATTTCTGCCTCGGTCTCCGCGGCTTTGCGCGATAGGCCAAGGGAATCACCTACATAATCTGCCGCGTCCTGGACCTCGGGCAAGGTGTAATTGTGCGCAAGTATCACTGCATTCTTCTCTTTTTTGAGCTGCTGAATGGATTCTAGAGTGATTTCCATCGCGCCGTTATACGATTCTGTAAATAAACCCTTACTTCGGTCGTAGGCTATAAAAATATAATCGAAGCGCATTCACCCACAGGATGACTGACAGGGAGTCTTTGGCTGCCGGCAGGTTCAATTGTTCCATAAGGGAAAGGGCGCTGTTCGAGGCGGGCATCAAAATGGGTACGGTGTACCACCAGTTCGTGGGAACGCCGATCAACTCAGAGGGCGTGCAGGCCCTAGAGGCAGCAATGGAAAAAAGCATATGCTCGCAACCTTACGTCGAGAGTGCCAGCATTCATATAGACCGTGGTGTTTTCAGCAAGTCAAGGGACAGATATTCATATTTCTCCCTCACAGGGGAAAAAATAGATGTTGTTGTGAAAATCAGGATACAGGGAGTGTCCGTCACAGCAGAAATGCGCTATGACCCAGAGATTGGATATCCGCTTATGTTCGTGTCCAATATCGAGGATCTGCCCCAACCGTGAATATACTATATATTAGGAACGCTATACAGGTGTACTCTGGGTAAGGAAATTATGGCTCAAAATATCAAGATCGGCATCACAGGTCTCCCCGGCTCGGGAAAGACGCAGGTGCTGAAAACCGTCATAGAGATGCTGGGCGACAGCGACCGCCTGATAGGCGGTATGATAAACGAACCTATAGACGACGGCAGGCGCAAGACCGGCTGTTCAGTACGCAATCTGGTGACAAACGAGACCGAAGTATTCGCCAGCACGGAGATGGAGAGCCGCATCATGGTGGGGAAGCTCGGAGTGGACATCGAGGCACTTGAAAAAGTAGGTGTGAAAGCCATAAAATCCGCATGCCTCGAATGCGACATCATCGTGATCGACGAGGTAGGAAAGCTCGAGGTCGAATGTCCAGCGTTCATCGAGGCTGTCAAAGAGGCGCTCGAGGCCGGCAAACCCATGATAATAACCCTTCACAAAAAATCAAGGAATCCCCTTCTGCAGGACATTAGAAGGCGCGACGATGTCCGTATCCTCGAAGTAACGCCGACCAACCGCAATCTTCTGCCTTACAAGATCATTCACCTCATGAACGGTGAAGACCTCTGATGACGAAAAATGTCGTTGTCAAGGAAGGGGGCACCCTTCTCTCGGTGCCTTCGGAGCATTCTTCAGGCGGACCGGGAAAGAAAAATTCAGAGATTTTCTTCAACGAGCAGATGGCTTTCAACCGTGACGTCAGCGTGATGCTCCTGCGTTCGCTCAGTCCCGGCATAACCGTCGCGGATGCCATGACCGCCACCGGAGCGCGCGCGGCGCGCATAGCCAACGAGGTCCCCGGAACAGAGGTCACGGCAAACGACATCAACCCTGGCTCTATGGAGTATGTGAGGAAGAACATCGAACTTAACGGCCTAGGAAACTGCACTCCGTCGAACAAGGACCTCCACATACTATTCTCGGAGCACGCTTTCGGATATGTGGACCTGGACCCTTTCGGGTCCCCGGCGCCTTTCATACAGTCTGCGATCAGAGGGTGCAGCAGAAAGGGCATATTGGCTATCACCGCCACCGACACCGCACCGCTGGCCGGCGCCCATTCCGCCAAATGCCGCCGCAGATATCAGTCGGAACCGGTGAGGGGATACATGTGCCACGAAGGGGGATTGCGCATACTCATGTGCACAATAGCCAGGGAGCTGGCGAAATTCGACCGCGGAATGTCTCCGATGCTTTCTTTCTCAGCTGACCATTACTACAGGACTTACGTGCGGGTGACGGAGGGGGCCGAGGCGGCAGACAGGACCCTCTCTCAACTGGGATACATGAGGTATGACACCAGGACGATGGAGCGGTCCATCTCCTCCAGACCCGACGAGATGCACCGTCTCGGCCCGTTCTGGACCGGGAATCTGCACGACCCCGAAATCCTCAATGGCATGTCTCCCGAAGGGATGGCGGACGAACGCAGATGCAGCAAGATGCTGGAACTTTGGAGAAGGGAGATAGATTCAGAGGTTTTCGTCTATGATCTGAGCGAATTATCTTCCCACATAAAAATGTCGCCGCCAAAGATAGAAATCATGGTCGATGCATTGTGCCAGCACGGAAAAGCATCCAGGACGCACATGTCCCCGACATCTTTCAAGACCGACCTCCCTCTTAGCGAAATAATCGATGTTTACCGTTCTTCCAGCCCCGACGCGCGCCGATAAGACATTTTATAGGGGAACGTTCTTGAGGTTTTGGTGAGAGGTTGCCGGGTTTAGTAATCATAGGCGCACAGTGGGGAGACGAGGGTAAGGGAAAAATCACGGACTATCTCGCAGAGGACGCCGAGATGGTTGTCAGATTCCAGGGCGGAAACAACGCCGGCCACACCATCATAATCGATGGCAAGACCTTCAAGCTCCAGGCGCTTCCATCCGGGGTCCTGAGGCCGGACAAGACGGCCGTTATCGGTAACGGCGTGGTCATAAACATGGAAGAGATGGAAGACGAGATAAAACGAATCGTCGAAGCGGGAGGCACCATTGCCAACCTGAAAATCTCTGACCGTGCGCACCTCATCATGAACTATCACAAAAAGCTGGACGGGGCCGAGGAGAAATACCGTGGCAACAAACCGGTCGGGACTACGAAAAAAGGCATAGGTCCCGCATACCAGGATAAGATATCCCGAATCGGTTTCAGGGTCGGAGACCTTTACGAAGAGGACCTTCTCAAGGAAAAGATTTCTTTCCTGATCCCCTACAAAAAAGACCTCCTCGAAATGATGGATGCTGAAAAATGCCAATGCAGCAACGAATCGCTCTTCGCAAAAATGATGCGATGGCGCGATATGGTCGACGGTCTGGTATGTGACACCTCTGTCCTGATCAACGAGGCGCTCGATGCCGGCAAAAATGTTGTTTTCGAAGGCGCGCAGGGCGCGATGCTGGATATTGACCACGGAACATACCCTTACGTTACGTCGTCATCGACATGCGCTGGCGGGGCCTGCACCGGGTCGGGCGTCGCTCCCAGGAGAATCGGCAGCGTGGTCGGGTGCCTCAAAGCCTACACCACGCGCGTAGGCGAAGGCCCGATGGTGACCGAAATGGAAGGAGAAGAAGAGGAAGCGCTTCAGAAGCTGGGCGGAGAGTTCGGCGTCGTGACGGGCCGCGGACGCAGGTGCGGCTGGCTGGACCTCGTGCAGGCGGAGCACTCTGCAAGACTCAACGGTTTCACTTCCATAGCCATAACCAAGATCGACGTGCTCTGCGGATACAAAGAGGTCAAGGTATGCACCGCATACGAGATAGACGGCAAGATCGTAAAGCACTTCCCCGCCTCGCTTTCCAAACTCGAGGCCGCAAAGCCCGTATACAATACTGTGAAGGGCTGGGAAGGATGGGATGATACTGCAGAGGTCGTCAAGAACGGTTACGACGCTCTGCCCGAGGGGATGAAGTCCTACGTTTCGCTGATCGAGGACGGGCTCAAGGTCCCCGTAGATTTAGTAAGTATTGGGCCGGGACGCGAGGAAACGATCGTCCGTCGCAATCCCTGGCACAGTTGAAATTAAACTATTTACTCAGTTAGGGTAGTAGAAGAACGCGAAAACCGTAACTGCCAGCACTGCAAGGAACATCACAGTCCCTATGATCTTGTTGTTGCGCTTCCTGTTCTTCTCCCCGACATCTTCTACTGCCATTTGTTCACCTTTCCCATTGGGATATGCTCTTCGGTATGCTTCCGCTTATTTTAAGACCTACGTCAGTTCCTGGCCACAAGCGCCTTCCTGAACAGTGCCGGATCGGCGTCCAGCGGAAGAGTCGCGTCGTAGCCGACCTTCCACGTGGTACCGTTGCTGCTTGGGTCCAGCGACGAACCGGCGGCTCCGGGTATCATGATTATCCTATCTGCCTGCATCCTCGTTGCCACGGCCCATTCGACCTCCCGGTCGTCGGAAATGTCGATATCGTCATCGACGACGATGACCTGTTTCATCGAGGGATGGCCTGTGAATGCGGCCATGACGGCGTTGACACCGTCGCCCTCCTTGTTCTTGGCTATCGACACGACCCCGTTGAACCAGCAGCAACCTCCCTCGGTCAGGCGGACGGCCTTGACCCTGGGTACGGCCTGCCTTACGGTCCTGAGGATCATCGGCTCCCTGGGGAGCCCCATAAGCAGGAAGTGCTCCCATCCTCCCGGAAGCAGAAGATGGAATATCGGGTCCCTGCATGTCCAGATCTTGTCGATCTTGATTATCGGCTGCTGCCTCACCATGTCGTATGTTCCGGTTATGTCCACGAACGGCCCTTCCGACGTCTCTTCCAGCGTTATGCGTCCCTCCAGAACATAGTCGGTATCCGCCGGCACAAGAAGGCCGTTGTCGCACCTGCCGACCTCCAGCGGGGACTTTCCAGCGTTTATGCGCAGAGCTGAGGCCACCTCGAGCTCGTCGGCTCCGTAGTCCATCGAAGTGGCCGCGGCCAGAAGGACCTCGGCCGGAACTCCGATGCAAATGGATATCTTAAGCTCCTTTCCTTCTTTTTTTGCAGCCTTGTGCATAGTGAAAAGATGCCTGGGTACGAGACGGACGGCGATCGTGTCGCGGTCCATTATCATCATCCTGTGGAAAGAAACGTTCCTTATCCCATCCCATTCAGCGACTATGACGCCTGCGGATATGTAGCATCCGCCGTCCTCCGGATAGTATTTCGGAATGGGCATTTCTGTGAGGTCGACCTTGACGGAAACCTCTCTGAAGGCCGGGTCCCTGGTCTCGGCGTATTGTTTGGGACCGCTTACGGCGGACGCCATCGCATCGACTATCTCCGACTTTTTTATGCCCAGCGCACCGGCGATCTTCTCTCTGGTGGAGAAGCGGTTACCGATGGCCTTGCCGCCGTTCAGGCCCGTGAAGTAGAACGTCTTCGCCTGTTCTTTGGCAAGGATCTCCGTCACCTCTCCTGAGGCCGGGTCCACCTTCCTCTCTATTTTTTCGAACGGACCGGTGAGCGATTCTTTGACTGTCATGGATGCAGATTATCTCAGAGGTATTAATTATAAGTGAGGACCGAGCGGTCAACGATTTATATAAGCATCAGAATTCATGGCCGATGACATCGGAGAGCCTGGAAGAGACTATCAAAAAGTTCGCGCTTCAGAACGCTGTATTTTTCAAAGGGAAGGCGAACCCGAAGGCCGTTCTGGGAAAGATCCTCGGCGGTTTCCCGGAATGTCGCTCCAGGTCGGCAGAGATAGGGGAACTTGTCGATTCCATTGTCTCCGAGGTTAACGCAATGGGGCTCGAGCGCCAGACGTCCGAGCTTGAGAAGATGGACTCCTCCATGCTCGTGAAAGAGAAGAAAGAGCGCAAATACGAGCTTCCGGCGCTGGAAGATGCCAACAGCAAAATCGTGATGCGCATCGCTCCTGGCCCCTCGGGCCCTCTGCATATAGGCCACACCCGGGTCTCGGTCCTAAACGACGAGTATGTAAAGAGATACGGGGGGAAACTGATCCTCAGGATGGAGGACACCAACCCGGAGAAGATAGACCCGGACGCCTACCGGATGATCCCGGAGGACCTTGATTGGCTTGGCGTGAGGATCGACGAGACATACATACAATCCGACAGGTTCGAGATATACTACGACCATGTAAGAAGGCTCATCGAGATGGGGAAGGCTTACATCTGCACATGCAACGGCGACGACTGGCGCGGACTTAAGGAGAAGGGAGAGGCGTGCCCCTGCAGGGAGCTTCCGGTAGAAGTGCAGCTCGAGAGATACGACAGGCTGCTGTCCGGAGGATACGGCGAAGGGGAGGCGGTTGCGGTCGTCAAAACCGATCTGAAACATCCCAACCCTGCGGTCAGGGATTTCGTTGCGTTGCGCATCGTATATCATCCGCACCCCCTTTTGGGCGAGAAGTACTGCGCCTATCCCATGATGAACCTCTCGGTGGCGATCGATGACCACCTGATGGGAATGACCCACGTGATACGCGGAAAAGACCATCTGAACAACACGAACAGACAGGAATACATCTTCGACTATTTCGGATGGAAGAAGCCTAACTACTACCACTATGGACTGGTGAACATACCCGACTCGGTCCTGAAGACATCGATCATCAAGCAGTGCATCCGCGATGGGGAGTACTCGGGCTGGGACGATGTGAGGACCGGGACCGTCAGGGCTCTGGAGAGGAGAGGGATCAGGCCTGAGGCGATCAGGCGGTACTGGGTGGAGTCCGGAATGAAGTCAGTGGATATACAGTTCTCCTGGGACAATCTGTATGGCATGAACCGGGACATAATCGACGAGACTTCGAACAGATACTTCTTCGTCCAGGACCCGGTGAGATACGACATATCGGGCGCAGAAAAGATATGCGGTTTCGCGCCGCTGCATCCCGACCGCCCGGAACGCGGAACTCGGAAATATACCATCGAAGGAAGCAACACGGTGTTCATCTCCGCCGACGACTCGAAGATCTTCGCCGATGTCAAGGAGATAAGGCTGAAGGACCTGTGCAACATAAAATACGGAACACCGGCCGCTTACGACGGAAACGACGTGTCGATACTCAAGACAGGGGTCCGCGCCGTCCAATGGGTATGTCGCGGCAGCATACCTGCGACGATCCTCATGCCCGACGGGACGACCCTGGAAGGACTTGCCGAAGACTCGGTGCTGAAAGAGAAGAACGACACTGTGCAGTTCGAGAGGGTCGGCTTCGTAAGGCTGGAGAAGGTCACGCCCGAAAAGGTAGAGACCGTGTTCACGCACCGCTGATCAGAAGGCCATCAGGATCCAGTTCGCCAGCGTTCCGATCGCAATGGCGGTGCCGATAGAAAGTGCCGATACCGCAATGGTCTCCTTCCATCCCATCTCGCGCCATATTACCGCTATGGTGGCAAGGCACGGCATATATATTGCCATGACGAGCCCGAAAACGAAGAACTGCTCCGGACCCATGAACGATGCGAGCTCCATTATCCCCGTGCTTGCCGCGATTATCGCAAGCATCCCCACGGCCATCTCTTTCCTAAGAACGCCCACGATGAACGCGAGTATCACCGCAGCCGGAAGTCCCAGCATCCCGACCGTAAGGAAAGATAGCGGTCCGATGACAAAATCCATGAGACTGTAGCTTAGCGCGATCTCCAGCAATATGCTTCCTACAACGAGTAGCGGAAAAGCTATCACAAAGAAGTCTTTGATGCGGTTCCAGGTCTTGAAAAGAACGTTCTTAAGGGAAGGCGCAGAGAGATCGGGTATTTCCATCGCCAGATTGGAAGGTTCGTATTTCAGGAAACGGTTGAGTCCGAGACCCAGGACCACCATGAGTGCCAGAAGCACAATCAATATTGCGAATGCATAAATGAATCCGGAATATTTTCCGACTATCCCAAATATTATCGCAATCTGTGCAGAACAAGGCACGCACATTACGATCAGGGACGTGAGTATGAGCTTCTCGCGACGGGAACGTATCGTCCGTACGGCCATAATGGCCGGGACGTTGCATCCGAGTCCCACGATCATGGGTATGAATGCGCCGCCATGAAGGCCGAAATGGTGCATCGTCCTATCGACAAGCACCACGGCCCTGGGCAGATAGCCTGTGTCCTCCAGTACGCCCAGTATTATGTAGAACACCATTATGTACGGGATGACCAGGGTAAGTATCGCTCTGATGCTCCCGTCGATGCCGAGCATGATCGCCCTGCCCATCTCCCCGCCTTTGTCTGCGCCGAAATCGGCGAGAGAGTTGCCTATGAGGGTGTCGTAGACATAGCTCACCGCTTCGTCAAGCAGCGACCCCAGGAAGATCATCGTCACAAAAAGCATCAATCCTACGGCAATGAGGATCGGTATTCCCGTTGATGGCGTGATCATCATCTCGGACAGCCTGTCCTTGCGGCTGAACTTGGTCTGTGTCCTTGTTTGAACCTTCCTCACTATGGCATCCGAAACCGAATATCTCTCTCTGGCTATCGCGATGTCGGATGTCTCGTTATGTTCCCTTTCAAAATTGTCGCGGAGGACGGAGGCGATTTCGGCCGTCGCTGGCATGACCCCCTCTATGAAGGTCTTTGTGCCTTCCATCAGTTTTACGGCCGTGCCCCGCTGGTCGAACCTTATCTTCTTGAGATGGCCTATGATGTTATCGATGGCTTCCTCCAGATGGGGCTCGTACCTAACCTGGAACGTCGACCTCCTTCCGCGTCCTTCGCAGAGGGCGTCCGCGAGCTCGTCCACTCCTTCCGCCGTCTTCGCCGATACCGGTACGACAGGGACGTCCAGGATGCGTTCCAGCTCCTTGTAGTCCGTATCGTATTTCTTGCGGGCCTCATCGGCCTTGTTGACCGCAAGTATCAATGGGAGGCCCAATTCTATGACCTCGAAACACAGCACGAGGCTGCTCTGGAGATTGGTGGCATCTGCTACCACGATGACGGAATCGATGTCCGGGTCCCGGACCATCTCGAGCACGACCTCTTCGTCGTCGGAGTTCCCGGACATGCCGTAAGTCCCTGGCAGATCGTATATTCTGACCTTGTTTCCCTTTCTGGTGACCACCGCTTCCTCGAATGTTACGGTGGTGCCTGCGTAGTTGGAAGATATGACTCCGACTCCCGTCAGCCTTGTGAACAGCGATGATTTCCCCACGTTAGGTTGCCCGACAAGGGCCGCGGTGAACATTCCGTCCTGCATCAATCATCACTCGGCTCAACATAAACGAACGACGCCATCTCAGAATCCAATGCGAAAGTCGCGTTACCGACGGTAACGACCTTCGGACCTGACCTGGAACCGTTGCTGCCGATGCAGACGTCCCTTCCGGGGACAAATCCCATGGATATCAGTTTCTTGACCGTCTTCGGATCTTCGCATTTCAGATGCGATATGCAACCGCGATCTCCCTGCCTCATTTCGTTCAATTTCTTGCTTATGCGGCCGAGGCCCGTTGCCGCCCTGCATTGCGATTCGCAGCTGGAGCAGTCATCGTCCACCGGGGTGCCTATGATCCTGCATATCCTGATCGCAGAATCGTCCGAGATGACATGCTCCATCTTATGGGCCTCCACGTGAGCCGTGTCGCTGTCCAGGTCGAGAACGTCCGTCAGGAAGCGTTCCATTATGTGGTGTTTCTTCCGAAGCTGTTTGGCATAGTTCAGGCCCTCGGGGGTCAGCTCCGCGCCGCGGTATTTTGTATACGTGACGAAACCGTCGCCGGAAAGGGCCTTTATCATCTCCGATACGCTTGCCGGAGAAACTCCCAGCTTATCGGCGAGATCGTTGGTCTTCGCCCTGCCTTCGCCTTCCGTGAGACGCAATATCTCGATCAGATAATCTTCACGGTTATCGGACACCATCATATGATATATGTACGGCCTGTTAATAAAATTAGTTATACCTAAATTAGAAAAAGAATACGCCGCCGGGAAACCCCGGCAGCACTGAGGTTTCTGCCTTACTTCTGCTGGGCTTCTTTGCGGTTGTTCTCGCGTTCGGCCTTGGCCGCGGCGACCATTTCCTGCTTTTCCTTCTCGGTGCTGTCGATCTCCTCGTACTTTGCCTTTATTTTCTCGCAGCATTTCTTGCCGTCGAAGGCCTCTCCCTTGAGGAACGCCTGGTAGATTCTGTCGCCGAGCTTCGACTTCATTTCGTCGATCTCCTTCTGGAGGTCGCGTATCTTCGAGTTATATTTGCTCTCGTCGATGTCGGATCCTATCTTGTTATCAACGTTCTTAATTCCGGCCGATACTTTGTCCATGAATCCCATATCTGTCCACCGATTGGGAATCGAGTTCTAATTATAAATGATTGACCTGTGCGATGCGCGGTCGGGAATTCATATTAGCGTGAAGAATTTCGGAAAAAATGAATCGACCCGCGCGGTGCGCGGGTAAGGAATTTGTGCAGAGATCACGGTACGAGTTTGCGGTACTCGTATGCGGGCTCTCCGGCGTTGAAGCAGTATTGGATGTTCGAGAACTGCCTCTTCAGCGCCTTGACGTCCTCTTTGACCTTGGCCGGATCTTCTTTCTTCTTGACCACGCGGGCTATGAGTTCGGCGACCTCTTTCATCTCGCTCTCCTTCATGCCGACACGGGTCAATTCCTGGGCGCCCAACCTGAGACCTGAGGGGCGCACGGAGCTCGTATCCCTGGGGAGCATGTTCTTGTTGCAGATGATGTTCGCATCCTCCAGAAGCTGTGCGCATTCCTTCCCGCCTCCGAACTCGGAGACGTCGACGGCGATGGCATGGGACCTGGTGAATCCCAGGTCCGGGCAGAGCACCGGTATCCCGAGCTCGTAAAGCGACTCGCCCAGCTGGCGGGAGTTCTTGCAGGCCTGCGCGGCATAATCCTTGGCGAAGACCTCCATCTCAGCCAGCGTCACGGCCAGCGCCGCCATGGCGTGGAGGTGGTGGCTCGATGTGACTCCCGGGAAGACGGCCTTCTGAAGCTTCTTCTCCTGCTCCTCGGTCATATTGGATCCGAGCAGCATCCCGTGGTTGGGACCGGGGAACGTCTTGTGCGTGGAGGACGAGATTAAGTTCACGCCTTCTCTCAGAGGGTCGTGGAACTGTCCGCCTGCGATGAGTCCTAGGACGTGGGCACAGTCTTCCCAGACCAGGCAACCGACTTCGTTGAAGGTGTCCTCCAGCTCCTTCAGGGGCGGCGGGAACAGGAAGACGGACAGCCCGAACTGCGCGACCTTGGGCTTCACCTGCTTCAGCAGCTTTATGGTCCCGTCCACGTCGATGTTCATGTTCTCTTCGTTGAAAGGATAGTTGACCGAGTTGACGGCCCTCTGTCCGAACGCTCCGAACTCGCACGTGGATATGTGGGCCCCCTGGGCCAGAGCACATGTCGTGATGGTGTCGCCGGGCTCGGCGAAGGCGAATAGGACGGCCATGTTGGCGACCGTTCCGGAGATCGGTCTTACATCGGCGAAATCAGCATTGAAAAGCTTTTTGGCAAGCTCTACGGCTTTCGTCTCGACCTTATCCACATAGATATTTCCCTGATAGTAGCGCTTTCCGGGAAGCCCCTCGGCATACCTGTCGGCGAAATCCGAGATCAGCACCTCTTTGGCCAGTGGGCTCATGAGATTCTCGGACGCTATCATAGGGATAGACTCCTCGAACCACTTGTTATGGTTCATTACCTGCTCTCTGATGTATTTTGCATCTTCTGCGGTCATTATATCGTTACCTTGTAACCGCTGCACGGTAAAAAAGGATTGGTAGTCACAGCGGGACACCGGCCCGGTCGCGGACATCGCGGAGGGGCTTCTCGGTGGTCGGGTCGGTGCTGCGGAGGTCCGCGAGGCACAACGAGACGATGTCTCCGAGGATTATGCACTTTAGATTTTTCTCCAGGTTTCCGGTCCCCTCGACGTGAAGGGTGATCGTCTCGAGATTCTTGTCCACAAGTATGCCTATGGACGTGTCGGTCATGCTTTTCATCATCTTCGACGCGTTGTCGTCGTAGAGGACGACCGGGACGAAATTACGGTTGTTGTTCCTGTCGTCCGTCCAGCCCACTATCTCGTTGTGATTGAACTCGGGAATAGAGCCGCAGAATGATATGTTCTTGGAATTTTCATTTATCTGGGTCTTCCACCTTATTGCGGAAGAGCGCATGTTGGCGAGACTGTAGATCACGGGGATCTTGTCGATTAGCTTGTCGGCGATCGCCCTTGCGACCTCGCAATCGTCCTTTACGACCCTGTCTCTCTCCGCCTTGAGCGCCGGGACGATCTTCTTCAGTTCTGTCTTCGCCTCGCACACCCCCATCTCCTCCAGTATCGAAGCCATCCGACCGATGATGCTGCCCAGGGCGACACGCGACTGCATGCCTCCCGGCAGGGTGACGGCCACGTCCTTGCGGCTGAGGCATTTGGAGTAAAGCTCCCCTCCCGACGTGATGCATATGATCTTGCAGTTGCGGCGTATCGCCTCATCGTAGGCGATCAGCGTTTCCTTGGTGTTTCCGGAGTAGCTCACGAGTATCGTCCATGTGTCCTCCCCCACCCACTTCGGGAACTCGGTCCTCCGGATGATGAAAAGCGGCGTTTTAGATGTCCCGTCGGCGAAATCGGAGAGGATCTCGCCTGCGAGAGCGGATGCCCCCATGCCGCATATGCATACCTTCCGGGCCTTCGGAATGGCAGGTATCTCTTCTTCCAGCGCAGCCTCTATCTGCTCCGGGAAACTGGCGGTGTTTCTGAAGATCATCGTACCCTGTACATTCTTCCCATCGGACATCGTTCGTACCAGCCGATGCAGATATTTAAAGTGTTATTCCGTCGTTTTTCTACCGGTGGCACGCGTCGTCTGCCGTCTACTAAAATGCTGGTACATTGCCAACAGTTTTTTTATACAGTCGCTTTGGCAGACCCCTGGTGATTTGATGAACTTCAAAAAGGCCCTGAACGATATTAGGCAGGGCAAGGTCATACTTGTCTACGACTTCGACGACAGGGAAGGCGAATCGGATATGACGATCGCCTCGCAGTACATCACGTACGAGACAGTGCAGATGATGAGGAAGAAAGCTGGAGGGCTGATCTGCACCACCACCCCCTACGACAAGGCGACGGAGATCGGCCTGCCCTACATGGCCGACGTATATTACGACGATTCGAACAGGTTCCCCCTGCTCAGGGCGATGGCCCCGAACGACATACCATACGACAACACGAAATCTTCTTTCGGCGTTACGATAAACCACCGGAAGACCTACACGGGGATAACCGACAGAGACCGGGCGCTCACGATCTCGAGGTTCGCGGAGGTACTGTTCCAGGACAAGCCCGCATCCGAGATAGCCAGGGAGATCGGGGAGGAGTTCAGGTCCCCGGGACATGTACATTTGCTTAATGCCACGGAGCACATACTCACAAACAGAAAGGGGCACACGGAACTGTGCACCGCCATGATGTACATGGCCGGTGTAAATCCGTCTGCCACCATATGCGAGATGATGGGTGACGACGGCGGTTCGATGACCAAAAAAGACGTCATCAGATTCGCGGACGAGAACAACATCGAGTTCATAACCGGGGACCAGGTCCTCGGCAAATGGGAAGAGTTCAAGGAAAAGAACGGGGCAGACTACTGATGACAAGGGTCATGGCGTCCGGGGTCTTCGATATAATACATACAGGCCACATATCCTATCTGGAGCAGGCCAGGTCCATGGGCGACGAGCTGGTGGTCGTTGTCGCATGCGACAACACCGTCAGACGAAGGAAGCACGAGCCTGTTACACCCGAGGGCATGAGGGTCCGCATAGTCGGTTCGCTGAAACCTGTGGACAGGGCCGTGGTCGGGAAGGACGGGGACATATTCGAGACCGTCCGCGAGATAGACCCCGATGTGATCGTGCTCGGATTCGACCAGCACTTCAAAGAGGAGGACCTGTCGAAGAGCCTCGAGGCCCACGGCCTCAGGGGCATCAGGGTCTGCAGGGCCACCGAATGCGCCGAAGACCTGGCCGCGACCCGGCGCATAATAAGCAAAATCAACTCCATGGAGGACAAGGTATGAAGCTGATAGGCATCGCAGACACCACTTTTGCCCGTTACGACATGGGGAAGGCGGCAATAGACGAACTAGGCAGGACCGGCACGGGATACAGGGTAGTCAGGTATACGGTTCCCGGAGTGAAGGACCTGCCGGTCGCGTGCAAGAAGCTCATCGAGGAGCAGAAATGCGACATCGTGATGGCCCTAGGCATGCCGGGACCGAAAGAGAAAGATAAGATGTGCGCCCACGAGGCGTCGACAGGGCTGATACGCGCCCAACTTATGACCAACAAGCACATCATCGAGGTTTTCGTCCACATCGACGAGGCCGAAGACGACAGGGAGCTGGCCGCCCTGGCGGATGCGAGGACCAGGGAACACGCCGTGAACGCGTACAACCTTCTCTTCCACCCGGAAAGGATGACCGCCCAGGCGGGCACCGGCCAGAGACAGGGATTCAAAGACGCTGGACCCGTAAGGATGAGGTGAAAAAATGAAAGAGTACAGGATTGGGATGGTGGCTGCCGAGTTCAACTTCGACGTCACATCGATGATGATCGAGAGAGCAAAGGCAGAGGCTGAGTTCTTGGGCGTGAAGATAACCAAGGAGATATTCGTGCCGGGTGTTTACGACATGCCCCTGGCGGTCAAAAAACTGGCAGAACAGGACGACATCGACGCGGTTATCACCATCGGTGCCGTGATCAAAGGGGAAACAGACCATGACCAGGTCATAATCGCACAGGCGGCGAGGAAGATCACCGACCTTTCCCTGGACTACAACAAGCCCATTGCCCTCGGAGTATCCGGTCCGGGAGAGACCCAGCTGCAGGCCATGGACAGGATCGAGAAGGGGCGCGACGCCGTCGATTCCGTCGTGAAGATGCTTCAGAGGCTCGAGAAAGTTTAAACCGTCATGCCATAGGGTATTTCCCTATGGCTGACGGACGTTTTTCAGCCGCCCTCCGGTGTCCGGGGGGCATTGCCGTTTTTTAAGACGAGAAGAAAAAATGGGCAGGATCAGTACTGCCCGTAGCTTTTGTGCTTCTTCTCCTGATATTTGGGCTTCTTGTCCGCAGGCTCCATCAGCACTTCCTTCTTCTTATGGAGGTACTCTGACATGGTCGCCATCGTGCGGTCGCTCCTGTCCTCGCGGATCTCGATAAATGATTTGGACCTTCCAAGCCCCACGTTGCCGACGAAAACATCCTCCAGCTTACCTACGCGTTTTACAAGGTCCGAGATCTGGGTCTTACTGAAGCCGTCGTCGCGTCCGAGGTTTATCTGCAGGACCACCATCTTCTTTCCGTCTTCGGTGGTGGCTATAACCGGCCTTACGGGTTTCTTGGTATCGTTGATCGGGACGGTGGCGAACTGCCTCTGAGCCTTAGCCGGGGCCCTGACCTGGTCCTCGATGACCATCGTGCCGGCGGATGGGATCTCGTCTGCCCTTACCTTGAGTATCTTCTTTCCCGTCTCCCTTTCGTACTGCCTTATGTGGTACTCTTCCTGTTTCGTTACGAACGAAACGGCGATACCTTCTTTTCCGGCGCGTCCCGTGCGTCCGATCCTGTGAAGGTAGTTCTCGGAGTCCATCGGCACATCGTAATTTACGACGAGATCTATGTTGTTGATGTCCAGTCCCCTTGCGGCGACGTCTGTTGCTATCAGGACCTGGAAGCGGTTGTTCCTGAAGCTCCTTATCGTCCTTTCCCTCTTGGCCTGGGGCATATCGCCATGCAGGGTGCCGACCTTTATCCTCTGGTACATCTCGTCCGCAAGCGTGTCGACCATTTTCTTGGTCTGGCAGAACACGACCGTCTTCGGGCACCCGTTCGTGAGGATCGATTCGAGCCTCTCCATCTTGGCGCCTCTCGACATAGGGACCCAGTACTGGGTCACGAGGTCTGAGACGGGTTCGTCCCTGGACACACTGATCTCCATTGGGTCCTGCATCCTGTTGAACGCGATGCGTTTTATGCTTTCTGCCATGGTTGCCGAGAAGAGAAGGGTGTGCCTGTCTTTTGGAACTGCGTCCATTATGAAATCGAGTTCGTCGGCGAATCCCATATCCAGCATGCGGTCCGCCTCGTCGAGTACAACTTCGGTGATCTCGGAGAGGTCGAGCGCTCCGCGGGTGATCATATCCTTAAGCCTTCCGGGGGTGCCTACGACTATGTCGACCCCTTTTCTGAGCCCATAGGTCTGGTCGCCTATGCTCGCCCCTCCGTAAATGGAGATGCTCCTGTGCCCGGTGTATTTGGAGAGCTTGTAAATCTCGTTCTCCACCTGAGTGGCAAGCTCCCTCGTGGGGGCGAGGACCAGCGATGTGGGTTTTTTGGACCCGGACTCGGTGCGCCCCATTATGATCAGAGCATAGGTCCCTGTCTTTCCGGTACCTGTCTGCGCCTGGGCGAATATATCTCTGCCTGCAAGACCGGCGGGCACCGCTTCGGTCTGTATCGGAGTCGGCATGTTCCAGCCCATGTCCGATATCGCTTTCAAAAGTGTTACGTCTAATCCTAGATCTTCAAAACCTGTCATGATCCTTCATTCCTAAATATTAAAAGCCCGCAAAACAAAGGACCTGTATATTTCAGGCGGTTTAGCATAGGCTGTTATTTAAAACCTCTTGACCAACGCCCCTAAGGGCATCGTATGCCGCGACGCACCTGATGTTCAAGCACAGGAAATCATAAACTCCATCGGGAAAACCTGCGCCCCTGCCCCGATGTCGGAGATTCATATCTTTTTGACGATCTCGTCCGCGGACTTTCTTTTCTTCGGCCTCTGGGGGTCGTCGGCCTTGCGGTATCCGAAAGCAACGACCAGCATTATCTTCTTCCTTGTCCCTAGGATCTCCTGGACCTTCTTGTTGCTGAAATATGCCATTATGCACGTGTCGAGTCCCTGTTCCGTGGCCTCGGCGGTCAGGTAAGCGCATGCTATGCCGATATCTATCGATCTGTAGTCCAGACCTGTCAGCACCGACCCGGTCTTTGCCATGGCGTTGTAGCTGTCTTCGACGAACACAACGAAAGTGGAGCAGTCCTCCACGAACTTTCCCATCCCGGAGTTCTTGTGGTCGGATAGCTCCTTCGCCTTATCTCCCGTTACAGCGTACATGGTGAAGGGTTGCGCGTTGCACGCGGAAGGCGCGAGCCTTGCCGCCTCCAGACATGAATCCAGCCCCTCTTTCTCCACGGTCCTCGCTGGATCGTAAGAACGGCAGCTCTGCCTCTTCTCGGCAATCTCGGTGAAGTCCATGGAGATCGAACGTGTTACAGATATTTTAACAAGACCTTGCGCATCGCTGGGCCGCCTTCCGTTGGAATGACGGGCGCCGCCCCGGGCCCTCACTTGTGCCTGGCCATGAACTTTTCCAATTTATCGTAGGCTTCTTCCAGGGTTTCCAGCGGAGGCAGGAGTATCGTCCTGAAATGGTCGTTCCCGAACTCCTTGCAGAACCCGGAACCGTGGACGAGCACCACGCCCTCTTCCTTTATCAGGTCGAGAACGAAATCCTTGTCGGTCTTCCAGCGTCCCCTCAGGTCCACATGCGGGAACATGTAAAGCGCGCCGTGGGCCCTTCTGGTCTCGATGCCGTCGATCTCGTTGAGCCTTTTGTAAGAGAAGTCCGCGCGCTTCTTCAACTTGCGGTTCATGTCCTCTATGTAGTCCTGAGGCCCCTGGAGCGACGCTTTGGCCGCCTCCTGGCACGGCACGTTCGAGCATATGCGTGCCCGGAACTGCTTCATGACGCCCTCGCGTATCTCGTCCATCAGGCCCGTTTCGTCCATTATGTAGAAATATCCGACCCTCCAGCCCGGCATGAGGTTGACCTTCGAGAACCCGTTCATTATTATTCTGGGTACATCGCTCTTGAGCCTCGAAGCGGAGAAGAAGTCCCCGTCGAACGCAAGCTTATCGTATATCTCGTCGGAGATCAGCGGTATCTGGTACTCGGCGCACAGGTCGCCTATCTCCTTGATGTCCTTCATCTCGTATTCTGCTCCGGTGGGGTTGTTCGGATTTATCATCACCAACGCCTTTGTGCGGTTGGTGATCCTCTTCCGTATCATGTCCACGTCCGGAGCCCATTCCTCTTCCTCGATCTGCCTGTATGGAACGGTGCGCCCTTCGTAGAATCCTATGTACTGCGCGTAGGAAGGATACCCGGGCCCGGGAACAAGGACCTCGTCTCCCGGTTCCAGCAACGTGCCCATCAGTGCGTTGATGCCTTCGCTGACGCCTGCGCTCACGTAGACGTCTTCCGGTGTTATCCTGACCCCGTGCTTCTCGAACTCTCGGTCGACGATCGCCTCTCTGAAGTCCATGTTGCCTTGGGAGTTTCCGTAACCGTTATCGGTCTCGTCCACCGCCCTTCTCAGCTTCTCCTTGAAATACTCGGGCGTCTGAAAGTCCCACTTGTTGGGGTCGCCTATGTTGAGGCCGATCAATTTCTTGCCGGCCTTTTCGGCCTCTTCGGCCGGGACGTTGACCTCGCGTATGGCGTAGTCCATCCCCATCGACCTTCTCGAAGCCCTGATCATCTTCCTCATCGCGGTACCTTCTCCCACTGCACGACGTTTTTAACTATTAACGTTAACGTTCAAGCACTTCCGCAGGACGCCGCTTTCCTGTCGGCCGCCCTCAGTAGCAGCACCAGCACGAACGCCGCGGCGCAGGTGGCCGTTGCTACTGCGAATGCCGGCGTAAGGTCGCCGGAACCCGACAGTATCTTGGAGAGGAACGGGAACAGAAGTGCGGAGGCTCCGAAACCGAGCGTCACAAGGCCGTAGTTGGTCCCCATGTTCTTCGTTCCGAAATGGTCCGCTGTCACAGCCGCATACGTTCCGGATGCGCCTCCGAACGCAAGCGAGATTATCGCTACGCAGACTAGGAACAGTACCCCGTCGGCGAATATGAGGGTCACCGTGCCGGCGGCGGTCAATGATATTATCAGAAACAGAGCGGTCATCCGTCCCGCCCTGTCGGACAGCCAGGTTATCAGAAGGCGCCCCGTGGCGCTGAACAGTCCGGTTATCATCACGCCTGTGACGGCATAATCTGCCAGACCGCGTTCCGTTGCAAGTGTGACAAGCTGCGGATTGAGTATGAAATACGCCGGGAGCACGAAGAAAAGCGAGAGCGCTATCAGGTAGAACGTGCGCGTGCCGAGCATCTCCCGCGGAGTGTACTGCTTCTGCTCCGTATTCCTCTTGGCGGTCGCCCCGGGCACGGTGTATCCCGCAGGGGGGTCCGCCAGGACAAGGGACGCGGCCACGCATATGGCCATGAACGAGACTCCGAACATCATGAACGTCTCCGGTACGCCTACGTCCGAGAGCATGATGTTTGCCAGCGGCGAGAATATCACGAGCGAGAATCCGAAGGACCCGACCATCGCGCCGGTGGCGAAACCGCGCCTGTCAGGGAACCACTTCTGTATGCATGCCACGGTGCAGGAGTACACCATCCCCACGCCGAGCCCTCCGATCAACCCATAGGTCAGGAATATCAGGTCGGCCGAGCCGGGAGTGACGAACGAAGTCAGCAATATCCCTCCCGACATCGTCAGACTGCCCAGTACGGCGATGCGCCTGGGGCCGAGCCTGTCCTGCAGCATCCCTCCGAACAGTATCCCTATCACGAAAGCCGACAGCATGACCGACGATACCAGGGCTATATCCGCCGGAGACCTCTCCAGATATTCTGCAACGGGATTCTTGAACACGGCCCACATGTAGATTACCCCGGCGCATAGCTGTACTATCATTCCCGCGACGAGTATCGCATATCGTTTCTTCGACTGTGGTGCGTTGCTTTCCATTGTGGCGTCTCCGATCGTTTTTGCAACCTTCAAGTGCGTATTAGTATAATAATTTAAGTACATTAATGTATAGTAATATACATTAAATTGTATTTACAAACATCTAAAACTTATTTATCTCAGTTTCCGGTCCGGTTTCAAGCGGCTGAAGTATAGGTGCAGGTGCGATACCTTCGCCGAGTTAGGCAGACCGGACGCATGCGGGGGGCGCCCGGGCTCCGGGCATACGACAAAAGCAAATTAATACGACCGCGGCACTGGTCGGGAATATGGCTGCCGTAAGACTTGGAAAGAACCACCTCAGATGGTGCAGGGCATGCAACCTTCCGATAATGGAGAGCAAGGACTGTCCGATATGCGGCGCCCGGACGGACGAAGTTGCATTGACCCCGCCTGCTGACTCCCGTCCCGCATTCGACCGGGACATTGAGAACATCCGTTCGGTCATCGATGCAACCTACGGGGAGGGCACCGGAAAGGCGGTGGTACCCGACGGACATGTGGTCATCCTCAACAAGGTGCCCGGCCTCGACCGCATGGACGAGGTAGTATGCGACGGGGCCGTCATCGCGACCATGAGATTCGATCTGGGGGCCGGATGGAAATGCATACTCAGGATGCAGGGCGCCATGCGCCTCGAAGGGGTGCTCAGCAAAGGGTTCGTGGTCTGCGACGGCGGCGCCGTCCGATTCGTCCAGGAGAGCAAGAATCTCATGGCGCCCGGAGTAGACTCCGTCCATCCCGGAGTGAAGGCCGGCGATGAAGTGGTGATCGTCACTGCGGACGGGAAGGTCGTCGCCGCAGGCAGCGCCAAGATGCCCGCGGCAGAGATGGTCGGCGGGAAGGGCGTGGCGGTGAAACCGAGATGGTACAAACCCGAGGAACGGCTCGAAGGATTGGCGGAGCACGACTGGAAGGACGTGGTCGAGGCAAACAGGGGCATCATCGGAAAAAGAGTGGAGGAAGCGGTGGGTTTCATAAAGAACACCATAGAGAAAAATCAGCTTCCCGCTATCGTCTCGTTCTCCGGAGGAAAGGACAGCCATGCCTGCCTGCTCCTTACGCTGGATGCGGGACTCGAACTGCCCGTGCTGTTCGTCGACACCGGCCTCGAGTTCGACGAGACCGTGAGATTCGTCCACGACACAGTGGAGAGACACGGCCTGAAGCTCATCGAGGAGAAGGCGCCGACGGACGCGTTCTTCGGAAATCTCGTTTACTTCGGACCTCCATCCAAAGACTACAGATGGTGCTGCAAGACCAACAAACTGGGGCCCACGGTGGGAGCCATCAACAGGAATTTCCCGGACGGGGTCCTTTCGTTCATCGGACAGAGGAAATACGAATCCGAGGCCAGGAACGCCAAGCCGCGCATATGGAGAAATCCCTGGACGCCGGGGCAGCTGGGGGCTTCGCCGATACAGAACTGGTCGGCGATGCACGTTTGGCTCTACATTTTCAGCAAGAACGAGCCTTTCAACGTCTGGTACACCAGGGGGCTGGACAGGATCGGATGCTTCCTCTGCCCTGCATCCGACCTTGCGGAGTTCGATGCGATCGAAGGAAAAAGCGCAAGATATTCACAGTGGAACGATTACTTGGACAAATACGCGGACGACCGGGGCCTCCCTCCCGAATGGAAGAAATTCGGCCTATGGAGGTGGAAGAATGCGCCTGCGTCGGTACGCGAGGAGGTCGAGAGGGTGACGGGGAAGAAAGTATCCGACATAACGAAGCAGACCGCTAAGGCAGATGACGGACCGTTGAGGATCAGGGTGCAGGAGGGATACTCGCCATGCTCCATAGGCTTCAGCATCGAGGCGGCTCTGTCGAGGCCCGTCGACATAAAGAAGATAAGCCCGTTCTGCCACGCGCTGGGATGGGTGGTCGAGGAGGACCCCGAAGGCGAATACGTCTCCGCCAACTACGTCACGATATACCGGGAAGGGGCGATCACTTCCAAAGGAAATGTGGAGAACGACGCCAGAAACCGCATATATCAGGCATGGCAGGTCGTAGTGCGCGCGGAACAATGCGTCGGGTGCGGCCTATGCGCCGCGAGATGCAGGCCCGGCGCCCTGTTCATGGAGGACGGAAAGGTCCGGATAAAGGAGGACGAATGCATATTCTGCAGGGATTGCTTCGGCCCCTGTCCGTCGGCCAACTTCTCCGAGGATTCGGACAAGGACTTCGAACAGTGATTATCGCAGGGGAGTAATAAATAAACCGAATCCGTATACCTGGTGCATGATGATAGACCCTGAGGACTTGGCTGCCGCGATGGAGCTAGACCCTGCCCTCCTCGACGAAGACGACGCTGTCAGATTTCACACCGGCCTGCACGCCGTTTCCATGTACAGGGAGAGCCATGCACTTTGGCTCCAGGGCAAGCTCAAGGAAGCACGCGAGATAAACTACCGTGCCCACCAGCTCACCGGGTGCGACATACACCCGGGTGCCACGATAGGCAAGAGATTCTTCATCGACCATGCCACCGGCGTGGTGATAGGCGAGACCGCGGTGATAGGCGACGACGTGGTGCTCTATCAGGGCGTGACCCTCGGGGGCGTCTCGTTCTCCAAAGGCAAGAGGCACCCCACGCTCGGCAACCGTGTGGTGGTGGGAGCCAACGCCACCGTTCTGGGCGACATAAAGATAGGGGACAGGGTACGCATTGGCGCGGGTTCCGTCGTCCTCAAGGACGTCCCCAGCGGATGCACGGTGGTAGGAGTGCCGGGCAAGGTCATCAGGAAGGCCGGCGTCGCGGGATGCGAGGACGAGCTGAAGCATAACGAGCTCCCGGACCCCGTCAAAGACCGCTGCAACGACCTTGAAAGGGAACTCGACTGCCTGAAGAAGGAGATAGACGAACTCAGGAAAATGCTCAAGGGCTGACTGGGTCCGATTTATCTATTACCTACGTCATAGAGGTCCGATCCGATGTCCATATTGATCAGGAACACGCTTTCAGGAGCCAAAGAGGTATTCGTCCCGCATGAGGACGGGAAGGTCAAGATCTACGTTTGCGGCGTTACCGTATACGACGACATACACATGGGACATGCGCGCAGCATGATCGTTTTCGACATGATCGTCAGATATCTGAGGTACTGCGGCTACGATGTCACGCACGTCACGAACTTCACGGACGTCGACGATAAGATCATAAGAAGGGCGGCCGAGGAGGGCGTGGGAGCGTTGGAACTCTCATCACGCTACATCGAACACTATTTCGAAGACACCGCTAAGCTCGGTGTCCGCAAAGCGGACATCTATCCCAAGGCCAGCGAGGAGATGGGTTCGATAATCGAGATGGTGGAGGAGATCATAGAGAAGGGTTTCGGTTACGCCACCGACGACGGCAGCGTCTACTTTTCGGTCGACAAGGTCGAAAACTACGGAAGGCTGACGAATCAGAAGATCGAGGATATGGAGTCCTCGGGCAGGGTGGCATTGGACGAACAGAAGAGGAACCCCATGGACTTCGCCATATGGAAGGCCGCAAAACCCGGAGAGGTCTCCTGGGATTCGCCCTGGGGCAAGGGCCGTCCGGGCTGGCATATCGAATGTTCGGCCATGATACGCAAATATCTGGGCGACGAGATAGACATCCACGGCGGGGGCAACGACCTGATATTCCCGCACCACGAGAACGAGATACTGCAGACCGAGGCGGTTACCGGTAGGCCGCTCTCCAAGTACTGGATGCATAACGGGATGCTTCAGGTACAGGGGGAGAAGATGTCCAAGTCCCTCGGTAACTTCTTCAGGGTGCGGGACGTCTCCAAGAAATTCGACCAATATTCCATACGCTTCTACTTCCTCAACACGCACTACATGAGCCCGCTCCTGTACAGCGAAGAGATGCTCGAGGAGGCCAGGACATCCCTCGAAAGGCTCACGAACAACTACACCGACCTGAAGGCGTACGTCAAACAGGGACCTTCCGGCGACGGGGACGTGTGCGATGTGACGGACGAATACAGGACAGGCTTCATGGACGCCATGAACGACGATTTCAACACCAGGGCCGCCATCGAAGTGATGTTCCAACTCGCAAGGGTGACAAACAAGTCCATGTCCGAAGGGACGCTCAGCAGAGAGGGCGCGGCCAGATTCGTGAAGCTGCTGGACGAATTCAACGGCATCCTCGGCATATTCCCCGAGGACACCGGAAAAGACGACGGGACCCTGGATTCGGTCATGGAAATACTCATCGACCTCAGGTCGGAGCTCAGGAAACGCAAGGCGTACGACCTGTCTGACCTGATCCGCGACAGGCTTGGAGATGCCGGCATACGGCTCGAGGACGCCGGGGACGGGGTCAAATGGAAAAAGACCTGATAGCATTGAAGAAATCGGAGCTCGCGCTCGGAGGTCCGGTCAGACTGCCGGAGGGCTACCTGCTCCCCTGCAGGCTCTCGCGTTCTACCGCAGGCCCGGGGGCCGGTTCTGCCGGAGCAGTCTTCTCTTTCGAAGGAACGAGGGTGAAAAAGGCCGTTAGGTATGATTCGGGCGATTTCGAGCTCCATGACCGCGACGGGACCCTTTCCCTGACGAAAGGAGGAGAGCCCTTCCTCGACAGAGTGACGATCGAACCAGTGGTCTACCACAGCCCGGAACAGGCGTTCTTCAACCTGGACCAGCGTTGCATATACCACTGCGCGTTCTGCGCCTCCCCCAGGCTCGGCAAAGATGCGACGAAGAACCTGACAGACGAAAAGATCGTAACGATGGTCCGGAAGGCGCTGGACGACGGTATGACGGTCAACGCCATATCGCTGACCAGCGGGGTCGTCGGAAGCCCCCGGGAGACAGTCGACAGATTCGTCTCATGCATCAAGGCGCTGAACAAGGAATTTCCCGGCATACCCATAGGCATCGAGCCTTACGCTTCGTCAGAGGAAGATATAATCAGACTCAAAGAGGCCGGCGCGACGGAGATAAAGCTCAACATCGAATCGCCCAGCCGGGAGATATTCGCCAAGGTGTGCCCGGAACTGGAATACGACGGCATATTGGACCGCCTCAGTGATTCCGTCAAGGTGTTCGGGAAGGGGAACGTTCAGTCGAATATGATCTACGGGATGGGCGAGACCGACGAGGATGTCCTCTCGATGGTCGAAACGCTGTGCTCAATGGGCGTTATACCCATACTCAGGGCCCTGAGGATAGGGGAGCATAGCCGCGAGAGCCTGGAATCGGCGATAGGCACGACTTCGCCGGTAACTCCGCAGCGCTCGGTGTTCCTGGTATCCGAGCAGAAGAAGATCATGGAAAGACACGGGCTCTCCTCTGCCGGATGCAGGACCATGTGCAACCGGTGCGGATGCTGCGACCTGGTTCCTTTCAAAGACGTATGAGCCCGGTTGCAACACCTTGTTCCTTCATCGTACTTTCAGGTCCGAGATGCGTTTTTTCAGGGACCTTTCATAATCGCATGCCTTGCATTCGATGCCTATGCAGGGCTCTCCGCACGCACATCTGTTGAGCTCCCCGGACTGATATTTCTCATAAAGCATGGGCTTTATCTCGTCGTATGAGGCGAGTATGCTGAATTTGATTCCCGGCGTCCTGTAGTCCAGAAGGTCTATGGTATCCCGGTACTGGTTCCTCAGTGCCTCCTTCCAGTAAGGGCATTCCCCGTCCCAGAAGGGTATGCCTGCGACTATGGCGTAGAGGAGCGATTCGCTTTCGGGTATCGTCCTGAGGGGGTGGAACCTCGGGACCAGGCCCTGCCTCACCCTCTCGTGCGGCCCCAGCCTCGCAAGGCGCTCCACGTCCCCGCGGGCGAAGTCCATCATGATGGACTGTGCCATATCATCGAGGTTGTGCCCCGTGGCCAGGAACCTGGCTCCGATCTTTCTCGCCTCGTCGTTCATCAGCTTGCGGCGGAACACGCCGCAGTATGTGCAAGGGCTGTTCTCCCCCGTGACGGAGGAGACGGAGTCCATGGTCAGGCCCATCTCCGAAAAGGACCGTATACTGAGCGGCAGGCCCCTGGACGAGCAGTAATCCCTTACGATGTCCATGCTGGGCGGGCGGTATCCTTCTATACCCTCATCTATGGTTATAACGTGAAGCCCGACGTCCGGACGGCGGCCGAAAACCGCGTTCAGAAGATGCAGCAGGACCATGCTGTCCTTACCCCCTGACACGGCGACGGCGATCTTGTCTCCGGAATGTACGTCGATCTGTTTGCGGATCTCCTTCTTTACCCTCTTCTCCACATACTTCATGAAGTGTTCGCCGCATAGATGCGAGCCGTTGTAGGCGACGAACGTCACGGCTTCCGAGGAGCAGAGGTCGCATTTCATACCATCATACCTCGTCCGAGGATGCTGCCGCCTTTCCTTCAAGCAGCGCCTCCAGCTTCTTTGCGAGGACCTTCGAAGGTATATCAGGCAGGGAGATGTAGGTGGAGCGGCCGCCTTCCTTCTCGCTTCTAACCACCGTTTCCAGAAGGTTCTGCCTGTCCATATCCTGTACATAGGTCCAGAACTGGGTGTGCTTTCTGGGCTCCTGCCCATACTCTTCGCACACTACCGCGTACGTCTTCTCGGCGGCGGTGATGCTGATGTACAGATTGCTCTTCATGGACCTTGCTATGGCCAGCAGAGCAAGTTTCCTGTTCATGTCCAGGCCCGTGAGTTTGCTTTCGGTGACCACGCTGTTTATGTTGGCCTTTGCCTCTCTGACATCTTCGGTATCTATAGACCCCTCCGGGTGGCCTTCCGCTATGACCGCCGAATCCCTTAGAAGTTCGATGGCGAACCTTGCGTCCCCGAACTCCGAGGATACGTCGGCAATAAGCTCGATCACATCGTCGGAGTATCTTCCGCCGATCAGGGCCTCTTCCGCCCTTGCTTTGGCGATGGAATAAAGCTCGCCCCTCGTGTACTTATCGAACGTCACGGCATTTCCCCTGCCGAACGTCGACATGGACGCTTCATCGAGCATCCCGTAGATAAGGTGCTGCGATATCAGTATAAGCGATACACCGGCCCTGCCTCTGGTGACTTCGGAAAACCGTGTAAGTTGGTATATCAGGTCGACGCTGCTCTTCTTCAGAAGAACATCGACTTCATCCAGCACTATCACTACGGGCACCCCTCCGGATTCGATGTGCGCCGTGAACGACCTCATCATCTCGTCCGGTGAAAAGCCCCTTTCCGGAAAGCCTCTGTCGAAATGCCTGATGAGCTCGAGTATGACCCCGGCCTCCGTGTTGCGGTTCCTGCAGTTGACGAATATCGTATCTATCGGCCTTCCGTACCTGGAGCAGTGCCTGGCCATATCCTCGCAGAATCTCTTTGCGGTCGCCGTTTTCCCCGTACCGACGTTTCCCGTCAATAACACATAGCATGGCCTCCCGCTCTCGGCAAGGGGACGGAAATACATCTCCAGACGGGACATCTGTCCCTCTCTGTGGACCAGCTTTTCCGGCACATAGTCGAAGGACAGCTTGTCCATGTCGCGGATCACGACAGAGGCCTTGTCGAACATTTCAGTTCCTGCTGTGCCGGATGAGGCCCGAGCATCCAAAGACCTCTATGCCTTTCTGCTCCCAGACGTCGCAGATTAAGTTGATCCCTATGGAATCAGAGGCCATGTGGCCGGAAACCACGAGGTTTATCCCGGCCTTCCTGGCCTCTTCGATGTGATTCTCGGGGAAGTGCATCCCCACCACCGTGCCTACGCCTGCCTGGGAAAACCTCTCGTATATCTCCTTGGGGCCGGAGGTGCCCCCGGTCATCTTGGCAACGGCCTTACCGCATCTGTTCTCCCTGCTCCCCACGATTATGGAAGGGGGATTGTTGTACTTCGCCGCCTGCATGATCTCCGGCTCCATGTACAGCCTGTCGATTATGTCCCCCAGCGACCTGGGCTGGAGGTCCTCCAGCAACCTGTCCATGTACTTCTGTACCATGTTGTCCGCAGGAGAATGTATGTTGAACAGAGGTATCCCCAGAAGCGTGGCGGCATCCGAGGACTGGTTGAAGTTGGCGCTCATCACATTCCTGAGGACCTCGTCCATCCTGGGCTTCATGAGCGACTCGCAGACGTTGATCGGCACCCCCTCGGAAGCATACATATCGGTCTGCATGCGCATTACCTCGGGGAACGGGACCTTGGACATTCCTGTTGGATGATGCGCCACGACTGCCGACAGAGTCTGCCCCTTCTCTCTGAGCCTATCTGCCAGAAGCATCTCTCCCGTACCAATGTCGATCCCCCACATGAACCTCTCGGCTTCAAGCTCCTTCGATTCCTCGATCAGCGCCGAGAACCTGGAGTCCGCGTAGGGGTTCCACAGCCTCTCCGGGTCATACAGCCGCTTCCTCTCATCGGAGAGCGACTCAAATTTGGCCTTCTCTTCCTTGATGGCGATCTCCACCTCGGCTTCGGGACGCGGATCGTTCTTTCTGCCCGTCTCGATAGCCAGTTTATAGGCCTCGTAAATCTTCATGAGGTCCCGAATGTAAAACAAACGTATAATCTATTCTTACCTCTTAAAAACCGATTTATACGGCAAATGAAAAAACAGGATAGATTTATCATAGAATAAACATATAGGCAGTTGATAAAATGAATGAGATCTGGACGGAGAAGTACAGGCCGAAGGTCCTGAAGGATGTTGTAGGTCAGAGTAACGTCACCGAGAGGCTTTCGTCCTATGTCACGTCCAGGAACATGCCTCATCTTATGTTCACCGGCCCAGCGGGAACCGGCAAGACCACTTGTGCATTGGCTCTCGCGAGGGAGATGTTCGGCGACCAATGGAAAGGCAACTTCATTGAGCTCAACGCCTCGGACGAAAGAGGTATAGACATTGTGAGAGGTAAGATAAAAGAATTCGCAAGGACCGCCCCTCTCGGAGGAGCGGATTTCAAGATCATATTCATGGACGAAGCCGATGCCCTCACAAACGACGCCCAGTCCGCCCTGAGAAGGACCATGGAGAGATACTCCAGGATCTGCCGTTTCGTACTTTCGTGCAACTACTCTTCGAAGATAATCGACCCCATTCAGTCCAGATGTGCAGTGTTCCGTTTCAGGCCGCTGACCAAAGAGGATCTGGAAGATTACCTGAAGATGATCGTCGATAAGGAAGGCATAAAAATCCAGGAAGATGCGCTTCAGGGGCTCGTTCATGTGGCCAGGGGGGACATGAGGCGTGCGGTCAACTCGCTTCAGGTCGCAGCATCCCTGGGAAGGCCGATCGACATAGATACGATATATCAGACCACCGGCATAGCCAATCCGGACGAGGTCAAAAAGATACTTGAGACCGCGCTTGCCGGCAACTTCGTACTCGCCAGGGATATGCTTGATCAGACCATGATAAACTTCGGACTTTCCGGACAGGACATAGTACGCCAGATCCATTCGATGTTCTTCGAGCTGAGCATCTCCGACTCGGAAAAGGTCCGTCTCGTCGACAAGACCGGAGAGATAGAATTCCGCATCGTCGAAGGAAGCAACGAGAGGATACAGCTGGAGGCGCTGCTCGCATACCTTGTGATGATTGGCGGCTCTAAGCGTTAATTTTGACGACTGGCACTTCTCAGTACCTGTTATCGAATATACGGCTTGTCTTCTTCTCGCTGCGCGGTAGGTCTCCCATGTTGACCGCCTTAGGTTTGATGGTTGCACCCACTTTAGCCTTGAAACGTTCCTGGATCTCCTTCTCCAGCGCCTCCCGTTCTGAATCGGGGACCATCGTTTCGAAGTAAAGGGTGAGGATGTCCTTGCCATCCAGATGATCTATCATGACCTGATACTCCGACTCGGGCCCATCGGTCTCGCTGAGGACTTCTTCAAACTGGGCAGGGAACATGTTCACTCCCTTCACTTTAACCATGTCGTCGGTGCGTCCCGTGATAATATCGATACGGGGGAACCTGGAACCGCAGGGGCAATTGCCCGGTATGATACGAGTGAGATCGTGGGTCCTATATCTTATCAGGGGCGCGCCCTCCTTGAGCAGAGTGGTTATCACAAGTTCGCCTACCTCTCCGTCAGGAAGATTCTTTCCCGTCTTGGGGTCGACTATCTCGAAATATATGTAGTCGTCCCAGAGGTGTATACCGTTGGCATAATCGCAGCTTATACCTATGCCCGGGCCGTATATTTCGGTCAGGCCGTAGATATCGTAGAGCTTTACGCCGAGATCTGACGCAATCCTGTTGCGCATCTTATCTCCCCATCTCTCCGAACCGATTATCCCTTTCCTGAGAGCGAGCTTATCTTTGATCCCACGCTTCTTTATTTCCTCTGAAAGAAGGAGTGCGTAAGATGATGTGGCACATAGCGCCGTGGAGTGGAAGTCCGTCATGAACTGTATCTGCTTCTCGGTATTCCCCGGTCCCATCGGCAGTGTCATCGCTCCAAGTCTTTCCGATCCGCTCTGGAACCCTATCCCGGCCGTCCACAGTCCGTATCCTGGTGTTATCTGTATACGGTCGTATTCTGTAAGTCCAGCCATCCTATAACAGCGTTCGAACATTATCGACCAATCATCTATGTCATTCTGGGTGTAGGGAATGATCACCGGGGTGCCTGTGGTCCCTGATGATGAATGTATCCTGACTATGTCTTTTTCGGGCACGGCTGCCAGGCCGAGAGGGTAGCAATCTCTGAGGTCTGCCTTGTCGGTGAATGGTAGCTTTTCGAAGCCTTCCTGATCTACGACTTCCGATAGATCCACATCTGCGAACTTTTTCCCATAGAAAGGACTGTCCTTCTTTATGGTGGAAAGACGACGCTTTATCGTTTCAAGCTGGTACTCGTTCATCATCATGATAATATGCGCTGAGCACTGAACGAGGATATAATACTAATGATTATTTTCGGTTAGTGGTGTATATATCTACACATTTTAGATTGATCTATATCTTTCGGCACTTAGCATCTTGCCAAAGTCCCCGTGGTCCTCTATCTCTATATCCGCCAGCCATCCGTCGGAATATGGGGAGGAGTTCATAAGCGACGGCTCTCCTTCCAGCGCCTGATTTATTGAAAGAACCTTGCCGGAAAGCGGCGATATCAGGGGGGATATCGCCTTGAAGCTTTCAATTGCCCCGATCTCTTCGTTCCTGGCTATATGCCTCCCTACCACCGGAGGCTGTACATATATTACTTCTCCCAGCTCTTCCTGGGCGCGGTCCGATAATCCGATTCTTGCCTTACCGCCGGTTATCTCTACCCATATTCCTTCCTTGGTGTAAAGGAGCCCTTCCTTGACTTCGGTCATTGCCCATCGAGAGCATTGGACGCTAAAATCGCTTTCGCTTCCTCGCTACCCCTCGCGGCAGCCTTTGAAAACCATATCTTCGCGTTCCTTGAGCTCCTTGCCATACCTTCGCCCGAAATAGACATCTTTCCCAGCTGGCACATTGCTTCTTCGGACAAAAGTCCCGCTGCCTTGATCAAAATTTTGGCAGCGGCTTCTGGATTTTTCGGCATGCCCCTGCCTTCGAGATGCATCAGACCCAAACGGTATCCCGCCTTGGCATATTCTTCCGAGAAACACGCACGGTAGATCTCTGCGGACATCGCATAATCTATCTCGACCCCTCGTCCCATCTCGTACATTACACCGAGCCTGTAATATGCCGGTATCGAACCATGGGCCGCCGCCCTCTCATACCAGTATCTGGCAAGATTCCAGTCCTGTTCCGTGCCGCGGCCGTCGGAATAAAGGTCTGCTAGATTGAACATCGCCCTTGGGTATCCCATCTCGGCGGACTTCTTGTAAAGTTCGAAACCTTTTTCAAAATTGCATGAGAGGCCCTCGCCGTGGACCCTCATATATCCAAGATTGCAGATCGCCTCGGCACTGCCCTGGTCTGCGGCAAGGCCGAACCATCTGGCCGCCTCGCGCCGGTCTCGCACGACGCCGTTGCCCGTGAAGAAAAGATATCCCAGCGCTGTCTGGGCGTTCGGGTCCCCGGCCTTGGCCGCTTCGAGCTGTTCTTTGAAGCCCACGGCCTCACCTGTATTTTCCCACGGATCTTCTTACGTGCAACTCGGGGTGTTCCATGAACATACCCAGATAGTAAAGTGCCGCAAGGTATCCCCCGGCAGCGGCCATTGTGTAGTATTTTATGGCGTCGACCTCGCTCTCCGCGAGGCCCCCTCCCACATCGTAAAGGCGACCCAGCATGAATTGGGCGTCGGCGGACCCGGCATCGGCCGCCCTGGTCAGCATGGAAAGGGATTTCTGCATATTGCGCCTGACATACATCCCTTCCCTGTACATCAGAGACAGGAAGAACATCGCGTCCGGACTTCCCAGTTCGGCCGCCTTCTCGAAATGAATGAAAGAATTCTTGTAGTCGCCCTCGTCGAGATATCTGTTGGCGAGAGCGTAAGCGGAATCCCTGGTTTCACGCTCCATGGCCGCATCGGTCCCTCTGAGATGCTTCATCCTGGTATCGAAGGTGTCCTTCTTACCCCCCTGGAGGCTTAGAATGACTAGGTTTAGGCATAGGAGGCATCCCTCATGCCCCATTTCCGCGCCATATCTGTACCACCTTTTCGCCTCGACCTCGTTGTGAACTACACCGTTTATTCCGAACTCGTACTGGAGGCCGATCTCCATGAACATATCGGCGTTGCCTGTTATGGCCGTTGAAGAGTACCACATCTCGGCTTCGGTGCGGCTCCTCTCGGTACCTATTCCGTGACCGTACATGTATCCGAGATAGAACTGAGCGATCGGGACCCCCTGCCTTGCCGATGTGGACATCCACTTGAAGGCCTCCTTTTGGTCCGGGGACACCAATAGACCTTTGATGTATTCGATGGCCAGCGTATACTGGGCCTCAGGGTTTCCCATCTCGGACGCGTTGCGAAGGTGCCTGAGATATTGGTAAATGTCTTGATCGAAGATTATACCGTCACGGTACATCTTCGCTATCTCCCACTCGGCCCTCGTGCAGCCCGCCTCGGCCGCCCGTAGATACCACATTATAGCCAGGTCGAGGTCCTGATCGAGACCTTTACCGTAGTGATACATATATGCGACACCCAGACACGCATAGGGGTCTCCGTCGCCTGCATCCCTCAGGATTGGATCTTTCACGTCCCCTCAACCTACCCACGGATTAAAGTAGTTTTCATCGGGAAATAAAACACGGAACATATGATGATCATGCCCGAATCTGCCCGAGCAGCGCCAAAGCATCGGGATCTCCCTGTTTCGCCGCCAGCTTGAGATATTTTTTCGCAAGCGGGACATTTTTCTTCACGTGTTTTCCCTCGAAGTAAAGCCTGCCGAGATAGAACTGTCCTTCGGAGAATCCTGCATCGGCCACCTCTTTTATAAGAGCCAGCCCCGATTCTGCGTCGGCTTCGGTACCGACTCCGGTTAACACCATCATGCCGTAGAACGCCTTCGCCGCGGGATGCCCCTGTTCGGCCGCAGAGCAGAACCACATGGCCGCCCTCTTCTCGTCCTTAGGGGTGCCTCTGCCTTCATAACAGAAACATGCAAGTGCGTACTGGGAATTGGGTTCCCCCGCCTCGGCCGCGTCGGTGAACAGCTCGACCGCCTTCCCGTCGTCCCTCTCGAAATACGTGCCGTTGCCGTACATGCATGCCAGGCAGTACTCTGCGGTCGCGTTGAACTGTTCGGACGCCTTGCCGAACCATTCGGCCGCAACGGCCAGATCCTTCTCCAACACCTGGCCCTCGAAACGCATGTTCGCGTAGTCCAACATAGCCTGGGAATGGCCCTTCTCGCACGCCTCGGTAAGCAGCGAAGTGGCCTTGTCAGGGTCTCTCGGAACTCCCTGCCCGAAGGCGTAAAGCATTCCGAGCTGGTACATCGAGTCCATATCGCCCTGGTCCGCGGCCTTGGCAAAGAGCGTGGCCGCCTTTTTGAAATCCGGGCGTCTGGCTGAAAGAAATATAACGGCCAGATCGTGCTGGGCTTCTGGATGGCCTGCGGCCGCCGCAGATTCGTACCATTTCTGCGCCTCTTTGGGATCCTGTCTGACCCCGTTTATACCGCGATAGTATGCATCGGCGATATGGAACATGGCCTCGGAGTTGCCGGCATCGGCAGCGGACATGAGCCAGTACTTGGCCTTCTCCCTGTCCTTTGGGACGCCCTTCCCCATCAGATACATGAATCCGATCTTGTTCTGGGCCGCGGCATCGCCCTTCTCCGCGTTGACGGTGTACCAGCGGACCGCCTCCGAATGGTCCTTCTTGACACATTTTTTCCCGTTGTCGTATATGTTGAACAGTTTTGCGCAGGCTTCGGTGTCACGCTGCTCGCCCCTGAACTTCAGCCTGACCAGAGAATCTACGGCCTCATTTCCTCCTTTTATTTCCAAAAGAGTCCTGGCCGCCCTTTCGTTGCCTGAGGCCGCAGATACAGACATTATCTCCATTGCGGCCCCCTTATCCTCATGAACCGATGTGCCAGTGAAAAGAAATAGCGAATAAAGGTATCCGGCCTCCGGATCGCCGGCGTAAGACATGTCCTCCAACAATGAGCAGGCTTTTCCGAGGTCGTATTCCCTGCTTCCCACATCCATGTATCGGAGCGCGATGATTTCCGCTGAAAGACGGTCTCCGGTCTTATCTGACATATCCTACCGATTATTGATGTTGCCTTTATTCCTTTCGCAGGAGATATTCGACTATCGTCTGGGTTTTTCTTAAAGTAAAGAATATATCCGAAACGGCGCTCTACATCCCACATGGGCGATATTCGGTCCGGTCCTAGCGATGACCCAAGAGAATCTCTCGAGTGGGCCAAAGCAGTGCTGAGAGGCAGGTCCGAGAAAGATTATGCGCTCGCCTATTCTGTGGTCGTCGACGCCGCGAAAAGCGGTTCGGAAGACGGAAAGTTCTGCCTTGGCCTGATGTATGCGCGCGGCCAGGGCGTTACGAGGGACCTTTCCGCGGCCGCCGAGTGGTTCTCCCGTGCCGCAGAAAGCGGAAGCCGGAGCGCCATGTACTATCTGGGTAAGATGTACTTCCGGGGATACGGGGTCGCGAAGGACATAGCGAGGGCGGCAGAGCTGTTTTCCCTTCCGGCCGAAGACGGGGATTCCAGGGCACAATACTCGCTGGGGCTGATCTACTTCGAGGGGGATACGATCCCTAGAAACCTGGAGGAGTCTGCGAAATGGGTTTCCATGGCCGCAAGACGCGGACATTCCGATGCTCAGTTCGTGCTTGGTCAGTTCTACAAGACCGGCTGCGGGGTCAGGAAAGACATAAGCACTGCTGTGGACTGGCTCGTGTCCGCCGCGATGAACGGCAACAAAGGCGCGCAGATACTTCTGGGCAACATGTACACCGCCGGTGACGGGGTCCAGGTCGATTGTGACGAAGCGGACCGCTGGTACGACATGGCCGATGGAAGATGACCTTTATTTCAGCCCGACTATCTTTCCGTCCGGCATAAGGTCCATGCGCATCGCGGCTGGCAGCGAGGGAAGACCAGGCATGAGCGTCATGGAACCGCATATAGGGACCACGAATCCTGCCCCCGCCGATAGCTGAACCTCCCTCACATTGAGGTCCCATCCTCTTGGAGCGCCCTTGATCTTAGCGTTGTCTGTCACTGATGCCTGCGTCTTCGCTATGCACACGGGCAGTTTGCCGAAACCGCGCTTCTCGAGCTCGGAGAGTGCCTTGTCGGCCGCCGCCGAGTACGATACGGTTCCGGCGCCGTATACCTTTGTTGCTATGGTCTCTATCTTTGACTTAAGCGTCGCGTCCTCTTCGTACAGGAATTTGAAGTTCTTCGGCCTGTGGCACTCTTCTACGACCGCCTCTGCGAGGTCCAATGCGCCCTCCCCTCCTTTCAGGAACGCCTCCGACTCCACGCAACGGACTCCGAGCTCCGCGCATCTTGCCCTTATCAGACCGATTTGTTCTTCCGAATCTGATTCGAACCTGTTGATGCTCACCACCAACGGAACGCCGTAGAGCTTCATGTTCTCTATGTGCTTATCCAGATTCACAAGGCCGATCCTCAGGCTGTCCAAGGTCATGGTTCCAGCCTCCTTCAGATCGGCACCTCCGTGCATCATCAGAGCACGGACTGAAGCTACGAGGACGACACAATCTGGAGACAGGCCCGACTGTCTGCATACGATGTCCATGAACTTCTCCCCTCCGAGATCGGAAGCGAATCCTGCCTCGGTCACCACATAGTCTCCCATCTTCAGGGCCGACCTGGTTGCCAAAATGCTGTTTGCGCCGTGGGCAATATTTGCAAATGGGAAACCGTGGACGAACACAGGCTCGCCTTCGAGGGTCTGCACCAGGTTGGGGCATATTGCATCCTTCAGAAGAACCATCATCCCTCCTACGCATCCGAGTTCCCCCGCAGTCACCGGCTCTCCTTCTATGTTGTACGCCACCACGACCCTCTCGAGCCTTGCACGGAGGTCCTCGTATCCGGTGGACAGTGCCAGAATAGCTGAGATCTCGGACGCCGAAGTAATCAGGAATCCGCTCTCGTGGGGTATACCGCCTACCGTTCGGCCGCCTAGCCCCACGATTACATTCCTGAGCTCCCTGGCGTTCATGTCCATGGTCTTCTTGAGAACCACCCTCGTGGGATCTATGTTAAGCTCGTTGCCCTTGACCAGGTGGTTCTCGACCACCGCAGAAAGAAGGTTGTGGGCTGCCGAAACGGCATGGATGTCGCCTGTGAAATGAAGATCGATGTTCCACATCGGATATACCTGCGACCTCCCTCCTCCGGTTGCGCCGCCCTTGATACCGAACACCGGGCCGAGCGACGGCTCCCTCAGGGCGCCGACGACTTTTTTGCCGATCTTTCCGAGACCTTGTATAAGTCCGATGGTGGTGACGGTCTTTCCTTCACCGGCGGGAGTCGGAGTCACGGCCGTGACCATGATCAGTTTGCCGTTTTCTTTCACTTCGAAACGCTTCAGAACATTCAGGGGTATCTTTGCCATATACTTGCCGTAAGGACTGATATCCTTGTAGGCTAGTCCGAGTTTCGATGCTATTTCCGTGATCGGTTCCGCTTCCGCCTCATATGCGATCTCGATGTCGGTCTTCATGATACGAGTCGAAGCGGGTCTGCCGTTAATAAATGTGCGCGGACAGCCCGTCATCGACAGCCAGGGTTTCGGCCTCGGACGGCGGCGACTGTCTAAGATCGGCGATAAGCAGGAGAGATTAAAATTTCAATGTACAATTATGTTCTTAGATGATATTAAGTATGCCTTATCTAATGAGGAATCGCCTAAATGGAAAAAGGTGATTTGATGGACAACAAGAGGTACGAGATCAATATAGGATTCGCAAGGAAACTGGCCGGCGGAGTGATAATGGACGTCACGACCCCCGAGCAGGCGAAGATCGCCGAGAAAGCAGGTGCCTGCGCGGTCATGGCCTTGGAACGCGTACCCGCTGACATCCGCGCCGAGGGCGGGGTGTCCAGAATGAGCGACCCCAAGATGATAAAATCCATCCAGGAGGCCGTCTCCATACCTGTGATGGCAAAGTGCCGCATCGGGCACTTCGTCGAGGCCCAGGTCCTTCAGGCCATAGGCATCGACTGCATCGACGAAAGCGAGGTGCTTTCGCCCGCGGACGACGTCTATCACATAGACAAGTTCGCATTCGACGCCCCGTTCGTCTGCGGCGCGAGAGATCTCGGAGAAGCGCTCAGAAGAATAGGCGAGGGCGCGACCATGATCCGCACCAAAGGGGAAGCCGGAACCGGGGACATAGTCCAGGCTGTCAGCCACATGCGCAAGATCAATTCCGAGATGCGGTACATCGTGTCGATACTGGAAGACGAGATGTACGAGGCCGCGAAAGAAATGCGGGTGCCTTTGGATCTTCTGAGGTACGTGCATGAAAACGGAAAGCTGCCTGTGGTGAATTTCGCCGCTGGCGGTGTGGCTACTCCTTCTGATGCCGCACTCATGATGCAGCTCGGTTCCGACGGCGTATTCGTGGGGTCCGGAATATTCAGGTCCGGGGACCCGGCGAAACGCGCCTCGGCCATCGTGAAGGCTGTGGCCGACTATGACAAGCCCGAGGTCATCGCGGAGGTGTCTTACGACATAGGCGAGGCGATGGTCGGAATAAGCAAGGAAGAGCTCACGCTCCGCGGCACGAGGATGGCTGAAAGAGGCCAGTGATACCCTGCGGTACCCCGGGGCCCGGATGCGGCAATAGGCCCTCGGGGCTCGGCCGGTAGGAAAATCTGAATATCGGCTAAGCCATCACTATCGAAAATGAAGGGATATTCGCTATACATCTTCGACCTCGACGGTACCCTCGTAGATTCCGCAAACGGACTAATAGTATGCTACAGGAGGGCCCTCGACAAACTGGGCTTCCTGTACGACGAGTCTTGTCTTCCCGGTTTCACCAGGGAGCCCCTTTACGCCACGTACAGCAGGTTCGAGTCCCCGGGCATAGACTTCAAGATGTTCGAAGAGGTCATGTTCGACGAATACCGCGTTTCGCTCGACCCCAACAGCTTCCCGTTCCCCGAGACCAGGTACGTTTTGCAGAGGATCGCCGACGAGGGCCTCCCGATCTGCATAGCCACCCGCAGCTCCAGTAAAAGGGCCAAGAACGTCCTTACCATCCACAGGCTGATCCAGTACATCGACCGTGTGGTGGGGTATGACGACGTTACAAAACAAAAGCCCGACCCGGAGTGTCTCAAGGTCTGTATGGCCCATTACGACATTCGCAAGGACGAGGTGCTGTTCGTAGGGGATGGCGAGACCGACATGATGGCCGCGGAGGCCTCCGGCGTCGACGGCGCGCTTATAGACCGCAACAGCCTGGGCGAAGACTGCAGATGCACATACCGCATAGAGAGTCTGAGGGAACTGTTTTGACGTACGGCACATACATATTCGATTTCGACAACACGCTTTTCGACACCCGCGGCGGTTACGAAGCGTGCTACAGAAAAGCCTTCAGGATCTTCGGGATGGCTTACGACCCTTCAAAATATTACCAGTACATCAGTACGCCGCTTCATGCCATCTTCGAAAAGCATTATCCCGGATGCCCGTGCAAGTACCGTGAGTTCGTCGCAGAGTTCGTGAGAGAGGCGGAAAACTCGGTCGTCGACACCGCCGTGCCTTTCCCCGAGACAGTTGAATGCATAGAAAAACTGGCAGATTCGGGAAAGAAAATGGCCATAGTGTCCGGGTCCTATGAATCATACATTAATGACATTCTCGATAACAACGGGTTAAGAGGACATTTCGGCACCGTGATAGGATACGAGAGCTCGTTGCACCCCAAGCCGGACCCTTATCCGATAAATCTCTGCATTGAAAATCTCGGCATCCAGCCCTCGGAATGCGTCTACATCGGGGACAGCCCCGGCGACATAACCGCCGCCAAACGTGCAGGAATAGGAAAGATACTTGTCGACCGCCACGGGAGCGGCGGAGAGGTGGAGGCCGACCGCATAATATCCGATCTGACCGGGCTATTCGATCGGGACAAATCATTATATTAAGCAAATGTCCTACTTCGGATTTCTATGAGCGAGGCATTGATACGTTCTGAGAAACTCCTGCTACTCGCAGTGGCGGTAGCCGTGCTCATGGACGGCATGGACGGCAGCGTCGTATATGTCGCTCTGCCATCCATAGCGACCAGCCTCGGAACGGACACCGCTTCAGCATCCTGGGTCACCGTGGTGTATTTCATGGTGCTTGCAGGGCTGATCCTATTCTTCGGAAGGATAGCGGACCGCGGGGCGATACGGAAGGTGTTCGTGTCCGGCTTCGCAATATTCACACTGGCGTCGTTTTTTTGCGGAATATCGGACTCTTTGGGCATGCTGCTGGTCTCAAGGGTTGTCCAGGGGGTAGGGGGGGCCATGATGGCCGCGGCCTCGCCGATGATATGCGTGAAATATATATCCAGAAACAAGCTGGGACTGGCCCTGAGCGTTACCACGCTGGGCAGCGCTCTGGGATATTCCATAGGGCCCGCGATGGGAGGTATCATCACAGACCTGCTTTCGTGGCACTGGATATTCCTGATCAACATACCCATAGGCATAGCTGCGATCGCAATAGCCATGTACGCAATGCCCAAAGACGGCCCGACGGAGAAGAGGCCTTTGGACTTCCCGGGTACGGCGCTGCTGTTCGGCTCCATAGCGTCGGCAATATATGGCCTGGAGATAAGCGCCCACCCCGGTGCCGGATGGCATTTCGCCGCTTCGATGGCCGTATGCCTGGTCCTTCTGGCATTGTTCGTCCTGAGGGAGCTTAGATTCCATCTGCCTCTCATCGACGTCAGGATATTCAAGACGAAGGCCTTCGACCTGATGATACTGGCGTTCCTGATTTACAATCTTGCATTCATGGGTATTTTCTATCTCTTGCCATTCTACATGGACATCAGCCTTGGATTCTCTCCGAGTCAGACCGGCCTTTATCTGCTGATACCTTCGGCCATCACCGCCGCCGTATGTCTTCCTCTCGGCAGGTGGTCCGACCGGAAGGGCAAGAGATGGTTCGCAGTTTGCGCATGCCTATGCCTTTTGACGTTCAACGTGCTGCTGTGGCTCATAAACATGGACTTCGGACTTTGGATGCTGGTGCCGGTGGTCATACTCATGGGAATATCGTGGGGCCTGGCCGGGGGCCCTATGGCCGGACGCGTGGTCGAGCACGCCCCCAGAGGGAACGAAGGGATGGCATCGTCGGTTATGTCCATGTTCATCTATCTGGGCTGCGGCCTTGGAACCGCCCTTTTCGCCGCATTCTTCTCGATCACTTCCGGAGCTCCGGGGATCAGCTTCTCGATGCTCACGATACCGGAGTTCACCAACGGATATTCTGCGTCCCTGCTGTTGGCCATAGTCCTATCGGCAGTGACCGTTGTGCTGTCCTTCATCGTGAAGGATTCCGACATAAGATATTCGGACTTTGACCCGTCAGAGATCTCGGATGCGAAAGGAACGGACCAGGACGCGTCCCCCCGCACCTGAGCCTACGGGTTGTCTTAAGGAGGACTAAAAATAGATAAACGGAGAAGGCGTTGGACGTTCCATGAAATACGAGTGTCTTCTATGCGGCTACATCTACGACGAGGAAAAAGAGGGTGTTCCCTTCGACGAGCTGCCCGATGACTGGGTCTGTCCGGACTGCGGTTCCTCCAAGTCTGATTTCCAATACTGCGAAGATTGATCATTCCCCGTCGCCGTCGATGCGGACGAACTGGGTGTTCTGAGCCCTTCGAAGCTGTTCCAGCACTTGCTTGGCTTCCTCGCTGCCCTGCTCCGCCGCCTTGGACATGGACCTCACTCCTTTGTCGGGATCGCAGTCGGTTCCGGCACCGCTGATCTCCATCCTGGCTTTCAGGAAGGATGCATCGGGATCCCCGTCCTCGGACGCGCTGGAGTACATCTCGTAAGCTTTTTCCATGTTCTTCTGGACCCCTCTGCCCTCATAGTACATCGTTCCCAGGCTGACCTTCGCCGCGGTCAAGCCTGCGTCTGCGGCCATCCGGTACCATTTGAACGCCTCCTCTTCGCCTCCGGGGACGTTCCCGGAGAATGACAGGTCCGCCATCTTCATCTGGGCCTCCGGAAGGCCTGCTTCCGCCGAGCGTCTGAACATTTCGGAGGCCTTGTCCGGGTCCTTTTCGGTTCCGACCCCTTCTTCGTACATGTATCCCGCCTTGAACATTGACACCGCATCGTTGGCTTCGGCCGATCTGAGGAACCATTTGAAAGCTGCCGACATGTCTCTTTCAGTGCCGTAACCGTTGAAGGAGTATTCCGCAATGTATGCATATGCCTCGATCATTCCAGCCTCGGCGGCGATCAAAAAATTTCTGTAGGACGCCTCGGGGTCAGCAGGGAACCCGTAGTCGCCCGTGTATATCATCCCCAGTCTGAAACAGGATTCGACGTGTCCCATGGAGGCGCTTTTCTCGTAAAGGTCCTTGGCCGCCTTCTGGTCCTGTTCCACCCCGTAGCCGACCATGAGCACCTCCGCAAGGCCGAAGATACCTTGCGGGAATCCTTCATCGGCGACACGGGAAAAGATGCTGACGGCCTCGTCGGGGCGTCTCTCGTACCCTCCCGTACCTGTCATGTACATCACGGCCTCGCGGCAAAGTTCTGATGCTTCTTCGGAGTTCATGAGGGCAGGATGCACTTTTTATTCATCATACTTCGCTTTTCTTCCATAAACGGTTTTTCTCCTGAGGCTTTGGTTCGAGGTCGAAGCTTCATTGCCTGAAACACTGTGATTTTCCGTGCTATAGCAAAGGCCGCTCCGCTGGACCGGCATATTCTTATGGCCCCGTTTCTACATCTTTATATAATTGAACAATCATTCAATTGAACATATAATCAATTAAGTGATATTATGGAAAACCCGGAAAGATACGGATGCAAAATCCATGTGACGCATGACGACGTGGCGGACCTCGTCAGAAATAGCATGCCTGCGGAAGAGGACATCTTCAGGCTTTCCGAGTTTTTCAGCCTTTTCGGCGACAGCACGAGGCTGAAGATACTGATCGCACTGGAAGCCAGCGAGATGTGCGTATGCGATATCGGTGCTTCGCTGGGAATGTCCGATTCCGCAGTCTCCCATCAGCTCAAAGCACTGAAAACATCTAGGCTGATCAAATCCCGCAGGAAAGGAAAATTCATTTTTTACTCGCTGTGCGACGAACACGTCGGGTCCATAATCGATCTCGCCTCGGAGCATCTCGCGGAGGCAGAAAAATGAAGGCCGATTTCACGATCGAGAATCTCGGGTGCGCCAATTGCGCCATGAAAATGGAAAAGAAGATCTGCGGAATCAGAGGGGTCAGATCGGCCTCTGTGATGTTCATGTCTAAAAAACTGATCGTCGACGCAGATGAGGGCGAGATGCTCCGCATTGAAGAAGAGGCCGCAAAAATAGTAAAAAGCATCGAACCCGATGCACGTCTTGTGAAGAGGTGAGGTCCGCTTGCGTCGGGGCACCTTGGAAGTACTGATCTCGGGCATTCTTTTCGCTCTGGGCGCTGTTCTCCGTTATACCGGTCACGGGACGGCATCAACGGTCATCCTGGCCGTCGCATACGTCATCTCCGGATATGTCATTGCGATATCTGCAGCGAAGAGCCTGCGTTATGGTATGATACTCGACGAAAACTTCCTTACGGTGATAGCTTCCGCCGGCGCGTTCATAATCGGCGCCAGCGTCGAAGGTGTCGCAGTGATGCTTTTCTTCCGCATAGGGGAGATGTTCGAAGATGCGGCGGTTCAGAAGACAAGGAGGTCCATCTCCGAGCTTGTTGATATGCAGCCGGTATCGGTAAGAGTCGTAAGGGACGGTAAAGAAATGGGCGTCAGGCCGGAGGACGTTGCCGTTGGGGAATGTTATGTCGTTCTTCCCGGAGAACGCATTCCGATCGACGGCACGGTCATGTCGGGCCATTCTTCCCTGGATACCAAAGCGATCACCGGCGAGTCGATGCCGAGGGACGTGGCTCCAGGGGAGTCCGCGTTGAGCGGATGCATAAACATGACCGGCGCACTTACTTTAAGAGCGGACAGGGCCTACTCGGATTCAACGGTCGCACGCATCCTTGAGCTTGTCGAGGAGTCCGGTGCCAGAAAGGCCAAGACCGAGAAGTTCATAACCGCTTTCGCAAAGTACTACACTCCCTCCGTCGTCGTAGCCGCTATCGCCGTCGCGGCGGTGCCTACTTTGCTGTTCGGACTTCCTTACGAAGTCTGGGTGTATCGTGCGCTTGTGTTCCTCGTGGTCTCCTGCCCCTGTGCCCTTGTGCTTTCGGTCCCTTTGACATTCTTCTGCGGAGTGGGGAGGGCCTCGAAGTCGGGGATATTGATCAACGGAGGGGACGTAATGGACAGGCTGGCGCTTACCGACACCGTAGTTGTGGACAAGACCGGTACCGTCACCAAGGGTACCTTCGAGTTCAACGGTATCCACACACACGGCGTAACAGAGGACTATCTGCTTGAATATGCTGCCAAATCCGAATACCGCTCCGACCATCCGATATCTGCCGCGATAATAGACCGCTACGGACGTGAGATCGACCCGGGAGAGATAGGGGACTCGGTCAACCTTGCCGGAAAAGGCATAAGAACCGAAGTCAACGGCCGCATCGTCCATGCGGGGAACGCCAGACTGATGGAGGAGATCGGATTGGAGCCTTGCAGAGCTCACGGCGACACAACAAGCATACATGTGGCGATCGACGGCGCTTACAGCGGGCACATATCCATTTCGGACGGGCCGAAGGAAGATTCCGCCGAAGCGATAAGGGAACTGAAGGACCTCGGCGTGAAGAACGTTGTCATGCTTACCGGAGACAACATGACGTCTGCCGGCCGTGTTGCGGAGATCGTGGGGATCGACACGTTCCGCAGCGACCTTCTTCCGGAGGACAAACTGGACATCCTCGAGGGCTATCTGCGCGCACGCGAGGGCAAGGGTTCGCTGGTTTACGTGGGAGACGGCATCAACGATGCGCCTTCCATCGCGAGGGCGGACGTGGGTGTGGCCATGGGCGGCATTGGTTCCGACAGCGCCGTGGAAGCTGCTGATGTGGTCATAATGAACGATTCCTTGAGGAGACTGCCGGAGGCCATCAGGATATCGAGGAGGACGCGCGGCATTGCATATCAGAACATAACGTTATCACTCGGTTTCAAATTCGCAGCTCTGGCACTTGCCACCTTGGGTCTGGCAGGGATGTGGTTTGCAATTTTTGCAGACGTGGGCGTCGCGGCGATCGCGATAATCAACGGAACCAGGGCATACGGCAGGTTATTTTGATACTCGCCGTCTGCTGCCGAATTCGTAAATGCGTTTTTCAGGAAATCTGAAACACCTTGAGGAATGGGTCATTTTTCGAATTTCGTACAACCTGACAAGTATTAAATTATTCTAAGGCATAGCCGATGGCGGGATGCACAGGTGAAGGTAGGTATAGATCTGGGAACGACCTACTCTGCAGTGGCTTTTTACGACAAAGGCAGCTCTGGTGCTGAAGTCATCCCGGATGCGAACGGCTGTCTCCTGACCCCTTCTGTCATATGCTTCTCTGCAGACGGCACGATCAGCGTGGGCCAAACCGCAAAAAGCATGCAGTCCAGGGGAGAGGGGGTCGTCGCGGCCTCTTTCAAACGTGCCATGGGAGATACCCAATATTCCCTGACCGCGTACGGAAGGACATACTCTGCAGAGGACTTTTCTGCCGTATTGTTAAAATACCTCATCGCCGGAGCCGAAGCAAGGACCGGGAAGAAAATCGACTCCGCAGTGATCACTGTACCTGCATATTTCAACGACCTTCAGAGGACGGCGACCATCAGGGCAGGCCAGAAATCCGGAATTGAAATACTGAAGGTGGTAAACGAACCGACCGCCGCGGCGATTTCTTACGGATACAACAAGGCAGGGAACAAGACCGTAATGGTTTACGACCTCGGCGGAGGGACGTTCGACACCACGGTCGTGCGCATCGAGAGAGGGAACATCATCGTGTTGGGGACCGATGGGAACCATATCCTCGGAGGGAAGGACTGGGACCAGGCCATCATGTCTTATCTGTGCGGGAAGTTCAAGGACGATTTCAATATCGACCTGAGGGATGACATGTCATCCAAAAACAGCCTGATAGTCGCCGCCGAAGACCTGAAAAAGGAACTTTCGGAAAGCGAATGCGTCAGCGCCCATCTGGAATACGGGGATGATTGCGCCGACTACATCCTGACGCGGAACCAGTTCGACGAGATGACCGAACCTCTCTTCGGCTCGACCTGGGAGGTCTGCGAGAGAGTACTGGCCGACATAGGGCTGAGATGGGAGGACATTGACGAGATACTCCTTGTGGGAGGCTCCACCAGGCTCCCCGGCCTTCCCGGCCGCCTCGCCAGCATCTCCGGTAGGAAAGTGATCAAGCACGCGGACACCGACCTTGCCGTCGCAAAGGGCGCCGCCATTACCGCTCATCACTTCGGGAAGGACGGCAACGCCGTGCTGGGAGTGGCCGACGTGGCCTCACACAGCCTCGGGGCCCTGTCCGTGAGGGAGGACGGCAAGAAATTCATCAACGAAATAATGATAAAGCGCAACTCCTGCGTCCCGTGTTCGGTCAGAAAGCCCTTCAGGATCGAACCTGGCAACCTGAGCGACAGCATCGAGCTTTTCACCCTTCAGGGCGAATCACGACATCCTCTTGACTGCGTCGTCCTCGCAAGGATGAGGATCTCCGGGATAATGAACAACGGCGAGGGAGTTTTGATCGAGATAGAGTACAACTACGATGAGAACGGGGTGGTATGCATCTCGGCGTTCCAGAACGGAAGCGAACTTACGGTCGAATCAGAAAAACTGCCCGAGGACATATCGTGGATGGGCGGACGCCCTGACGAAAGGCCTTCGAACGCTCCGGTGCAGAAGAACATCGTCGTTGCGATCGATATCTCGCGCAGCATGAAGGACGCCCCGCTGGACAAGGCCAAGAGGGCGATTTCCAGATTCATAAAGGAGGTCGCGGACTCAAACACGAAGTTCGGGCTCATAGTCTTCGGAGACAAGAACCTGGTCGTCAGAGAGCTCACCCTCGACCGCTACGCTGTCACCAGGTCCATAGAGGACATCAAGGTTAAGATGGCAGGCAGGGGGACCGATGCCTCCCCTTTCAAGGAGGCCTGCAGAATGCTGATGGGAAGGGCCGGCAACAACATGATTGTCGTGCTGACGGACGGCAAATGGGGAAACAGGGACCTGGCAGTCACCCAGGCCATGGAGTGCAGGAAGGACGGGATAACTACGATAGCAGTCGGGTTCGGCGAGGCCGACAGGTCTTTCCTCAGGCAGATCGCAACCGCCGACGAGGATGCACTTTTCACAACGCTGGACCAGCTGGGCGATACCTTCGGGACGATCGCAACCGCTGTGAACTCCGGAGGAATAGGCATGAGCGACAGCAGAAGGAGATGACCGTGGCCCGAAAGGAGAACTACTACTGGTTGCTGGGCCTTAACCCCCTGAAAGAAGATTGTTATTCGAACGAGTCGGTCTCTGCGGCCATAGACTATATGGAGAGACGGTGGACCGAGGAGAGCAGGGACCGCCAGAACGATGCAGGGCGCAGATTCCGGTCGCAGTGCTACCTGGAGGCAGTTCAGGACATCCGTAACGTGATGAGCGACCCGGATCTCAGGAAGAAGGAGCTCGAGGAAGCGCTTAAGCTGCTCGCTTCCAAGGCCTCCAGGCTTAGGAAGGATTCCGTGACCCTGCATAACGGGACCCCCGTCAGGGTATCGGGGTCCGCCGAATCCCTGATGAAAAAACTCAGATGGGACGGAGTAGGCGTCGGTGACCTGGTGAGCATGTCCGGTGTGATGGAACACGACCCCTCGTATGTTGCCACGGATACCGTGCTCACCGCTTTCCAGGCCATGACAGCGGTAGGTGCGTTCACCCCCTCGGAAATGTTGAACGATCTGATCTCGGACGAAAAACTCGAGATTGAAACCGGAGAAATTAACGACAGCAGCCCTCCGGAAAAGATAAGAGATGCGTTCGACCAATGCGAAAAAAGGGTCAACAACGTGCGTCCGGAGGTGCTTCCGAAACAGGACTCTTATATACAGGCCCTCAGGGCGGTCAAGCTTGCGTTGAAATCCGACGAGCTTCTTTCGGAGCTCACGGAATACGGCAAATGCCAGAGGGCCCTGGTACCCGTATTCGAAATAATCGAGGACGAGTATATCCATCCGCAGAACCGCGCCTACATAGACGAGCTGATGTCGATATACCTGACAGACCCTGAAGTCGATGTAGACCTTGCGATACGGGCCCTGGAGGATTTCTGCATAAGGAAGAGGTTCATAGTGAATTTCTCCGAATCGGACAGCAGTATGGTAAGATGCCCCCACTGCAAGTCATTCGTAGAGACCGGAAACGAAGTTATGTGCTGCTCGATCTGCGGGCATCTTATCAAAACCGTATGCCCCAAATGCAACACGAAGCAGTCGTCGGCCAACAAAGCATGCGTGAAATGCGGGTTCGACCTCGAAGCAGGGTGGGAAAAGGCCCTAGAAATAGAAAAGAAGGCTGCCGGACTGGCCTCCGCCGGCCTCATCTCGGCGGCGGAAGATGCCGCAAGGGACCTAAGAGAGGGTTACTCGACATACCCTGCGGTTGAAGACCTTGAACAGAAGATCGAAACGGCAAAGGCCTATCTGACATCCGGAAAGAAGAAGATCGAACAATCCTACAGGCTCAAGAGATACAGCGAGGCCGTGGACCTTACCCGGGACATGCTGGTGCACTACAAGCGCTTCATCGAAGAAGACCCGGAGATCGAAAACATCTACAAGGAGTCGGAGAAGCGCCTGCATGAGGCGGACAGGCTGTTCGAAAAGGCCATGAGGGCCGCCGACTCACGCTCACGGACGGAACTTTGCGTCGCGGCCGCCGAGAGGTGCCCCGACCACACCATGATATCGTCCCTTCTGGGCAGCAACGCTCCCTCTCCTCCTGCTGACGCTTCGGCCAAGGTCAGCGAGGGGATGGTCCTGATAAGATATGCCGTCCCCGGCGATAGGAGCGGTGTAACATTCTGCATCTACAGAGAGGAATTCTCACTGCCGGAGGTCGACGAGAGGACCATACCGATTGCGGAGGTCGGCGGATGCTTCTATATCGATGAAAGTGCCGAGCCGGGCGTGGACTACTACTATACCGTAATGTCGAAAAGATGGGGCGTGCTTTCGGAAGAGGGCACTTCGTGCGGCCCGGCGACCGTGTTCGCCGAGGCGCAGAACGTCAGCGTAGACCCCTTGGAGGACGGACTCCGCCTTTATTTCGAGAAGCCCAAGAATTGCAGCAGGGTCAGGATCTGGAGGAAAAGCGGTTCGGGAGACGAGGAGGTGGAGATACAGGGCGGCGGGCCGGTCATCGAAGACCGGGGACTTTGCGGCGGCTGCGTATACTACTATCTTTTCGTGGCCGAGTACGAGTCCCCGGACGGACGCGTCAACAGGTCCTCCGGGCTGGTCTTCTCCGGCACTACTGCGGTCTTCCCGGACCCCGTCAGAGACATGAAGGTCTCATGGAACAAGGCGGACGGTACTTTCACCGCCGAATGGACGGGCGACGAGAACGTGGTGCTTTACTCTTCACCGAAGAGCATCAGGATGCACGGGCTGCTGATCAAGCTCGGAGATGTGGATTCCTGGATGACAAAGATCGAGCCCATTGAGAAGAGAAAGGGCAGGATACGCTTCTCCCTGCCGGACGGGGCCGTCCAATACATATATCCGATGATACCCGTGGGAAGATACGCAGTCAGGGGCCTGGAGGTCCTGGTGGCAGACCTTAAACCGTTCAGGGACATGAACTGGGACATTATGGGGAGCGACTGCATCCTGACCATGTCGTGGCCACAGGGTGCCGAGTCCGCCGTTCTGGTCATAACAGATTCTGGAAACCCGGCCGGCGGGCCCAACGATCTGGACGGGGAAAGGATGACCGTCTCTGCCGAAGCATACTCTAAAGAACGGATGATAAGGCTGCCCATGGGAAGCCGTCCCCGCAGAACCGTCACCATATTCGCTGTCTATGATGCGGAGGGGAAGAAGATCACCTCCCGCGGGATGACCTTCGAGATAGTCGCAGGGACATGCAGGACGCTCAGGTACAGTGCTGAATCAGGCCGGTCAAAGGACAGCAACATCAGGGTAACGATAGAATCGGAAAGCGACGTCGAATTCATTCCTCCCGTCATAGCGGTATGCAGGGAAGAAGGCATACCTCTGAGGAGGAACGACGGAGAGGTCATCTGGAGGTCCGAGGTCCCCATTAGGCTCAGCAGAGGACGCATAGCATTCCGGATCGAAGCGAGACCGGGCGACGATGTCAGGCATATGAGGTTGTTCTTTGAAAAAGACGAGGACTACAGCAGCTTCAGGTTCGTCCATCCGCTGTACAGGGGGTGCTGATATGCAGAAAAAAACCGATGGCGCATACATATGCCCGTTTTGCTTCAACGCCATCGATCTGGGGGCAATACACTACCAGTGCACCAACCAATCGTGCACCAGGATGTTCGTGAAGGCGATCGATGCCGGGAAGGTGGAAAACGGAAAGGCGTTCAGGTCCGAATCCGAAGACGAGGAGATCGACATGGAGAACAGCACGTTCCTGGGAAGAAACCCGGACGGAAAAGATTCCGTCAGGACCAGGCAGCACATTGTCCGGAACTCCTCAGGGATCTGCGACATATGCCACAGGCCTGTCCATAAAAGATTATGCCCGGTCTGCCACAGCCCCATCCCGCAGGAAGCGGAGGAAGGAAGGAACATAATTTTCGTGGTGATAGGCGCCAGGGGCGCTGGCAAGAGCCACTATATCTCTGTGTTGATCAACCACTTGAAAAACTCTTTCGCACCTGAGTTCAATGCCATTGTCGCACCGGCGTCCGACCGGACCACTCTGAAATATCGCGAATATTACTACAGACGTCTCTACGAGGAAGGGAGGAAGCTTCCTCCCACGAGAACGTACGAGAACATCAAGGATTTCAGGGAGCCGATGATCTATTACGTGAGATTCCCCGACAGGGAAGGGATGAACAGCGCCACACTGGCATTCTTCGATACTGCGGGAGAGGGGTCTTCCGACAATCTGACCGGGGTTGGACTTAACACATTCCTTTCAAGCGCATCCGGCATAGTGTATCTCGTCGACCCGCTTCAGATACCGTACGTGAACAAGAGGGTCCGTGCCGAGAACATACCGGAACCGTCCCAGGATGTGGCAAGGTCCATATCGGATATGAGCGACCTCATAAGGTCCGCTATGGGCATACCCCCGACAGGCAAGATCCCGATCCCGTTGGCAGTGGTCCTTACCAAATGCGATATCCTGCTCAAGTCTCCAGAGAACGACGAGGAGGAGAAGGTCTTGCTTGACGCCAGCTCCTCGGTCCGCATGCCCAGGGAGAGGGGGAGGGTAGACCGCGACAATTTCAGGCAGATCGATGCAGAGCTGAACGAATATCTGCGTCGCGCCGTATCGAGAGAATTCATTGACACCGTCGAAGGGTTCGAGAGGCATAGCTTCTTTGCCGTTTCGGCTTTGGGATGCAACCCGGAGGGCAGCATACTGAACAGGGGGATATCCCCGTTCAGGGTCGAAGACCCGCTGATATGGATGCTGGGATGCTACGAGACGGAGACACCGTTTTGAGGACAGCGTACCCGGCAAGAAAAAATTAATACCCACTTACATACGGATACAGACGAAAGAGAAGGGATGAAAAATGAAGGACGACTATTGCATAGGTATCGACCTTGGTACCACTTATTCATGTCTCGCATATATCGACGGGGAAGGAAACCCGATAGTTGAGAAGAACTTCGAGCAGGAGGACACCACGCCCTCGGTGGTCCTTTTCAACGAGAACGGGGAGATAATCGTAGGCTCTCCCGCTAAGGACATGGCGGTCATGTATCCGTCAAACAGGACGATCACTGCGGTAAAAAGGCAGATCGGCACAGATTACAAAGTCAACATCGACGGGGACATCTACACTCCGGTTACCCTTTCCGCCGCGATACTGAAGAAGATGATCAATGACTTCAACGAGGCTCACGGCTGCGATGTCAGGAAGGCCATCATCACATGCCCGGCGTATTTCGGTCAGAACGAAAGGGATTCGACCAAATATGCAGGAAAAATCGCTGGCCTTGACGATGTGACGATAATCAACGAGCCCACGGCCGCGGCCATATCCTTCGGCTACGGAGGGGACGGGAGCAAGAAAAGGGTTATCGTCTACGACCTGGGAGGAGGGACTTTCGACGTAACGGTTCTTGAGATCGAGGGGAACTCCTTCACAGCCGTGGCCACAGACGGCGAGCGCCTCCTCGGAGGGAAAGATTGGGACAGGGCTCTGGCCGCCGTGATCAAGAACAAGGTTTCGCAGTCTTCCGGCATCCCGATGGCAGAGATAGAAGAGGACAGGGATGTGGCTGTGACGCTTGAGATCGATACAGAATCGATAAAGAAAAGGCTCACCACCGCCGAGTCCACGAGAGGAACTTTGACCGTCGGAGGGATTAAGACCGTATATTCCGTGACGAGAGCAGAATTCGAAAGCGCCACGGCACCGTTGCTGAACAGGACCCTAGAGATCATAGACAGGGTCCTGGCATCCAAATCCTTCAATCTGGACGATATCGACGACATCATTCTGGTCGGCGGCTCCTCCAGGATGCCCCAGATCAAGAACGGCATATCGGCGAAATACCCCGGAGCCAAGGTCAGGCTGTTCGACCCCGACAGGTCCATAGCCAAAGGCGCGGCGATCTTCGCAAGGTCGAAAGACCTGGAATCCGTCGAAAGGGTCGATACGCAGAAGCTCACGGTGAAAAACGTCCTGAGCAAGACTTTCGGCGTTAGAGTGGAATACAATGGAAAAGAGATGATCTCCGACATCATCTACAGAAACGAGACGCTGCCCATCGAGAGCGTGAAGCTCTACTATCCCATAGAGGAGGGGCAGCCTTCAGTATTGGTGGAGATCTTCGAGGATTCCGCCTTGCGCTCCGACAATGTGCCCAGGACAGACCTCATCGACGGCAATTCGGTAGGTGAGTTCGAGATGGACCTGCCCGACGGCATCAGTATGGACACGCCGATCAAAGTCACCTTCAAAGCTGCCGAGGACGGCACGATAACCGCAGAGGTGGAATGTATGGGTCAGACGAAAGGATACGGCCTGAAAAGCGACCTGAGCGTCTCAGACGGCGAGGTCGAAACGTCGCAGGAACTTATGAGAAGGATCGGAAAGGCGTGATCATCCGCACTTCGATATGAAGCCGGAAGCCCAGTCCGCAGAGGACAGAGCGTGCTGGTGCATGTACGTTCCCAGAGTGTTGTTGCTTACGAACCCGTCCATCCCGCCTGATATGCCTGACCCGCGGAGTAGTTTATAGCCGAAACGGCCGCCTTGTTCCGGGAAAACGTCGGAATAATGATATTCGTGGGCACGGACGTCCGATCCGAACAGAGGATTCTCCGATGTGGCTTTCGCCATTACGTATGCGGGCCCATGCCTGATACCGGTCATCTCCGCACACGCCTCAAAAATGCCGGCCATCTCGAAACTGCGTCCGCCGGCGTCCTTCAGGCTCCTGCACATGGAGAGCATCCCTCCGCATTCCCCCAGAATCGGCCTCCCTTCTTGTGAAGCGTTCTTGATGCCTTCCAGGAAATCCCCGTTGGAAGAGATCTCTTCTGCGTGAAGCTCCGGATAGCCCCCTCCGACGTAGTACATGTCCGCATCGGGGAGCGGTTCCCCCTCCGTGGGCGCGAAAGTCCTTACACTGACGCCCGAGGCTTCCAGGCATTCGATGTTCTCCCTGTAGTAGAAACAGAAAGAATCGTCCATGGGCACGGCGGCCGTCAGTCCGGAATCCCTGCGGACGTAGGGACATCCCTGCGGAAGCTCCGGGTCCGACGATTCCGCCACCTTCATAAGTCGGTCCAGATCCACCCCTTCGGCCATCTCGGCCAGAGGCTCGAGGTCTGGCACATACTTCGAATTAGGTGTGATGAGGCCGAGATATCTCTCCTTCGTGGGCCTTTCGGGAATCTTGCGCACCTTCCCAACTATCTCTTGCCTGCAGTATCTGCTGATGACCTCGTCGAGCTTATCCTCATGCTGCCTGCCGGAGATGTTATTGAGTATCACCCCTCCGATGTTCAACTCGGGATCGAAAGCCGCGAAACCGTTGACGATTGCGGCGGCGCTCCTGTTCAAAGACCTGACGTCCAATGTGAGCACGACGGGGAAGCCCAGCACCTTGGCGAGCCTGGCTGTGGAACCGATGTCCGAATCAGCGGAAAATCCCTCGTACAATCCCCTGACGCCTTCCACGATGCAGAGGTCCGCATCTCTGGAGGCGTACCCGACCACATTCCTGATGGTATCGTCGTCCATCATGAAGGAATCGATGTTCCTGGACGCCCTTCCGGAAGCCAACGTATGGTACATCGGATCGATGAAGTCGGGGCCTGCTTTGAAGGCCTGGACCTTGTAATCCTTTGAAAGCCTGGAAAGGATGCCCGTGGTTATCGAAGTCTTTCCGACCCCGCTTCCCGTCCCGGCGATCACCACTCCCTTCATTCAGATGCCTCTGACCAGTTCCCTGAGTGTTTCCGAGGTTTCCATGGGGATTATCCTTCGGGTGCCCATGACCATCGAATGGGAGGATATCTCCCCTACGGAATTGAGGAAACCTTCGTCGAGGTAGTTCGAAAGTTGCCTGGGCTGGTCTGTGATGAGGATGTCGTCCTCTCCTATGCCGGGGTATGCGTGGCATATTCCCACGATAACGGTGAGGTCGGGAGAGTAACGGTCAACCTCGGCCTTCATGGTTCCTCCGATGACGGCATATTCGTCGAGTCCGCCCACTACGGCATCTATCACAACGTTACTCTCTTTAAGCTGGCACATTATGTCTTCAGAATATTTGCGGATTCTCGGCAGACCTTTTTGCTCATCCGTGTTGGATACGAAGAATGTACTTCCCCCCAGCTTCCTGCGTGCCTCGTCGACTGCTATGAAAATATCGGAAAAGCGATATGCCAGCTCCTTTTTTGCGTTCAT